>Ga0209127_100013_pt1 | contig 690101 bp, 706 predicted proteins | sample LakSupMetagenome_FD_187469 | JGI IMG/M metagenome (GOLD analysis project Ga0209127, IMG submission 187469) | Freshwater microbial communities from Lake Superior, Canada - Sta WM archaea (SPAdes) (version 2) | ecosystem: Environmental > Aquatic > Freshwater > Lake | place: Lake Superior, Canada... | reverse complement strand
GCCGGAAAACCAAAACTCGTCGCCATCATCGCGACAGCCCGAAAGCTCGTCACAATCCTCAACGCCCTCATCCGGGACAGACAACCGTGGCGCGAACAAACCACTTGACCAACAAGACAGTCGCTCACCCCTACCCCTCTCCTTCCAGGAGAGGGGATCCCGCACCCCAAACCCTCAGCCAGCTACCCTTCCGGAACCTTTCCCCACCGCTCCACGTTCTCTTGCCCGAGATCGCTCTCTGCGAATGCGTCGCAGCTGGCGTCTCGGGGGGCCGGCTTTCGGCCGCGATAAAAGGATTTGAGCCATGAGCATTCTGATTTCGCTGTTGATCACGATCCTGGTGATCGCCCTCGTGCTTTATCTGGTGCGGATGCTGCCGGTGGATGGCAACATCAAGAACATCATCCAGATCATCGTCATTCTCATCGGTATCCTTTCGCTGCTGCGCTATCTCGCGGTCTTCTAGCCAAAGGGGCCGCCGTCATGCTCGCCCCGTGGCGAGCGTCCATGCGAACATCGCCCGTGACCGGCGAGCACGTGGATGGTCGGGGCAAGGCCCGGCCGTGGCGGTGGTGACGTCTTCAAGCGGCAATTGACGAAAATCCCGCGCTGATCCAGACTCTCATTGGTCCAGAGGGCCCCGGACGCGACCCGTCCCGGGGCCCTTTCCCGTTCGAGATCGAGCGACCGCCGCGATGACTTCGCAGAACCGCACCAGCCATATCCGCCTGACCTCGCATCCCGAGCCCGGCAACGCCTCCTCCCGCTTCCCGATCCATTGGGGCGCTGCGACGCCGGAGGCGCGAGGACCGGTCATCGCCTCGACGACCAATCCGACCGACCGCAACGTCATCGGCGCTCATGGCGGCTCCTATTCGGTCTATCGGGCGCTCGCCATCTCCGCCCGGGCGATGAACCCGGCGCAGCGCCCGGACCTGACCAACACCTATCCGACCTCCGACATCCTGCCGCAGCCGCAATGGTTCGAGCCTGGCAGAATCGTCTCGCTCGATCCGTTCGGCCACCGCGTCGCCCAGGATTTCGGCAAATGGATCGGCGAGGGCATCGACATCCGCCCGACCATCGCGGTCACCAAGGCGCGGCTCAATTTGCCCGAGATCCTCGCCGCCATGGCCGGCCACCGCCTCCAGGCCGATGGCGGCATCCTGCACGGCTCCGGCGATATCAGCGTCACCAAGATCGCAGTCGATCCGGTCTGGCATCTGCCTGGCATCGCCGACCGCTTCGGCACCACCGAGAACGAGCTGCGCCGCACCTTGTTCGAGCAGACCGGCGGCATGTATCCGGAACTGGTGACGCGGCCGGACCTCAAGGTCTTCCTGCCGCCGATCGGCTCGATCACGGCCTATGTCATCGGCGAGGTCTCGGCGATTTGCGACCCCAAGAAGACGCTCGCCTGCCGCGTCCATGACGAGTGCAACGGCTCCGACGTGTTCGGCTCCGACATCTGCACCTGCCGGCCCTATCTGGTGCATGGCATCGAGGAAGCTGTGAAGGAGGCGCAGAATGGCGGCGTCGGCCTGATCGTCTACAACCGCAAAGAGGGCAGGGCGCTCGGCGAGGTCACCAAATTCCTCGTCTACAACGCCCGCAAGCGCCAGGAGGGCGGCGATTCCGCCGCGACCTATTTCGAACGCACCGAATGCGTCGCGGGCGTGCAGGATGCCCGCTTCCAGCAATTGATGCCGGATGTGCTGCACTGGCTCGGCGTCAAGCGGATCGACCGGCTGATGTCGATGTCGAACATGAAATACGACGCTATGGTCGAGAGCGGGATCGAGATCGGCGAGCGCGTCGCCATCCCGCCCGAGCTGGTTCCGCCGGATGCGTCGGTCGAGATCGAGGCGAAGAAGGCCGCCGGCTATTACTCGCCCGACGGTGCGCCCGGTGACAACGCGCTCAAGGCCACTGTCGGCCGCGACCTCGAGAAGTTCTGATCCGCCTATGCCTGACAACAATCCCGAAGCCGTCCGCTTGCTGCTCAAGCCGGCAGCCGTCCGCGAGCGTGCGCATGAGATGCTGCGGCTGGGCCTGGAAGGTCGGCTGGCGCATTTCAGCGTTCATCCCGAGCGCCTGCCGGCCTGCGCCGCTTATGTGCTGGAGACGATCCGCCAAAACTATCCCGCGCTCGACATCCCCTTCCACGCCCGCTGGCGCCATTTCGTCATCGCCGGCATGGATCGCTGGACGGTGCTGGATTCCCGCGCCCAGTTCGCCGACGCAAAGGCGCGGGGCCGCGCAGCCTACGATCTTGCCGTCGTCAGTGTCCTGCTCGATGCCGGCGCCGGCGCCGACTGGCGCTATCGTGACGCGGTCACCGGCCAGAGCATCGGCCGTTCGGAAGGGCTGGCGCTGGCATCGCTCGACATGTTCGCTGCCGGAGCCTTCTCCAGCGATCCGGCGCAGCCATTGCGGGTCGATAGCCAGGCGTTGAAACATCTCGACGCCGCGGCGCTGGCGGCCGGCTTCCAGTTTTCCGACTCCAATCCGCTGGTCGGCCTCGAAGGCCGCGCCGCGCTGCTCAACCGCCTCGGCGAGGAGTTGGAGAAGCACGGCCTGACTCGGCCGGGCGACCTGTTCGACCGGCTGGTCGAGGCGGCCGAGGGCCGCTCGATTCGTGCTGCCTATATCCTCTCGCAGGTGCTGGAGGTGCTGGGCGGCATCTGGCCCTCGCGCCTGGCCTATGCCGGCATCGCGCTCGGCGACAGCTGGAAGCATCCGCTGATCGCGCCGGCCGAGGTGACAAAGGGCATCGTGCCCTTCCACAAGCTCTCGCAATGGCTGAGCTATTCGCTGATCGAGCCGCTGCAGTGGGCCGGCATCCAGGTCGTCGGCATCGACGATCTCACCGGCCTGCCGGAGTATCGCAATGGCGGGCTGCTGCTCGATCTCGGCGTGCTCGAACTGAAGGACTCCGCCGATGCGGTGCGCGGCCATGAGGTCGGCTCGCAGCTTGTGGTGGAGTGGCGGGCGCTGACGGTTGCGCTGCTCGACAAGATCGGCGAACTGGTCCGGGCTCAGCTCGGCCTAAGCGCCGAGCAACTGCCGCTGGCCAAGGTGCTGGAGGGCGGCACCTGGGCCGCCGGCCGCCGCATCGCCCGCGAGAAGCGCGAAGGCGGCGGTCCGCCCTTGACCATCGTCAGCGACGGCACGGTATTCTAGGCAATAACGACAAGACCAAGGGGATCAGGATTGCATGGCCACGAGCGCTAACGGCGTCACCGTCGTCGACCACCCGCTGGTGCAGCACAAGCTGACGCTGATGCGCGAGAAAGACCGTTCGACCAAGAGTTTCCGCCAGCTGCTGAACGAGATCGGCATGCTGCTCTGCTATGAGGTCACGCGCGACCTGCCGACCGAGATGATCGAGATCGAGACGCCGCTGCAGAGGTCGATGCAGCCGGTGATCTCCGGCAAGAAGCTGGTCTTCGCGCCGATCCTGCGCGCCGGCGTCGGCTTCCTCGACGGCATGCTCGAGCTCGTTCCCGCCGCCCGGGTCGCCCATATCGGCCTTTATCGCGACCCCCAGACGCTTCAGGCGGTGGAGTACTATTTCAAGGCGCCCTCCGACATCGCCGACCGCATGATCGTGGTGATGGATCCGATGCTGGCGACGGCGAACTCGGCGGTCGCGGCGGTCGACCGCCTGAAGGAGCGCGGTGCCAAGGACCTGCGCTTCGTCTGCCTGCTGGCTGCGCCGGAAGGCATCGCGCGCATGCGCGATTCCCATCCGGATGTGCGCATCTGGACGGCGGCGATCGACGAGCGCCTCAACGACCACGGCTATATCGTGCCTGGCCTCGGCGACGCCGGCGACCGGATGTTCGGGACGCGTTGACGTCAAAAAAGCCCGCCCCGTTGCCGGGGCGGGCCTTGCGATCCGGATGGTCGCTCAGGTCGTGATGACGCGAGCAGCCAGCGGACCTGCCTCGATCATTCGATGATCTGCACGATGCGGCGGGTCTGCGGCTCGACCAGCACGGCGCGGTTGTTCACCACCGTGTAGCGATAGCCGCTGGCGCGCTCGCCGAACTCGGCCGGCACCTCGCGATAGACCACGCCCTGCTGCGGCAGCACGGTGCCTACGGCGACCGGCTCGGCATAGGTGTAGGACGGCACGCGCTGCTCGACCACATAGCTGCGGAAGCGCGGGGCGTTGTCGCCGATCACTGCGCCGGTAAACCCGCCGACCACGGCGCCGCCGACGCCGCCGACCACCGCGCCGACCGGGCCGCCGACCACGGCGCCGCCGACAGCACCGGCGGTCGCGCCGCCGACGATGCCGCTGGCCGCACCACCCTGCGCGCCATCAGGATTCTGAGCGAAAGCCGCCGCCGGAACGATGGCGAGGGCGGTGACGAGAGCAAGCTTCTTGAACATGTCCGTTCTCCTTCCAGAGTGGAAACCTCGGAGCAAGGAACGGGAAGCTACCGGTCTGGGTTCCGCCGCATCGGTCACAAGCTGTGAACGATCGTGACCGGCAGCTAGGGATTCGGCTTTTTGAACAAGGCGTTGGCGTCGATCACGAGCTCGATGCCGGCAGCGCGAAAATCGTGGACCTGCGTGCGCTCGGGCGGGCGTCCGGGATGCTCGAACAGCTCGTTCACCGTCGCTTCCTCCGACAGGAACAGGAAATCGGCATGGCTTCCAAGCTTGGGATAGGCGTCGATCGCATGCCAGGTGCCGCGATGGAACAGCACGCCTTCGCCGTCGAGCCGGAAGGCGTGCAGCGACTCGGGGGCCGGCGGCGTGTCGGAGGATTCGGCGACGACGATGATCGCGGGCGAACCGCTGAGCGGCTGGCGCGCCTCGGTGACGTGGAGATGCCGTTCGATCAGGGCGACGACGAACGGACGTGCATGGTAGCGCACGATCTGCAGCCGCGGCCGGCTTTCGGCGGCAAAGGGCTGGATCCAGATGTCGTAACCCTCGCGGCCGGTGTCGCGCGCTCCCGAGGGAGACAGGACGCGGCCATAGGGAGCAAAGGCCTCGACGGTGAGCGGGGAGACAGGCAGGGTGATGCGATGCATGCTGCATCGTAGAGCGGGCGGCGCAAAAGAAAACGGCGGGCGCGAGGCCCGCCGTCCATGGGTGCATGCGCCTGGCGCTCACTGCTTCGGCGCAGCCGACAGAACCGGCGAAAGCTTGTCGGCGTCGCGCTTGATCAGGGCGGCGAAGCCGGCCGGGGTGCGCTCTTCCTTGGTCGGCAGCACGGTACCGAGATCGAGCAGGCGCTTCTTGACGGTCTCGTCGTTCAGCGCCTTGTCGAGCGCGTCGACCAGCTTGTCGACGGCCTCCTTCGGCAGGCCCTTCGGCGCGGCGATGCCGTTCCAGGCCTCGATCTGGTACTCGGGCAGCCCGGCTTCCTTGGTCGTCGGGACATCGGGCAGGGCCGGCGAGCGCGCCGCCGAGGCGACGGCATAGGCCTTGATCGTGCCGGCCTTGATCTGCTCGGCGACGCTGACGATCTGGTCGCACATGAAATCGACCTGGCCGGAGACGAGGTCGTTCAGGGCCGGGCCGGTGCCGCGATAGGCGACCGAGTTCAGCTTCGGCACGCCGAGCTGGCCCTTGAGCAGGGTGCAGGTCGTCCACGACACCGAGCCGACGCCGGCATGGGCCTCGTTCACCTTGTCGGCGTTCGCCTTCACATAGGTAACGAACTCCTTGAGGTCCTTCGGCGCGAAGGCCTTCTTGGCGACGATCAGGATCGGCGTGCCGCCGGCGAGGCCGATCGTCGTCATGCCGTTGATCGGGTCGTATTTCAGGCCGGGATAGGTGGCCGGCGCCGCCGAGAAGGTTCCCAGGTGCCCCATCGCAATGGTGTAGCCATCCGGCGCTGCGGTTACCGCGCGGGTGATGCCGGTGGTGCCACCGGCGCCGGCGACGTTCTCGACGACGATCTGCTGGCCGAGCGTCTTCGACATGTTCTCGCTGACGATGCGGGCGATGATGTCGGTCGGGCCGCCGGCGGCGAAGGGCACGATCATGGTGATCGGCCGCTCCGGATATTTGGACTGGGCCTGTGCCGGCAGCGCCAAGGCGAGCGCTGCGGCAAGACTGAGGGCTAGCTTCTTCATGGATAATCCTCCCTGACGCGATAATCTGAAGATGGTGGAACGGGGCTGGGCGGCAACCCCGTCATTCGGTGAAGACCTCCTCGCGCTTCTTCGACATCGATGGCAGCAGCGCGATGACGAGAATGGCGACGGCGACCAGCAGCAGTCCGGCCGAGATCGGCCGCTCGATGAAGGTCATGAACGAGCCGCGCGAGATGATCAGCGCCTGGCGCAGCTTCTCCTCCATCAGCTTGCCGAGCACGAAGCCGAGCAGCATCGGAGCCGGCTCAAAGCCGAGCTTGATCAGGAGATAGCCGAACAGACCGAACAGCGCGGTGAAGGCGACGTCGACAGGCTGATTGTTCACCGAGTAGATGCCGATCGAGCAGAAGATCAGGATCGCCGGGAACATCAGGCGGTAAGGCACCTGCAGCAGCTTCACCCAGACGCCGACCAGCGGCAGGTTGATGATCAGCAGCATCAGGTTGCCTATCCACATCGACGCGATCATGCCCCAGAACAGGTCGGGGTTCTTGGTCATGACCTGCGGGCCGGGGATGATGCCGTGGATCGTCATCGCGCCGACCATCAGCGCCATCACTGCATTCGGCGGGATGCCGAGGGTGAGCAGCGGGATGAAGGCGGTCTGCGCGCCGGCGTTGTTGGCCGATTCCGGACCCGCCACGCCCTCGATCGCGCCCCTGCCGAAGCGCGAGGGGTCCTTGGCGAGCTTCTTCTCGATCGTATAGCTGGCGAAGGGGCCGAGCACGGCGCCGTTGCCGGGCAGGATGCCGAGCGTGCCCCCGATGAAGGTGCCGCGCAGGCACGGCGCTATGGACTGCTTGATGTCCTCCCAACTCGGCAGCAGGCGGCCGATCTTGGTACGAACGACATCGCGCGTCTCCGGGTTCTCCAGATTGCGCAGCACCTCGGCGAAGCCGAACACGCCCATCGCCAGCACGGCGAAGTCGATGCCGTCGGAGAGCGGCGGGAAGCCGAAGGTCATGCGCTCCTGGCCGGTCTCGAGGTCGGTGCCGACGGTCGAGAGCAGGAGGCCGAGCATGATCATGCAGAAGGCCTTGAGGATCGAGCCACGCGCCAGCACGACGGCAAAGCACAGGCCCATCACCATCAGCGAGAAGTACTCGGCCGGACCGAACAGCAGCGCCAGCTTGGTCAGCGGCGCGCCGAGCGCGGCGATGATCAGGGTCGCGAAGCAGCCGGCGACGAAGGAGCCGATCGCAGCGGTGCCGAGCGCCACGCCGGCGCGGCCCTGCTTGGCCATCTGGTGGCCGTCGAGCGTGGTGACGACGGCGGTCGCCTCGCCGGGGATGTTGACCAGGATCGCGGTGGTCGAGCCGCCATATTGGGCACCGTAATAGATGCCCGCCAGCATGATCAGCGCGCCGACGGGATCGAGCCCGAAGGTGATCGGCAGCAGCATGGCGATGGTGGCGATCGGGCCGACGCCGGGCAGCACGCCGATCAGCGTGCCGACCAGGCAGCCGGTGAAGCAGAGCGCGATGTTCTTCAGCGTCAACGCGACGCCGAAGCCGAGCGAGAGATTCGCGAACATCTCGGTCATGGCTCAGATCCCCAGCAGCCAGGGCGCCAGCGGGATCGGCAGACCCAGCGCGTATTTGAACAGGAGGGCGCAGCCGGTCGTCATCGCAATGGCGAAGATCACCAGCTCCTTGAGCCTGACATCCTCGGCCGCGAGGCCGGAGATGAGCACCACGAGCGGGCCGGAAACAAGCATGCCGAGCTGCGGCACCTTCAGCGGGCCGATCTCAAAGCCACGAATGGTCAGCCCGAAGACGACCGCAGCGCCGAGGACGAAGAGGACCCCGCGCCAGGACCAGCCGGCGAGCTTCTCGCCATGATAGCGCAGCGAGTTGAAGGCGAGCAGCGCACCGAGCCCGGCACAGATCCAGGCGAACGCCTTGGGCAGCATGCCTGGGCCGATCTGGCGCAGCGTCCCGGTCGCGAGGTCGCGGGACAGGAACAGCGCCAGCCCGGCCAGTGCGATCATGAACAGGCCGGCGGCCAGATCCTGCGTCGAACGGATGCGCCAACCTCGCGCCGCCTCGATCTTGTTCAGACTCATCAATGTCCTCCGGCTCGGATGGTTGCTGTGCGCGTGGCAGGCTTTCTGCCGCGCCCGGTTACGCTGAACGGCAGGACGTTGCCGTCGTCGATCAGGGTGACGCTCTCGCGCAGGATGGCGAGGAAGTCGTCGCGCGCCGCGAGCTTCTGGTGCGGGCGCCAGGCGACGCCGACGAGGGCGCCCGGCGGCGGCGGATCGAGCAGCGCGCCGCGCAGGCGCCGCATGGTGACGCCCGGAAAGCTCAGCCGCGAGACCCAGTCCGGCGCGAGCGCCATCCCGAGCCCGGCCGCGACCGCCGACATCATCGCCGGCTTCTCGGTCGCCTCGATGGTGACGTTGGGCACCGCGCCGACGCTCTCGAAATAGGCCATGACCAGGTCATAGGCGAAGGGGCGGATGCGCTTCGAGGGAACAACGAAAGGCTCGCCGACCAGATCCTGCATGGTCAGGTGTTCGCGCGCGGCGAGCGGGTGGCTCTCGCTCAGCACCACGATCGGCCGCTCGACGCGCAGGATCTCGAAGGCGCAGTCGGTTGGCTTGCGCGGCGGGCGCAGCAGAGCGAGGTCGAGCTTGCCGGCCTCCAGCATCTGCACCAGCGGCGCCGTCATCGCCTCGACGAACTTGATCTCGATGCCGGGATGGCGCGAGCGGAAGGTGACGAGCGCCTCCGGTACGAAGCTCGACGAGGCCGCGTCGATCGCGCCGACGCGCAGCACCTTGCTGGATGCGAGAGAGGCTTCGCGCACCGAACGGGAAGCCCGCTCCATCCGCACCAGGATGGCCTTGGCTTCTTCCAGCATGATCAATCCGGCGCGCGTCAATGCGACCTGCCGCGTGGTGCGGGTCAACAGGCTGACGCCGAGCTCGTCCTCGAGCGCGCTGATCTGGCGTGAAAGGGCTGGTGGTGCAAGGCCGAGCCGTTCGGCCGCCCGGCCGAAGTGCAGCTCTTCCGCCACCGCGATGAAACATCGCAGTTGCCGCAAATCCATGGTTGTCGCGCTCCCCTCTGGCGTATCGCTTTTTGTGATATCTGCCAGTTGTTTCGGTTATGCCCTTTAGCGCTTGCCGCCAGTTTTGCGACCCTAGAGCAATTCATAATTTATTGGCAACAAAGCTCATTACCGAAAGAGCGGCGTCCACAAAGGTGAACGCCGTTCCCATAGCCCGATGACGCGTTGATGGATCGATCGTTCGGAGTTTGTGAGCGCCCGGCCGCGGCTTCGTCAGGCTGTCGGCGCGTCGGCTCGCTTCGTACTCCACAATCCGGCGACCCGGCCGTCGATCAGGGCGAGCCCGACGAAGATCGCGGCCATGCCGGCGAAATGGCGCGGCAGGAGCTCTTCGCCCAGCAGGCCGGAACCGAGCAGGATGGCGCTGACCGGGATCAGGAAGGTCACCAGCATGACGTTGCTGGGCCCCGCCGTACGCATGATCCGGAAGAAGATGATGTAAGCCAGCGCGGTCGAGATCAGCGCCAGGCCGATGGCGGCGAGGACCGCCTGCTGCGAAGGCGCCGGCAGCGTCCACGGCGGGTGCAGGACGAAGACGATCGGAATGATCATCACCGTTGACGCGCTGAGCTGGCCGGTGGCGGCGACGAGCGGCGGCAGGCCGCGGAAGCGCCGGCCGAACAGGCCGGAGAAGGCATAGGAGACCGCCGCCAGGACGCAGGCGAGCTGTGCCGCGAGATTGGAGCCGAGACCGCTCAGCGCATCGGGACCCATCAGGATGCCGACGCCGATGAGGCCGGCCAGCACGCCGCCGAGCTTCAGCCCGGTCGCCTTCTCATTGCCGAAGCAATGCATGACCAGAACGGCGAAGATCGGCGTCGTCGCGTTCAGGATCGAGGCGAGGCCGCTGGCGATCTGCTGCTGGCCCCAGAGGAACAGGCTGAACGGGATCAGATTGTTGAGGATGCCCATGCCGAAGAAGGCGAGCCAGATGCTGCGCCCGACAGCCATGGACTGCCCGGTGATCCGCACCACCAGCAGCAGCGCCAGCGCCGCTAGCCCGACGCGCACCTGCACCACGGCGAAGGGCGGCCACTCCGCCACGGTGAGCTTGTTGAAGAAGAACGAGCCGCCCCACAGGATCGAGAGGACGACGAGCAGGAGCCACTCGGTCGGGCCCATGCGCAGCGAGGGGGTGGGGATCGGCTGTGTCATGGCGCAATCTGTCCTCGCAAGGCGGGTCATCCTGCGTCAGTAGGCAGCCGGACCAGGCCCTACCACCCGATTTCCACCAAATGCCTTATGCCGGCTCCGCCTCGCGCGCCGCCCACATCGCCTTGAAGGCCGGGCGCTGATGCAGCTTGTCCAGCCAGGTCTTGACGTTCGGCGCGGCGTCGAAAAGCTGCGTCGCCGGCTTGGCGTAGCGGATGATCTCGGCGGTGTTGATGTCGGCCACAGTGAAGCGCCCGCCCATGACATAGCCGCCGCCTTCCGCCAGCGTCTTGTCGAGCACGGCGAACGGCGCGGCCAGGGCTGCGAGCGCAGCGCTGACCAAAGCGGGATCGCGCTTCTCCGGCGGATAGGCGGCGAGGTGGTAGGTCAGGTTGAGCGCGTGGCTCTCGCATTCGGTCGCCGCCCAGAGCGCCCACATCGCAGCGAGCCCTTCCTCCTGCACATCCTGCGGCGCGACCGGCCCGCCGTGCTTGCGGGCGAGGTAGAGATTGATCGCCAGCGATTCGTGCATGACGAAGCCATCATCGTCGATCGACGGGACATGACCGTTCGGGTTGATCGCCATGAACTCGGCGCTGCGCGTATGGATCGGCGCGTCCGGGGCGTTCGGGTCGGGCAGGCGATAGACCTGAATCACCGGCACATGCTTGAAGGTGATGCCGAGCTCGTTCGCGAGCCAGACATTGCGCGTCGCGCGCGAGCGATAGCAGCCATAGATGGTCAGTGACATGGGCGTTTCCGGCGAGCGGGAAGGGGCTCCGAATCCGGCGGATGCGGAGAAGAAAATTCTACGAAGCTCACCCGAGCTGGCGCAAGGTCTCGCGGGCGATGATCAGCCGCTGGATCTCGGAGGTGCCTTCGTAGATCCGGGTGATGCGGGCGTCGCGCGCATAGCGCTCGACGGGGAAGTCGCGGCAATAGCCGGCGCCGCCATGGATCTGGATCGCCGTATCGGTGCAGCGATGTGCCGCCTCCGAGGCGAAGAGCTTGGCCATTGACGCTTCCTTGGCGAAAGGCTCGCCGCGATCCTTCTTCGCGGCGGCATCGAGGATGAGCAGGCGCGCCGCATGCAGGTCTAGCTCGCGATCGGCGATCATCCATTGCAGGCCCTGGAAGTCGGAGATCGCCTGGCCGAACTGCTTGCGCTCGCGGGCATAGGATTTGGCGGCGTCCATCGCGGCGCGGGCGATGCCGAGCGAGACAGAGGCGACGCCGATGCGCCCGCCGGCGAGCTCGCCGACCGCGACGCGAAAACCGTCATTCTCCTTGCCCATCAGGTTGGCGGCCGGGATGCGCGCGCCATCGAAGTGGATGGTGTTGGTCGCCGAACCGGTCTGGCCCATCTTCTTTTCGGCCTTGCCGACGCTGACGCCCGGCGTATCGGCCGGCACCAGGAAGACCGAGATGCCCTTGCCCTTGGGCGCATCGGGATTGGTCACACCCCAGACCACGAAGAGCCCGGCATATTCGCCGGAGGTGATGTAGATCTTCTGGCCATCGAGGACGTAGTCGTCGCCGTCGCGCCGGGCGCGCAGCTTCATGCCGGCGGGGTCGGAGCCTGCCCCGGCTTCGGTCAGGCAGAAGGCCCCGGCCGGATAGGTGCCGTCAGCCAGCTTCGGCAGATAGGTTGATTTTTGCTGCTCATTACCGACCGCCTGGATGACTTCTCCGACCATGTTGGTCACCGAGGTCGTCACCGCTGTCGAGGCGCAGGCGGCGGCGAGCTCTTCCAGCGCCAGGGCGAAGGAAACGGTGCCGGCCTCGGTTCCGCCGAACAGGCTCTTGACGTTGAGCGCCATGAAGCCGTTCTCGGCGAGCAGCTTCAGGTTGCCGAGGAATTCGCTGCGGCCCTCGCCGCGGTCGAGCCGCTCGGCCAGCGGCGCCAGCCGATCGGTCGCGAGCTTGCGCGCGCTCTCGCGGATGAGCTCTTCCTCCTCGGTCAGGGCAAAATGCATGGCGGCTCGCTCGCGCGTCGGGAATGGGAAGCCGGACCTTAGAGCGCGCGGCGATGGCCGCCAATGCGCGACAGCGCCCGCCAGGGCGTGCGCAGGCGGGCGCAATGGCTTCCGTTCACGCTGCCAGGCGAGCGACCACGCGATTGCGGCCGGCCGCCTTTGCCTCATAGAGCGCCCGATCAGCGGCTTCGACGAGATCGAGCCAGCTCCCGGCCGCCGGGGCCATCAGGGCGACGCCGAAGCTCGCGGTCACGTCGAGCGGCGCGCCGTTGTCGAGCGTGAAGGGCCTGGCGAGGAGGGCGCTCCTCAGGCGTTCCGCGATATGGTCGGGCTTCGCCGTCGGGTCGGGCAGAATGACGGCGAATTCCTCGCCGCCGAAGCGGGCGATGATGTCGGTCGGCCGCAGGACCGCCTGCAGCCGGCGAGCCGTCTCCTTCAGCACCTCGTCGCCGGCGACATGGCCGTAGCGGTCGTTGATGCCTTTGAAATGGTCGATGTCGAGCAGGATCAGCGGCAGGGGCTGCAGCGCCGGGCGCGTGGCCAGCAAGGACGCCGCGCGCTGGTCGAGAGCGCCACGGTTGAGGATTCCTGTCAGCCCGTCCGTTTCCGCCAGTTGCCGGAGCTGAGCGGTCAGTTTGAGCTTTTCCTGATCGAGCGCGTCACGTTCGATCAGCTTGCTGCGCAGCGTGTCCAGCGCCTTGAACAGGCTGCGGACTTCACCGCGCACCCGTGGAACGACATATGGCTGTCCGGTCCTGCCCGCTGCCAGGGCCATGACGGCGTCGCGGGCCGAAAGCAACGGAGCGAACAGCAATGTCTGGCTGGCGGCCACGAGGACGAGTTCGAGCAGCAGGGCGATCAGGGTGACGGCGCTGATGACGACCAGGAGCTGGCGCGCATTCTCGCCGTCGGCCTTCGTCCGCGCCATGGCGGAATCGAGATGCATGTCGCGCAGCCGTTCCAGCGAGGCGAAGGTCGGCACGATCTGGTTGGTGAAGCTGATCGTGTCGAATGCGTAATTGCCGTCGCGGCCGGTGGCGAGGACGTCGCGATAGATTGCCATGCCCCGGCCGAAGAAATCCTCGTTCACGGCGCGCCGCATCGCCGCGATCTGCCGATCCGAGTTCTCGCCGCTCTGCTGCTCGACCAGCTGCCAGAAGCCGAGCACGCGGCCGTAGGCGATGTCATGCGCGGTGCGCTGCTCTGCGGTGATCGGCAGGCGCGCGGCGATCGAGGGGACGATGTTGGAGCCCATGCGGCCGACCTGCTCGCGAATGTCGCTGAGCATCCGGGCGATCAGGGCGGTGCCGACGAGGTGATCCGACGCGGCCGTGTTGAAGCCGCCGATCGCGGCATCGACCAGCGCCTGGGCCGTATCGACGACGGCGAACATCGCCTGGACGACCTCGCGGAAGTCCTGCGGCCTGCGGGCGTGCAGGGGCTGGCGATCAAGTATGTCTGCCAGTTGGCGGGCATGTGCCAGCGATCGCCTCGTCTCGGCCAGCTGCTGCGAAAAGCCGGGGATCGGGGAGAGGCGGTCCAGCGCCGCGTCGGTGTTGGCGCGGAAGCTGACGAGGCGCTTGCGCGAGGGGCTGTCGCTGCCCGGCTCCTCGCCGAGCACGCTGTTGAGCGGGCCGCGCTCGGCCGAGAGATGGTTCACGGCGCGCATCACCAGCTGGAAATGCGCGAGCCGCGTTTCGCTGAGGCGGGTGGCCCGGAGCTCTCGGTAATAGGTCGTGATCAGGATCGCGCCGAGAACCACGGAGCAGCCGAGGATGACCGCAAGGGCCGCCCAGAACCGGTAGCTCAGACTATGGCGCTTCGACATCATGTGACCGGCACGAGGTTCGACGCCCGCCTCGCGAGTATCGCGACGCCGTCGAGCCGGAGGACGCATCGTGTCCGCCCGGCTCCCGCTACGGCATCCTCGAAAGCTGTGTGGGGCCTTCCTTAAGATTCCGCTTCCGTTGGCCCGCCAAATGATCCGGGCCGCTGGCCGCTCAGCTCGCCAGCACCCGCTGCGGCGGGAAGGTGACCTCGACCAGAGTGCCTTCCTTCTTGACGCTGGTGATGGAGAGGGCCGCCCGGTTCGCTTCGACCAGCGCCTTGGTCAAAGGCAGGCCGAGGCCGGTGCCGCCCGATTTGCGCGTCGTCGGCACCTGCCGGAAGGGCTCCAGCGCCAGCTTGATCTCGTCGTCGTCCATGCCGATGCCGGTGTCGCGGACCCGCAGGATCGCCTCGCCCTGATCGCCGAGCGCGGTCGAGACGATCACCTGCCCGCCGGCATCGGTGAACTTCACCGCATTGGAGAGCAGGTTGATCACGATCTGGCGCAGCGAGCGCTCATCGGCGACGACCGGCGGCAGCTTCGGCGCAAGCCCCGAGCGCAGCACGACGCGGCCGCGCTGCGCTTCCGGCTGCAACAGGTTCACGGCTGAGAGCGCGATGTCGTTGAGGTTGACGCTGCCGAAGTCGAGGTCGAGCTTGCCGGCCTCGATCTTGGCGAGGTCGAGCAGGTCGTTGACCAGGCTGATGACGTAGCCGCCGGACTGATGGATGTCGCGCAGATATTCCTTGTAGCGCTCGTTCTCGATCGGGCCGAAGCGCTCTTCGGCCATCACCTCGGCGAAACCGATGATAGCGTTGAGCGGCGTCCTGATCTCGTGGCTGATCTTGGCGAGCACGTCGGATTTCTGCGCGCTCGCCTTCTCCGCCGCCTTGCGCGCCTCGACCAGCTCGCCCTCGGTCTTCTTCCAGGCGGTGATGTCGCGCAGGACCGCGCAGAACTTGCTGTCCGGCCCCTCGGCGATGCGGCCCATGGTCATGAACAGCGGGATGCGCCCGCCCTGGCGCACGCGGCCGACGACCTCGCGCCCGTCGTTCATCAGCGAGGCGACGCCGCCGCCGATCAGCCCATCCAAATAGTCGAGCGCCGGCGAATGGCTTTCCGGCGCGAAGAGCAGGGTGAAGAGCTCGCCGGCGACCTCGCGCTGGTCATAGCCGAACAGTGCCTCGGCGCTCTTGTTGAGCGCGAGGATGCGACCGCGTCCGTCGACTGTGACAACGCCATCGGTGGCGGTGTCGAGCATCGCCGACAGCTCGGAGACGCGAGCGTCGTTCGCATGCCCCTCCAGCCGGAGCTGCTCGACGCGGGACGCGGCCTCTTCTTCCTCCGCCGCGAACTCGGCCGCGAGCTCCTGCTCCTCGGCCTCCTCGGGCGTCAGCATTTTGAGGTCGCCGCCCGGCACGCTGTTGCGGAAGGCCATCAGCGTCGCCGCCTCGCCCTGCCAGTTCACACTTGAAAGCCGGCCGTCGACGCTGATCAGGCCGCCCTTGCGGTCGACCAGGATCATCGCGCCGTCGCTGCTGTGGCTCACGCCCCTGATCAGCTGGCTGACGCCGCCCGCCGCGGTGAGATCGTCGAGATCGGCATAGTCCAGCAGGTCCAGCAATGTGCGGTTGGCGTAGAGCGCGGTCTCGTCGCGATTGACCAGCACCGCGATCGGCAGACGGTCCAGGATCTCGGCGTGGGCGTTGGCGACGCGCGGGCGCCGTTCCGAGGCTGCCGGCGGCGGAGCTTCGGCTGCAGGAGCCGCGACGGCGGACTCGACCTTCGCCTCACCCGCGTCCTTCTCCCGCACGCGTAGCGGCGTTGCGGCCGGCAGGCGCGGCTCGCCGGGCTCGTCCTCCTCGCCGGCGATGCGCGCGCCCAGCGCCTTGGCGATCTCGCGGAAGGCGTTGCGCTCGGCCGAGGACAGCAAGGTCTTCGACGGTTCGAGCACTGGGCGGACGGCGGCCAGGTGGCCGTTGCGCAGCGGCACGACATTGGCCGGCGGCGCGGCAGAAGCCGGCTGCGGCGGTTCGGAAGCTGCGTCGCTGTCTTCGGCTGGCGCAACCGGAGCCTCGTCGTCCGATGCTATCGGCTGGGCTTCAACGACCAGGGCCTCGTCCGGCGTAGCCGCTTCGGTGGGCATATCCACTTCGGCGTTGTCTTCTTCTTTAGGGCGCGCCTGGGTCGCTTCGATCAACTCGGCATCGGCGATGTTGTCGCGGACCGACTCGGAGAGCTCTTCTGTCGCAGCTGTCTCCGCAAAGGGGATTTCCGGGTCGGCGACCTCCGGAGCGAGCGTTCTGACGGCCTCTTCCGGCGCTTCCCGCTCGGGAAAGGCCTCGTTGGCTTGCGAGCGCGTCAGGCCGAAGCCCCGGAAGCCGGCGGGATTGCGCTCGCCATCGAACAGCGGAAAGCCGGAAAGCTCGACGCGCGCACCTTCGCCGGGGGAGACCCTCCAGAGCACGGCACGGCCGCTCCAGGTCGAGGAGGTCGCGAGGCGCGTCGCCAGGTCGCCGTCGAGGTCGACGATGTCGCTCGCGAGCAGCGCAGACCAGTTGCGCCCATGTGTCGTGCGCGCCACTTCCTGGCCGACGAGCTCGGCGAAGTCCTGCGACAGGCTGACCAGCGTCCCGTCGAGGTCGCTTTCCCAGAGGAAGCGCAGATTGGGGCGGCGCTGTCGCGCAGCTGATTCGGCTTCGACCTCCGTGGCGGGAGACGTCGCCGCGGGCCCGGCAAGGGAGGGCGTGCCGACCGCGGCCGGCTTGGCAAGCGATTCGTCCTGCGGGATGACGATGCCGAGGCGTCGCAGCTCGGAAGCGGTGACACCGATGGCAAGCACTGGGCCGGAGCCGGTCTCCACGCGTTTGCAGCCGCAGGTCACGAGTCCTGCCAGGGAGGCGCCGAGCCGCAATCTTTCCAGTCTCAGCGCCGTTGGCGAGGCGAGCCCGCCGGCGAGCAGGCGCAAGCGTTCGCGCGTCGCCGCCGGCAGCCGCGCAGCTCCGCCGAAGGAGCCGAGCAGCGCCCGGCCGCCGGCATTGGCGAAGGCCGGGGCATCGGCGCCGGCTGGCCAGAGCAGCAGGGCCCCTTGACCGGCGAAGCCCGCGAGTGCGGGATCCTGCGCCAGGGCGCCGGCAAGGCCGTTCCAATCCCGTCCGGACTCGCTCATTCCGCTCCGCTCATCTGCTGGCGACTCCAGCCCGCGCGAATATGCCTAACAAATCTTTAATAACCGCGCGAGCAGGGGGAATCCATGTGGGAACCTGCCCTCTCCCCTGACGTTTCCAAACAGCGTTAATATGCCCCCGCTGCCTGCTCGCGGGCGGCATTGTCATTGCACTGCAATAATGATATTGCAGTGCACAATAGCGGCGCGACGTCGGAGACGACGCGAACGCCAGGCTCGGTCGCAGGAGGACCCACCATGGACGGCAAGCTTCCCTACGAAGTTCCCACCGAGATGCGCGAGTTCGCCGAGAAGAGCGTCGACCAGGCCCGCAAGGCTTTCGACGGTTTCATTGGCGCCGCCCAGAAGGCGGTCGACAGCGCCCACGGCTCGGCCGAGTCGGCCCGCGTCAACGTTCAGGACATGACCAAGAAGGCGATGTCCTATGCCGAGAACAACATCGCGGCGGCGTTCGACCTCGCCGACAAGCTCGTGAAGTCGAAGGACATGAACGAGGTGCTCCAGCACCAGTCCGAATTCCTCAAGGCCCAGATGGCCGCGCTGCAGACGCAGCTCAAGGATGTCGGCACCAGCGTGCAGGACGCCGCCAAGAAGGCGGCCGAGACCGCCGCCAAGGCGACCAAGTTGAAGTGAGGCCTTGAGCGCCGCGGGCGCGGAGCAGGCTTTCACGACGAAGCGGCCGGGCGCCAGTGCATGATTCCGCGAGCGGGAGACATCCCGCCGGAGCATGCGCGGGGTCCGGTTTTGTCGATCGCGCAGGCGCGCCCTGCCGAAACCGTGAAGGAGAGATCCGATGGCTAAGCAGACAATCCCTGGCAAGGCGCCGATCAGCCTCGCGCCGGTCAAGGCCCTGAGCGAGCCGAAGCCGGCAGCGCCGGTCAAGGCTCCCGAAGCCAAGCCGGCGGAAGCCACGCCGGTGGCGGCGGTGAAGCCCGCGGCCGCCCCTGTCGCGGCTGCGCCCGTCGTCAAAGTCGAGGCCAAGCCCGCTGCCATTGTTCCCCAGCCCGTTGCTCCCAAGCCCGCCGCTCCCGTCGCGACTGCTCCCCAGCCCGGCGCCCAGCCGGTGGTGAAGCCTGCCGCCGTCGCGGCCGCCGCGCCCGTATCCAAGCCGGTCGCTAAGCCCGTCGCCGAGCCTGCGAAGCGCGTCGCGCCGCAGAAGACCAAGGTCGCTAAGCCGGCCGCCAAGGTCGCCGCTCCTGTCGTAAAGGTCGAAGCCGGCAAGGCTGCAGCCGCCAAGCCTGCGCTGACCAAGCCGCTGGCTGCGCCGGCGCCGACCAAGCTCGTCGCCGAGCCGATCAAGGCGCAGCCCGCCCCCGCCAAGGTCGAGACGGTTGCGGTGAAGCCGGTGGCTCCCGCCGCCGCCAAGCCCGCTCCGGCTCCGGCCAAGGTGGCCGAAGCCGCGCCCGTGGTCGCCAAGACGGCTGCTGCGCCTGCCCTCGTTGCCAAGCCGGCCGCCATCCCCGCTTTTCCGGCCATCGCCTGGCTCCAGCCGACGCTGGCGCTGACGCGCGCCTTCGGCGCGGTCCAGGCCAAGGTGCTCGACCACGCCTGCGCCGAGCTGAAGGCGACGTTGGGCGAGGTCGAGACGCTGGCGCGCACGCAAAGCGCCGCAGACGCCGTCGCGCTCCAGGCCAAGGCCTTCCGTCGCAGCTATGAATCCTTCGCCGCCCATCTTGGCGATCTCGCTGCGGCGGCCCGCCAGGAGCTGCCGCGTCGTTGATTTCGAAAGCCGGCGTGGTTTTCCACGCCGGCCTGCATTTCGGCGTTGCATTCGGAGAGGCGTGGCACTAGGTTCCGCGCCGTCGCCGGATCGCTTCCAGGCGCCGCGACGTCAGGCGCAAGCCGTGCAGCCATAGCTCAGTTGGTTAGAGCGCTAGATTGTGGATCTAGAGGTCCCCCGTTCAAGCCGGGGTGGCTGTACCATCTCTCCTCAGTTCTCCTTGTTCCCGAGATTGCGCGCTTGCCCCGCGCTGGCCTAGCTTGCCGCGCGGCTTTGGAGCCGCCAGCTTCGGGAGCCTTTCAATGCCCAGCAAGATCGATCTTTTCAGCCCTGCTGCGCTCTCGCCGCCGACCGGCTACTCGCATGTCGCGATCGTCGAATCCGGCAAGCAGGCGCATGTTTCCGGCCAGGTCGCCTACGACCCGATGGGCAAGGTGGTCGGGGAGGGCGATATCGCCGCCCAGGCCGAGCAGGTCTACGCCAACCTCGCCGCCGCCTTGGGAGCCGCCGGCACCGACTTCACCAAGGTGTTCAAGCTGGTGACCTATGTCGTCGGCCTCAGTACCGAGAAGGCGGTCGCCGTGCGCAAGGTGCGCCTGAAATACCTTGGCGACGGCCCTTACCCTGCGAGCACCATGGTCGGCGTCACCGCCCTCGTCGATCCGCGTCTCCTGATCGAGATCGAGGCGATCGCCGCGCTGGACTGAGGCGCCGCCCGCAGGACTTGCGGCCAGGCACGCCGCTCGCCATATCTCAATCGCGCGGTTGGGTTCGCCTTTCGCGTGCGGGGTGCTGCGCAAGCGGGCTCCGATAGTTCCAGAGGCGCCTTTCAAAGGGCTTCGTGATGACGCGTCCGCCTAGCCTGTCGCATCCCTTCCTGCTCGGCTTCGACGATATCGAGCGGGCACTCGACCGTGTCGCCAAAGGCGCCGGCGATGGCTATCCGCCCTACAATATCGAGCGCATGCCGCGCACCGAGGACGAGCCCGACAAGCTCAGGATCACGCTCGCGGTGGCCGGGTTCTCGCGCGACCAGCTCGAGATCACGCTGGAGGAAAACCAGCTGACCATTCGCGGCCGGCAGGTCGACGACAAGACGCGGCACTTCCTGCATCGTGGCATCGCCGCGCGGCAGTTCCAGCGCTCCTTCCTGCTCGCCGACGGCATGCAGGTCCTGGGGGCTGATCTCTCGAACGGGCTGCTCGCCATCGATCTGGCCCGTCCGGAACCGGAACGGCTCATCCGGCGTATCGATATCATGAGCCGCGACTAGGCCCCTGAGGGCTACAGTAGATCGGTACGGGAAAGGCATGCGGTTTGCCTTCCGTTCATGATCACGGATGCACAATCAAACCGCCTCGCACTGCTCTGAAGGAGGGCGCGATGACTGAGACCAGAAACAACCCTCTGACCACGGCCGAATTCGCCGCTCTCGGCAACGGCCAGGTCGCTTATCTCAAGCCGATCATGTCGGATGAGTTGGCCCGCATCTTTCCGCAGGCGCCGGAGATCGAGCCAGGCCTGCAGCTTTTCGCGCTGCTGGCAGCCGATGGCGCACCGATCCTGGTGACCGATTCCCGCGAGGCCGCAACGGCCAACGCCTGGGAGCACGATCTCCGGATGGTGAGCCTGCACTGATCCAACCTGTCTATGCCGTCGCGGGCGCGATGCCCTCGACGGCGGCGACGAGGCGGGCAATGTCCTCCGGCGTCGACAGGCGATGGTCGCCGTCCTTGATCAGGGTCAGCACGACCGGATCGTGCGGCAGATGTTCGACCAACTTCAGCGCCTGGCCATAGGGCACGTCGGGATCCTTCATTCCCTGCAGGACGTGGACGGGGCAGCCGGTTTCGAGTGGATGCCCGAACAGGATATGGCGCCGCCCGTCCTCGATCAGCGCCCGGGTGATCGGCATCGGCTCCGGCGAATATTCCGAGGGCCGCTGCCAGACGCCGTCCCTGAGGATCGTCGCACGGATCGCCTCCGGCATCTGCGCCCACATCAGTTCTTCGGTGAAGTCGACGGCTGGCGCGATCAGCACGAGGCCGGCTGGTTGAAGCTGCGGCGCTGTCTTGCGCAATTGCAGTGTCGTCAGCAGCGCGACCCAGCCGCCCATGGACGAACCGATCAGGATGGCGGGCCTCTGGGTATGGGCAGAGAGAACCGCCTGCGCGTCCTCGATCCAGTGCGACATCGTCCAATCGGCGAAGTCGCCACTCGATTCGCCATGGCCGGCATAGTCGAAGCGGACGAAGGCGCGCCCCGAGCGCTGCGCCCAGGCGGCGATCGCTTCGGCCTTGGTGGCGCGCATGTCCGAGCGCAGGCCGCCGAGCCAGACCACCGGCGGGCCCTTGCCGTCCTGCTTCAGCACCGCGATGTCGCGGCGTTCGCTGCCGGCACCGACGCTCAGAAATTGCGGCTCAGGCCTCATCACCCTATTCTCTCCTGTGATGAACCGGGCGAAAGCAGGCATCGCGTGCTGCATTCCCGCCCGATTTATTGATCATCAGACGCCGATAGCATCGGCGAGTCGCCAAGCAGAAGGCCCTTTCGAACGGTGAGCATTTCCCTGCGTTCCGGCGCGCAACTGTCCCTGCCTTCGACCGAGACGCATCCGCTGGCCGGGCGCACCGTGCTGCAGATCATCCCGGAGCTGGAAGCCGGCGGCGCGGAGCGCACCGCGGTCGACATCGCCGCCGGGTTGACCGAGGTCGGTGCGCGTGCGCTGGTCGCGACGGAAGGCGGGCGGCTCGTCGCCGAACTGCAGGCCAAGGGCGGCATCTGGCTGCCGTTCCCGGCCGCGGCCAAGAACCCGGTCTCGATGCTGCTCAATGTCCGCACCTTCGCATTGCTGTGCAAGCGCGAGCGGGTCGACCTCGTCCATGCCCGCTCGCGGGCGCCGGCCTGGGTCGCGCTCGCGGCGACGCGGGCGCTGAAGCTGCCTTTCGTCACCACCTATCACGGCTCCTACAACGCCCGCTCGACGGTGAAGAACCTGTACAATTCGGTGATGGCGCGCAGCGACGTCGTCATCGCCAATTCCGGCTACACCGCCGACCTGATCCGCGCCCGTCACCCCTTCGCGCGTGATCGCATCCGCGTCGTCCACCGCGGCACCGACTTCTCGGCCTTCGCGCCGTCGGCGGTGAGCCCGGAGCGGATCAGCGCCCTGCGCAGTGCCTGGGGCGTCGAGCCGCATCAGCGCATCGTGCTGCTGCCGGGCCGGCTCACCGGCTGGAAGGGCCAGAAGGTGCTGATCGAGGCGGCGCGCCAACTGCGCGATGCCGGCGACGAGGACACTGCCTTCATCCTCGCCGGCGATGCGCAGGGGCGCGACGGCTATGTCCGCGAGCTCGACGACGCCATCGCCAGGGCCAAGCTCGAAGGCCGGGTCCGCCGCGTCGGCCATTGCTCGGACATGCCGGCCGCCTTCCTGGCGGCTGCGGTCGTCGCCGTGCCCTCGACCGAGCCGGAAGCCTTCGGCCGCGTCGCCGTCGAGGCGCAGGCCATGGGCACGCCGGTCGTCGTCTCCAATCTCGGTGCCGTGCCGGAAACGGTGCTGGCGCCGCCGCAGGTTGCGCCGCAGGAGCGCTCCGGCTGGCATGTCCCGCCCGACGATGCGGCGGCGCTCGCAGAGGCTCTGCGCGAGGCGCTGGCACTGCGCCCGTCCGCCCGCGATGCGCTGGCGCGCCGCGCCCGGCTGCATGTCGAGCGCCACTTCTCATTGGCCTCGATGGTCAATGACACACTCGATGTCTATTGCGCCCTGCTCGGGCGCTGAAACCGCCTGATCCATTGACAACGCTTCGCGTTGTGCAATGTGTCTCACCAACGGCGCCACATGCGCCAGTCACAGGAGAATACAGCCATTCGTCGTCCCTTCCGTGCCGCACCAGCCCCCGTCAAGGACGGTCCCCGCGCCAACCGCGACATTCGTGGCGTCCGCGACGTCCAGCTCATTGACGATACCGGCGCCAACCGTGGCGTTGTCTCGTTCTTCGAGGCGCTCAAGATTGCCGAGGATGCCGGTCTCGACCTGGTCGAGATCGCCCCCAATTCTGTGCCTCCGGTCTGCAAGATCCTTGACTATGGCCGCTTCCGCTTCCTCGAGCAGAAGAAGGCGGCCGAGGCGCGCAAGAAGCAGCGCACCATCGAGATCAAGGAAATCAAGCTTCGCCCCGGCATCGACAAGCACGACTACGACGTGAAGATGAAGGCGATGCACGGCTTCTTCGAGGAAGGCGACAAGGTGAAGGTCACCCTGCGCTTCCGCGGCCGCGAGATGGCGCACCAGGACCTCGGCGTGAAGGTGCTGGAACGCGTCAAGGCCGATACGGTCGAGGTCGCCAAGGTCGAGAGCGACTGGCAGCTCGAAGGCCGCCAGATGGTCATGGTGCTCGCGCCCCGATAAGGCGCGGATGTCACGAAGACGTGAAAAAGGGCGCACCGACCGTGCGCCCTTTTTCGTTCAGCCCAGCAGGCGCTTCAGTTTGCGCACCGCGCTGTCCGGGGTAGTCAGCACCGGCTTGCCTGTCGCCTCCGCGACCGCCGGGGTCGCCCGCGCCAGGCTGAACTGCGCCAGCGCGATCGCATTGCACTCGGCCAGGTCGCGCGCCGCCAGCGCTGCCAGCCGGTCGTGCTCGGTCCCGTCGCCGCGGTCGAGCGCGGCGAGCGCACCTTCCGCCAGCTTCGGCGTGACCGTCAGCGAATCCGGAAACTCCGGCGGCATCGACTGCAGCGTCGGTGCGAAGCTGGCGAGGAGACCGATCCGGCCGCCGATGGCCATGGCTTCCTCGATCATCGCCTCGTTCGGCTTCAGCACCGGCAGCGGGGATAACGCGCGCTGCACCGCCTCGATGCAGGGCCCGAAGGCCGAGCAGGTGAAGAGGATGCCGTCGGCGCCGGTAGCCCGCGCATAGCTGGCGAGGCTGAGGAAGCGCCCGGTCATCGCTTCGGTGATCCGCCCGTCGCGGGAGAGATCGGCCGAGAGGCTGTCGTCGAGCAGGTTCATCAGCGTGGCCTCAGGCCACAGCCGCGCGAACGCCGCCTCGATCGGAGGCGGCGAATGGCGCAGCGCATGGATCAGCGCGATCCGCATCAGCGGATCGGGTGCGGATATTGCAGGCCGCCCTTCGAGGCGAGGTCGTTCAGCCCGCGCTTCAATTGCAGCTTCGATCCCCCGCCGACATTGCGCTCGAAGCTCTCGCCGTAATTGCCGATGTGCTTGATCACGCGATAGGCCCAGGCATTGCTGAGGCCGAGGCCCTCGCCGAACTTGCCCTCGACGCCGAGCAGCCGCTTGATCTCGGGATTGCCCGATTTCAGCTGCTCGTCGACATTGGCCTTGGTCACGCCGAGCTCCTCGGCGTTGAGCATGGCGTAGTGCACCCATTTCACCAGTGCGACCCAGCTCTCGTCGCCACGCTTCACCGCCGGGCCGAGTGGCTCGCGCGAGATCAGCGTCGGCAGGATGACGAAATCGTCGGGCTTGGAGAACTTCAGCCGCTCGGCGGCGAGGCCGGAGGTGTCGGTGGTGAAGGCGTCGCAGCGCCCGGCCTCCAGCGCCTTCACGCCCTCCTCGTTGGTAGAGAAGCCGATGATCTCGTATTTCAGCTTATTGGCGCGGAAGAAGTCGGCGAGGTTGAGCTCGGTCGTCGTGCCCTGCGTCACGCAGATCGAGGCGCCGTCGAGCCCCTTCGCCTCGGTCACTCCCAGCGACTTGCGCACCATGAAGCCCTGGCCGTCGAAATAGTTGATGATCGGCCAGGACATGCCGGCCGAGGTGTCGCGCGACATCGTATAGGTGGCGTTGCGGGCGAGCATGTCGACCTCGCCCGACTGCACTACGACGAAGCGCATCTGCGGCGTCGTCGGTACGAACTTGACCTTATTGGGGTCGTTGAAGATCGCCGAGGCGACGGCACGGCAGAGGTCGATGTCGAGCCCGTCCCAGCGCCCGTCCGGCCCCTGGAGGCCGAAGCCGGGCAGGGCGATGTGGTTGCCGCAGATCAGTTCGCCGCGCGCCTTGACGCGATCGAGCGTGCCGGTCTGGGCGCTGGCCGCACCGGCAAGGCCGAGCGTGGCGAGCCCGGCGAGGACGAAATGTTTCAGTTGTTTCATGCTGGTTCCCCTGTCGTGGAAGCACCGGGCTCTTGCCGGCCCGGATCGTGATGAGCCTCAGGCCGGCCGGGCCGAGGCCAAGGTCGCATCGAGCGCATCGCCGAGCCGCTCGACGATGGTGTCGACGGTCGCGGCGTCGATGATGAAGGGTGGCGCCAGCAGGACATGGTCGCCGGCGGTGCCGTCGGCGGTGCCGCCCATCGGGTAGATCAGCAAACCGCGCTCCTGCGCCGCCTGCTTGATCCTGGCGTTGAGCTTTAGCGCTGGATCGAAGGGCGTCTTGGTCGAGCGGTCGGCGACGATCTCGACGCCCCAGAAATGGCCGCGCCCGCGGATGTCGCCGACATGGTGGTGATTGCCGAAGCGCTCGCGCAGGCGCTGCTCCAATCGCGCGCCTTGCTTGCGGACATTGGCGAGGAGATCGTCGCGCTCGATCACCTTTTGCACTGCGAGCGCGGTGGCGCAGGCGAGGGGATGGCCCACATAAGTTTGGCTGTGCGGGAAGACGCCCGAGCCCTGCCTGACCGCCTCGACCACCTTCTTCGAGGCCAGCATCGCGCCGATCGGCGCATAGCCCCCGCCGAGCCCCTTGGCGATCGCCATCAGATCGGGCGCGATCCCTTCCTGCTCGCAGGCGTGGAGCGTGCCGGTGCGGCCCATGCCGCTCATCACCTCGTCGAGGATCAGGAGCACGCCATGCCGGTCGCAGATCTCGCGGATGCGCTTGAAATAGCCCGGAGCGGCCGGGACGGCACCGAGCGTCGCGCCGACCACCGTCTCGGCGACGAAGGCGCAGACCGTCTCCGGCCCGAGTTCCAGGATCTTCGCCTCCAGTTCGTCGGCGACGCGTAAGCCATACTCCTCGCTGGTCTCGTCGGCGCGGCGGCCACGGTATTCGTAGCAGGGCGAGATGTGATGGCCCTGCATCAGCATCTGCTCGAAGGGCGCACGATCCTTCATCCGCCCGCCGACCGAGAGCGCGCCGAGCGTAATGCCGTGATAGCTCTGCCGGCGCGAGATGAAGTTGACCCGGCCCTTCTCACCCTTCTCGACGAAATAATGCCGGGCCAGCTTCAGGCAGGCCTCGATCGCCTCCGAGCCGGAGCTGCAGAAATAGACGCTTTCTATCCCGGCCGGCGCCCGCGCGATCAGATGGTCGGCAAGCTCCTCGGCCGCGTCGGTGGTGAAGAAGCTGGTATGGGCATAGGCGAGCTTGTCGATCTGCGCATGCATCGCCGCCAGCACGTCGGGATGGCCATGGCCGAGGCACGAAACGGCGGCACCGCCCGAGGCGTCGATATGCTCGCGTCCGTCGCGGTCGCGCAGCACCATGCCCTCGCCGCCGGCGGCGGTCGGATAGGTCTTGCTCAGCATGCGATGCAGGATGTGGCTCATCGATGGCCTCGCCTGGATGATCGGGACGTGAGGAAGGTGCCGGCCGCGCCGAGCCCAGCCTCATGACGGGCGATCGCGTCGAGCGCGGCTTTGCCCTTGCGTGCCGTCATCAGCGCTGCCAGGCATTCGACCGCGGCGAAGGCCGGCGTCATCGTGTGGAAGAAGGACGGCGTCTCGGTCCTGACCAGCAGCGCCGCGTCGGCACTGGCGGCGAGCGGGGAGAGCGCGCTGTCGGTCAACGCGACGACCTTTGCGCCGCTCTCCCTGGCGATATCGGCCGCCAGCACGGTCTGGCGGGTATAGGGCGCGACCGAGACGGCAAAGAGCGCATCGCCCGGGCCGATCCGGCGCAGCGCATCGATGCCGCGCCCGCCGGCGCCGTCGGCGAGCACGGAGCCCGCGCCGATCAGGTCGCGGATATAATCGAGCATGAAGGCGGCTGGGAAAGCCGAGCGCAGGCCGAAGCAGAACACGGTCTGCGCCTCGCTCAAGAGGTCGGCAGCCTGTTCGAAGCGGGCAAGCGCCTGCGGTTCGCGGAGTGCTTTCAGATGCTCGGTCAGCGCCGCGAACATGTCCTGCGCGATCGCGCTTGGGCCCTCCTCGCCATGGCGCTGCATCAATTCGCCGGCGCGGCCGGCAAAGCCCTCCGGCCGTCGCCGCAAGGCTGCAGCATGGACGGCACGCAACTCGTCATAGCCCTTGAGGCCGAAGCGCTGCGCCAGGCGGGTGAGGGTGGCCGGCGACAGGCCGGCGCGCTTGGCCTGCTCGCGCGTCGTCAGCAACGCGACATCGGCGGGGTGATCGAGCACCCAGCGCGCCGCGGCCTGCAATTGCTGCGGCAATTGCTCGAAGCTCTCGGTGAGGCTCGCCATCAGGCCGGGCTTGTCCATGCGGTGGACGTTAGCAGGGGAGAGTGGAATCTGAAACAGATTCCTTGACATTGTCAGATTGAAACGTTTGTTTCAGACAACGCGACGCACCTATAGGCGACGGGCCCTGCTCAGCTCCGAACCAGCAGCCCGTCCAACATCAGGTTGAAGGCCTCGATCGCCTTGCGCGAAGTCGCTTTCGGATCGGATGCGCGCGCGATCCACTGCGCCGCGTATTGCGTCGCGCCACAGACCAGTCGCGCCGCCGCTTCCGCGTCGACGGGGGCGATCCTGCCGGTCTCGGCCAGTTTCGCCAGGCTTTCCGTCATCCACAGAATGCACTCGCTCTGGCCGGGCCAGTCCAGGGGATCGCCGAGGACGGCCGGGCCGTCGCGCAGCATGATGCGCTGGATCTCGGGCTCGAGGGCCAGTTCGAGATAAGCGGTGCATTCGTCGCGGAAGCCGGTCCAGGGGTCGGGCGCCTTGGCGGCGATCGCGCGCAGATAAACGCTCATCTCGCTGTCGATCTGCCCGATCACCGCGGCCAGCAGGCCCTTCTTGTCACCGAAATGATGGTAGAGCGCCCCGCGCGTCAGCCCGGCCGAGGCGGTGAGGTCGTCCATCGAGGTCTCGGCATAGCCGACCGTGCCGAAGGCGGCGCGCGCCGCGGCGATCAGCTTGGTCCGCGTCTCGGCGATCATCTGGCTGCGCGGCTTGCGCATCGTCCATACCTCTTTCGCATACGGCGCGTATGTGAATTGACATACGTTGCGTATGTAATCACTCATGTCACATACGCAACGTATGTCAATTACGCATTCGATGTGACGGAGACGTCCATGCCTAACCCCTATCGCGAGATTTTCCGGGCCCCCGGCACGATCGGCTTCTCGGCCGCCGGCTTCGTCGCCCGCCTGCCGCTGTCGATGGTGACCATCGGCATCGTCACCATGCTGTCCCAGGCGCGCGGCGAATACTGGCTCGCCGGCGGCGTCGCCGCGACCTTCGCGTTGTCCAATGCGCTGATCGCGCCGCAGATCTCGCGGCTGGTCGATCGCCACGGCCAGAGCAAGGTGCTGATTCCCGCGACGCTCGCGACCATCGTCGCGCTGATCGGCCTGATGCTGGCGACGCGCCTCAATGCGCCGATCTGGGTGCTCTTCCTCTTCGCCGGCCTCGCCGGGCTGGAGCCGAGCATGATGGCGATGGTGCGTGCCCGCTGGACCGAGATCTATCGCGACACCCCGCATTTGCGCACCGCCTTCGCCTTCGAATCGGTGGTCGACGAGATGGTCTTCATGGTCGGTCCGGTCCTGGCGATCGGCCTCAGCGTGATCTGGTTCCCGGAAGCGGGGCCGCTCGCGGCGACGATCCTGCTCGCTGTCGGCATGGCCCTGTTCGTGGCGCAACGCGCGACCGAGCCGCCGGTGCATCCGCAGGGCGCCGATAGCAGCGGCTCGGCGATCCGGCTCGTGCCGGTGCAGATCATCGCGCTGCTGATGGTCGCGCTCGGCGCGGTCTTCGGCACGGCCGAGGTCACAGCGGTCGCCTTTGCCGAGGCGCAGGGCAACAAGGCGGCGGCGAGTCTTGCGCTCGCGGCTTATGCCGCCGGCTCCTTCATCACGGGCTTGGTCTTCGGCGCGCTGCGCTTGCGGCTTGCGTTGACCACGCAATTGCTGCTGGCGATCGGCCTTGCCGCCGCGACGACGCTGCCACTGCTGATCGTCTCGTCGCTCTGGATGCTGGGCATCGTGCTCTTCATCGCCGGCGCATCGATCTCGCCGACCGTCATCGTCGCGATGGCGCTGGTCGAACGACACGCGCCGCCCTCGAAGCTGACCGAGGGCATCACCTGGGTGATGACGGGCATGGGTGTCGGCATGGCCCTGGGCTCGGCCCTGTCGGGCTGGCTGATCGACGTCTATGGCGCCCGCAGCGGCTTCTATGTCTCGGTCGCCGGCGGCTTCTCGGCACTGGCGATCGTCGTGGCCGGGCTCTGCCTGCTCGTCGAGCCGCGCCGGAGCGTCGGCGAGGGGGTGGACGGGCTGAAGGCGAACTGCGCCTGACGCGTCAACTCAAAAAAAGGGGCGGCCTCCCGCAGGAGGCCGCCCGATCTGTTTGCGAGGTGGTCAGCGGATCGGTGGCGCGTATTGCAGTCCGCCCTGCGACCAGAGCTTGTTGGCGCCGCGCGGCAGCGGGTTGCGGCTCTGGGGGCCAAAATGCCGCTCGAAGCTCTCGCCGTAATTGCCGACGGCCTTGATGATCCGCACGACCCAGTCGTTGGTCAGGCCGAGCGACTCGCCGAACTTGCTCTCGGCGCCGAGCATGCGGCGCACTTCAGGGTTCTGCGAGCTCTTCGCCAGTTCCTCGACATTGGCCTGGGTCACGCCGAGCTCCTCGGCATTGATCAGCGCGAACACGGTCCAACGGACGATGTCGAACCAGCCAGTATCGTTCTTGCGGACCCAGGGACCGAGCGGCTCCTTGGAGATCACCTCCTGGAGGAGGATGTGCTCGTCCGGCTTCTGCAGCTTGTTGCGGGTGCCGGCGAGCGAGGAGAGGTCGGTGGTATAGGCATCGCAACGCCCCGCCTCATAGGCGGCGACCGTCTCTTCCAGCGTGGCGAAGGCGACGGTCTCGAACTTGATGTTGTGGGTGCGACCGTAGTCGGCGAGATTGAGCTCGGTCGTCGTGCCCTGGGCGACGCAGACCGAGGCGCCGTTGAGCTCCTTGACCGTGTTCACGCCGAGCTTCTTGCGCAGGATGAAGCCCTGGCCGTCATAGTAGTTCACCGCCGTGAAGCTCAGGCCCTGGCCGATGTCGCGGCTCAGCGTCCAGGTGGTGGTACGGGCCAGCACGTCGATCTCACCCGATTGCAGCGCCACCAGCCGGTTCTTGCTCGACAGCGACAGGTATTGCGCCTTGTCCTGGTCGTTGAAGATTGCGGCCGCAAGCGCGCGGCAGACATCGGTGTCGAAGCCGTTCCAGATACCCTTGTTGTCCTGCAGCGAGAAACCGGGGACGCCTTCGCTGGTGCCGCAGACGATATGGCCGCGGGCCTTGATCCGGTCGAGGGTCGACTGGCCGCTCTGGGCGAAGGCGGAGACGGCGGAGGCGGCCACGAGCGCAAGGCCCGCAGCCAGCCTGAGGAAGGGTGTCTTCACGGTGATTGTCTCCGGGGCGGGAATGCGGCTGCGATGAGTGGAAACAATTACGGTTATATGACGAGTTTCAAATAGCTGCGAAGGCAGCCGGCGCAGGGTCCGCCCCATCGGAGGCGTTTTTCCCGCAGCAGCAGGCTCTTGCAAGCCGCGGGCATTTCTGTCATAGGCCCCACCTTCGATCGCCCGGCTGATAAGGGCTGCCGTGGCGGTCGTTCTTTGCTTCCCAAAGCAAAATTGAAGCGGCGCATTGTTCGCGCTCGCGACCTATGAGGAGCTGAAATGCCCAAGATGAAGACTAAATCGGCCGCCAAGAAGCGGTTCAAGGTCACCGGAACCGGCAAGGTGCTCTATGCCCAGGCCGGCAAGCGTCACGGGATGATCAAGCGGACCAACAAGCAGCTCCGCAATCACCGTGGGACGAACGTTCTTTTCGAAGGCGATGCCGCCAACGTGAAGAAGTACTTCCTCCCCAACGGCTGACGTCCCCCAACTTTTCCGGAGATCAAACATGGCTCGCGTGAAACGGGGCGTTACGTCCCACGCCAAGCACAAGAAGACATTCAAGGCCGCCAAGGGCTTTTATGGCCGCCGCAAGAATACGATCCGCGCCGCCAAGGCGGCCGTCGATCGGTCGATGCAGTACGCCTATCGCGACCGCAAGAACAAGAAGCGCACCTTCCGCGCGCTCTGGATCCAGCGTCTGAACGCTGCGGTGCGCGAGCACGGCCTGACCTATTCGCTGTTCATCGGCGGCCTCGCCAAGGCGGGCCTCGAGCTCGACCGCAAGACCCTGTCGGCTCTCGCCATTGACGACGCCGCTGCCTTCGCCGCCGTGGTCGAGACGGTCAAGGGCGCGCTCGGCGCCGAGGCCAAGGCCGCCTGAGCGGACCTGCCTGATCGGAATACGGAAAGGCCGGCGGAAACGCCGGCCTTTTTGGTTGTGGCTATGGGAAGGGACGGCGCCCTACGTCTGCACCTTGTCCACCGCCTTCGGCGTCCAGCTCTCGCCGGCGCCGTCGACGATGCGCCGATAGGCGTCTTCCGGACTGTCGGCATAGCAGAACAGCTTCAGATCCTCCGGCCGGATGAAACCTGCCTCGGCCATCCGCTCGAGATTGATCAGCCCCTGCCAATAGGCGCTGTCATAGAGCACGATCGGCACCGGCGGCATTTTGCCGGTCTGCACCAGCGTCATGATCTCGAAAAGCTCGTCGAGCGTGCCGAAGCCGCCGGGGAAGACCACCAGCGCCGCCGCCCGCATGGCGAGGTGCATCTTGCGCATCGCGAAATAATGGAAGCGGAAGGTCAGGTCGGGCGTCGACCAGGCGTTCGGCTCCTGCTCGTGCGGCAGGGTGATGTTGAAGCCGATCGAGACCGCGCCGGCCTCGGTCGCCCCGCGATTGGCCGCTTCCATGATGCCGGGGCCGCCGCCGGTGGCGATGACATGGTGCTTGCCGCTGTCCTTGCCGTCGAGCGCGCCGCCGCGTTCCGAGGCGATCCGGCCGAACTGCCGCGCCGCCTCGTACCAGGGATTACCCTCGCGCACCCGCGCCGAGCCGAAGACGACGATGGTCGAGACGATCCCGCGGGCGCGTAAGGCATCTTCGGCCTTCTGGTATTCGAGCATGAAGCGCGCCCCGCGCGTCGAATCGCCGAGGATGAAATCCTGGTCGAGCGCGGCGATCCGGTAGGAGGGCGAATTCTTCTGGGCGGTATTGTCGGGCATGGTGGCCTCCCGGCTGGCGCGTCGTCGGTTGGACCGGCTCTGGTCGAACGGATCGGGCTCGCGCCGACTCAATCGGCTCTATCTGGCCCAACTCGGCACGATCACGACAGGTATTTGCGCAGCACGGCCGCCATGCGCTCCGGTGACGTCTTGTGCGGCAGCAGGGTCAGGAAGCGACCGTCGGGACCCATCAGATAGGTCAGGGAGCCATGGTCGATCGTGTATTCGCCGTGACCGTGATGGGCCTGCGTCAGCTTGCGACGGTGGACCTTGTAAGCTTTTGCCGTGGCTGCGATCTCGGCCTCGCTGCCGGACAGCCCGATCAGGCGCGGATGGACGTTCGCGACATAGGTCGCCATCACGGCCGGCGTATCGTTCGCCGGGTCGACGCTGATGAACAGCGGCGCGATCCTGTCTGCGGCCGGCCCGAGCGCGTCGAGCGCTTGCGCGATCACCGGCAGATCGACCGGGCAGGTGTCGGCGCAGCGGCTGAACCCGAAATAGACCAGCATGAAGCGGCCGCGGAAATCGACGTCGGTCACGCGCTTGCCGGTGTGGTCGAGCAGCGAGAACGCGCCGCCGAACTGCGTCGCCAGCGGGTCATGCGCAGGAGGGGAGGCGGGGGCCGCCTTGTAGTCATGGCCGAAGGCTCGCGTCGCCAGTGTCGCGACGATGCCGGCGAGCAGGCTCCGGCGCGCGACGCCGCCGGTCATGGCTTCGGCTTGGGCTGAAGCCCCTTGATCCCGAATGGCCCGTCCGCGGCGATGATCCGGTTGGCGTCGGGATCGGCCCGCCACCATTCCTCGGCCTTGCCGTTTCGTGCCTCCCAGCCGGTCTTGAAGCGTTCGGCCGCGATCCAGTCCTGATCAGGCCGCTCGCGCAGGCGCTGAACGAAAAACAGCGTGACCGCCGGGTTCTCGATCAGCAGGCCGTCGGCCTCGATCTCGCGACCGCAATAGGGCGAAAGATCCGCGGTCGCCCCGGCGAAGTCGATGTTCGATTTTGCCACGAGGCGGAACGTTCCGTCGGCGAGCACGAGCCCGACTTGCCGCTTGCCGCCGCCGCAATCGGCCGCGCAGCGGCCCTTGAGCTGGCAGAGCGCGTCGACGACGCGGCCCTTCAGCACCGCCTGCTTCTCGTGCGGGATGTTCCAGGGCTCGGCAGCGATGGCTGGTGCCATCGTCAGGCCGGCTGCGATGATCAGGGCCTTGAGGCTGTCTCGCATGGCTTCAGTTCCCGAACGGCTGGATGCCGTGTTCCTCCTGCGTCATCGTGATGACGCCCTTGTCGTCGGCGATGCGATCGACCAGCAGGTACTTCACCCCGTCGCGCTCCAGCAATTCGCCGTCGACCGTGACCTCGTGCGTCGCCATCCGTGCCACGCGAGGATTGCCGGCGCTGTCCTCGTCGTCGCCGATCTTCAGGATCAGGTAGAGGTTGCCGCCGGAGTCGCGGATCGCGACTGGGATGCCGCCGAGCGCACACCAGACCGCACATTGGTGATGGGCCGTGCCCTTGGCGAACATCAGCCCGCTGATCGTGCACCAGCTGTCGCTGATCTCGCCGGTGATGGTGATGCGTTGGCCGCTCTGCTGGGCGGATGCCGGCGCTGTGGCAGCGAACAGGCCGGCAAAAGCCGTGGAAAGCAGCACGCGTCGCCGGGCTTGAGACAAGATTGTCATCTTTGCACGCGATCCCGGAATTCGGGTGGCATTTCCGTGCTGGCGAGATGCTTTGCCAGCACGATTGCCCCTAGCCTCACCGCCGCCGACACCATAGAAGATGCCTCGCAAACGGACCAGAGCAGGCATGAACGACATCGACACCCTTCGCGACTCACTTGTCGGTGAGATCGAGGCGGCGAGCGACGAAACGGCGCTCGAGCAATTGCGCATTGCAGCGCTTGGCAAGTCCGGCTCGGTCTCCGGCCTGCTGAAGACGCTCGGCACGATGACGCCGGAGGAGCGCAAGGAGCAGGGGCCGCGCATCAACGGCCTGCGCGACATCGTCCAGCAGGCGATCGCCGCCCGGAAGGATGCGCTCGGCGAGGTAGCGCTGGAGGCCCGGCTCGCCAGCGAGCGGCTCGACATCTCGCTGCCCGTGCGCGAGGGGCCGGAAGCACGCGGGCGCATCCATCCGATCAGCCAGGTCATCGACGAGATCACTGCGATCTTCGGCGACATGGGCTTCTCGGTCGCCGAAGGCCCGGATGTCGAGACCGACGACCTCAATTTCACCAAGCTCAACTTCCCGGTCGGCCACCCCGCGCGGGAGATGCATGATACCTTCTTCTTCGCGCCGGATGCCAATGGCGAGCGCAAGCTCTTGCGCACCCACACCTCGCCGGTCCAGGTGCGCACGATGATGTCGCAGGAGCCGCCGATCCGGGTGATCTGCCCGGGCCGGACCTACCGCATGGATTCCGATCAGACCCACACGCCGATGTTCCACCAGGTCGAGGGCCTCGTCATCGACAAGAAGACCCATTTCGGCCACATGAAATGGGTGCTGGAGGAGTTCTGCAAGGCGTTCTTCGAGGTCGATGGCGTCAAGATGCGCTTCCGCCCGTCCTTCTTCCCGTTCACCGAGCCGTCGGCCGAGGTCGACATCCAGTGCTCGCGCAAGGATGGCGAGATCCGCTTCGGCGAGGGCGAGGATTGGCTCGAGATCCTCGGCTGCGGCATGGTCCATCCGAACGTTCTGAGGAATTGCGGGCTCGACCCGGACGTCTATCAGGGCTTCGCCTGGGGCATGGGCATCGATCGCATCGCCATGCTGAAATACGGCATGCCGGACCTGCGGCCGTTCTTCGAGGCGGATGTCCGCTGGCTGTCGCATTACGGCTTCCGTCCGCTCGACCTGCCGACCCTGACCGGTGGGTTGACCTCTTAAACTTCACCGCAAAGGGGAGACGCATGAACGGCGCGCAATGGGCTGGGCTGATCGCGGCGCTGATGGTCGCCGCCAATCTGGTCTGCCTGAGCATCGCTTTCGTGCGCCTGCGCCGCAAGCAGGCACCGTCACGCCTGCAGAAGCAGGCACCGCCGGTGACGATCGTGCGTCCAGTGCGCGGCATCGAGACCTTCAGCCGGGAGACGCTGACCTCCGGCCTCGAGCTCGATTATCCCCAGTACGAGACGATCTTCTGCGTTGCCGACGGCCACGATCCGATCGTGCCGCTGATCGAAGAGCTGATCGCGACTTACGGTGCCGATCGCGTCCGCCTGATTGTCGGCGACGTCGCGGTCAGCGCCAATCCCAAGCTCAACAACTGCGTCAAGGGCTGGGATGCGGCGCGCCACGACTGGGTGATCCTCGCCGATTCCAACGTTCTGATGCCGAAGGACTATGTTCAGCGGCTGATGGCCTCCTGGCGCGAGGACACCGGGCTCGTCTGCTCGACGCCGGCCGGCTCGCGGCCGGCCTGCTTCGGCGCCGAGGTCGAGTGCGCCTTCCTCAATACCTTCCAGGCGCGCTGGCAATATGCCGGCGAGGCGCTCGGCTTCGGCTTCGCCCAGGGCAAGTCGATGCTCTGGAACAAGCCTTTCCTCGACGCCAATGGCGGCATCGCCGCGCTTTCCGCCGAGATCGCCGAGGATGCGGCGGCGACCAAGCTGGTGCGCAAGGCCGGTAAGCATGTTCATCTCGTCGGCCAGCCCTTCGAGCAGCCGCTCGGGCCGCGTAGCCTGCGCGACGTCATCCAGCGCCAGTTCCGCTGGGCGCGCCTGCGCCGCGTCACCTTCCTGCCTTTCTTCGCGCCGGAGATCCTGGTCGGGCCGCTGGTGCCGGCCGTGCTCGCGGCCATCGGCGCGCCGGCCTTCGGCTTTCCCGCCTGGCTCGGCGTGCTCGCCGTGCTGGCGCTCTGGTATGCCGGCGAGATCGTGCTGGCCAGGAGCGTCGGCTGGTTCGTCAACTGGCGGACGCCGCTCGCCTATCTGGCGCGCGATCTCGCTTTCCCCGGCATCTGGGCCTATGCCTTCGTCGCGCGCGAAGTCAGCTGGCGCGGCAATGCCATGAAGATCAAGGCCGATGGCGAGGACGAGCTGAACGCAGCCGTCCCGGCGCTATCGACCGCGAACATGCGTAGCGACGGACAATCATGAAGTTCACCCTCTCCTGGCTCAAAGAGCATCTCGACACCACCGACTCGCTCGACACCATCACCGAGACGCTGACGCGCGTCGGTCTCGAGGTCGAAGGCGTCGAGGACAAGGCCAAGGCGCTCAGCGCCTTCACCATCGCCTATGTCATCGAGGCCAAGCAGCACCCGAATGCCGACCGGCTGCGCGTCTGCATGGTCGACACCGGCTCGGGCGAGCCGGTCCAGGTCGTCTGCGGCGCGCCCAATGCCCGCACCGGCATGAAGAGCGTGTTCTCGCCGCCCGGCACCTATATCCCCGGCAAGGACATCACCCTCGGCAAGGGCGTGATCCGCGGGGTCGAGTCGAACGGCATGCTCTGCTCGGCCGCCGAGCTGCAGCTCTCCGAGGATCATGACGGCATCATCGATCTGCCCGAGGACGCGCCAGTCGGCCAGCCCTACGCGACCTATGCCGGCCTCGACGACGCGGTGATCGAGATCGCGGTGACGCCGAACCGTGCCGACGCGCTCGGCGTCGCCGGCATTGCCCGCGACCTCGCGGCCGCCGGCCTCGGCACCATCAAGACCGCGCCGGTCCAGCCGGTGCGCGGCGCCTTCCCGTGCCCGGTCGCGCTCAAGCTCGATTTCGCCGAGGAAGACCGCGATCTCTGCCCGGTCTTCGCGCTCAGGCTGGTGCGTGGCGTCAAGAACGGTCCGTCGCCGGAATGGCTGCAGGCACGCCTGCGCGCCATCGGCCTGAGGCCGATCAATGCCCTGGTCGACATCACCAACTTCATGACCTTCGACCGCAACCGGCCCCTGCACGTCTTCGACGCCGCCAAGGTCAAGGGCGATCTCGTCGTCCGCCGCGCCAGGGATGGCGAGGAGGTTCTGGCGCTCGACGGCCGGACCTATGCGCTGACCTCAGACATGGTCGCGATCTGCGACGACAATGGCGTCGAATCGATCGCCGGCGTGATGGGCGGCGAGCATTCCGGCTGCGACGAGACCACCACCGACGTGCTGGTCGAGAGCGCGGTGTGGAACACGCTCAACATCGCCCGCACCGGCCGTGCGCTCGGCATCAATTCCGATGCCCGCTACCGCAACGAGCGCGGCATCGATCCGGACTTCACCCGTCCCGGCCTCGACATGGCGACGCAGATGATCATCTCGCTTTGCGGTGGCGAGCCCTCCGAGGTCGTCCTCGCCGGCGAGTTGCCGGAGAGCCCGCGCGCGATCGACTTCCCCTGGTCCGAGGTCAAGCGCCTGACCGGGCTCGACCTGCCGCAGGTCGAGATGAAACTGGCGTTGACCTCGCTCGGCTTCCACGTCTCGGGCGCCGGCGACCGGGTCAAGGTCGCGCCGCCGTCCTGGCGCGCCGATGTCGAGGGCAAGGCCGATCTGGTCGAGGAGATCCTGCGCATCGCGGGTCTCGACCGCGTCGCTCCGGCGCCGCTGCCGCGCATCAAGGGCGAGGTGATCAAGCCGGTCCTGACCGTGCTGCAGAAGCGCACCCGCGCTGCCAAACGCCTGCTCGCCAGCCGCGGGCTGGTCGAGGCGGTGACCTGGTCGTTCATCTCGCACGATCAGGCCAAGCTCTTCGGCGGCGGCTCGCGCAAGCTCGTGCTCGCCAACCCGATCGCGGCCGATCTCTCCGACATGCGGCCCTCGCTGCTGCCGGGATTGATCCGCGCCGCGCAGGCCAATGCCGACCGCGGGTTCAATGACGTCGCTCTGTTCGAGGTCGGCCAGATCTTCCAGAGCGACGAGCCGGAAGGCCAGCTCATCGCCGCCGCCGGCCTGCGCCGCGGAACGGCGAAGCTGGAAGGCGCCGGCCGTCACTGGGACGGTGCCGCCAAGACCGTCGATGCCTTCGACGCCAAGGCCGATGTGCTCGGCCTGCTCTCCGGCCTCGGCGTTCCCGTGGGTGGCCTGCAGATCGTCGCCGGTGGCCCGGCCTGGGCCCATCCCGGCCGCTCGGCCACGCTCCAGTTCGGCCCCAAGGGCGTGATCGGCGCCTTCGGCGAGGTGCATCCGCGCGTGCTGAAAGCGCTCGACGTCAAGGGGTCGCTGGTCGCCTTCGAGATCCATCTCGATGCGCTGCCGCTGCCCAAGTACAAGCCGACCAAGGTCAAGCCGAAGCTGGCGCTCTCCGACTTCCAGCCGGTGACGCGCGACTTCGCTTTCATCGTCGACAAGGCGGTGGCGGCCGGCGAAATGGCCAAGAGCGCCCAGAATGCCGACCGGGCGCTGGTCTCGGATGTCGGCGTGTTCGACCTCTATGAAGGCACAGGTGTCGAGCCGGGCAAGAAGTCGGTTGCCCTGGCGGTGACCCTGCAGCCGACGCAGAAGACGCTGACCGACACCGAGATCGAGGCCGTCGCCGCCAAGATCGTCGCCGAGATGGCCAAGCGCTACGGCGCCGTGCTGCGCGGCTAAGGCTGAGTTGCGGTCAGCGGCAGCCAGACTTCGTCTTCCGGACGTTTGTCCGATGGTCCCCAGCTGTAGTGACCATCGGCTCGGTAGGTGAAGACATCACCAGAGCCGCGATAGAGGAGCCATTGCTCGTCTTCGCCATCGTCATAGGGCGAAGTTTCCAGCAATCCACCCAGATCGAAAGCGAAGGTCGACCTGCCTCGATGCGGCTCGACCGTCACCGCAAGAAGGCGTTGGCCGTCCAGTTCGGCGGCCGCTGCTGCGATGTCAGCATCGGCAGAATCGGAATGGGCGATTTCCATGCCGTTCGCAGTGCATCGCCAGTTGCAGCAATTGATCCAGAGATGCCACTCGCCGCGCGGCGTGACCTTTCGCCGTGCCAATGACGCTCTTGTCCGGGGGCTTGCCCCTGCGCTGGCGTCGATCGGCTCCCTGATCTGGAGTGAAGGGTTTCCAAACTCGAAAGTCAGCATCGAGCCGTGCCCCTTCTGGACGTCCCAGGCCGGCAGACCGACGAGGGGAGCAAAGACGCGCTTGACCGGGTCGCTTTCGTCCAATCCAGTATGAGGCATGGTCATTCTCTGCAGCTCTGCCCCGATAGCATCTGCTCCCCGTTATTGACCAGGATTATGAAATAATCGACGCACGAAATCGTTTGAAAATAGGGGTATCGGCTCTGATTGTTGCAATCCGAGAGGCCTGATGTCGCTGACCGAGCTCCCCGTTGCGGACGATCTGTTCCCCGGTTTCCGGTTGCTCGACGTCACGACGTCAGGGGCGCGCATCCGTGTCCGCACCGGCGGGGAGGGGCCGCCGCTCCTCCTGCTCCACGGCTATCCCCAAACTCACATCATGTGGCGGCGGGTCGCTCCGCAGCTGGCCGAGCGTTTCACTCTGGTTTGTCCCGATCTGCGCGGCTACGGCGATTCTGAAAAACCGCCGAGTGCTGCCGATCACGCGCCCTACGCCAAGCGCGCCATGGCGCAAGACATGGCCGAGGTCATGACCGCGCTCGGCCATGAGCGCTTTTTTGTCGGCTCGCATGATCGCGGCGCCCGTGTCGGGCACCGGCTGGCGCTCGACCATCGCGAGCGGGTGCTGAAGCTGGCGACGCTCGACATCGCGCCGACGCGCGAAATGTATCGCGATACCAGCGACGCTTTCGCCCGCGCCTATTGGCACTGGTTCTTCCTGATCCAGTCCGCGCCGATGCCGGAGCGCATGATCGGCGCCGATCCGGAGTTCTATTGGACCAGCCGGCGCGCCTCGGACATGAAGCTGTTCGAGCCTGCGGCGCTCAATGAATATCTCCGCTGCTTCCGCGATCCCGCGATGATCCATGCCAGCTGCGAGGATTATCGCGCCGCGGCGACGATCGACATCGCCCATGACGATGCCGATGGCGGCAGGAAGATCGCGTGCCCGCTGCTGGCGCTCTGGGGCGAGCGCGGCGCAGTCGGCAAATGCTTCGATGTCCTCGCGCTCTGGCGCGAGCGCGCGGCCGATGTGCGTGGCCGCGCCTTGCCGGGCGGGCACTATCTCGCGGAAGAATTGCCTGACCTCGTCGCCCGGGAATTCACCGCCTTCTTCGGAGAAGCCGCATGAGCCGCACCAACCGCGTCTACCGCATCGCCGTCATCGCCGGCGACGGCATCGGCAAGGAGGTCATGCCCGAGGGGCTGCGCGTGCTCGAGGCCGCCGCGAAGAAGTATGGTTTCGAGATCCGGCTCGACGAGTTCGATTTCTCCTCGTGCGACTACTACGCCCGACACGGCAAGATGCTGCCGGACGACTGGAAGGCGCAGATCGGCGGCCATGACGCGATCTTCTTCGGCGCCGTCGGCATGCCGGCCCAGCTGCCCGATCATATCTCGCTCTGGGGCTCGCTCCTGCTGTTCCGCCGCGAGTTCGATCAGTACGTCAATCTGCGTCCGGTGCGGCTGATGCCGGGTGTTCCCGGCCCGCTCGTCGGCCGCAAGCCCGGCGATATCGACTTCTTCGTCGTGCGCGAGAACACCGAGGGCGAGTACTCCTCGGTCGGCGGGCGCATGTATGGCGGCACCGAGCGCGAGATCGTCATCCAGGAGACGGTGATGAGCCGCGTCGGCGTCGACCGCGTGCTGAAATACGCCTTCGAGCTGGCGCAGCGCCGGCCGCGCAAGAAGCTGACCTCGGCGACCAAGTCGAACGGCATCTCGATCACCATGCCGTATTGGGACGAGCGGGTGAAGGAGATGGCGAAGAACTATCCCGATGTCGCGGTCGACCAGTACCATATCGACATCCTGACCGCGCATTTCGTGCTCAATCCGGATCGTTTCGACGTGGTCGTCGCCTCCAACCTCTTCGGTGACATCCTCTCCGATCTCGGCCCGGCCTGCACCGGCACGATCGGCATCGCGCCCTCGGGCAACATCAACCCGACCGGCGAATTCCCGTCCCTGTTCGAGCCGGTGCATGGTTCGGCGCCGGATATCTTCGGCCAGGGCATCGCCAATCCGGTCGGCCAGATCTGGTCGGGAGCGATGATGCTGGATCATCTGGGCGAGCATGAAGCGGCCAAGGCGATCGAGGCCGCGATCGAGCGCACGCTCGGCGATGCCCGCACCCGCACCCGCGATCTCGGCGGCAGCCTGAACACCGAGGCGGCCGGCAAGGCGATCGAGCAGGCACTGGGTTGACGACAAGGCCGGCGCTGACCACAAGCAGTGGTCGGCGCCGAAAAAGACGTAAGACTTAAGGAGGGAGCAAGGTGCCTGATCTGACGTTTTCGCTGCTCGACGCCGCTCTCTGGGGCAAGCTTTTCGAGATCATCGCGCTCAACATCGTCTTGTCGGGTGACAATGCGGTGGTGATTGCGCTCGCCTGCCGGGCGCTGGCGCCCGAGCAGCGCGCCAAGGGCATCGCGCTTGGCGCCGGCGTCGCCGTGCTACTGCGCGTCGTCTTCACCGTGCTGATCGCCTCCCTTCTCAACATGCCGTTCCTGCACATCGTCGGCGCGCTGCTGCTCGTCTGGATCGCGGTGAAGCTGATCATCGAGGACGGCGAAAGCGATGAGAATGCGATCGCTGCCAGCAGCAAGCTCTGGAAGGCGGTGCAGACCGTCGCCATCGCCGACATCGTCATGAGCCTCGACAACGTGCTCGCCATCGCCGCCGTCGCCAAGGATTCGATCCCGCTGCTGGTCGGCGGCCTGATCATCTCGATTCCGCTGATCGTGCTCGGCGCCTCGCTGATCACCTCGCTGCTGACCCGTTTCCCGATCCTGGTCTGGGCCGGCGCCGGCCTGCTCGGCTGGGTCGCGGGTGAGATGTTCGAGACCGATCCCTGGCTGATCGGCAAGCTCGGTGAGGCGCTGGCGCACCAGCTCGAATACCCCGCCGCGATCCTGGGCGCCGTTCTGGTGCTCGGCCTTGGCTATTTCCTCAAGCAACGCCGGCCAGATCCGGCCCTCTAAGACAGGGACTGACCGACCTATGGATTTCTCATCTTCAGCCTTCTGGACGTCATTGCTCCAGATCATCTGGATCGACCTTCTGCTCTCGGGCGACAATGCGGTCGTCATCGCGCTCGCGGTGCGCTCGCTGCCGGAGAAGCAGCGCAAGGTCGGCATCCTGCTCGGTGCCGGCGCTGCCGTCGGCCTGCGCATCATCTTCGCGGTGGTCGTCACCTATCTGCTCGCCGTCCCCTTCCTGAAAGTCGTCGGCGCGCTCCTGCTGTTCTGGATCGCGATCAAGCTCGCTAAGGGTGAGGAAGAGGCGCATAGCGATATCGAGGCCAGCGACAATCTCTGGAAGGCGGTCCGCACCATCGCCATCGCCGATGCGGTGATGAGCCTCGACAACGTGCTGGCGATCGCGGCAGCGGCGCGGGGGCATTTCGAGCTCTTCATCTTCGGCCTGCTGCTAACCATCCCGCTGATCGTCTACGGCGCCCGCCTGCTCTCGACGGTTCTCGAGCGTTTCCCGATCCTGATCTGGCTCGGCGCGGCGCTGCTCGGCTGGATCGCCGGCGAGATGCTGCTTGGTGACCTGGCGGTGCTGCAGTGGCTGCAGGCGAACATGCCGAACTGGGTCGTGAGCGTGCCGGTCTCTGACACCAACCCGATCGGTCTCCTGCCCGCCAAGGTGCCGTTCTACACGGCGGCGACTCTCGGTGCGCTGGTCGTCGTCGTCGCCGGCTACCTCCTGAAGAAGAAGCCGGTCGATCAGCCCGGCTGAAAAATCAGGCTTGATCGAGAACGATGAACGCGGCGGCCATGGTCTCATGGCCGCCGTTTTTCGTGAGCCGGATGACGCCCGCGGCTCGGCGGCCATTCTCCTCATCGCTGACGGCGAAGCGCTCGGCGCCGTCCAGTTGCACTGAAAAGCTCTCTGGTTCCCGTGCGAAGCCGGTGCCGAGCGCCTTCACATAGGCTTCCTTGGCGCTCCAGAGCTGGGCGAAGGCGAGCGGGCGGGCCGGGGCGGGCAGGTTTTCCAGCCAGTGGCGTTCGCCGGGATGCAGAACGGCAAGGGGCGGCTCGCTTGCGAGTGCAACCCGCTCGACATCGATGCCGACCGGCCGATGCGCCAAAGCGATCGCGACGAGGCCGGCCCTCGTCGCCAGCGACAGATGCAGACCGGAGCCGCGCGGGCGCAGGATCAGCGGGCGTCCTGCGGGCTCATGCCCGATCTCGACAGCAGCTTCCGCTAGACCGAACTGGCGCGCTAGCAACTCGCGGGCCAGCGAGCGCCGCAACTCCGAGCGCTCCGGCAGATTCGCGGGCTGTGCCTGCGTCGCGATCAGCCACGCCGCGGGCAGGGCAGGGGCGGTCTGATCGATCGAGGAGAGCCAGAGCATGTCGCGGTTCTAGAGCAGCATGCTTCGGTGAGAAAGGAGAGGGTCGGCCCGCCCTGCGCCGTGCTCATGGAGGCCCGGAGCTTGCAAGGCGTTGACGTGAGCTCATGAAACCGGTTCGAGAACGCATGCCTTCCGACGACAATTCCGAGCCGCAACCTGCGGCCCAGCTCACCCTTGCCGGCATGCGGCTCGGCCTGCGCCGCGTCTCCGTGCTGATGCCGGGCGTCGTCGTCTTCGCCGTCGCCTTCGGGGCGGCGGCCTCGGCCAAGGGGCTCAGCCTGTTCGAGGCGGTGCTGATGAGCGCGCTGGTCTATGCCGGTGTCTCTCAGCTCGTCGCCATGGAACTCTGGCGACCTGAATGGACCTGGGGCGCGATCGTCGCCCTCGCCTTCGTCACGGCGACGGTCAACGCCCGCACCATCCTGCAGGCGGCGTCGCTGCAGCCCTGGTTCTCGCGCTATCCCTGGTTCGTGACCGCCTTCCAGCTTTCCTTCTTCACCGATGCCAATTGGCTGGTCGGTACGCGCTATCACGGGGAGGGTGGGCGCGATGTCGGCGTGGTGCTCGGCGCGGGCCTCGCGCTCTGGGTGGTCTGGGTCGCGATGACGATCCCGGGCTACCTGCTCGGCACCCTCGTCGCCGATCCCCGCAGATACGGGATCGACATGGTCATGCCGATCTTTTTCGCGGCGATGATCGTGCCGCTCTGGCGCGGCAAGCGCGCGGCGCTGCCCTGGATCGTCGCCGGCATCGTCGCGCTGGTCACCGCACGGCTGGTCGACGGCTATGCCTTCATCATCGTCGGCGCGCTCTCCGGCGCCGTGGCGGGAGCCTTCCTCGATGACCCCTCCTGACCCCGGAATCTGGGGCGCCTATCTCGCCATCCTCGGCATGGCGCTGGCGACCTATCTCTGCCGCATCTCCGGCGTCGTGCTGATGAGCTTCATCCCGCTGACGCCGCGGGTCCGGCGCGGGCTCGCCGCCCTGCCGGGCTCGATCGTGGTCGCGACGGTGCTGCCGCTGATCGAGCGGCTCGGCCTTGCCGCGGGCCTGGCCCTGTTGGCGGCGATCGCCAGCATGGTGATCAGGCGCAGCGAACTGCTGGCGCTCGTGACAGGCATGGTGGTGGTTTCGCTGATGCGGGCGGCCGGCTTCTGAGGGCAGGGGGGACCGCGCAGGCCGCATCGCGCCGTTGCGTCTGATGTTGCGATCCATCACTGGCTACGATCGCAACCATCACAGCAATCGTTCGCCGCGATGCGGCCGGTCTGTTGACGCCGCCTTGCCTGCGGCAGACGGTGCCGGGCAGCAACCCTGACTGATCGGAGCGCATGATGGCCTGGTATTCGCAGACATGGACCTGGTTCGACGGCGAGTGGCGCGAGGGCAATCCCGGCATCATGGGGCCGCGCACCCACGCCGCCTGGCAAGCATCCTGCGTCTTCGACGGCGCCCGCCATTTCGACGGCGTCTCGCCCGATCTCGACCGGCATGCCGCGCGCGTGAACCGCTCCGCTCTGGCGCTCGGCCTGAAGCCGACCGTCTCGGCCGAGGAAATCGTCGCCAGAACGGCCGAAGGTGTGAAGAAATTCACCAGCGGCACGGCGCTCTACGTCAAGCCGATGTACTGGGCCGAGGCGGATGGCCCCTCGACCATCATCGGCGACCCCGAATCGACCCAGTTCGCGCTCTGCCTGTTCGAGGCGCCGATGGGCGATCCCGGCAAGGGCTTCTCGGTGACCAAGGGCGCTTATCGCCGGCCGACCCTGGAGAATGCGCCGACCGACGCCAAGGCCGGCTGCCTTTATCCCAACAATGCCCGCGTCCTGCGCGAGGCGAAGGGCAGGGGCTTCGACAATGCGCTCGTGCTCGACATGCTGGGCAATGTCGCGGAAACCGGCACCTCCAACATCTTCCTCGCCAAGGACGGCGTGGTGAAGACACCGGCCCCGAACGGCACCTTCCTGAACGGCATCACCCGCCAGCGCACGATCGGCCTGCTGCGCCAGGCCGGTGTCACCGTCGAGGAGACGACGCTGCGCTATGAGGATTTCGAGCAGTCCGACGAGATCTTCTCGACCGGCAACTATTCGAAGGTGATCCCGATCTACAGGATCGACGATCGCGAACTGCAGCCCGGCCCGATGTTCCGCAAGGCCCGCGAGCTCTACATGGACTTCGCCCACAGCAAGGGCGCCTGAGGCTGCTGCCCGACCGAGGGCGGGCGCAGATCGGTCGCGGGCTGAACCACGCGGGCTTTCCGGGGCGGGCCGAAGGCTTGAGCCCGGAACCCACGAACACCACCTCCCTCGTCATGGTCGGGCTTGTGCCGACCATCCACGTCTTTTCCACGCTGACCACATGTGGTGTTCAAAACGTGGATGCTCGCCACAAGGGCGAGCATGACGAACTGGAGCCGCGTCGTGGTCATGGGTTCCGGGCCTTTCGCTGCGCGAAATCCCGGAATGACGGCTGGCGCTACCGCAGCAGCCGCCAGAGCCCGGCCGACCTCAATCCACCTAGCGCCACCACGCCATAGATGGCGGCCGCGACGAGGCTGAGGATGCTGAGCGCGATCAGGCGCGGCTCGTAGGGAAACCTGATCAGCAGTCCGTAGAGCGGCTCGGCCAGCAGGCGGGCGACCAGTGCGGCGAAGCCAGCGGCCACGCCGACGATGACGATCAGCAGCGGCAAAGCGCGGTCGGGATTGGTCCAGCCGCGCCTCAGAGCCAGGCCGTAGAGCGCTCCGAGATTGATCCAGGCGCCGACGGCGGTGGCGAAGGCGAGGCCCGGCGCGCCATGGCTCCTCCAGAGCAAGAGCTTCAGCCCGACATTGGCGGCGATGGCGGCGAGCGAGACGAGCATCGGCGTCGTCGTGTCGCCGCGCGCCTGGAAGCTCGAGACCTGGGCGCGGATCAGCACGATCGCCGGCAGGCCGATTGCATAGGCGAACAGTACGGCACCGGCCGCCTGCGTCGCCGCGTCGTCGAAGCGGCCGCGCTCGAACAGTGCCGCGACGACCAGTTCGGGAATGGCGAGGAAGGCGGCGGCGAAAGGCGCGGCAGCGACCAGTGTCAGCGCGATCGCGCGGTTCTGCGCCGCTTCCGCCTTGGCCTCGTTTCCGTTGGCGATGGCGCGGCTCATCGTCGGCAGCAGCACCGTGCCGACGCCGATCGCGATCACGCCGAGCGGCAACTGATAGAGGCGTTCGGCATAGTACAGCGCTGAATAGGCGCCGGCCGGCAGCAGCGAGGCGATGATCGTGTCGGCGAAGAGCGCGATCTGCACGCCGGCCGAGCCGATCACCGCCGGCCCGAAGGCCTTGAGGAAGCCTTTCACCTCGCCATCCAGGCGTGGCCGGGTCAGTGCCGCCGAGACGCCGGCTTGTCGCGCCGCGATCCAGAGCAGTAGCCATTCCAGCACGCCGGCGATGGCGACGCCCCAGGCGGCGGCATGCGCCGCGCTCGGGAACAGGAAGGCGACGAAGAGCGCTCCGATCAGGCAGATGTTCAGCAGGATCGGCGCCGCCGCCGCTGCGGCAAAACGGTCGACGGCGTTGAGATTGGCCGAGAGCAGCGTCACCAGCGTGACGAAGAGCAGATAGGGGAAGGTGATCCGCGTCAGCGTCACCGCGAGGTCGAAGCGCACGGGGTCATTGACGAAGCCGGGCGCCAGCAGCCGCACCAGCTCCGGCATGAACGGGATGGCGAGCCCGGCGAGGACGATCTGGACGAGGAGGTTGAGCGAGAAGACGCGGTTCGAGAATTGTGCCGCGGCGGCCTCGCCCGATTGCTCACGGATGCGGCTATAGGCCGGGATATAGGCCTGGTTGAAGGCGCCTTCGCCGAAGATGGCGCGGAAATGATTGGGCAGGCGCAAGGCCACCGAGAAGGCGTCCATCAGCCCGCTCACGCCGAGCGTGGCGGCGAGCACGGTGTCGCGGAGGAAGCCGGACAGTCGCGAGAGCAGCGTGAAGCCGCTGACGGAGAGGATTTTTCTCAGCATCGCGCCACTCGGGCCCGCCACGATCGGCGGTCCCCTTTGCAGCTAGCCGCATAGCTGCGTCGCGGGAGATGGTCCAGCACCGGACTCGCTATGGCGCCTACCCGATCCCGGGCGGCAGCACATCGCCGCGCGGGGGAGCACTGTCATCTTGGGCAAAACCGACGCGTTCGCCGACCAGATAGAGCGGTCGGCGCTTCACCTCGGCGAAGATGCGCCCGACATATTCGCCGATCATCCCGAGCGAGATCAGCTGGATGCCGGAGAAGAACATGATCGAGACGATCAGCGAGGGGAAGCCGGGCAGGTCGGTGCCGAACAGCAGCGTCCGGACCATGAAATACAGGCCGGTCAGGGTCGCCACGATCGCGATCGCGACGCCGAGCCAGGTCGCAATCTTCAGCGGCACGGTCGAGAAGGAGGAGATCCCATCGAAGGCGAAGCTGAACAGCTTGCGGAAGCGGAACTTGCTCTCGCCATGGGCGCGGTCGGCAACCGCGAAGGGGACGCCGGTCGCCGGGAAGCCGACCCAGGCATAGAGGCCTTTCGAGAAGCGTGCCCGCTCGGGCAGGGCCCGCAGCGCTTCGACCACGCGTCGGTCGAGCAAGCGGAAATCGCCGGCTCCTTCCGGCAGCTCGGTTTCGCCGAAGCTGGCGAAGAGCTTGTAGAAGGCCTTGGCGAAATTGCGCTTCAGCGGGCTCTCGCCCTCGCGGTCGGTGCGCTGGCCGTAGACGTTGAGGAAGCCCTCGCGCCATTTCGCCAGGAAGGCAGGGATCACCTCCGGCGGGTGCTGCAGGTCGGCATCCATGATCACCACGGCCTCGCCATTGGCATGGTCGAGCCCGGCGGCGATCGCGACCTCCTTGCCGAAATTGCGGCTGAACGAGATCGCGCTGATCCGGCTGTCCTGCGCATTGAGGGCTCGCAACGCCGCCAGCGTTCCGTCGCGGCTGCCGTCGTCGACGCAGATGATCTCCCAGGAGGAGACCTGGGCGTCGAGAATCGGCTCCAGCCGGGCGACCAGCGGCGCGAGATTGTCGGCCTCGTTGTAGACCGGCACCACGATCGAGAGCTCCGGCCGCGGAGCGAGGGCCGGCATCGTGGCGGAGGCGGAGGCGGGCGCGATCGCGGACAAGGCTTTCGGGACCTTCATGGCTCGGCTAGGGCTGTCGATAGGAAGTCAGTCGCAGGCTCCATATACCAGCGCTGATGAATAAGGGGGTAACAGCCGGCATGACCCGCAGCTTCGTGCTCTGCGCCGATGATTTCGCTCTGACCGAGGGCGTCAGCCGCTCGATCCTGGAGCTGCTCGCCGCCGGCAGGCTCTCGGCCACGGGGGCGATGACCAACCGGCCGCATTGGCCGCGCCTGGCTAAAGAGCTTGCGGCGTTCTCTGGCAAGGCCGATCTCGGGCTCCACCTCAACCTGACCTGTGCCGCGCCGCTTGTGGCGATGCCGACCGCGGCGCCGTCGGGCACCCTGCCCAAGCTCGGCGAGCTCGCGCCGCTGGCGCTGCGCTCAGGCGCCGCGCGCGCCGAGATCGGGGCCGAGATCGCCCGCCAGCTCGACGCCTTCGAGCAGCATCTCGGCCGGGCGCCCGATTTCGTCGACGGCCACCAGCATGTTCATGTCCTGCCCGGCATCCGCCACCAGGTGCTCGATGCGCTGGTGGCCCGCTATCCGGCCGGCTCGGTCTATCTCCGTGACCCCAGCGATTCGATCGCGGCGATCCGGGCCCGCGGCGTCGCGGTCGGCAAGGCACTGACTGTCGCGGGGCTCGCCACCGGCCTGCGCCGCGCCGCCGCCCGGCGCGGCATCCCGACGAATCGAGGCTTCTCGGGCTTTTCGCCGTTCGACCCTCGGCGCGATTTCGCGAGAGATCTCGAGGCCTTCCTCGTCCAACCGGGACCGACGCATCTGATGATGTGCCATCCCGGCCATGTCGACGACGAGCTCGTGACGCTCGATCCGGTCGTCGCGACACGGCCGCTCGAACATGCGGCGCTGATGACATTCGCGCCGCCAAGCCTGCGGATAGGCCGTTTCGCCGCCGCTTGATCTCTGCGCTCGTCGCTCCGCGTGCAAGATGCATCGGCTGCAATCGAAAATTTACCCCGTTCGTTCACCCTGCGCAGCGGCAGTCCCGACAGCTCTGGGATGTCGCTGTCTGGAGTCCGCGGAAGATGAGCGTGATGGCTTGGTTTCAGTTGCGGGCGCCGCGATCGCATGCGGCCACGCCGCCGTTGGGCCAGGTCGGGAAGGTGATGCGCTCGCTCAGCAGCCAGATCGCCGGGGCCGCGGTCGCCATCGTCGCCGTCGCGATCGTCTTCGTCGTCATCGCCGCCGCCCGCTATAACGAGGCCAAGACGCGCGGCGACCTCGAGCAGAAGATGATGTCGCTCACCGCGATGATCGCCCACGCCTCGCCGCCGCTGATCCTGGCGCGCGACACCGTCACCCTGAGCTACATCCTGGAATCGCTGAAGCGCGATCCCGATTTCGATGCCGGTTTCGTCGCCGATGACCTCGTCGCTCTCGCCTCGGCCGGCCGCAATGACGATGCGCGACTGTCGTTCACCCCCAACAAGCTCAGCCGACTCCTCGGGCGGGAGCCCTGGGATGTGCTCGCCGAGCAGGATACGCTGCGGCTCGAGGACAAGACCTATGTGACGCAATTGCTCTCGGTGAAGGTCGGCGGCTTCAAGAAGCAGATCGGTTTTGTCGCCCTGCGTTTCGACAAGACCCGGCTGATCGCGCGTTCGGCCTGGGAGCAGTTCCTGACGATCGGCATCGGCATTGCGCTGCTCGTCGTGCTCGGGCCGCTGCTCTGGATCTCGCTGTCGCGGACGATGCGGCCGCTGAAGAGCATGACGCGGGCGATCGTCGGCATCTCCGACGGCAAGCTCGATACACCGATCGACGCAGCCGGCCGGCAGGATGAGATCGGCGCGATCGCCAGGGCGCTCGGCGTACTCAAGCTGCGCCTCGCCGAGCGTGCGACGCTGCAGGAGCGACAGCTCGTGACCGAGGCGGAGCGCCATAGCCATCAGAAGCGTGTCGAAGAAGCGATCGCGCTGTTCCGCGGTGAGGTCGGCGTCGCGCTCGAAGCCTTCAAGAGCAACGCCGACCGGATGGGTGAAGCGTCGGACGGGCTTGCCCGGGTTGCGGCGGAATCCTCGGAGCGTGCCGCCCGTGCCGCGGAAAATTCGCAGGGCGCTTCGATCAATGTCGAGAACGCCGCCCAGGCGGCCGAGGAGATGGGAGCGGCGATCCGCGAGGTCGAGTTCCAGGTCCGTCGCGTCCGCACCGAGATCGTCGAAGCGGCGTCCGCCTCCCGCGACACGGCGAGCTCCGTCCAGGCGCTGGATGAGACGGCGCGGGCGATCGGCGAGGTCGTGAACCTCATCCGCGACATCGCTGCTCAGACCAACCTGCTCGCGCTCAACGCCACCATCGAGGCGGCCCGTGCCGGCGAGGCAGGGCGCGGCTTTGCCGTCGTCGCAGCCGAGGTGAAGAGCCTCGCCTCCCAGACGGCCGACGCGACCGATCGCATCGTCAGCCAGGTCGGCGCCATCCAGGGCGCGACCACCGAGGTGGTCGACGCCATCCAGAATATCGCCACCCGCATGGGCGCGATCGAGAGCTTCGCCAATTCGGTGGCGACCTCGATCGAGCAGCAGGCGATCGCGACAGGCGAGATCGCCAGCGGCGTCGCCATGGCGAGCACTTCGGCGCTCTCGGTCTCCAGCGATCTCAGCGTGCTGGCCGACAGCGTCGAGGAGACCGGTCGTTCGGCGGATCAGGTCCGCCATGCCGCCGGCGAGGTCTCGGCCCAGGCGATGCGGCTCGATTCGACGGTGGACCAGTTCCTCAAGCGCGTCGCCGCTTGAGCCTTGGCGAAAACGAAACGGGGCCCCGCAGGGCCCCGTCCATATTCACTGATCGAATGTAAGATCAGGCCTTGGCGCCGTCATAGAGCTCGGCGACGTAGTCCCAGTTCACCAGGCTGTCGAGGAAGGCCTTGAGATAGTCCGGGCGCCGATTGCGGTAGTCGATGTAGTAGGAGTGCTCCCAGACGTCGACGCCGAGGATCGGCGTGCCGCCATGGACCAGCGGGCTCTCGCCGTTCGGGGTCTTGCTGACCGCGAGCTTGCCGCCCTTGACCTCGAGCCAGGCCCAGCCCGAGCCGAACTGGCCGACGCCGGCAGCGACGAAATCTTCCTTGAACTTGTCGACCGAGCCGAAGGAATCGACGATCGCCTTCTCCAGCGCGCCCGGCAGCTTGCCGCCGCCATTGGGCTTCATCCACTTCCAGAAGTGGAGGTGGTTGTAGTGCTGGCCGGCATTGTTGAACACGGCCGGGTTCTTGCCGTAGGAGCCCTTGACGATCTCCTCGAGCGATTTGCCCTCGAATTCGGTGCCCTTGATCGCGTTGTTGCCGTTGTTGACGTAGGCGAGGTGGTGCTTGTCGTGGTGGTACTCCAGCGTCTCCTTCGACATGTAGGGCTGGAGGGCGTCATGCGCATAGGGAAGATCGGGCAGGGTAAAGGACATGGGGCCTCTCCTTGGGCTGTCGAAATCGCGACGTGAGAATGGCTGCAATGACGCAACGCTTGGGCAATGATTGCCCGGCGGAACACCCCGCCATTCGCCTGTTAGTTAAGCCCCTCGGCCGGCAGCGGCAACCGCCGGACCCTGAGAAATCCGGCAAGGCCGGCTTGTGTCGTGCGGGGAGGGCGCGCGCAGGCCGTTTGGTTGGCAATACCGCATGGTATCGATAGGTTAACCGGCGAGGCGGCAAGCTGTCGCAGCTCGTCTCGCCCCAAAGGAGCAAGCGTTGGTCAGGGTTTTCGTGGTTCTCGGGTTCGCCCTGCTGGCGGGCGGCGCCTATGCCATCGTCGATGGCTGGCCATATCGTGTCCTGGAACGTGGCTTCACTGAAGTCATCCTGGGAGGACTGTCGCTCGTCGCCGGGCTGATCCTGCTCGCGCTCGCGGCGGTTCTCGCTGAGGTCCGCCGGCTCAAGGGGCTGGTCAGCGGCGCCATGGCGGCGGTCGCGCTGTCCGAGCCGCGTGCCGACGAGCGGCCGGCGCCGAACCTGGCGCCCGCGCGCCCTGAGCCCGCGCTCGAGAAGGCGCCCGAGCCCGAGGCGAAACCTGTCGGCATCGCCACCACATTGGCAGTCGGCGCAGGTGCGGCTGCCGTGGCCGGCGCGCTCACCGGCTTGGCGAAGGCCGAAGCGAAGCCGGACGAAAAGACCACCGACGCGGATCAAGCCGAAAAGGCGGAGGGGGGCGACGGTGACCTCTCCGATCATCGCGCCGAAGCTGCCGCCGAGCCGGTGCAGGTGCCGTCGACCGCGGCCGGCGACATCGACGACTGGCTGCTGCCTCCGGTCTCGCCGGCGCTTGATGCCGCCCCCGCGGATGTTCGCCCGGACGAGCGGAACGGGAACAGCGAGGCGAAAGAGAAGGCCGAGGGCGCGCAGGAGAAGCAGGACCGCCCGGCTTCTGCCGATCTCGACGAGGCCTCGTATGCGGCCGACGACGAGATCGAGGATATTGCCGAGCCTGACGCCGCGGTGGACGAGCCCGAAGCCAAGCAGGACGAAGGCGGGCACGACGACGCCTCCAAGCCGGAGCCCGTGCCTGCGTCGAGTTCCGAGGACCGGCTCTGGTGGCCACGCATCGACCGCCCGGCACGGGAGGAATCCGCCTCTTCGGTCGACGATGAATTCAACGCATTGCGCGATCAGCTCGCCGGCGTCGTCAATGCGCCCGAAGTCGAGCCGCCGCGGCGCGATCGAGGCACCCCGGACGTCGCCGAGAGCTGGATGGCGCCGCGGCCCTGGCCGCCGGTGACCCAGCCGCGCGATCCCGGCGCCTTGAGCGAGGTTGAGGCTGCCGATAAGGCGCCACCCGAGGAGGGCAAGATCGAGCCCGCTCCTGTGGTGGACGAGCCTTCGCCTCCCCAGGCGGAGCCGGAGCCGGCCGCCGAATCTGCCCCCGCAACGGCGGACGCGTCGCCTGTCGAGAAAGCCGAGCCATCAGCGGCGGAGGCCATGGCAGCCGAAGCCAAGCTCGATGAAGAGCCCGCGGCGTCAGAGGAGGGCGTGATCGGCGCCTATCAGGTCGGCGAGACGCAGTTCACCATGTTCGTCGACGGCTCGATCCATGCTCGCACACCGGATGGCGACTATGTCTTCGCCTCGATGGACGAGCTGAAGGCCTATCTCGCCAGCGAGAAGGACAAGCTTGGCGCCTAGCTTGAGCCCGCCGCCGCCTCACCAGCCTTGTCCCAGCCGCCGCCTGCCGCGGTGATGGCGAAGGCATAGGCGAGGGCGGTCTCCTTCAGCGAGTCGAAGCGCCCGGCCGCGCCCGCATGGCCGGCGTCCATATTGGTGTGCAGCATGATCGGGCCGCCGCCAGTCATGGTCGCGCGCAGACGCGCCACCCATTTCGCCGGCTCCCAATAGGTCACGCGCGGGTCGGCGAGACCGCCCGTCGCCAGGATCGGCGGATAGGTCTGCGCCTTGACGTTGTCATAGGGCGAGTAGCTGAGGATCGTCCGGAAGGCGGCGACATCCCGGATAGGGTCACCCCATTCCGGCCACTCCATCGGCGTCAGCGGCAGGCTCTCGTCGAGGATAGTGTTGAGCACGTCGACGAAGGGCACTTCGGCGATGATGCCGGCGAACAGCTCCGGCGCGAGATTGGCGACCGCGCCCATCAGCATGCCGCCGGCGCTGCCACCTTCGGCGACGATGCGGCCGCGGCTGGTGAAGCCCTCTGCCGCCAGCATCTCGCCGGCGGCGATGAAGTCCGTGAAGCTGTTGGGCTTGTTCTGGCGCTTGCCGTCGAGATACCAGCCCCAGCCCTTGTCGGTGCCGCCGCGGATATGGGCGATGGCGTAGACGAAGCCGCGATCGACCAGGCTGAGCGGACGCGTCCGGAACGAGGCCGACATCGCTGCGCCATAGGAGCCGTAGCCATAGAGCAGGCAGGGCGCCGAGCCGTCCAGCGTCAGGTCACGTCGGTGCAGCAGCGAGACCGGCACCTTGGCGCCGTCCTTGGCGGTCGCGAAGATGCGGCGCACGACATAGGCTTCGGAATCGTGGCCGGAGGGCACCTCCTGGCGCTTCACCAAAGTGCGTGCGCCGGTGGTGAGGTCATAGTCATAGGTCTCGGCCGGCCGCGCCATCGAGGCGTAGATGAAGCGTAAGGTGTCGGTCTCGAACTCGTAGCCGGCATCGACGCCAAGTCCATAGGCCTCCTCGTCGAAGGCGATGCTGCTCTCCGCTCCGCTCTTGAGGTCGCGGATGACGATGCGCGGCAGGCCCTCCTCGCGCTCCAGGCGGATCAGGCGACCGGCGAGGCAGATATGGCTGAGGATCAGCCGCCCGCGCTTGTGCGGCACGAGATCGACCCAGTTGGACGGCGAGGGATCGGCCAGCGGGGCGCGCACGATCTTGAAGTCTTCGGCGCCGTCGGCATTGGTCAGGATCAGCAATTCGTCGCCGTGATGCTCGACGCTATACTGGCGACCCGCCAGTCGCGGCGCTATTAGCCGGGGTTTGCCGGCCTCGTCGGCGAGGTCGACCATGCTGACCTCCGAGGTCTCGTGATCACTGCTCGAGATCAGCAGGAAGCGGCGCGACTGGGTCTGGTCGATATCGGCGAACAGGCCGGGATCGGTTTCCTCATAGAGCAGTTCGTCCGCGCTCTGCGGCGTGCCGAGCCGGTGGCGCAGCACACGCGTCGGGCGGTGGTCGTCATCGAGTGCGACATAGACGAAAGCGCTGGAATCGGCGGCCCAGATCATCTCGCCGGAGGTATCGGCGATCGCATCCGGCAGGTCCTTGCCGGTGTCGAGATCGCGCACGCGGATCAGGAACAATTCCGAGCCGGCCTCGTCGGCGCTCCAGGCGAGGAGGCGATGGTCGGGGCTGTGCTCGGCATCGCCGAGATCGAAGAACTCCTTGCCCTCGGCGAGGGCGTCGGCATCGAGCATGACCTGCTCCCGCCCGGCCTTGCTACCTTGGTTCGCGCGCGGTTTGCGGCAGATCAGCGGGTGTTCGCCGCCGCGCCGGTAGCGGCTGTAGTAGAGGAACGGCCCGTCCGGCTGCGGCGGCTCGCTGTCATCCTCCTTGATGCGCCCGCGCATCTCTTTGATCAATTCGCGCTGGAGTATCTTCGTCGGCGCCATCAGCGTGTCGCACCAGGCGTTCTCCGCCTCGATATGCTTGCGGATCTCGGTGGGCAGGGTGTCGGGATCGCGCAGCACGTCGCGCCAGTTCTCGGCGCGCAGCCAGGCATAGTCGTCGTTCAGGATGACGCCGTGGACGGTACGGCTCTGCGGGCGGATCGCGGCAACCGGCGGTGAGGCGACCTTGCTTTGGCTAGTCATGCTTGGTCTCCGGACTCGTTTGATCATTTCTAAGTATGCGATCCATATAGGGATCGTTCCATCTTTGCCGATGATGACAGGTAGAGGTCGGGGCAGACACTGACAAGGACAACCTTTTGGCGCAAATGCTGCAGCGCAAAGCGCTCCGGTTACGATCTGCGCTCACAAAATAAGCAATAATATGTCTCAGTGAACGTATTCGAATCCTTGTCAGGCCACTTGCGATATTGAAGGACATGGCTTAGACGAGTGCCGGCTGATCCGTTTTGCATGATTCTATTCCGGCGGAAATTCGACCGTTCGTCGGCGGCGATCAGGGAGGGCGCTTGCGCCTGGAAACAGAGCTGGGAACAGTCACCGCTACGACCGGTCAATATAACAATGGAGCAATGCCATCATGGCTGACCAAGACGGTTCCGATTTCATCGAGCTCACGGCAGATATCGTTTCCGCCTACGTGTCGAACAATTCTGTTCCTGCCTCCGAACTGCCGGCGCTGATCAGCGATGTTCACGCCGCTCTCAATCGCGTCGTCGGCGGCGCTGCACCGGTTGTGCCGGTCGAGGCGCCCAAGCCAGCAATCGCGGTGAAGAAGTCGATCACGGCCGATTATCTGATCTGCCTGGAGGACGGAAAGAAGTTCAAGTCGCTCAAGCGCCATCTGCGTACGCAGTACAACATGTCGCCTGAGCAGTATCGCGAGAAGTGGGGCCTGCCGCCCGACTATCCGATGGTCGCGCCGAACTACGCCGAGGCGCGCTCGCAGCTTGCCAAGAAGATGGGTCTCGGCCAGCAGCGCCGCAAGCGCCGCTGATTCACCGCAGATTAAGCTGCATCATCGCCTATGCAGTGGAGCCGCCGGCTGAGCCGGCGGCTTTTTCTTTTTGGGGTCGACTTCCGCGGTGCAGGCTGTCGGTTCGAAAACCTGCCGAACTCCTGATGTGCTGAAGGAGCCCGAGCAGATCGCGACGATCTGGCATCCGCGGGGAACCCGTCTCCCGCATCGAACTCAGGCCTACCCGACTTCGACACTCTGAGCACTGATCTCGGGCAAATCCGAGATCAGTGGAGAAGGGCAGGGATCAGCGTCTGCCTTAGCAGTCGGAGAGTACAAGGGCCGCCTCGCCCTTTTAGGTCCCTCACCCCTGTCGCTCCCCCATCCGGAGAGAGGTGTCTCGCGCACGTCTCATCTGGCTTTGCTCGCTCGAAGGCCCTCCGGCACCGCGAGCGTCCCTATCCAGAGACGGGCCTGGACAGATGTGGCCTGGCGGCTGGAGAGCCCTATGGCGAATGGCGGCCCTGGTGAGCAGGCCCAGAATTGTCAGGAGCCTGTCGCCAGGGCGCATCGCGTGCTTGTCGCGGAGGATATAGGAATATATACCTGAAAGCGTCGCAGTTGAATTCGGGGAGGCGATGCCCGCAATGGAACATATCATGAACAATCTGATTGCCAAGCGGCAGGAGCCTGTCAGTTGTGCGGCGTCGGCGCGGTTGGTCGAAGCGGCTGTCTGCGGCGCGATGGGGCTGCCCGCCGGGGCGCTGCGGGCCGGGCGCGGGCCGCACAGGATCGCCTTCGCCCGCCAGCTTGCGATGTATCTGACGCATGTCGGCTTCGGCCTGACCCTGACCGAGGTCGGGGCCTGCTTCGAGCGCGACCGAACCACCGTGCGACATGCCTGCGTCCTGATCGAGGACCGGCGCGACCAGCCGGTCTTCGACCTGGCCGTCACCGCGCTCGAGACCGGCCTGGCGCATCTCGCTTTCGGCCTGCAGCTGGGGATCGGCCCGGAGGCGGCGCGATGAGTACCGGCGAGGATCGCAACCAGTCGCCCTCCCGCCTGCTGCGGCATCTGAGCGAGCCGGATGCCTACGGCGTCGAGTCTCCGCTCGGCTGCGGCCGGATCGCGCTCTACCGCCGTGGCGCCGGCGGAGCGACGCTCGGGGCCGGCTATGTCGAGGCCGCCGAGGCCGAGGCGCTCGTCGCGGCCGGTTTCGCCGGCTGGATCTCGGAAGCGGGCAAGCGCCGGCTGCGTCTTGCCGGCGCCCAGCCTGGCAATTCCCGTGCGACGACGACGGTGATGGTGGACGGAGAGGCGCAGCAGGTCGCGCTGGACGAGCGCGAGAGCCCGCTGCTCTGGCTGCATCGCCGTCCCGGCAAGGACGGGCAGCCGCAGATCGCGGCCGCCGAATTCGCTGCCGGCGAGCGCTTTCGTGCCGATCTGACCCTGGCGCAGATGCTGCCGCGGGTGACGGTGAACTGGGATGCGGGCCTTGCCGCCGGTACCCATGCCGCGGCGCGCGGGCCGGCCGAGGCCTCCGATTCCTGCCTGGCGGCGCGCCAGCGCGTGCGCCTCGCCTGCAAGCGGCTCGGCCCCGAGTTATCGGGGTTGGCGATCGATGTCTGCGGTTTCCTCAAGGGGCTCGACCAGGTCGAGCGCGAGCGCAAATGGCCGGCGCGCTCGGCCAAGGTCGTGCTGCGGCTGGCGCTGGCGGCGCTGGTCGAGCATTACGGGCTCGGCGGGAAACAGGAACGAACGGCGAGCCATGCCTGGCGCGCTCGGGATGCACGCCCGACGATCCCGGCTCCGCCGGAACCTCGCGATTAGGCGAGTGCCGCGCGGGCGTCGCTCTTGATCCGCTCCATCATGGCACGCACGCCGTTCGAGCGCTGCGGCGTCAGATGGGCGGCGAGGCCGAGGCGCTCATAGATCGCGAAGGCGTCGGTCGCCAGGATCTCACGCGCGGTATGGCCGGAATGGATGGCGATGGCCAGCGCGACCAGCCCGCGCACGATATGGGCGTCGCTGTCGCCGCGGAAGGTGAGGCGCGTCGCTTCGCCGGGTCCGCCTTCGACATGGGTCTCGAGCCAGACCTGGCTGGCGCAGCCGCGCACCTTGTTGGCGTCGTTGTGCGCTTCGTCGGGCAAAGGCGCGAGCGTCCGCCCGAGCTCGATCAGATAGCGGTAGCGATCATCCCACTCGTCGAGCAGCTCGAAATTGGCGACGATTTCGTCGAGGCTCTCGCTCATGAATTCCGCTATCGGCCCCCGGCTCATTCCGCCGGCGCTTGGCGGCGGCGATGGGCAAGCTCTTCGGCCTCTCGCGCGGCGAGGTCAAGCCTCAGCGGTGTCGCGGCGCTGTCTCGGTGTTGCGGGTCGCGGCGTTCGCTGCCAAGGCAAGGACCCGGGCACGGGTCTCCGGCTCCAACCCGGCCAGGACCTCGGCGGCTTCGCGGATGCTGGCCGCGCCTTGCAGTGCCGCCTTGGGATCGATCTTGGCGAGGATGGCGATCGCCGCCTTGGCGTCGACCACGAGCGCATCGGGCTCGCTCTTCGTGCCGTGCACTGGCGAGTACAGCGCGATCGCGCCGACGATCGCCAGGCTGCGCAGAAGATAGGCCATCTTGGTCCCCGTCCGGTTCCAGGCTCCCCAGCCTGCCGATGAGCGAACCATAGCGCGTGGATCGAAAGATCAGGTGTCGCCGACAGCATCGATTTGAATCAAAGGCGGGGTATCGCCTTCAGCTTCCATTCACCTTGCCACGAACAACAGCTTAGCCTTGGAAAGCGTGCGGCGACCTGTGCAATTTATTGAAAAATATAAGCTATTTCTGCCTCCGTCACAGAAGCGTCAGGTTTCCGGCTCCGCCGCCTTAAGTCCCGCTTAAACGGCAGCCGCGAGGATCGGCTCAACAAGGCGGGGCGAAAGCGCCGATGGCCGGCAGAGGTGCGCGTTTGCGGTTTTCCAGTTTGATGACGGCGATGAGGGCGCAGGTTGCGGCGATGGTCCATCCATCGGCGCTGGCCGATTCGCTCGAGCGCATGCGTCATGAGCGCTTCATGCTGAGCAGGCTCGCCGCCTCCGTCGCGGCGCTCAGCCTGGTGCCGGCCTATATCGCCTGGCGCGGCCGTATCGGCGCGCTCGAACTGCTCGTGCTCGTCGCCATGGCGCTGCCCCTTCTGGCCGTGTTTCTGCTCTCGCGCACCGGGCGGCTCGATCTCGCGCATTGCCTGTCCGGCGCCGCCCTGACCTTGCTGGTCACCACGCTCGCCTGCCTGACCGGCGGCGCTTCTTCCCCGTTGCTGCTCTGGCTCGCCGCAGTGCCGGCCGAGGCGATGTTCTTCGGCTCCCGTCCGTATGTGGCGCGCGCCAGCGCGCTCGCCGTGATCGGTCTCGGTGCTGTCGTGGCCTTGCAGGGAAGCGGAATGATCGCGGAGCCGGCCCCCTGGACCTGGCAGGCGATGCCGGTCTTTGCTGCTGTCGCGATCCTGCATGCGGCGCTGATCACGGTCGGCTTCCTCTATCGTCGCGACGACGAATTGCGTGAGCACCGGGCCTCCGATATGCGCGCCCAGCTGATGCTCGAACATGTCGGCGATCTCGTCACCTGGCATGATGCGGCCGGCACCGTCGTCTTCGCCAACGAAGCGGCCCGCAACCTGACCGGAGCCGAGCCGGCGGGACTCTTCGGCCGTGGCCTGTTCGAGCGCGTCCACATCGCCGACCGGCCGCTCTTCCTGAAGGCGCTAAGCGACGCCGCTCATGGCAGCGGCCGGGCCAGCGCCTGCTTTCGCGTCCTCTTCGTCCCGGCGGGAGCCGATGGGCGCGGCAATGCAAGCCCGGTCGTCCGCTGGCTCGACCTCAGCGCCCGGCGCATCGAGCAGTCCGGCCCTCATGGCGCCGCTGCCGTCGTCTGCGTCAGCCGCGACGTCACCGACCGGCATGCGATCGACGAGGAGCGCGAGCGCAACCACGCCGAGGCGGTCAAGGCGAGCGACGTCAAGGGCCAGTTCCTGGCGACGGTCAGCCATGAGTTGCGCACCCCGCTCAACGCCATCATCGGCTTCTCGGAGATGCTGGGCGGCGATCTTGGCGTCTCCTTCAGCCCGGCACAGCGCCAGGAATATGCCAGGATCATCCATGATTCCGGCCAGCACCTGCTCGACGTGGTCAATACACTGCTCGACGTCTCGAAGATCGAGAGCGGGGCGATGACCATCGAGCAGGACGCGCTCGACATGGCCGAGCTCGCCGAGGATTGCTGCAATGTCGTCGCGCTCAAGGCCAGCAGCGGCACGGTCGCGCTCGAGCGGATCGTCGGCCCCGAGCTACCGCAGCTGCTCGGCGACCGACGCGCCCTGAAGCAGGTGATGCTCAACCTGCTCTCGAATGCGATCAAGTTCACGCCGCCCGGCGGGCGCGTCACGCTCGCTCTGGTGCGCGATGGCGGGATGATCGACCTCTCGGTCTCCGATACCGGCATCGGCATCGCCGCCGCCGATCTGCCGCGATTGGGCGATCCATTCTTCCAGGCCAAATCGTCCTACGACCGCGCTCATGACGGCACCGGCCTTGGCCTGTCTGTGGTGCGCGGCCTCGTCGGCCTGCACGGCGGCACGCTCACCATCGAGAGCGCGCTGGGCAGCGGCACCCGCGTCGGCGTCCGCCTGCCGATAGGGGGCGTTGCTGCCACGAACGAGCCGGCCCGTATCGCAACCTTCGCCCGCGCCCCGCGCCGCGGCCTCGAGACCAAGCAACCCGTTCGCCTGACCGCCTGACCGAGAGTTCAAGACCCATGTCAGCCACGCTTGCCGCCCGTGCCCGCTCCGATGCGACGCTGTCGATGCCTGTTCGCCGTCCGTCCGGCCGACGTGCCGCGCCGTCGCTGCCGGCGCGGCTGCTGCGCTGGTTCACGAAGCGTCCGGGCCGCGGCCTTATCGTGCTGCTGTTCGCGGCGGTGTCGGTGCTGATCGTCCTGAACGCGGTGCTGTTCCAGAAGGGTCGCCATCCCGCCCCGATGCTGTCGCCGCCCTCGCAATCGGCGGCGCGGCCGGCCGAGCAGCGCCGTGTCGAGACGCCGGTCGTCGCCGAGCCTGCGTCTGCACCGCAGGCGGTGATGCCGCCGGCGCGGCCCGGCACCCTGGCGCCGGCTGCCCGCGATGCGGCGCCGCGCCCGCCGGCGCCGGTCGCAGCCGCGCAGCCGCGCCAGGCCCAGGCTGCGCCAGCCCCGGCGCGCCCGGCTCCCGCCGCGCAGCCGGTGGCACGCGATCCGATCGCGGATCTGATCAACGGCGCCGACATCCGCCCGCCGGCTGACATCAAGGGCCAGCGGCGCTGAACCGCGAGGGCTGGCCTTGCCCCGCCTGACCAGCGATTTCTGGGTCTCGGCCTATCTGCGCCAGGCCGCGTTTGACGGGCTCGTCGCGGTGCTGCGTCGGCGTGGCGCGCGCGAGGCCGGCGCCATCTTCGTCAAGCTCGATCGGCTCGACGGTACCGCGGCGCTCTATGGCCCGGCACCGCAGGCGCTGGCGGACGAGGCTGGCGAACGGCGCTTCCAGCTCGTCCTCGACGCCGATCCGCTCGCGATCGAGGATCGGGTCGCGCGCGAAGTGCGCTTCGACAGCGATCTCTGGCTGGTCGAGATCGAGAACCGCGCCGGCGATGCCCGGCTGGATGTCGTCGAGAGCTAGCGCTCAGTCGCCGCCGCCGCCGAGCCGTCGCCTGACTTCCTGAACGATGCCGCGGGATGGCGCCCGTTCTGCGCCGGGGCGGGCCGGCGTCCCGCTCGGATCCATGGCGGGCTGCAGGGCGCCCGATCTGACGTTGCGCGGCGCGATCCCGCCGATCTGCTGGGCGAGCCGACGCGCCACTGCCGGCTGCAGTGCCCGCATCAGCTCGACCAGGGCGAAGATGCGCTCGACCGAGCGGGCAGCCTCGTCGCCGAGACCGATCAGGAAGCGCGTCGCATCTTCCGGGCTCGCTCCGCAGCCGATCAGCACCAGCGCGGCGAGTTGGCGCGATGAATCATTCGCCATGGCGGCTGCGAAACGAGCGTCGCCGCCGAAGGCATCTGCCAGTGCGGCGAAGGCGCCTTTGCGATCGGACAGTGCCGTCGCGATCAAGCCGGAGAGCCGGTCGCCGGGAAGTGTCGCCGGGCGCGGCGAGGGCGCTAGCGCCTCACGGGCCGTGACGGCGTCGATCATGGCGAGACGCTTCTCCAGGCTCGCCTGCAGGAAGAGCGGGGTCAGCTCCGACACCGGCAGATCGGTCCGTGCCAGGAGGGCCGTGCCAAGAGTCGGCGTGCCGGCGGCGCGCGGCAGCAGCAGGTCGAGTGCGGCATGCGGTAGCGGCGCCGCGATGTTCGCGACCAGCGCCGCGTCGATCTCTGCGCTGTCGCAGCCCGCAAGCGTGATGCTGGCGCTGCTGGTCAGGTCGCGCCGGCCGGCAAGGGCGGTCCTGGCCTCGTCGCCGCCGTCGGCCGCGATCTCCTCGATCTCCGCCGCGGTCAGCGGCATGCCGTTGCCTATCAGTGCGGCCAGCACCTCGCCCCCGCGTTTGCGCAAAGCCGCGAGCACCTCGCTCGGCGCATACGGCCAGCTCGCGAGCTTGCGGGCGAGGATCGTCGCCGTGGCCTCGTCGACCACCGGGATCAAGGCCTCGGCCATGGCGCGGAAGGCCTCCATGTCCTCGGGGGAGGGGCGCGGTGTCGCCAGGAGCAGGTCGGTCTTCACCCGCAATGCGACCTGGCGCAGGTCGAGCCCGCCATCGCTGGCCAGCCTGGCGAGTTCGGCAAGGTCTGTGGCGATGCGGGACGGCATGAGCGATTCTCGTCGGCGAACTTCACTTTTGCGAAACTTATCCCCGATGCGTTAGCACGGCGTTAACCATGATGGCGCTTGATGGTCTTGAGGATGGCTGGCGCGATGTGTGCATGCAGCCATTCGGGCTTCCGCGTTGTGAGCGAATTGGGCGCAGGCGCCAGCAAGGGAGGCGCATCATGGCAGACGTCATTCCTTTCGCGCCGCGCAGGCGCTCAGCCAGCCAGGGGGCCGCGGCGGCGGGCCCTTTCGGCCAGATCCTGTTCTTCACCGGCGTGCGCTACGAGCGCCAGCACGAGCCGGCCGCGAGCAAGCCGCCGCGGCGGCCGCGTCCTGTCGGCCGTGGCGAACGCGAGAATCGGCGCAGGCGTCCAGGGTGAGAGCTGTCGTCGTCACGGCGGCATTATCCTGCCTCCTGCTTGCCGGCTGCTCGACCACCGGCGATCTCGGCCGGCCCCGCCCCAACATCTTTGCCGACCAGTTGGCGCCGGCGATCGGCGACTGGAGCGCGCGCTTTCGCGGCGAGGCCTCGTCCTGGTTCCACCTGACCGACGACGAGGAGCAGTTGCGGACCCGCGCCTGGCGGCTCGTCCTGCCCGCGCATGAGAAGAGCCATTTCGAGCGCGAGGTCTCCAAGCTCGCCCATGCCCGCATCCTGCCGGTCGAGGCCCAGTCGAACGACGTCACCGCCTATCAGCGCGCTTTGGTCTCGGGTTCCTTCGCATCGCAGGCCTCGCGCTACAACCGGCTGAGTGAGGACGCCCATGGCGACCGGCTCCTGCTCGCGCAGTTCCGCGCCAATGCCCTGCGGGTCATCAATGCCGATCGTGCGCGCCTGCGCACCCTCGACGCCTCGCAGCTCCTGCCGCCCGAGCAGCGCGACCCGGCCTATGATCGCGTCGCCGAGAACGAGGGGCTGATGCTCTGGGTCTGCGAGCGCGCTCGCTTCCGGTCGAAGAGCTATCGCTATGCGCTGGAAGCCTTGGTCGTCGAGATGCCGTCGCGCGAGGCCGTTCGGGCCGAGCGCGCCATCATGGGAATGGAGAGCGAGCTCGGTCCCGCCTGCACCCTTCCTCTGATCGGCGTCTTCGGCGGCAAGGGTCAGGGGGAGCCCTCGCGCGCTCCGGTCGTCTACAAGGGGTAGCGGCTCACGCCCGCAGGCACGCGCTTCGGTCGATCGGAAGCCGCGTCGTTCGCCCTGCGAAAAGGTTTCCCATCTTCCCTGAATTGGGTCTAGCCTGCCGATCATGAGCCGGCGATCGGTGGGGTGATCGCATGTCAGTGACGCAAATCAGAGTCGCGGCTTCGGCTGCAGCGGAAGCGCCCTCCGATCCGCCTGTCGATGGCCATCGCCATGAGGCCGGTGTCATCGCCTCGAGCGTCTACGCTCATGGCGTGCGTGTCGCCGACATTCCCGTAGAGGAAGCTGGGGAATGGGCGCGCAAGGACGGCCACGTCGTCTGGATCGGGCTGTTCGAGCCAGAGGCGGCGCTGCTCAAATGCGTGCAGCAGCAGTTCAACCTGCATCCGCTTGCCGTCGAGGACGCGACCAACGCCCATCAGCGGCCGAAACTCGAACAATACGGCGATGCGCTCTTCGTGGTCGCTCGCACCGCCCAGATGGTCGAGAAGCGCATCGCCTTCGGCGAGACGCATATCTTCATCGGCCGTGGCTATATCGTCAGCGTCCGCCACGGCGCTTCGACCTCGTACACCTCGGTGCGGCAGCATTGGGAGACCTGCCCGACCTCGCTGGCCAAGGGCGAGGACTTCATCCTCTATGCGATCCTCGATTTCATCGTCGACAACTACATGCCCGTGCTCGAGGCGATCCATGACGAGGTCGAGGAGATCGAGGACAAGGTCCTCGCCAGGCCGATGACCCGCAGCGACATCGAGCGGCTCTACATGCTCAGGCGCGACCTGCTCCGCCTGCGCAATGCCGCCGGCCCGCTGGTCGAGGTCTGCCAGCGCCTGACCAATGGCAGCGTGCCGCAGATCCGCCCGACGCTGGCGCCGATGTTCCGCGACGTGACCGACCATGTCCGCACCGTGCAGGAGAAGATCGACAGCCTGCGCGAGGTGCTGGCCTTCGCCTTCGAGGCGAGCCTGCTCGTCGGCCAGAGCCAGGAGAACGCGATCACCAAGCGGCTCGCCTCCTGGGCGGCCATCCTCGCGGTGCCGACGGCGGTCGCCGGCATCTACGGCATGAACTTCAAGAACATGCCGGAACTGGAGATGCACTACGGCTACTACGTCGTCCTCGCCTTCATTGTCACCGCCTGCCTCACGCTCTTCTGGCGCTTCAAGCGCAATGGCTGGCTCTGAATGGCGGCATTATCGGGCCTTTTCGATACGCTGGCCGACAAGGCGCCCATATGCGCGTCATTGACATCGGATACTGCAAGTTGAACCTTCTGGTTGTGATCGGCCGGCTGCGCCGATAGGCACGCCGCCGGGCACTGCATTGTTGACCTTGGGCATGAGGGAGCGAGACAATGGCGGCCGCGGCGGAAACCAAGAAGCGACCACCGATCACCATGTATGTGCTGATCGGCATGATCCTCGGCGTCATCGTCGGCTATATGTGCAACACCAACTACCCGGACCCGAAGGTCGCCGGGCAGATCGCCGATAACATCAACATCATCACAACCGTGTTCCTGCGGCTGATCAAGATGATCATCGGCCCGCTGGTGCTCACGACCCTGATCGTCGGCATCGCCCATATGGGCGACACCTCCTCGATCGGCCGCGTCGGCATCAAGGCGCTAGGCTGGTTCATGATCGCCTCGCTGGTGTCGCTGGCGCTCGGGCTCATTCTGGCGAACCTGCTCCAGCCTGGCCACAATATCGGCCTCCCGCTGCCCGATGTCGGCGCCGCGACCAATCTGAAGACTTCCTCCTTCACGCTGAAGGACTTCATCACCCATCTCGTGCCGAAATCGATCGCCGAGGCGCTCGCCACCAACGAGATCCTGCAGATCGTGGTGTTCTCGCTGTTCGCCGGCATCGCGCTGGCCTCGATGGGCGAGACCGGCAAGGCCCTGACAGAGATGATCGATCAGATGGCCCATCTGATGCTGAAGATCACCGGCATGGTCATGTACTTCGCGCCGATCGCCGTCTTCGCCGCCGTGGCCTCGACCATCACCACGCAAGGGCTCGGCATCCTCGTCACCTTCGCCAAGTTCATGGGCTCGTTCTATCTTGGTCTGTTCGTGCTCTGGGCGCTGATGATCCTGGTCGGCTTCCTGATCCTGGGGCCGAGCGTCGCCAGGCTCGTCAGCCTGGTCAAGGAGCCGTTCCTGATCTCGTTCTCGACGGCGAGCTCGGAGGCGGCCTATCCGAAGATGCTGGAGGCGCTCGATCGCTTCGGCGTCAGTCGCAAGATCTCCAGCTTCATGCTGCCGATGGGCTATTCCTTCAACCTCGACGGCAGCATGATGTACTGCACCTTCGCCGTGCTGTTCATCGCCCAGGCCTATGGCATCGAACTGTCCTGGGGCACGCAAATCTCGATGATGCTGCTGCTGATGCTGACCTCGAAGGGCATGGCCGGCGTGCCGCGCGCTTCGCTCGTCGTCATCGCCGCGACCCTGAACCAGTACAACATCCCCGAAGCCGGGCTGCTGCTGATCATGGGCGTCGACCAGTTCCTCGACATGGGCCGCTCCGCCACCAACGCCGTCGGCAATTCGATCGCGGTGGCGAGCGTCGCCAAATGGGAGGGGCAGCTCGGCGAGCCGGTCGACGATCCGGCTACCGCGGGCGCTTCGGGCGCTCTTGCCGGGCAGGCCGCCTGATCCGGTAGCCGCTCATCCTGGGATCACGGGGCGGCCATGCGGCCGCCCGAAAGGAGCGACGATGCGACGGCTCTTTGTCGGCCTGATCGCCATGTTCGGGTACCTCGTCGGGACGGCGGTCTCCGCGCAGACCCAGTCGAATGCGCTCACCGGTACTTTGAAGAAGGCGCGCGATGCCGGGGCGGTGACCATCGGCTATCGCGAGGCTTCCTTCCCCTTCTCCTATCTCGACGCCAGGCGCGAGCCGATCGGCTATTCGATCGATCTCTGCCGGCTGATCGTCGACGCGATGAGCGACGAGCTCGGCCGCGAGCTGCAGCTGAAATGGGTGCCGGTAACCTCGGCCTCGCGCTTCGATGCGCTGACCAAGGGCGAGATCGACCTGGAATGCGGCTCGACCACGCAGAATCGCGAGCGGCAGGCGATCGCATCCTTCTCGCCGGTGATCTTCGTCGCCGGCACCAAGCTGATGGTCCGCAAGGATGCCGGCATCCGCTCCTTCCGCGACCTCAACGGGAAGACCGTGGTCGTCACCGCCGGCACCACCAACGAGAAGGCGATGAACGATCTGCAGGCGCGCTTCAAGACCGGCGCCACGCTCGTCACCACGCCGGACCATGACCAGTCCTTCGCGCAGTTCATGGCCGGCAAGGCCGATGCCTATGCCGGCGACGACATCCTGCTCTACGGCATGATCGCGCGCGCCAACGCCGAGGACAAGGTCATGGTCGTCGGCGATTTCCTCTCCTACGACCCTTACGGCATCATGTTCCGCCGTGACGATCCGGCGATGGCGGCGCTGGTCGACAAGATGTTCCGCACCATCGCTGAAAGCCGCGAGCTGGAGCACAGCTATAACCGCTGGTTCATGCACAAGCTGCCGGGCGGCGAGCGCCTGCGCCTGCCGATGAGCGCGCAACTCGAGTCGATCTTCGGCACGTTGAGCGCGAAGCCAGATTAATCTGCGAGTCCACAGGCGACGCCGGTCGCCTGCGCCTCCGCCTCGCTGCGGTCGAAGGCGCGGCGGACCACCACCCTGGCGACGACGAGGCCTTGCAGCGACGGCGAGATCACGCGCAGCTCCCGCGATGTCTCGCCTTCCTCGTCATTGGCCAGCCGCTCGTCGAGCTGCTCTTGCGTCATCACCACGAATTCGAGCACGCCGCGGATCGCGGCCCGGTCGGTGATGGCATAGGCGACGCCGCCACCGCGGCGATGGACGGTGAGGCCGAGCGGCAGCGAGCCGGTACGCGCCACTACCCGCAGGGGCCCGGCCGAAAGATCATAGCTGCAGACGGCGGCGACGCTGTTGGGATCACCGTCGAGGATTGCCGGCAGGCCCGCAGGCGGTGGCGTCACCAATTCGGCGCGGCCGTTGGCACCCAGCGCGGCATAGACGGTTGCCGCATCATGCGTCGCCAGGGTGGGTATGCGCAGCACGGTGACGATGTGAACGATGCCGGCGAGCAGCAGGCCGGCCAGGGTCAGCAGCACGAGCCGCAGCAGGCCGCTGCCCAGCCGCGACAGAAATCGGCGTGGCGCATCCGCGTGGGTCGCCGGCAGGCGCGTCGTGTCCGGCACCGCCCGGCTATCGTCGACCGCGCTCACCGGCAGTCGATCCTGGTGATGCGGGGCAGGGTGTCGGGCCTGAGCTCGGCGGCATGGCTCGATATTGGCGTGTCGTAGAGGCGCAGGCGCAGCTGGAAGCGACCTGCGGCCGGCAGCGGCAGCCAATTGCCGGCCTCGGGCGTCGCGGCCAGCACGATCCGCATGCCGCCGCGCTCGCCGCGGACGATCTCGGCATCGGTGAAGCTCCCGCGCTCGATCGGCGATTGCAGGGGCCGGCCCCTCGGATCGGCGACGCCAAGCGACCAGCCGCGCGCCGGCGGGGTCGCCCCGCTGACGAGATAGCGGCAGCGCGCATCGAGTGGCTGCCCGGCATTGTCTTCCCCGGCGATCAGCTCCAGCCCTTCGCCGGCACCGAGCGGCAGGTGCACGCCGCGCGCCAGATAGGCCCGCATATAAGGATCGACGTCGCGCGCGCCGCTGCTCGGCCAACTCGTCCAGGCGCCGACCTGGGTACGGCCGAACCAGGGCCGCTCCGCCACCGCATAGCGCGCAGAGAAAAGGCCGAGGCCGGCGCCGAGCGCGATCACATAGGCCAGCGGGAGGACGCGCATGGAACGTTCCGGGTCCGCATGATGGCTGTCAGCGTATGGCGGTGAGGCCGGGCGCGGCCTCGCGGACCCCGACCTGGACGGAGGCCCGGGCGGTCCGCGGCGCCTCGACCGCCTTGAACATCGCGCCGACCGAGGAGAGCACCTCGAAGGACTTTCGCGGCATGTGGCCGGCGCCGGCGCCTGCCGCGGCAGCTGGGTCGGCGGCCTTCGCTATCGCCGCCTTGGCGTCGCCCGGCTGGGGTGTCACGCCCGGGATCGGCTTCAGCTCGATGCCCTGATGTGCGAAGGCCATGATCTCCTTCCAGGTCATCGCCGGCAGCGAGCCGCCGGTCATGTTGTTGGTCTCGGAGGAATCGTCGTTGCCGAACCAGACCGCACCGACGAGGTTGCCGGTGTAGCCGACATACCAGGCGTCCTTGTAGCCATTGGTCGTGCCGGTCTTGCCGGCGCTGACGACGCCGTCGAGCGCAGCGCGCCGGCCGGTGCCGGCGGTCGGCACGGTCGAGAGCATCTGGTTCATCTCATAGGCGACCTGCGTGCTCAGTACCTGCGCTGGCGCGGGCTCGTCGCGGTCGTGGCGATAGATCTCCTCGCCCATCGAGTTGCGGATGTCGAAGGCGGCATAGGGTTTGGCCCGCTTGCCGCCATTGGCGAAGACGGCATAGCCGGCGGCCTGTTCGATCACCGTGACCTCGCCGGCGCCGATCGGCAGCGAGACCGTGTCGGTCAGCGGCGTGGTCAGGCCCATGGCCCGGCAGGTCTCGACGATCTTCATCCGGCCGATGCGCGCGGCGCGGGCCTCATGCGTCTCGCCGGTCGCCTTGCCGATCGCGATCGACATCTGCACAGGGATCGTATTGATCGATTTCGCCAGCGCCACCGTCAGCGGCATCGAGCCAGCATAGGAGCGCCCGTAATTGTTCGGGCACCAGTTGCCGATGCAGACGGGCCGGTCGGTGACGATCGTCGTCGGCTTGTAGAGCCCGGCGCTCATCGCCGCGGCGTAGACGTATGGCTTGAAGGAGGAGCCGGGCTGGCGCAGGCTCGAGGTCGCGCGGTTGAACTGGCTCGCGCCGTAGTCGCGTCCGCCGACGATGGCGCGCACGGCCCCGTCCGGGTCCATGATCACCGCCGCCGCCTGCCGGGCGCGATAGGCCGGGCCGTGCTGGCGCAGCACCGACTCGATCGCCTCGTCGGCGCGTTTCTGGATCGCCGGGTCATGTGGCGTCTTGACCGTCAGCACCCGCTCCGGGCCGAGCTTGCCATCGTCCGCGAGCTTGCGGATCTCGTCGAAGGCCCAGTCGAGATAGTAGTCGGGGCTGGCATCGCGCTTGCGGTCGATCGGCGTCGCCGGGTTGCGCCGGGCCGAGTCGACCTGGCCGGCGGTCATGAAACCGGCATCGACCATGGCGCCCAACACGTCGTTGGCGCGCGCCCGCGCCGCCGGCAAGTTGACGTGAGGAGCGAACTTGGTCGGCGCCTTGAACAGGCCGGCGAGCATCGCGGCCTCCGCCAGCGTCACGTTCTTCACCGACTTGCCGAAATAGTATTCGGCCGCCGCCGCGACGCCGAAGGTGCCGCCGCCCATATAGGCGCGGTCGAGATAGAGCTTGAGGATCTCGTTCTTGGTCAGCCGGTATTCCAGCCAGAGCGAGAGGAAGGCTTCCTTGATCTTGCGGTCGAGCGAGCGCTCATTGCTGAGGAAGAGGTTCTTCGCCAGTTGCTGGGTGATCGAGGAGCCGCCCTGGACTACGCCCGAAGCGCGGGCGTTGACGGCGACGGCCCGGAAGGTGCCGATCACGTCGATGCCGAAATGGTCGTAGAAGCGCCGGTCCTCGGTGGCCAGCACCGCCTTGAGCAGGTGGTCGGGGAATTCCTCCAGCTTCAGCGAATCGTCATGGCGGGCGCCGCGATGGCCGATCTCGGAGCCGTAGCGGTCGAGGAAGGTGACGGCGAAGACCTGGTTCTTCAGCGCCTCCTCGCGCCCCTCGCGGAAGGCGGGGATCGCCAGCATCAACATGACGATCGCGCCGGCGATGCCGACGTTCAGCCCCTCGCTGGCGAACTCGGCGGCGAGCCGCTTCGGGCCGCTGACGGTCAGTCGGTCGGTGATGCTTCGGATGCGTTCATAGATCTCGCCGGCGCGGTGGCCGGCCGCATAGAGCGACGCATCGATCCACGAGTCGGCGCTCAGCGCGAGGCGCTTGAGACGGGTCGTCCAGCTCGCTTTCCTGAACTCCATCACGATCGTGCGGCATCCTGAGCCTGCCGCGGGCGCGTGTCCGCGGTGTCCCGGGCCGGCCGGCGAAGACCTGGCCCGATCTCAGAAGGTAAGGGCTCGGGGCTCGGAACGGAAGTATGCGAAGGTGTGCTTGCCCGACAAAAAGGTTGTGTTGCCAGTGAATCAGGCCTTGGTGGCCAGCACCGCGAAGCGGGTCGAGGAGGCCAGCCGGAGTGCATCGTGCAGCGCCGCGTTGCGCTGCTGCGCCCTGACCACCTGTGCATAGTCGGCCGCCTCGATGCGCGCGAAGCCTGCCTGGCGCAGCATCGTGCCGAGCCGCTCGAAGCTTAGCCCGTCGCGGAAGAAGAAGCGCTTTGTGATCGAGTCGAAGGCGTCGCGATCGGCGGCGTGCGGGGCGGCGCCGGCGCGCTCGCGCAGAAAGGTCGCGGCTCGGTTCAGCATCTGCTGGAACCAGGAGCGGTTGATCCAGTCGCCGTCGATGACGAGCAGCCTGCCGCCGGGCTTCAGCACCCGGAACCACTCGGCGAAGGCCGCTTCCGGATCGGTCAGCGTCCAGACCAGGTGGCGCGTCACCAGTGCGTCGTAGGTCTCGTCATCATCGAGCAGGTGTTCGGCATCGCCGGCCAGGATGCGGGCCTTGTCGCCATGCTTGGCGCGGGCGCGGGCCAGCATCTCCTCGGAGAAGTCGATTGCCGTGACCTTGTGGCCGAGCGAGAGCAAGGCGCGGGTGATCTCGCCGGTGCCGCAGGCGAGATCGAGCACATCGCGCGGCTCCGAGCCAAAGGATTGCCGCAGCAGCGACTGGAAGGCGGCCAGTTCGGCATCCGACTTGATGGCATGGCCGACCTGGCTGTCGAAGGTCGCGGCTCGCCCGGACCAATAGGTCCGGATCTCCTCCTTGAGGGAGTAGTTGGCGCCAGGATTGGAAAGGCTGCTGTCTGACATCGGCGGTTCGCCAGGCTGAACTGAGAGGGGGTTATTCTGCTGCCTCGGCGGGAGCAAGCTGCGTATTGCTGCGGCTGCGCCTGCGTGCCGAGCCGTGCACGACGACGAAGGGCGTCTCGCCCTCGTTCGCCTCGACACGCGCGACGACGCCATAGACTTCTTCGAGCAAAGCCGGCGTGATGATCTCGCGCGGATCGCCGAAGGCGGCGAGCCGGCCTTGCGACAGCACCATCACCTTGTCGGCGATGCGCAGCGCCTGGTTGAGGTCGTGGATCGCGATCAGCACGCAGATCCGCCGCTCGCGCGCCAGCCGCGAGACGAGGCTCAGCACCTCGAACTGACGGTGCAGGTCGAGCGCGCTGGTTGGCTCGTCGAGCAGCATGATCTCGGGCCGGCGCACCAGGGTCTGGGCGATCGAGACGAGCTGGCGCTGGCCGCCCGAGAGCTCGCCGAGACCGCGGAAGGCGAGGTCGGCGATGTCGAGCGCGTGCAGGGCTTCGTCGATCGCGGCCAGTTCGTCGTCGCCGACGCCCCAGGAGCCGCCCTGTTTGCGGGCGAGCAGGATCGATTCGTAGACGGTCAGTACCGCGTTCACTGCAGTGTCTTGCGGCAGATAGCAGGGCGTCTTGCCGGCGGAACTCTCGACGTCAACTGTCCCGGCTCCCGGGATCAGCCCGGCGATGCGGCGGAACAGGCTCGACTTGCCGGCGGCGTTGGGACCGATCACGGCGACGACCTCGCCGCCTTTCATCGCCGGCGTCGTGATCCCGTCGAGAATCCGGCGCTTGCCATAGGCGACGCCGACATCGGCCAGTGTCAGGCGCTTCACCATGAGCGCCTCCGGCTGGTCAGGATCAGGCTAAAGAAGAAGGGCACGCCGACCAGCGCGGTGACGATGCTGATCGGGAAGATCAGCCCGGGGATCAGCGATTTGCTGACCACCGAGGAGGCCGAGAGCAGGGCAGCGCCGGCCAGCGCCGAGGCCGGCAGGAAGAAGCGCTGGTCCTCGCCGATCACCATGCGGGCGATATGCGGGCCGACCAGACCGATGAAGCCGATCGTGCCGACGAAGGAGACCGGCACCGCCGCGAGCAGGGCGACAAGCAGCATGGTCTCGAGCCGCAGGCGCCTGACGTCGATACCGAAGCTCGCCGCCTTCTCGTCGCCGAGCCGCAAGGTCGTCAGCGCCCAGGCCCGGCGCGCGAACAGCGGCAGGCAGAGCACGAGCACTGTCGCGGTGATGGCGAGCTTTTGCCAGTTCGCCTTGGTCAGCGAGCCCATCATCCAGAAGACGACGGCCCCCAGCGCCTGCTCGGAGGCGAAGAACTGCAGCAGGGAGAGCAAAGCGTTGAAGGTGAAGACCAGCGCGATGCCGAGCAGCACCACCGTCTCGGTGGTGACGCCGCGGCGCTGGCTCAGCAGATGGATCAGCAGGGAGGCGCCCATCGCCATGACGAAGGCGTTGAGCGGCACGACATAGTCGATGGCGAGCGGCACGATGGCGACGCCGAAGACCAGCGCCAGCGCTGCGCCGAAGCTCGCCGCGGCCGAGATGCCGAGCGTGAACGGGCTGGCGAGCGGGTTGTTCAGCACCGTCTGCATCTGCGCGCCGGCGATGGCGAGCGAGGCGCCGGTGACGACCGCCATCAGCGCGACCGGCAGGCGGATGTCCCAGATCACCACCCGGACCGCGGCCGGCGCCGTCGAGGGCGAGATCAGCGCGTTGACCACTTCTGTCACGCTGTAGCGGGCCGGGCCGAGCATCAGGTCCACGATCAGGCAGGCCAGCAGCACGGCGGCGAAGCCGGCGAGGATCAGCTTGCGGCGCAGCGACAGCGCCCGATAGGCATCGCGCCCCTGCGCGGCGCGCGCTACGGCATCCGCCGGCTGGGCCACGATCTCCTCCGCGCTGGCGGGGGCAAGGCTCACTTGCCGGCCTCGAGCGAGACCCAAAGCCCTGGCTCGTAAGGCAGCGGCAGGAAGCGCTCGTGCAGCAGCTTCATGGTCGTGCCGGGATCGACGTCCTTGAACAGCTCGGGATGCAGCCACTTGGCGATCTCCTGGATCGCCACGAACTGGTAGGGGCTGTTGTAGAACTGGTGCCAGATGCCGTGGACGCGGCCGTTCTTGACCGCCGCGGTCTGGGTGAAGGCCGGGCGCTTCATCAGATTGGTCAGCTTGCGGCGCGCCTCGGTCATGTCGGCGCCATAGCCGAGCCCGACCCAGTTGCCGCCTGGCACATAGCCGTCCCAGTTGCTGCCGGTGACGATCACAACATCGGGATTGGAAGCGACGATCTGCTCGGCGTTGACGGTGCCGAAGGTGCCGGGGATCAGCGACGCCGCCAGGTTCCGGCCGCCGGCGAACTCGACCATCTTGCCGAAATTCTCGTTGCCGAAGGACATGCAGCAATCGTCGGAATAGCCGCCGGCGCGCTCGATCATGACCAGCGGGCGCTTGAGATCGGGTGCCTTGGCCAGCCGGTCGGTCACGACCTTGATCTGCTCGGCGCGGAACGTGATGAAGTCCTCGGCGACCTGCTCCTTGCCGAAGAGCTTGCCGATCAGGCGCATCGACGGCTCGGTGTGCTCGAACGGCTTCTCGCGGAAGTCGACATAGACGACGGGGATGCCGACCGAGGCGAGCTTCTCGACCAGCTTGGCCTCGTCGCTGGCGATCTTGGCCTCGATGTTGAGGAAGAGCACGTCGGGCTTCAGCGCGATCGCCTGCTCGATGTCGAAGGCGCCTTCCTTCATGCCGCCGAAGGTCGGCAGATTGGCGATCTCGGGATAGCGTTTCGCATAGGCACGAAAGGTCTCGGGATCGGCCTTGCCGAGATCGTCGCGCCAGCCGACGACGCGCTTGAACGGCTCGTCCTTGTCGAGCGCACCGACGAAATACATCTGCCGGCCTTCACCGAGGATGATCCGCTTGACCGGGGCCTCGACCTCGACCTTGCGGCCGACGATATCGGTGACCGTCACTTTCTCGGCCAGGGCCGGCAGGCTGGTGATCGCCAGGCCCGCTGTGATGGTAAAGGCGCGCAGCAGATGTCGGTGGGTCAGCATCGAAACAGCTCGTGAGCGAGGGAATTCTTATCTCCGTTAGGACGATCTGAGTATTGGGTCAATTTTCATAGATTATAATTGTTCTAAACAAAGCTTAGAATGAATATAAGGAATCTGACCGGGACGCGCAGGACGCGGCGGTCGCATGCTTCCCTCCGTAGCCTAGCCGGGGCATAAGCGGCCATGGCCGACGCGATGATCGACAGCACGCCCTTCTGGCGCAGCAAGACGCTCGAGGAGATGACCGAGGCGGAGTGGGAGTCGCTCTGCGACGGCTGCGGTCGCTGCTGCCTGGTCAAGCTCGAGGACGAGAATACCGGGAAGATCCACGCGACCGATATCGGCTGCCGCCTGTTCGATGCCGGGACCTGCCGTTGCCATGACTATGCCAATCGCTCGAAGACGGTGCCGGATTGCGTCACGCTGACGCCGGATGCGGTGCGTACCCTGTCCTGGCTACCGCCGACCTGCGCCTATCGTCTGCTCGGAGAGGGCAGGGACCTGCCTTGGTGGCACCCGCTCGTCTCCGGTGATCCTGAGACGGTGATTGCCGCGGGCGTCTCCGTCCGGGGCAAGGTCCACGCCAATGAAGACGAGGTCGCCGAGGAGGAGATCGTCGAGCGCATTGTCGCCTGGCCGCTGCGCTGGCCGAAGGCGGCGCGCGGCGATAAGCGTTGAAGGTGTTTGTGGTGTGGCGACGTTGGGTCAACTTGCCACGGCATGCTCATTGATTGTTCATCCGGTTTTCGGCATGACCACCCGCGCATCCGGTGCGCTGCAATAAGCGGGTACCGCAGATGCGAAACCATGTGGGCGCGCTGGCGTTGTTGATGCCGGCGACAACCTTGGGAAAGGCAGGCTATGGCAGGGCAGAAGTGGGTCTACACCTTCGGCGACGGCAAGGCCGAAGGCGAGGCGGGCATGAAGAACCTGCTCGGCGGCAAGGGCGCGAACCTGGCCGAGATGAGCAATCTGGGGCTTCCGGTGCCTCCGGGCTTCACCATCACCACTGAGGTCTGCACCTGGTATTACGATCACGACAAGAGCTTTCCGGCCGAGCTCGACGGGCAGGTCAAGGACGCGCTCGCCGGCATGGCCAAACTCACCGGCAAGACCTTCGGCGATCCGGCCAATCCGCTGCTCGTCTCGGTCCGCTCCGGTGCCCGCGCCTCGATGCCGGGCATGATGGACACCGTCCTCAATCTCGGCCTCAACGACGTCACCGTCGAGGCGGTCGCCAAGGCTTCGGGCGATGCCCGCTTCGCCTATGACAGCTATCGCCGCTTCATCACCATGTACTCGAACGTCGTGCTCGATATCGACCACGGCCATTTCGAGGAGGCGCTCGAGGACTACAAGGAGCGCAAGGGCCTCAACCTCGACACCGATCTTACGGCCGACGACTGGAAGGTGCTGGTCGGCAAGTACAAGGAGATCGTCAGGAAGGAGCTCGGCTCCGACTTCCCGCAGGACCCGAGCGAGCAGCTCTGGGGCGCGGTCGGCGCCGTGTTTTCCTCCTGGATGAATGCCCGCGCCATCAAGTATCGCGAGCTCAACAGCATCCCGGCTTCCTGGGGCACGGCGGTCAACGTCCAGTCGATGGTCTTCGGCAATATGGGCGAGACCTCGGCGACCGGCGTCGCCTTCACCCGCAATCCCTCGACCGGCGAGAACGCGCTCTATGGCGAGTTCCTGATCAACGCCCAGGGCGAGGACGTCGTCGCTGGCATCCGCACGCCGCAGGACATCACCGAGGCGGCCAAGCTCGCCGCCAAATCCGACAAGCCTTCGATGGAGAAGGCGATGCCGGAGGCCTATGCCGAGCTCTGCCGCATCTACGGCATCCTCGAGAGGCACTATCGCGACATGCAGGACATGGAGTTCACCATCCAGGAGGGCAAGCTCTGGATGCTGCAGACCCGCTCCGGCAAGCGCACCGCCAAGGCGGCGCTGCGGATTGCGGTCGAGCTCGCCCGCGAGGGCCTGATCACCGAGAAGGAGGCCGTCGGCCGCGTCGAGCCCGGCGCGCTCGACCAGCTCCTGCACCCGACCATCGACACCAAGGCCGAGCGCCGCGTGCTGACCGCCGGCCTGCCGGCTTCGCCCGGCGCTGCCGCCGGCGAGATCGTCTTCACCTCCGAGGCGGCCGAGGCCGGCAAGAAGGCGGGCAAGAAGGTCATCCTCGTCCGCGTCGAGACGAGCCCTGAGGACATTCACGGCATGCACGCCGCCGAGGGCATCCTGACCACGCGCGGCGGCATGACCTCGCATGCCGCGGTCGTGGCGCGCGGCATGGGCAAGCCATGCGTATCCGGCGCCGGCCAGATCCGTGTCGACTACGCCAAGGGCACGATGAGCGTCGGTCCGACCACGCTGAAGGCCGGTGATTTCGTCACCATCGACGGCAGCAATGGCCAGGTGCTGCTCGGCGAGGTCAAGATGCAGCAGCCAGAGCTCTCCGGCGACTTCCGGACGCTGATGGGTTGGGCCGATAAGGTCCGGCGCCTCAAGATCCGCGCCAATGCCGAGACGCCGCGGGACGCCAAGGCGGCGCGCGAGTTCGGCGCCGAGGGCATTGGCCTTTGTCGCACCGAGCACATGTTCTTCGATGCCGGCCGCATCCTCGCCGTGCGCGAGATGATCCTGGCGGATGAGGAGAAGGGCCGGCGCGCTGCGCTCGCCAAGCTCCTGCCGATGCAGCGCCAGGATTTCATCGAGCTCTTCACGATCATGCAGGGCCTGCCGGTGACGATTCGCCTGCTGGATCCGCCGCTCCACGAGTTCCTGCCGCAGACCGATGACGAGATCGCCGAGGTCGCCGCCGCCATGGGCACGACCGTCGACAAGCTCAAGCGCCGCGCCGCCGAGCTGCACGAGGTCAACCCGATGCTCGGCTTCCGCGGCGTGCGCCTCGCCGTCGCCTATCCCGAAATCGCCGAGATGCAGGCACGGGCGATCTTCGAGGCGGCGGTGATCGCCGCCAAGGAGACCGGCCACCCGGTCATCCCCGAGGTGATGGTGCCGCTCGTCATGGGCTCGCCCGAGCTCGACCTGGTCAAGGGCCGGATCGATGCGATGGCGGAAGCCGTCAAGAAGGAGAGCGGCTCGGACTTCACCTATCAGGTCGGCACTATGATCGAATTGCCGCGTGCCGCGCTGCGGGCGGAGGAGATCGCCAAGAGCGCCGAATTCTTCTCGTTCGGCACCAACGACCTGACGCAGACCGCGCTCGGCATCAGCCGGGACGACGCCGGCTCTTTCCTGGGTTCCTACACGGCCCGCGGCTTGCTCGAATCCGATCCGTTCGTGACGATCGACCAGGACGGCGTCGGCGAGTTGGTCAGGATCGCCGTAGAGCGGGGCCGCAAGGCGCGCCCGAACATCAAGCTCGGCATCTGCGGCGAGCATGGCGGCGATCCGGCTTCGATCGGCTTCTGCGAGAGCGTCGGGCTGGATTACGTCTCCTGCTCGCCCTTCCGCGTGCCGATCGCGCGCCTCGCCGCCGCGCAGGCCGCGCTGGGAGCGATCAAGGCCAAGGACGCCTGAGGCAGTAGGCGCGGGAAACAAGCCGTCATGCTCGCCCTTGTGGCGAGCATCCACGGCTTGAACACTGCTCCTCGATCAAGCAAGACGTGGATGGTCGGGACAAGCCCGACCACGACGAGGTGGCCGTGCCCGATAACCTCACCACCATCGGCTTCGATGCCGACGACACGCTCTGGCAGAACGAGCAGTTCTTCCGCCTGACGGAGGATCGCTTCGTCGCCTTGCTGGGCGAGCATGGCGAGGCGGCCGAGATATCCGGCAAGCTGCTCGAAGCCGAGAAGCGCAACCTTGCCTTCTACGGCTTCGGCATCAAGGGCTTCACCCTCTCGATGATCGAGACCGCAATCGAGATCACCCGCGGCCAGGTTCCTCCGGCGGTGATCGGCGAAATCCTGGCGGCGGGCCGCGAAATGCTGACCCATCCGGTCGAGACGCTGCCGCATGCGCAGGACACACTCGCCGCTCTCGCCGGCCGCTACCGGCTGGTGCTGATCACTAAGGGCGATCTCTTCGACCAGGAGCGCAAGCTGGCGCAGTCCGGCCTCGGCGATTTCTTCGACGCGGTCGAGATCGTCAGCGACAAGAGCGCTGCGACCTATGAGAAGCTGTTCGCCCGCCATGGCGACGGGCCGGGGCGGGCGCTGATGGTCGGCAACTCGCTGAAGTCCGACATCGTCCCGGCGCTCGCCGTCGGCGCCTGGGCGGCGCATGTGCCGCATGAGCTGACCTGGGCGCTGGAACATGCCGAGGAGCCGGCCGGGGAAGCACGCTTCCGCAAGCTCGCCGATCTCGGTGGGCTGGTTGATCTGGTGCGAGAGATCGGCTGAATTCGCGCGCCAGTCTCGGGAGGCGCGAATGCCGGACGACCCCGTCGAACGGCTGCGTCGCATCTGCCTCGCTTTGCCCGGCGCGAGCGAGAAGCAGGCCTGGGGCGATCCGACTTTCCGGGTGCGCGATCGCATCTTCGCCATGGTGAAGTCCGGAGACGGCCGCTGCTCGCTCTGGTGCAAGGCGCCCGATGGCAGCCAGGAGGTGCTGGTCGGCGCCGATCCCCGGCGCTTCTTCGTGCCGCCCTATGTCGGGCACAAGGGTTGGGTCGGCATGCGCCTCGATGATGGTCCCGACTGGGACGAAGTCGCGGCGATCGTGGCCCGCTCTCATGCTCTGACTGGGCCGAAACCGCGCCTTCGTCGGGGCTGACGGCCCGTTAGCTGGACCGGGCTTGCAATTTGTGCTAGCTCCACCGATGTAAGACGAGATGCGGCCGGTTCTGGCCAATCCTCCGCGCGGGTATTCCGACCGGCGGGCCACTTCAGATCCACCACACGTCGATACAAGACCAGGGCGGGTGTCCGCGCACCGGACCTGGGTTCCACGAATACGCGGATCTGAAGTGCAAGGATTAGTCCCGCTATGAACAAGGGCACCGTCAAGTGGTTCAACGCCACCAAGGGCTACGGCTTCATCACCCCTGAGGCCGGCGGCCCCGACGTTTTCGTTCACATCAGCGCCGTCGAGCGCGCTGGCCTGCGCGAGCTGCGCGAAGGCCAGGTCGTCTCCTACGAGCTGATCGCCGATCGCAAGACCGGCAAGTCCTCGGCTGGCAACCTCGTCGCCAACTGAAGACATCTTTCGGGCGGACCATCAGCGTCCGCCCGTTTCCAGACGCAGGCCATAGCTTGCGATGCACGACACCCCCCGGCGCAGTGGCTAGCGGTTCGCCGGGCGGAAAGAGACCATGCGTAGACCGAGACTGCATGCCGAGGCGCTTCCGTTCACCACGTGCGCCCCATGCCGTTCGGCTCAGAAAGATCTGATTTGACCAAATTTACCGACCTCGGCCTGGCCGAGCCGCTTCTCAAAGCGCTCGCCGCCGAAGGTTATGAGACGCCGACGCCGATCCAGGCGCAGGCGATCCCTTCCATTCGCGACGGCCGTGACCTGCTCGGCGCCGCCCAGACCGGCACCGGCAAGACGGCTGCGTTCTCGCTGCCCATGCTGCATCGGCTGATGAATCAGCCGCGGCGTATGCAGCCGCGCTCGGTCCGCGCCCTGATCCTGTCGCCGACGCGTGAGCTCTCGGCCCAGATCGAGGCCAGCATCCGCACCTACGCCCAGTTCACCTCGCTGAAGTCGACGGTGATCTTCGGTGGCGTACCGGTCGGCAAGCAGATCCGCGCGCTCGGCCAGCATGTCGATATCCTCGTCGCCACGCCCGGCCGCCTGCTCGACCTTGTCGACCAGCGCGCCGTCTCGCTGCGCGAGATCGAGTTTCTCGTCCTCGACGAGGCCGATCAGATGCTGGACCTCGGCTTCATCCATGCGCTGCGCAAGATCGCGACGCTGATCCCGAAGCAGCGCCAGACCCTGCTGTTCTCGGCGACCATGCCGAAGGCGATCCGCGAGATCGCCCAGGCCTATCTGACCGATCCGGTCGAGGTTGCGGTCGCGCCCGTCGCGACCACGGCCGAGAAGATCGAGCAGCGCGTCATCTTCACGGAAGCAGGCCAGAAGCCGGCCTTGCTGGCGAAGACCTTGAGCGTTCCCGAGATGGAGCGCGCCATCGTCTTCACCCGCACCAAGCACGGTGCCGACAAGGTCGTGCGCCAGCTGGAGCAGTCCGGCATCAAGTCCGCCGCGATCCATGGCAACAAGAGCCAGGGCCAGCGCGAGCGTGCGCTGGGTGCCTTCCGTGACGGCGAATTGCGCATCCTGGTCGCGACCGATATTGCCGCGCGCGGCATCGATGTCGACGGCATCAGCCATGTCGTCAATTTCGACCTGCCGAATGTGCCCGAGACCTATGTCCACCGCATCGGCCGCACCGCGCGCGCCGGCGCGTCGGGCCTCGCCATCGCCTTCTGCACGCCGGAAGAGCGCGGCGACCTCGCCGCGATCGAGAAGCTCACCAAGGTCGCGCTCACCCCGGTCGGCGACGTGCCGCATTGGGATGGCCGCACCCCGAAAAAGCCGCCGCAGAACCGCGGCGGCCGCGGCCAGGGCCGCCCACAGAACGGGCAGCAGCCGGGGCAGGGGCAGCGTCGCGACGGCCGGGGCGCTCAGTCCCATGGCCGTGGCGGCCAGCGCCAGGAGCAAGGCGAGCGCCAGCCTCAGCCGCATCGCGAGCCTCGCGCGAACCAGCCGCGCCAGCAGCAGGCTCGTCCGGAGCAGCAGCGCCATGAGCGTCCGGCCCAGCGCCAGGAGGCGGGCGGTGCACGAAAAGACACGGCTTCCGGCAAGGAAGGGCTTGGCGGCGTCGCGTTCTTGCAGCAAAGAACGGGACAACGACGCACCGGCGGCGGCGGGCGGCGCCCGAACTAACAGGCGCCGCAGCCGTTGGGGCCGAGTCCATGCGGGCTCGGTCCTGATGCCGAGGACAAGACGAAGGATCAGCGAATGGCGAAAGAAGAACTGCTCGAATTCGACGGCACCGTGGTCGAGGTCCTCCCGGACGGTAACTACCGGGTCAAGCTCGACAATGACCACGTCATCCTGGCCTATGCGGCCGGCAAGATGAAGAAGAACCGCATCCGCACCATCGCCGGCGACCGCGTCGTCGTCGAGATGTCGCCTTACGACCTCGACAGGGGCCGCATCAATTTCCGCCAGAAGACCGCCAGCCCCGGCCCGATGCCGCCGCGGCCGCAGAACTTCCGTCGGCGCTGACACCCATGCGCTTCAGCCGGCCCGAGCAGTTCTTCATCGCGGCCGGAATCGGGCTCGGCGCGCTTGCCTCGCTCGCGGTCAACACCGGCTGGATCGCCAAGGGTGGCAGCTTCCCGCCCTTCGTCTACGTGCTGCTGGCCCTCGCTCTGGTCGAGGTCATTGCCGGCTTTGCGACGAAGCAGCCGCCCGGCACTCTGTTCTCGATGCCCGCCCGCATCCTCGCCTTCGCCCTCGGCGTCGGCGTGCTGATCGTGCTGACGGGCGGGTTGGCTTGAGCCAAATGATTGATTTGCCCAAACCTACAAAGGGCGCTCATTCAAAGGGAGAGGCCGCGGTCTCTGTGGTCTCTGCCGTGATCGATAGTTTTTTGCCCGTTGTCGGGACAGCTATCGGCACGTTATTTAAAGAGCTGATACGGGCAAGGCTCGAAAAGGCTCAGGATATATTAATTGATACACTTCGTAGTGGTCGCATAGAAATCCTCAATGACAAGGATTTGGAAGAGTTCATACCCATTGCGTACCGTTTCGTAGAAGCTGCCCGCAGGGGTGAGAGATTAAATATCATCCGCTCTTACGCAAAGATTATTCAGGTTGATATTGAAGCTTCTCGCTTGAGGAGTGATGATTTTTTGAGCGTCGCTTCGGCTATGGAAGGGCTTGATGATCAAGCCTTGGCAGTTTTGGCTAAATATTGCAGGCTCAGTAGAAGTCATAATTTAGAAAAAATCTCTGAAATCGATCGAGAAATCAGAGATAATAGTCAGAAAGATATAGGATTGACGAGTTCTGAGATTTTGCAGCGGAGCGGGATTTTGCAGGGCAGGGGATTTTTATTGTCTTTTACGCCGAATGCTATGGGCGGATCGGATCAGGTGTTTTACCCTAGTAAGATGGCTCTTGATTTGCTCGATAAGCTGGAACGCTAGCGCTTCTCTGTACAAAAAAGCCCCGGCCGAAGCCGGGGCGTGAGGTGTTTTTACGTGGTGACAGGTACTACGAAGAAAACCGACGAAACTCAGTAGCCGCCCTTGGCCCAATATTGCGAGCCGGGGCTGACCAGAACCTGGCGCTGGCGCGTCGCATACTCGGCCGGCACGGTCTCATGCTCGACCCGCGAGGCGCTGACCATGACGCGGCGGCTGCGCTGGCCGTAGACGGCCGGGATGACGTCGTAGTCGACCGAGGCCGGCGAGACTTCAACGGTGCGCTGCTGGTAGCCGTATTGCGCGGGCACATGCACCCAGCAGCCGGTGGTCTGGCCATAGGCGTCGCGGGTGACTTCCCAGCGCTTGGTCGCCGGCGAGATCAGGACCTTCTCGGAGACGGTCCGGTACTGGGCGGGGATGTGGCGAGCGACGCGGCGCTTCGGCTGGAGCACAACCTGCTCGGTGACGGTGTCGTACTGGGCCGGGACGACCCGCGAGAAGGTGCGCTCGGGGCGCACGACATAGCTCTCGTCGACGGTGCCGTAGACCGGGGGGGTCGAGACCAGCTTGTAGCAGGAGCCGCTGCCGCAATTGCTGACCGGTGCCCGGTAGCAGGAGGAGCTGGTGCAGCCGCCGGCGAGCGCCGGAGCGGCGAGGCCCATCAGCGCCGTGGTAGCGAGAGCCGAAAGCGAAAGAAACCTGAACGTCATAGCTGACCCCAACCCTGCGTTGCGCAACGCTGCCGCTGCGTCGTTGGGGTAAGAAAGCCTGAGACGATCTATGAAGACAAGGTTAACTGCAAAACAAGGTAAAATTAACCAGTTTTACGCGGGCCGCCGCCGTCTTGTCGGCCACCGGAATATGCACGCCGATCCAGTATTCGGCCTGTTTTCGGGCCGGCCTGCGCATGGTCACGCAGCAGAACCGGCCCTCCCTGGAGGCGGCTTTCGACTCCGATCAGTCGATCGCGCCGCGCTTCATGCCGAAGCCTTCGATATAGCAGCTGCAAGGCGTGTTCGCCGGCGCCGGCCTGCTGGCCTCGCACGAGCCACGCGAGGTCACGCAGACATCGCTGAAGCGCTGGCGGTAGGGCCGCTCATAGCCATAGCGCGGGCGGTCATAGCCATAGGGCGGCGGCGGCCGGTCGTAGTCGTAGCGCGGCGCCGGCCGGTAATAGGGATCGTAATACTGAGCGTTCGCGCTGGTCGCGGAGGAGATCGCTGCGCCGACGAGGGCTGCGATCGCGAGGGTCCTGAACATCATGGCCGTTCTCCGGGCTTCCCTGGCCGGGGCTGGGACAGTTGATCCTCGGCACTCTAGGGCCGCATCGATGAACGCAGGCTGAGCGCGGTCAGCGGCTCAGCGCCTCGATGCTTGCGTCGATCGTGACGCACAGCCCGGCCGGGTCCCAGTCATATCGTACCTCCAGGCCTCGATGCGCTCTGATGGTGCGCTCGATCATGGTCGAGCCGAAGCCGCTGCGCACGGGTTGCGCCTCGATCGCCGGGCCGCCCGCTTCGCGCCAGAGAATTCGGCTGGCACGTTCGTCGCGATCCACCGTGACGGTCACCACTCCGGTCTGCGAGGACAATGCCCCGTACTTCACCGCGTTCGTCGCCAGTTCATGGACGATCAGGGCGATGCAGGTTGCTGCTTGCGGGCCAACCGGGCCGTCCTTGCCATCTATCCGGATTAGTTCGCCAGGGCCTTCCCGATAGGGCGCGAGCAGCCGGGAAAGCAGGTCGACGATGCCGCTCGCGGCATCGGTCCTGCTCCGGCCGACGAAGGCGTGGGCCCGGTGCAGCGCCGCCAGTCTCTCTTCGATCCTGGCGGCGAAAGCGCGGCTCTCCGGCTCGGAGCGGGCCGCCATCCGGACAAGGCTGCTGACCACCGCAAAGATATTGGCGATCCGGTGCGAGAGTTCGCGGGCGACGAGTTCGTATTGCTCCTCGGCCTGCTTGCGCGCGGTGACGTCGATATGAGCGCCCTGAAGCAGCAGTGCCGCACCATCGGCATCCCGCTCGATCTCCGCCTTGGCGAGGATCCAGCGTACTTGCCCATCGCTCGGCCGGATGATGCGATATTCGACCTCGTAATCGGTCGAGCGGCCGCGAACGGTCTCGAGAAAATGGCCGAGGGCACGGTCCCGGTCATCGGGGTGGATGCGCCGGACCCAGGCCTCGTGAGTCTCGTGAACCGCCTCCGGCGGCAGGCCGTGGACGACGAGATATTCGGGCGAGCGGGTATTGCGGAATTGGCCGCCGCGCAGGTCGACGGTCAAGCCGCCGATCTGTCCGATCTTCTGGACGCGGGCAAGTTCGGCTTCGCGGGCCGCAAGGCGTTGTTGAGCGTCCGACGACCCATCCCGATCCATACCAGACGCCTCTGCCCGCCGTTACGCGCAGAACTAAGGCAGGGACGCCGTGGATGCAAAGTCATTTGACAAGATCGTCCGGCCGCGGCGCTGCTTCAGCTGCCGGCCTTCATGCTCGCCGCCCAGTAGTCCTCGACCTGCCGGACCAGCGCCGGCGGCAGCGGGACATAGCCAAGAGCAGTGGCGTCGGCGGCGCCGCTTGCGAAGGACAGGCGGAAGAAGTCGAGCACCTCCTGCGTACGGCGCGTCCGTGGCTTCGGCACCAGAGCGAAGGTGGTGGCGACGATCGGATAGGCTCCCGCGCCCGGCGCGTCCGTCAGCATCAGCGAGAAATCCTTGGCCTTTGCCCACTCTGCGCTCGCCGCAGCCGCGGTGAAGCTCGCCTGGTCCGGCGTGACGAAGGCGCCGGCCTTGTTCTGCACCAGCGCATAGGCGAGGCCGGCACGCACGACCTGGCCGAATTCGGCATAGCCGATCGCGTTCTTGGTCGATTTCACCGCATCCGCCATGCCCTGGCTGCGCTGCGCGCCAATGCCGACGGGCCAGGGAACCTGCGTGTTGACGCCGACCTTGTCGCGCCATTCCGGGCTCGCCTTGGCGAGATAGTCGGTCCAGTTGAAGCTCGTGCCCGAGCCGTCGGCGCGGTAGATCACGTTGATCGGGGCATCCGGCAGTTTCAATTCGGGATTGACCGCCTTGATCGCCGGATCGGACCAGCGCTTGATCCTGCCCAGATAGATCTCGGCGAGGAGCGGGCCGGTGAAGCGGACCTGGCCGGGGCCGATACCGTCGAGGTTCACCACCGGGACGATGCCGCCCATCACGATCGGGAACTGGATCAGAGCCGAGCGCTGCAGTTCCTCGGAGGAGAGCGGGCGGTCGGAGGCGCCGAAATCGGCGGCGCGCTGGGTGACGCGAACCTCGCCGCCGAGCGAGCCGATCGGCTCGTAGTCGACGCCGATGTCGAGCGGGGTCATCTCGGCGCCGTCCGACTTCGCGATGCGGTAGGTCTGGGCCCACTTGCCGATGATCGGAAAAGCGAAGCTCGACCCCGCGCCGGTGATCGGCTCGGCATGGGCGGGCGCCACGAAACAGGCGAAAAGAACGCCGGCCGCAGCCAGCTTGACCAGGAGCTTCATGCGTCACCGTTCTGCCGAGCCTGCGGAGTGCCAAGATCAACGGGGTGACGCTAGGGCGGCGCGGTGACGGTGCGATGACGTGTACGGCCGGCAAACGAAAGGCCCCGCCGGTGTGGCTCGGCGGGGCCTTCCTTCAGCGGTCATGCCGGCTTTTCAGCCTGCGTCGACCGCGAACGGTCATTGCCAGGTCTGGCGGCCGTACCAGTCGTCGACATCGGTCCGGACCTTGTCCTTCTCGATGCCGTAGCGCTCCTGGATCTTGCCTTCGAGCTGGTCGCGCTTGCCGGCGATGACGTCGAGATCGTCATCGGTCAGCTTGCCCCACTGCTCCTTGACCTTGCCCTTGAGCTGCTTCCAGTTCCCTTCGACGCGGTTCCAGTCCATCGGACGCTCCTCGTGTTTGTGATGGGTGTGGTAAAGGAACGCGCTGGCGGCGGAATGGTTCGCGCAAAAGGCCCCGGAAATCGATGACGAGGGCTTCGGCCCGAAATCGGCAAACCGCTAAAATGCGAGCTAAATCCGTATCAGTCGGCCAAGGGCCTGCAGGTTAGGGAGGAGCACCACAGCCCAGAACAGGCCATGACATACTCATCGCAAGACATCGCGAACGCCCTCCTGCGGATCAAGGAGGATGGGTTCGTCCTCGACAACGACGCCTTCGGCTACGCCGCGATCAGATGGGACGCCCGCCGGCTCAAGCGCGATTTGCGCGAAGCCGGCTATGCCGGCGCCGACCTGATTCAAGGCCGGATGATGAACGAGGGCGAGTCGATCTGCTGGCTCTACAACCCCGAAGCGGTCGCCAAGGACAAGGTCGATCGCCTCGCGGCGGCACGGCACTCGGCGCTCTACGGAGAGTAGCTGTCGGCGGGGAGGGCCGCGCCTATCGCCCCCGCTGTATGCGGCCGGGCGTTCCGGCGTCCTGTTCGAGGACTGCGGCCTGGCCGTCATAGTCGCTCGCCATCGCCGTCAGGCGGGCCGCGCCCTCGCTGTCGCGGGCCGTATCGGCCCAGCGGCGGCACATCAACGCCTTCACGCGCAGGGCCTGAGCCTGCCGAACTCTGTCATGGTCCATGGCGGCGCTCCAACACACCAGATCACCACGCAGCTTGCGACCGTCAGGACCGAAAACGCTTCGATCGCGGGAGTGATCACGCGAGCCTGAAGCGCCTGAAACGGATTACCGTCCAAGCCGGCTTTTGGATGCACAGGCCGAAATCAGAAGCGTCGAGCTGCCGTGGTACAACTGCGTATCGTCTTCGGAGTTCACCTTACTATCTGATCGGGAAAGCACCACCGTATGTTGTCGGCAGCGTTAATGTCGAAATGCAGCAGTGATTGCCTCGCAGGTTAAGCATATTTCTTGACGAAGACTGGCGTGAATTGAAGCGCAGCGTAACTCGGCCTGAAGGAAATTGCCGACCGCTGTTTGAATAGCTAAAATCGGCACGGAGTGTACGAATATCGCTAACGATCAGGCGGTGAGCGTAATCGATCGGAGCGAACGCCGAGTATTACCTGTAACGCGAACATTAAAATGGCGGCGCGGGAACAGTCAAATGGCAGCAAGTTCGATTTCAAACGAGTTCGAGCTGCCGTGCCCGGAGGCGGGCAATGGCAGATGCGTGGGAGCTCGCTACTTCATCCCGGATAGTTGCTAAGGGGCGATAAGACTGCTCGATCGCTGACAGGAAACCAGATCGGTCAAACTCGTCCATAAGGGCGCTGAGCTCAGCAACGATCGCGGCCTCATGGTCCTGAAAAGTTCTCTCGGCTGCCAAGTTAGCGGCCTGAAGCCTTTCCTGGTGATCACGTGGATGGATGCCAGGGTCGACCTGCTCACGTGCACGCTCCGGCGGCCGGTCATCCAGTCGAGCCTTGACGCTATTGTACCGCTCGAAAAAATCGCTGGCACGTTTCACTGAACTCAAGATCGGCTTCCATAGGCCGACATCCGACCCCGCCCATCCTTCACGCCGCAGTTCAGTGATCAGTTCCAGAGATCTGCGAAAATTGCCGATTACCCCATCAAGATTGAGCGTATCTGACGCGACGGTGCTATTCGCCGTGCGGTCGATTCGACGGATTCCGCTTCTGAAACGAATACTAATCTCCTCGTCGCTATGGGCATTGAGACACCTGGCCAGTTCATTCCACATGAGTTGGTGGCGTCTTTGGAACTCCTGCACCTGATCCAAGCGCTTATCTGTGTCCTGCCGCTCGACGATCTGCATCTGCCGTTGAGCGATTACAGCGTGTTCTCGCATGACGCCCGCCTGCGATCCGAGCAGAATTACTTGCTTCCAGACGAAGTAGGCCGCAAACGCAGCGAGCGCAGCGCCTAGGCCACCGGCGATAAGGCTCTGGAAGTCGTTCAGAACTGCGGTTGCACATCGTGCTACCGTAACATTCGGTCTAGCAAGGCAGCCGTTAAAGCTAACGATAATTACCGCTAAAGCCGTAGCCATCACCATTGCGACAAGCAAGCCGGCGAACAGACTCGCGAGAATCTGTACGGTCAAGCGCGCTCGGCCAAAAGTGGGCCGAGAATGGTTCTTGCAATTGTGCATCCAAAAGCGCTCCTGACTTCCGAGCGACACCGACAGATTGGGATCAAAACAAAGATCTCTGCGGAGACTGCGGTACTGCCGATGGCGTTTCAGGCGCGGCCGTCGCCTGGTCATCATCTCCGACGCCGGTCTCTTGTTCGTACGGCCGTTGGTCAGATAAAGCGCCAGCTATGTCTGCCCGGGACGCAATTTGTAGAAGACGTGCCGGCCGATCGTGTCCATTTTTTTCAGCTTCCGCGCCCAGTATGGGCGGACATAGTCGGCGTGATAGTGCGTGGAGGCGCCGACCTCGGCCAGATAGGTCGTGCCGTCATAGACCTCGCGGGCGATGCGGACCGCGTCGCGCCAGGGGCCGGGCTCGGTGATGCGCAGCGATTTGCCCTCGCAGGCGAAGGTGAACTGGCAGGCGAGATGGCGGCTGGCGTTCTGGTAGACCGTACCGCAGACGCTGTTCGGGTAGAGCCCGCTCTTGACCCGGTTGAGCACCACCTGCGCCACCGCGGCGCGGCCCTGCTCGCCCTCCGAGCGCGCCTCGAAATAGACCGCTTCGGCCAGGCAACGCTGCTCCTTGGCCATGTTCTCGGGCGCGATCAGGCTGGTGTAGATCTGCTTCTCGGCGGGATCGACGGTGCGCAGGTCCGTGGGCGTCCCCGGCGTCGATTTCGCGACCCGGCTGCGCGATTTCGGCTCGGCCGCAACGGGCGCCATCTGCATCGGCGTCGTTGAGATGCCTGCCGCCATGCCGGCCACGGCGGTGGGTGTGCTGGAGGACTGGCCGAGCGCGGCGGGGACGGACGGCGTCGCGCCGTCAAGGTTCTCCGGATTCAGTTCGCCATGGCGCGGCGCGGCGCTACTCTTCGGCACCGCCATCGGCGAGGAATCCGACAGGGCCGGGTCGGTCATGCCCTCATCGCGCAGGAAAGGCTCGAAGCCGAGCGGCGGCTCCTCCGGGCTCTCCAGCGCCTCGAGCGAGAATCCGCCCGAGATCAGCCCGGGCTGCGTGTCGCCGAAGACCACGCTTTCGAGTTCGCCGGGCGGGCCGTTGCGGCTGACGGTCGGGCGCAAGGGAACGATTGGATCGCCCTTGCTGCTGCGGTCGACCTGCGGGAAGGCGCTGGCCGTACGCTTCATGTCCTCGCGCGGCTGGCGCGGATCGATCGCGAAGGTCCGCTCTGGCGTCTCGAAGGACAGGCGCGCCGGCTGGATCAGCCGGGCATAGGCGCGCTCCGGCATGTGGAAGGCGCTGGCGGCCACGAGCAGGGACGGGCCTTCCGCGAGATCGGAGAGCGCTCCGGGGGCGGTGCGTGGGATCAGCGAGCCGGGCGGGCCGAGGACATCAGGCTTCTGCCCGGCCGAGGCGGTGAAGGAGACCAGCATGCCGGCCGAGAGCGCCCAGGGGGCGACCGTCGCCAGCGCCCAGCGCAGCTTCTGCCAGCCCATTCGCTTCGATCGCCGACGCAGACGCAACTGACCTAGGCCCTCATGTCGAGAAGACGAAAGACGAGTGGCCGCGAATCCGATGATGCAAATTCGCGACAGTTGGATAATCCCTTGTCAGGGTTGAAGGGGGGTTAACGGCCGCCGGCTCGCTCCGGCGGCTCTCCGCCAAAAGACGGCTTTCGCGATCGACGATTCTTCCCTTATGCTGCGCCGCAACAAAGGGAGAGAGACATGAATGCCACCGCCCTCCAGGCTGATTCTGAAGCCAATGCCGTCGCGCTGATCGCCGCGGCGTTGCCGGGCTTCGAGATCTTGCTGGAGGAGGCGGTCGCCGCCGTCAGGCAAAAAGTGCTGGTCGACGGCCGGATTTCCTCGGCCAAGCTGGAGCAGGAGCAGCACGCCGCCCATGGCCTGTCCTGGCTCGCCACTTATGTAATGGCCCTGCGCGAGCTCAAGGCCTATGGCGAGCGCCTGCAGGCCGAGGATCGCTACGGTGCGATCGAGGATTACGCGATCCGCATCGGCGCCGGCGAATACGCCGCCCAGATCTTCGGCGGCATCCCGATGAGCCAGGGCGAGATCGTCCGCCTGCCGGCGCTCGGCCTATCCGCCAAGGCCGTCGCCGCCGCCTGCTCGGACGCGGCCGAGCAATTGATCGCCGAGGGCAATACGCCCGACAACCGCGCCCGTTTCGTCGCCCTGTTCAGCCAGAGCCAGGGCCTCGCCAGCGTCGGCGATCCCGGCCTCGACGAGACGCTCGAGGCGATCCGCTCGGAGATGCGCCGCTTCTGCGAGCAGCAGGTGACGCCGCATGCGCATGAATGGCACCTCGCCAACGAATACATCCCGCTGCCGGTGGTCGAGCAGATGGCCGAGCTCGGCGTCTTCGGCCTGACCATCCCCGAGGAATTCGGCGGCATGGGCCTGTCCAAGGTCTCGATGTGCGTCGTCTCCGAGGAGCTCTCGCGCGGCTATATCGGCGTCGGCTCGCTCGGCACCCGCTCCGAGATCGCGGCCGAATTGATCCTGAACGGCGGCACCGACGAGCAGAAGGCCTATTGGCTGCCGAAGATCGCCTCCGGTGAGATTCTCCCCACGGCCGTCTTCACCGAGCCGAACACCGGTTCCGATCTCGCTTCGCTGCGCACCAAGGCGGTGAAGGACGGTGAGGTCTGGAAGGTCTATGGCAACAAGACCTGGATCACCCATCCGGTCCGCGCCGACATCATGACGCTGCTGGTCCGCACCGATCCGGATGCGCCGGGCTATCGCGGCCTGTCCATGCTGATCGCCGAGAAGCCGCGCGGCACCGATGCCGAGCCGTTCCCGGTCGCGGGCCTGACCGGCGGCGAGATCGAGGTGCTCGGCTATCGCGGCATGAAGGAATACGAGCTTGCCTTCGACGGCTTCGAGGTGAAGGGAGAGAACCTGCTCGGCGGCGTCGAAGGCCAGGGCTTCAAGCAATTGATGCAGACCTTCGAGGCGGCCCGCATCCAGACCGCGGCGCGCGCGCTCGGCGTCGCGCAATCGGCCTTCGACCTCGGCCTGCGCTATGCGCAGGAGCGCATCCAGTTCGGCAAGCCGCTGATCGCCTTCCCGCGCGTCGCCGACAAGCTCGCCATGATGGCGGCCGAACTCGTCATCGCCCGCCAGCTCACCTATTTCGCCGCCCGTGAGAAGGATGCCGACCGGCGCTGTGACCTCGAGGCCGGCATGGCCAAGCTGCTGGGCGCCCGCGTCGCCTGGGCCGCGGCCGACAACGCCTTGCAGATCCATGGCGGCAACGGCTTTGCGCTGGAATACCCGGTCAGCCGCGTGCTCTGCGACGCCCGCATCCTCAACATCTTCGAGGGCGCGGCCGAGATCCAGGCGCAGGTGATCGCGCGGCGCTTGGTCGAGGGGTAGGGATTACCCCTCGTACTCGGCGTCGTTGCCGACGAGGAGATCCCGGATATTCTTCGGCACCGGATAGCCGTAGCCGTCGCCGGGCTTGCCCCATCTGAGCCGGCCGGAACGGTGATGATCGCTGGTATAGAGGTCGGTCCCGATCGCCTTGAGTGCCAGCAGCATCGCTTGCGTCGCATCGATGCCGTAGCCGAAGCCGCGGCGCGGGCCGTCGGGCCAGCCGATCTCATAAGCGTAAGACCAGTCGCGCTCGCCTTGGCGCGGAGTATCGATGGTGATTGGGACGGGGACGTCGCCGGACTCTGACGCGTAAGTCAGTATCCTCCGCAACATGCCAAGCCCTCACTTTCCTAAAGACTTGCCGCTGCCCGCGCCGCCTGGTCGTATTGGCCCGACAGCGAGCGCATCGCGGCGGCGATCTCCGACAGGCGGGCCGGGTCGATCCCGGTCGCCAGCACCGATTTCACCAGCAATTGCTCGCGGATCTGGGCGTAGCGCTTGCAGGCTTCCTCGCCCGCAGGCGTGATCGCGACGGTCTTCTCCTTGCCCTTGCGCCCGCTCTTGAGCAGCTTCAGCCGTTCGAGCTTCTTCAGCGAATAGTTGACCAGATGCGTGTCCTCGATGTTGAGGACGAGGCAGATGTCGGCGAGGCGCTTGGCCTTGCCGCGATGGTTGACGTTGTGCAGGACGAGCACGTCCATCGGCGTCAGCTCGGGGATGCCGGCGGCGGTCATGCCGCGCAGCATCCAGCGATGGAAGGCATGCACCGTCATCGTCAGCGCGAACTCGAACTCCGACAGCGCCGGCATCGCGCCGGAGGCGAGATGGCCGGAGGAGACGATCGGGCCGAGGTCGTCGGAAGGGTGCATGGTCGCGTTCACCGAAGGGCGCGGGGAACCCTCTCCTGTAAGGAGAGGGCAGAGTGAGGTGTAGACGATTGGACCAGCTCCGCGAGGCCTGACCGCGCGGTCAGGTTCCTGCCAACGTTTCCAGTCCGAACACCTCACCCCTCCCCCTCTCCTTTCAGGAGAGGGGTTCTGTTGTGGTTCCCGCACTGACGCGGGAGCCCGCCTTCACATCTTCTTGTAGGCGTCGACGATCGCTTGGCCGTCGGTGCCGGCCTTCTTCAGCCAGTCGGCGGTCAGGGTCTCGCCGGCCTTCTTGAAGCCGTCCTTGAGCGCCGGCGACGGGGCCTGCACCTTCATGCCCTTGGCCTTGAGCTGGTCGAGATACCAGTTGGTCTTCTCTTCCCACATCTTCCAGCCGCGCGCCTCGGCGTCGGCCGAGGCCTTGAGGATCGCGTCCTGCGTCGGCTTGTCGAGCGCGGCGAAAGCGGCCTTGTTGACGAAGGTCGCGTTCTTCGGGATCCAGGCCTGGACGTCGTAGAAATGCGTCAGCGTCTCCCAGGCCTTGGAATCGTAGCCGGTGCCGCCCGACGACATGAAGGAGTTGACCACGCCGGTCGCCAGCGCCTGCGGCAGCTCCGCCGCCTGGATGGTGACCGCCTGCATGCCGAGCAGCTCGCCGAGGCGGGTCGTGCCGACATTATAGGCCCGCCATTTCAGGCCCTTCATGTCCTCGATCGTGTTGATCTCCTTCTTGGCGTAGACGCCCTGCGGCGCCCAGGGGACCATGAACAGGAGCTTGATGCCCTGGCTGTCGAGCTTCTTCTCGACCGCCGCCTTCGAGGCCGCATAGAGCTTCTTCGACTCGGCGAAGGAGGTCGCCAGGAACGGCACGACGTCGATGCCGAAGACCGGGTCCTCGTTTTCGTGCAGCGACATCAGCACCTCGCCCATCTGGGCCTGGCCGGTCTGGACGGCGCGCTTGATCTCGGGTGCCTTGAATAGCGCGGCGTTGGCGTGGACGGTGATCGAGAGCTTGCCCCCGGTCGCGGTCTCGACGTCCTTGGCGAAGGTGGCGAGGTTCTCGCTGTGCGGGTTGTCGGCGGGATAGGCCGCCGGCAGGTTCCACTTGGCCTGGGCGAAGGCGGCCGGGGCGGCGAAGGCGAGCGTTCCGGCAGCTACGCCGGCAACGAGTAGGCCCTTGATGAAATCGCTGCGCTTCATGGTGTTCTCCGTTCCCTCTTGGTGGTGATTGCGCATCATTTCGGAAAGGCGAGTTCGGGCAGGACCATCACGATCTGCGGGAAGATCGTAATGATCGCCACCGCGGCGACCAGTAGAAAAAAGAAGGGCAGGGCGGCGAGCGCCACCGTGTTCGAATCCTTGCCCGACATGGTCTGCAGCACGAATAGGTTGAAGCCGACCGGCGGCGAGACCTCTGCCATCTCGACGATCAGCACCAGGAAGATGCCGAACCAGACCAGATCGAAGCCGGCGGCCTTAATCATCGGCAGCACGATCGCGGTGGTCAGCACGATCATCGAGATGCCGTCGAGCGCGGCGCCGAGGATGATGTACATCACGGTCAGCGCCGCGATCAGCGCATAGGGCGAGAGGTGCAGGCTATCGACCCAGGCGGCGAGCGCGGCCGGGATGCCGGTATAGGCCATCGAGGTCGACATGAACGAGGCGCCGGCAAGGATCAGCATGATCATGCAGGTGATCCGCGTCGTGCCCATTACGCTCTGCCAGAACGCCTCCTTGGTGAGCGAACCCGACCACCAGGCGATGCCGAATGAGCCGAGCACGCCCCAGGCAGCGCATTCCGTCGCCGTTGCCCAGCCGAGCAGCAGCGACAGGAAGACCAGCGCGATCAGCAGCATGCAGGGGATGAGATTGGCCGATTCCCTGAGCTTTTCGCGCAGACTCATCTTCGGCTCGGCCGGCGGCGCCTTGTCGGGGTGCAGCAGATGCCAGACGATGATGTAGCCGGAGTAGAGCGCCATCACCAGCAGGCCGGGCAGGAAGCCGGCGAGGAAGACCTGGATGATCGAGACGTTCGCAGCCACCGCGTAGACCACCATGGTGATCGAGGGCGGGATCAGGATGCCGAGCGTTCCGGCGCCGGCGAGCGAGCCTAGCGCGAGCTTCTCATCATAGCCTCGGCGCTTCAGCTCCGGCAGGGCGATCTTGGCGACGGTGGCGCAGGTCGCGGCCGAGGAGCCGGAGACCGAGCCGAAGATGCCGCAGGCCAGCACGTTGACGTGCATCAGCCGGCCCGGCAGCCAGTTCAGCCAGGGGGCGAGGCCGCGGAACATCTCTTCCGACAGCCGCGTGCGGTAGAGGATCTCGCCCATCCAGATGAAGAGCGGCAGGGCGGCGAGGGTCCAGGAGGCGCTGTTGCCCCAGATGGTCGTGGCAAGCACCGAACCCGCTGGGATGCCGCCGGCGACGAACTGCATCGCGACCCAGCCGCAGGCCATCAGCGAGATGGCGATCCAGACGCCGCCCGCGAGCAGCGCGGCGAGCAGGACGAGCAGCAGCGCGGAGATTTCGATCATCGCCATCGCTCAGACTCCGCTCGCCATGGCGCGCTCGACGATCTCCTCGTCGGATTGCGGCGGCGGCTTCTCATAGCGCGGCGGCTGGCCACGCAGCACGACATGGACGAACTCGTCGAGCATGGCGATGAACAGGATGACGAGGCCGCCGGAATAGCCGAGCTGCGGGATCCACATCGGCATGGCGACGACACCGCCGGCAATGTCGTTGAACTCGTAGGACTGCCAGGTCATCACCACGGCGTGCCAGGCGAAGAAACCGGCAAAGCCGAGGCCCAGCACCAGCGAGAACACCTCGAACAGCCAGCGCTTGCGGCCCTGGAAGCGGTCGATCAGGAGGCCGACCCGGATCATCTCGCCGGATTTGAAGGTGTGGGCGAGGCCGAGGAAAGCCATGGCCGCCATGCACCAGGAGGCGAAATCGTCGCCGGCAGGAATGTTGAAGCCGACTTCGCGGCCGATCGACAGCCCCATCATCAGGACGAGGATCGCGATCAGGAAGAGGCCGGCGGCGTAGCCGGCGAAGAGATAGAGCGTGTCGAGGAAGCGGCGGATCATGCGCGCGCCTCATGGCCATGCGTCGTCGCGCCCGGCTGCTCGGTCATGCGCAACGCGGCGGTTGCCAGGACTGGTCCCGTCATGAAAGCCTCCCCTGGATCGGTCCGGCCCCTCTGCCATGTCCCGATCGTGAAGCCGATCCTAATCGGCGAAATGAGCTTGTCAACGTTTCATCGACGATTTATCGATGAAACGTCAAAGAGCCACTATGGCCAAATAACGGGGGATCAGATGATGAGCGGCCGTTGGGACTTCTGGATCGACCGTGGCGGCACCTTCACCGACGTGATCGGCCGCGATCCTGCAGGCAAGCTTCATGCCCGCAAGCTGCTTTCCGAGAATCCCGGCGCCTATCGCGACGCCGCCGTCCAGGGCATCCGCGACCATCTCGGCCTGAAGCGCGGCGAGCCGATCCCGGCCGCGACGGTCGGCGAGGTCCGGATGGGCACCACGGTCGCGACCAATGCGCTGCTCGAGCGCAAGGGCGACCGCACCCTGCTCGTCACCACCAAGGGCTTCCGCGACGCGCTGCGCATCGGCTACCAGGCCCGGCCCGACATCTTCGCCAAGGAGATCATCAAGCCCGAGCAGCTTTACGACGCCGTGGTCGAGATCGAGGAGCGCGTGCTTGCCGACGGTTCGGTCGAGAAGGTCGCCGACGAGGCTGCGATCCGCGCCGCCTTGCAGGCTGAGTTCGATGCCGGTTTCCGCGCTGTCGCCATCGCCTTCATGCACGGCTACCGCTACCCGGCCCATGAGGAGCTCGCCGCCAGGATCGCCCGTGAGATCGGCTTCCCGCAGGTCTCGGTCAGCCATGAGGTCTCGCCGCTGATCAAGCTGGTCGGGCGCGGCGACACCGCCGTGGTCGACGCCTATCTCTCGCCGATCCTCGCCCGCTATGTCGCGCAGGTCTCGGAGGAGCTCGACATCGCCCGCACCGGCGCGCGGCTGATGTTCATGATGTCCTCGGGCGGCCTCACCGCTGCTGAATTGTTCCAGGGCAAGGATGCGATCCTCTCCGGCCCGGCCGGCGGCGTCGTCGGCCTCGCCGAAACCGGCCGCTCGGCCGGCTTCGACAAGGTCATCGGCTTCGACATGGGCGGTACCTCGACCGACGTCGCTCATTTCGACGGAGAGTATGAGCGCGCCTTCGAGACCGAGGTCGCCGGCGTGCGCATGCGCGCGCCCATGATGCTGATCCACACGGTCGCGGCCGGTGGCGGCTCGATCCTGCATTTCGATGGCTCGCGCTTCCGCGTCGGCCCCGATTCCGCCGGCGCCAATCCCGGCCCCGCCGCCTATCGCCGCGGCGGCCCGCTCGCCGTGACCGACGCCAACGTCATGGTCGGCAAGCTGATCCCGTCCTATTTCCCGGCGATCTTCGGCCCCGGCCAGGACCAGCCGCTCGATGTCGCGACGGTGCGCGAGAAATTCGCTGCGCTGGCGGCCGAGGTCGGTGATGGCCACTCGCCCGAGGAGGTTGCCGACGGCTTCGTCCAGATCGCCGTCGCCAACATGGCCGAGGCGATCAAGAAGATCTCGGTCCAGCGCGGCTACGACATCACCCGCTATGCGCTGAACTCCTTCGGCGGCGCCGGCGGCCAGCATGCCTGCCTCGTCGCCGACGCGCTCGGCATCAAGACGGTGCTGCTGCACCCGTTCTCCGGCCTGCTCTCGGCCTATGGCATGGGCCTGGCCGAGATCCGCGCCACCCGCACCGCGGCGCTCGACGTGCCCCTGGATGCCGAGGCCAAGGCCGCGATCGGCGCGCTGGCCGACAGGCTCGGCGCCGAGGCGAAGGGCGAAGTGGCAGGGCAGGGCGTGGCCGATGGCGATATCGCCATCCATGTCCGCGCCCATATCCGCTATGCCGGCACCGACACCGCGATCGCAACGCCCTTCGGCAGCCGCGCCGAGATGCAGGAGGCCTTCCAGGCGGCGCACAAGGCTCGCTTCGGCTTCATGGACGAGACCAAGGCGCTGGTGGTCGAGGCGGTCGAGGTCGAGGCCGTCGGTGGCGGCGCGCGCTTCGAGGAGGAAGCTGCCGCCGAGAACGCCGGCGAGCCCGAGGTTGCCGAGCGCACCCGCTTCTTCTCCAAGGGCCAGTGGCACGAGGCCGCGATCGTCCGGCGCGAGGCGATGGGGCGGGGGCAGGCCATCGCCGGCCCGGCGATCGTGATCGAGCCGAACCAGACCGTCGTGGTCGAGGACGGCTGGACCGCGAAGCTGACCGCCAAGGACCATCTCGTCCTGACCCGCAGCAAGGCGCTGGTGCAGCAGGCGGCGATCGGCACCAAGGCCGATCCGGTCATGCTCGAGATCTTCAACAACCTGTTCATGTCGATCGCCGAGCAGATGGGCGTGACGCTGCAGAACACCGCCTATTCCGTGAACATCAAGGAGCGGCTCGACTTCTCCTGCGCCGTCTTCGACCAGACCGGCGCGCTCGTCGCCAACGCCCCGCATATGCCGGTGCATCTCGGCTCGATGGATCGTTCGGTCGAGACGGTGATCTCGAACAATCCGGTGATCCGCCCGGGCGACGTCTATTGCCTCAACGCGCCCTATAATGGCGGCACGCACCTGCCCGACATCACGGTCTGCACCCCGGTCTTCGACAATGAGGACAAGAACATCCTGTTCTGGGTGGCGAGCCGCGGCCACCATGCCGATGTCGGCGGCACTGCGCCGGGCTCGATGTCGCCGCTCGCGACCAATATCGAGGAAGAGGGCGTCTATATCGACAACTTCAAAATCGTCGATCAGGGACGCTTCTGCGAGGAGGAACTGGTCAAGCTCCTGACCGGCGCGCGCTATCCCGTCCGCAACGTCGTCCAGAACGTCAACGACCTGAAGGCGCAGATCGCCGCCAATGAGAAGGGCGTTGCCGAGCTGCGCAAGATGATCCGCTCCTTCGGCCTCGACGTCGTCCAGGCCTATATGGGCCATGTCCAGGACAACGCCGCCGAGAGCGTCGCGCGCCTGCTCACCCGCCTGCACGACTCCGAGTTCACCTATCCGATGGACCAGGGCTGCGCGATCAAGGTGAAGATCACCATCGATCGCGAGAAGCGCGAGGCCACCGTCGACTTCACCGGCACCTCGCCGCAGCGGCCGGACAATTTCAATGCGCCGGCGCCGGTCACCCGCGCCGCCGTGCTCTATGTCTTCCGCGTGATGGTCGACGATGCGATCCCGATGAATGCCGGCTGCCTGCGGCCGATCAAGGTGATCGTGCCTGAGGGCTCGATGCTGGCGCCGCGCTATCCGGCCGCCGTCGTCGCAGGGAATGTCGAGGTCAGCCAGGCTGTGACCAACACGCTGTTCGGCGCGCTGGAGGCGATGTCGTCCTCGCAGGGCACGATGAACAACCTGACCTTCGGCAACGACCAGTACCAGTATTACGAGACGATCTGCTCGGGCTCGCCGGCCGGGCCGGGCTTCAACGGCACCTCGGGCGTCCACGTCCACATGACCAATTCGCGCCTGACCGATCCGGAGATCCTGGAGACGCGCTTCCCGGTCGTGCTGGAGGATTTCCACATCCGCGCCGGCTCGGGCGGCAAGGGCGAGTGGAACGCCGGCGACGGCACCAGCCGCACCATCCGCTTCCTCAAGACGATGGACTGCGCCATCCTCGCCTCGCACCGCAAGGTCCGCCCCTTCGGCATGAAGGGCGGCGAGCCCGGTGAGCTCGGCAGGACGCTGGTCCGGCGGCTGTCCGGGGAGATCGAGGAACTGAAGCCATCTGACCAGACGCTGCTCCAGGCCGGCGAAGCGGTCACCGTGATTACGCCGACGGCGGGGGGCTATGGAAAGCGCAAGGGCTGAGGCTTAGCTCTGGTCTTCGAGACGGAGAAAGACCATGCCCCAGACCTGGATGATCACCGGTGCCAATCGCGGCATCGGCCTGGCGTTGACGATGGAATTGCTACGGCGAGGCGACCATGTCGTCGCCGCGGCGCGCGACCCCTGGGGTGGGGCCCTGGGGGAGGTCGCCGGCGGGCAAGCGGGGACTCTGACCCCGCTCGAACTCGACGTCACCTCCGACAGCAGTGTCGCCGCGGCCAAGCAGGCCCTCGATGGCCGGCCGATCGACGTGCTCGTCAACAATGCCGGCGTCTACGGCCCGCGCGACCGGCAGTCGGCGCTCGACATGGACTTCAAGGCCTGGCGCGAAGTCTTCGAGGTCAACGTCTACGCCCCCTTGCGGGTGGCGCAGGCCTTCCTGCCCAATGTCGAGGCGGGCTCCGGCCGCAAGATCGTGACGATCTCGAGTCGCATGGGCTCGATCGGCAGCAATCCCTCCGGCGCCATCGCCTATCGCTCCTCGAAGGCGGCGGTGAACATGGTGATGGTCGGTTTCGGCAATGCGGTGCGCGACAGCGAGGTCGCGGTGCTGCTCTTCCATCCCGGCTGGGTCCGCACCGATATGGGCGGCGGCGGGGCCGATATCCCGCCGTCCGAGAGCGCGGCCGGGCTGATCGCGACGATCGACGCTTCCGGCATGCGCGACACCAACAGCTTCCGCAACTGGAAGGGCGCGGAGATCCCGTGGTGACCGCCTCGCCTTGACGCTCAGTTGCCGCGGGTCGAGGCGAGCCAGAGCCCGCCGCCGATCAGGAAGCCGCCGCTGAGCTTCGACATCAGCCGGACGCGCCGCTGCGACAGGAAGCGGCCGGCCCGGCCGGAGAGGATCGCATAGGCGCTATCGCTGACCGCGGCGAACAGCATCGCGATCGCACCCATGATCGCGATCTGGGTGGTGTAGTCGCGTGTCGGATCGAGGAATTGCGGGAAGAAGGCGCCGAAGAAGACCAGCGTCTTCGGGTTGCTGAGCGCCACCAGCAGCCCCTGCAGGAAGAAACCGCCGCGCGGCGGGCGCGCCTCGGCCGCGCCCTCGCCGATATCGCCGGCACTGCGATACATCTTCCAGCCCAGCCAGATCAGATAGGCGGCGCCGGCGAGCCTGACCCAGTCGAACCAATGGCCCATCGCCGCGATCACCGAGCTCAGGCCGACGCCGACGATCGCGATCATGATCGCGAGGCCCGCCTGCGTTCCTGCCATGTTGAGAAGCCCGGCGCGGCTACCATGCCTCAGGCTGTTGGCGATGATCAGCGTCACGGTCGGGCCGGGCACGATCACGATGACGAGGCAGGCGACGAGATAGGCGGCGAAGAGTTCGAGTGACATGGAATAGCCTCCGACGGCGGTCGCCTCGGAGGCGACGCGTCATTCCTCTCCTGTTTGCGCCAGCCTGTCGAGAGAGGGGCAGGGATGACGAAGGTAGACTTTCAGGTCGTCCCGCTGACGCCGGAGCACTGGCCGGCGCTGGAGGATCTCTTCGGCCCGCAAGGACCCTGCTATGGCTGCTGGTGCAATCATTTCCGCATGCCGCCGAAGTTGCGCAAGCCATTGCTGGGCGAGGGCGCGCGGCAACTTTTTGAGGACAGGGTGAGAACAGGGCTGCCGCCCGGAGTGCTCGCTTTTGCCGGCGAGGATGCTGTCGGCTGGCTGCAGATCGGGCCGCGGGCGCATGTGCCCGAGTGGAACAACCCGCGCCGGGCCTCGACGCCGCTGCCGGATGCGCCTGCCGAGGACGAGCGCAACTGGGCGGCCTCTTGCTTCTTCGTTCGTAGGGGCTTTCGCGGCAAGGGCGTCACGACGGCGCTGCTGGCTGGCGGGCTCGATTTCGCCCGGGCCAGCGGCGCCCGATTGGTCGAGGCCGCGCCGATGGCCAATGAGGCGAGGCGCAGCGCCGACGGGCTTTATGTCGGGCCGGAGAGCGTCTTCCAGCGTGCCGGGTTCGCTGAAGTCGCCAGGCAGAAGCCTGGCCGCCCGCTGATGCGGTTAGCATTCTGAATGCATGAGCATCCTCGAAGTGCTGTCAAGCTCAATATTTCAATTATTTTAGATAGTTAGCTGGCTCCGTTAACGGTCTGTTTGTCTCGCATTTGCGAAAGCTTTGCCCGCTGACGAAGCGGTGAAGACGATGCGGCCGTTCGGGCTTACTGCCAAGATCACTGTCCTGTTCGCGATCTTCGGGATCGCCGCTGCGCTTGGCCTTGCCAGCGCTGTCAGCGGCCTCGATTCCGTCCATGAGATCGACCGGGAGGCCTTCGCCGGGCAACAGCTCGCCAACAAGGCCGCGCTGCTGTCGAGCCGGGTCGCGCAGGCGTCGCTGCTCAGCCGCTTCGACGATGCGACCGAGCCGCGTGCGGTCGAGGCAGCGCTTGACCAGCTCGACGAGGCGATCGAGCTGGTCGATTCGGCGCGCGCCAATCTGATGTCGTCGCTGCCGGCCGGCCAGTTACAGGCCAACGCCTCGCTCGACCCGCGCATAAGAACCTTCATCGCCTTCCAGCGCGACATCGTCGATATCGGCCGGCGCGTCTCGCCCAAGGCGGCGCTGATCGAGGCTTCCGCCATCGAGGCGCGCGAGAATGTCCGCCAGATCATCATGGCGACGGCGCGTTTGCGCGACGATCTCGATCGTCAGGCCGGCCTCGCCGCCAGCCGCGCCGGCGATCTGGCGAAGCGGGTCCGGCTGCGCGTGATCCTGATCGCTGCCGGGTTGCCGCTGGCGGGCGGCCTGCTCGCGGTGCTGTTGTTGCGGACCTATCTGACCCGGCCGCTGCGCGTGCTGATGGAGACCATCGCCATGGTCACCTCCTCCGACCGGATCGTCGAAGTGCCTTACGCTAAGCGCCGCGACGAGATCGGACAGCTCGCCCGCACGGTGCGCACGCTGAGCGAGGTCCGCGCCACATTGGTCACCCGCGACGCCGAGGCCGATCTGGCGCAGCAGCTCCGGCAGGAGCGGACGGAAGAACTGCACCGGATTGCGCAGGAGTTCGAGGCCCGCATCGGCCGCCTGCTCGCCGATATCGGCCGGTTGAGCGAGGGGCTGCGTGCGGCGCTCGCCTCATCCGCCCTTCGAGCCGGCCAGATCTCGCACAGCGGCAACGCAGCCGCCGAGGCCGTCGCCGGAGCCGGCGACGAGGCCGAGCGCATCGCCGACGCCGCTGTGCGGCTGGAGGAGGTGGTCGAGCAGATCAATCGCGAGGTCCGGCGTGTCTCCGAGACCGCTAGCCTCGCGACCCGCGACGCCGCCGGCACGGTCGGCCTCGTCGGCCGGCTGACCGAGAACGCCGGCAAGATCCGCGACGTCGTCCAGCTGATCGAGGCGATCGCGCGCCAGACCAACCTGCTCGCGCTCAACGCCACGATCGAGGCGGCCCGCGCCGGCACGCATGGCCGCGGCTTCGCCATCGTCGCCAGCGAGGTCAAGGCGCTGGCGACGCAGACCGCCGATGCGACGGCCCAGATCTCGACCCGCATCGCGACCGTGGATGCGGCGCTGTCGCAGGCCGCGCAGGCGATCACCGGCATCGCCAGCCGCGCGGGTGCTGTCGAGCAGGCGAGCACCGAGATCTCGACCATGGTCGCCTCGCATACCGGCCTGCTGCAGGGGCTCGGCGAGACCATCGCGCGCATCTCGGTGGTCACCGGACAGGCGGCCAGCGCTGTCACGACGATCGCCAGCGCCGGTGTCCAGACCGCGTCCCATGCCGAACAGGGCGCGAGCGGCGCGCGCCAGCTCGATGAGCGCATCTCGGCCCTGCAGGCGGAGGCCGACGAGTTCGCCCGGCGCCTGCGCGCCGCCTGAACCCGCTTGCCTTGGCCGCCCGACTCGCGGCCTTGTGCGCCATGCCCAACAGCATCCGCATCACCCTATGAGCTGGTCGCCGCAGCAGGACGCGGCGCTCGCCGCCGTCGCCGACTGGCTGAAGGCCGGCTCGCCGCAGCTCTTCCGCCTGTTCGGCTATGCCGGCACGGGCAAGACCACGCTCGCCCGCCATATCGCCGAGGGCGTCGACGGCACCGTCGTCTTCGCCGCCTTCACCGGCAAGGCGGCGCTGGTCCTGCGCAACAAGGGCTGCGAGGGCGCGCAGACCATCCATTCGCTGATCTACCGCTCGCGCGGCGTCGACGAGGAGAGCCCGACCTTCGTGCTCAACCGCGAGAGTACGGCCGCCAAGGCCAAGCTGATCATCATCGACGAGTGCTCGATGGTCGACGAGGAGCTCGGCCGCGACCTGCTTTCCTTCGGCACGCCGGTGCTGGTGCTGGGCGACCCCGCCCAGCTGCCGCCGGTCAAGGGCGGCGGCTTCTTCACCGAGGCCGAGCCCGACGTGATGCTGACCGAGGTCCACCGCCAGGCGGCCGACAACCCGATCGTGCGCATGTCGATGATCGTGCGCGAGGGCGGGCGGCTCGAAATCGGCGACTATGGTGCCAGCCGGATCATCCGGCGCGCCGAGATCACGCCCGAGATCGTGCTCTCGGCCGATCAGGTGCTGGTCGGCCTCAACAAGACCCGCCGGCTCTACAATGCCCGCATGCGCCAGCTCATGGGCCATGTCGCCAATGTCCCGGCGGTCGGCGAGAAATTGGTCTGCCTGCGCAACGACAAGAGCAAGGGCCTGCTCAATGGCGGCGCCTGGATCGTGCAGGAGCTGAAGACCTCGAAGAAGGGGCTCGTCACCATGCGGGTGACGCCGGAGGACGACACCGGCGGCAAGCCGGTCAAGGTCTCGGTCATGCCGAACTTCTTCGATGGCACTGAGGACGAAGTGCCCTGGGAACTGCGCCGCCACACCGACGAGTTCACCTTCGGCTATGCGCTCACCGTGCATAAGGCTCAGGGCTCGCAATGGGACAACATCGTCATGTTCGACGAGGCCTTCGCCTTCCGCGAGCACAGGGCGCGCTGGCTCTATACCGGGCTGACCCGCGCGGCGGAGACGATCACGGTGGTGATGTAAGCTCAGCCAGCAAGCGAGCGCGTTCGAGGTCCTTGGGCCGGCCGAAGCCTGCGATGATGCGCCGGAGCTCGTCCCCCTCAGGGACATAGACGGTTGCCGCGCCGATGCGGATCGGCTGTCGCGTCAACGGCCGGACCGGATGCCAGGTATCGCCGACGCGATGCTCGAAGCCGGCCATGAGATCGACCGGCACGGGCGGGGCCGGCCATTTGGCCAGTATCTTCGACCGGAACAGCTGGTTCGGCGGCCCCTGACAAGGCTGGATGCCGAGAACCGGCAGGATCCGATGAGCATCCGCGACGCTGAGCAGGACATCGACATCGGCAACGGTGATGGGCTTGGCGCCATGCAGGGCTGCTGCGGCGCTGGCGATGATCCACCAGGGATCCCGCGTTTCCTTCATCATCGCCGCGACGGAACCGAGGGTCTCGACCAAGGGGGCAGGCAGGCTCATGGGCCGCTTATAGCAGTGCCAGAACCGTCACGGCGACCCCGCCAGACCGTCACGGTAGATTGGAATTGCGCCAAACGCTGCTGGCGCAGAAGAATTTTCTTGGTATGCGATGGTCCTGTGCTGGCCCCGGCAACGCATCGGAACCCGAGATGATCGCAGCTTCGACCTTTGACTTGCACATCGACCGCCGCGGCAGCAACTGCGCCAAATGGGACAAGATGGAAGCCATCTACGGCGTGCCGGCCTCCGAGGGCATCGCCATGTGGGTCGCGGACATGGACTTCCGCCCGCCGGCCTGCGTGCAGGCCGCGGTCGAGGCGATGGCCGCCCATGGCGTCTACGGCTATTTCGGTCACGAGAAGACGAACAGCGACGCCATCCGCTGGTGGATGCAGGAGCGCCATGGTTGGGAAGTCGCGCCGGAGGCGATCTTCACCACGCATGGGCTGGTCAACGGCACCGCGCTCTGCGTCGACGCCTATACCAAACCGGGCGATGGCGTCGTGCTGATGACGCCGGTCTATCACGCCTTCGCCCGCGTCATTAAGGCCGCTGGCCGCGAGGTCGTGGAGTGCCGGCTGGCGCAGCAGGACGGCCGCTATTTCCTCGACATCCCCGCCTGGGATGCGCAGATGACCGGCAAGGAGACAATGCTGATCCTGTGCTCGCCGCATAATCCGGGCGGGCGGGTCTGGAGCCGCGAGGAGCTCCGCCAGATCGCCGATTTCTGCGTCCGCCACGACCTCATCCTGGTCTCGGACGAGATCCACCATGATCTGGTCATGCCCGGCTACAAGCACACCGTCATGGCCAATGCCGCGCCGGAGATCGTCGACCGCCTGGTGATGATGACCGCGACGACCAAGACCTTCAACATCGCCGGCGCCCATGTCGGCAACGTCATCATCCCCGACGAGAAATTGCGCGCGCCGTTCCGCGCCCGCATGAACGCGCTCGGCATCTCCCCGAACTCCTTCGGCATGGAGATGTCGACGGCGGCCTACAGCAAGGAGGGCGCCGCCTGGGTCGATGCGCTGACCGCCTATCTCGACGGCAACCGCAAGCTCTTCGACGCGGCGATCAACGCCATCCCCGGCCTGCGCTCGATGCCGCTGGAAGCGACCTATCTCGCCTGGGTCGACTTCGCCGGCACCGGCATGGAGCCGAAGGATTTCATCACCCGTGTCGAGAAGCAGGCGAAGATCGCGGTGAACCATGGCGCGAGCTTCGGCGCCGGCGGCGACAATTTCCTGCGCTTCAATCTCGCCACCCAGCGCGCCGTCGTGGTCGAGGCCGCCGAGCGCCTGAAGCGGGCCTTCGCCGACCTTCAGTGAAGGCTGTGGCCTTCAGAAATGGGCGAGATAGCCGCCGTCGACCGGTAGCGTCACGCCGGTGACATAGGCCGCTTCCGGCGAGCACAGGAAGGCGACGGCGCCGACCAGCTCGTCGGGAACGCCCCAGCGCCCGATCGAGGTCCGCTGCGCCAGCATGCCGGCGATGCCGGGATCGGCGACGAGGCCGGCATTGGCCTGCGTCGCGAAGAAGCCGGGCGCGACGGCGTTGACCGTGATGCCGCGCGGGCCGAGTTCGGCCGCGAGCGCGCGGGTGAGCGCTTCGAGCCCGCCCTTGGTCGCGATGTAGCCGGGATCGCCGGCCCGCGCGATCGAGCCGGCGATCGAGGTGATGTTGACGATGCGCCCGCCATCCGGGATGTGCCGGGCAAGCCGCCGCACCAGGTCGAACGGCGCGACGAGATTGACCTCGAGCAGCGCCCGGAAGGCGGCACGGTCGAGCGCGTCGAGCGGCCTGCGGTCGCGCAGGCCGGCATTGTTGACGAGGATGTCGATACGGGAATGGCGCGCGACCAGCCCATCAAGCGCCGTTGCTGTTTCCTCCTCCTCGGCAAGGTCGGCGGCGAAGGTCGAGACCGCGAGCCCTTCCGCGGCCAATTCGGCGGCAGTGCTGTCGAGTGCGTCCTGGCTGCGGCCATGGATCACCACATGCGCGCCGCGCGTGGCGAGTCCTTTGGCGATCGCAAGCCCGAGGCCCTTACCGGCCCCGGTGACCAAGGCCGTTCGTCCGTTCAGATCAGTCATCGCCTCTCGCCGTCGGCCTTGCAGGCCTGCCGAACCTGCCATTCGTGACGTCCTATCGCGTCAGCACCGGCCCGGTCCATCACAGCCGCTGCGAGGTCGTGCCCTTGGCGATGATCGGGCCGGTCGGGCGTCCGATCGGCGAGCCGCTCGCCGGCTCCAGCGTGATCTCGAAGAGCTGGCCGTTGCCGAGCGGCAGGTTGTCGAGCCGCAGGGGCGTCGAGCGGGCGCGGTCGATCAGGCCGACCGAGCGCGGCCCGACGGCCCGGTCCCACAAGGTCCAGATTTCCAGCGCCTTGCCGGCCGGCACGTCGATGCTCTGCAACGGCAGCATCTCGACCCGGCCATCGGCGAAGGTGTTGACCACCGCGGCGGCGGCGTTGCCCTCGGTCAGCAGCACCGCGACCATCAGCGGCTGACGCTTGGCGCGATCGAGCGCGCCGAACAGGCCGATTACCAGCAGCACGGTCGCCAGGGCTCCGGCGAAGGCGGCGCCGCGCCAGACGAACAGGCTGTTCCACAAGTCGAGGAGGCGGCTGGAGGTTGCCAAGGCCGGGCGCGCGATCCCCGTCGAGGCGGCGGGCTTGATCACTCCGGCAATCCCGGCCTCGATACGGGACCAAAGCTCGGCTGGTGGCGTGATCGGCGTGGTCGTGGCGTCGAGCGCGGCGAAATGGCGTCGCCAGCGCTCGACCGCGCCCGCGAAGGCACCGTCCTGCTCCAGGCGGCGCTCGGCGGCGTCCCGTTCCTGGCCTTCGAGCAGGCCGAGGACATATTCGCCCGCGAGCGCGACGGCTTCCGGGGAGGCTGCATCGATGGCGGGGCTCATCCGAGGCACTCCTTCAGCGAGAGCAGCGAGCGGCGGATCCAGGATTTGACGGTGCCGAGCGGCAGCTTCATCCGCCCCGCGATCTCGCCATGGGTCAGGCCCTGGACGAAGGCGAGCAGCACGAGGCCGCGCCGCTGCGGCGAGAGCGTCTCCAGACACGCCCGCAGCGCGCTGGCGTCCGACAGCTTCGCCATCGCCGTCTCCGGATCATCCTCCTCGCTCGGCGTCTCCTCGGCGATCGGCGTGTCGCTCGTCTCGGTCCGCTTCTCGTCGCGCAGGATCGAGAGGGAGCGGTTGCGCAGGATCGCGTAGATCCAGGTCAGGCCGGCACCGCGCTCGGGATCGAAGCGGGCCGCATGCCGGAAGATCAGCACGAACGCGTCCTGCACCGCTTCCTCCGCCAGGGCCCGGCGCTTCAGGAGACGCTGCGCCACCCCGAGCATACGCGGCGACTCCGCCTGGTAGATGCGGCGGAGCGCGTTTTTGTCGCCGGCGGCGCAGGCGAGCAGCGCGGTCTCGATCTCGCCGAGCTGTCCAGGCTGCTTCACGTCGGTCGCCATCCATCTCCCCGGTTCCGGCCGCCCTCGCGAGAGCAGCGGCACATTGTTACGCGAAGGCCGCCGCCTTGGATGCAGGCGGCGGCTTTTATTTTTTCATGCGCATCCGCCCGGAACCGCCGCCGCTATCCGCCATGGGTGCCGCATCGCAGGAAGCGTCGGCCAGCCCTTTTGAGATTGCGACACGAACCGGAGGACATCACATGACCAAGGCTCGCAACCTGCTTCTCGCTCCCACCATGCTCAGCGCGGCTATTGCCGCGACCGCGGCCCAGGCCGGCACGCTCGCAGTGCTGACCGGCGACGATACGCTGACCATGGTCGATACCGCCACCCAGAAGGCCGGCAAGTCGATGAAGGTCAGCGGCCTTAACGGCAAGATCGCCGGCATCGACGTTCGCCCAGCCGACGGCATGCTCTACGCGCTCGCTACCGACGGCACGATCTACACGGTCGACAAGGCCGGCAAGGCGACGATGAAGTCGAAGATGGACACGGTGCTCGCCGCAAGCACCATGGCGACGGTCGACTTCAACCCGGCGGCCGACCGGCTGCGCGTCATCGGCTCGGATGGCACGAACCTGCGCGTCAATGTCGACGACGGCAAGACCACGGTCGACGGCAAGCTGAAATTCGCCGAGACCGACATGCACAAGGGCGAGACGCCGATGGTCGTCGCCGGCGCCTACAGCAATTCGGTCAAGGGCACCAAGGAGACGGCGCTCTACGACATCGACGGCAAGATCGGCGGCCTCCTGAAGCAGGCGCCGCCGAATGACGGTGTGCTCGGCGCGATCGGCAAGCTCGGCGTCACCCCGAAGGCGATCGCCTTCGACATCGAGACGGCCGCCGATGGCAGCAACACCGGCTGGCTGGTCGCCGATGGCGGCCTCTACAAGGTCGATCTCGCCACCGGCAAGGCCGCTATGGTCGGCAAGATAGCCGGGCTCAGCGCGGCGGTGCGCGATATTGCGGCGCTGCCGGCGATGTGAGCTGAACGCGTCGTTTGATTTGCGGAAGGCCGCCGTTCCCGAGCGGACGGCGGCCTTTCTCATTGTGGGAAGTAATTGAACGGGTGGTCGGGCTTTCGCCATAGTTGCAGTGGAGTCTGCTTAGGGCGACGCAGATGGCGGAGGCGAGGGCATGGCGGATTGGTCAGACCCGCGCTTGAGGACGTTGACCCTGCAACGCTTCGGCCTCGGCCAGAAGCCGGGGCAGGGCGTTATGCCGGGAGATGTCCGCGAGCGCCTGCTCGCCGACATTCGTCCTGAGGGCGCGCTGCAGCCGCGCGTCAGCTTCTCCGGCGCGGCGCCGATCGGCCGGGCGCTCTACGCTTTTGAGGATGAGGAACGCGCCGCCCGCGAGGCAAAGCGCGTCGCCGCCCAGCAGGCTGGCGGCCAGCAAGCGATGGGGCAGGGCGTTCAGGTCGCAGCCGCATCGCCCATGCCCGGGCAGCCGCAAGGCCCGATGGCCAAGCCGCCCCCGCCGGAGCCGCCCTTTCCGGCGAAGGTCTATCGCGAGGAAGCGGTGGCGCGCATCCAGGGCGCGCTCGAGGCAGAATTCGGTTTCGCCGAGCGAATGGTGCAGTTCTGGTCGAACCATTTCTGCGTCTCGGTCGCCAAGGGTAATTTCGTCCGCGCCATGGCCGGCGCCTTCGAGCGCGAGGCGATCCGCCCCAACATCTTCGGTCGTTTCGAGGACCTGCTGGTTGCGGTCGAGAGCCATCCGGCGATGCTCAACTTCCTCGACAACCAGCTCTCGATCGGCCCGGACTCGCGCGCCGGCAAGCGCCGTGGCCGCGGCCTCAACGAGAATCTCGCCCGCGAGATCATGGAGCTGCATACGCTCGGCGTCTCCGGTGGCTATACGCAGGCCGACGTCACTTCGCTGGCGCGGATCATCACCGGCTGGACGGTGGTCGGGCGTGACGCCCGGCTCGGCTTCCCCGGTTCCTTCGCCTTCAACCCCGGCCTGCACGATCCTGGCGGCCAGAAGCTGCTTGGCAAGGTCTACCGGCAGGAGGGCAAGGAGATGGGCCTGGCGGCGCTCGCCGATCTCACCCGCCATCCGAGCACGGCCAATTTCATCGCCCGCAAGCTCGCCCGCCATTTCGTCGCCGACGAGCCGCCGCAGGCGCTGGTCGCCGAGCTCGCCCGCAGCTTCCGCGAGACCGGAGGTGATCTTGCCGCGCTGTCGCGCACGCTGGTGACCTCGGAGCTTGCTGCGTCTGCACCCGCGACCAAGCTGCGCACGCCGCAGGAGTTCCTGGTGGCGTCGTTCCGTGCGCTTGGCCGCAGGCCGGATTTCGGCCAGATCGCCGGGCCGCTCGGCGTGATGGGCCAGCAGCTCTGGCAGCCTTCCGGACCGGACGGCTATCCCGACACGAACGCCGCCTGGGCGACGCCGGAGGGGATCAAGACCCGCATCGATGTCGCAGCCCAGCTCGGCCGGCAGGCGGCGGGCTCCGTCGCCGATCCGCGCGCACTGGTCGAGGAGGTGCTCGGCCCGCTCGCTTCGCCGCAGACCCGGCAGGCCGTGGCCCGGGCCGAGAGCAAGCCGCAGGCGCTCGCGCTGTTGCTGATGTCGCCCGAATTCCAGCGGAGGTGAGCATGGCCGCCGACGACGATGATTGCGAACGGATGACACCCTCGCGCCGAGCCGTGCTCGGCGCGGCCAGCGCGCTCTTCGCCTGGTCCTATATGCCGAAGTTTGCCCATGCGGCGGCAGGCTCGCGCGATTCCCGCTTCCTGCTGGTCGTGCTCCGCGGCGCGCTCGACGGGCTCTCGGCCGTGCCGCCGCTTGGCGACCCCGCCTATGCCGATCTGCGCGAGGGCATCGCGCTGGCGAAGGATGGCCCGGAGGCGGCGCTGCCGCTCGACGGCTTCTTCTATTTGCATCCGGCGATGCCGAACCTCGCGCGCCTCTATGCCGGCGGGCAGGCGGCGATCGTCCATGCCAGTGCTACCGGCTATCGCGAGCGCTCGCATTTCGACGGGCAGGACGTGCTGGAGAGCGGGCAGGGCGGCCCGGGCAAGACCGATTCAGGCTGGCTCAACCGGCTGATCGCCAGCCTGCCGCCGGGCGAGGCGGTCTCGCGCCATGGCGCGCTTGGCGTCGGCGTGGTCCCGCCGCTGGTGGTGCGCGGGCAGGCGCCGGTGCTCGGCTGGGCGCCGCCGCGCATGGCGCGGGCCGGCGCCGACCTGGTCCAGCGTCTCGGCGATCTCTATGGCGAGCGCGATCCCGCTTTGGCGCTGGTGCTGAAACGGGCGATCGAGACCGAATTGATCGCGTCGAAGCAGGGGGCCGAGCAGCCGCGTGGCGGCGGCGGGCCGGACAGCGCCGAAGGCATGAAGCGCATCGCCGAGGGTGCGGCGCGGTTGGTCGGCGCCGAGGACGGCCCGCGCATCGCCGCGCTGGCGTTCGAGGGCTGGGACACGGATGCCAATGAGGGCGGCGCCAAGGGCCGGCTTGCAACCCTGCTCGGCGGGCTCGACGGCGCGCTTGCGACCTTCGAAAACGGCCTGAAGCCCGTCTGGAAGGATACGGTCGTGATGGTGGTCACCGAGTTCGGCCGCACTGCCCGCGTCAACGGCACCGTCGGCACCGATCACGGCACCGGCACGGTCGCCTTCCTGGTCGGCGGCGCGGTCAAGGGCAGGCGGATGATCGTCGACTGGCCCGGGCTGAAGCTCGAGCAACTGCACGAGCAGCGCGACCTCAGGCCGACCACCGACATCCGCGCGGTTGCGAAGGGCGTCGTTGCCGACCTCTTCGGATTGTCGGGGCCGGTGCTGGCGGAGAGGGTGTTCCCCGGCACCGGCGGATTGGCACCGATGCAAGGGCTGATCGTTTAGCGCCCCTTCTCCCCTTGCGGGAGAAGGTGGCTCGGCGAAGCCGAGACGGATGAGGGGTCGCGCGACCTCTCAAGCTGCCATCTCGGATCGGCGCCAACTATCAAGGGCGGCGCGACCCCTCACCCCAACCCTCTCCCGCAGGGGGAGAGGGGGAGGGCGTGGTTCGCACGCTAAGGCTCAAGCCCAGGCGCGGCTCTTGAGCTTCTCCTCATAGGCGTCGATCTTGCTCGACTTCTCCATGGTGAGGCCGATGTCGTCGAGGCCGTTGAGCAGGCAGTGCTTGCGGAACGGATCGATCTCGAAGCGGACCTCGCCGCCGTCGGGGCCCTTGATGCTCTGATTGACCAGATCGACCGTCAGCGTCGCGTTCGAGCCGCGGTCGGCGTCGTCGAACAGCTTGTCGAGGTCTTCCTGGCTGACCACGATCGGCAGGATGCCGTTCTTGAAGCAGTTGTTGTAGAAGATGTCGGCGAAGCTGGTGGAGATCACGCAGCGGATGCCGAAGTCGAGCAGGGCCCAGGGCGCATGCTCGCGCGACGAGCCGCAGCCGAAATTGTCGCCGGCGACCAGGATCTCCGACTTGCGATAGGCCGGCTGGTTGAGGACGAAGTCGGGATTCTCCGAACCGTCCTCCTTGTAGCGCATCTCCGAGAACAGGGCGGTGCCGAGGCCGGTGCGCTTGATCGTCTTCAGATACTGCTTGGGGATGATCATGTCGGTGTCGACATTGATCACCTTCAGCGGGGCGGGGGTCGAGGTCAGGGTGGTGAAGGGCTGCATGGCGGGTACTCCGGCAGGTCTTTCTGGTCAGGTTGGGGCGACGGCTCAGTCAGAGCTGCGCCGTCAGGAGCTTGAAGCTGGCGAAGGTGAAGAAGGCGGCGAGGCAGGCTTCCGCCCGGCGGCGGATCCTGCGGTACCCCGCCACCATCGACGCCGTCGAGAACAGCCAGGCATAGGTCTGGTTGATCGCGAGCGAGATCGTCAGGCATCCCAAGATGATGGCGTAGAGCACCACCGCCGGCGTTTCTGGCCTGAGGCCGAGCGCGATGATCGCCGTCCAGCTCAGGATCGCCTTCGGGTTGGTGAGGTGCATCAGGTAGCCGCGCAGATAGAGGCGGCGGCCCGAGCCGCTGGCTTTCGGCGGCGGCATCTCCGCCTGCATGGCCGAGCGCGCGGAGCGCCAGGCCAGGAACAGCAGATAGAGCCCGCCGACGATCTTGATGGCATAGAGCGCGCCGGGATGGGCGACGATCAGCGCGGTGACGCCGACCGCGGCGAGAATGCCCCAGGTCAGCGATCCCGTGGTGACGCCGAGCGCCAGCGTCATCCCGGCCTTGCGGCCATGCTCCATCGAGGTCGCCATCACCTGGAGATTGCTCGGTCCAGGGCTGGCGACGGCGATGAAGAAGGCCGAGAAGACCAGAGCCAGGTCCGGCAGGTGGTGGATCAGATCATCGAGCATCGTCTTTATCCCGCCGCCTTCTCGATCGCGTCCATGTCGTCGTCGTCGAAGCCGAAATGGTGGCCGATCTCATGGACGAGCACATGGGTGACGATGGCGCCCAGGCTCTCGTCATGCTCGGCCCAGTAGTCGAGGATCGGCCGGCGGTAGAGATGGATGGTGTTGGGCATCTGTCCGGTCTGCGGGGCATAGCCCTGCTGCGGCAGGCCGATCCCCGAAAACAGGCCGAGCAGGTCGAAGGGGCTCTCGGCCTCGAGCTCCTTCAACACGTCGTCCTCGGGGAACTCGGTGACGTTGATGACGAGGTCGGCGCAGAGCTTGCGGAAATCCTCGGGCAGGCGGTCATAGGCCGCCTGCGCCAGGATCTCGAACTCGGCGCTGGACGGCGCACGCACGCCGTCCCAGTCGAGGCCCTGGGAGGCCTCGCCCGAAGCGGCTGCCTTGATCGACGGAACGCTGCCCATCACCAGATCTTCAGTTGATGCCCAAGCCACCAGGACAGGCCGATGAAGGCGATCAGCGAGAGACCGCGGCCGATTCTGCGGCCCCAGAGCTCGATGTTGTCGCCTTCCGGCGCGTCCTTGCCGGAGAAGTGGTCGGCCGCACGGCCCATCGAAGAGCCGAGGAAGCTCTCGGAATCGCGTTTGACCCGATCCAGCGCTTCCTTGGCATCGTCGGCGCGGGCGGCTTCGCGGGGATCGGTGCTCATGACGTCCTCCCGCGAACCCGATCGCTTCAGCCCAGCGTGCGCACGTCGACGAAGTGGCCGGTCAGGGCCGCTGCCGCCGCCATGGCCGGCGACACGAGGTGGGTACGGCCGCGATAGCCCTGGCGACCCTCGAAATTGCGGTTCGAGGTCGATGCGGCGCGCTGGCCCGGCTTGAGCTGGTCGGGGTTCATGCCGAGGCACATCGAGCAGCCCGGCTCGCGCCATTCGAAGCCGGCGGCGATGAAGATCTTGTCGAGGCCCTCGGCTTCGGCCTGCTGCTTCACCAGGCCGGAGCCCGGCACGATCATGCCGTAGTCCAGGCTCTCATGGATCTTCTTGCCCTCGACGATCTTGGCGACGGTGCGCAGATCCTCGATGCGGCCATTGGTGCAGGAGCCGATCCAGATCACGTCGAGCGGGATCTCGGTCATCTTGGTGCCGGCGGTAAGGCCCATATATTCGAGCGCGCGCTTCTTCGAGGCGCGCTTGACCTCGTCCTCGATCTCATCGGGATCCGGCACGGCGCCGGTCACCGAGATCACGTCCTCGGGGCTGGTGCCCCAGGAGACGATCGGCGGCAGGTTGGCGGCGTCGAGCCTGACAATCCGGTCGAAATGCGCGCCCTCGTCGGAGCGCAGCGTCTCCCAATAGCGCAGCGCCTCGTCCCAGGCGGCGCCCTTCGGCGCCTTCGGGCGGTCTTTGAGATAGGCGTAGGCCTTCTCGTCCGGGGCGACCATGCCGGCGCGGGCGCCGCCCTCGATCGACATGTTGCAGACGGTCATGCGGCCTTCCATGGTGAGGCCGCGGATCGCTTCGCCGGCATATTCGATCACCGAGCCGGTGCCGCCGGCGGTGCCGATCTCGCCGATGATGGCGAGGGTGATGTCCTTGGCGCCGACGCCCGGAGCGGGCTTGCCGTCGACCTGGACCAGCATGTTCTTGGCCTTCTTCTGGATCAGCGTCTGGGTGGCGAGCACATGCTCGACCTCCGAGGTGCCGATGCCATGGGCCAGCGCGCCGAAGGCGCCATGGGTCGAGGTGTGGCTGTCGCCGCAGACGATGGTGGTGCCGGGCAGGGTGAAGCCCTGCTCGGGGCCGACGATGTGCACGATGCCCTGGCGGATATCGAGCTCGTTGAAGTATTCGACGCCGAAATCCCTGGCGTTCTGGGCGAGCGCCTCGACCTGGATCCGGCTTTCCTCTTCCTGGATTCCCTTGGAGCGGTCGGTGGTCTGGATGTTGTGGTCGACCACGGCCAGCGTCTTGTGCGGGGCATGGACCTTGCGGCCGGTCATGCGCAGGCCCTCGAAGGCCTGCGGGCTGGTGACCTCATGCACGAGATGGCGGTCGATATAGAGCAGGCAGGTGCCGTCGTCCTGGCGGTCGACGACGTGGTCCTCGAAGATCTTGTCGTAGAGGGTGGTGGGGGCCTTGGTCGCAGTCATGGCTTCATCGCCTTCGGTATGGAAATCGGGTGCGGCCCTCAAGGGCCAACGCGCATCGCAACGGCCTGTCGCCGGCCGGACGGCCGGTCTCAGGCGAGCGTAAGGCCGGCTGCGAGCGAGGCCGTGAAGCGGCCGAAGAAGCGCCAGGGCAGGCGGGCATGGTCATGCAGCGCGGCGAAGCCCTGGGTGGTCGGAAAACGGCGCAGGTTCAGCGTGCGGCGCATCACGCGCCGGACTTCGCCCCTGTTCTGCCGCTTCACCGTCATGGCTCGCTTCTACCAGTTCCAAACTGCACGGGCAACGCGGTGTGACTGTCGTAGCGGCAGCCGCGTAGCGCGTTCCGTGCAGGGCTGATATCTAGCGGCTCCGGGTGCGCTGCGAAAGGGTGGCTGCGCCGGCAAACGGATTGGTGATGCGATGGCGCGCTTCTTCCCCTTCATGCTGCTGGCGGTCATCGCCTATGGCGTCACCGTCGCGGCCATGGGCGTGCCGCTCTCGCGCGAATTGCTCAATATCGGCCTGCCTTCGGGCACCGCCTTCGTGCTGACGGTCAGCGAGCTGCTGCTCGCGATCTCGACCATCGTGCTGTTCTTCGAGATCATGAACGCGACCAGCGCCAAGTCGAGCTCGATCCTCAACCATGGCCTCTCCATGGTGGTGTTCATCGCCTGCGGGCTGATCTTCCTGTTCATCCCCGGCTTCGGCACCGGCACGTTCGTGATCATCACGCTGATGGCGCTGGTCGACGTGATCGCCGGCTATTCGATCAGCATCCTGACGGCCCGGCGGGATATGACGTTCGGGAATAACGAGTAAGTCGCCGTCATTCCGGGGCAGGCCGACAGGCTTGCGCCCGGAACCCATGAACACCGCGTCTCATCGTCATGGTCAGGCTTGTCCCGACCATCCGCGTCTTCCTTCAAATGATGCGGTGTTCAAGACGTGGATGCTCGCCGCAAGGGCGAGCATGACGAACTAGAGATGTCTTCGCCTCAAGGACGACAGCGCTACAGCTCGCTCCGCAGCTGCCAGAGTTCCGGGAAGAACGAGCGCTCCAGCGCCGTCTTCAGGAACTTCACGCCGCTGGAGCCGCCGGTGCCCTGCTTGAAGCCGATGATGCGCTCGACCGTCTTCATGTGGCGGAAGCGCCATTGCTGGAACTGATCCTCGACGTCGACCAGCTCCTCGGCGAGCTCATAGAGATCGAAATAGCGATGCGTGTCGCGATAGATCGTGAGCCACACCGCCTTCACCGCTTCGCTCGCGACATGCGGTTGGCTCCAGTCGCGTTCGACGCACTCGGCCGGAACCGGCAGGCCGCGGCGGGCGAGCAGCCGCAGCGCCTCGTCATAGAGGCTCGGCGCATGCAGCAATTCCTGCAGATGGGCGTGGTGCTCCGGGTGATGCTTGTGCATCGCCACCATGCGCGGGTCCTTGGCGCCGAGGCGGAATTCCAGCGCGCGATACTGATAGGACTGGAAGCCCGAGGACTGGCCAAGCGCGTCACGAAAGGCGAGATAGTCTGATGGGGTCATGGTCGAGAGCACGTCCCAGGCGGTGACGAGCTGCGCCTGGATGCGCGAGACCCGCGCCAGCGACTTGAAGGCCGGTTGGAGTTCATCCGCCCTGATCGCCGCGATGGCGCCGTCGAGTTCGTGGGCCGCGAGCTTCAGCCAGAGTTCCTGGACCTGGTGGATGGTGATGAACAGCAATTCGTCGGGCGCATCGCTCAATGGCTTCTGCGCCGCGAGCAGCAGGTCGAGGCCGAGATAGGAGCCGTAATCCATCCGCTCCTTGAAATCGGTCTGCATGCCCGGCTCGATCCGGCTCTGGTGATCGCCCGTCCCGCTGGTCATGATGCCGCCCTCGCTCGTCTCGCGCCTTGACTGGGGAGGGGCGCGAGATATTTTAAGCTTAAAGTATTTTGCCGGATCGGCAAGGTCACGGAGCAGGATGATGGACCAGGTGACGACGGCTCCCGCGGGGCTCGGATTTCCGCCATTCGACCTTGCCGCCGAATTCTCGCGCTTCCGCCAGAACTGGCCCGCCAAGCTGCATTTCGCCGCCCATAGCCATCATTTCTGGCCGGACGCCACCCGCGAGGCGCATTTGCGCGCCTGGGACGATGCCGCCCGCCTCGTCGACGGCAAGTGGCAGGAGGTGCTGGGGCCGGTCTGGCAGAAGGTCGCGCAAGGCGTGGCCAAGCACTTGAACCTGCCTGGGATCGACGGCCTCGTTCCGGCCAACAACACCCATGAATTCGTCAACCGCTTGCTCTCCTGCCTGCCGCGCGATCGCAAGCCGCGCGTCCTGACCAGCGATGCCGAGTTCCACTCCTTCCGGCGCCAGATCGAGCGGCTCGCAGAGGACGGGCTGATCGAGTTGACGGTCGTGCCTGCGGAGCCCTTCGCGGGCCTGGCGGAGCGGCTGATCGCGGCGGCGCAGCACGGTCCCGGCCCCGACATGGTCTTCGTCAGTCAGGTCCATTTCAACTCAGGCTATGCGCTGACCGATCTGGAAACACTGGTCGACGGAGTCGCGGCACCCGGGCGGCTCGTCGTCATCGACGGCTATCACGGCTTCCTGGCGCGGCCGACCGATCTCTCGGGGATCGCCGACAAGGCCTTCTACATCGCCGGCGGCTACAAATACGCCATGTCGGGCGAGGGCGCCTGCTTCATGCACTGCCCACCCGGCTTCGGGATGCGCCCGCGCGATACCGGCTGGTACGCCTCCTTCGGCGCGCTCTCGGGCGCGCAGGGCGAAATCGGCTATGCCCAGAACGGCTGGCGCTTCATGGGCGCGACCTTCGACCCTTCCGGCCTCTACCGTATGGGCGCGATGTTCGACTGGCTCGATGCCAAGTGCCTCGGCGTCGCCGCGATCCACGCCCACACCCGTGCCTTGCAGGCGATCTTCGCCGAGGGGCTGGCGCGGCGGCCCTGCGGTGCGCTCGCTTTGGAGAATCTGGTCGTGCCGCCTGACGAGCCGGCACGCGGCAATTTCTTGACCTTCCGCCATGCCGATGCGGCGCTCTGGCATGAGAAGCTGAAGCAGGCCGGCATCACCGTCGACCTGCGTGGTGATCGCCTGCGGGTCGGTTTCGGGCTCTACCAGACGGAAGCCGATGTGAAGCTGCTGCTGGAGCGGCTGTTGACCTTGCGGTAGGCTCCGCTCCCGATCAGCTATTGTGTGCTGGTCGATCGAACGGACGGAGCTGACGCATGAAGACGCTGCCCGGCCTCGTGATCGCTGCCGTTCTCGCTTCCCTCGCTCCCGCGCTGGCGCAGGCTCCCGGCAAAGCCGTGGCTTCCACGGCCGTGCAAAAGGAGTTCGAGGACTTCATCGCAAAGTTCCGGGCAGCGCTGAAGGCGAATGATCCGGCCACCGTCGCCGCCATGACGAAGCTGCCCTATATGGGCGATGCTTCCATCGCCGAAGCCGCGCAGTTCCGCGCCAAGGTCTGGCCGAGCGATTTCAACGCGAAGAACCGCGCCTGCCTGCAGCGCACCAAGCCGGTCTATGACCGCGATGGCGCCAGGAACGAGGTCTACGCCATCGCCTGCGGCGGCAGCATCTTCACCTTCACCAGGACATCGGCCGGCTTCCAGCTCACGGATGTCGATATCGCCGATTAAGTGGCGACATCGAATAATCGTCAGCGCTGCGCGGTGTCGACGCTGACCACCACCGACATGCCGGGCGAGAGCCGCTCGGCCAGGCTCTGACCAGGATCGATCGCGATCCGCACCGGCACGCGCTGGGCGATCTTGACGAAATTGCCGGTCGCGTTCTCCGGCCGGATCACGCTGAACTCCGAGCCGGCCGCGGGCGAGAAGCGCTCGATCGTGCCGGTCAGCCTTGCATGGCGCAGGGCATCGACGGTGAAGGAGACCTTCTGGCCGATGCGCATGCCGGAGAGCTGGGTCTCCTTGAAATTGGCGATTACCCAGACCTGGCTCGGCACCAGCGCCATCAATTGCGTGCCGGCCGAGACGTATTGCCCGAGCCGGGCCGAGACCTCGCCGAGGCGTCCGTCCTGCGGCGCGGTGATCCGGGTGTTCTGCAGGTCGATCTCGGCCAGGTGGACGGCCGCTTCGGCGCCCTGGACCGCCGCTTCGAGCGATGCCTTGTTGACGATGGCGCTCTGCACGTCCTGCCGGGAGACGTCGACGGCGGCCTTGCTTGCCGTCAGCCCGGCGCGGGCCTGGTCGAGCGCCTGCAGACTCTGGTCGGCATTGGTCTGATTGACGACGCCACGCTCACGCAGCGGCTCGATGCGGCCCCAATTGGCTTCCGCCGTGCGCAGTGCGGCCTCGGCGCTGGCGACATTGGCTTCGCTGGCGCGCTGGCGTGCCTCGGCGGCGTGGCGGGCCTGCTCGGAATTGGCGAGCGCGGCGTGCTGCGCCGCGAGGCTGGCGCGCGTCTGGTCCAGTCGCTGCTGGAAGATGCGCTCGTCGATGCGGACGAGGAGCTGGCCCTGCTTGACCGTAGCGAAATCCTGAACGGCGACCTCGGCGATGTAGCCCGCGAGTTGCGGCGCGATCACGGTGACCTGGCCGCGCACATAGGCGTTCTCGGTGGTCTCGATCGCGCTGGCGAAGGGTGGCAGCCGCCATGCGTAGAGGATGACGCTGATGCCGGCGAGGCCGACGGCGAGCGCGATATAGGTCGAGACGGAGCGGAAGATGCGGGTCATGGCTGGGGCGTGGGGGCAGGGAGGGCGGCGGGGGCGGCGAAGCGTTCCCGCAGGCGCAGGACGGCAAGATGGGTGAGGAGGCCGATCAGCGCGCTGCCAGCGATCATTGCGATCAGCAGGAAGGCGTCGTTATAGGCGAGCACGGTCGCTTCCCGGGTCGCTTGCTGGGCGAGCAGGGTGACACCTTCGGCGCGCGTCAGCCCGAGATCGGTGAGGATATGGCCGTAACTGCCGCCGAGCTGCTGGAGGCGCTCGGCGACGAGCGGGTTGGCCAGCGAGAAATGCTCGGCGAGCTGGCTGTAGTGGAAGCTGGTCCGAAGCGTGATGAAGCTGCCGAACAGCGCCGAGCCGAGCAGGCCGCCAATGCTCTGGGTGAACAGGAAGATCACGAAGAAGCTGAGGATGTAGACCGGCCCGCGCGCCAGCGCCGGGGCGAGGCCCTGTCCCATGGCCGCGGGCAGGAACAGGGCCGAGCCATAGGCGACGAGCGCCTGGCTGAGATGGATGTCGTCCGGCCGGGTCAGGCTGGTGGCGCTGCTGTCGAGGATCGCGCCGGCCATGATGCAGATCAGCGCCGCCGCGTAGAAGGCATTTTCCCGGCCGGGACGCAGCAGCGCCGCGCAGGTGAAGCCGCCGGCCAGGATTGCCGCCAGGATCACGCCATAGAGCGGCAGGGTCTGCTCGTTCTGGAAGCCGAGCGCCTGGAAGAAATTGGAGGCGCCGACTGTCTGCTCCGCCAGGACAATGCGGAACAGCAGCAGCACGGTAGCGTAGTGCAGCGTCGCCGGGCTGGTCAGCCAGCGTATGTCGATGAGCGGGCTCTGGCGGTGCAGCTCGATGACCGCCGCCAGCGTCAGGCAGAGGAGCGCGCCGGCGAAGAGCCAGCCGAGCCAGGGCGCCTCCAGCCACCAGTAGATTCGCCCGAGCGAGAGCGCGACGGCGATGGCGCCGAAGCCGAGCGCGATCAGGAGATAACTCACCCCGTCGAGCGGCCCGATGACCTTGACCCGTGGTGGCGTCGTCAATGGCAGGGCGTAGACCAGGCCGAATGCGACCAGCGCCAGCCCCATCTCGAACAGGGTCAAGCCATGGAAGCCGCCGATCTCGAGCAGGCTCGGTGAGAGCAGCCGCGTGACGGGGATGCCGAGCGTGGTGTTGGTCAATGCGAGAGACAGGCCGACCGTGAGCTTCTGGCGCGGCTGCAGTGGCTCGATCATGTAGAGGAATGCGAGCGAGGACAGCGGCGCGGCCGCTATCCCGCTCATGAAGCGCACCACCAGCGCCGATTGCAGGTCGTGCACGAAGAAGTTGAGCAAGGCGGCGATGACGAAGCCGGCGATGCTGATCTCGGCGAAGTTGCGCAGGCCGTACTGCATCCTGATCTTGATCAGGGCGATCGACAGCGAGACGTTCGGCGCCATATAGGCGGCGATCAGCCAGTTGGTCTCGGCGACGGTGGCGCCGAGCTCGCCCTGGATCTGGTAGACATTGGTCGTGATGAGATTGGCGCCGACCTGCTGCGTCATCGCCAGCATCGTCGCAGCCAGCATGTAGGCCAGTGCCCGCGTCCGGCTCATGCTCGCCGTCGCGGGAGGCGGCGGCGAGGGCGCAGCTTGCGGAGCGGGAGAGGGCGCGTTCATCCGGCCGCTCCGCGATTGGCGACGATGTTCCGCGACATCCGCGAGAGCACGCGCAGGGCGATCTCCAACTCCTCCTTGTCGATCCCGTCGAGCACATCGGCGCGCAGTTCGGTCAGGAAGGCAAGGATGTCCTCGGCTTGGGCGCGCGCCGTGGGTGTCAGGAAGACGCGGCGCGCGCGCCTGTCTCCTTCGACGGCGCGACGTTCGATCATGCCGGTGCGCTCAAGGCCGTCGAGCAGGCGCACCAACGTCGGCTGCTCGATGTCGAGCAGCCCGGCGAGATCGGACTGGATCGGCCCGTCGGCCTTGGCGAGCTGCATCAACAGGCGGGCCCGCGACAGCGTCAGCCCCATGTCGCGGGCACGCTCGTCGACCAGCGCCCTGAGCTTGCGGTTGGCCGAAGCCAGCTCGGCGGTGAAGGCGGCCTGAAGCTCCGGGGAGTTCATCGCGTCCATTTGAATAGCTTGCTAATGATATGCTGACATAGCAATGCGATTGATGCATTGCAAATTCTGATTTTCGTATCTGATATGCGTTTTGGGAATGAATCGCGCGGCGGATCGCGTTGGCGCAGGCAACAAAAAACGCGGCCCGAAGGCCGCGTTCCTGAAACCTTGGAAAAGGAAGAGCGGCTTACTTGCCCTTGCTCTCGCCCTTGGCCGGCTTGGCATCGACGCGTTCGGCGATACGGGCCGACTTGCCGCGGCGATCGCGCAGGTAATACAGCTTGGCGCGGCGAACCTTGCCCTTGCGGACGACCTTGATCGAGTCGAGGTTCGGCGAATACAGCGGGAAGACGCGCTCGACGCCCTCGCCATAGGAAATCTTGCGGACGGTGAAGCTCTCGTTGAGGCCGCCGCCGTTGCGGGCGATCACGACGCCTTCATAGGCCTGGACGCGGCTGCGCTCGCCTTCCTTGACCTTGACGTTGACCTGCACGGTGTCGCCGGGCTGGAAATGCGGGATCTCCTTGCTCGCGGCGAGCTTGGCGATCTGCTCCTGGTCGAGCTGCTCGATGATGTTCATGGCTATCTCCATGGCCGTGTTCGCGCGGGGAGCGCGGGCGTTACGGCTCGCTGTTTTCAGTTGAGGGCGTGGCCATACAGCAGGGCGGCGGGTTTGTCGAGACGTCGCAGCGGTCGGCGTCGGCCAGTTCCTGCTCACCTTGCGCAATGTCGCTGGCAAGGCCAGGAGATTCAGCATGCCGGCCGAGATTCTGTCCTATGCCTCGCTGTTCACCCTGGCGGTCGGGCTGATCGCCGGCACCGTCGGCGGCGTGGTCGGGACCGGTTCCTCGATCATGCTGCTGCCGGTGCTGGTCTGGTCGTTTGGGCCGAAGCAGGCCGTGCCGATCATGGCGGTCGCCGCGGTGATGGCGAATCTGGCGCGGCTCGCCGCCTGGTGGCGCGAGGTCGATTGGCGCGCCTTCCTCGCCTATGCGCTGCCCGGCATTCCGGCAGCGATGCTCGGCGCGCGCACGCTGCTGCAATTGCCGGCGGCGGCGATCGATATCGGCCTCGGCCTGTTCTTCCTGCTGATGATTCCCGGGCGGCACTGGCTCGCGGCGCGGCAGATCAGGCTCGGCCTCTGGCAATTGGCGTTGGCCGGCGCGGCGATCGGCTTCCTGACCGGCCTCGTGCTTTCGACCGGGCCGCTCAGCGTGCCCGCCTTCGCCGCCTATGGCCTGAGCAAGGGCGCGCTGCTCTCGACGGAGGCAGCGACCTCGCTCCTGATCTACCTGACCAAGGTCGGGACCTTCCGCAGCTTCGGCGCGATGCCGTTCGCGATCTTCGCCAAGGGCGTCATCGTCGGCTCCTCGCTGATGCTCGGCGCCTTCATCGGCAAGGCACTGGTGCGGCGCATGGACGAGCGCACCTTCCAGCGCCTGCTCGACGGGATGATGCTTTTCTCCGGCCTGTTCCTTCTGCTGGCCGCGTTTCGCTGAATGCTTCCGGCTGCGAGCGCTCGGCTGTATGCAAGGCATCAGTACCAAGAGAGCGGAGCAGCATCATGTCCGAGAGTTCGATCAAGACCGCCCTCGTTACCGGGGCCGCGCGGGGGATCGGGCTTGCCACGGCCAAGCGCTTCCTCGCCGATAACTGGCGCGTCGCGCTGCTCGATATCGACGAGCCGGAACTCGCCAAAGCGATGGCCGATCTCGACGCGCCCACGGCGACGATGTCGATCGGCTGCGACGTCGCGATTCCCGCGCAGGTGGCCGAGGCGGTCGATGCTGTGGTCGAGCGCTTCGGCCGGCTCGACGCCCTCGTCAACAATGCCGGCACTGCGGTATTCAAGCCGCTGCTGGAGACGACCTATGCCGAATGGCAGCGCGTCCTGGCCGTCAATCTCGACGGGCCGTTCCTGACGACGCAGGCAGCCGCGCCGGTGATGGCCGACAATGGCGGCGGCGCCATCGTCAACATCACCTCGATCTCGGGCCTGCGCGCCTCGACGTTGCGCGTCGCCTACGGCACCAGCAAGGCGGCGCTGGCCCATCTCACCAAGCAGCAGGCGGCCGAACTCGCCGGGCTCGGCATCCGCGTCAATGCGGTGGCGCCGGGACCGGTCGAGACCGCCATGGCCAAGGCCGTGCATTCGCCTGAGATCCGCGCCGACTATCACGACGCCATCCCGCTCGCCCGCTATGGTGCGGAAGAGGAACTTGCCGAAGCGATCTTCTTCCTGTGCAGCGACAAGGCGAGCTACATCACCGGCCAGGTGCTCGCCGTTGACGGAGGCTTCGACGCGGTCGGCATCGGCCTGCCGACATTGCGTGGCCAGCGTCGCAACCGCTAGGCCAGCAACCTGGCCAGCGCTTCCTTCAATGTGACGCTGCCGCGGCGCGTCTCACCGATGTCCTCGAAGCTGACGCGGCCTGTGTTCATCGCGTCGTAGAGCCCGGCGAGTTCGCGCGCGTGGCTTGCGCTTAAGCCTGCGGCAACGAGACCGGGTTCCCACTCCTCGCGCGGCGTCGGCACTGCCATGACCGGCTTGCCGAGCAACTCCCCAAGAGCCTGCGCAGCGTCCTCGGGCGAATACTCCGCCGGCCCTTTCAGATTGACGATACGCTCGCCGGCATGCCGGCGGGCGAGTTCGGCCGCGGCCTGACGGCCGACATCGACCGCGGAGACGGTGTCGCCGGCGGCGTCGAGTGGCTGGCGCATGCTCGGCAGGATGCCGTGCTCGGCCGCGACAGTGAGGACGCTACCCCAGTTCTCCATGAACTCGGTGGCGCGGATGAAGGTCAGCGACGGCGCTGCCCCGCGCAGCGCCTGCTCGAAATCGTGCAGCGCCCTGACGATGCCGGTCCCTTCCGTGCGATGGGCGCCGCTCGACGACAGCGCCACGACATGCGGCACGCCGGCGCGGCGGATCGCCTCGGCGATCGCGGCGCCATTCTTTGCCGCAGTGGCGAAGACGTCCTCTGCGGCATGCGGCACCGGGTTGAGGACATAGGCTGCCTCGACGCCGGCAAAGGCGGCCGTCAGCGCCTCGACATCGTCGAGGTCGGCCTTGGCCACGACCGCGCCTTTGTCGGCCAGCGCAGTTGCGCGGCTCGGCTCGCGGATGATCGCCCTGACCGCATGACCCGCAGCGAGAGCAGCCGCCAAGGCTGCGCCGCCCGTTTGTCCCGTCGCTCCCATGATCGCCAACATGATGTCCTCCTTCGGTTGCCGAGGAGGGCATAACAGGGCAGTATCCGAAGCATAAGTACGCACAATTTTTATACTGGATTGGAGTCTCTGATGCGCCCTTCGCTCAAGGACATCCCCTATGTCTGGTGCCCGGTGGAGGCGACGATCGACGTGATCGGCGGCAAGTGGAAGGCGCTGATCCTGTTCCAGCTGACGCAGGGGCCGTGCCGCTTCAACGCGCTGCGCCGGCTGCTGCCGCATGTGACCCAGCGGATGATGACCCTGCAGCTGCGGGCGCTGGAGGAGGACGGCATCATCTCCCGCACCGTGCAGGAGACGGTGCCGCCCAAGGTCGAATATGCCCTGACCGAGCGCGGCTGGGCGCTCGCACCGATCTTCGAGGCGATGACGCTGTGGGGCCAGGCGCATGGCGCGCGCCGGTCCGAGCCGGCCTGAACGGCCAGTCCTTCGCGAGCCCTCATCCTGAGGAGCGAGCAAAGCTCGCGTCTCGAAGGATGCTCCAGTTGGTTCCGGAGCCTCCTGAAGCATCCTTCGAGACGCCGCTGCGCGGCTCCTCAGGATGAGGGCTATTGGATCGTCAGAAGAGTTTCAGGACGCGGCAACATTCCGCTTGCGCCGGCTCCGGAACGGCGCGAACCTGCCTTCCGACATCCCTCTTCGACGGCCGCCCGACCCTGTCGGGCCCGAGCGACCGCCGCCTTTCCGGCGTGGGCGCTCCATTCCCGTTCCCGCCGGTCAACCGCCGCTTCGGAAGCAAGCCTTCAGGGCCATCCTCCGCGTGCGGCCAGAACCGAAGGAGGACGACATGGCTGCGAGCGCCAGCACTGGAGGAAACCCGTCCGGCGTCAGAGGCAGGGGGCCGCGATGCATCGCGCTCGTCGGTCCCTTCCAGAGCGGCAAGACGAGCCTGTTCGAGAGCATATTGGAGCGTTGCGGCGCCGTCTCGCGCGCCGGCTCCGTCAAGACGAAGAACAGCGTCGGCGACGCCTCGCCCGAGGCGCGCTCGCATCAGATGAGCACCGAGCCCAATGTCGCCAGCGTCGACTTCATGGGCGAGCGCTACACCTTCATCGACTGCCCCGGCTCGGTCGAGTTCCTCCAGGAGATGCGCCATGTCCTGCCGGCGGTCGACGCCGCGGTGGTGGTCTGCGAGGCCGATGACCGCAAGGCACCGGCGCTGGAGCTCGTGCTGCGCGAGCTCGAGGAAGCCGACATCCCGCGCTTCCTCTTCCTGAACAAGATCGATACCGCCTCGCGGCGCGTGCGCGAGACGCTTGGACTGCTGCAGCGCGCCTCGCGCACGCCGCTGCTGCTCCGGCAGATCCCGATCTGGCAGGGTAGCATCGCCGTCGGCTTCATCGATCTCGCGCTGGAACGGGCTTTCATCTATCGCGAGCACGCGCCGAGCGAAGTCGTGCCGCTGGCGCCCGAGGAGGTCGAGCGCGAGCGTGACGCCCGCTTCTCGATGCTGGAGAAGCTCGCCGACTACGATGATGAACTGATGGAAGGCCTGCTCGGCGACATTGAGCCGCCGCGCGACCTGGTCTTCGACGATCTGGCCCGCGAGCTGAAGGAGCGCCATGTCGTGCCGGTGCTGATCGGCGCGGCCGAGCGCGGCAACGGCGTGACCCGCCTGCTCAAGGCGCTCCGGCACGAGGCACCGCCCCTGGAGGTGACGCGTGGGCGGATCGGCGTCGTCGACAGCGGCGCGCCGTTGGCGCTGATCATGAAGACCTGGCAGTCCGGCCAGGGTGGCAAGCTCTCGCTGGCGCGTGTGCTGCGTGGCCGGATGGCGGAAGGCGACGTGATCACCTCCTCCGGCGGCGTCGAAGCCCGCATTGCCGGCGTACTCGAACTCAAGGGCGCCGAGCAGCAGCGACGCCCGGCAGCGGAGGAGGGCGAAACCGTCGCCTTCGCCCGGCTGGAAGGCGTGCGTACCGGCGACGCGGTCGCGGTCGGCAAGGTGCGGCCTGATGTGGTCAGCGCCGTGGCGCCGCCCGAGCCGGTTCATGCGCTTTCGGTCAGCGTCAAGGATCGCAAGGACGATGTCAGGCTCACCACCGGCCTCGCCAAGCTGGTCGAGGAGGATCCCGCCCTCGCTCTGGAGCACCATCCGGAGTTCGGCGAGATGCGTCTCTCCGGCCAGGGCGAGATGCATTTGCGCGTCGCGCTCGAACGGCTCGCTGGCCGCTATGGCGTCAATGTCGACAGCGGCGCGACGCAGATCGGTTATCGCGAGACCTTGCGCGGCAAGGCGAGCGCCCGCGGCCGGCATCGCAAGCAGAGCGGCGGCCATGGCCAGTTCGGCGATGTCGTGCTGGAGATCGCGCCGCTGCCGCGCGGCGAGGGCATCCGCTTCGTCGATCGCATCACCGGCGGCGTGGTGCCGAAGCAGTACATCTCATCGGTCGAGGCCGGGGTGCGCGATTATTGCCAGCGCGGCCCGCTCGGCTTCCCGCTCGTCGATATCGAGGTGACGCTGACCGACGGCTCCTATCATACGGTCGATTCCTCCGACATGGCCTTCCGCCAGGCGGCCCGGATCGCGATGGGCGAGGCCTGCCCGCAGGCCAGGCCCGTGCTGCTGGAGCCGATCCTGGCCGTCGAGATCGTGATCCCTTCGGACGCGATGTCGCGGGCCTCGGCGATCGTCTCGGCCAGGCGCGGCCAGATTCTGGGCTATGATGCGCGGCCCGGCTGGCGCGGCTGGGACCAGATCAACGCGCTGATGCCGGAGGCGGAGATGGCCGGGCTGATCGTCGAACTGCGCTCGGCGACGGCCGGCGTCGGCTCCTTCAGTGCCCGCTTCGATCATCTCGCCGAGCTCGCGGGCAAGCCGGCCGATGCGGTGGTCGCGGCGCAGGCGATGGCTCAGGCGCGCTAGAGTCCATCCAGCCTGCCGGCAAGGTCAATTGGCCGGAAGACGAGTAAATAGACTAAAGTCTATGAACTAAAAGATGATGACGATTCGCCGGTCAGGCCGTTCCGGCCTGGCCGGTTTCCGTCCGGGGCCTCGGGGTGGCGCTTGGCCCGCCAGCGGGTAAAGCACTGCAATCGCCCAGTTGCAGTATGAAGGTTTATATGTAAACCTTTTTGGCGACGGGTGCTTGCGCCCGCCTTTCGGCTTGCGCAGTGTAGCGCGGGACAATCGGGTGCGGACCATGCCGGCGGGCAGCCGGCGTCCGCCGCGCGGCATCGACGCCCGGCAACAGGGCGGGCCGCAGAGGGAGGATGAGGATGACGGCTCTTTCCGCGGTTCCGGTTGCATCGGATGCGCGCCCCTGGCTGGCGCATTATCCCCCGGCCGTGCCGCCGGTGATCGACGAGGCTGGGATCGGCACGCTCGCCGACCTGATCCGCAACGCCTGCGAGGCCTACCCCGATCGCCAGGCTTTCGAGAGCTTCGGCAAGTCCATCACCTTCGCCGAGGTCGGGCGCGCGGCGCGTGCCTTCGCCGCCTGGCTGCAGGCGCAGGGCTTCAAGAAGGGCGACCGCATCGCGCTGATGATGCCGAATATCCTCGCCAATCCGGCGACGATCTTCGGCACGCTGCTCGGCGGCTTCACCGTGGTCAATGTCAATCCGCTCTACACCGCCCGCGAACTGACCCACCAGCTCAACGATTCCGGTGCACGCGCGCTGGTGGTGATCGAGAACTTCGCCCATGTCGTCGAGGAGGCGCGGCCGAATCTCAAGCTCGACGCCATCATCGTCGCCACCGCCGGCGACCTGATGGGCTTCAAGGGGACGATCGTCAATTTCGTCGCCCGGAAGATCAAGAAGGTGGTCAAGCCTTACAACCTGCCGGGCGCGGTGCCGCTGAAATCGATCTTCGCCGCGCCGTCGCAGATGAGCCCGGTCGCGATCGCGCCCGAGGACGTCGCCTTCCTGCAATACACCGGCGGCACCACCGGCGTCGCCAAGGGCGCGACGCTGACTCATCGCAACGTCGCCTCCAATGTCGCGCAATGCGCGCTCTGGCTCGGCTGGGAGCTCGAGGCGCCGCATGGCCGCGACGACTATCAGCACGTCATGGTGACGGCGCTGCCGCTCTATCACATCTTCGCCTTGACATGCTGCTGCATGTTCATGCTGCGCATCGGCGCCAAGAGCCTGCTGATCGCCAATCCGCGCGACATCGCCGGCTTCGTCAAGATCCTGAAGGCGAGCCGGTTCACGCTCTTCTCCGGCGTTAACACGCTCTACAACGCGCTCGCCAGTCATCCCGAGATCAAGGATGTGAACTTCTCGGAGCTGCGCTTCGCCATCGCCGGGGGCATGGCGACGCAGGCCGCCGTCGCCAAACGCTGGAAGGAGGTCACGGGCCGGCCGATCATCGAGGGTTACGGCTTGTCGGAGACCTCGCCGGTCGCCTCGGTCAACCGCACCGACATCACCGAGTTCACCGGCACGATCGGCTATCCGCTGCCCTCGACCGATTTCGCTATCCGCGATGCCGAGGGCAACGACGTGCCGGCCGGCCAGCCCGGCGAGATCTGCATCCGCGGGCCTCAGGTGATGGCCGGCTACTGGAACCGGCCCGACGAGACCGCCAAGGTGATGACGGCGGACGGCTATTTCCGCTCCGGCGATGTCGGCGTCTTCCTGCCGGACGGGCAGATCAAGGTCGTCGACCGGATGAAGGACATGGTCCTGGTCTCCGGCTTCAACGTCTATCCGAACGAGGTCGAGGACGTGCTCGCCAAGCATCCCGGCGTGCTGGAATCGGCCGTGATCGGCCTGCCGGACGAGCATTCCGGCGAGGCGGTGACCGCCTTCGTGGTCAAGCGCGACGCGGCCGTCACGGCCGAGGAACTGCGCGCCTTCTGCAAGGAGAACCTCACCGGCTACAAGGTGCCCAAGCAGATCATCTTCCGCGAGACGCTGCCCAAGACCAATGTCGGCAAGGTTCTGCGCCGTGCATTGCGCGAGGAGGTCGCCGCGCAGAAGGGCTGAACCCGCAGCCTTCATCGTGAGGGGACCGCGTCAGGGCCGCCTCGAAGGATGAAGGCTCAAAGCGAGCGGGCCTTATTCCGGCGCGTGAATCGTCGCGCGCAGCGCCTTGAACTGCGGCAAGGCAGCGGCCAGGCTCGCCGGATCGGTGGCGCAGATCAGCGCGGTGCGGCCCTTGGCCGTCTCCAGGGTCGAGGTGAACATGCGCACATTCTGCGCGTTCGGCCCGGCCTTGGGCGTCACGATCAGCTCGACGCCGGTGAAGCCCTGGTGCTCGAACAGCTTGAAATCGGACACGGTGCCGATCGTCTCGAACATCTCGCGATAGAGCTGCTGCCACTCCGGCTTGGTCATCTGCTCGTTGACGATGTCGCGCGTCAGCTGGGCGTTCTGCGTCGAGGGCTTGAAGCCGAGCGTGCAGAGATGGCCGGTGCTGTTCACCGCCTTGGGCGTGCCGGTCTTCGACGAGATGTCGATCGTCACGTCGAATTGCGGATGCGGCTTGCCGGCTTCCGCCTTGAAGCCTGCAGGCGGCGTGACCGACAGCCCGCTCGCAGCGTCGCCATAGGATTGTGCGGCGGCGGTGCCGGCGGACAGGATTGCGGCGAGGGCGACGGACAGGCGAAGCGATCTGGTCATGGTCACGGGCTAGTTCCGGATTGCGACGGCAGCGAGACGGATGAGGTGCTGCCGGCTATGGCCGGGGAGGGGGGCGGGGTCAAGCAGCCAGCAGCGATTTGCCGGCCTGGGCATGGGCGGTCACCGGCAGGATCTGGCCCGGCGCGACGCCATGGCCGAAGCGCACCAGGGTGAAATCCTCGGCCCGGCCGGTATCGCCGCGCTCGGTCAGGACCGAGAGCGGCCGGCCGATCCGGGCGGAAAGGTGCCGGGTGTGAGCGGCTTCAGCCGCTTCTCGCAGGCGGGCCGCGCGCTCCTTGATCTCGCCGAGGGCGACCTGCGGCATGCGTGCGGCCGGCGTACCGGGCCGGGCTGAAAACGGGAAGCCGTGGACATAGGACAGCCCGCATTCATCGATCAGCGCGAGCGTGCGCGAGAACATCGCCTCGTCCTCAGTCGGGAAGCCGGCGATCAGGTCGGCGCCGAAGACGATGTCGGGGCGCAAGGCGCGCATCTCTCTGCAGAAATTGACCGCCTCGGCCCGGCTGTGGCGGCGCTTCATCCGCTTCAGCACGAGGTCGTCGCCCGATTGCAGCGACAGGTGCAGATGCGGCATCAGCCGCGCTTCGTTGGCGATCAAGGCGCGCAGTTCGTCGTCGACCTCGACAGCGTCGAGCGAGGACAGGCGCAGGCGCTTCAATTCGGGCAGTGCGGCGAGGATCGCGCCGACGAGCGCGCCGAGCGTCGGCGTGCCCGGGTGCTCCCGGCCGTAACTGGTCAGATCGACTCCGGTCAACACGATCTCGCTGGCGCCGTCCTCGACGAGGCGACGCGCCTGCGCGACGACCTCGGCGATGGGGGCCGAGCGCGCATTGCCGCGTCCGAGCGGGATGACGCAGAAGGTGCAGCGATGGTCGCAGCCGTTCTGCACCTGCAGGAAACCGCGGGTGTGCTGGCCCAGCGCCTGCGTGCGCTGCGGAGCAGACTCGCGCGCCAGCATGATGTCGCCGACGACGATCTTGCTGGCCGCGTCGTCGTTTGGGCTTGCGGCACGTAGGCTGTTCGAGCTCGCGAGTGCTTGCCAGCTTGCCACGTCGAGCTTCTCGGCGTTGCCGAGCACCCGTGCCACCTCCGGCATGGCGGCGAAGCGCTGCGGTTCGATCTGGGCAGCGCAGCCGGTGACCACGATGGGACGCTCCGGCTTCTCGCGGGCAAGCCGGCGGATCGCCTGGCCGGCCTGGCGCACGGCTTCCGCAGTGACGGCGCAAGTATTAATCACTGCGACGTCGGAGAGGCCGGCAGCCCGGGCCTGCCGCTCGATCGCCTCGCTCTCGACGATGTTCAGCCGGCAGCCGAAGGTGACGAGCTCGACGCCCATCAGGCGACGGCGGCGAAAAGGCCGGGCTCCAGCACGCCCTCCCAGTCGAGCGCGGCCGGGCCGGTCATCAGGACATGGCCGTCGCTCTCGCGCCATTCGATCACGAGGTCGCCGCCGGGCAGGCTGACGGTCGCCTTGCGCTCGGTGAGCTCGCGGCGCACGGCGGCAACCAGCGCCGCACAGGCGCCGGAGCCGCAGGCGCGGGTAATGCCGGCGCCGCGTTCCCAGACCCGCAGCACGATATGATCGGGCGCCTTGACGGCGGCGAGGCCGATATTGGCGCGGTCCGGGAAGATCGGGTGGTTCTCCAGCAGCGGGCCGATCTGCTCCAGATTGAAGCGATAGGAATCGTCGACGAAGAAGACGGCGTGCGGATTGCCCATGCTGACGGCGCAGGGCGTATGCAGGATCGGGTCGTCGATCGGCCCGATCTGCAGTTCGAAGCGGCTGGTGTCCTCGAAGGGTTCGGCCAGCGGGATCTCGTCCCAGGCGAGGCGCGGCGCGCCCATGTCGACGGTGAAGACGGCCTCCGACAGCCGTGCCACCGGCAGCAGCCCGGCCTTGGTCTGCAGCAGGAGGCCGTCGCGTCCGGCCTGCCCCATCTCAGGGTCGGCGGTCATCGCCCAGGCGACGCAGCGCGTGCCGTTGCCGCAGGCGCCGGCTTCCGAACCGTCGGTGTTGTAGATGCGGACATAGGCGTCTGTCCCCGCCGCCTTGGCGTCGTGCAGGACCATCAACTGGTCGAAGCGGGTTCGCTCCCGGCTGGCGATGGCACGCGCCTCGGCTTCGGAGACGATGTGCTTCGTCCCGCGCAGATCGAGCACGGTGATCTCGTTGCCGAGCCCGTTCATCTTGAGGAACCGGCGGTTGGCGAGGGCGTTCATAGGGTCACACGTCGTTGATGATGCGGGTATATGAGCCTGACGTCGAAAAAATGCCACCCTTCACGATCTTCCTGCCGTAACGGGATCGTCGTAGTTTGCGGCACGGCGCGAATCGGTCGTGTCAGCTCGGGACATTCGGGTATGCGGCAGTCGAGATTCAGCGCGCTTCTTCTGGCGCTCGCCTTAGCCTATCCGGCCGCCGCGCAGACGCGGGTCGCACCGCCGACCGCCGTGGAGAGCACGCCGCTCGCCGCGCCGCCGGGAACGGCGACGCCTGCGCAGAACGCGCAGCCGGCTCAGCAGGCGCCGACCCAGAATCAGGGCAATCAGCCGACCCAGGCCGAGCCGCAGCCGGTGCAACCGCCGCCGGCGCCGCAATCACCCGTGACGCCGCAGCCGGTCCAGCCCGCTCCTGCGGCGCCGGCCGAGCCGCAGCCTGTCCAGCCGCCGCCGACGCTGCCCAGCCCGCAGCCGGCCCCGCCCGTGCAGCAACAGCAGACCGGCACGCCCGATTCGAACGCGACGCTCGCCGGCAAGAAGGGCGATCCCTCCGATGTCGACGAGATCCAGCTGACGGCCAAGCCGGTGCTGCTGTTCGCCGGACAGGCAAGCTGGGATCAGGGCTTCCAGAAGCTGGCGGAGACGATCGCGCTCCTGCGCACCGAGGCGGACAAGGCCGGTTTAAAGGTCGCAGGTCGGCCGCTCAGCCTGTTCGTCGAGACCGACGACAACGGCTTCAAGTTCGAGGCGATGCTGCCGGTCGACAAGGCGGCGGCCGGGCCGCTGGCGAACGGGGTGCGCAACGGCCAGTCGCCGGTTGGTCGCTCCCTGCGCTTCGTCCACACCGCGCCCTATGACGATATCGATTCGACCTATGAGACGATCACGGCCTATCTCGAGGCCAAGAACATCGTGGTGAAGGACGCCTTCCTCGAGGAGTATGTCAGCGATCTCAAGGATCCTGGCGATCCGAACCTCGAGATCAACGTCTACGTCCAGCCGAAGTAAGGCAGCGCCTTTCCCGTCATGGTCGGGCTTGCCCCGACCATCCTCGTGTTCCCGGATGCAATCCGGTGTTCAAGATGTGGCTGCTCGCCTCAAGGGCGAGCATGACGGCGCGGCTGCCTACGCCTCCCAGACCAGCCCCGGCCGCATCGGCTGGAAGCGTTCCTGCGGCAGCCCCGCTTTCTCCAGCGCGATGGTGAGCGCCTCGGGCGGACGGCTAACGCCTTCGTCGGTGAGCTGGAAGGTGCCCCAATGGTGGCCGAGCGCCTGCTCGGCCCGCAGCGAGCGCATCACCTTGACCGCTTCTTCCGGGTTCATGTGGTTGTCGCTCATGAACCAGCGCGGCTCATAGGCGCCGATCGGCAGCGCCGCCAGCCGGAACGGGCCATGCTCCCTGCCGAGCCGCTCATAGAGCGAGCCGTCATGATAGCCGGTGTCGCCGATATGGAAGAGCTTGCCGGCCGGGGTCTCGATCACGAAGGAGCACCACAGCGCCATGCGCCGGTCGAAGGCGCCGCGGGCCGACCAGTGATAGCTCGGCACCAGCGTGGTCGCGACCTTGTCCGACAGCTCCAGCCGCGCCCCCCAGTCATGCGCCTCGGCCCGCATGCTCGCTTCGCGTGCCTTGGCGATCACATCGTTGCCGAGCGGCATGATCATGCGCGGATTGTCGCGGGCATGGACCTGCGCCAGTGTCTCGACGTCGAGATGGTCGTAATGATTGTGCGTGACCAGCACGACGTCGATCGTCGGCAGGTTGGCAAAGGCGACGCCCGGCGCGTTCACCCGCTTCGGTCCGAAGAATGAGAACGGGCTCGCCCGCTCGGAAAAGACCGGGTCGATCAGGATATTGAGGCCGGCGACCTGGTAAAGGAAGGAGGCGTGGCCGAGATGGACGACGCGCAGGCCCTCGACGCGAGTGGGCGGCTTGTCCTGCGGCGGTGCTTCGTATTGCGCCGGGAAGGCCTCGCGCTCGCGTTTCGAGAATTGCCAGCGCAGCACATCGGCGAGCCCCTTCGTGACCGGCCGGCCGTCGGTGAACACCAAGCCGTCGAAATGGTCGCTGACTGGGCCCTGATAATAGGGATTGCGCGAGCGCGCATAGGAGGCCCAGGCGAAGCCGGAGGAGCCGAGAAGGGCGGGGATGCCGAGGAGGCGCAGGAGCTTGCGTCGGGTCATGGCATAGTCAGGTCGTGCGCGGACCGCGCAGCGTCAAGGCCATGGCGTCCGTTTCAAGACAACTTGATCGCTGTCGCATGCAGCCAGCGTGTCGACTCCTTGTCATAGCTGCCGCCTTCATCCTCCTCGATCTCGATGCAGTCCCAGCCGTTCTTGCCGTAGGCCGTGCGCAGCCATGCGGCGTCCGGATAGTTGAAGAAGCGGCCGAAGCGGTCGCGGCCCTCGGCCTCGCCGGCCTTGTAGCTGGCGTAGAAGACGCCGCCCGGCCGCAGGGCCCGCTGCACCTTGGCGAGGATGCCGGGCAAGGCCGTGCGCGGGACATGCAGGAGGCACGCATTGGCCCAGACGCCGTCGAAGGCTGCATCCGCCATGAGGTCCTCGAACAGCAGGACCGCGACCGGCCGGCGCAGGCGCTTCTGCGCCTCTGCTGCAAGCTCGGGCGAGCCGTCGGTCGGGGTGACGTCGAGGCCGAGTGCGAGCAGGGCTTCGCTGTCCTGCCCGCCGCCGCAGCCGAGTTCGAGCACCTGGCCGCCGGCTGGCAGCCGTGCAGCGAAGCGTCGCAGCCGGGCCTCGCCGAGCTCGCGGTCCCGTCCGGCATACACCTCGGCTTCGGCTCCGTAGAAGCCGAGTGTGTCCGCGTCGCGTCCGCTCACGCGCGATCCCTTAGTTGCTGCCGGAGCGCACCGCGACGGTGGCGATGCCGGCTCCGATCAGCAGCGTGCCGCCGGCCTTGTTGAACAGGCCGATGGCGCGGGGATTGCCGACGAGGGTGCGGGCGCGCGAAGCGATCAGCGCGTAGCCGAAGGCGTTGGCGAAGGCGAGGGTGATGAAGGTCGCCTCGAAGATCAGCATCTGCGTCCAGAAATCCGCCTTCGGGTCGAGGAACTGCGGCAAGAAGGCGACGAAGAAGGTGATGCTCTTCGGGTTCAGCGCCGTCACCAGCCAGGCATGGCCGAGCATCTTCAGCGCCGAGCTCGCATCCCGGCGCGGCTCGGCATCGAGGCTGCCGCCGGCCCGGAAGAGCTTGACGCCGAGATAGATGAGATAGGCCGCGCCCGCCCATTTCAGCGCGGTGAAGATGGTAGCCGATGTCGCAAGCAGCGCGCCGACGCCAAGCATGGACAAGGTCATCGCGGTGAAGTCGCCGAGGGCGACGCCGACCGCCATCGGCAGGGCGGTGCGCCAGCCCTGGCCGAGCGCATAGGAGATCACCAGCAGGATCGTCGGACCGGGGATGACGAGGAGGACGGCGGTGGCGGCGGCGAACGCGGCCCAGGCTTCGAAGGTCATGATGTGAAGGCTCCGCTAAAAACCAGAGCCATCACCAGAGCGGGTCGCTTGTAAAGCGGAAAATTTGGCGGGGCGCGGACGCCGTCACTATCGGGCCGCTTCAGCGGCCGGCGCCGTTGATGATGCGGCAGAAAGCGGTGCGGATGAAGGCTTCGTCCGAGACCTGTCCGCTCTGGAGCTGGTAGAAAATCTCGACGATGCTCCCGTTCCCGGCCTTGCGCGCGGTTCCCTGAAGGCGCTGCAGCCGGCCCGAACCGGCGCCGTCCTTGAAGCCCGTCACGGTCCCTTCCTCCTGGTCGATCGTGACATTCGAGAAGCCTTCCGCGGCCATGCCGCGCTTCAGCCCGTTGAGCGCCTTGGCCGGGGCGGTCTTGACGATGCCCGAGGCGCGATAATTGATGCCGGTCAGGAAAGGCTCGCCGCCTGCCGCGAAGGTTTTCTCGCAGCTCTGGGCCAGGGCGCCGGCCGTGCCGGACAGCAGGAAGAGCGCAACTCCGGCGCAGGCAATGGTCGTCTTCGTCATTCTCAATCCCATCTCGAATCGGCGATGCCGATGGCGTCGTGCGCTTGTCGAGGTCTGTGCCGGTTTAGAGCGGCGGGCCCCAGCGGAAGGTTGTCGTCCCGCTGCCGCGCACCGGCACCAGTGGCCCGGCCGACATTTCTTGCCGCTTTTCCGGCTCGCCGGCGAGCACCAGCGTCCACCAGGCGCCATAGCGGGTCTGCGGGTTCTTCGCGAGGGCGATGCCGATTCGCGTCGCCTGCGGCATCGAGAGATTGGCCTCGTGGCCGGACGACTTCTTCCAGCCGTCGAAAGCCTCCAGCGTCGAGTAGTAGCCGGCGCCGAGATTCTCGGCGGCGCGCACCGTGTCTAGGCCGGCGGCGTTGACGCGGGAATTGAAGCTGCCGGCGGCGCTGTGGGAGAGGTCGTCGCTGGCCGCCATCGCGTCGGACTGGCGCTGGGCCATCGCGGTCAGCGTCGAGTCGAGCCGGACCGGGCCGAGGCCCTTGCCGGCGCGATAGGCGTTGAGGATGCGCACCGCCTCGGCCGGATCGGCCTTCACCGCGGCGAGACGCTCGAGCTTGCGCGGGCTCGGCGCCGTGGTCTCGCGCTGCGCCCCGGCGCAGCCGGCCAGAAGCAGGGCGATCAGGAGGGCTGCGCCCGAATGCTTCGTCATCTATTTGGGATCCTGTCAGGCACCATCGGCTGGCGTTTCCGCCTAATGGCGGATTCTGGCAGGATTGTCGCGGCGCCGCCTGAGCGAGACGCCGCATCTTGTGCAGGATCAGCCCTGCGCGCCGGAGATCACGCGGCAGAGCGCGTCGCGGACGTAAGCCTCCGGTGCGACCTGGCCCTGCTGGACGACGAAGACCGCATCGACCCGCGTGCCGCTGCCGCTCTTGCGCGCCGTGATGCGCAGGGTCTGTGGTCGGCCGGAGCCGGAGGTTTCCTGGATGGCGAGGACCGAGCTGGTGGCGTTGTCGATGCGCATGTCGGCGAAGCCCTCGGCCGAGACGGCGGCGCCGAGGTCCTTCAGCACCCGCGCCGGCGCGCGCTTCGGCACGAGATCCCAGGTCTTGTAGGTCAGGCCGGTCAGCATCGGCGTGCCGACGATGGAGAAATTGCCTTCGCAGGACTGGGCCTGCGCCTGGGTAAGGCCGAGCGCGAACAAGGCGGTGGCAAGGACCGGAAGCTTCATGTCATCTCCGTGATGAGGATCGTGCGCGGCTGGCGCAGCCGCCGCTTGCGCGCTTCAGCTTGACTTTCGCCGCATTTGTCCGCTTTAACGCGCCCATTCGTTTCGCCGACATCGCCGAAACCACATCCGCCGACCGGGCCGCTCGCTGAGCTGCCATGAGCCCGGAGGTCAACGCCCGACAGCGCGTCTGCGCCCTCGGGCGCGAAACCGTTTGGCGGATAGCGCAGGTGATGTCGACTTCTTGAGGCCAGGCAAAGCAGGACCGCATGTTCGGCACGCTGAGCGACAGACTTTCCGGCATCCTCTCGGGCCTGACCCGCAGGGGCGCGCTGACCGAGGACGACGTCAACGCCGCGCTGCGCGAGGTGCGCCGGGCGCTGCTCGAGGCCGACGTCGCGCTCGAGGTCGTCCGCAGCTTCACCGACAAGGTGAGGGAGCGCGCCGTCGGCGCCGAGGTGCTGAAGTCGGTCACGCCCGGCCAGCAGGTCATCAAGATCGTCAACGACGTGCTGATCGACACGCTCGGCGGCGAGGGCGAGGGCATCACCTTCGACGCCGTGCCGCCGGTGCCGATCCTGATGGTGGGTCTGCAGGGCTCGGGCAAGACGACCTCGACCGCGAAGATCGCCAAACGCCTGACCGACCGGGACAAGAAGAAGGTCCTGATGGCCTCGCTCGATACGCGCCGCCCGGCCGCGATGGAGCAGCTCGCCATTCTCGGCAAGCAGGTCGGCGTCGAGACCCTGCCGATCGTCGCCGGCCAGTCGGCCGTGCAGATTGCCCGGCGCGCCGTCGAGGCCGGCAAGCTCGGTGGCTACGACGTCGTCATGCTCGACACCGCCGGCCGCGTCACGCTCGACGAGGCGCTGATGGCCGAGGTCGCCGAGGTCAAGGCGGCGACCAATCCCCATGAAGTCCTGCTCGTCGCCGACGCGCTGACCGGCCAGGACGCGGTCAACACCGCGCGCGCCTTCGACGGTCGCGTCGGCCTGACCGGCATCGTGCTGACCCGCATGGACGGCGACGGCCGCGGCGGCGCCGCGCTCTCGATGCGCGCCGTCACCGGCAAGCCGATCAAGCTCGTCGGCACCGGCGAGAAGACCGACGCGCTCGAGGACTTCCATCCCTCGCGTGTCGCCAACCGCATCCTCGGCATGGGCGACATCGTCGGCCTGGTCGAGAAGGCGGCCGCCACCGTCGACGCCGACAAGGCGCAGGCGCTGGCCCAGCGCCTCGCCAAGGGCAACTTCGATCTCGGCGACCTGCGCACCCAGCTCCAGCAGATGGAGAAGATGGGCGGCCTCGGCGGTCTGATGGGCATGCTGCCCGGCATGGCGCAGATGAAGAACCAGATCGCCAATGCCAAGATGGACGACAAGGTCATCGCCCGGCAGATCGCGATCATCAATTCGATGACGGCGGCCGAGCGCAAGAACCCCGATCTGCTCAAGAACAGCCGCAAGAAGCGCATCGCCGCCGGCTCCGGCACCTCGCCCGAGGCGATCAACAAGCTGCTCAAGATGCACCGCCAGATGGCGGACATGATGAAGCAGATGTCCCGCCAGAAGGGCGGCATGCTCGGCAAGCTCGGCAGCATGTTCGGGCTCGGCGGCGGCATGCCGGCCGGGATGCCCGACCCGTCCAAGATGGATCCTGCCCAGCTCGCCGAACTGCAGAAGCAGCTCGGTGCCGGCGGCGGCCTGCCTTCGCTGCCCCCGGGCGGCTTCCCCGGTCTGCCCAAGGGCGTCACCCCGCCCGCCGGCATGATGCCGAAACTGCCCGGCCTCGGCGGCATGCCTGGCCTCGGCAACAACCCGTTCAAGAAGAAGTAATTCTAGCGCTCGAACCAAAGGAAGAAGAGCAATGTCCCTGAAGATCCGCCTGACCCGTGGCGGCGCCAAGAAGCGCCCGTACTACCGCATCGTCGTCGCCGACGCCCGCTCGCCGCGCGATGGCCGCTTCATCGAGAAGATCGGCGCCTATGACCCGATGAAGGCCAAGGACTCGCCGGAGCGCGTCGTCCTCGACCTCGAGAAGGCCAAGGCCTGGATCGCCAAGGGCGCCCAGCCGACCGACCGCGTCCTGCGCTTCCTTGACGCCGCCGGCGTCGCCAAACGCCCGGCCCGCAACAACCCGAACAAGGCTGTTCCCGGCGACAAGGCCAAGGAGCGCGCCGAGAAGAAGGCCGAGAAGGCCGCCGCCGCCGCGGCTGAGTGAGCGGACTGCCGTCATTCTCGGGCTTGACCCGAGAATCTCTTGTCCGGAGATGCTCGGGTCAAGCCCGAGCATGACGGCCTGTGGTCTGGAAGCGTGATGGCTGATAGCGACGATCTCGTCCTGCTCGGCATCGTCGGCGCGCCGCATGGCGTGCGCGGCGAGGTCCGGATCAAGACCTTCACGGCCGATCCGCTGGCGCTCGCCGAATACGGCCCGCTCGTCGACGAGAAGGGCCGGCGCTTCGAGATCGCCGACATTCGCCCCGCCAAGGAAGTGGTCGTCGCCCGGCTCAAGGGCGTGACCAGCCGCGAGGGAGCCGAGCTCCTCAACGGCGTGAAGCTCCATATCGAGCGCGCGCGCCTGCCGGCGCCCGAGGACGAGGACGAGTTCCTGCAGGCCGATCTCGTCGGCTGCAGCGTCATTGGCCCGGACGGAGCGACCCTCGGCACCGTCACCGCCGTCGCCAATTACGGCGCCGGCGATCTCCTCGACATCGAGACGCAAGATGGCCGCTCGGTGCTGATGCCGTTCACCAAGGCCTATGCGCCGCGCATCGACATTGCGGCCAAGCGCATCGAGGCCCTGCCTCCCGCCGGTCTGTTCGAGGATGACGATGCTGCCTGAGACGCCGGCCAAGGGCCTGATCTTCGACATGGACGGCACCATCGTCGACAATATGCGCTACCATGACGATGCCTGGGAAGTCTGGTACCGCAAATACGGTCTGCCCTTCGAGCGCGCGACCTTCTCGGCGCGCACGGCCGGCATGGCGATTTCCGACATCATCGGCCCGCACTTCCCCGGGGCCGACGCGGCCGAGCTCGACCGGCTCGCCGAGGAGAAGGAAGGGCTCTACCGCGAGACCTATGGCCCGCTGGTCAAGCCGCTCGGCGGACTGATCGACCTGCTCGACCGGGCGCGCGAGCATGACGTCCCGATGGCGGTCGGCACCGCCGCCGCGCCGCCGAACATCGCCCTGATCCTCGACACGCTCTCCCTGCGGGAGCGCTTCGCCACCATCGTCTCGCCGAGCCAGGGCTACCCCGGCAAGCCGCATCCCGACATGTTCCTGGCCGCGGCCGAGCGCATGGGCGTCGCCCCGGCCGACTGCATCGTCTTCGAGGATGCGCCGAACGGCGTCGAGGCCGCCCGCCGCGCCGGCATGCGTGCGGTCGCGGTGCTGACCATGCTGCCGGCCGCGGCCTTCGCCGCCTTCGACAACGTCATCGCCAGCGTCGACGATTATGCGGCGCTGAACGGCAATCCGGCGCTGCGCTTTGCTTGAGCGGCGGTTTAGGCTGTCCGCCCCATGAAGCAGGCTCACTGTATCAGCTCCATCGCGTTTCCGCGCTTCTGAGGCGCGGGACGCAAGACCGGACGGGCATCGGCAAAGCCGATTGCCCGCGTTTTCCTGTGTCTTTCGGCCGGTGGCTCCTCTTAAGAGCGCCAGCCTTTGCGAGCTGAACATGACCAATTTCTTTGAGAGCCCTTTCAAGGGCATTCCGCTCACCGAGCAGGTGCGTCACCCTAATATCGTCGTCGGGCGCCATAGCTATTATTCCGGCTACTATCACGGACACGGCTTTGATGATTGTGCCCGCTTCCTGCTGCCGCATGAGGGCGCCGACCGGCTGATCGTCGGCAGCTTCTGCTCGATCGGCTCCGGCGCCGCCTTCATCATGGCCGGCAATCAGGGCCACCGGAACGATTGGGTCAGCACCTTCCCGTTCCATTACGTTCCGGACGAGCCGAACTTCGCCGGCGCACGGGACGGCTATCTCCCGGCCGGCGACACGGTCATCGGCAACGATGTCTGGATCGGCTCGGAGGCGATCGTCATGCCCGGCGTCAGCATCGGCCATGGCGCAGTGATCGGCACGCGGGCGCTCGTCACCCGCGATGTCGAGCCCTATGCCATCGTCGGCGGCAATCCCGCCAAGGTGATCCGCAAGCGCTTCGACGAGGAGCGGATCGCGCTCTTGCTCGAACTGGCCTGGTGGGACTGGAGCGACAAGCATCTGCGCGATGCGATGCCGCTCTTGACCAGCGGCGAGATCGAAGCCCTTCACGCCTACTGGAATGAGAGCATCCGCAAGGCCTGAGGCTGTGTAGGCGGCCGTGCTCGACTGGTGACGCGGCCGCCATTTCATGCCAGCAGAGGCCATGACCTTCCGCGCCAGCATCCTGACCCTCTACCCCGAGATGTTCCCCGGCCCGCTTGGCGCCTCGCTGGCGGGCGAGGGGCTGCGCACCGGGCTCTGGTCGCTGGAGACGCACCAGATCCGCGAGCATGGCATCGGCCGGCATCGGAATGTCGATGACACTCCGGCCGGTGGCGGCGCCGGCATGGTGCTACGCTGCGACGTGCTGGCAGCTGCGATCGATGCGGCGGTTCCGGCTGACGATACCCGGCCGCGCCTCCTGATGTCGCCGCGCGGCCGGCCGCTCAGCCAGCGCATAGTTCGCGATTACGTGGCCGGCGAGGGCGTTGTCATCGTCTGCGGCCGCTTCGAGGGCGTCGATGAGCGCGTCATCGAGGGGCGCGGCCTGACCGAGGTCTCGGTCGGCGATTACATCCTCTCCGGCGGCGAGATGGCCGCCATGGTGCTGCTCGACGCCTGCGTGCGCCTGATCCCCGGCGTGATGGGCAAGGAAGCCTCCGGCACCGAGGAGAGCTTCGAGAACGGCCTGCTCGAATATCCGCACTACACCCGCCCGCGGGAATGGGAGGGCAGAGGCCTGCCCGAGGCGCTGCTCTCCGGCGACCATGCCCGCATCGCGAGGTGGCGACGCGAGCAGGCGGAGAAGATCACGCAGGAGAGAAGGCCGGATTTGCTCGATCTTTCTTCTCCCCTCGGGGGAAAAGGTGGCAGCGCGAAGCGCTGACGGATGAGGGAAGGGTCGCGCGAGCGGCCCTTTTTTGTCTCACCCGGTCAGACCGCCCTCATCCGTCTGCTTCGCAGACACCTTCTCCCCCGAGGGGAGAAGGAGGCGTGTCAGGGATACTTCGTCACCGGCAGGCCTTCCGCCAGCCAGCCCTTGTCTCTGGGATTGCCGAGCAGGCCGCCGCGGACGTCGACCAGCTCCTTCCAGCCGCGCGCCGCGAGGGTCCTCTGCAAGGTCGAGGTCCGATTGCCGGTCCGGCAGATCAGGGCAATCGGCTTGCCGGGGTGGTCGAGCTTCAGCCCCGCCAGCCTGACCTCGAAGGCGCTGCCGGTCATGTCGAGCCTGATCGCGCCCTCAGGCACGCCGGTATCGGCCCATTCCTCGGGTGTGCGGATGTCGACGAGCACGAGCTTGCCGGCCTTGGCCGCCTCATGCGCTTCGCGGACCGAGAGCGAGGGCAGAGGCGTCTGCGCCTCGGCCCGGACAGGTAGCGAGCACAAGGTGGCGAGCAGCAGAAGCGCACGGCGGTTCATGCCCGAGCGATACTCCCAAGGCATGGGTCACTGCAATTCACGAAGCCGGAAACACCGGCCATGCTCAGGAACGCGTCGAGCGAAACCCGGTCCTGTCCGCCTCGGTGATCTCGCGCAGCACCTTGCAGGGGACGCCGGCTGCGATCACCCTGGCGGGAACATCGCGTGTCACGACGCTGCCGGCGCCGATGATCGCATCGTCGCCGATCGTGACGCCCTGCATGATCTGGACGCCGCCGCCGACCCAGACCCGGTTGCCGATCGTCACCGGCCTGGCATAGCAGCCGCCCGCGACGCGCTCGGCCGGGTCAATAGCGTGGTTCGACGTATAGATGCCAAGGCGCGGGCCGAGCAGGACATGGTCGCCGATGGTGATCTCGCCGCCATCGAGCATGACGCAGTCGAAATTGGCGTAGAAGCTGCGGCCGATGCTGATGTTGAAGCCGAACTCGCAGCGGAAATTCGGCTCGAAATGGGCGCCGGGGCCGACCTCGCGCAGGAAAGCCCGCAGCAGCGCCTCGCGCTCCCCCTGCGGCTGGGCGAGGCTGCGGTTATAGGCGTCGGTCAGGCCGACGGCCCGCGCCCGCGCCGCGATCAGCTCGGGTGTGAGATCGTCGTACATGCGCCCTGACAGCATCAGGGCGCGCTGGTCTTCCAGTGTCATCGCGGATCAGGACGAAGCCGGCAGCCTAAGCCGCCGCCCTCTGTCCAGTCTCAGCGCAGCTCGGCGCAGAAGCGCTGGATGCGGCGGCAGGCCTCTTCCAGCTTCTCGTCCGAGGTGGCGTAGGAGATGCGGAAGTTCGGGCCGAGGCCGAAGGAGGAGCCGTGCACGGCCGCGACCGCCTCGTTCTCCAGCAGGCCCATGACCAGGTCTTCGTCGGTCTCGATCTTTTTGCCGTTCGGCAGTGTCTTGCCGATCAGCCCCGAGCAGTCGGGATAGACATAGAAGGCGCCTTCCGGCGTCGGGCATTTCAGGCCGCGGGTCTGGTTCAGCATGGAGACGACGAGGTCGCGCCGGCGCTCGAACGCCTTCTTGAACACCGGGATGTGCTCCTGCGTGCCGTCGAGCGCCTCGACCGCCGCCCATTGCGAGATCGCCGAAGTGCCCGAGGTCTGCTGGCCCTGGACCAGGTCCATAGCGTTGATCAGGTGCTGCGGGCCGGCGGCGTAGCCGATGCGCCAGCCGGTCATGGCATAGGACTTCGAGACGCCGTTCATCGTCAGCGTGCGCTCGTAGAGGCCGGGCTCGACCTGCGCCGGGGTGACGAACTTGAAGTCGCCATAGACCAGGTGCTCGTACATGTCGTCCGTCAGGATCCAGACATGCGGATGGCGCATCAGCACGTCGGTCAACGCCTTCATCTCGGCATGGGTATAGGCAGCGCCCGACGGGTTCGACGGCGAGTTCAGGATCAGCCACTTGGTCTTCGGCGTGATCGCGGCTTCCAGATCGGCCGGCTGGAGCTTGAAGTTGTTCTCCAGGCGCGCCTCGCAGAAGGTCGGGGTACCGCCGCAGAGCGCGACCATCTCGGGATAGCTGACCCAGTATGGCGCGACGCAGATCACTTCGTCGCCCGGGTTCAGCGTGGCGAGCAGCGCGTTGTAGATGACGTGCTTGCCGCCGGTGCCGACGATGGTCTGCGACGCCTTGTAGTCGAGGCCGTTCTCGCGCTTCAGCTTGCGGGTGATCGCCTCGCGCAGCTGCGGGATGCCGGCGACCGGCGTGTACTTGGTCTCGCCGCGGCGGATGGCGGCGATCGCCGCCTCCTTGATATTGTCCGGCGTATCGAAATCGGGCTCGCCGACGGAGAGCGAGATCACGTCCTTGCCCTGCGCTTTCAGATCGCGCGCCTTCTGCGTGATGGTGATGGTCGCAGACGGCTTCACGCGCTTCAGGGCGTCGGCAAGGAAAGCCATGATCCAGATCTCCGGGAGGGCAATGGCGCCCGTCGCGGGCGCGGGGCGTGGTTTAGGCCCCCGGGGCGGGCACTGCAAGCGACAGTGCTTGATATCGGCCAGAAACGACAGGAATGGCAAAGAGGGCAGGCGCCTGAGCTGTATCGTCTTGGCCCGAAACGTGCTTGGTGGAGAACGCTGGGGAGCCGAACGACAACAGCGCGGCGACGCGCAGAAGGCCCATGCATGAAACTCCGGATCGGCTACGAGCTCGACTACGACTTTCCGCAGCCGACCCCGATGATCCTGATGCTGCATGTGCATTTCAGCCGGGTCTCGGATCTCGCGGCGCCGGATCACATGCGGGTCCAGCCGCCGGTTCCGGTGACGGCCTATCGCGATGGCTTCGGCAACTGGTGCAGCCGCCTGGTGGCGCCGCGGGGTAAGATGCGCATTTCCGCCGATGCGGTGATCAGCGATAGCGGCCTGCCCGAGGCGTTCGACCGCACGGCCGGGCAGGTGCCGGTGGAGCGCCTGCCGGAAGAGTGCCTGGTCTTTCTGATCGCCAGCCGGTTCTGCGACAGCGATCGCCTGCTCGATCTCGCCTGGGAGCTTTTCGGTCACACGCCGCCCGGCGCGGCGCGGGTGCAGGCGATCTGCGACTTTGTCAACCAGCGCATCGCCTTCGACTATATGGACGCCAGCGTGACCCGCAGCGCTTCCGAGGCCTATCGCGAAGGGCGCGGCGTCTGCCGGGACTATGCCCATCTCGCCATTGCCTTCTGCCGGGCGATGAACATCCCGGCGCGCTACTGCACCTGCTATCTCGGCGATGTCGGCACGGAGCCGCCCTGGCCGCCAGGCGATTTCGCCGCTTCCTTCGAGGCCTTCCTGGATGGCGGCTGGCAGATGTTCGACCCGCGCAACAATGTCCCGCGCATCGGCCGGGTGCTGATCGCACGCGGGCGCGATGCCGCCGATGTCGCGATCGCCACAACCTTCGGGCCGAACACGCTGGCCGGCTTCAGGGTCTGGACGGACGAGGTCGCCGAGGCGGCTTGAGGCCGCCCGGCCTCACTTGTCGAAGAGAGGGGCGGCCTCGGTCTTTTTCTTCGCCCGCAAAGGCGTCTTGCGGACCAGGCCCTTGCGGTTCGCCGCATGAGCGCTCGTCTCCTCGAGCATCGGCTCTGTCGGCGGTGCGGCCACGGCTTGCGCGGGGGCCGGCTGCGGCGTCGCCTTCTCGGGCTGAGCCGGATCGATCGTGCGGAAGCGGATCATTTCTTCTTCGGCCCCGCCGCCGCGGCCTTGGCGATGGCCGAGGCGAAGCCTGCCGGAGGGGGCGCGCTCGCCTTCGGCTTGATCTGCTTGGGCTTCTTGGCCTCGCGATTGCCGCGCTGTTCACCTTTTGCCATGTCTCGTCTCCTTCGGTCGGAACAACAGGCGCCGCCGCTTCGGGGCGAGGCGGCTCAAACCTGCGATGGTCGGGACGGCTGCGAACTCAAATCATGGCGGCCGGCTTCCGGCTGCCGCGGCCGGCCCGCGGAAATCGGGCCGTGAAGTCGAAGCAGATGCGGAGCCTAGGGCAGAGTCGCGGTAAGAGCACGCGCTTTCTTTGCGAAGCCGCCCGGTCAGGCGGCCTCGCGCAGGCGCTCGCGGCGGCGCAGCACGGTCGCGACCGCGACGGCGTTCCAGCGCGGCCGCCCGAAGCAGGGGAAGCCGCGCCGGTTGAGGCGGCGGGCGATGTCGGCGGGATCGGTGATGCCGGCGCCGGCGAGCTGATCGATCAGCGCGCCGGCAGCTTCCAGGAAGATGGCGAGCAGCGCCCTGTCGAGGTCGCGGCTCGCCTTGTCGGCGCTGGGCATGCCCTCAATGGATGCCCATGCCATAGCTCGGCTCGACTCCGTTCGGGGAGATCAGCACGGCGTTGGGGTGGCCGCCCTCGGAGAGGGCGAAGCGCACCGCCTCCTTCTGGTTGCGGAAGATGCCTTCGCTGCGGCCTTCGAGGTCGCGCGCGACCCAGAAGCCGTGGCTCGACTGGCCGACCAGAAAGAGATGGCTCTCGCCGGTGAGCGACTGCAGCGGCTTGGATTGTCCCATGGCGTGGCGCTCAGTTCGGCAAGGCGAACCAGGCGCGCAGGCCGATGAAGGCGGCGGCTGCCAGTGCGAACACGGCGAGCGCGACCATCTCGGCACAAAGGATTCCGACGACCGGGCGGCGGCTGGCGACGCTGTCATAGACGGCGCGGGCGCGGCGCTGCTGGCTGGTGCGGAACAGGGTGGTGTTCATCGACATATCGACCTCCATCGATGCCGATGATGTAGGTCCGGCCCCGATAAGGCCGCCATGCGGAAGGTGCTCGCGCTCATAAGGTCCGCATAAAGTCTTGCGCCGGGGCGTCCCGGCTGCGATGCCGGCGCGATGAACGCTCCCTCGAACACCATCGCGATCTATATCGACGCCGATGCCTGCCCGGTGAAGCCGGAGGTCTATCGCGTCGCCGAGCGGCATGGGCTCAAGGTGTTCGTCGTCGCCAACAGCTTCATGCAGGTGCCGCGCGAGCCCTGGATCGAGCGCGTCGTCGTGCCCGGCAATTTCGATGCCGCCGATGACTGGATCGCCGAGCGCGCCAGCCGCGGCGCGATCGTGATCACAGCCGACATCCCGCTCGCCGACCGCTGCATCAAGGCCGGGGCCGATGTGATCGGCCCGACCGGCAAGCCCTTCACCGAAGCCTCGATCGGCATGGCGCTGGCGACGCGCGACATGATGGAGGACCTGCGCGCCATGGGCAGCGTCGGCGGTGGCCCGAAGCCGTTCTCGCAGAAGGATCGCTCCGCCTTCCTGCAGGCGCTCGACGTCGCGGTGCAGCGCCTGAAGCGGGCGGGGTTTGCGGCGTAACGCCCGTCATGCTCGGGCTTGACCCGAGCATCTCAGGACGGAGGAGGCTCCGATGAGTGCCTTCTCGTCACGAGATTCTCGGATCTGCGCTTCGCTCCGTCCGAGAATGACGGCGGCGGTAGCCGGCTGCTGGACGAAAAATCTCTTTGCCCCTAATTCTGCCGCGAAAGCCCGCCTCTCAAACGGGCTCCCGGGAGGAAATCCATGTCGCTGACCCGCCGTTCCACGCTCGGCCTCGTTGCCGGCGCCGTCTTTGCTCCGGCCATCGCCCGGGCGCAGAGCTATCCGTCGAAGCCGATCACCCTGGTCGTGCCTTACCCGGCGGGCGGGCCGACCGACGCGATCGCGCGCTTCGTCGCGCAGGACCTCTCGACCTCGATCGGCCAGAACGTCATCGTCGACAACCGTGCCGGGGCTTCGGGCGCGGTCGGCACCCGCGCCGTCGCTCATGCCGCGCCCGACGGGCACACCTTCGTCTTTGGCAACAACCAGACGCATGGGAACAACATGTTCCTGCTGAAAGATCCTGGCTATGACGCGGTCAAGGATTTCGCGCCGGTCGCCGGCGTCGGCGCCTTCGAGCACGCCTTCGTCGTCCGCAACGACCTGCCGGCCAAGGACATCAAGGAACTGATCGCGCTCGCCAAGGCCGATCCCGGCAAGCTCAATTACGGCTCGACCGGCGTCGGCTCCGGCTCGCATCTCGCCATGGAGCTGTTCATGCAGCGCACTGGCATCAAGATGACGCATGTGCCGTTCCGGGGCGCGGCGCCGCTGGTGCAGGAGATCATCGGCGGGCGCATCGACATCGCCAATTCGACGCTGCCGTCCGTGCTGGAGCAGATCAATGCCGGCACGCTCAGGGCGATCGCGCTCGCGAGCCCTGAGCGCAACCCGCGCGCCAAGGACATCCCGACCCTGCGCGAGCAGGGCGTGAGCGATGCCGACGCCGACAGCTGGGCCGCCTTCTTCGCCCCCGCCGCGACGCCGGCGCCGATCCTCGACGCGCTCTCCAAGGCCGTGCTGGCCTCGATCGCCAAGCCGGCGATCAGCGAGCAGATCCTCAAGCTCGGCTTCACCCTCAAGGTCCGTGATCCCGCCGCCTTCCGGCCCTATCACCAGCAGGAAATCGCGACCTGGGAGAAGATCATCAAGGAAGCCGGCGTGAAGCCGGAGTGAGCCCGGGCGACCGTCATTCTCGGACGTAGCGAAGCGAATATCCGAGAATCTCGGAAATGCCAGAGCGCCTTCTCGTCCTGAGATGGTCGGCTCACGGCCGACCATGACGACCTCGACAAGCCGGAGCCTTCCCCATGAACCTGATGCCCAAGCTCGCCGCCCGCGCCGAGGCCGGCCGTCCCGTCCGCTGCGCTTTGATCGGCGCCGGCAAGTTCGGCTCGATGTTCCTGGCGCAGGTGCCGCATATCGCGGGGCTGGAGGTCGCGGCGATCGCCGATCTCGATCCCGAGCGGGCGCGCCAGGCCTGCCGCACCGTCGGCTGGGACGAGAGCCGTATCGCCGCCACGCGCTTCGTCGACAGCGGCGTCGCCGCGGCGGAGCTGGACGGCGTCGAGGTGGTGATCGAGGCGACCGGCCATCCGGCCGCCGGCGCCCGCCATGCACTCGCCGCGATCACGGCCGGGCGCCATGTCGTCATGGTCAATGTCGAGGCCGATGTGCTGGTCGGTCCCGTCCTCGCAGCCATGGCCAGGGCGGCGGGCGTGGTCTATTCGATGGCCTATGGCGACCAGCCTGCGCTCGTCGCCGAGATGGTCGACTGGGCTCGTGCGACCGGCTTCACCGTCGCAGCCGCCGGCAAGGGCACGAAGTACCTCCCGGCCTATCACCGTGTCGCGCCCGACGAGGTCTGGAGCCATTACGGTTTGACGCCGGAAGCGGCGAAAGCCGCCGGCATGAACCCGCAAATGTTCAACTCCTTTCTCGACGGCACCAAATCGGCGATCGAGATGGCAGCGATCGCCAATGCGACCGGGCTCGACGTGCCGGCCGACGGCCTCGCCTTCCCGCCCTGCGGCGTCGATGACCTCGCGCATGTCCTGCGACCGAAAGCGGTCGGCGGCCAGCTCGATCATGACGGCATGGTCGAAGTCGTCTCCTCGCTGGAGCGCGACGGGCGGCCGGTCTTCCGCGACCTGCGCTGGGGCGTCTATGTCGTGCTGAAGGCGCCGAATCCCTACGCCGCCGCCTGCTTCAAGCAATATGGGCTACCGACCGATTCCACCGGCCTCTATGCGGCGATGTACAAGCCCTTCCACCTGATCGGGCTCGAACTCTCGATCTCGGTGCTAAATGCCGTGCTGCGCGGCGAGCCGACCGGCACGACCAGGAGCTGGCGCGGCGATGCAGTCGCGACCGCCAAGCGCAACCTCAAGGCCGGCGAGATGCTGGACGGGGAGGGCGGCTACACCGTCTACGGCAGACTGATGCCGGCTGCCGCCAGCCGCGCGGCGAAGGCACTGCCGATCGGGCTCGCGCACGGTATCAGGCTCAAGAGTGATGTCGCCGCCGGACAGCCGGTGACGGAAGCGGATGTAGTGCTCGACGAAAGCCAGCCGATCGTCGCGCTGCGCCGTGAGCTTCTCGAACTTTAACCAATCATCTTGAGGTCGTCTTAAACGCCATCCCGCATGGTGCCGGGCTATGCCTCAACCCGGTGAGATGGCGGAGCCAGTGGACGTTACGCAGCGATCGAACCGCTTTGCTTGGGCTACGATCGGCGCGCTGCTGCTGCTCGATCTCGTCTGGATGTCGCAGACTGCGATTTCCGTCGTGCCGCTGTCGCTCGTCGGCCCTCTCGCCATCGGCGTCGGGGCTGCGCTGCTCGCCGTCTACTACCGCGTCCGGCGGCAGGAGACGCGCTTGGCGGACGCTCTCGATCTGGTCGGCCAGATGACCGCCTTCATGGTCCTCGGGGCGCTGTTTTCCTATCTTGTCGTGACACCGGGGCTGCCGATGCGCGATGCAGCCCTGGACGCGGCTGATCGCCTGCTCGGACTCGACTGGCTCGGCTATCTGCGCTGGCTGGACGGCCATGCCTGGTTCGCCCGCATCCTGAGCGCCGCCTATTCGAGCTTCATGCCGCAGATCATACTCCTGCTGGTCGTCCTTCCCTTCATGGGACAGGCCCAGGCGGCGCGGGTCACCGTTTTCGCCATGATCGTCGCGGGCATCGTCACCATCGCGATCTCGGGCCTCGTCCCGGCGCTCTCGACTTTTGCCCATTACGGCGTCGATCTCGCCGATTACCCGCATCTCCGCCCGGCTGCAGCCTTCATCCATCTGCCGGATTTGCTGGCGGCCCATTCCGGGCGGCCATTGCATCTCGACCTGACGAAGGCCTACGGCATCATCACCTTCCCATCCTATCATGCGGCGCTGGGATTGCTGGCGCTGCTGGGGGCATGGTCCAACCGCTGGCTGCGCTGGCCGTTTTTCCTCGTCAACATCCTGATGATCGTCGCCACCCCGATCGATGGCGGTCACTATTTCAGCGATGTGCTGGGCGGGCTGTCGGTGGCGGCAGGGAGTTATCTTCTTGCGCGCCGTCTGCTCGTGCCGGCCGATTCCGCGATGCGGTCTGGAGAGGGGCAGCTTCCGATAGGGCAGCCCACTGCATCGTGAAGACCATTGCCGGCTGTAGCCGCGTTCCCCTTGAAGCCTGAGGCTGGCGCCGTCGCCTGCCGGCATTAACCTCAGGGATCGCGCCGCCTTTTTCAGAGTGGGAATCATGCGCCGGTTCTATTGCTTCGCCGCCCTTCTGTTCGTCGCATCGCTGGCTTCGCCTGCCGTCGCGCAGCAGCGCTATCCGTCCAGCGCCGGCGAGCTTGCGGTCGAGACGGTGGCGAGCGGGTTGGAGAACCCCTGGGGCCTCGCTTTCCTGCCTGACGGACGCATGCTGGTGACCGAGCGGCCCGGCCGCATGCGGCTGGTCGGCAGCGACGGCAAGCTCTCGGGCCCGATCTCAGGCGTGCCCAATGTCGTGGCGCGCGGGCAGGGCGGCCTGCTCGACGTCGTGCTCGACCCGAATTTTACCCAGAACCGCAATATCTACCTCTCCTTCGCCGAGCCGCGCGCCAATGGCAACGGCACCAGTGTTGCCCGTGCGAGGTTGAGCGCCAACGGCACTGCGCTGGAGAGCCTGACCGTGATCTTCCGGCAGATGCCGACGATCGCCAGCAACATGCATTTCGGCTCGCGGCTGGTCTTCGACCGGACCGGCGCGCTCTTCGTCACCGTCGGCGACCGCTACAGCCAACGTGACCAGGCGCAGAACCCGGAAAACCATCTCGGCAAGGTGCTGCGCATCAAGCCTGAAGGCGGCGCGGCTGACGGCAACCCGAAGAAACCGGGCTGGGCGCCGGAGATCTGGTCGATCGGGCACCGCAACGTGCAGGGCGCCGCGCTCCACCCGCAGACCGGCCAGCTCTGGACGGCCGAGCATGGCGCGCGCGGCGGCGACGAGATCAACACGCCCAAGGCCGGCCTCAACTATGGCTGGCCGGTCATCACCTACGGCATCGACTATTCCGGCGTAAAGATCGGCGAGGGCACCTCAAAGCCCGGCATGGAGCAGCCGCTGTTCTACTGGGACCCGTCGATCGCGCCCTCGGGCGCCGCCTTCTACACCGGCGACAAGTGGCCGGCCTGGAAGAACTCGCTCTTCGTCGGCGCGCTTGCCGGCCAGCTGCTGGCGCGGCTTTCGACCGATGGCGAGAAGGTCACCGGCGAGGAGCGCCTGCTCACTACGCTCGGCGAACGCATCCGCGACGTCCGGCAGGGGCCGGACGGCTTCCTCTATCTGCTCACCGACGATTCAAGCGGGAAGCTTCTGCGGGTCAGACCCGCAGCGCGCTGAGGCTCACGGCCCGCAATCCCATTCGCGCTCGACGACGAAGACCTTGCGGGTCGCAAGGTGCCCGTTCGTGTCGTAGAGGTCGCCGACATAGTATTCGGTGCCAGCAGCGTCGCGCACGCTGCGGTCGACCTGCAGCGACCAGCCATAGCCGACCCGGTTTCCGGCCTTCCAGTCGCGATGGAGATTGCCCGGCGAGGCCGAGGCGAGGATGCGGGCGCGCTCGTCGCTTGGCGAGCAGGTCGGTCCGGCAAGGGCGGCACTCGACAGAGCGGCGAGGCAAAGGGCGAGCGTCATCGGCTTGAGCAAGGCAGGCATCCTTCGGGCAGTCCGAGCAGAATCAGGTGATCGCGGCGAGCCGCGTATCGAGCGACAGAACGAGGCACCAATGTGGCTCGAAATCGGCTCCGAGCGGCCAGACCTGCTCGTTGAAGATCGTCAGCATGACCGCCTGATAGCGCTCGAACCAGTGGCGCTGGCAAAGCACGAACTTGGTCGCGCCGACAATGGTCTCCCGGTCGATGATGCACAGCGGAACGATGCCGGGAGTGGCGGCGAGATACTCCTGCACCGCGACCATCAATGTCGGGTAGCCGGGGTGCAGCATGTCGTCGAGCACGATCAGCCCGCCCTCGGCAAGGCAGGCGGTGGCGAGCGCAAGGTCCTTGCTCAGCGCCGCACGCGAATGTTCGCCGTCGATATGGATGAAGCGCAGCTTCTCCCCGCCGGCATGGCCGATCAGCTCGGCCGGCGACATTGCGCCGGCATCGGCCTTGATGGTGACGCGGCGCTCGGGCGTGATGCCGTGCTTCAGGCAGTTCGCCTCGAACCGGTCCTTCACCTCGGGATTGGGCCATTCGAAGATGTCGATGCCCAGCGCGATCTCGCCGGGTTCGAGCGCATGGGCCAGCGCGACGAAGAAGCGGCCCTCGAAGGCGCCGATCTCGGCGATCGGCCCCCTGATGCCTTCCTGCGTCTGCAGCCGCAGCAGCCGCGCACAGATCGCTGCCGCAAAGCGCGAGGACATGCCGACGACGCTGTCATAGCCCTCCGCGAGATAGGCCTCGACCGCGGGATGGCCGGAGTTCGGGATCGGCGCCATAGCCTCAGCCCTTGGCGTGGAAGATGAAGAAGGCGCCGGCGGCGATCAGTGCGAAGCCGATGGCATGGTTCCAGGTCAATTGCTCCTTCAGCCACAACACCGAGAAGCCGGCGAAGACGCAGAGCGTGATCACCTCCTGCATAGTCTTCAGCTCAGCCGCCGAATAGACGCCGGAGCCGATACGGTTGGCCGGCACGGCGAGCATGTATTCCGGCAGCGCGATCATCCAGCTCACCATGATCGCCAGCCAGATCGCCGTGCTCTTGTAGGAGAGGTGGCCGTACCAGGCGAAGGTCATGAAGACGTTCGAGGCGATCAGCATGCCGATCGGCAAGAGATGGGCGGTGCTGAGAGCTGGCATGGCAGGGTCCGGGATCGTGCGGTGGGGTGGGAGAAACGGCTCAGCCGTAGCGCAGTTTCATCGTCAGGATGATCAACACCAGCGCGAGCGTCACCGTATTGGCGCCGATCAGCGGCCAGGAGGCGATCAGCACGCCATAGGCCAGCCAAAGCACGATGCCGGTGGCGAACAGTGCCTGCGTCCACAAAGAGATGCCGCTGGTGTCGCGCGTCTTGATCGTCTGCCAGGCCTGCGGCAACCAGCAGAAGGTGGTGAGCAGCGCGGCGCAGAAGCCGAGCGCTTCGATGGCGGCGGTGGACATGCGGGCCTGCGGCGATTCGCGCGGAAAACGGGAACGCGTAAGACATAACCGGTTTCGGCGCTTCGTGCTCGGCAGGCGTCGCATGGTTAACCTCCGTTAACCGCAGCGCCCTAGTTTTGCGTCAATCCTGCGATTCGGTGGACCCATGCGCGCTTCGATCCTGGCCCTGCCTTTCCTGCTCCTCGCCGCGACCGGCGCGCGGGCCGATTTCGATTCCTGCGTCGCCGGGCTGCGCTCGGCGGCCGCGGCCAAGGGCGTCTCCGGCGCCACCTTCGATCGCGCCATGGCGGGCGTCACGCCCGACATGAAGGTGATCGAGGCGATGAACAACCAGCCGGAGTTCAAGACGCCGATCTGGGACTATCTCGGCACGCTGGTCGACGACGAGAAGGTCGCCGAAGGGCGCTCGATGATGCGCCAGCACGCCTCGACGCTAGCCGCCGCCGAGCAGCGCTTCGGCGTCGATCGCCATACCATCGCGGCGGTCTGGGGCGTGGAAAGCGATTTCGGCAAGGCGCGGGGGAAGATGCCGCTGGTCCAGGCGCTCTCGACCGGCGCCTGCCTGGCGCCGCGCCGCAACGCTTTCTTCAAGGGCGAATTGATCGCCACCCTGCAGATCATCCAGCGCGGCGACGTCCGCCCCGAGCGATTGTTCGGTTCCTGGGCCGGTGCCTTCGGCCACACTCAGTTCATTCCCTCGACTTACCTCAGGCTCGCGGTCGACGGCGATGGCGACGGAAGGCGCGATCTCGTCGATTCCATCCCCGACGCATTGCATTCCACCGCCAACTTCATGGCCAAGGCCGGCTGGGTCACCGGCGCAAGCTGGGGCTACGAGGTTCGCGTGCCCGATGGCTATTCCGGCGGGACGGGCCGCAATCCGAAGCAGCCGGTCTCGTCCTGGGCGGCGCGCGGCATCACCAAGTTCGACGGCTCCGCGCTCTCCGGTTCCGGCAATGCCGGCCTATTGATGCCGGCCGGCCGCAATGGCCCCGCCTTCCTCGTCTTCAAGAACTACGATGCCGCCTACAGCTATAACGGTGCGGACTCGTACGCCCTTGCGATCTCGTTGCTCTCCGACCGCCTGCGCGGCCGGCCGGGCGTGCAGGGCGAATGGCCGACCGACGACCTGCCGCTCTCGCGCGAACAGCGCCGCGAACTGCAGCGCCTCCTGATCCAGCGCGGCTACAATGTCGGCGAGCCCGATGGCGCCGTCGGCGCGCTGACGCGGGCGGCGATCAAGGAGATCGAAGGCAAGATCGGCATGCCGCAGACCGGACGCCCCGGCGAGAAGGTCCTGCGCGCGCTGAAGGGCGGGCGCGTCTGAGGCGCAGCCTTCCCGTGCTTGCACACGAACGCTGCGCCCCGTAAGCAGCCAGCGCATTCTGTTGCGCGAGGCTGACCCATGGCGAACCACAAGCTCCTGCTGCTCCCCGGCGATGGCATCGGCCCCGAGGTGATGGGGCAGGTCGAGAAGATCGTCTCCTGGTTCGAGAAGCAGGGCCTCGGCTCGTTCTCGCTCGAGCGCGGCCTCGTCGGCGGCATAGCCTACGACACGCACAAGGCGGCGATCTCGGAAGGCGACATGAAGCTCGCCCAGGAGGCCGACGCCGTGCTCTTCGGCGCAGTCGGCGGCCCGAAATGGGCCGATGTGCCGTACCAACATCGTCCTGAGGCCGGCCTGCTGCGCCTGCGCAAGGATCTCGGCCTGTTCGCCAATCTGCGCCCGGCGATCTGCTATCCGGCGCTGGCCTCGGCCTCGTCGCTGAAGCCGGAAGTGGTCGAGGGCCTCGACATCCTGATCGTGCGCGAGCTCACCGGCGGCGTCTATTTCGGTGAGCCGAAGGAGATCGTCACCCTGGAGGACGGCTCCAAGCGCGGCGTCGACACCCAGCTCTACACCACCGGCGAGATCGAGCGCATCTGCGCCGTCGCCTTCGAGCTGGCGCGCACCCGCCGCAACAAGGTCTCCTCGGCCGAGAAGCACAACGTCATGAAGACCGGCGTGCTCTGGAAGCAGACGGTCACAGCCCTGCACGCCAAGAGCTATAAGGACGTCGAGCTCGAGCATGTGCTGGCCGACAACTGCGCCATGCAGCTGGTGCGCTGGCCCAAGCAGTACGACGTCATCGTCTGCGACAACCTCTTCGGCGACATCCTCTCTGACGTCGCGGCGATGCTGACCGGCTCGCTCGGCATGCTGCCCTCCGCCTCGCTCGGCGCCGAGGACCCGGCGACCGGCAAGCGCAAGGCGCTCTACGAGCCCGTCCATGGCTCGGCGCCCGACATCGCCGGCAAGGGCCTCGCCAACCCGATCGCGATGATCGGCTCCTTCGCCATGGCGCTGCGCTATTCGTTTGGCGCCGGCGAAGCGGCCGATCGGCTCGAAGGCGCGATCGCCGACGTGCTGGGCGCCGGCACCCGCACCAAGGACATCGCCGCCCCCGGCGCCAACGCCGTCTCGACCACCGAGATGGGCGACGCCATCGTCAAGGCGCTCGAAGCGCGGGGGTGATCCCGACCGCCATCGGGACAGGAAGCGGGTGGCGGCGGGCGGGAGATGAAGGCTTCCCCGGAGACAGTGCGGTCCTGGCCGCTGTCTCCGAGGTGACCACAGCGCTCTACGGAATCTGCAACCAGAGCGTGTCGATACCACTTGACAGCGGCCATACAGAACAAATAGTGAACAAATGGCTGAGGCCGAGCAAACGGGGGGAATACGATGTCGATGGAGTTGCTTGTCGGCTTGCCGGCCGGAATGACGACCACGGGCGGGGCGATCGCGGCCGAAGCCGCGCGTCTCGGCCTCACGCTCTCGTTCGACAAGGGTTTTTCGCTCGACGACGTCGACGGATTTCAGCCGGGCAGGCTGGCGCAGATGCAGGCCGGCATCGAAATCAGCGTCTCCGATCGAACGGAGGTCGATGATCTGGTGGAGCTATTCGGCCCGAATGCGGAGGGCATCGCGCGGGTCGTCGCCTTCTATTGGGGTGCGAGTTTCGTCGAGGGCGCCTTTGCCTATGCCGTTGCTGCGGCACTGATCTCGGCTTGCAAGGGCATCTGCTTCGATCCGCAGGAGGATGAGCAGTTGTCGCTCGAGCAAACCGTGCAGGCGGCGGAAGGCATGCTGTCCGCGGCCCGCAAGCAGACGGCGGATTGAGCGGCGCTACCGCCGCCCTGCGCCATACTGCGCCTCGTGCAGGCGCCGGTAGATCCCCGGCCGCTGCACCAGCTCCTGATGCCGGCCCTGCTCGGCGACGCCGCTCTCGTCGATGACGATGATGCGGTCGGCGTCCTGGATCGTCGCCAGGCGATGCGCGATCACCAGCGTGGTCCGGCCCTTCGACAGTTCGGCGAGCGAAGCCTGGATCGCCCGCTCGGTCTCGGTGTCGAGCGCCGAGGTCGCCTCGTCCAGGATCAGGATCGGCGGGTTCTTCAGGAACATGCGGGCGATGGCGAGGCGCTGCTTCTGCCCGCCCGAGAGCTTGACGCCGCGCTCGCCGATCACCGTGTCGAGCCCATCGGGCAAACGCGCGATCATCTCGTCGAGCCGGGCGCGCCTGGCGGCCTCGGTGATCTCCTCCTCGCTCGCGGTCAGCTTGCCATAGGCGATGTTCTCGCGGAGCGTCCCGGCGAACAGGAAGACGTCCTGCTGGACGATGCCGATCTGGCCGCGCAGCGACGCCAGCGTCATCTGGCGGATGTCGATGCCGTCGATGGTGATGCGACCGCCCTCGACATCGTAGAAGCGCGGCAGCAGCGAGCAGATCGTGGTCTTGCCGGCCCCTGACGGCCCGACGAAGGCGATGGTCTCGCCGGCGCGGATCGAGAGGTCTATCCCCTTCAGGATCTTGCGGTCCGCCGTATAGCCGAAGCTTACATTCTCATAGGCGATGTCGCCCTTGAGGCCGGAGACGGTGATGGCGCCGGGCAGGTCGGCGATATCGGGCCGCGTATCCAGGAACTCGGTGTAGCGCCGGAAGCCGGCGATCCCCTTCGGATAGGTCTCGATCACCGAGTTGATCTTCTCGATCGGCCGGAAGAACACCGTGACCAGCAAGAGGAAGCCGACGAAGCCGCCGGCGCTGAGGTCGCCGATCAGCACGTAATAGGCGCCGGCGATCATCACCGCCATCTGGGTCAGGCGCATGCCGAAATAGGAGAGCGAGGTCGAGGCCGCCATCAGCCGGTAGGCGTCGAGCTTGGTGCGGCGATAGCGCTGGTTGTCGACCGCGAACAGGCTGCGCTCGTGCTCCTCATTGGCGAAGGCCTGGACGACGCGGATGCCGCCGACATTCTCCTCGATGCGGGCATTGAACGAGCCGACGCTGCCGAACAGCTTCTGCCAGTTCGCCGTCATCCGCCGGCCATAGCGGCTGGTCAGCCAGGCGATCAAGGGCACGATCGTCGCGGTGATCAGGGCGAGCTGCGGATGCACCATCAGCATCAGCGCGAAGGCGCCGATGAAGGTCATCACCGCGATGAACAGGTCTTCGGGCCCGTGATGGGCGACCTCGCCGATCTCTTCCAGGTCCTTGGTCAGGCGCCCGACGAGATGGCCGGTCTTCTGGTTGTCGAACCAGCCGAAGGAGAGCTTCTGCAGATGGTCGAACGCCTTGCGGCGCATCTCGGTCTCGATATTGATGCCGAGCATGTGGCCCCAATAGGTCACCACCACCATCAGCCCGGCATTGATGAGATAGATCGCCAGCAGGCCGAGCGAGGCCAGCACGATCAGGCTCCAGTTTCCGTTCGGCAGCAGCTGGTCGACGAACAGTTTCACCGCGATCGGGAAGCCGAGTTCGAGCAGCCCCGATACCACGGCGCAGCCGAAGTCGAGCATGAAGAGCCCGCGATGGGGACGGTAGTAGGCGAAAAAGCGGGCGAGCATGGCGGCCTGTTAGCATATTGGCGAGGTGCCGGTCAGAGCGCGAGGTACGGAGCGTCACGCACGGGTTGCATTGCGGCGATCGAGCGAGGCGGTGCGACGGAGGTACCAATCTTGCTTTGTTGACGTGCGCGGGACGGAGGTCACGATCGGCTCCTTTCGGAGGGGCGGGCCGTGGTCAGACTGGTGTCCATTGCTGCTGCGCTGGCGTCGTGCGCCATGCTTGCCGGCGGTCCGGCATCCGCACAGGATGGTTGCAAGCAGGTCACCAGCTCCTGCTCTGCAATGTTCAAAAGCTGCGAGCAGAATTGCAACAAGGTCAGCAACAACGCGTCCGCCTGCATCGCCCGCGTTTGCAGCCAGCCGCTCGAAGGCTGCAAGGCGAACGGTGTCTGGCGCAGCGTCCAGAGCGGCTCGGCCTGCTGGGCGACCAAGAACAGGTCCTGAGCGGTTATCCGCCCAGCCGATATTTCACGAACCCCTCGCCGGCATCGCCGACCGGCTGCGCCTTCAGTGTCTCCGGCTTCTTGCTCACGGCGGCAGGGGAGGTCGGGAAGGTGACGTTGACGGTCGCGGGCAGCGGCTTCAACGACCAGTTGTTGTCGGCCGCCGGATTGATCGTCTTCTTCTCGATGATGTAGCGCACGATCACGTCGCGGTTGAGGTCGGGTGCCTCCAGCACCAGCGTCGTCTTGGTGCCCGGGAAATTGCCGCCGCCGGAGGCGCGGTAATTGTTGGTGACGATGATGAACTCCGCCTTCTCGTCGATCGGCTTGCCCTGGAAGGCGAGGTCGACGATGCGGTGCGCGTCCGGCGCGACCAGCTTGCCGTCGCCGTCATAGCGCGAGGCTTGCGTCACGTCGATCTGGTAGCTGACGCCGTCGATCACGTCGAAATTGAAGGCCGGGAAGCCCGGGTTGATCAGCGGCTGCTCCTCGGTCTTGGCGACGTCGATCTGGTTGAAGATGCCGGCCGAACGCTCTAGCCATTCGCGGATCTGCGCGCCGGTGACTTTCACGACCTGCACCGTGTTCGGGTAGAGATAGATGTCGGCGACGTTCTTGATCGCGATCGGCCCGGCCGGGATGTCGGTGAAGAAGGCCGGCCCGGCCCGCCCGCCCGATTTGAACGGCGCTGCGGCCGAGAGGATCGGCAAATCCTTGTACGGCGTCTGCGCCATCAGCGGCTTGGCATAGGCGATCTGCGCCTCGGCCACGATCTGCACCGACGGGTCGTCGGCGACGAGGGCGAAATAGCTGTTGATCGGCGCCGTCGTGGTGCCGACAGGCTCGCGCATATAGCTCAGCGTCGCTTCATGATCGGCCTTCACTGTCGCCAGCACGGCGGCCTCGACCTCGGCCTTCGACACGATCTTTCGGTCGGGCGTGCGCTCATAGATCGGCTTGGGATCGACCTTGAAATCGGCGATGCGCCAGCGCCCGTCGCGCTTTTCCAGCTCGAGGTCGACGATGCCGACATGCGAGCCCCAGAAGCCGGGCTGGCAGGCCGGCTTGCCATGCAGCGAGCCCTTCTTGTTGTCGACGCCCTCGATGCCGTCGAAGGCCTTGCCGCCCGGGAAGACGAGGTGCTGGTGGCCGGTCAGCACGACGTCGATGCCGTCGAGCTTGGCGAGGTGCAGCGCCGCATTCTCCTCGCCGCCCTTGCGCTCGCCGCCGGCGATGCCGGAATGGCAGAGCGCGATGGTGAGGTCGGGATGGGCCTGAGCGATCTCCGGCAAGTATTTCTGCGCGGCATCGACGATGTCGGTCGCGGTCACCTTGCGGTCGAGATTGCCCTTGTCCCATTGCATGATCTGCGGCGGCACGAAGCCAATCACCGCGATGTTGAGGACATGCTTCGCGCCGGCCTCGTCCTCGAAGCTCTGCTCGAAGATGCGCCAGGGCTCGATCAGCGTGCCGCCACCGACCTTATCGACATTGGCGCAGACGATCGGGAACTCGGCGCGGGCGAGGCCGTGCTCGAGGAAGTCGAGCCCGTAGTTGAACTCGTGGTTGCCGAGCGTGCCGCACTGATAGGGCAGGGCATTCATCGCGGCGATCATCGGATGGGTCTCGCCGGCCTTGAGCCCCTTCTTGTAGGCGACGAAATCGCCGAGCGAGGAGCCCTGCAGGAAGTCGCCATTGTCGAAGAGAAGGCTGTTCTTCGCTTCCGCCTGCGCTGCCTTGATCAGGTTCGCTGTCTTGGCGAGGCCGACCGTGTCATCGGGCGCGTCGCGGAAATAGTCATAGGGCACGACGTTGACGTGGAGGTCGCTGGTCTCCAGCAACCGCAGTTTGAGCTTGGCCGGCGCCTGCGCCGCCAGTGGTGTGGCCAGCGCTCCTGCTGCGGCGATGGCGGCCCCGGCCTTGAGCGTGTCACGGCGGCTGAAACGGAGGGCGCGGTCCATCATCGGCTCCTGAGCGAGGTGTTGGCAGAGACGCTAGCACCATGGCAGGACCGTGACACGGGGGAAGATGGTACTACCGGCTCACGCCCTCCATCCGCACGCGCCCGTCGGCACCTTCCGTCCAGGCCGCGATCGCCCCGTCGTCCAGCCGCTTCGCCTTCACCTGGAAGGCCTCGCCCGCGATCAGCGGCGCGAGCCCGCGATAGTCGAGCCGGATCGGCTCGCCGCCGGACAGCGTCGCGATGATGTTCATGATCAGTGTCGCCTGAATCGGCCCGTGCACCACGAGCCCGGCATAGCCCTCGATGCCGGTGACATAGGGCTGGTCGTAATGGATGCGGTGGCTGTTGAAGGTGATCGCCGAATAGCGGAACAGCAGCACCGGATCGGCCTCGACCGTCCAGGCCAGGTCGGCCGGGCGCGGCTCGGCTGGGGCTGGAGCAGATGGTGGCTCGGCGCCCGGCTTGGCCGCTTCGCGGTAAACGATGTTGTGGCGCTCGCGCAGCGCGACTCCGCGTGCCGTCACCAGCTCATGGTCGACCGCGACGAAGCAAAGCGGGCCGCTGCGGCCGTCCTTCCAGGTGACGTCGCCGATGGTCGAATGGCGGGTGACCTCGTCGCCGGTCCGCAAGGGCGCGATCGTCTCGATCCGCCCGCCGGCCCACATCCGCCGCGGCAGCGCAACCGGGGGCAGGAACTCGCCCTTGGCCGCATGCCCATCCCGGCCGAGCGCCGCCATCGGCGAGATCGGCGGCGCGAGGCACCAGTGCAGAGCGAGCGGCGCCTCGCCTTGGGCATAGGGCGCCAGATGCGGCGCGAAGATCGCCTCGTAGCTTGCGACGAGCCGCGGTGTGATCAGGTCGGAGGCCTCTTCGGTCTTGCCGATCCAGGATTTCAGATGGTCGATGGTCATCAGGCTCAATAGCTTCTCGGCATGCCGAGGACATGCTCGGCGAGATAGGACAGGATCAGGTTCGTCGAGATCGGCGCGACCTGGTAGAGCCGCGTCTCCCTGAACTTGCGCTCGACATCGTATTCCTCGGCGAAGCCGAAGCCGCCATGGGTCTGGATACAGGCATTGGCCGCCTCGAACGAGGCGTCCGCCGCCAGCATCTTGGCCATGTTGGCCTCGGCGCCCGGATTGGCGCCGGCCTCGTAGAGGGAGATCGCCTCGCGCACCATCAATTCGGCGGCGCGCATATTGGCGTAGGCCCTGGCGATCGGGAACTGGATGCCCTGGTTCTGACCGATCGGGCGGCCAAAGACCTGGCGCTCTTTCGCATAGCTCGACGCCTTGTCGATGAACCATTTGGCATCGCCGACGCATTCGGCCGCGATCAGGATGCGCTCGGCGTTCATGCCGGAGAGGATGTAGCGGAAGCCCTTGCCCTCCTCGCCGACGAGGTTGGCGGCGGGCACCCTGACATTGTCGAAGAAGACCTCGGTGGTGGCGTGGTTCATCATCGTCCGGATCGGCCGGATGGTGAGGCCGGCCTGAAGCGCTTCGCGCATGTCGAGGATGAAGACCGAGAGTCCGTCGGTGCGTTTCGCAACCTGGTCGCGCGGCGTGGTCCGGGCGAGCAGCAGCATCAGGTCGGACTGCGCGGCGCGGCTGGTCCAGATCTTCTGGCCGTTGACGACGTAATGGTCGCCCTCGCGGCGCGCTGTCGTCCGCAGCGCGGTGGTATCGGTGCCACTGGTCGGTTCGGTGACGCCGAAGGCCTGCAGGCGGAGCTCGCCCGAGGCGATCTTGGGCAGATAGCGCTGCTTCTGCTCGGCGTTGCCATGGCGCAGCACCGTGCCCATCACATACATCTGGGCATGGCAGGCGCCGCCGTTGCAGCCCTGGCGCTGGATCTCCTCCATGATCGCCGCCGCGGCCGAGAGCGTGAGTCCCGCGCCGCCGTACTCCTCTGGGATCAGTGCCGAGAGGAAGCCACTCTGCGTCAGTGCCGTGACGAACTCGCTGGGATAGGCCATCTCGCGGTCAAGCTTGCGCCAGTACTCGCCGGGGAAGTCGGCACAGAGCTTCGCCACCGCCTCGCGGATGTCGGTGTGATCGTTGGCTGTCGTCATGCTCATCTCAGGCTGATCGCGCCGCCGTCGCCGCGAATTCGCGGCGCAACGCTTCGTCATGCTCGCCGAGGCCAGGCGGCGCCCGCATCGGCACCCGCTTGCCGTCGACCAGCACCGGCGGCGCCAGTACCTCGATCGGGCCGTTCGGCGTCGGGACGGGCAGCGCCGTCGCGGCCGGATGGTCGATCAGGTCGGCCATGGTCGAGACCGTGCCATAGGCGATACGGGCGGCATCGAGCCCGGCCGCCGTCTCGGCGTAGGAGCGGGTAGCAAGGATCGCCTGGATCGCGGCATCGAGGGCAGGGCGGTTGCGCACGCGCAGCACATTATTGGCAAAGCGCGGATCTTCGAGGAGGCCGGCATCGGCGAGCACGTCGCGCGCCAAAATCTGCCATTCGCGCTCGCTCTGGATCGAGATCAGAACCTCGGCATCGGCGAGGCGGAAGACGCCATAGGGCGCGATCGAGGGGTGAGCGAGGCCGAGCCGCGGCGGCTCGATGCCGCCGTAGCGCCGCGTCAGATAGGGGACGTTCATCAGATCGGCGATGGTGTCGAACAGCGAGAGCTGGATGCGTGAGCCCTCGCCAGTGCGCCCGCGCCGGATCAGCGCCTCCAGGATCGCGGCATAGGCGGCGTTGCCGGTGGCGATGTCGGCGATCGAGATGCCGATCCGCGTCGGACCTGAGTCGGGGCTGCCCGTGACGGCGGCGAGGCCGGCTTCCGCCTGGATCAGGAGGTCATAGGCCTTCTTGGTGTAGTGCGGCGTGCCCGGCGCATAGCCCGAGATGTCGCAGGTGATCAGCCTGGGATGGCGCCGGCGCAGCGCCTCGCTGCCGATGCCGAGCCGGTCGGTCGCGCCGGGGGCGAAATTCTGGATGAAGACGTCGGCCTGCGCCAGCATCGCTTCGACCAGAGCGAGGTCCGTCTTGTCCTTGAGATCGACCCGGCAGGATTCTTTGCCGCGGTTGATCCAGACGAAATAGGAGGACAGGCCCCCGGCGTAATCGTCATAGCCGCGCGAGAAGTCGCCTTCCTCCCGCTCCAGCTTGATGACGCGGGCGCCGGCGTCGGCGAGCCGGCAGCTCGCCAGCGGAGCGGCCACGGCCTGCTCCAGCGCCACCACCAGGACTCCCTCGAGAGCGTTGGTCATCAGTCAGTCACGCGCCTTCCGTTCCGCGCGAGAGATCGCTGTCAGCCCGATGAAGTCAAATAGCGTTTCGCGATGGCCGCCATAGCGCCAGCTCCATAGAAAAACCCTATGGCCTTCATCGCTTTATCCTTCTTGTCCGACTGCTGGCTCTATGCGCCCCTTTTCGCCGGACGAGGCGCCGCTCAAGAGCGCCCGATGTCATGCGAGGTTCAGGGAGGACGCTCATGAAGACGATGAAACTGGTGGTTGCCGCATTGGCCGGCACGCTGCTCGCAGGGCACGCGTTTGCGCAGGACAAGCCGAAGGAACTGGTGGTCGGCATCGCCACCTTCCTGTCGGGCCCGGCCTCGGTCTTCGGCGTGCCTGGCCGCAATGCCGCCGACCTGCTGATCGCAGAGATCAACGCCAAGGGCGGCGTACTCGGCGTGCCCCTGAAGCCGGTCTATGTCGACGAGGGCGCCGGCACCAACCAGCTCCTCTCCGAATATCGCCGCGTCGTGCAGGAGCAGGGCGCGCAGGTGATGCTGGGGGCGATCTCCTCGGGCTCCTGCAATGCGCTCGCACCCGTCGCCGAGGACCTCAAGGTCGTCAACGTGATGTGGGATTGCGGCACGCAGACCATCTTCGAGGACGGCAAGTGGAAATATTCTGTCCGGACGCAGGCTCATGCCGGCGCCGAGATGATGGCGACGCTGCTCTACCTGATGAAGGTGAAGCCTGACTTCAAATCGGTCGCCGTGGTCAACCAGGACTATGCCTGGGGCCGTGAATCCTGGGCGCTGCTGCAGGCCGGCCTGAAAGCGCTGAAGCCGGACGTCAAGGTCGTCGCCGAGCTCTTCCCTAAGTTCGGCGCGCCTGATTTCTCGACCGAGATCACTCGCCTCTCGGCACTGCGGCCCGATGTGGTGATCTCGACCTCCTGGGGTGGCGATCTCGACACCTTCGTCCAGCAGGCGGCGGCGCGCGGCCTGCTGAAGCAGTCGACCTTCGTGCTGCCTCTGGCCGAAAGCTCGCTGGAGCGGCTCGGCAATGTCCTGCCGGAAGGCGTGATCGTCGGCTCGCGCGGCGATCATTACTGGCGCCATCCCAAGCACAAGGACACGCCGGAGATGCAGGCCTTCGTCAAGGCGTACAAGGACAAGACTGGCGTCTACCCGATCTACCCGACCTTCCACATGCAGCAGGCCCTGACCGGCCTGGTGAAGGCCTATGAGAAGGCCGGCGCCGGCGGCAAATGGCCGAGCAAGGAAGAGGTCATCGCCGCCTTCGAGGGGCTGGAGTTCAAGTCGCTGACCGGCACGATCACCATCCGCCAAGACCACCAGGGGCTGGAGGACCAGTTGCTTGGCACGACCAAGCGCGTGCCGGAGTTTCCCTTCGCGGTCTACGACAAGATGGCGCTCTATCCCGGCAAGCTGGTCACCACGCCGCTCGGCGAGAAGTCGCTCGACTGGTTCGCCAAGGTGAAGCCGGACCTCGTGACCGACAAGTCGATCGAGACCTTCGACTACGCGAAGTGAGTGACCAGCCGGTGCTCGTTGTCATTGCGAGCGCAGCGAAGCAATCCAGCAGCGCTCCTGCCGCCCTGGATTGCTTCGTCGGCTTCGCCTCCTCGCAATGACGGTGAGGCGCCTCGGGCAAGATCTGAAGAACGGACCGCATGCCTCCTGAAATGCTCCTCCTCGCCGCGCTCGACGGCCTGGCCTATGGCTCGCTGATCTTCCTGGTCGCGGTCGGGCTGTCGCTGATTTTTGGCGTGCTCGGCATCGTCAACGTCGCCCATGGCTCGTTCTATGCGATCGGCGCTTATGTCGCGGCGGCCGGCGTGCTCGCCATCGGCGCGGCCGGATTGCCGACCTGGCTCGCCTTCCCGACGCTACTGATCGCGGCTGCGCTGGTCGGCATCCTCGTCGGCGGCCTCGTCGAGATCGCCTTGCTGCGCCGCGTCTACGGCAAGGAGGAGGTGCTGCAGCTGATCGTCACCTTCGCCGTCTTCATGATCCTGGAAGACGCGCAGAAGGTCGTCTTCGGCGTGCAGCCCTATTTTGCCAACGCGCCGATGAACTGGCTCGGCACGGTCGAGGTCTTCGGCATCTTCTACACGACTTACCAGCTCATCCTGATGCCGCTGGTCGCAGCTGCGGTACTGCTCGGCCTGCGCTTCTTCCTGCGCCGGACCAGCTTCGGCCGCGCCATCGTCGCGGTGACGCAGGATCGCGAGGCCGCGACCGCGATGGGCATCGATGCGGCGCGGGTCTACCTGATCACCTTCATCATCGGGGCATCGCTGGCGGCGCTCGGCGGCGCGCTCGCCTCGGCCACGACCTCGCTCACCCCCGGCATCGGCGCCGGCACGCTCGTCCTCTCCTTCGCCGTGGCGGCGACGGCCGGGCTCGGCCGGATCGAGGGTGCGGCGGTGGCGGCGCTCTTGATCGGGCTCGGCCGTTCGGCCGCGGTCTATTTCGCGCCGGAATTCGACGTGCTGATCCCCTATCTCATCATGATGCTCGTGCTGCTGGTCCGTCCGCAGGGCCTGTTCTCGACCGTGCAGACGAGGAAGGTGTGATGGCGCGCCAGCTCGTCTTCGGCCTCGCGCTGATCGCAGCGCTCGCGGTCTTCCCGCTGTTCTCGCCCTGGTCGACGGTGATCCTGACCGTGGCCTTGTGCGAGGGATTGGCAGCGCTCGGCATCATGGTGCTGCTGCGCGCCGGCCAGGTCTCATTCGGCCATGGCCTGTTCTTCTCATTCAGCGCCTATGCCGTCGCTTTCCTGGCCGCGGCCAAGGTCGGCCACGAGGCGTTGATCCTGATCCCGGTCGGCATGGCGGCCTCGGGCCTGCTCGCCGCGATCGTCGGTCTCTTCGTCGTGCGCTACCGCGCGATCTTCTTCGGCATGCTCAACCTCGCCATCTCGATGGTATTCTTTTCGCTGCTGGAGAAGCTCTTCCCGATCACCGGGGGCGCCGACGGCAAGCGCGTGCCGCGGCCGACCTTCGCCGGCCTCGAATTCGGTCGCGAGCAGTTCGAGCTCGCGACCTTCTACGTCACGCTGGTGCTCTGCATCGTCGCTGCGCTCTTCGTCGGGCGCTACCTGCTCTCGCCCGGCGGCAAGGCGCTGGAGGCGATCAAGTCGAACGAGACGCGGCTAGAATATCTCGGCGTCTCGCCGCGCAAGGTGCTCTACGGCGCCTATCTGCTCTCCGGCCTGCTGGCCGGACTGGGCGGCGCGATCATCGCGCTGGTTTCCGGCCACGTCACGCCCGAGCTGGCCTACTGGGTCCGCTCCGGTGAGTTCGTCTTCATCGCGATTTTGGGCGGCATCGGCGGCGTCGCCGGGCCCTTCCTCGGCGCGCTGATGTTCCAGATCATCCGCGGCTATGCGGCGGTCTATGCGCCCGAGACCTGGCACGCGGTGCTCGGCGTCATGCTGCTGGTCATCATCTTCTTCGCCCCAGCGGGCCTCTACGGCATCGTCGCGGGCAAGGGTGCGAAACCGCAGCGCGAGGAGGGCGGGCGATGAGCGGCGTCATCCTCGAGGCGGACGACCTCAGCCTGCGCTTCGGCGGCGTGCAGGCGGCGAACGGCGCCTCGCTCAAGGTCATGGCGAACGAGCGCATCGCCATCATCGGCCCGAACGGCGCCGGCAAGACCACCTTCATCAATCTCTGCACCGGCTATCTCAAGCCGCAATCCGGCCGCGTGGTCTTCAATGGGGAGGATGTGACGCGCCTCTCGCCGCAGGCGATCACCCGCCTCGGCATCGGCCGTTCCTTCCAGATCCCGCAGCTCTTCCTCGACAACACCGTTATCGAGAACCTGTTGCTGGCGCTCTCGGCGCGCGAAGGCTCCTGGTCGCCCTTCCTCGCCATGCAGCGCCACCCCAAAGCCGAGGAGATGTGGGCGCTGCTTGATCTGGTCGGCCTGAAGGAGACCGGCAACCGCATTGTCCGCGAACTGCCGGAGGGCATGCGCAAGCTGATCGACATCGCCGTCGCGCTCGCGCTCGAACCGAAGCTGATCTTCATGGATGAGCCGACCAGCGGGGTGTCCTCGACCGAGAAGTTCCAGGTGATGGACACGTTGACCCGCGTACTCGACGCCCGCGCCACCACGGCGGTCTTCGTCGAGCACGACATGGACGTGGTCGCCCGCTACGCCAATCGCGTCGCGGTCTGGACCGGCGGGCGCATCGCCCATCAGGGCACGCCGGAGGAGATCCTCAGCCATCCGGAGGTGCGCGAGACCGTGATCGGGGTGGGGGTCTGAGATGCTGGAGATCAAGGAGCTCTCGGCTGAGATCGAAGGCGTGCAGGTGCTGCGCCGGGCCTCGCTGTCGCTGGAGGAGGGCGCGACCGTCGCCCTCATCGGCCGCAACGGCGCCGGCAAGACCAGCCTGCTGCGCGCGATCATGGGCTTCATGACGGTGACCGGCGGCGCGATCAGCTTCGATGGCAAGCCGCTCGACAGCGTGAAGGCGCATGAGCGGCCGCGCCTTGGCATCGGCTATGCGCCCGAGGATCGCCGGCTGTTCTCGACCTTCACCATCGAGGAAAATATCCGCCTGCCGGCCGAGGTGATGAAGCTCGGCGAGGCGGAGATCGTAAGAAGGCTGGAGCGCATCTATGCGGTACTGCCCGAGCTCGCCGATCTGCGCCAGAGGCCGGCGGCGGGGCTCTCCGGCGGGCAGGGCAAGATGGCGGCGCTCGCCCGGGCGCTGATGGTCGGCAGCCGCGTCATCCTGCTCGACGAGCCCTTCCAGGGCCTCGCTCCGGTCTTGGCCAATCGCTACGCGGCCGCCCTGCGCGCTCTGCGCGACAGCCATCCCGACATCGCCTTGCTGATCACCGAATCCAACCCCAGTCTGCTGCGCAACTTCGCAGGCCGCGCTTATGCGATCGAGCGCGGCGAGGTCAGCGAAACGCAATTGGCCGAAAGCTCGCTTGCTGCCGCCGGATTGCATTGAGACGATACGAGACGGCATCGCCGTAGACGGAGACCATCATGACCCAGCATTTCATCAACGGCCGGCACGTCGCCGGCCGCACCGGCGAGACCATGGCGGTGCTCGCGCCGGCGACCGGCGAGGAATTCACCCGCATCGCCTGCGGCAACGCCGATGACATCGACGATGCGGTGCGCGCTGCCCGCGCCGCCTATGAGGGCGCCTGGGGCAAATTGACGGCGGCCGAGCGCGGCCGGCTGATCTCCAAGCTCGCGCTCAAGGTCCAGGACCATTTCGACGAACTGGCGCGAATCGAGGCGCAGGACACCGGCAAGCCGATGGCGCAGGCGCGCGCCGATATCGAGGCGACCGTGCGCTATTTCGAGTTCTATGGCGGCGCGGCCGACAAGGTCCACGGCCACATCATTCCGTTCCTCAACGGCTACAATGTCAGCGTCGTGCACGAGCCCTATGGCGTCACCGGCCATATCCTGCCCTGGAACTATCCGGCGCAGATGTTCGGCCGCTCGCTGACCGCTTCGCTCGCCATGGGCAATGCGGTGGTGCTGAAGCCGGCCGAGGATGCCTGCCAGACCGCGCTTCGCCTCGCCGAGCTCGCTACGGAGGTCGGCTTTCCGGACGGCGCGATCAATATCGTCACCGGCCGCGGCCATGAGGCAGGCGAGGCGCTCTGCCGCAATCCCGGCGTCGGTTTCATCTCCTTCACCGGTTCGCCGCAGGTCGGCCAGATCATCCAGAAGGCCTGCGCCGACAACTTCATCACCTGCACGCTCGAACTCGGCGGCAAGTCGCCCCAGATCGTCTTCGACGATGCCGATTTCGATGCCGCCGTGCCGATCGTCTGCAAGGCGATCGTCCAGAACACCGGCCAGACCTGCTCGGCCGGCAGCCGCGTGCTGGTGCAGAAGACCGTCTATGACGACTTCGTCGGCGCCGTCGCCAGGCAGTTCTCCAAGCTGCGCGCCGGCACGCCCGAGATGGATCTCGATTGCGGCCCGGTGATCAACGCCAAGCAGCGCGGCCGGGTGCAGAGCTTCGTCGACCAGGCTCGCGAGCAGGGCATCCCGGTCCTCGCCGAGGGCGCGATCGCCCAGGGCGTGCCCAATGGCGGCTTCTACGTCACCCCGACCCTGTTCGGTCAGGTGCCGCGCGGCAACCGGCTGGAGCAGGAGGAGGTCTTCGGGCCCGTGCTCGCAGCCTTCTCCTTCGACGACGAGGAGGATGCGGTGAAGCTCGCCAACGCCACGCCGTACGGTCTCGTCGCCGGCGTCTGGACCAATAATGGCGGGCGCCAGCAGCGCGTCGCCAAGCGCGTCCGGGCCGGTCAGGTCTTCATCAACGGCTATGGCGCCGGCGGCGGCATCGAATTGCCCTTCGGCGGAACCGGCAGGAGCGGCCATGGCCGCGAGAAGGGCTTCATGGCGCTGGAGGAGTTCGCCGTCGCCAAGACCATCGTGCATAAGCACGGGTGAGGCGGAACCAGTAGATCGCGGCCAGGTTGTTCATCCATAGGGAGTAGCTTGGGATCGCAAGCGAACAGGTCTTGCGCCCCCTTGCGGGCGCAAGCATTGATTGACCCATGTGGATGCTGCCGGCAGGCGATACCGTCGAGATCCTGGGAGGATTACTTGCGCCCCTGCAGGGCCGGCGCATCCTCGATATCGGCTGCGGCCGGGGCAATCTGCTGCAGGCGCTGGCCGAGCGAGGCGCCAGTGTTGCCGGGCTCGATCCGGACGAGGCGATGCTGGAGGTCGCGCAGACGCTCGTGCCGAAGGCCGCGCTGAAGCAGGGCTGCGCCCAGCTCCTGCCCTTCGGCGATGCCAGCATGCACGCCGCGATCTTCCTCAACAGCCTGCACCATATCCCCATCCCCGACATGCTGCTGGCGCTGGAGGAGGCCGCGCGCGTCGTCGGCAAGGGTGGCAGCGTCATCGTCGTCGAATCCCTGTCGGAAGGATCGTTCTTCGATGCGCTGCGACTGATCGAGGATGAGACCGAGGTCCGGCAGGCCGCACAGGATGCGATCGTCAGGGCGAGGCGCCTCGGCATCGTCAGCGAGATCAGGCAGATCGAATACGACCGCATCGAAACGTTTCGCGATGCCGAGGCCTTCCTGGAGCGTGCCGTCGTGATCGATCCCGCTCGCGAGGAGCGGGCGCAGGCAGCGCGCGGCAAGCTGCTCGCGCGCTTCGAGGCACTGTCGGATCACGACAAGGGCGGCTATGTCCTGCACCAGCCGCTGCGGCTGCATCATCTCAAGGTGCCGTTCGCGGCGAAGCCGGCGGGAACCTCCGCCATGTACGGCTGAGGTTCAGCCCGCGCCGGCTGGGGCCGGCAGCCGGGGATCCTTCACCCGCCCCGGCCATTCGCCGGTGATGCCGGGCTGGACCGGCCGCTCCAAATAGGTCGAGAGCACGACATAGCTGCGCGTCGCGGTGACGCCGGGCACGTCGTAGATCTTCGCCAGCAGGCCTTCGAGCGCATGCGTGCTCTCGGTCCGCACTTTTAGCATCATGCAGGTGTCGCCGGCGACCGAATGGATCTCCTCGACCTCCGGATGTGCCTCGATCGCCAAGAGCGTCGTGGTCTTGCCCCAGCCGGTGGTATCGACATGGACGAAAGCGAGCAGCGTCTTGCCGGTCGCCTCGGGCTCGATCAGCGCCGCGACCCGCTTGATGACGCCTGAGCGCCGCAGCCTCTTGACCCGCTCATGCGCCGCCGGCGGCGACAGGCCGACGCGCTCGCCGAGATCGGCGTAGCTGATCGTCGCATCCTCAACCAGGATGCCTAACAGCTTTCGGTCCATCGCATCGAGTTCGCGCTCGGCTCCGCGGCTGCGCCGAACCCCATCTGTTTTTTCGAGCATTCGTTGATCCTCGATTGATCCAGAATTTCATTCGGTCATTCTGTCGAAATGTCGAATGAAAATCAAACAACCTCGGAAGTACATCGCATCCCCGCGGCAGCCTATGCGCTCTGCCTGTGCATCGGCCTCGTCGGCGCCAACTCGCTGGCCCTGGGGCCGATCGCGCCGCGCGTCGCTGAGAGTTTCGCCAGCGGCGTGCCGGCGGTGATGACGGCCTCGGCCGCTTTCGGGATCGGCACTGCGGCGAGCGCCCTGCTGCTCGCCGGGCTGATCGACCGCTTCGGCGCGGGGCGGGTCTTGCGCTATGCGCTGCTGGCCTTCCTGGCCGCGCTTGCGGCGAGCGGAGCGGCGCCGGTCCTGCCGGCCTTCGTCGGCGCGCAATTGCTGGCCGGGCTCGCAGCCGGCCTCGCATTGCCGGCGATCTACACGCTTGCCGCGCTGGCGGCGCCTGCCGGCCGCGAAAGCGACACGCTCGGCATCGTCCTGTTCGGTTGGACGCTTAGCATGGTCGCCGGCGTCTCGCTCTCGGCGGTGATCGCCGATCTCCTGGGCTGGCGCATGGTCTACGCCATCGTCGTCGTCGCCGGTCTCGCCGCCATGGCAGGAACCACGAAGCTGACCGCGGCTGGCAACGCGACCGGGCGTGGGGCGCCGTCTCCGCTCTCGGCCCTGCGCGTTCCCGGCATTGCGCCGCTGCTGCTCGCCTGCGCCGCCTTCATGGCCTCGTTCTATGGCGTCTACGCCTATGTCGGCGACCACCTGCATCGTGGGCTCGGCCTGCCGGTCAGTGCCGGCGGCCTGCTCGCGCTCTGCTACGGTCTCGGCTTCGGCGCGACGACCTTCCTCGACCGCTGGATCGACCGCCTCGGCCCCGCCCGCCTGCTGCCGCTGTTCTTCACGATTGTCGGTGGCGTCTATCTGGTGATGACGGTCGCTTCGGCTTCCTACCTGGCGCTGCTCGCCGTCGTTTTCTTCTGGGGCATGGCCAACCACGCGGCGTTGAATGTGCTGATCCTGCGGCTGGCTTCGCTCGATCCCAGCCGCCGCGGCGCGATCATGGGCCTCAACAGCGGCGTCACCTATCTCGCGCTCTTCGCCGGGACGACGGGCTTCGGGCCGCTCTATGCGCGTGCCGGCTTCCCGGCGCTTGCCGGGCTCGCGGTCGCGCTGATGCTGGTCGCGGCCCTTGCCGCAGCGCTGGCGACGCGCTCCGTCATTCCGGGGCAGGCCGCAGGCCTGAGCCCGGAACCCAGAACCGATGCGGGTTCTCGATAGCACTGGAGATGCCCAGCCTCTTTCGGAGACGGCATCGGTTCTGGGTTCCAGGCTCGCCGCTTCGCGGCGCCCCGGAATGACGTTTCACATCTGGATGACGTGCCGGATCGTCCGGCCTTCGTTGAGCGCGTCGAAGCCTTCGTTGATACCGTGGAGCGGGCTCGAGCTGGTCCAGAGCTTGTCGACCGGCAGCCGGCCGCGCTGATAGAGGTCGATGAAGCGGGGAATGTCGCGCACCGGGATGCAGGAGCCGACATAGGAGCCCTTCAGCGTCCGTTCCTCGCCGACGAGCCGGACCGGCGCCAGGGCCATGGTATGCGAGGGATTGGCGAGGCCAGCCGTGGTGGTCGTGCCGCCGCGCCGCGTGATCTGGTAGGCGAGCTCCAGCGCCTTCACCGAGCCAGCCATCTCCAGCCCGTGGTCGACGCCACCCTTGGTCGTCGCGCGGATCGCCTCGACGACATCGGGCGCGCCGGCATTGAAGGTGTCGGTCGCGCCGAGCTCGCGGGCGACCCTGAGCTTCTCGTCCGAGAGATCGACGGCGATCACGCGCGAGGCGCCGCAGGCGACGGCGCCGAGCAGGGCGGAGAGGCCGACGCCGCCGAGCCCGACCACCGCAGCCGTCTCGCCGGCGCGGACCTTGGCGGTGTTCACGGCCGCGCCGACGCCGGTCAGCACGGCGCAGCCGAACAGCGCGGCGATCTCGTGCGGGATCTCGGCCTCGATCTTCACCAGCGAATGGCGCGACATCACCGTGTGCTCGGCGAAGGCGGAGACGCCGACATGGTGATTGACCGGCTTGCCGTTCTGCGACAGCCGGCGCCCGCCCGCCATCAACTCGCCAACGCCATTGGCGGCATTGCCTGGCTCGCACAAGGCAGGGCGCCCCTCGCTGCACGGCGCGCAATGGCCGCAGGAGGGCACGAAGACCATGACGACGCGGTCGCCCTTCTCGAGGTCGGCGACGCCGGGGCCGACCTCCTCGACCTCGCCGGCCGCCTCATGGCCGAGCACCATCGGCACCGGCCGGGGCCTGTTGCCGTCGATCACCGAGAGGTCGGAATGGCAGAGGCCCGCGGCGCGGACCCTGACCAGCACTTCGCCCATCGCCGGTGGAGCGAGCTCGACCTCCTCGATCCGGAGCGGCTTCGACTGCGCATAGGGCGCGGTGACGGGGCTGGCGTGCAGCACGGCGGCGCGGGTCTTCAAGGCGTGTCCTCGTGAGCTGATCTGCCCGGAGTGTTCGACCCCGACCCATCGCCTGTCAAAGACGAAATCCCGATCAACCGTATAAGGCGGGTGGATCGGTCTCGTCGCCGAGCGTCGCGGTCCAGCGCTCGTCGGCGACGAGGCCACGCAGAATCTCCCAGGAGAGCTGGCCGATGGCGCGAGCCGCCGCCGTCATCGGCCGCTCGGTCGAATAGGCGAGATAGACCTTGCGATAGAGCGATGGTTCTTCCAACGGCCAGGTATGGAAGATGCCGGCCTTCTCCTGCGCCCTGACCGCCATGCGCGGCAGGATGCCGTAGCCGAGGCCGCGCTCGGCCAGGCGCTTGATCTGCGCATAGGATTCGATCTCGACCGCAGCATGGACGGTGGCGTTGATGCCCGCCGCCGCCTCGTCGATCTGATCGCGCAGGCCATGGCCGGGCCCGGGCAGGATCAGGTCGAGCCCAGCAGCCTCCGTCAGCGTCACCGCCGTGCCGGGGGCGGTCTTGAGCTGCGTCAGTGCCGGCATGCCGAACAGGCAGAGCTCCTCGGTCAGGACATGATGGATGCCGAGCCCCTTCGGGTCTGAGGTCGAGTAGATCACCGCAAGATCGACCTCGCCCTTGCGCAGCCAGTCGAGCACGAAGCCGCTCATCGCCTCGGCAATGCGGATGCGCACATCCGGAAAGCGCTCCTGTGTCGCCTCGATCAGCGGCACGCTGAATTGCTCGCTGACCGTGCCGGGCAGGCCGATACGGACTTCGCCCGCCGGCGCCGCCTGCTCGCCGCGGACGCTGTCGCGCAGCTCGGCGAATTCGGCGAGGATGATGCGGGCCTTGGCGAGCAGGCGCTCGCCAGCCTCGGTCGGCTGGACGCCGCGCGTGCCGCGATGCAGCAGGGCGACGCCGAGTTCGTCCTCCATATGACGCAGATGCTGGCTCAGCGCCGGCTGCGCCACGCGAAGCTTGAGCGCCGCCTTGGAGAATGAGCCCTGTTCGACGATGGCCGTGAAATAGCGCAACTGGCGCAGATCCATCGCCGCCCGATCCCCCAATGATGCTGTTCCACCGCTGCCGCGAGAAGCGGCAGCTTTCTCTTATGCAGACTAGAGCGAAGCCTTATTGGCCGTCCACTCCGCAGGCGTGCATCCTTTCCTTCCGGCAAGGCCTGACGCGACGCAAGGCCACCCGGCGAAAAAGACGGCGCCCGACGCCGCTTCCCTTTCATCCGGAGGAACGCCATGTCGAACCTGCTCATTCCGCCCACCAGCCGCCGCGGTTTTCTGTCCGGAGCGGCGGCACTCGCTGCCGGAGCGGCTTTGCCGGGTGGTGCCTTCGCCAAGGCCCCGCTCGCGAACAGCCAGGTGCCCTATTACTACCGCTTCGCGCTCGGCCAGGCCGAGGTCACGGTGGTCTCGGACGGGCCGCTGCCGCTCGGTGACCCCGGCTCCAGCTTTCTCGGCCTGCCGAAGGAGCAGGTCTACGGCCTGCTCGAGACGAATTTCCTGGCCAAGGACAATGTCGTGCTCGAACAGAACATCCCGATCGTCAATTTCGGCGACCGGCTGGTGATGTTCGACACCGGCATGGGCTTCTCCAAGGCCTTCGGCCCGACGACCGGACGGCTGCTCAAGAGCATGCAGGAGGCCGGCATCGATCCGGCCTCGATCGACGCGATCGTCTGCAGCCACGCCCATATCGACCACACCGGCGGCATCTGTTCGGCCGAGGGCAAGCCGCACTTCCCCAATGCGCAGATCTATATCAGCCAGGTCGACCATGATTACTGGCTCGACGACGCCAGGCTCGGCACGCCGTTCAAGGCCTTCGGCGAGCATGCCCGTGCCAATTTGAGGCCGGTGCGCGACCGCATCGTGTTCTTCAAGGACGGGCAGGAGTTCCTGCCGGGCATCACCGCGATCTCGGCGCCGGGCCACAGCCCCGGCCACACCATCTTCAACGTCTCCTCCGGCGGGAAGTCGTTCACCTTCCTCGGCGATCTCACCCATCACCCGGTGCTGCTGACCGAGAATCCGCGGGTCGAGTTCGCCTATGACTGGGATCCGAAGATGTCGGTGCAGTCGCGGGTCAAGCTGCTCACCATGCTGGCCGAGCAGAAGACGCCGGTGATGTCCTATCACTTCGCCTGGCCGGGCTTCGGCAACCTCGCCAAGGCCGGCGACGGCTTCCGCTACTATCCCGCTGCGATGCAGATGCTGCGCGGCTGAGCTGATCCTCCCCCAGGCTCAGTCTGTGCGGCGGCCATGGGTGCCTGGGCGCGGCCCCGGGCACCCATGGCCACTATCGGTGCCCTCACGCCGCTTCCGTCATGGCGCCGCCGAGGAAGAGCTGGGCGACGCGGGGATCGGCGAGAATAGTGGCTGCCGGGCCCTGCATGCGGGTCTGGCCGAGCTCCAGCACCAGGCCTTCGTCGGAGATTTCCAGCGCCGAGCGGGCGTTCTGCTCGATCATCAGGATGGTGACGCCCTTGGCGCGCAGCTCCTTCAAAATGTCGAAGGTCTCCTGCACCAGCATCGGCGAGAGGCCGATCGAGGGCTCGTCGATCAGCACCAGCTTGGGGTCGAGCAGCAGCCCGCGCACGATCTCGAGCTGCTTCTGCTGGCCGCCGGAGAGGGTCGAGGCCTGGACGTCGGCCTTGGCCCGCAGCGATGGGAAGCGGTCGAGCGCCGCTTCGATCCGCTTGGGCATGTCGGTGATCTGGCTGCCGGCCGCGACCGCGCCGAGCTCGATATTGTGGCGCACCGAGAGCTCGGGGAAGATGTTGCGGCCCTGCGGTACATAGCAGATGCCGGCTTCGAGCAGCTTGCGCTGGTTCCAGTTGGTGATCTCCTGGCCTTCCAGCCGGATATGGCCTTCGCGCACCTTGAGCAGGCCGAAGATCGCCTTGAACACGGTCGACTTGCCGGCGCCGTTCGGGCCGATCACCGTGGTGATCGCGGCGCGCGGCACCTTGAACGTGGTGCCGTTGAGGATGGTCATGGCGCCGTAGCCGCCGACCACGCCGTCGAGTTCGAGGATGGGGGTCATTCTCGTCTCCATTCCCATTCACGTCATTCTCGGGCGGAGCGCAGCGCAGACCCGAGAATCTCTTTCAGGAGATGCTCGGGTCAAGCCCGAGCATGACGGCTAGTGCCCCAGGTAGGCTTCGATCACGGCCGGATTGGCGCGGACCTCGGCCGGGGTGCCCTCGGCCAGGACCTTGCCTTCGGCCAGCACGATGACGCGCGAGCACAGCGACATCACGAAATCCATGTTGTGCTCGATCACCACGAAGGTCGCGCCCTGTTCGGCGTTGATGGCGCGCAGGCGCTCCTTGAGGTCGCCGAGCATGGTGAGGTTTACGCCGCCGGCCGGCTCGTCGAGCAGGACGAGGCGCGGACCCGCCATGAAGGCCATGGCGGCGTCGAGCAGCTTCTGCTGGCCATAGGAGAGCCCGCCGGCCTTGGCGTCCGCGAGATGGCCGAGCTTGAAGAAGCCGATCATCTGCTCGGCCTTGGCCGAAAGCCCGGCATCGCGTGGCCCGAAGAAGCGCGAAAGCATCGTGCCTTCGTGCTCCTGCCCGGCGAGGATCAGGTTCTCGCGCACCGAGAGCTCGGGGAAGACCTGGAGCAGCTGGAAGGTCCGGCTGACGCCGAGCTTGTTGAGCTCCGAGGGGCGCATATTGGTGACGTCGCGCCCGTCGAGCTTCACCGCGCCCTCGGTCGGCTCGAGCTGGCCGAGGATGCAGTTGAACAAGGTCGACTTGCCGCAGCCATTGGGGCCGATGATGCCGAGGATCTCGCCTTCGTTGACCTTGAAGGAGACGCCGTTCACCGCCTTGATGCCGCCGAAGGCCTTGTGGAGGTTCGAGACTTCGAGAACCTGGTTCATCGGGCGCCCTCCTTCTTGCCGGTGAGCTTCGCCCAGCCGCGTTCGAGCAGGCCGCTCATGCCTTGCGGGCAGGCGATCAGCAGCAGCATGACGATGGCCGCGAAGATGATCAGGTAAAGCGAGCCGGCAAAGCGCAGCCATTCCGGCAGCACGACGCCGAGCAGTGCGCCGATGAAGGGGCCGAGCAGATAGCCGGCGCCGCCGGCGACCACCATCAGCAGCAGGAAGAAGCTCTGCGACAGCGAGAAGGGCGAAGGGTCGATGAACTCGACCAGCGGCGCATAGAGCGCGCCGGCAAAGCCCGCATAGGCCGAGCCGATCGCGAAGGCGAGCAGCGTGTACATGCGGGTGTCGATGCCGAGGCTCGCGGCGCGGATCGGGTTCTCGCGCAGCGCCGTGAAGGCGCGGCCCCAGGGCGAGCGGATCATCCACCAGAGCACGACCGCGAGCAGGAAGGTTACGACGACGACGAAGCGGTGGAAGGCCAGCGCCCCGTCGAGCTTGAGCCCGAAGAAGCTCGGCCGCGGGATGTTGGAGAGGCCGAAGACGCCGCCGGTCAGCCATTGCTCGTTGCGCAGCACGAGCCAGATCAGCGTCGAAAAGGCCAGCGTCACGAAGGCGAGGTAGTGCGCCTTGACCCGCAGCGCCGGGAAGCCGAGCACAAGCCCGACCGCGAAGGTCAGCAAGCCCGAGATCGCGAAGGAGGCGTACCAGTTCAGCCCGACCTTGCTGGTCAGCAGCGCCGTCGCATAGGCGCCGATGCCCATGAAGGCGGCCTGCGCCAGCGACTTCAGGCCGGCATAACCGAGCGTCAGGTTGAGACCCATCACCGCGACGCTCATCACCAGCCAGAGCGAGAGCACATAGGTGCCGTAGCGACCCATGCCGGAGGGAGCGAACCAGAGGATGATCGCGGCCGCGACCAGCGTCAGCAGTGTGCCGTCGATGAAGCCGGGCAGGGGCAGGCGGCGCGCCGCCGGGGCGGCGCTGTGGGTGGCGGGCGCGGTCATACCCGGCGCTCCTCTTTGCGGCCCATCAGGCCTTCCGGCTTGACGAGGATGACGACGACCAGGAGCACCAGCGGCACGGCGAGCCGGTATGAGGTCGAGATGTAGGCCGCCGCCAGGCTATCGACGATGCCGACGATCAGCCCGCCGACGAGGGCGCCGCGGACCTGGTTGAAGCCCCCGACGATCGCCGCGATGAAGGCGAACAGGCCGATCACCTCGCCATTGGAGAATTTCGCCAGATAGATCGGTGAGATCAGTACCGAGGCGACGACGGCGAGCGCCGCGTTGATCACGAAGGTGAGCAGCACCATGCGCTCGACGGGAATGCCGAGGATGCGCGCCACCGTCGGGTTCTGCGCCGTCGCCTGCATCTGGCGCCCGAGGCGCGTGCCGCCGACGAACCATTGCAGCAGGCCGATCACGGCGAAGGCGACCGCGATGATCGCGACATGCTGCAGCGAGATCGCCGCGCCGAACACCGAGATCGTCTCGGTCGGCACGAAGGAGGGGAATTTCTGCGCTTCGGCCGAGAACCCGTCCTTGGCGCCTTCCTTCATGATGATCGACAGCGCCATGGTGGCGATGGCGAGCGGCAGGACGCCGTGCCGGATCATCGGGTCGACCACCGCGAGCTTGAAGCCGACGCCGAAGATCAGGATGAAGGCGGCGATGCCGATCAGGGCTCCCAGCCAGATCGGCGCGCCGAACAGCTTGATTGCGAGCAGCACCAGCACGGCCGGCAGCATGACGAACTCGCCCTGGGCGAAGTTGATCGTCTGCGAGGTCTGCCAGACCAGGGTGAAGCCGATCGCGGCGAGCGCGTAGATCGCGCCCGTGGCGATGCCGGCGATGAGATAGGCGAGGAATTCGGCCATGGCTTTGCTCGCTCGGTTCCTTGAGCGTCATGGTCGGGCCTGACCCGACCATCTCTGGACAATGAGATTCTCGGGTCGGCGCGCTGCGCCGCCCGAGAATGACGTGCGTGTTAAGGGTTGATCTTCGGCAGCGTCGCCGTGATCACCTGCTTGCCGTCCTTGACTTCGGCGAGGAAGCTCTCGCGGTCGAGGTCGCCGTTCTTTTCGATCGTGGTCTCGATCAGGATGCCCGGCTCGTCCGAGGTCTTGATGGTCGCGCCGCGCAGCGTGTCGGCGACGCCCTTCTTGTCGAACTTCTTCTGCTTCTCGGTCGCCCACTTGACCATGTAGACGGCCATGTAGCCCTTCATGCCGTTATGGTCGGAGGCGTAGTTGTACTTGGCCTGGAACTTCTTGCCGAACTCCTGGAAGGCCGGGATCGGCGCGTCGATCGAGAGGCCGACATGGCCCTTGACGCCGTTGGCGGCGTCGCCCGCGAGCTCGATCACCTTGGCGCCGAGCAGGGTGGTCTCCCCGACCATCGGCTTGGTGATGCCCTGCTGCTTGGCGGCGCGCAGGAAGCGGGCGCTCTCCTCCTCGTTCAGATAGACGAAGATCGCGTCGGCATTGGAGTTCTTGACCTTGATCGCATCGGCGGCGAAGTCGGCCTGGCCCTGTTCGGTGGCAACGTCGGCGGCGAGCTTGATGCCGGCCTTCTCCAGCTCGGGGATGATCGCGTCGCGGCCGCCCTTGCCGAAGTCGTTGTTGACCCAGACGACGGCGACCGAGGCGGCCTTGACCGTGTCCTTGAGATATTTCGCGATCTTCGGCATCGCCGCGGTCTGGCTGAGCGAGGTCCGGAACAGGTACTGGTTGCCCTGCTTGGTCAGGCCAGCCGCCTCGCCGCCGACGATCTGGGCGATCTCGGCGCGCTGGGAGATCTGCATGGAGGCGCCGATCGGGCCGGAGAACACCGGGCCGAGCACGGCATAGGTGCCCTCGTCGATGGCCCGCTGCACGGCGGCGCGGGTGTTGCCCGGATTGGTCTGCGTATCGTAGTGGACGATCTCGATTTGCTTGCCGAGGATGCCGCCCTTGGCGTTGATGTCGGCGACGGCGAGGTCGATGCCGTTCTTCCAGTTGGTGCCGGCGGTCGCGCCGGCGCCCGAGAGCTCGACGACGTCGACCAGCTTGACCTTGTCCTGCGCCAGGGCCGGCAGGCTGACCGCCATGCCGAGCGCGGTGGCGATGATCCAGTGCTTCTTCATGCTCGTTCCCTCCACTTAATCCCTAGTGTCTCGAATCCCCGCCCGGTGTTGTCCGGGTCGTCTTGCTCAGGCGGTATGCCCGGTCGTCTCGCCCGCCGCGGTCACGGAGTCGAAGGCGGCGCCGATCACCGCTTCCGACGCTTCTAGCCCGGTGAAGAGCCGGAAGGCGTCGACCGCCTGGTGAATCGCGAGCTCGCGCCCGGTCATTACCGTTGCGCCGGCCTTTTGCGCCGCTTTCAGCAGCGGTGTCCAGAGCGGGTGATAGACCGCGTCTGCCACCCATTGCGAGGGCCGGATCGCGCCCGGATCGATCGGGATGCCGCGGTCCGGCAGCATGCCGATCGGTGTGCCGTTGACGATGCCCGCGGCGCCCTCGGCCGCCTCCTCGGCGCTGGTGGCGATCTCGACGCTCGCGCAGGTGCCGAGAAGCCCGGCCAGCGCCTCGGCCCGGCTGCGATCGACGTCGCAGAGCCGCAGCCGGGTGACGCCGCAGCCGGCGAGCGCGAAGGCGATCGCCTTGCCGACGCCGCCGGTGCCGATGATCGCGACCGGCTTGTCGCCATCCTGCCGGCCGAGCCGGCGATAGGCGGTGGCGAAGCCGGAGGCGTCGGTGTTGTGGCCGATCAGGCGGCCATCGTCGACGACGATCGTGTTGACCGCACCCATGGCGGCGGCCTGCTCGGACAGCCCGTCGAGCAGCGGCACGACCGCTTCCTTGTAGGGGAAGGTGACGTTGATGCCGGAGAAGCCGAGCCGGCGGATACCGTCGAGCATGGCGGCAAGGTCGTCGCGTCCGGCGCCGGCGGCCTCGATCAGATGGTAATGCGCCTCGATTCCGGCCGCCCGCGCCGCGGCTTCCTGCGTCGTCGGCGTCGCCGAATGCGCGATCGGGAAACCGATCAGCCCGAGCAGCACCCGCTTGCTCTTCCTGGCGATGACCATGGTCGCTATTCCATCCCGTCACGGCCCGTCTCGGCGGGCTTGCGCTTCAGCATGCAGCTAAACCGATTTGCAGTCGTAACGCGATAACCAATTCGTCGCTGCTGCCTAACCTGATGTTATCTTTCGGCGGCTAGCCGTGGTGAGACGACCGCGTTCATTTCCTCGCGCAGCAATTTCACGAAGGTTTCGGCATAGAGCGAGAGCGCCTTGTCGTTCTTCATCGCGACATAGGTCTGGAAGCGGGTCGGCTCCTCGATCGGGATCGCGGCGATGCCCTGCATCGAGCCATGCGCGACGGTGAACTGGTCGATGATGGCGATACCGAGCCCCGCCCGCACCAGCGAGCAGACCGTGGTGCCGAAGCGCGCCTTGATCGCCATGTCGTAATGCAGGCCCTGGCGCTGGAAGATCTCGCTCATGATCCGGCCATAGGGGTCGTTCGGGTCGATGCCGATCAACTGATGCTGGACGATCTCGCGGGCCGAGATGCTGCTGTAGCCGGCGAGTGGATGGCCCTGTGGCACGATGCAGAGCAGCTCGCCCATTGCCAGCGGCATGAAATCCAGCCCGGGATGGTCGAGTTTGTAGCTCATCGCGACGATCTCGCCCTTGCCGAGCAAGAGATAGTCGAGCGCCTCCTCGATCTTCAGGATATTGATGTCGATGCGCAGGTCGGGATGCTTGCGCCTGAGGCGCTCGATCGCACGTGGCACCATGACATGGCAGATGCTCGGCACCGAGCCGAGCTTGAACTCGACATCGCCGCCGCGCTCGATCCGGGCCAGCATTGAATGCAGGTCGTCGACCTTGCGGTAGACGCCGTTGATCTGCTCGAAGATGTCCTTGGCCTCCGGCGTCGGCACATAGCGGCCCTGCCGGCGCTCGAACAGCTTGAGCCGGAGCGAGCGCTCGGTGTGCTTCATCAGCCGGCTGATGCCGGGCGCCGAGACATTGAGCAGCTTGGCCGCGCCGGCGATCGTGCCGGTGATCATGATCGCCCGGATCACCTCGATCTGGCGCAGGGTGAGCATGGCTGACCGTTCCTCGCCGGCTTCCTGCCGCAAGCGGAGGCGAGGGCTGCCGACCTGTCAAGACGTCATGCGTAGCTCGCTCGGACTGATTGACTTTCGCACGATTTGGCTCTCACCTGACCTTAAGTCGTCGATCGCTCCGGGGGGGTGCCATGGCGGACCAGGTTCACCCGGCGGCGTCGTCTCACCTGCCGGCTTTCATCACAGGTCCGGGTGGCACGGACGTGCTGATGGTGGTCGCGGCGATCATTCTGCTCGCTGCCGTGCTTGGCGTCGGCCTGCTCTTCCTGCGCCTGCACACTTTGCCCGAGCGCATCGCGCACAAGTCCCACAAGCTGCAGTTTGAGATCGTCGCGGTTCTCGGGCTGCTTGCTCTGTTCACGCATGTGCATCTGTTCTGGGTGGTCGGCCTGCTGCTCGCCTTGATCGACGTCCCTGATTTCTCCGGCATGTTCAGCCGCATGGCCGGCGCGCTCGAGAAGATCGCCGGCATCGCGCCCGGCCGCGGTGGCGAGGCGGCGTCCGATATCGAGCACGGCATCGTCCCGCGGGACGACAAGCCGGCGCCTCCGCCAGTCGTAGCTGCCGCGCCCGCTGGCCAGCGTTGAGGAAGCAGCGATGCTCGAACTCCTCGTCTGCGCCCTCTTCACCATCGTCCCGGACTATCTCTACCGCCGCTATGGCCAGGGCCGGCGGCTGGGCAAGGAGATCACGCTCTATTCGGTCTGGTTCGAACTGCGCTGGGGCATCGTCACCTGTGTGATGCTGACGGTCGGGCTGATCACCGTGATCTTCTACAACCACCCCTCGACGACATCGGCCACGGTGTTCTTCCGCAGCGTCCCGATCATTCCGGAGATCAACGGCCGGGTCGCTCAGGTCCATGTCGGTGTCAGCGGCAAGGTCGCGCAGGGCGCGCCGATCTTCACGCTCGACAGCACCAGCCAGCAGGCCGCGGTCGAGACCGCGCGGCGCAAGCTCGCCGAGGTCGATGCCGCGCTCGTGGTCGCCAAGGCCGACATCCTCACCTTCGACGGCAAGATCCAGGAGGCGAAGAGCGCGCTGCAGCAGGCCCTCGACGAATTGCAGACCAAGCGCGAACTGAAGCGGCGCAACGACGACATCGTCGCGACCCGCGAGATCGAGCGGCTCGAGAACATCACGGCCGGGCGCGAGGCCGCGGTCGCCTCGACGACAGCGTCGCAAGCGGCCGCCCAGACCAAGATATCGACCTTGCTGCCGGCCGAACGCGCCAGCGCCGAGGCTGCGCTGGTGCAGGCCGAGGTCGAACTCGCCAAGACCGTGGTGCGGGCCGGCTTCAACGGCCATATCGAGCAGTTCACCCTGCGGCCTGGCGATATCGTCAACCCGTTCATGCGCCCGGCTGGCGTGCTCATCCCGGAGGAAGCCGGCCGCGGGCGACTGCAGGCCGGCTTCGGCCAGATCGAGGCGCAGGTGATGAAGGTCGGCATGGTCGCCGAGGTCACCTGCATTTCGAAGCCCTGGACGGTCATCCCGATGGTGGTGACCGGCGTGCAGGACTTCATTGCAGCCGGCCAGATCCGCAGTGGTGATCAGCTCATCGACGCGCAGCAGGTCGTGCGGCCGGGCACGATCCTGACCTATATGGAACCGCTCTATCCGGGCGGGCTCGACGGCGTGACGCCGGGATCGAGCTGCATCGCCAACGCCTATAGCAACAACCACGACATCATCGCCGACAAGAACACCGGCACATTGCGCCGGATCGCCCTGCACGCGGTCGACGCGACCGGCGTGGTTCATGCCATGCTGCTGCGCATACAGGCGCTGGTGCTGCCGATCCAGACGCTGGTCTTCAGCGGCCACTAGCGGCTGCCGGCCGCCTTCTTGGCTTGGGCCGGGGCTGCTCCTGTTGGCTGGCCTCTGTGCCTATCCACCGGAACGCCTCGACGTTCTCTGCGCCGCTGCGCATCGCTTCGCTCATGCGGCCGTCATGCATCATGCCGTAATTCTCGCGCTGGGTATCATGGATGCAGCCGTCCATCCGGTTGCAGGCCGCCGCCTGGCCGGCGGGCAGGCTTCCCGACAATGCGATAAAGGCCGACGCGGCGAGCGCACCGGCGCTGATCCGAGGGATCATCGGCGTTCTCCAGGGTCGTCGGGCAGAGTGTCTGCGAGGCGCGCGGCGGAGCGCCTCACTTCCGGCCCTTCTTCTTGTATTGGGCATAGAACTGGTCAGCCATGCTGCGCAGGGCCCGGCCGATATTGGCGTATTCGTACTCATTGAGGTTGGCGAGCGAGGCGCGGCCCGCCGGCTGCTTGGTGCCGAAGCCGCGGCCCGGCAGCAGCACGATCCCGGTCTCGTCGGCGATGCGGAACAGGAAATCGCCGGCGGCCGAGCGTTCCAGTACCCATTTGGCGAAGTCGTCGCCATAGAGCTTGCGCGAAATGTCCTCGAGATCGAGCAGGGTGTAGTAATCGACGGCGTTGGGGTCGCTGTCCTGTTCGATGCCGAGCTCGCGATAGAGCGCGGCCTCGCGCCGGCGGATCAGCTTCTTCAGCTCGGCCTTGTAGCTGTCGTTCTCGTCCATCAGCGCGAACAGCGAGAACAGCACCATCTGCACCTGCTGCGGCGTCGAGAGGCCGGCGGTGTGGTTGAGCGCAACCGCCCGGCTGTCGGCGACGATGCGGTCGATGAAGCGCAGCGAGCGCACATCGGGCAGGAGCGAGCCATAGCGATGGTCGAGGCCCTTCTTGGCCTTTTCGGGCAAGGCCTCGAGCGCATTGTCGAAGACGTTCTGCTTGTGCGTGGCGATCACGCCGAGGCGCCAGCCGGTCGCACCGAAATACTTCGAGAACGAGTAGACCAGCATGGTGTTCTGCGGGCAGGTGGCGAACAGCGAGCGGAACTCGTCGGCGAAGGTGCCGTAGACATCGTCGGTCAGGATAAACAGGTCGGGCCGGTGCTCCCTGACGATCGCGGCGACGCGGTCAAGGCTGCGGTCATCCATCTTGACCGAGGGCGGGTTGCTCGGGTTGACGCAGAAGAAGATCTTGACCGCCGGGTCCTTGAGCTTGTCGAGCTCCTCGTCAGGGAACTGCCAGCCGCGCGCCGGGTCGGCGTTGATCGCGACCTCGACGAGCCCGTATTCGTCGAGCTCCGGGATCTCGATATAGGGCGTGAACACCGGCAGGCCGATCGCGACCTTGTCGCCGCGCTTGAGCAGGCCGTTCTGCTTCATCGTGTTGAAAATGTAGGCCATAGCGGCCGTGCCGCCCTCGACGGCGAAGAGGTCGATGCTGCCGGCCGGCAGGAAGCCGCCGATCATCTCCTTGACGATGTACTGCTTGACGATCTCCTCGCTGATCCTGAGCATCCGCGGCGGTACGGGGTAATTGCTACCGAAGATGCCCTCGACCATCTCGTGCAGGAAGTCGGAAGGGGGCAGGCCGAGCTGGTCGCGGACATAGCTCAGGGCCCGGCCGAGGAAGACGACGCCTTGCTGGTCGCGGTGCTCGGCGGTGAAGCGTTCGAACCTCCCCTCGATGCCCTCGATCTTCGGCAGGCCGCCGACCCCGTTCTGCATATAGGAATAGGACAGCTCGGCCTCGGCCACGGCGAACAGGCCGAGCCGGAAGAAGGCGCGGCGGGGCAGGGTGGCCAGGAAGTTGGGATTGCCGCGGCCGGCATTGAGCATCAGGCGGTTCGCCTTGCCCGAAGCCAGCTTGATCAGCTCGTCCTTGAGCTCGAACGGGCTGAGCTTGGCGTATTTCGAGTAATCGGTGGCCATGGCAAACTCCGATCGGTTCAGGCGAAGGCGACGACGAGCGGTCCGAGCAGGGTCAGGAAGACGTTGGCGAGGGCATAGGTGATGGCGAAGGGCGTGGTCGGGATCGAATTGCCGGCCTTGTCGAGAATCTCGCCGAAGGCCGGGTTGGCGCTGCGCGAGCCGGACAGCGCGCCGGCGAAGATCGCGGTGTTGTCGTAGTGCAGGACATAGCGGCCGAAGACCATGGTGATCAGCAGCGGCAGCAGGGTCACCACGACGCCGATCAGGAAGATCGACAGGCCCTTGTCGGCGATGGTGCTGACGGCCTGAAGACCGGACTGCAGGCCGACCACCGCCACGAAACCGGCGAGGCCGAGATCGCGCAGCAGCGTCGAGGCGGCGGTCGGCAGGTTGCCGAGTGTCATGTTGCGGCTACGATACCAGCCGAAAGCGAGGCCCGAGAGCAGCGCGCCGCCGCCGCTGCCCAGGGTCAGCGGGATGTCGCCGAGCCGGACGACGAGGAGGCCGATCAAGAGGCCGACGACCAGGCCAAAGCCGTGGAAGACGAAATCGGTCTTGTCGCTGGGCAGGATGACGCTGCCGACCTGACGCGCCACGCGCTGGACGTCCTCGGCGGTGCCGTAGAGCGTGGCGACGTCGCCCGGCTCGATCACCGTCCCGCCTTCGAGCGGCAGCGCGTTGCCGGCCCGCTTGACCGCGACCACATAGACGCCGTGGCGCAGATCCGCGGCCGTGGAGGTGCGGATCTCGGCGACGGTGCGCTTGACGAAGTCGGCGGCGGTGATCGCGACATCGCGCGTCACCACGACCACGTCCATGCCTTCCGAGGACTCCAATTCCGGGCCGAGCTGCTGCGACAGGCCGACCACGCCGGAGCGGCGCCCGACCAGAAGGATGATGTCGCCGGCCTGGAGCTTGAGCGACGGCTCCGTCCCGATCAGCGAGCCACCGCGCTTGATGCGCTCGATGCTGATCGGCTGGGCGCTGGCGCCCTCGATTTCGGCGACGCTGCGGCCGGCCGCGGCTTCGATGCGATAGATGCGACCGACCAGATCGGGCGTCGCCGCATATTCGCCGACGCCGTAGCTGCGCGCTCCGGCGAGCAGCTCCGCCTCGGCCTTGATCGCGTCGTCGCGGATGCTGCGACGCATGAACCAGGGCAGAATGTTGACGCAGACGATGATCGCGCCGAAGGAGCCGAAGATGTAGGTGACGGCGTAGCCGATCGCGACATTGGCCTGCAGGCGCTGGGTCTCGTCTGCGGCGAGGCCGAGTTTGCCGATCGCGGCGCCGGCCGTGCCGATGATCGCCGACTGGGTCAGGCCGCCCGCCGCGATCCCGGCGGCGAGCCCCTTGTCGAGGCCGAACATGCGCGCCAGCACGACGATGGTGACGAGGCCGCTGACCGCCAGCACGGTCGCCATCGCGATCTCGCGCAGCGACTGGCGGCCGAGCGAGCGGAAGAATTGCGGGCCGCTCTCATAGCCGACGGCGTAGATGAACAGTGCGAAGAGAACGGATTTGATGCCGTTGTCGATCGAGACGCCCACTTGGCTGATGACCACCGCGGCCAGGAGCGAGCCGGCGACGCCGCCGAGCTGGAACTTGCCGAACTGGAATTTGCCGACCCAGTAGCCGATGGCCAGCGACAGGAAGAGGGCGATCTCCGGCGATTGGGCGAATAGGGCGTGCAGCCAGGACATTTGCGATTCCTCGACAGCGAAGTCTTCGGAAACCAACTCGTCTGCTTGCTGTTATTGACTAAAATGATAATCGTTCTGATTGTGCTTAGATATACTAAGCAACCCTTGCGAGCTGTGTCCAGCGCGTTCATCCGCCGGCTGGGCCTAAAGCGTCGCGCCAGAGGCGGCGACCGCGCTTTCCGATATATCTCGCGGCTCGAAAGTATATGCTCAGAGCACGTCGCGCACGCGCACCAGCGTCGAGTCCATATGCTTGCCGATAATGGCCGCCAGCGCCTCGCCGTCGCGCTTCAGCAGCGCCTCGATCATCTCTTCATGCTCGGCCACGGCGCCGGCCCATTTCTCTGGGCCTTCATTGCCGATGAAGCGCAGGCGCTTGATCCTGGCCTGGAGCGTGCCGTGCATCTCGACCAGCACGTCATTGCCGGAAGCGGCGACGATCGCGCTGTGGATCGCCTGATTGAGCTTGAAATAGTCGAGCCGGTTGCGCGCCCGGTAGAGCTCCATCATCTCGTCATGCAGCGCCTTGATGCCGGCGATGGCCTCGTCACTCGCCTGCGCGCAGGTCATCCGGCCGCCGAGCTGTTCCAGCGTCTTCAGCACTTCGAGAATCTGCAGCAGGTCCTGCGCCGAGAACTTGCGGACGATCGCGCCCTTGGCCGGCTGGATCTCGACCAGTCCCTCGCTCGCCAGCGTCTTGATTGCCTCACGCAGGGGAGTGCGCGAGACCCCGAGCTGCGCCCCGACGGCGCCTTCGTTGATGCGCTGGCCGGGCGTCAGCCGGCCTTCGATGATCATGTCACGCAGCCGCTCCAGCACCTCCTCATGGAGAGTGCGGCGTGTGATGCGCGGATAGAGGTCCTGCGCCTCGCTCGACATGCCGGCCTCGTTCGTCATCGCGGCTCTCCTTTGTCTTCTGTACGGCATGGCGCCTTCGCGCTGTCAACGCGAGCAGCCTGGCTCGGACGGCGACCTTCCGACCGGAGGCAACCTCGCCTGTGGACAGGCGAAGCTGCTGCCGGATTCGCGGTAGAGTAGTGCGATATAGTTATGCTGCATACAGCATACTTGCTTTGGTCGTCCGCACCATGATAGGCGAAAGCCAAGCAGCCGGTCGAAGCCGGCCTCGGGAGGACGAGATGGACACGAATGCTTCCTTGCCGGTGATCGCGGTCGCGATGGGCGACCCCTCCGGCATCAGCCCCGAACTCACCGCCCGCATCCTGGCCGAGCCCGATCTCAGCAAGGCCGCGCGCTACATCGTCTTCGGCGATTACCGACTGTTCCAGCTCGGCGCCGCCGATGCCGGCCTGACGCCCGACCTCCATGTCGTCGGCGAGGGTGACGCCCTGCCGACTGACGCCGGCAAGCCGGTCTTCGTCGATCTCAAGAACCATGATCCGGCCGATCTCCAGCGTGGCAAGGCGACGCTCGCCGGCGGCAAGGCCGCGACCGACAACTTTCGCCGCGCATTGCGGCTCGCCGCCTCCGGCAAGGCCGATGCGGTGTTCTTCACCCCCTTCAACAAGGCGGCGATGCGCTTCGCCTATCCCGGCTATGACGACGAGATTCGCTTCGTGCGCGACGCGATCGAGTTCGAGGGCCCAGCCAGCGAGTTCAACGTGCTGGAGAAGCTCTGGAACGCCCGCGTTACCTCGCATATCCCGCTCTCCGAGGTCGCCCAGAACATCACGCAGGAGCGCATCTTGCGCGCGCTCGATCTCGCAGACCGGAACCTGCGCGCTGCCGGCTTCAATCCCCCGCGCATCGCCGTCGCCGGCATCAACCCGCATGCCGGTGACGGCGGCAATTTCGGCCGCGACGAGATCGAGACGATCGAGCCGGCGGTGAAGGCGGCCAAGGCCAAGGGCTATGTGGTCGAGGGTCCGTTCCCGTCCGACACCGTCTTCCTGCGCGCCAAGAACGGCGATTTCGACGCCGTCCTGACGATGTATCACGACCAGGGCCAGATCGCGATGAAGCTGATGGGCTTCGATCGCGGCGTCACCCTGATCGGCGGCTTCCCCTTCCCGATCTGCACGCCGGCCCATGGCACGGCCTACGAAATCGCCGGCAAGGGCATCGCCAATCTCGGCGCCACCCGCGCGGCACTTGCGCTCGCGATCAAGATGGCGGGCGAGGGCAAGGCGGCCCGCAAGGCCGCCTGAAAACGACGTCCCGGTCCAGCGGCCGATAAGAGCCGCTCCGTTTCAACGACTATTCAGGGAGAAACAGCATGAAACGTTTCTGCATCGCGGCCGGCGCCGCGCTCGCTTCCGTCATCGCCGCGGTGGTTCCGGCCGCGGCCTGGCAGCCGACCAAGCCGATCGAGTTCGTCGTGACCTCGGGGCCCGGCGGCGGCACCGACAACTTCGCCCGCATCGTCCAGTCGATCATCGCCAAGCATAAGCTGATCGAGCAGCCGGTCGTCGTGCTCAACAAGGGCGGCGGCAGCGGCGCCGAGGGCTATATCTACGGCAAGGGCGCCAAAGGCGATGCCCACAAGGTCGTCTTCGGCACCAACAACGCCTATCTGCTGCCCTATGTCGCCAAGCTCGGCTACAAGCTGTCGGATCTGACGCCGGTCTCGGCGCTGGCGCTCGACGAGTTCCTGATCTGGGTCAAGGGCGACTCGCCCTACAACGACGCCAAGGCCTATGTCGAGGCGGCCAAGGCCAAGCCCGGCAGCCTGAAGATGGCTGGCAGCCAGTCCAAGGATACCGACCAGACGCTGACGGCGATGATCCAGGAGGCGACCGGCGCCAAGTGGATCTACGTACCCTTCCAGGGCGGCGGCGCGGCTGCGACCCAGCTTGCCGGCGGCCATGTCGATTCCAATACCAACAACCCGAACGAGAACATCGGCCAGTGGAAGGCCGGCCAGGTGAAGCCGCTCTGCGTCTTCTCGCCGGTCCGCCTCGCCAAGAGCGATCCGGTCCATGACGGCAAGGGCTGGGGCGACATCCCGACCTGCAAGGAGGCCGGCCTGCCGCTCGAAGCCTTCCAGATGCCGCGCACCGTCTGGCTGCCGGCCGAGGTTCCGGCCGACGCCGTCGCCTTCTACGCCGACGTGATGGAGAAGGTCAGCAAGACCCCGGAATGGGCCGAGTTCATCGCTCGCACCGCGCAGACCGCCCGCTTCATGAAGGGTAAGGAGTTCACCGACTTCGTCGCCAAGGACGAGGCCGCCAACGCCAAGGTCTTCAAGAACGAAGGCTGGGTCGTCAACTGACCTGAACGGGTCGAAATCGGATCATCCCGGGCGGGCGCAGCACGGCCCGGGATGATCGTTCAGAACATCGTTTGCATTCGGGAAGGAGCGCCGATGATCAGCCGTTTCCAGGCCGAGATCGCGACAGCGCTGGCGACGCTCGCCTTCGGCCTCGTCATCGTCAACGGCGCCCGCGAGTTCGGCATCGGCTGGGATTCCTCCGGCCCGCAGCCCGGCGCCTTCCCGTTCTATTGCGGTCTCCTGATCGCGCTCGCCAGCGCGGGCACGATCGTGACCACGATCGGCCGCCGGATGGGCGGCTCGGCAGCACTCGCCGACATCTTCCTCGACAAGGAGCAGGGCAAGCGCGTCCTTTCCTTCTTCCTGCCGATGCTCGGCTTCGTCGTGCTGACAGTCACGCTCGGCATGTATGTCGCAATGCTGCTCTATCTCGTCTTCGCGATGCGCTTCCAGGGCCGCTATGGCTGGCTGCCTTCGCTCGCAACGGCGATCGGCACCGCCGCCTTCTTCTATTTCGGCCTCGAGAAATTCGCCCAGGTCGGCCTCCTCAAGGGGCCGGTCGAGGCGATGCTCGGCCTCTAGAGCAGGATGCGAAAAAGTGGAAACCGGTTTTTCGCAGAAATCCTGCTCTAAACTCTTAGAATCGATCACGTTTTATGATTTTGGATCGATACGATCCAAAATCATCGTGATCTAACCAGCGAGCCGGAGCCATCCCATGGAAAACTTCGCCTCGCTCCTCCACGGTTTCCAGATCGCGCTGAGCACGCATCACATTGCGCTGATGTTCGCTGGCGTGCTGCTCGGCATCCTGGTCGGCGTGTTGCCGGGCCTGGGCGCGCCCAACGGCGTCTCCCTGATGCTGCCGCTGACCTTCTCGATGGACCCGGTCTCGGCGATCATCCTCCTGACCTCGCTCTATTGGGGCGCGCTCTTCGGCGGCTCGACCACCTCGATCCTGTTCAACATCCCGGGCGAGCCATCCTCGGTCGCCACCACCTTCGACGGCCACCCGATGGCCAAGCAGGGCAAGGCGACGGAAGCGCTCTCCTTCGCTTTCCTCTCGGCCGGCTTTGGCGCCATGGCCGGCGTCATCCTGATTACGCTGCTCTCGGGCTGGGTTGCGCGCTTTGCGCTGAAGTTCTCCTCGCCGGAGTATTTCGCTGTTTATTTCATGACCTTCGCCAGCTTCGTCGGCCTCGGCGGCGCTTCGCCGTTCAAGACGATCGTCTCGATGGCGATGGGTTTCGCCTTCGCCTCGATCGGCATGGACTCGGTCTCGGGCAATGTCCGCCTGACCTATGAGTTCGACGTGTTGCTCGCCGGCGTCAGCTTCCTGATCGCGGTGATCGGCCTGTTCGGCCTCGGCGAGCTCTTGCAGACCATGGAGGAGGGGCTGCGCTTCGACGGGGTCAAGGCCAAGGTCAGCCCGCGTGACGTGCTCGCCACGGCGCTGAAGCTGCCACGCTATTGGCTCGCATTGCTGCGTTCCAGCATCATCGGCATCTGGATGGGTATCACCCCGGGCGGCCCGACCGCGGCTTCCTTCATGAGCTACGCCATGGCCAAGCGCTCCTCGCGCAATCCGGAGAAATTCGGCAAGGGCGAGCCCGAGGGCGTGATCTCGCCCGAGACGGCCGACCATGCCGCCGGCTCCTCGGCGATGCTGCCGATGCTGGCGCTCGGCATTCCCGGCTCGGCGACCGCGGCGGTGATGATGGGCGGGCTGATGATCTGGGGCCTCAACCCCGGCCCGATGCTGTTCGTCGAGCGGCCCGATTTCGTCTGGGGCCTGATCGCCTCGATGTATCTCGGCAATGTCGTCGCGGTCATCGTCGTGCTGGCGACCGTGCCGCTCTTCGCCTCGATCCTGCGCATCCCGTTCTCGATCATCGGGCCCGCGATCGTCGTGGTCTGCTTCATCGGCGCCTATACCGTCGCCAACAAGGAGTTCGACATCTGGCTGGCGCTCGCCTTCGGCATCGTCGGCTATCTCTTCAAGAAGCTCGATTATCCGATCGCGCCTTTGGTGCTCGCCATGGTCATCGGCGACAAGGCGGAGGACGCCTTCCGCCAGTCGATGATCTTCAGCCAGGGCTCGCTCTCGATCTTCTGGTCGAACCCGCTGGTGTCGAGCCTGATGGCGATCGGCCTCGCGCTCCTGCTCTTCCCGCTGATCGGCTCGACGCGGCGCGGCATCCGCAAGCTGGTGACGGCCCGCGCAGCCAAGGCGTGACGGTAAAGATATGGCTGGCGATCTTGCTGTCGAGCTCGTAACGCGTTACGCTTGCTGCTCGTCATCGGAGATATCGCCGTGGCAGCGGTCGCAGAGCGGATGCGCGATATGCGTCGCAGGCGACGCGAACGGGGCTTGCGCGAGGTGCGCCTGCTCATTCCGGACGCGCGGTCGCCGGCGGTCCGCGCGCGGATCGTTCGGCAGGTCGCGAGGCTCGATCCTGCCGTGGAAGACGACGCCTTGCGCTGGATCGAATCCGTGTCCGAATTCGACAACCCGGCGAGCGACGATTGAGCTTGAAGCGCGGCGACGTCGTGATCGTTGCGGCTGCCGGCGACTACGGCAAGCCACGGCCAGCGGTCATCGTCCAGACGGATGCGATTCCAGCCGCACATCCGTCCGTGGTGGTCTGTCAGCTGACGTCGACCTTGGTCGATGCCTCGGACCTCCGCGTTACGATCGAGGCATCCGCGGAGAACGGCTTGCGCGAGCAGTCGCAGGTGATGATCGACAAGCCGGTCACCCTCATGCGCGGCCGGATATCCGGTTCCATCGGACGCTTGAGTGCTGCCGAGATGGCGCGCGTGACGGCAGGGCTGGCTTTCGTGATCGGCGTCGCCGACTAATAGGTCCTGCGATGCAAGGCCGGTGGCGACCGATCGCTACCGTGCTTGTATCGTCGGCGGGGTGGGGCGATCCGACACCAGCGGAAGGGCAGCCAGCCATGACCATTGCCGGCAGACTGCGCGCCATCCAGGCCGACATCACGACGCTTCCAGTCGATGCCATCGTCAATGCCGCCAACAATTCGCTGCTGGGCGGGGGCGGCGTCGACGGCGCGATCCATCGTGCGGCGGGGCCGGAGCTGCTGCAGGAATGCCGCAGACTCGGCGGCTGCCAGACCGGCGACGCCAAGCTGACGCTGGGCTACCGCCTGCCGGCGCGCTTCGTCATTCATACGGTCGGGCCCGTCTGGCAGGGCGGCGGCCAGAGCGAGGCGGAGCTGCTGGCGTCCTGCTATCGCCGCTCCCTGGCGGTCGCGGTTGCAGCCGGCGTTCGAACCATCGCCTTCCCGAGCATCAGCACGGGTGCTTACGGCTATCCGGTCGCGCCGGCGGCGAGGATCGCAGCGGCGACGGTCGCCGCAGCGCTGAAGGCCAAGCCCGATTTCGACGCAGTCGACTTCTGCTGCTTCTCGCCCGAGGACCTCGCCATCTACCGGCTCGAACTCGCAGAAGCGGGCAGCCCGCAAGCGCAATGAGTTTCACCCCGCTCCGTCAACGAACAGCCGAGGCCAAGCCATGAGCGAACCCTACAAGGGCATCATCCCGATCGCGCCGACCATCTTCCACGAGAACGGCGACCTCGACCATGAGGGCAATCGCCGGGTCATGGACCTGATGGTCGACCAGGGCGTCGACGGCATCTGCATCCTCGCCAATTTCTCCGAGCAGTTCCTGCTGACTGACGCCGAGCGCGACGAGGTGATGCGGCTTTCGATCGAGCAGGTCGCCGGCCGGGTGCCGGTCTGCGTCACCACCTCGCATTTCTCGACCCGCATCGCGGCCCAGCGCGCCAAGGCGGCAGCCGATGCCGGCGCCAGGATGCTGATGATGATGCCGCCCTATCACGGCGCGCTGCTCAAGGCCGACGAGCAGGGCATGATCGAGCACTTCAAGATCGTGGCGGATGCAGCGGGGATCCCGATCATCCTCCAAGACGCGCCGCTCTCCGGCGTAACCATGACCGTGCCCTTCATGGTCAGGCTCAACAAGGAGGTGCCGCTGGTCCGCTACTTCAAGATCGAGGTGCCCGGCACGGCTGGCAAGCTGCGCTCGCTGATCGAGGCTGGCGGCGACGCCATCGTCGGCCCGTTCGATGGCGAGGAGGCGATCACGCTGATGGCCGATCTCGACGCCGGCGCCACCGGCACGATGACCTCTGCGATGATCCCGGACCTGATCAAGCCGATCCTCGCCGCCCATGCCGCGGGCGATCGCAGAGAGGCGGCGGCGCTCTACGCCCGCGTGCTGCCGATCATCAATTACGAGAACCGCCAATGCGGCCTGCGCTCGGCCAAGGCGGTGATGAAGGCCGGCGGGGTGATCAAGTCCGATGCCGTCCGCCACCCGCTGACGCCGCTGCATCCGCAGACGCGCAAAGGCCTGCTCGAGCTCGCGCGCGAGCTCGATCCGCTGGCCCTGCGCTGGGGCAAGTAGCCCAGCATCATCGCTGCCCGTCCCCAAAGGCGGGCAGCGTCGGATCAATAGGCGCCGATGCCGCCGGAGGGCGGCGGCATGTTGCCCCGTCGATCTTTGGTGATGAACTCCGGCGTCACCAGAAGCATCCGGGACAACCAGGAAGAGTAGGCAGCAAGCAACTCCATGACGGCACGCATAAGACGCCTCCACGATTGCGGAGGCGATCCTAGCATAAAAATGCACTGTTTGCCGGCGAATTCTGCAGGTCAGGCCTTCGTCCAGACCGCGAGCTCATAGCCGTCAGGGTCGCAGAAGTGGAAGCGTCGGCCGCCGGGGAAATCGAAAGCGGCCTTGACGATCCGGCCACCTGCGGCCTCGATACCCGTCTGCACGACCGCGAGGTCGTCGGCATAGAGGACCACCAGCGGGCCCCCCGGCCTGACCGTGCCGATCGTGGTGAAGCCACCCTCCAGCCGGCCATCGGCGAAGGCGCAGTATTCCGGTCCATAGTCTGTCATCGTCCAGCCGAAGGCCTTCTCGTAAAAGGCGCGGGCGCGCTGGATGTCGGCGACGACGAATTCGACATAGTCGATGCGGCGGTCATTGCTTGATGCGGGCACGGTCGGATTCCTCATGGGGTATTGATCTCATTCTGCTCCGGCATCGTGGCGCAATGCGGAGACACGTCCTGGCGGCAATGACTGCGGACGGGTCGTGCGTTGCCGCCAAGCGGATTTTTCACGGCTTCGGAGTGTCCAGAGCGCGAATCTCCATGCAATCCTGTGATGTGCAACGTAACGGAAACGCGTTGGCATGCGCGGCCCGTACGCCCTATCGTGCAGACACACGATTCCCACTCCGGAGCCCGTCATGACCGCAACCGCCAAGCGCGGCTACGCGCCGGAGATCATCGTCGCCGCCGGCTGTCTGATTGCGCTGATCAGTTTCGGCCCGCGGGCCAGCGCCGGCTTGTTCCAGATTCCGATGATCTCCCAGTTCGGCTGGGGGCGCGACACGTTCAGCCTGGCGCTGGCGATCCAGAACCTGCTCTGGGGCCTGGGCGCGCCCTTCGCCGGCGCGCTCGCCGACCGGTTCGGCATGGTCAAGGTGCTCTGCGTCGGTGCGCTGCTCTATGCCGCCGGCCTGGTGATGATGTCCTATGCCTCGACGCCGATGCAGCTGCATCTCGGCGCCGGCGTGCTGATCGGCTTCGGCCTCTCGGCTTGTTCCTTCAACCTGATCCTCGCCGCGTTCGGCAAGCTCCTGCCCGAGCAATGGCGTCCGCTCGCCTTCGGCGCCGGCACCGCTGCGGGCTCCTTCGGCCAGTTCCTGTTCCCGCCGATCGGTAACATCCTGATCGAGACGCTGGGCTGGCAACAGGCGCTGATCGTCTTCGCCTTCACCTTGCTGCCGGTGATCCCGCTCTCGGTGATGCTGGCAACTCGCGGCGCGAAGCAGCCGGCGGCTGCGCCCGGTGCGGTCGCGGCGCCGAACCAGAGCATCGCCCAGGCGCTGGCCGAGGCCTTCAAGCACCGCTCCTATGTCCTGCTGGTGCTCGGTTTCTTCACTTGCGGCTTCCAGCTCGCCTTCATCACCGTGCACATGCCGGCCTATCTCAAGGACACCGGCCTGCCGGCCTGGGTCGGCGGCTGGACGCTGGCGGCGATCGGCCTCGCCAATGCGGTCGGCTCGCTCGGCTCTGGCTGGCTGACGGCGCGCATGCCCAAGCGCCATCTGCTCGCCTGGATCTATCTCGGTCGGGCCGTCGCCATCGCAGCCTTCATCCTGCTGCCGCCGAGCCCGACGACCGCAATCGCCTTCGGCATCGTCATCGGCGTGTTCTGGCTCTCGACGGTGCCGCCGACCTCGGCGCTGGTCATGCTGATGTTCGGCACCAAATACATGGCGATGCTCTATGGCTTCGCCTTCTTCTCGCACCAGGTCGGCGGCTTCCTCGGCGTGCTGCTCGGCGGCATCCTCTACGAGCAGTTCGGCTCCTACAACATCGTCTGGTGGCTCTCGGTCGCGCTCGGTCTCGCCTCGGCGCTGATCAACCTGCCGATCGTCGAGAAGCCGGTGGCGCGCGCCGTGCCGCAGCCGGCCTGACCAAAGATGCACGCTCGCCGCGCTTGCGGGCGGCGGCCGGGCGGGTCACTCCTAGGGGAAGTTTGATAGCTTTCCGGGAGTGAGTTCATGTCGACCTTCAAGGCCCTGATCGCCAGCAAGGGCGAAGCCGGCACTAGCGTTGCCTTCGGCGAGTTCGCCGAAGCCGACCTAATGGAGGGCGACGTCACCGTCCGCGTCACCCATTCGACGCTGAACTACAAGGATGGCCTCGCCATCACCGGCCGTGCGCCGGTGGTGCGGCGCTGGCCGATGATCCCCGGCATCGACTTCGCCGGGCGGGTCGAAACCTCTGACAATCCCGCGTTCAAGCCGGGCGACCTCGTCGTCCTCAATGGCTGGGGCACCGGCGAGACGCATCTCGGTTCCTATGCCCAGAAGAGCCGGGTCAAGGGCGACTGGCTGGTGCCGCTGCCCGAGGGCATGACCCCCGCCGAGGCGATGGCGATCGGCACCGCCGGCTACACCGCCATGCTCAGCCTGCTCGCGCTGGAACGCTACGGCGTGAAGCCAGCCGATGGGCCTGTCGTCGTCACCGGCGCGGCCGGCGGCGTCGGTTCGGTCGCGACGGCGCTGCTCGCCAAGGCGGGTTGGCATGTGATCGCCTCGACCGGTCGGCCCGAGGAGGCGGACTATCTCAAGGGCCTCGGCGCGGCCGAGATCATCGACCGGAACGAGCTCTCCGCTCCTGGTCGCCCGCTCGGCAAGGAGCGCTGGATCGCCGGCGTCGATGCGGTCGGCTCGCACACGCTCGCCAATGTCCTGTCGATGACCAAGTATGGTGGCGCCGTCGCCGCCTGCGGCCTGGCGCAGGGCATGGACCTGCCGGCTTCGGTCGCCCCCTTCATCCTGCGTGGCGTCGCGCTGCTCGGCATCGATTCGGTGATGTGCCCGAAGCCGCGCCGGCTCGAAGCCTGGGCCCGTCTTGCGCGCGATCTCGACCGTGACAAGCTGGCGGCGATGACCACGACGATCCCGCTCGAGGATGTGGTCGAGACCGGCCGCGCGCTGCTCGACGGCAAAGTCCGCGGCCGCGTCGTCGTCGAGGTCGGCTGACTTCACTCGATCCTGATCTGCGCCTTCTCCACGACCGGCTCCCATTTCTTGATCTCGGCCTCGATGAAGGCGCGGAAGGCGTCCGGCGTCATGCCGAGCGCGATGATTTTCTGCGTGGCCAGCCGGTCGCGGATCTCCGGCGTCTCGAGGATGCCGCGGACATCGCGCGAGACCTTTTCGACGATCTCCTTCGGCGTGCCGGCGGGGGCGGCGAGGCCATGCCAGGCGGTGACGTCGAAGCCGGGCAGGAATTCGCTCAGCGCCGGCAGGTCCGGCATGAAGCTTGCCCGCTGCGGGATCGAGGTCGCCAGCGCCCTCAGCTTGCCGGCCTCGACATAGGGCCAGGCCACGGCGGCGCCGTCGAGCGCGACGTCGAGCTGGCCGCTGAGCAGGTCGACCATCATCGGGCCGGAGCCGCGATACGGGACATGGGTCAGCTTGGTCCCTGTCGTCTGCTGGAACAGCTCCATGCCGACATGCAAGGAGGTGCCGACGCCGGAGGAGCCGAAGTTCAAGGCATTCGGCTTCTGCTTCAGCAGCGCGATGAACTCCGGCACGGTCTTGGCCGGCACCTTCTCCGGATTGACCACGAGGACGTTCGGCGTGATCGCAAGCTGGCTGACTGGCGCGAAATCGCGCAGAGGGTCGTAGGCCAGCTTTTCCTTGTAGAGCCACTTGTTCATGCCGTGGCTGCTGGCGTTGATCAGGCCGAGCGTGTAGCCGTCCGGCTTGGCGCGGGCGAGCGCGGCGACGCCGATATTGCTGCCGCCGCCGCCGATGTTCTCGATCACCACGCCCTGTCCCCACAGCGCCTGCAGGCGCTCGGCCACCGTGCGCGCGACGAGATCGGAGGCGCCACCGGCGGCGAAGGGCACGATGATCCTGACCGGGGCGCTCGGGTAAGGCGCCTGCGCGGCGGCCGCAAGACAGGACACCACAAGGGCGATGGCGGCCAGCGCTGCCTTGAACGGCTTCATGATGTCCTCCCTCTGTCGCGCCGGTCTCCGTAAGCCGGCGCGCGATCGTCAATCGTGCTCCCGCCAGATCGCGCCGAGCCGGGCGATCTTCGCGTCCGACATGTAGCCGTAGCGGTTGATGTGCAGGTGCCGGCAGGGCGCTTCGAGCACGGCTCGGAAGCGGCGCTCGACATCGTCAGGCGGGCCGTAGCCATGGGCGATCACCGAAAGCCGTGAGCGGCTGATCTGGCCGGCAGCGGTCTCGACCGTCCGGCACAGGGCGTCGGCATCGGCCGGATGCGGCTCGTGCGGTTCCGGATAGCGCAGCGACTCAAGCGTCAGCGCGCCACCATTGAGGCCGAGCCATCGATGGACCGCGGCGAAGACCGTGGCTGCATCCGCGCTCGTGGCGGCGGCCAGGCGCTCGACATAGCCGCGTTCGATCATCGGCCAATGCATCGTGTAATGCTTGACCGCGATCTCGTCGGCGATGCCGTCCACGGCCGCGAAGTCGAGGCCGGAGAGCAGGTTGAGCGGCGGCGGGAAGGCCTGCATCACCACGCCGATCCGGCCATAGGAGGCTTCCTTCACGATCGTCGTCAGGGCGCTGACATAGTCGGTGACGATGGCGCTGCGGAAGGCGAGGAGATCGGCCGCCCAGCCGCTTGGCTGAAGCAGGGCGGCGATGGCGACGACCGCGCCGGCCATGTCCGTTCGTGCTTTGCGAAGCCCTTCCAGCGCCCGGGCCCGGATCGCCTCGACATCATGGCCGAGCTCCTGCCCGCGCTTCACCGCCGGCGGGCTGAAATCGAAGAGCAGGCTATCCAGCGCATAGGGCGGATATTCCGGCCAGTCGAAGCGTAGCGCATCGCAGTCCGGATAGTTCGCGAGGAGGTCGGCGACGAGGCCGCGCATATAGGCGCGTAAAGCTTCACTGGCGAGGCTGACATTGGCGTCGACGCGATTGCGCACTGGCGTGCCGAACATGGTCAGCGGCTCGTCGGCGCCGGCATCGGCACGTTGCTGCACGCGCAGCGCCGGCGGCGCCGCGGCCATCACCTGGAGCTGGGTGGACAGGCCGGCGCGCTTGGCCTTGGTCAGCATGTCGGCGACGATGTGGCCCTCGCGCTCGGTCAGCGCGTCCGGCTCCGGCGGGACATAGGGCGTGTCGCGATAGAAGCGCGGGTTCGGCACGAAGCTCGGCGCCGTCCGCATCCACAGCGCGGTATCGCCCCAGAGCGGCCGGTCGAGCGTGCGGACAAGGCCGGCGCCGGCATCGGCAGGTGGCTCGCGCACGCCGAGATGCTCGGCGCAGCGTTCCGCCACCGACGGCATCGTGCAGATCACGTCGCAGCCCAGGCGCTCGACGATGTTCTCCAGCACCGCGTCGACGCCTTCGGACTGGGCGTAGTCGGGCATCACCGTAATGCCCAGCGAGCGCTCGGCAGGCACCGTCATGGCATGCGCACGAAGGGATGGGAATGGCTGGCCAGCCGATCGAGGAAGACGGCATTGGCCTCGATATGGACGTGCATCGCGGCATGTGCCGCATAGGGGTCGCCTCGCCCGAGAGCGGAGAGGATGGCGCGGTGCTTGGCCAGCGCATCGCCGAGCGCCCCCCGCTGGGCGACCATCAGGTGATGGACGCGTTCGAGCTGGGCCCTCGCACGGTCGACGCTCGCCCACATCTGATCCAGGCCCTGATGGGCGAAGAGGGCGCGATGGAAGCGCTCGTCGCACTGATAGGCTGCGGCCGCGTCGCCGGCGGCGACTGCCTCGGCATGGTCGGCCAGCGCCTGGCTCATTTCGGAGATCAGCGCCGGATCGCGACTGGCGGCGGCCTGCGAGACGGCCTCGCCTTCGAGCAGTCGGCGGATCAGGATCGCCTCGCCGATCAGCCTGGGGTCGATCAGCGACACGAAGGTGCCGAGATTGGGGAAGACGTCGAGCAACCTCTCCTCAGCCAGCCGGGCGAAGGCCTCGCGCACCGGCGTGCGGCTGACTGCATAGGCGGCACCGACCTCGCCCTCCGACAGCGCGCTGCCCGGCGGAATGGCGAGCGAGACGATCGCGGTGCGCAGGACGCGATAGACCTGCTCCGGCGCGCGCATCGTCCGGTCGATGGCGGCGGCGGGAAGGGGCGTGGGCTGGTGGTCGCGGGCAAGGCGAGGCATGGCGCTGTTTCCTAACCGGAGTACCGGTATACAGGTTTTTGAGATGACGCAAGCATCAGGCAGTTCAATCAATGGCGACGGAAGGGCGACGACGGATATGACCGGCGCCCGGCGACTCAGCCAGCTCCTTCCAACAGCGCCTTCCGCTTCGCCAGCTCGCCGCCGACGAAATCCATGAAGGCGCGTACGCGCGGCGCGTGCCTGATGTCGGGGTGAGTCAGGATCCACAGGCCGGTGGAGAAGTCCGGATCGGGCGGCAGCAGCCGGACGAGGCCCGGCCGCTGGTCGGCGATGAAGCAGGGCAGGGGGCCGATGCCCATCCCCTGCTCGACCGCCTCCGTCAACCCGAGCACGGCCGAGGAGCGCAGCGCGATCCGCTCGGCCGGGACATGGTCGCGGACATAGCGAGCAGCCTTAACGTAGCCGAGCGGGTCGCCGAGCGCGACCCAGTCGCGCCGGAACAGCAGCTTCGGCTCATGCGCTTCGGCCTCGGTCGCCGGTGCGTCGGCGCGGGCATAGACGGCCCAGTTGAGATTGGCGAGGCGGCGCCCGACCAGCGTCTCGCCCGGCGAATCGCTGGCGCGGATGGCGACATCGGCATCGCGGCGCGACAGGTTGAGCGTCTGGCTCGCCATCACGACGTCGAGCCGGATCAGCGGATGCGCAGCCCGGAACGCCGCGAAGATCGGCAGCAGCACATGCAGGTAGAGAGTATCGGTGGTGGTGACCCGCAAGTCGCCGGAAGGGGCGAGGTCGCGCCCCGCGAGCCTGCGCCCGAAAGCGGTGACGTCCTCATCGATGCGCGAAGCCAGCGTCGTCATCTCCTCGCCGGCCGAGGTCGCGACATAGCCGGTCTTGCGCCGTTCGAAGAGGGCGTGGCCGAGCTGCTCCTCGATCTGGCCGAGCCGGCGGAACACCGTGGAATGATTGACGTTGAGCGCTGCGGCCGCTCCGGTCAGCCCCCCGGCATCGGCGATCGCCTTGATCAGGCGGAAATCATCCCAGGCGAGCTTCGACGTCGACAACGGCTACTCTCCGGCAAACCCGCGCGCAGCATTGCCAGATCTTGCGGAATTGCAAGCGGGTGCCGGCGATGTCGCCGGGCCTCAGCGCGGAGCAGCGGCGCGGCGCAGCCGGTCGTTGATCGCCTCGCCGAGGCCGTGCATGGGGATCGGCGCGACTGCGATCGTTGCCGGGCGCTGGTCGTCGAGCTGGCGCATCGCGGCGAAAAGATTGGCGGCCGCCTCGGTCAGGTCGCCCGCCGGGCTGAGGTTGAAGGCGAGCGCGGGCAGGGCGCCATTCGGCTCCGCTCCGAAGCCGAGCCAGGCCTCGCCCGGCCGGGGTGCTTCCGCGTCCAGCCTGACGGCGGCGTGCGGCGCGTAATGCGAGGCGAGCAGTCCGGGGGCGATCGGGGCTGTGCCGCCCTCCTCGACGATGACGAGGGCTTGCCCGATCACTGCTTCCAGCGCCGCGCGCGGCACGCCGCCGGGCCGCAGCAGGCGCGGCACGCCGCCGAGGCAGGCGACGATGCTGGATTCGACCCCGACCGCCGTCGGCCCGGCGTCGAGCACCGCGTCGATGCGGCCGTCGAGATCGGCGAGGACATGCTCGGCCTGCGTCGGGCTGACCCGGCCGGAACGGTTGGCCGAGGGCGCGGCGATCGGCCGGCCCGCTGCCTGCAGGACAGCGCGCGCCACCGGATCCGATGGCACCCGCAGCGCGACGCTGTCGAGCCCGGCGCGGGCGAGGCTGCAGACAGTGCACGAGCTCGAAGCCGGCACGACCAACGTCAGCGGGCCGGGCCAGAACGCCTTCGCCAGCGCCAGTGCCGGCGCATCGAACAGGCCCTGCCGGCGGGCCGCCTCAACATCCGGCAGATGCGAGATCAGCGGGTTGAAGCTCGGCCGTTCCTTGGCGGCGTAGATCGCGGCGACGGCGCGGTCGTTGCTGGCATCGGCGGCGAGCCCGTAGACCGTCTCGGTCGGCAGCGCGACCAGCTTGCCGGCGCGCAGCAGCTCCGCGGCGGCGGCGATGCCGGGCTCGTCGGCGGAAAGGCGCTGGGTCTGGCGAGGTTCTGTCACGGTCGCTCTTGAAAGTTCATATGTAAACTATAACAATGCCGACGCGGCATGCGCGAAGCCGCGCGAGCTTGCGCGTGGCGGCGGGCATAGTTCGTCGCTAACATCGCCGTCAAACGCAACGAGCAGAATGCCCGGCCGGAATCCGCGGGCGCCGAGGGAGGTAAGCGATGTCGTACCGTGCTCCGGTCGAGGATATCCTGGCGACGATGCGCCATGTCGCCGGGCTCGACGCCCTGATCTCCGAGGGGCTGGCACCGGAGCTGGCGGACGGCGTCACCGAGGCGGTGCTGGAGGAGGCCGCGAAGTTCGCCGGCGATGTCCTCGCTCCCCTGAATGTTATTGGTGATCGCGTCGGCTCCAAGCTCAAGGACGGTACGGTCGTCACGCCGCCAGGCTGGAAGGAAGCCTATCACGCCTGGGCGCAAGGCGGCTGGAATGCGCTGCCGGGGCCGGAGGCCTATGGCGGCCAGGCCCTGCCGACTTTGGTTCAGTCGGCCTGCACCGAGATGTGGAACTCGGCCGCCTTCGCCTTCGCGCTCGGCCCGCTGCTGACGGTCGGCGCGATCGAGGCGCTGCATGCCCACGGCTCCGACTACCTCAAGGAAACCTATCTCGCCAAGCTGGTCTCCGGCGAGTGGATGGGCACGATGAACCTGACCGAGCCGCAGGCCGGTTCGGACCTCAACGCGCTGCGCTCCAAGGCCGAGCGCGCTGGCGACGGCACCTATCGCATCAGTGGCCAGAAGATCTTCATCACCTATGGCGATCACGAGATGACGGACAACATCGTCCACCTCGTTCTCGCCCGCCTTCCCGACGCCCCTCCCGGCACGCGCGGCATCTCGCTCTTCCTCGTGCCGAAATTCCTGGTCAATGCCGACGGCTCGCTCGGCAAACGCAACGATGTCCGCTGCACCGGCGTCGAGCACAAGCTCGGCATCCATGCCTCGCCGACCTGCGCGATGAGCTATGGCGACGAGGGCGGCGCGATCGGCTGGCTGATCGGCGAAGAGAATCGCGGCCTCGCCTGCATGTTCACGATGATGAACAATGCCCGCCTCAACGTCGCGGTGCAGGGCGTCGCCATCGCCGAGCGCGCCTATCAGCAGGCGCTCGCCTTCGCGCAGGAGCGCAAGCAGGGCACCGCGCTCGATGCGCCCAAGGGCGCGCCGATGAGCCCGATCATCGTCCATCCCGACATCCGCCGCATGCTGATGGAGATGCGCGCCAAGACGCAGGCCGCGCGCTCGCTCTCACTGCTGCTGGCTGCGAACCTCGACCGCTCGCATCGCGAGCCCGACGAGGCCAGGCGCAAGGTCGCGGCCGAACGCGCCGCGATCATCACGCCGGTCGCCAAGGCCTATGCCACCGATATCGGCGTCGAGGTCGCCTCCACAGGCGTCCAGATCCATGGCGGCATGGGCTATGTCGAGGAGACCGGCGCGGCCCAGCATCTGCGCGATGCCCGCATCGCCACGATCTACGAGGGCACCAACGGCATCCAGGCGATCGACCTCGTGCTGCGCAAGCTGCCGCTCTCCAATGGCGATGCGGTCAAGGCGCTGATCGGCGAGATGCGTGGCGTCGTGGCGCAGGTGCGCGAGGCCAATACGCCCGGCTTCGGGCACAGCGCGGCGCGGCTGGGTGCCGCCGTCGACTCGCTCGAGCGCGCCACCGAGTGGATGCTGGCGACGATGGGCATCGACCAGGCGAGCGCGCTCGCCGGCGCGACCCCTTATCTCAAGCTGTTCGCGCTCGCCCAGGGCGGCACGGGCCTGGCGAAGAAGGCGCTGGCGCTGCAGGGAGAGGATCAGGGCGCCGCGGCGCTCGCCACCGCGCGCTTCTATGCCGAGCATCATGTCGGCGAGGCCACCGCGCTCGAGCTCGCAGTGACTGAGGGCGCCGGCGCGGTCGAGGATTCGGCTGCGGTTTTCGCGGCGTGACGCTGTCCGCCGCGCCTGACCTATCGTACCGGCTTCCGTACGCGCATGTGCAGGAAGAGCGGCGCGACATAGGTGTCGGCGAGATAGGGCACGGCCCTGGCCGTCTGCGCATCGACGCCCGGCTCGTGCATGTGCTCGATCCGGAAGCCGGTCGCGACCAGCAGGTTGATCCAGTCGCTCATCGTGCGGTGGAAGCGCGGCACCCGGAATGGCGCGACCCTGGCCTTCTCCTCGGCCGGCGCGGCGCCGAAGCGCCAGCTCTCGATCTCGCCGTCGCCGACGCGGAAATACTCGCGGACCTCGATGCCGAGCACATTCCCGGCCTCGTCGCGCATCACCTTGCGGCCGGGCGTCGCGAAGCAGGGATGCAGGATCGAGAACTGCAGGAAGCCGCTCGGCTTCAGCACCCGCTTGGCCTCGGCGAGGACGCGATCCTGATGCGGCATGTCCATCAGCGACATGAAGGCGGTGGCGAAATCGAACGAGGCATCGGCGAAGGGCAGGGCCATGCCGTCGGCGACGCGATAGCTGATTCCGAGCGGACTCGCAGCTTCGGCTTCCTGCGCATGGCGAATGAAGGTCGGAGCGATGTCGATCGCAGTGACGCTCGCGCCGGCCTCAGCGAGCTTGCGGGTGTTCGAGCCCTCGCCGCAGCCGATGTCGAGGCCGTCCAGCCCGTCGATATCGGGCAGGTGCGCAAAGAAGGCCGGGGTATTCTGGGCGTCCCGGTAGAGGTCGTAGCCGGCGCGCGCATGCCGGGTCCAGGTTTCGGCATTGGCCTCCCAGCAGGCCGCGACTTCGCTCGCTTCCATGATCGTCCTCGCCGTTCGGGGGAGGGGGCTTCTAGCTCAGCTCGTGTTCGGATGAAACCACGCCGTCTTTCCGGGGCGACGCGAAGCGGCGAGCCCGGAACCCAGAACCGATACCGCATCAAACAATGTCGATCGGCAACCAAGCCTTCACGGCAACCGGCATCGGTTCTCGGTTCCGGGCTCAGGCCTGCGGCCTGCCCCGGAAAGACGGGGTGGTTCCGATGACCGCCGCTCAACTCGCCCAAAAGATCTGCCTCGTCGCCGGCGCCTCGCGCGGGCTCGGGCGCGGCATCGCCCGGGCGCTCGGCCAGGCCGGCGCCACCGTGATCGTCACCGGCCGTTCCAGCGAGGCCGGCCCGCGCACCGACCAGCGCTCGGAGACCTTCGAGGACACCGCCCGCGAGGTCGAGGCTGCCGGCGGCCGGGGCGAACCCTATCGCTGCGACCACACCAATGAGCGCGAGGTCGACCAGCTCGTCGCCTGGTGCTTGCGCCGCTTCGGCCGGCTCGATTGCGTCGTCGACGCGGTCTGGGGCGGCAATGAGGGCTATGACGGCGAGCGCTATCCGGACGGCTCCGCCTTCGCCACGCCGTTCTGGCGCCGCCCGGTGGCGCGGCTCGGCCAGAGCTTCGAGAGCGGCGTCTATGCGCAATTGCTGCTGGCGCGCGCCGTCGCGCCGGCCATGGTCCAGATGCGCCAGGGCCTGATCGTCACGGTGAGCTTCGACACCACTGCGGGCTATCTCGGCGACGTCTTCTACGACCTGTCCAAGGCGGCGATGAACCGGCTGACGCTGGCGATGGCGCAGGAGCTGAAGCCCTATGGCGTCACCGCGCTCGGCCTGTCGCCCGGTCATGTCCTGACCGAACGGGTGCGCGATGCCGGGATGGCAGCCGAGACCACCGAGACGCCGCTCTATGCCGGCCGGGCGGTGGCGGCGTTGGTCGCCGATCCCGATGTCGCCCGCCATGCCGGCCAGGTGCTCCACGTCGCCGACCTGGCGCGCGCTTACGGCTTTACCGATGCGGACGGCAGCCAGCCGGACCGGTTCAGCTTGCAGAACTAAAGAGGGAGGACAGCACCATGTCGCTCAAGGGCAAGACGCTCTTCATCACCGGCGGATCGCGCGGCATCGGCCTCGCCATTGCGATCAAGGCGGCGCGCGATGGCGCCAATGTCACGATCGCCGCCAAGACGACCGAGCCGCATCCCAAGCTCGAAGGCACGATCTACACCGCTGCCGCCGAGATCGAGGCGGCCGGCGGCAAATGCCTGCCGCTGATGGTCGATGTCCGCGACGAGCAGAGCGTCACTGAAGCGATCGCCAAGACCGCGCAGACCTTCGGCGGCCTCGATATCGTCGTGAACAATGCCAGCGCGATCTCGCTGACCAATACGCAGATGACCGACATGAAGCGCTTCGATCTGATGCACCAGATCAACACGCGCGGCACCTTCATGGTCTCGAAATACGCGATTCCGCATCTGGAGAAGGCGGAGAACCCGCATATCCTGATGCTGTCGCCGCCGCTCGACATGAAGATGCGCTGGTTTGCGCCGCATCTGGCCTACACCATGGCGAAATACGGCATGAGCCTGTGCGTGCTCGGCCTTGCCGGCGAACTGGCGCCCAAGGGCATCGCGGTGAATGCGCTCTGGCCGCGCACCACGGTCGCGACCGCGGCGGTGAAGAACCTGCTCGGCGGCGACAAGATGGTGCAGGCCAGTCGCACGCCCGAGATGCTGGCCGACGCCGCCTACATGGTCTTCAACAAGCCCTCGCGCAGCTTCTCCGGCAATTTCCTGATCGACGACAACTTCATGGCGGGCGAGGGCGTCACCGATTTCACCTCCTACCGGGTCGATCCGTCGGTGCCGCTGATGCCTGATTTCTTCGTGCCCGAAGAGATCAAGCCGCCTGAGGGGGTGAAGGGCGGCGTCTGAGCCCATAAAGGCTCAGAACTCCTCCCACTCGCGGTCCCGCGCTCCGCCGCTCGCGACCTTGCGGGCGGGCATCGCAGCTGCGGGGGCGGGTTGTGCCTTCCGCGCCGGCGCACGCAGCGCCGGGCGGGTTTCCGACATCGCGGCCGCAGCGAGATTGCGCAAGCGCTCCGGCTCGCTGGTCGCACGCGCATTGCCACCGGCGATGCGGAAGGCCGCGACGAGTTGATCCAGGCTGTGGATCTGGTCGGCCAGGGAGGCGGCCGAAGCGGCGCTCTCCTCCGCCAGCGCCGCGTTCGCCTGGGTCATTTCGTCCATATGGGCGACGGTCTGGCTCATCTCGTCGATGCCGTTGGCCTGCTCGCTGGCCGCTGCCGAGATCTCGACGACGGTCGCGGCGACCTGCCGGGAAGCCGACACGATCTGGTCGAGGACGGCGCCGGCCGAGCGGACGAGTTTCACGCCCTCCTCGATCTCGCTGGTCGAGGACTGGATCAGGGTGGTGATGTCCTTCGAGGCTTCGCCGGAGCGCTGGGCGAGCGTGCGCACCTCCGAGGCGACCACGGCGAAGCCCTTGCCGGCATCCCCGGCCCTGGCCGCCTCGACCGCGGCGTTCAGCGCCAGCAGATTGGTCTGGAAAGCGATGCCGTCGATCACCGAGGTGATATCCGTGATCTTGCGCGAGGCGGCCTCGATCCGCTCCATCGCCGCGACCGCATCCTGGACGATCATGCCGCCCTTCTGCGCTACGGTCATGGCTTCGTCGGAGGCCGAGGCCGCCGACTTGGAGGAGCCGGCGCTCGCCTTGACGGAAGCGGCGAGCTCCTCGGTCGTCGCGGCGGTTTCCTCCAGCGAGGCGGCCTGCTCCTCGGTGCGCTTGGCGAGATCGTCGGCGCCGGCCTTGATCTCGCGGGCGGAGGCCGAGACCTGCGAGGTCGTCGCCTGGATGCCGCCGATCGTCTCCGAGAGGCGCTCGACCGTCTCGTTGACCGAGTGCTTCAATTCGGCGAAGCGGCCCTGATAGCTGGTCGCAACCCGGCGGGTCAGGTCGCCCTGCGAGACCGAAGCCAGGATGTCGGCGAACTCTGTCGTCGCGCCGTCGACCACCGCATTGATCTGGTTGATGCCGTCGACCAGCTGCTGCATCTGCGCGTCGGCGCTCTCCAGGCGCAGGCGCGCGCTGAAATCGCCGGCTGCGGCAGCGGCGACGACGGTCCCGACATCACTGACCACGGCGACCATGGCTTCGGTCCGCGCCGCCCGCTCGGCCGCGGCGGCGCGCTCCTGCGCCTCCAGGGCCTGCACGCGCAGCCCGTTCTCCTTGAAGACCCGGACGGCAGCGGCCATGCCGCCGATCTCGTCGTTGCGGCCGTTGTCCATGACTTCGGCCGAGAAGTCGCCCTGCGCCAGCTGCTTCATCGACGCGGTCAATGCCGTGATCGGGCGGGTCACGCGGCTCTGTACCAGCCAGAGCCCGATGAGCGCCAGCGCCAGCGCCGCCAGCAGGAGCAGGCCATAGGCGATGAGCGAACGCATCGCCGCATCGGCCTTCGCATCGGCCACGTCCGACACGACATCGATGGCGCGGCTCGCCACGGCGCCGAGGGTCTCGGACGCCGCGACGATCTGGTCGCGCCATTGGTCGGGATTGATCGACGGCTTGCGCCCGCCTGTGACATTGGCGACGAGATCGGCCCGCGTCGCCTTGAAGGCGCCGCCGAAATAGGTGTTCTCGGCGGTGGCGAGCGCGTCCTTGAGCGCCTGCGGGGTGCTTGCCTGGCCGATGAGCTGCCTCACCACGCTCCAGGCGAACTCCATGCGCGCATCGTTGACGAGAACGGCATTGCTCTCCTTGGCGTCGAGCGGCCGGTCCTGGGCGACGGCATTGTTGAGGATGATAGTCGATGAGCCGCTGAGCGAGCGCGCCGCCCAGGCCATCGCGCGGACGGAGGTCAGATTGGCGAAGCTGGCGTCGAGCGCGAGGATTCGTTCCTCCAGCGTCGCGGAGGCCGCCTCGAGCGCGGTCAGGAACTTGCCGGTCTGGGCCATGCTGGCCCCGGCCAGCTCCTTCTCCCGCGACTCCAGCGGCAGCTTCCAGTTGCCGTCGATCTTCGCCCGCAGAGGCTTCAGCGCCGCGACATGGCCGTCGATCTCGGTCGAGACGGTCTTGGCGACCTCGTAGCCATTGTCCCGGACGATCGCCTGCGCCGTGGCGATGGCATCGTCCAGGCGCTTACGCCGCATCAGCACGTCATCGATCATCCCGCCGTTCTTGTCGGCCGGCATGGTCAGCGCGCTCGCACCATTGCCGCGCTCGTAGCGCAGGTTCTGGAGCGCCGTGAAATAGGCCTTGTTCAGATCGGCGAGAGCGGACACCTCGACGGCCCTGTCGTGGCGCGTCCAGGCCTGCCATAGCGCCTGCGTCGAGAGCGTGATGATCGCTGTGCTGGCGAGGCCGAGCACAGCCAGGAGCATGGTCTTGATGCTGAGATTTTTTGCGGCGTTGAGCATGACAAGTCCGGAGGGGAGACGGATTCGTTCAGTTTCTCATCCGGCCATTGATATTGTGCTAACCGTGCGGTGCCGTCGGTATATCTTCGGCCCGGACGGATGAACCGTGCGGCGAGACCAGCAGCTGCCCGAGGAACGTCATCGGTTTGACACCGCCGGACGTTTGGAGTTGGTGCAGTGCAAATCCGCAGCCCCGCTGCGCCCGATTCCGGATGATCCTGCCATGCTCCTGATCCACGGCATCTGCCAGACGAGCGGTGACAAGCTCGCCCATCGGACCCTAGCGGCCGATGAGGAGATCCCGCCCGGGTCGATCTGGATCGACCTGCTGAACCCGACGCCGGCCGAGGATGCCAAGGTCGAGCGCCATCTCGGCATCTCCATCCCGACCAAGGAAGAGATGCACGATCTCGAACCGTCCGAGATCATCTATGCCGAGAACGGCGCCCACTACATGACATCGCGGATCATCTGTCACTCGGACACCAATGTTCCGCGCCTCGCCGACGTGACCTTCATCCTCACCGAGAAGGCACTGGTGACCGTCCGCTATGACGAGCCGGGCGCGTTCAGCATCTTCCTCAACCGCGTCACCAAGCCCGGTGGCTGCGAGCTTGAGCCGGCCGGCGTGATCGAAGGGCTGGTCGAGGCGGTCGTCGACCGCGCCGCCGAGGTGCTGCGCGGCGTCGGCGACCGCATCGACATGCGCTCGCGCCAGATCTTCGACGGCGACAGTGCCAATGTCGAGCAGGGCCGGGTCTATCAGGCGGTGGTCCGCAAGATCGGCCAGTACGAGCACATCATCTCGAATGTGCGCGAGAGCATGGTCTCGATCGAGCGCGTGCTGCTTTACCTGTCTGCCAATTTCAAGCGCACCAAGAAGGCGGCGAGCGGCTTCAATCCGGAATGGCGCTCTGCGATCCGCGACGTCCAGGCGATCGAGGAGCACGCCACCTTCCTGTCGAACAAGCTGCAGTTCATGCTGAACGCGACGCTCGGCCTGGTCAGCATCGAGCAGAACAAGATCATCAAGCTGTTCTCGGTCGTCGCCGTGGCACTGATGCCGCCGACCCTCGTCGCGTCGAGCTACGGCATGAACTTCAAGAACATGCCCGAGCTCGAATGGAGCTATGGCTATCCGATGGCGCTCGCCATGATGGTGGTCTTCGCCGTGCTGCCCTACATCTTCTTCCGTTGGAAAAAGTGGCTTTGATCGTGCCGGGGCGGCGCGCCTTCGGATAGCCTGCCTTACATGACGCTGCCGCAGATTCTGTCGTGCTCCCTGGTCGCCGCAATGATGGCGGCCTTCGTCTGGGGCAAGCTGCGCTATGACGTGGTCGCGCTCCTGGCGCTGCTCGCAGGCATCGCGCTTGGCGTCGTGCCGGCCAAGGAAGCATTCAAGGGCTTCTCCGACGACATCGTCATCATCGTCGCCAGCGCCCTGATCGTCAGCGCCGCGGTGGCGCGCTCGGGGCTGGTCGAGACCGCGCTCGCCCGCATCTCCCCCTCGCTGCGCTCGACGCAGGCGCAGGTCGCGGTCCTCGTCTTCGTCGTTGCCGCGATGTCGGCGATCATCAAGAACATCGGCGCGCTCGCGATGATGCTGCCGATCGCCTACCAGCTCGCCCGCAAGGACGGGAAATCGCCCTCGGTCTTCCTGATGCCGATGGCCTTCGCCTCGCTGCTCGGCGGCATCGTCACGCTGGTCGGCACTTCGCCGAACGTGATCGTCGCGCGCGTACGGCAGGAGCTCGGCGGTGAACCCTTCGCCATGTTCGACTTCACGCCGGTCGGCATCGGAATCGCGCTTGCCGGCTGCGTCTTCCTCAGTCTCGCCTATCGGCTGCTGCCCAAGGATCGCCAGGGCTCGCGCTCGCTCGACCAGGCCCTCGACATCAAGGACTACCTCACCGAGGCGCGTCTGCCCGAGAAGGGGCCGCTTGCCGGCAAGACGGTCGCAGATCTCAGGAAGCCGGGCGATGGCGAGGTCGAGGTCGTCGCGATCCTGCGCGACGGCGAACGCCGCCGCGCCCCGCTGCCCGACGCCAGCCTGCGCGCCGGCGACATCCTGCTGCTGCGCGGCGAACCAAAGGCCTTGGAGCGCGTCGTCGCCGCCGGCGAGCTCGAACTCGTCGGTCAGCACCGCTCGACGCAGAAGGAAGGCTCGCTCGATCCGGCCCGCACCGGCGAGGCGATCGTCACGCAGGGCTCGCTGCTCGAAGGCGTCAGCGCGGCCGAGATCGACCTGCACGCCCGCTTCCACATCAACCTGCTCGGCATTAGCCGCGCCGGCGAGCGCTTCACCGAGCGTCTGCGCGACATCCGCTTGCGCGCCGGCGACGTCGTGCTGCTGCAGGGAGACGAGGATCTTCTGCCGGAGCGCCTGCGCGAGCTCGGGCTGCTTCCGCTGGCGGCGCGCAGCCTTCAGCTTGGCAGCACGCGCCGCCGCCTCGTCACCGGCACGATCGTCGCCGCGACGGTCGTCGTCGTGGCGCTCGGCCTGCTGCCGGTGGCGATCGCCTTCTTCGCCGCCGCCGTGCTCCTGCTCGTGACCCGCGCCTTGACCCTGCGCGATGCCTATGAGTCGGTCGAAGCGCCGATCCTGGTGATGCTGGCGGCGCTGATCCCGGTCAGCGACAGCCTGCGCGTCACCGGCGCGACCGATGTCTTCGCCGGGTTGCTGGCGCAGCTCGGCGCCGGTCTGCCCGGCTGGGGCGCGGTCGGGCTGATGCTGATTGCGGCCATGGCGGTGACACCCTTCCTCAATAACGCCGCGACCGTGCTGGTGATGGCTCCGATCGGCGCCGGCTTCGCAAAGACGCTGGGCTATAATCCCGACGCCTTCCTGATGGCGGTCGCGATCGGCGCGGCTTGCGATTTCCTCACCCCGATCGGCCACCAGTGCAACACGCTGGTGATGGGGCCGGGCGGCTACCGCTTCGGGGATTATGCTCGCCTTGGCGCACCCTTGTCCCTGCTGGTGATCCTGCTCGCCGTGCCGCTGATCCTCTTCGTCTGGCCGCTGCGCTGAGCGGGGGCGTTTGCGATACTGGGACGGGCCAGGAGAAAATAATTCTCTTCAGACCGTTTCAGTGGAGAACAGTCCTTCTGCTCTGGTGATGCAATATGGACGTGTTTGGCTTCCCGCCAGTTGCGGCGGTGCTTATATAAGCAGCAGATATGTTCAGCCGCATCGCGGCCACCGACGAGTTCTCATCATGACCACAGCGACGTCCCGAGCCGGCGCCACCACCGCTGGCGCCAAGCCATTCTATGCCAGCTTCGGTTTCCAGGTGCTGGCGGCCATGGTGATCGGCCTCGTGCTCGGCTGGATCGCCCGCAATATCGGCCCCGATGCGGCCGGCCAGCCGAACGCGTTGACGACGACGCTGGCGACGACCGGCTCGATCTTCGTGCAGTTGCTGCAGGCGCTGGTGCCTCCGCTGATCTTCACCGCGATCGTCGCCTCGATCAGCAACCTCCGCCAGCTCTCCAACGCCGCGGCCTTGGTGTGGCAGACGCTGCTCTGGTTCGCGCTGACCGCTTTCATCGCCGTGCTGATCGGCATCGCCCTCGGCCTGATCATCCAGCCCGGCATCAATTCCGGCGTGCTCGCCGCCAGCGCCAAGGCGCCGGGCTCGGTCGGCTCCTGGCTCGATTTCCTGAAAGGTCTGGTCCCCGCCAACATGCTGGGCTTGCAGGCCTCGACCCGGATCGATGGCGGCGCGGCGACGACGCGGCTCGGCTTCAACGTGCTGCAATTGCTGGTCATCTCGATCGTCGTCGGCGTCGCGGCGCTGAAGGTCGGAGAGCGTGCCAACAGCTTCCTCGCCTTCAACGAGTCGCTGCTGGCGATCACGCGCAAGATCCTGTGGTGGGTGATCCGGCTGACGCCGATCGGCACCATCGGCCTGCTCGGCAATGCCGTCGCGCAATATGGCTGGCAGACGCTGCAGCAGCTTTCCTGGTACGCCTTCGCGATTTATCTCGGCCTCGCCATCGTGCTGCTCATCGTCTACCCGGTCCTGCTCGTCCTGCACGGGCTCTCGCCGCTGCGCTTCTTCGCGGGCGCCTGGCCGGCGATCCAGCTCGCCTTCGTCTCGCGCTCCTCGGTCGGCACCTTGCCGGTGACCGAGGCGGTAACGGAAAAGAGCCTCGGCGTGCCCCGCGAGTACGCCGCCTTCGCCGTGCCGCTCGGCGCCACCACCAAGATGGACGGCTGCGCCGCGATCTACCCGGCGATCTCGGCGATCTTCGTCGCGCAGTTCTACGGCGTGCCGCTCGGCATCCAGGAATATGTGCTGATTGCCTTCGTCTCGGTGATCGGCTCGGCCGCGACCGCGGGCCTGACCGGCGCGACGGTGATGCTGACACTGACCCTCTCGACGCTCGGCCTGCCGCTCGCCGGCGTCGGCCTGCTGCTGGCGATCGACCCGATCCTCGACATGGGCCGCACCGCAGTGAACGTCGCCGGCCAGGCGCTGGTGCCGACCATCGTCGCCAAGCGCCAGGGCATGCTCGACCAGGCGCAGTATGACCGCGCCGGTGACATCGAGGCGATCGAGGCCGGCGCGCAGACGGCCTGACATCGCCAGTTACAGGCTGGTGGCGGGAAGCCGCTCCAGCCTGTCGCCGATCGCCATCGTTCCGCTTTCGATCACCCGCGCCGTGATGCCGCCATGGCCGCGCACGGCGTTGTAGCCGCCCGAGCCGAATGTCTCTTCCATCTGCGAGCAGGGATGGCATTCGCCGGTCCAGGCGAGGACGGCCGTGCCGATCCGGAGGTGATGGTCCTTCAAGGCCGTGAGATTGAGGCCTTCGACGACGATATTGCGGCGCAGCTGCTCAGGCGCGACATGATCCAGCCCGAGATGGCTGGCGATCGCGTCAAGATGCTCCCGCTGGATCAGCGTGACCTGGCGCAAGCCGCTGCGACCGTTGTAGCGGTCGCCGACCAGGCCTCCCGCTGTATCGGCGGTGGCCGTCTTGACGCTGGTCATCGCCCCGCGCCGTGCCGGCCGCAATCCGATCCAGACGACCCGGCCCGGCTGGATCGGTGCATTCAGCAACTCGGAGAGAAGTGATCCGGGCTGCGGCTGCATGAGATCAGGCCATCACCTTGGTGAGGACGTCCTTCAGCCCGCCATCGCGCTCGAGCCAGCGCGGCACCGGCAGGTTCTTCGAGCGCAGGAAGTCCGGGTTGAACAGCTTCGACTGATAGCGCGTGCCGTAGTCGCAGAGGATGGTCACGATGGTGTGGCCAGGACCCATCTCCTTCGCCAGCCGGAGCGCGCCGGCGACGTTGATGCCGGAGGAGCCGCCGAGGCACAGGCCCTCTTCCTCCAGCAATTGGAAGCAAAGCGGGATCGCTTCCTCGTCCGGAATCTGGAAGGCGACGTCGATCGGCGCGCCCTCGATGTTTTTGGTGATCCGGCCCTGGCCGATGCCCTCGGTGATCGAGGAACCCTCGGCCTTGAGTTCGCCGGTGGTGTAGTAGGCGTAGAGCGCCGCGCCCATCGGGTCGGCGAGGGCGATCCTGATCTTCGGATTGAAGCCCTTGAGTGCGATCGCGACGCCGGCGAGCGTCCCGCCGGTGCCGACCGCGCTGACGAAGCCGTCGACCTTGCCGTCGGTCTGCTGCCAGATCTCCGGGCCGGTCGTCTCGATATGGCCCTGGCGATTGGCGGTGTTGTCGAACTGGTTGGCCCAGATCGCACCGTTCGGCTCGGTCTTCGCCAGCGCCTCGGCGAGGCGGCCGGAGACCTTCACATAATTGTTCGGGTTGACGTAGCCGACGGCCGGCACCTCGACCAGCGTCGCCCCGGCGAGCCGCAGCATGTCCTTCTTTTCCTGGCTCTGCGTCTCCGGAATGACGATCACCGAGCGGTAGCCGAGCGCATTGCCGACCAGCGCCAGCCCGATCCCGGTATTGCCGGCCGTGCCCTCGACGATGACGCCGCCGGGCCGGAGCGCCCCGCTCTTCTCGGCATCGCGGATGATGGCGAGCGCGGCGCGGTCCTTGACCGACTGGCCGGGGTTCATGAACTCGGCCTTGCCGAGGATCTCGCAGCCGGTTTCCTGCGAAGCGCGCTTCAATTTGATCAGGGGGGTGTTGCCGATCGCTTCGACGACGCCGTTGCGGATAGTCATGTCAGGCAACTCCAGCCATTTCCCTGTCGCTCGGCACCTGATAGGCCAAACCCGCAATCACGTCACGAGTTCAGCATCAGATGTCCGCCCTCGCCATGAATGAAACGCTCGCGATCGCGCGGCTTGGCCAGCGCGGCGACGGCGTCGCCGAGGCGGCGGACGGCCAGGTCTTCGTGCCCTTCGCGCTGCCGGGCGAGACCGTCCGGGCCGTGCGCGATGGCGACCGGGCGCAGATCGTCGAGATCCTGACGCCCTCCGCCTCGCGCATCGCTGCGATCTGCCCGCTCTTCACCCGCTGCGGCGGCTGCGCCGCGCAGCATATGGGCGAGGGACTTTATGCCGAGTGGAAGCGCCAGCAGGTGGTGACGGCGCTCTCGCGCGCCGGGATCACCACCGACGTGGCGCCGCTCGTCGACGCTCATGGCGCCGGCCGACGTCGCGTCACCTTCCATGCCCGCCGCGACGAGAATGGCATGCGCGTCGGCTTCATGGCGGCGAAGACGCATGATCTCATCGAGGTCGAGGCCTGTCCGGTGCTGGCTCCCGGGCTCGCGCGTGCTCCTGCCGTGGCGCAATTGCTCGCCAACCGCCTGCGCGCCTCGAACAAGCCGCTCGACATCCAACTGACCGCTTCCGAAGCGGGCCTCGATGTCGACATCCGCGGCCATGGCCCGGCCGGCGACAGCCTGCGCCGGCAACTCACCGAGGCGGCCGAGCGGCTCGACCTCGCCCGGCTCGCCATGCATGGCGAGATCATCGTCGAGCGGCGCGCGCCCTTACAGCTGATGGGCAAGGCGGCGGTGACGCCGGCGCCCGGCGGCTTCCTCCAGGCGACGGCCGAGGGCGAGGCGACCCTGTCGCGCCTCGTGCTCGCGGCGGTCCCGAAGGCGAAGCGCGTCGCCGATCTCTTCGCCGGCTGCGGCCCGTTCAGCGTCCGGCTGGCGGAGAGGGCGCAAGTTTCGGCCTATGAGAGCGAGAAAGCGGCGATCCTGGCGCTGAGTCGGGCAGTAAACCACACGCAGGGGCTGAAGCCGGTCACCGCCGAGGCGCGCGATCTCTTCCGCCGCCCCTTGCTGGAGCATGAGCTCAACGCGTTCGACGCCGTCGTGCTCGACCCGCCGCGCGCCGGCGCGGAGGCGCAGATCAGGCGCCTCGCTGCCTCGCAGGTGCCTGTTATCGCCTATGTCTCCTGCGATGCCGGCAGCTTCGCCCGCGATGCGGCGCTTTTGGTCGCGGGCGGCTATGCGCTGGAGCGCGTGACGCCGGTCGACCAGTTCCGCTATTCCGCCCACATCGAACTCGTCGGCGTCTTCCGCAAGAGCGCCGGCCGCAAGTGATCAGGTCTCCGGAGGCAGGATGAGCGCGCCCGTTATCGAAGCTCTGGCCGGTATCGTCGGCGCCAGGAACGTCATCACCGACGCCGACGCGATGGTGCCTTTTCTCAAGGAGCCGCGCGGGCTCTTCCACGGCAAGGCGCAGGCCGTGGTCCGTCCGGGCTCGGTCGCCGAGGTTTCGGCGCTGATGAAATGGGCGAGCGAGACCGGCGTGACGGTCGTGCCGCAAGGCGGCAATACCGGCATGGTCGGCGGCCAGGTCCCGGTCGCCGAAGGCAAGGAGATCATCCTGTCGCTGCAGCGGCTCGACAGGGTCCGCTCGGTCGATGCCGCCGGCGACACCATGACCGTCGAGGCCGGCGTCATCCTGCAGAAGGCGCAGGAGGCGGCCGAGGCCGCCGGGCGGCTCTTCCCGCTCTCGCTCGCCTCGGAGGGCTCCTGCACGGTCGGCGGCAATCTCTCCAGCAATGCCGGCGGCACGGCGGTGATCGCCTATGGCAACGCCCGCGAGCTCTGCCTCGGCCTCGAAGTGGTGCTGGCCGATGGCCGCGTCTGGAACGGCCTGCGCCAGCTCCGCAAGGACAATACCGGCTACGATCTCAAGAACCTCTTCATTGGCTCGGAAGGCACGCTCGGCATCATCACTGCCGCAGTGCTGAAGCTCTTCCCGCTGCCCGCGGCGCGCGCCACCGCCTTCCTCGCCGTCCCCGATCCGGACGCAGCGCTCGCCTTGCTGAACAAGGCCAAGGCCAGCGCCGGCGGCACGCTCACCACCTTCGAGATCATGCCGCGCATCGGGCTCGACTTCGTCGTCCGCCATGCCAGCGGCGCGCGCGATCCGCTCTCCGAGCCGTCGCCCTGGTATGTGCTGATGGAGGTTTCGGCCCAGGCCGAAGTCGGGCTCACCGACGCGGTCGAGGCCTTCCTCGGGGAAGCCTTGGAGGAGGGGCTGGTCACCGATGCCGTGCTCGCCGGCTCGCTCGGCCAGCGCGCCGATCTCTGGAAGCTGCGCGAGATGCTCTCGGAGGTGCAGACCCATGAGGGCGGCTCGATCAAGCACGACGTCTCGGTGCCGCTCCAGGCGACGCCGGAATTCCTGAAACGCGCCATCGCCAAGGTCGAGGAGATGGTGCCGGGCTGCCGGCCGGTGCCCTTCGGCCATCTCGGCGACGGCAACATCCATTTCAACGTCAGCCAGCCGGTCGGGGCCGACAAGGCCGCCTATCTCGCCGGCTGGGGCACAATGAACGAAGCGGTGCACGCCATCGTCACCGAGCTCAAGGGCTCGATCTCGGCCGAGCACGGCATCGGCCGCCTCAAACGTTCCTTGCTGCCGGGCGTGAAGGACCCGGTCGAGCTCGACCTGATGCGCACGGTGAAGGCGGCGCTCGATCCCAAGGGCGTGTTGAACCCCGGATCGACGCTTTAGCGCGTGAGCGGCCCTAGGAAGCCAGGCCGTCCGTCGTGACGCGGCAGATTTCGGCGAGCGCCAGCACGAGGTGATAGAGCACTCTGACGGGGACCCGTTCGCTGATCGGCCGCCCCCGCTCGTCGATCTGGTTGACCCAGATCCCGCTCTCGCGGTCGACGAAGTGCTGGAACATCAGGCGCAGATGCCGGTCGAGCCGTGCCGCGGCGTCGGCGTCGCCCTCGAATTCGATCCGCGCGACCAGCGCCTTCAGATATTCGGTCTGCGGCCAGAGCAGGGCCGCGCCGTTCAGGACACGCCCTGCCGGGTCGACCTCGTTCACGACGAGCCGCGACGAGTTGGCGGGAGCGTCGACCCGACGCTGCCCGAACGCATGGAGCTTGCGGGCCGTTTCCCGGGCCACGCTCGAACCGGTCAGCCGTTCGTGGTGATAGAGCAGCCAGGCCCATTCGAAATGATGGCCGGGCTCCCGGATCAACCCGCGCGGGCCGGGGAATGCTTCCCAATCCTGGCCGAAGAACTCGCCAAGGGTGTCGTCCGCGTCCAGCATATGCTCCTGCATGAGGTGCACGAGCCTGTCGGCCGTCGTCAGCCAGCGCGGGTCGTGCGACACCGCCGCGAGGGCGTGGCAGGCCTCAAGCAGATGCATATGCGGGTTCTGCCGCCGCGGCTGCGTGCCCAGCGTGTCCTCGCGAAAGCCCCCGGCGGGGTCGGCCAGCTCGCCATCAAGGAAGTCCAGCACCTCGCCGGCTATCGCCAGCGCGGCCGTCTCGCCGGTCGCCTTCGCGAACCAGCCGAGCGCGAACAGCACGAAAGCGAGGTCGTAGAAGTCGGTCCTGCCGTCGACCGCATCTCCCTGCACGGTGCAGGAATGAACGAAGCGCCCGTCAGCGCCTCTGCACGCATTGGTCAGAAAGTTGAAGCCGTGGCGCGCCGCGGCAAGCGCTCCGGGCACGCCGAGCAGATGGGCATGGCTGAAGACATAGGTCAGACGCGCCGTGACCAGGGTCGTGCGCAGGTCGCTGATCTCGGGCGTGCCATCCGGCCCGAGATATTCGATGAAACCGGGCCGCGCCGGATCGAAGGCGCGGGCGATCCAGCCGGGCAACAAGGTCGCCGTCAGCCAGGACCGCAGATCGTCGGGGGCGGGGCTCGACATGCTTCAGGTTCTCTAAGGCCGTGCGAGGTGTGCTCGATCCAGCGCGGACGCCGCTCAGGGCGTCGCGACATAGCCGTCGCGGCGCGGATCGCAGGCGCCGGTGAGACGCCCGGTCGCCGGATCGCGCGACACCGCCTGCATGCCGCCGACACGCATCGTCCAGCCGCCTTCATTGGCGAAGATGCCATGCCCGCGCTCGGCCAGCGCCGCGATCGTCCCGGCAGGAATGCGGTTCTCGACTTCGACCTCGCGGCCGTCCCAGAGGCGGGCGCGCGGCGCCTCGATCGCATCCTGCAGGGGCAGGCCGAAATCGACGTGCTGGACCATGGCCTGCACCTGCGTCTGCAGGATGCCGTAGCTGCCGGGCGTGCCGAGCGCGAGCACCGGCGCGCCATCCCGAGTCGAGAGGGTGGGCGACATGCACATCGGCAGGTCCGAGCCGGGCAGCGAGCGGTTCGGGCTGCCGGGCTGGACGTCGGCCCAGTACAGGAAATTGTTGAGGGTGATCCCGGTGCCCGGCACCACGACGCCGCTGCCGAACGGGCTGCCGATGCTCTGCGTCACGCAGATCAGGTTGCCCTCGCGATCGGCGATCGAGAAGGAGGTGGTGTGGCCGGGATCCTCGCCTGCCGGCGCCTGCGGCATCCATTGCTCAGTCGGGCCGTTGATCGGCTTGCCGTCGCGCACCCGCGCTCGCAGCTGTTCGATGAAGCTGTCGGACAGGATCTCGGCGAGCTTCTCGGGCTTGGGATTGTTGTTGTTGATCCGGACGCCGGCGGCGAGGCGGATGGCGCGATAGACGATGTCGAGATGCTCGGTGCCGTTGCGTTCGAGCTTGCCGAGATCGAAACCGTCGAGGATGCGCAGGGTCAAGAGGAACTGGAAGCCCTCGCAGGCCGGCGGCGGCACGTGCACCTGCCGGCTGCGATAGGCGGCGGCGAGCGGCTCGCGCCATCGCGGGGCGACCCTGGCGAGATCGGCCATGGTCAGCGTGCCACCCTGCACCTTGAGGTGGGCGGTTATCGTCTCGCCGAGCGCGCCCCGGTAGAGATGATCCGGCCCCTTGGCGGCGATGTCGCGCAAGGTCGCCGCCAGCTCCGGCTGGCGCAGGATGTGGCCAAGCGTGACGCTTGTCCCGCCGTCACGCAGATAGTTGCGGGCCCAGTTCTCGTAGAGCTCGGGCCGCTCGCGTAGCAGTGGCGCCTGCTCGTTGAACTCGGTCACGCCGAACTCGGCGATCGGGAAGCCGTCCTGCGCGAGCGCGATCGCCGGGGCGAAGATCTGCTCCAGCGAGAGCCGACCATAGGCACGGTTGAGTTCGCACCAGCCGGCGAGGTTTCCCGGCGGTGCAACGGCGAGCGCGCCGCGCTCCAGATCGGACCGTTGCGTGAAGCGTTCGAGCGGGAAGCTTTCCGGCACGGGCGGCACGAAATCGAGCACGCGCACGCGCTTCTCGGCCGCGACCCACATGATCGCCGACCCCATGCCGGCAAGGCTCGACATGAACGGCTCGACTACGTTGAGCGCAGAGCCGACCGCGCCGACCGCGTCGAAGACGTTGCCACCCTGGCCGAGGATGCGCGCGCCGGCCTGTGCCGCCAGCGGGTGGGCGGCGGCGACCATGCCGTGCAGGGAGCTCATCGTCGGTCGGCGGCCATCCATCTCGTGCGTTCCCTTTATTGGTCTCGTTTGGGACCAGAGTAAGCGCGCCGTCATGGCTAGCGCTAGAACAGGCTGCCCTGTGCATCGTCGGGGCCGCCCCGACGGGAACGCATGGCGGGCTTTGGAGCAGGGACCGGTTCCGAAGCCGGATCGAACGGCTCCTGTATCTCCGGCCCATCATTGGCAACCTTGTTGACGCTGGCGCCTAGCCGGAACATCTCGAAGAAATCGTCGGGCGGCGGCCGCATCAGGCTCTGCACGGTCGCAGGCTCCGCCGAAGGATCGAGCCAGGCGTCGAACGCCTCGGGCGGTACGACGACCGGCGAGCGATGATGGATCGCCGCCATCTGCCCGTTCGCCGGGCCGGTGACGATCGCGACCGTGTCGATCTCGGAGCCGTCGGGGCTGTGCCAGGTCTCCCACAGGGCCGCGAAGGCAAAGAAGCGCTGATCCGGCCTGCGGAACAGATAGGGCCGGTTCTCCTGCTGGCGGCCCTCGCCGAGACGGTGCCATTCATAGAATCCGTCGGCCGGCATCAGGCAGCGCCTGCGGGTGAGGGCGGCGCGGAAGGACGGCTTCTCGCTGGCGCTCTCGCTGCGGACATTGATGACCAAAGGGTAGTCCTTGGGATCCTTGACCCAGCCCGGGATGAAGCCCCAGCGCATCAGGATGAACTGGCGTCGGCCCTCGTCGACGCGCACCACCGGCACCGGCTGCGTCGGCGCGATATTGTAGCGCGGCGGGAAATTCGGCTGCTCGCGATAGGCGAAGGCTTCGCGCATCGCCTCAGGCGGCAAGGTAATGGCATAGCGACCACACATATCCCGATCAGTTTCGCCTTATCGTGACTGGATCAAGACTTTGTTTGCGGTTGGCACAGCATAGTCGCAGCGCTTCCGGGGCCTCTTCATGTCTGCTTCCGCCACCGAGACATCACCGACCGCGGTGGGCGGAGCTGCTCCGCAACTCTCGACCGACTATCTCAACCGGCACAGCGAGGCGCTGATGCTGCTGGAGATGGTGCCGATCGACCGCGAGATCGTCGGCGATCTCAAGGCCTGGCGGGCCGTCGGCTATCACGAGCATTTCGCGACATCGCCGCTGCGTTGCGCCGACGAGGCGATGGCGGCCTATCGCGGGCTCGGCCAGCGCGAGGCCCAGAGCTTCGATGCGCTCTGCGCCGCCATGGATCGCCTGATCTACACGGCGACGGCGCTGCTCGACGAGATGCCGGCGGAGGAAGATCCAGGGTTGATCGTCGATATCGCCAGCCTGTCGCTGCGCCGCCTGATCGCGCGGGCCAATGCCTTCATCAACGCCAACGGCCGGGGCGAAGCGGCCTATATCGATCCGAACGCGGTGCAGGCCGATGTCGACGCCGTGATGGCGAGCTAAATTGACCGCTCGCCGCCGAGCAGGAATTCGCGGTTGCCGTCGCCGCCCTCGATCGGCGAGGGGATCAGCCCGCTGACGGCAAAGCCGAGAGCGGCGGCCATGTCCGCGATCTCCGTACAGATCTGCTGCTGCAGCGCCTCGTCTCGCAGCACGCCCTTCTTCAGGGCCGAGCGCTTCGTTTCGAATTGCGGCTTAACCAGCGCGACCAGCCGCGCTTTGGGCGCGAGCAGTGTCGCCACCGCCGGCAGCACCAGCTTCAGCGAGATGAAGCTGACATCGATCACCGCGAGCGTCGGCGCCTCGTCGAACAGGCCAGGATCGAGCGTGCGGATGTCCTGGCTTTCCAGGCTGGTCAGGCGGGGATGGCCATGCAGGCTCTCATGCAACTGCGCCTGGCCGACATCGACGGCGTAGACCTGGGCTGCTCCGCGCCGGAGCAGCACGTCGCTGAAGCCGCCGGTCGAGGCGCCGACATCGAGGCAGGTCAGCCCGGTCGGATCGAAACCGAAGGTGTCGAGCGCGGCGGCGAGCTTCACCCCGCCGCGCGAGACGTAAGGATGCGCCGCCTGCGCCTCGATTGCCGCCGTATTCGGAACCGTCTCCGAGGCCTTGCGCAGCACGACGCCGTCGGCGCTGACCAGGCCGGCGGCGATCGCGGCCTGCGCCCGCGCCCGGCTCTCGAACAGGCCGCGCTCGACCAGCAGCAGGTCGGCCCTAGAGCGGGGTGCGGAAAAGTGGGAACCGGTTTTTCGCATCAGCCCCGCTCTAAACGTTTGGAATCGATATTATCGCACCCCGCGGAACCGCCGGGTCCGATAATATCATGCCCGGCGCGGCAGGCCGGCGGTCATGCGTCAGGCGCGGCGGACGGCGCTGGCCGGGCCGAGCGCCTGTTCGACGGTGCGCACGATCCCGGCGGCGTCGAGCCCGGCTTGCGCGTACATCGCTTCCGGCTTGCCGTGGTCCTGGAAGATATCGGGCAGCACGAGACTGCGGATCTTCAGGCCGCGATCGAGTGCGCCCTCGCGCGCCAGCAATTGCAGGACATGGCTCCCGAAGCCACCGACCGAGCCTTCCTCGACCGTGACCAGCACCTCATGCTCCCTGGCGAGGCGCAGGATCATCTCCTCGTCGAGCGGCTTGGCGAAGCGGGCATCGGCGACCGTGGTCGAAAGCCCGCGCTGGCCGAGCTGCTCGGCGGCGGCGAGGCATTCGGCGAGGCGCGTGCCGAGCGAGAGCAAGGCGACCTGCGTGCCCTGCTTGACGATCCGGCCCTTGCCGATCTCGAGCGGGATGCCGTGCTGGGGCATCTCGACCCCGACGCCTTCGCCGCGCGGATAGCGGAAGGCGATCGGCCCATCGTCATAGGCGGCCGCGGTCGCGACCATATGCGTGAGCTCCGCCTCGTCGGCCGCCGCCATCACCACCATGTCGGGCAGGCAGGCGAGATAGGCGATGTCGAAGGCCCCCGCATGGGTCGCGCCATCGGCGCCGACCAGCCCGGCCCGGTCGAGCGCGAAGCGCACCGGCAGCTTCTGGATGGCGACGTCATGCACGACCTGATCATAGGCGCGCTGCAGGAAGGTCGAGTAGATCGCGCAGAACGGCTTGAAGCCCTCGGTGGCGAGGCCGGCGGCGAAGGTCACTGCATGCTGCTCGGCGATGCCGACATCGAAGGTCCGGCCGGGGAACTCCTTGCCGAAGGCGTCGAGCCCGGTGCCGGACGGCATGGCGGCGGTGACGGCGACGATCTTCTCGTCCTCGCGCGCCGCCTTGATCAGGGCATTGGCGAAGACATTGGTGTAGCTCGGCGCGTTCGCCGGCGCCTTGGCCTGCTGGCCGGTGACGGGGTCGAACTTGACGACGCCATGGTATTTGTCGGCGCTGGCCTCGGCCGGGGCATAGCCCTTGCCCTTCTGCGTCACGACATGGACGAGGATCGGCCCCGTTTCTGCATCGCGGACATTCCGCAGCACCGGCAGCAGATGGTCGAGATTGTGCCCGTCGATCGGGCCGACATAGTAGAAGCCGAGCTCCTCGAAGAGGGTGCCGCCGGTCCAGAAGCCGCGCGCATACTCTTCGGTCCGCTTCGCCTTCTCATGGAAGAAGCGCGGTAGCTTCTCGGCCAGGTATTTGGCGATCTCGCGCAGCGAACGATAGGTTCGGCCGGAGACGAGGCGGGCGAGATAGGCCGACATCGCGCCGACTGGCGGGGCGATCGACATGTCGTTGTCGTTGAGGATGACGATCAGCCGCGAGCCGGTCGCGCCGGCATTGTTCATGGCTTCATAGGCCATGCCGGCCGACATGGCGCCGTCGCCGATCACGGCGATGACGTTGTTGCGCCCGCCGGCGAGGTCACGGCCGACCGCCATGCCGAGCCCGGCCGAGATTGAGGTCGAGGAATGGGCGGCGCCGAACGGGTCGTATTCGCTCTCCGCCCGTCTGGTGAAGCCCGAGAGGCCGCCCGGCTGGCGCAGCGTACGGATCTCCGAGCGGCGGCCGGTCAGGATCTTGTGCGGATAGGCCTGGTGGCCGACATCCCAGATCAGCCGGTCGCGCGGCGTGTCGAAGACATGGTGCAGCGCGACGGTGAGCTCGACCACGCCTAAGCCCGCGCCGAGATGGCCGCCGGTGACCGAGACGGCATCGATCGTCTCGGCTCGGAGTTCGTCGGCGAGCTGGCGCAACTGTGTGTCGTCGAGCCGGCGCAGTGCGGCCGGATCGGGCACCTGGTCGAGAAGGGGCGTATTCGGGCGAGGCACGAGGCTGTCGGATCCTTCGCTGGGATGATCTGGAAATAGAGCCTGCGTGGCGCGCTGGCAAACCGGAGTTGGAAGCCGCGCCCGCGATCGTCGCGAGCGTCCTGCCTTCCCACGAAACGGGTGGCTCCCATGCCGGCAAGGCTTTTTGGTGTCCTTACAACTGCTTCCGAGGACATGAAGGTCATGCAACCGGCCGATATCACTCCCTTGCCGACGGCATTTCGCCGCATCGGCTGGTCCAATCTCCTTGCCCAATTCTCGGAACAGATCGCATTGGCCGCGGCGCCCCTGGCCGCGGTTCTCCTACTGGCGGCGGGGCCTGCCGAGACCGGCTGGCTGCAGACCGCCCAGACCTTGCCCTTTCTGCTGCTGTCGATTCCCGCCGGCCTGATGGTCGATCGCGCCTCGCGGCGCTGGCTCATGGTCGGCACGGAGGTACTGCGCGCGGTGTCGCTGCTGGCGATCCCGCTGCTGCTTGCTTTGGGCAGCCTCAACCTGACATGGCTGGGCGTGCTGGGCGCGCTCGGCGCCGTCGGCACGGTCTGCTACAGCGTTGCCGCCCCGGCCTTCGTTCCATCCGTGGTGCCGCGCGCGCGGCTCGCGGACGCCAATCGCTGGCTGGAGCTGGCGCGCAGCGCCGCCTATGCCGGCGGGCCGGCGCTCGGCGGCGCGCTCGTCGGCTGGATCGGGATCTCGACGGCCTATGGCCTGGCTGCCGGGCTTTCCGTTTTCGCCGCGCTGCTCCTGGCCGGCCTGCCGAAGGACGAGGCGCCGTCCGGCCCGCGGCGCGACCTGCTGCATGATCTCAAGGAAGGCGCGCGTTTCGTCGCCGGCCACGATCTGCTCAGGCCGATCCTGATGACGGCGGTCTTCTTCAACGTCTCCTGGTTCATTTTCCAGGCGGTCTATGTCGCCTATGCCGTCCAGAATCTCGGCCTCAGTGCGACTGAGGTCGGTATCTTCCTGGGCATCTATGGCGCGGGGATGATCGTCGGCGCCGCATTCGCGTCCCATGTCGCCCGCCGGGTCTCCTTCGGGACGTTGATCCTGCTCGGGCCGTTCGCCGGTCTCTGTGCCGCCGGCGTGATGCTCGCGACGCTCTGGTTTCCTTCCGTCTACCTGGTCGCGGCGAGCTTCTTCCTGTTCGGCGTCGGGCCGATCATCTGGTCGATCTCGACGATGACATTGCGCCAGGCTGTCACGCCCAATGCGATGGTCGGCCGAGTCTCCGCTCTGATCATGACCGCGACTTTCGGCGCACGCCCGGTCGGCGCCGCGATCGGCGCCACCGTGGCGGCGCATCTCGGCATCGCCGCCTGCCTGCAGCTCGCGACCGCAGGCTTCCTGATCCAGCTGCTCGTCATCGGCTTCTCGCGAGTGCCGCGCCTGCGCGATCTCTCCGAGCTGGCCTGAGAAGGTGGGCTAGGCGGTTGGCGCTGGCGCTGGCCGGGTCGCGAGCAGCACGCCGGCGACGATGAACGCGATCGAAACCCCTTCCGCCACCGTCGGGATTTCGCCGAGGACAACGATGGCGAGCAGCGAGGCGATGACCGGCACCAGCGCGATCATCGCCGCGGCGGCCGAGGCACCGAGCAGTGTCACGGCGCGGTTGAAGCTGATCAGCGCGACGATGCTCATCAGCACACCCTGATAGAAGCCCTGGACCGCGATCTCGGCTGTCGGTGCCTGCCCGAGATGGCCGATGCCGAGGACGAGATAGAGCGGAACGAAGATCGGGCCCGACCAGAAGCAGATCAGCGCCGCCGACTGCATCGGGTTGAGGCCGCTGCCGCGCAAGAGCAGCGTGTAGCCGGCCCACATCGCCGCTGCCAGCGCCAGGAACCCGAGACCGAGCAGGCTCGGCGTGGCCCCGCCGCTGGAGGCCGTGACGATCAGGCCGCCGAGTCCGGCCGCAATGGCGGCATATCCGAGGAGCCGGATCTTGCCGGGCGGCTGGCGCAGCAGCAGCCAGCCGAGCAGTCCGGCGAAGACCGGCATCAGCGTCGGCGTCACCGAGGCCGCGCGCCCGGCCGAGGTCATCTGCACGCCGAGCGCCACCAGGGCCGCGAAGGGCGCGCCCCAGAGAACGCTGAAGATGAAACCGTTGCGCCAGGCCTTTGGTGGCAGATCGCGCAGCAGCACCGGTGCCAGCAGGATCGCGCCGATGCCGTAGCGCAGCGCGGTCAGGTCCCAGACATTCAGGATGCGGGTGACGCTGAAGCGCGTGACCACGAACCAGCCGGCGAAGATCGAGACCGTCAGCACCGCCCAGAGAAAGCCGATCAGCCGCTTGCGAGAGGAGCGCGCGCCATCCGCCGTATCCGGCGCGCCGCCCGGAGAGCGATCGGGAGATTCGGCAGGCATGTCGGTGCGTTCAGCGCTCCGGCAGCGGAATGAACTCCTCCTCGTCGCCGGGGACGGTGTCGAAGCGGCCGGTCTTCCATTCCTGCTTGGCCTGGTCGATCCGCTCCTTCGAGGACGAGACGAAGTTCCACCAGATATGGCGCGGCCCGTCCATCGGCTCGCCGCCGATCAGCATCAATCGGCTCTGGTCGACCCCGAGGATCGAGATCCGGTCGCCCGGCTTGAAGATCAGGAGCTGGCCGGCGCCGAACTCGTCGCCGGCGATGTCGATCTTGCCGGTGACGATGTAGACGGCGCGCTCGTGATAGTCGGGGTCGAGCGGCAGGATCGCGCCCGGCGCCAGCACGGCTTCGGCATAGAGCGTGTCCCAGGGGAATTTCACCGGGGAGGTCTCGCCGAAGGCCGAGCCCATGATCAGACTGACGCGTTTTCCTTCGCCGACGATGCGCGGCAGCTCCGGCGCGGCATGGTGGATGAACTCGGGCGCGATCTCCTCATGCGTCTTCGGCAAGGCGAGCCAGGTCTGGATGCCGTAGAGCTTGGGCGCCTTCATCCGCTCTTCCGGAGCGGTGCGCTCGGAATGGACGATGCCACGCCCGGCCGTCATCAGATTGACCGCGCCGGGGCGGATCGGCAGCGCCGTGCCGAGCGAATCGCGGTGCATGATCTCGCCGTCGAACAGATAGGTGACGGTGGAGAGCCCGATATGCGGGTGCGGGCGGACGTCGATGCCCTCGCCGAGCAGGAACTCGGCCGGGCCCATCTGGTCGAAGAAGATGAAGGGGCCGACCATCTTGCGCCCGATCGAGGGCAAGGCGCGGCGGACCGAGAAGCCGCCAAGATCATGCGCGCGCGGGACGATCACCTGTTCGAGCGCCTCGCAGGAGCGGGTATCGCCCGCGACCGGGTCATGATCGGGCAACTGCGACATGGCGATGTCCTCCTGTGAGGAGGCGAGACTGGCCCCGGATGCTGTGTACGGCAAGGGCACGATCGGCCGCAGCGGGCTCGACGCGACGCATAGAAGAAATTATCGATAATTCATGGCCAAAGAGAAATCAGAGACCCTTCCCGTCCGCATCAGCCGTGTCCTCGCCGAACGGATCATCTCCGGGCAGATCGAACCCGGTGCGCGGCTGCGGCAGGATCATGTCGCGGTCGAGTTCGGCGCCAGCCATGTCCCGGTGCGCGAGGCCTTCCAGCGGCTGGAGGCGCAGGGGCTCGCTGTCAGCGAGCCGCGCCGCGGCGTGCGCGTCGCCGCCTTCGATCTGCGCGAGGTGCGCGAGGTCGCCGAGATGCGCGCGGCGCTGGAGGTGCTCGCCTTGCGCCATGCCGGCCCGCATCTGACGCGCGCCATGCTCGACGAGGCCGAGGAGGCGACCCGCGCCGGCGACAATTCGCCGGATGTCCGCGCCTGGGAGGAGGCGAATCGGCGTTTCCACCGCCTGATCGTCACGCCCTGCGCTATGCCGCGCCTGCTCGCGGCGATCGACGATCTCCATGCTGCCAGCGCCCGCTTCCTGTTCTCGGCCTGGCGCTCGGACTGGGAGGCGCGCACCGATCACGACCATCGCGCCATCCTCGCCGCTCTGCGCGCCGGGCAGGTGGATGAGGCGGCAATCATCCTCGCTCGCCATGTCCAGTGGATCGGTTCCAAGCCGGTGCGCACGGCGGCGGGCGGCACCCGCGACGTGTTCGCGATCCAGGGGTGAAGCCGGATCGATTTGTCGGACAGCACGGCTGCGGCTCGGCTGTGCTGCGATGCGCTCACCGATGATCGCGCATAGCGCGCTTGCAATCCCGGCGCGTCTATGGACTCTAGGATAGATCAACTCGCAAAATTATCTATAATTTTGGAATCGATGGAGACGAAGCCATGAGCGACCTCAGCTACGCCGCGCCCGCCCGTTTCAGCCCGCTCGGCCTGCAGGCGCGCCCGGCCCATATCAAGGCGGCGGCCGTCCTGCTCGGCACCCTTGTCCTGGCGATCGCCTCGCAGATCAGCGTGCCGATGGTCCCGGTGCCGATGACGATGCAGACGCTGGCGGTTATGCTGATCGGCGCGCTCTATGGCTGGCGGCTCGGTGCGCTCACCATCCTCGCCTGGCTCGGCGAGGCGGCGGTCGGCCTGCCGGTGCTCGCCAACGGAACCGGCGGCCTCGCGCCTTTCATGGGGCCGACCGCCGGCTACCTCGCCTCATTCCCGCTCGTCGCTGTCCTGGTCGGCTGGCTCGCCGAGCGCGGCTGGAACGGCGGCCGGCCGGCTTTCGCCTTCGCCGCGATGCTGCTCGGCCATGCGCTTTGCCTGATGCTCGGCGGCCTCTGGCTCGCCACGCTGATCGGCACGGAGAAGGCGATGCTCGCCGGCGTCGTGCCCTTCCTGCTCGGCTCGCTGGTCAAGTCTGGGCTCGGTGCGGCGATCCTGATGGCGCTCGCGCGCCGCACGAACAAGGCCGAGCAGGCGTGAGCCGGAGCAGGCCGGCGGCGGCGCTCAGTCCGCCGGTCTGATGCTCGCCATGATGGCGCGGCCGGCCTGGTGGCGTTCGCTGCCGGTCTCGCAGGTTTTGCAGATCACGCCGAGATAGCGCCCGTCGATCACGGTCTCGGCGAAGAGCCCGGACTTGTAGTTGTGGCGGGCGTCGGTCTCGATCGTCCACCAGTCGCGCGGCCCGAGCGAAACGCGCCCGAGCGGCTCCAGCACCTGCGCATCCTTGCTCGTGCTGCGCAGCACGGCGCGGATGCGGAAATAGCGGTCCATCGGTGCAGCATAGAGCGAGGCGAGCCGGGTGGCGTCATCTGCGCCGGCGACGGGCTGAACTCGCATCAGGATCGTGCAGGTCTCCTGTGTCCGCTTGCAGGCCTCCGCCTCGCAGATGAGCTGAACGCGGGTGCGGCCGTCCTTGCCGATCTCGCCTTCAGTCGGGCCATCGACCCGCCACCCCTGGGGCAGATCGAGCACGAGGCCGCCGGAGAGTGGGAGCGGCTCTGCGCTTGCCCGGCCGGCTAAAAGCGCGCAGCCGGCGACCAGAACGAGGCGAAGCGCGAACTGGCGATGTCCGGTCATGCAGTGTCTCCGGCCCGGCCGATATGCGTGGCCGCCAACCGATCGAAGAGCTGCATCTGGTCGGAATTGAGGACGCGCGCCGGCAGCAGCAGCGGATCGCCACGCCGCAACAGGACGAAGATGTGCTCGCCGCGCCGCTCGATGCCGGTGAACGCCGCCCAGTCATAGCGGCTCTCAAGGCCGCGTTGCCGGCTTATCGTGCCCTTCGGCGAGATCAGGACCCGGACCTCGTCGTCGCTGGCGCGTTGGTGCAGGGTCTTGCCGAGGCTCTTGGCGTTGAGGCGCATGAAGAACGGCGTCGCGACGTGGCCGAGCAGGACGAGGCCGCAGAGCCCGGCGGTGACCGGCCAGAACGTCTTCACCGCCATTTCGGCGAAAAGCGGGAGGGCGAACTCGACGGGCACGCGATCGGGGTCGATGCTCCACAGCAACAGCATCACCGCCGGCACCAGCAAAAGGGCGAAGACGAGGCCGATCGCCGTCCGGCGCAGCAGGCGGCTGCGCGGCCAGAACCGCTCCTGCTGGCGCAGGGCCATGGCCGTGCGATCCTCGCGCGTCAGGCGAAAGCGCAGATCGAGAGGCGCTTCGTCGGCCGGTTCCGTTGCTGATTGTTCCGCTGCGTCGGTATCCGACGGCTTCGCTTGGCCGATGCAGAACCGAGCCCAATCCTGAAGATGTGCCTGCTGTTCGGCCGACAGGTCTCGCTTCGGCAGCGCGACCAGATCGTCGACCCCTTCGATCTCGATGAAGAAATGCCCGGGGCTTTCGGCCAGTCGGCGCAGGCGCCAGGCCGGGATATGGCTGCGATGGTGCGGTTCACTGCTGTCGAGGCCGCACTCGTGCAGACGATAGCTGCATGGCATCGCGGTCGTGAGGCCCTCGTTCCGATACCAGCGCCTTAGTCGATGGCGCGTGGACGCGCCGAACACGGCGTAGGCGATCCCGCCCGCCAGGGCGAAGGCCAGCAGGAGGATGCCGGTCGGGCCGCTCAACGCATCCAGGAAATTGCGCCCCATCAGGGCGAAGTCGCCGCGGCCGCGCCCGCCCCAGGAGGTCGATAGCTGTCCGACTGCGATCAGGAGCAGGGCGATGCCGGTAAAGACCAGGATGTTCCGGCGCCGCGTCGCGATCAGATCACGGTAGAGATGCATCGCGGCTGCGACGCGGTCCTCGCCGGTGAGCGAGATCGCAAGCTCGAGCGGCGGCGGGACTGCGAGGGGGCGGCTCGCTATGGAGGGCGTGGTCCGCATGTCGCGGCGCGCCTGCTGAACCCCTAGTTCCCGACGTCGAGCGGCTGGGTGCCGGTCGGCTTGCCGTCTGCGCCCAGAGTGATCTTCTCGATTCGGGCCTCGGCCTGCTTCAGCAGCGCGTCGCAGCGCGCTTTCAGCGCCTCGCCGCGGGTGTAGATGTCGATCGATTCTTCGAGCGCGACATCGCCGCGTTCGAGCCGGGCGACGATAGCTTCCAGCTCCTTCAGGGCCGCCTCGAAGGGCAGGCCGGCGACATCGGCATTGGTCTTGGCGTCGGTCACGGGCGCGAATCCTGTTGGGGGCCCGTTATCGGCGCTGAGGCCAGCTCTCGCAACCCCGGCGCTCATATCGCGGCTCACATCGGCAGCGACGAGGTCTTCTTGATGGTGCGCAATGTCAGCGTCGACTGCACCCGGGTGACGCCGGGCAATTGCGTGATAATGTCGGTGTGGATGCGCTCGAAATCGGCGCTGTCGCGGTAGATCACCCGCATCAGGTAGTCGTGCGCGCCGGCGAGCAGATGGCATTCGAGGATCTCCGGCAGGTCCTGCACGGCCTTCTCGAAGCTCTCCAGCGAGGCCCGGCCCTGCTGGTCGAGCGTGACGAAGACGAAGGCGGTGCCGGGGAAGCCGGCGATGCGCTCGTCGAGCATCATCACATAGCCGCGGATCAGCCCGCTCTCCTCGAGCTGGCGCACGCGGCGCAGGCAGGCCGAGGGCGAGAGATGCACCTTCTCGGCGAGGTCCGAATTGGTGATCCGGCCATCCTTCTGGAGGATGCGCAGGATCGTCCTGTCGCGCGAATCGAGTTCGATCTGCATCGCTGGGGCGTCGTCCCGTGGGCCGGCGCGGCCTCAAGGCTGCCGCCGGAGAGCGCAGATGCTTCTGCGCAAAAAGCGTACTTGGCAAGCATGATCTTGCGCGCAGGTCCGTTTTACCCGCATGGCAGCGCTGCCGCAGCATCCTGGGCCGCAGGATCGTGCAGCGCAGCATTCGGATTTTTCCAGTCGTGATCGACGCGCAGAGGGCTTGCGGTCAGGGGGCCGCCAAGCGGGTCTGGTCGCGCGCGCAAAAATGTTTACAACTAAACTATCCTCTTCGGGACACTGCCATGAATCTCTGGTTCCGCCTGATCTGGCTGTTGCTGACGCGGCCCTTCCAGCCGAAGCTCAAGCCGCCTTTCGAGGCCTCGATCCTGCCCTTTCGGGTCTGGTTCCACGATCTCGACACCAGCCTGCACATGAACAATGCCCGCTATTGGGGGCTGATGGATCTCGGCCGCGCCGATCTGATGCTGCGCAGCGGCCTGTGGCGCGCGATCCTGCGTCATGGCTGGGTGCCGGTGGTCAATTGCGGCACGATCCGCTTCCGCCGCGAGCTCCGCCTGTTCCGGGCGCTCAGGCTGGAGACGCGGCTGCTGTGCTGGAGCGAGGGCTGGGTCGTGATCCAGCACCGCATCCTCGCTGATGGACGTGACGGAAAGGAGATCGTCGCTGCGGTCGCGCTGGTGCGGGCGGCGCTCTACGATCGCAAGGGCAAGGCTTATGTGCCGGCGGCGCGGCTGTTCGCCGAGATGGCCGTCGAGGTGGAAAGCCCGGAGCCGAGCCCGGAGGTCGCCGCTTTCCTCGCAGCCGAGGAGGCGCTGCGGCAGGCCGGGGGCTCAGCCGGACAGGCGCCGGCCGAGCCTGTGCCAGAGTGAGGCGAACGCTGCCAAGGCTAGCGCGCCAGGCAGGACGATGAGCACAAGGAAGTCGATGCCGAGCTGCTGGTCGACGATCAGCAGGGGATCGATGCCGGCCGGCGGGTGCATCGTCCGCGTGACGTGCATCAGGAAGGCTGAGAGGCCGACTGAAATGGCGATGGCGAGGCTCGAATGCCCCGCCAACGACAGCACGGCGTAGCCTGCCAGGCTGGCGACGAGGTGTCCGCCGATCAGGGCGCGGGGTCTGGCCGGCGCCGCGTCCGGCAGCGACAGCACCAGCACGATCGAGGTGACGAAAGGGATGAGGCCGAGCGGCCGCCCGGCCATGGCGGCGGCCTGTTCCATCGCAGCGATGGCAAGGGTCGTCCCGGCGCCCGCCAGCAAGCCGAAGGGCAGCGTGCGCCGCAGAGCGGTGAGGAGAGATTCCATCGCTGTCAGATCACTCCGCCGCCAGCCTCGTCGCGCGCCATTGTGCCAGCAGCGCCCGTAGCGCGCCCGGCTTCAGCGGCTTGTTCAGCACATGGATGTCGAGCGCTGCCGCTTCCTCACGCACCTCCGGCGAACGGTCCGCCGTCAGCAGGATCGCCGGCAGCCCGCCCACCTGCTGCCGCAGCGCCGAGATCAGCGCGATGCCGTTTTCCCCATGGTCGAGATGGTAGTCGGCGATCAGGACATCGGGCGTGCCAACGGCGGCGATGATGGCAGATGCTTCATCGAGGTCGGCCGCGGTCTCGACCTTGCAGCCCCAGCCGCCGAGCAGGAGCCGCATGCCGTCGAGGATCGTCGGCTCGTTGTCGATGGCGAGCAGCTTGAGGCCTGCGAGCTGGCTGCTCGATGGCGTGCCGCGCGCAGCCGCCGTTGTCGCCATCGCTGGTAGGGGTGCGGCCCGCGGTACCAGGATCGAGAAGCGCGTCCCACGCCCCGGCGTCGAGGCGAGCACGAGCTTGTGGTCGAGGGTGCGCGCGATCCGCTCGACGATCGAGAGGCCGAGGCCAAGGCCGCGCGCCACTTTGGCGCCTTGGTCGAGCCGCTGGAACTCGCGGAACACCGTCTTCTGCTTGCTGGCGGGGATACCGAGTCCGGTGTCGAGCACCTCGATCGCGACCTGTCCGTCGCGCCGGCGGCAGCCGACCAGCACCTTGCCGCTCGGCGTATACTTGATCGCGTTCGAGACGAGGTTCTGGAGCAGGCGGCGCAGCAGGCGCCGATCGGAGCGGACGGTCACGGCCGTCGTCACGAAGACGAGCCGGAGCCCCTTTTCCTGGGCGCTCGGCTCGAATTCGCGCTGGAGCTGGCGCATGAGTTCGTCGAGGCGGAAGGCGCCGATCTCCGGCTTGAGCGCGCCGCCGTCGAGCCTGGATATCTCGAGCAGGGCGGTCAGGATCTCCTCGACCGCGTCGAGCGAGGCGTCGATGTTCTCGGCGAGGTCGGGCTGGGCGCTGGCGCGGTCGCGCTCGACCAGGGCGGATGCGTAAAGCCGGGCGGCGTTCAGCGGCTGAAGAATATCGTGGCTGGCGGCGGCAAGGAAACGCGTCTTCGAGGCGTTGGCCTCGTCGGCCTCGGCTTTGGCGCGCTGCAATTCGGTGTTGACGTGCCGGATCTCCTCGGTGCGTTCGGCGACGCGCTTTTCCAGCGTCTCGTTGGTCCGCTCGAGCTCCTCTTCGGCCGCGACCGCATCGGTGATGTCGGTATAGGTGGTGACGATGCCGCCATCGGGCAGCGGGTTCGAGCGGATCTCGATGACGTTCTTTGAGGGGTAGAGCTTGAGCCGGACCGGCTCGCGGTCGTTGACGAAGCTCTCCAGCCGCGCCGCCATCAACTCGTCCTGCCGGCCGGCGCCATAGGCGCCGCGCTGGGCGTTATAGCGCACGATCTCGTCGAGCCCGGTGCCGAAGCGGACCAGCGAGGGCGGCAGGTCGTAGAGCTGGATGAAGGCCTTGTTCCAGGCGAGCAGCCTGAGGTCGCGGTCGAGCACGGTAATGCCCTGGCCGGCATGGTCGAGGCCGTTCTGGAGGATGTCGCGATTGTATTGCAGCGCCGCCGAGGCGTCGTCGAGCAGTTTGAAGGCGGCCTCGGTCGAGAGGTTGCGGCGCTTCAGCAGCAGCGACAGCACGAGCCGTGAGGAGGCGGCGCCGATCGCCGAAGAGAGCAGGTGCTCGCCGAAGCGCAGCATGTGGATGTCGGCCTCGCGCGTCCCGTTCAACACCTCGCCGCGCGAATGGGCGAAGCCCTCGAAGGCGCGCTGCGTCCGCTCCTGGCCGAGATAGCGGCCGATGGTCGATTGCAATTCGGCCTCGGTGACGCTGGAGCGCCAGAGCGAGAAGGACTGGGCCATGGTCGCCCGGTCCGACTCGACGAAGGCGTTGGCCTGCAGCCGCTCCATCGCGCTCGCCGGCCGCAGCATCGAGAAGCCGAGATAGCAGGCGAGGTTGATGCCGAGGCTCCAGAGCACGCCATGCGGCAGGGCCGGCAGCGACAGGCCGAACAGCGCCTCCGGTCGCAGCGCGGCGATACCGAGCGGCCCGTGCTCGACGATGTCCGACCAGTAGCCGCCGGGCAGAGCCAGGCTCGGCATCAGCAGCGTGTAGAGCCAGGTCAGCAGGCCTGCCGTCAGGCCGGCGGCGGCGCCGAGCGCCGTGCCGCGTCGCCAGATCAGCCCGCCGAAGAAGGCCGGCGCGATCTGCGCGGTGGCGGCGAAGGACAGCAGGCCGATCGAGACCAGCGCGGCCTCTCCTGCAGCGCGGTAGTAGGCGTAGCCGAGCAGGATGACGGCGACGATGGCGAGGCGCCTGATATGCACGACCTGCGAGCCGAGGTCGCCGCCGGTCGGACCGCTGCGACCTTCGCCGCCCTCGATCAATGCCGCAGCGCGCTCGGGATCGACGCTGACGCCGCGCCCGCGCAGCAGCAGCGGTGTGACAAGATGGTTCGAGATCATGATCGCCAGCGCGACCGACGCGACGATCACCATCGCAGTGCCCGCCGAGAGCCCGCCGATGAAGACGAAGAGGGCGATGAAACCGGCCTGCTTCTCCAGCGGCAGCAGCAGCACGGTCATGTCGCGGTCGATCGCCGTGCCGGGCAGGAGGACCTCACCCGCCGCAGCCAATGGCAGTACGAACAGGTTGATCAGCACGAGGTAGAGCGGGAACATCCAGGCGGCGCGGCGCACGTCGCGGACGTCGCGGTTCTCGACGATCGCCATGTGGAACTGCCGCGCCAGCAAGAGCGCGGCGCAGGAGGAGAGCGCCGTCAAAGTCAGGAACATCGGCCAGCTCGAGGTCCGGTCCCAGATCGGTGGCTTGTCGCCCGCGGCCCGCGCCGCCTGGGCGAAGAGATCGCCGGCGCCGTCGAACAGGCCGTAGACGACGAAGACGCCGAGCGCCAGGAAGGCGACGAGCTTGACCAGCGACTCCGCCGCGATCGCCAGCACCAACCCGTCCTGGTGCTCGGTCGCGTCGATATGGCGGGTGCCGAAGGCGCAGGCGAAGCCGGCGAGCACCAGCGCGACCAGGAAGGCGAGGTCGCTCAGCACCGGCAGGTCGGTCATGGGCGGCGGCCCGCCGGCGGCGGCGAAGAACACCGAGAGCGAGTTCGCCACCGCCTTCAATTGCAGGGCGATATAGGGCAGGGCGCCGACCACCGCGACGATGCAGACCAGCGCTGCGACGCGCTCGCTCTTGCCATAGCGCGCGCCGACGAAATCGGCGATCGAGGTGATGTTCTGCGACTTGGCGATGGCGACGATGCGCGCGACGAAACGGTGCCCGAGCCCGATCACCAGCGCCGGGCCGACATAGATGCCGAGGAAGTCGAAGCCCGCCCGGTTGGCGAAGCCGACCGAGCCATAGAAGGTCCAGGAGGTGCAGTAGACCCCGAGCGCCAGCGCATAGATCGTCGTGCGCGCCCGCCCGCTCATCAGGCGACGCCCGGCGGTGTCCGCGAGATGGGCGATCGCGAACAGCACGCAGAGATAGCCGAGCGCGCTCAGGACGACGGACCAGGCCGGGAGCATCCCACCTCCTTGCAACGGCGATCGCCGGCAAATCTATCGCCCCAGCGCGGCCGCCGCCATCGGCCTTTCGGCCTGTCCTCAGGCGGCCGCCTGGACCTGCCTCAGCCGTTCCAGCCGGTGCTCGCCCCAGGCATGCATGGCGCGGACGATCTCTTCGAGCGAGCGGCCTTCCTCGGTCAGGGCATAGTCGACGCGCGGCGGCACCTGCGCGTAGACCGTGCGCAGGACGAGCCCGCTCTCCTCCAGCTCGCGCAATTGCCGGGTCAGCATGCGCTGCGTCGCGCTCGGCAACTTGCGGCGGATCTCGTTGAAGCGCAGCGTGCCCGAAAGCAGGTGGTAGATGATCACGCCCTTCCACTTCCCGTCGATCAGGTCGAGCGTGGCCTCGACCGGGCAGCCTGCGGCGCAGTCATAGCGCTTCTTGGTCTTCAGCATCCGACAGTATCCATTGTGATACTACTGGTCCGTTTTGTGCGTATTGCAGCTTGCGAGCATACCCGTATTTCCTAGCCTTCAACAGGAGATATTTCGATGAAGGCCGTCGGCTACCGCGCATCCCACTCGATCGAGCACCCGGAGGCGCTGCTCGATCTCACTCTGGACAAGCCGACTGCTTCCGGTCGCGACCTGCTCGTCAGGGTCGAGGCGGTCTCGGTCAATCCGGTCGACACCAAGATGCGCCTGCGCTCGCAGCCCGAGCCGGGCGGCGTGAAGGTCCTCGGCTGGGATGCCGCCGGCACCGTCGAGGCGGTCGGTCCTGATGCGAGGCTGTTCAAGCCGGACGACAAGGTCTTCTACGCCGGCGCGATCGGCCGTTCGGGTACGAATGCCGAGTACCATCTGGTCGACGAGCGGATCGTCGGGCGCCGGCCGGCTTCGCTCTCCGTCGCGGAGGCGGCGGCACTGCCGCTGACGGCGATCACCGCCTGGGAGGCGCTGTTCGACCGGCTCGATATCCGCAAGCCAGTTCCGGGCGCGGCGAATGCGCTGCTGATCGTCGGCGGCGCCGGCGGCGTCGGCTCGATCGCGATCCAGCTCGCCAGGCAGCTCAGCGACGTCACGGTGATCGCGACCGCCTCCCGGCCGGAGACGCAGGACTGGGTCAAGGAGCTCGGTGCCCACCATGTCGTCGACCACACCAGGCCGCTGGCGGCCCAGGTCGCCGCACTCGGCATCGGCGCGCCGGCTTTCGTGTTCTCGACCACCCAGACCGACCGGCATTTCGACGAGATCGTCGAACTGATCACGCCGCAGGGCCGCTTCGGCCTGATCGACGATCCCGAGCCGATCGACGTGATGAAGCTGAAGCGCAAGAGCGTCTCGCTGCATTGGGAGCTGATGTTCACGCGCTCGCTCTTCGGCACCGCCGACATGATCAAGCAGCACGAATTGCTGAACGAGGTTTCCGCTCTGGTCGACGCGGGCAAGCTCAAGACCACGCTCGGTGAGCATTTCGGCAAGATCGACGCGGCCAACCTCAGGCGCGCCCATGCCTTGCTCGAAAGCGGCAAGGCCAGGGGCAAGATCGTTCTCGAAGGCTTCTGACAACAAGACCGGGAGCGTGGACCATGCGTATCGTCATCACGGCCGCAATCGCGGCCGGCTTCCTGGCGGCTCCTTTCGGCGCGCTGGCCCAGGAAGCCGCCGAGCCTATGAAAGCGGAAATCTTCGCTGAGCTGCCCCAGGCCGTCGGCAACATCACCTTCACGCCGGACAAGCGGGTGATCTTCAGCCACCATCCGTTCTTTTCGCCGGACATCCGAGTGGCGGAGCTGAATCCCGATCGCAAATCCTTCAAGCCGTTCCCGGATGCGAGCTGGAACACGCCGCGTCCGGGCACCGACCGCTATCTCGACAGCGTGCTCGGCCTGCGCGGCGACGAGAACGGCATCGTCTGGCTGATGGACATGGGCCAGCGCACGCCGCTGACGCCGAAACTCGTCGGCTGGGACAGCAAGCGCAACCGGCTGCACCGGATCTACTATATCCCGGCCCCGGCCTCGCTGCCGGAATCGCAGCACAACGACTTCGTCGTCGACCTGAAGAACCGCAAGTTCTACATCGCCGACGAGGGCATTGGCCCAGGCGGCGACGGCAGCAAGGCGGCGCTGGTGATCGTCGACATGGACACCGGCGCGGCCCGCCGCGTGCTGCAGGGGCACGCTACCACCAGGCCGGAGGACCGGCCGATCACGGTCGACGGCAAGGACCTGACCGTGCCCGGCAAGGACGGCAAGCCGGCCGTGATCAAGGTCGGCGCCGATGGCATCGCCGCGGACAAGGACTTCCGCTGGCTCTATTACGCTCCGCTGAGCGGCACGAGCGTCTATCGCCTGCGCATCGCCGACCTGATCGACGAGGGGCTCGGCGATGCCGAGCTCGGCGCCAAGGTCGAGCGTTACGCCGCCAAGCCGAATAATGGCGGCTTCTCGCTCGACGCCAGGGGCAACCTCTATCTGACCGAGGTCGAGGCGAAGGCGGTCGGCGTCATTCCCGCCAAAGGCCGCCAGTACCGGCGCTTCGCGACGCATGAGGGATTGAGCTGGCCCGACGGCGTCAGCTATTCGCCTGACGGCTTCATGTATGTTTCGGCCGCGCAGCTGCCGCAGGCTGCCCTCTTCAACGACGGCAAGGCCCTGAACAAGGCGCCGTACTACATCTTCCGCTTCAAGCCCCTGGCGCCCGGCCGGATCGGGCACTGACGGGGCGGGGCGCTACGGCAGGGCCGAGGCTACTGCCGCAGCGTTCGCTGTCGCCTGGTCTTCGCAAACTGGATAATCAGGGTCTGGAAACCGCCTTTTCCGTGGGAAAGACCGAGCAGAGCGGCCGGAAAGCTGTTTCCAGCGCTGGCGCCTGTGGTCTAGCTTGCGCGCGGGGGCGGCATTGCGCAAGGCGGTGCCGAAGACTGGCCAAGCATTCGGAAAGGCGCTCCATGCTCAAGGAATTCAAGGAATTCGCTCTGAAGGGCAACGTGGTCGATCTCGCCATCGGTGTGATCATCGGCGCGGCTTTCGGCAAGATCGTCGAATCGCTGGTCGGCGACATCATCATGCCGCTGATCGGAGCGATCGGCAGCGTCGACTTCTCCAACTATTTCTTGGGCCTCAACAAGGCCGTCACCTCGCCCGTTTTGGTCGATGCCAAGAAGCAGGGCGCCGTCCTCGCTTACGGCAACTTCCTCACCATCGCGGTCAACTTCCTGATCATCGCCTTCGTGCTGTTCATGGTCGTCAAGGGCATCAACACCCTCCGCCGCAAGGAAGCCGCCAAGCCGGCCGAGCCTGTGGCTCCGCCGCAGGACATCGCCCTGCTCAGCGAGATCCGCGACCTGCTGAAGCAGCGCCAGGCCTGATTGCCTGCCCGGGGCGCGCCGAGCCTTCGGATGCGCCCCGCGATCCATCACCGCGACCGATCGGGTCGATCTCGTCAATTCATGCCGCCGGGGCGCTTTCTGCGTTAGATTGGCCTGCATGTTTCTCGCGACGGATCGCCCGAAGGTCGCCCAAAGGATCGCCAAATGAACATGCACGCACCGGCCGGCACCAGCCTGATCGCCGACCTTCGCCCCGAGGCGCGCAACGCCCCCGAGAGCGGCATCGTCGAGGTCGTCAACCACGGCCGGCTCAAGCCCGGCCTGATCCCGCTCTGGGTCGGCGAGGGCGATCTGCCGACGCCGGAGTTCATCGTCCGCGCCGCCAACAGGTCGCTGGCCGAGGGCGAGACTTTCTACACCTGGCAGCGCGGCATCCCCGAGCTGCGCGAGGCGCTGGCGCGCTATCACACCGCGCTCTACGGCCGCCCCTTCGCCATGGACCGCTTCTACGTCACCGGCTCCGGCATGCAGTCCGTCCAGATCGCGGTCCGGCTGATCGCGGGCGTCGGCGACGAACTGATCATCCCGACCCCGGCCTGGCCGAACTTCGCCGCCGCCATGGGCGTCGCCGGCGCCAATCCGGTCTGCGTTCCCATGCAGTTCAAGGACGGGCGCTTCACGCTCGACCTTGAGAAACTGGAAGCGGCGATCTCGCCGCGCACCCGCGCCTTCGTCATCAACTCGCCGGCCAACCCGACCGGCTGGACCGCGACGCGTGACGAACTCGCGGCCATCCTGGCGATCGCCCGCAAATACGGCATCTGGATCATCGCCGACGAGATCTATGCCCGCTTCGTCTATGATGGCTCGCCGCGCGCCCCCTCGTTCCACGATGTGATGGAGCAGGAGGACCGCGTCCTCTTCGTCCAGACCTTCTCGAAGAACTGGGCGATGACCGGCTGGCGCGTCGGCTGGATCGAGGTGCCGCCCGCCTTCGGCCAGATCATCGAGAACCTGATCCAGTACTCGACCTCCGGCTCGCCGGTCTTCGTCCAGCGCGCCGCCATCGCGGCGCTGGAGGAAGGCGAGCCCTTTGTCGCGCAGCAGATCGCCCGCGCCACCGAAGGGCGCCGCATCGTCGCAGAGGGCTTGAAGGCGACCAACCGCGTCGAGCTGCAGGCACCGGACGGCGCCTTCTACCAGTTCTTCAGCGTCGACGGCTGGACCGATTCCCGCAAGCTGGCGATCGAGCTGGTCGACACGGCCAATGTCGGCCTGGCGCCGGGCACCGCCTTCGGGCCCGGCGGCGAGACCGGCCTGCGCTTCTGTTTCGCCCGCAAGGCTTCGGATCTCCATGAGGCGGTGGCGCGGCTGCAGAAGGCGCTGGCGGGCTGATATCGGCGGCGGTCATGCCCCGCTTGCGTCAGGGGCGTTTGACCTGAGCGTCGGCCGCCTCCATTGATGCCCGATGCGTCCTGACGGCGCATCGCGTGCCTCATGCCTGTTCCGAGCTACGTCCCCTACCATCTGCGCACCCTGTCGCGTGAAGCGGCCGTGATCGCCTGCGCGGCGGTCGGCGGCACGTTCTTCACGTTGCTCGGCGTCCCGGCGGCCTGGCTTTCCGGCTCGATGCTGGTGGTCTCGATCCTCGGCATCACCCGGCCGCTGCCCGACCTGCGCCGCCCCTGGTTCGATTCGACCATGGTGATGTCCGGCGCGCTGATCGGCTCGGCCGCGACGCCCGAGGCGCTTGCAGCGACGGCGCGCTATCCTGGTTCGCTTCTGGTCCTCGTGGTCGGCCTGCTCGCGATCATGCTGGCGACGGGCGCCTATCTGCGCTTCGTCGCGCGCTGGAGCTGGATCGATTCGCTGCTGGCGGCTGCTCCCGGCGCGCTCTCGGCGGTGATCTCGGTGGCACAGGACAAGGGCGCCAATATCGGCCGCATCGCTGCGATCCAGCTCTTCCGCATCCTCGTCCTCGTCGCGGTGCTGCCCAGCATCATGAAGCTGAGCAGCGGCGGCGCGCCGGTCGCTCTGCCGCCTCCCGTCGCGATCGCGAGCGTCGGCGACATGGCCCTGCTGCTAGGCAGTGGGCTCGTCACCGGGCTGGTCTTCGAGCGGATCGGGGTCACCGCGCCCTTCATCCTCGGCGCGACCCTGGCGAGCGCGGTGTTGCACGGGACTGGACTCGTCCATGGCACCATGCCGCCGGAGATCGCGATTGCCGTGATGATCATGCTCGGCGCCGCCATGGGCGGGCGCGTCTCGAACCTCAAGCGCGGCGAGGTCGCGGCGCTGTTTCCGCTGGCGATCGGCGGCTTCGTCGTCTCGATGGCGGTCGCCTTCGCCTTCGCCTGGCCGGCGGCCTGGCTCGCCGGCGTGCCTTATGCCAGCGCCATGGCGGCCTTCGCCCCGGGCGGGCTCGAGGCGATGGCGCTGCTCGCCTTCGCCATGGGGCTCGACCCGCTCTATGTCGGCGCGCACCATCTGGTGCGCTTCATGCTGCTCGGGCTGCTGATGCCTGTCCTCGTCGGCTGGGTGAAACCGGAGAAGCGGGTGGGTGAGGGCTGACCCTCAGCCCACGCCGTTGGTGTGCGTCATCAGTGAATAGAGCGACGTGGTCCCGCAGATGAACAGGCGGTTCCGCTTGGGCCCGCCGAAGCAGAGATTGGCGACCACCTCCGGCACCAGCACCTTGCCGATCAGCGTGCCGTCCGGGGCGTAGACGTGGAGACCGTCGGCGGCGCTGCTCCAGAGCCGGCCTTCGACATCGAAGCGGAAGCCGTCGAACAGCCCGGCCGTGCAAGTGGCGAAGACCGAGGAGGCGCCGAGCTTGGCGCCATCGCCGGTGACCGCGACCTTGCGGATATGGCGCGGCCCGTTCTCCGGATCATGGCTCGCGCCGGTATCGGCGATATAGAGCGCGCTCTCGTCGGGCGAGAAGGCGAGCCCGTTCGGCTTGACGAAGTCGTCGGCGACGATCGTCACCGCGCCGCTCTGCGGATCGATGCGATAGACATTGCAGTGGCCGATCTCGCTTTCAGCCTTGTCGCCCTCGTAATCGGTGAGGATGCCGTAATCGGGGTCGGTGAACCAGATCGAGCCGTCGGACTTCACCACCACATCGTTGGGCGAATTCAGGCGCTTGCCCTGATAGTGGCTCGCCAGCACAGTGACGGAGCCGTCATGCTCGGTGCGCGTCACCTGCCGCCCGCCATGCTCGCAGGTGACGAGCCGGCCCTGCCGGTCGACAGTGTTGCCGTTCGAGTTGCGCGCCGGCTGGCGGAAGGTGCCGACCTGGCCGGTGAGCGCGTCGTAGCGCAGCATCCGGTCGTTCGGGATGTCGGACCAGACCAGCGTCTGGTGTGCCGGGAACCAGGCCGGCCCTTCCGACCAGCGTGCCCCGGTCCACAGCCGCTCCATCCGGGCCGAGCCGGGCACGATCCGATGGAAGCGCGGGTCGAGCACCTCGACGCGAAAACCCTCGATGAAGCCGAACATGTTATTCTCCGGTAGGTTTGCCTAGAGCTTGGCGCAGCAATGCGCCTCCACGTGACTTTGGGGTTTGGAACGCGCGGCGCGGCTCGGCACCCTCATAAATAACAATATTGCCGCTCAGGGAAGTGTCAGAAACCTCCCAGAGCTTTGACGATCTGGCTACGATTATTGAGATTTCTTTCGCTTTAGCGCGCGGGATAATTGTAGTGCGTACAAAATCACGAACAATTTGCGAGGACCTAAGTTTAGGAGCGATGCGGCGCGCGGCCGCTCCCTTTTCTGAATGGTAAGGAACAAGTTGAAGAACGCAGATTTTCTCTAAATCAATCTGATCGATATCGTCTCCGAAGGTTCTGCGCGCCCAACGGTAGCCCGGATGATCATAGAAACGATCTTGCAAATAGAGATAAGGCTCGCGCCCGCTGAGGTTATCGCGGAGTGCTTTCAGGAAGTCTGGCCGATCTTTCTCGTAACCCTCATCGTCAGGGTCTAGGCCGGGGTTTAGAAACAGCAGAAACACACTAGCCGACAGCGGGCCTGCCCAAGGGACAGGATGAAGCCTTACAGCAAATTCGGAGCAGGATACCAGCGGTTGGTCCTTGGGGTGGACAAATGCTCCCCGTGCGCTTGACCAAAATTCAGTAAGGTCGTTGGCAGTCGTAACCATTAAGACGTTACCTCTCGTCCCAGTATGGCATCATCCAACTGTGGAATTACTACTCCGCCGCGACGACTCCGGCCGGAATCGCCTCCTCAATCCCCACCTTGGCCAACCGCGCCGGCACCGGCCCGCCGGTCGCCCAGTCGAGCAGTTCGGCGGTGTGCAGGATCGGCGTTGTCGCGCCCTTGTCGGCAAAACCCTTCGCGATCTGGGTGATGCAGCCGATATTGCCGGTGGCGACGAGGTCGGGCTTTGTCCTCTGGATATTGCCGACCTTGCGCTCGCGCAATTGTCCGGCGATCTCCGGCTGGAGAATGTTGTAGACGCCGGCCGAGCCGCAGCAGATATGGCCCTCCGGCACCTCCTTCACGCGGAAGCCGGCTCGCGCCAGCAGGCGCTTGGGCCCGTCCTTGAGCTGCTGGCCGTGCTGCATCGAGCAGGCGGAGTGATAGGCGACGGTGAGGTCGAAGCTGCGGGTCGGGGCGATCTCCAGCGTCTCGACGAACTCGGTCACGTCCTTGGCGAGATCAGCGACCTTCGCCGCCTTCTGCGCATAGGCCGGCTCATTGCGGAACATGAAGCCGTAATCCTTGATCGTGGTGCCGCAGCCGGACGCCGTGATCAGGATCGCATCGAGACCTTCGCCCTCGATCTCGGCCATCCAGGCGTCGATATTGGCGCGGGCGAAGGCGAGCGCGTCATGCTCGCGGCCCATATGGTGGACAAGCGCGCCGCAGCAACCTTCGCCCTTGGGCAGCACCACCTCGACGCCGTGGCGGGTGAGCAGGCGGATCGTCGCCTCGTTGATGCCGGGGTCGAGCACCGGCTGGGCGCAGCCGGACAGGATGGCGACGCGCCTCTTCCGCTCGCCTTGCGCCGGGAACGAGGCCGGCCCCTCCATCGCAGAGCGGTCGGGCAGGCTCCACGGCGCCAGTGCCAGCATCGCTTGCAGGCGCGCGCCAACGACAGGCAGCGCGCCAAGCGCTCCCGCAAGCGGCTTGCCGAGGCGGGCGGCCAGCATGGCGAGGCGGAAGCGGCCGGGGTAGGGCAGGATCGCCGACAGGATCGCCCGCAGCGTCCGGTCGGCGACAGGCCGCTCATAGGTCTCCTCGATATGGGCGCGGGCATGGTCGACCAGGTGCATGTAGTGCACGCCCGATGGGCAGGTCGTCATGCAGGAGAGGCAGGACAGGCAGCGGTCGACATGCTTGACCACGTCCGGCGTCGCCGGCTTGCCGCTCTCCAGCATGTCCTTGATCTGGTAGATGCGCCCGCGCGGCGAATCGAGCTCGTCGCCGAGCAGGAGATAGGTCGGGCAGGTCGCGGTGCAGAACCCGCAATGCACGCAGGTGCGCAGGATCTTCTCGGAGGCCGGAAGGCGCGGATCGGAGGCGAGGAGCTCGGGCGTGAAGTTGGTCTGCATGATCCTACACCGTCATGCTCGGCCTTGTGCCGAGCATCCACGTCTTGAACACCGCCTTCGCGAAAGGAAGACGTGGATGGTCGGGACAAGCCCGGCCATGACGAAGACACGCCATCTCACACCCCCGCATACATCCGGCCGGGCTCGAATACGCCTTCCGGATCGAAGCTCTTCTTAATGCCCGCCGTCACCCGCATCAGTGGCTCTGTGAGCGGCTCGAAGACCGGAACCGCCGCCCGCACCGCATCGGGCGCCCGCACCAGCGTCGCATGGCCGCCGAGCGGCTTCAGCGCCGCGCGGATCGCGTCAGCGCCCGCATCGCCGTCGGCCGGCGCGGCAAGCCAGACCAGGCCGCCGCCCCAATCGTAGAACCAGCGCGCGCCGGGCACGGTGCGTGCGATCGCGGCGGTTGCCTGCGGCCCGCTCGTCGGCGTGAGCGAGAGCCGCCAGACCGCCTCCGGTGTACCGGCGAAGAAGGCCGCATCCCTGACCTCGCGCCAGAGGCTATCCGAGGCGCGCCCCTCGACCAGCGCGGGCCGGCCATAACTCTTCAGCAGCCTGGCGAGCTCGGCGGCGCGATAGCTGATCGAGGCAGAAAAGTTCTCCAGCCTGAGCAGGGTCCGCGCCTGCTCCGCACCGATTCCGGCCGGCAGATGCGCCGCTGCCATCGGCTCGAAGGGTGAGCCGAGCGCCCCCGAGAGCAGCGCCACCGCCGTCTCATCGGCGAGGTCTTCCCAGATCAGCGTCACCACGCGTTCCGGGCGCGGCAGGACGCGGAAGGTCACTTCGGTCAGAAAGCCGAGCGTGCCGAAACTGCCGGAGACGAGCTTCACCAGGTCGAGCCCAGTAACGTTCTTCATCACCCGGCCGCCGGACTTCACCAGCTCGCCGCGGCCATTGATCAGCTTGACGCCGATCAGTGAGTCGCGGGCCGCGCCGGCATTGATCCGGCGCGGACCGGAGATGTTGCCGGCCGCGATCGCGCCGACCGTCGGCTCGCCCTCGCTGCCGAACAAGGCGCGATGGTCCATCGGCTCGAAGGGCAGCATCTGGCCGCGGCTTGCCAGCGTCTCTTCGATCAGCTTCAGCGGCGTGCCGGCGCGGGCGCCGATCACCATCTCGGCCGGCTCGTAAAGCGTGATGCCGGTGAGCCCGGCGCTGGAGATGGTGCTGACGGCATTGTCCGGCCGGCCGAGGCCGGTACGGGTGCCGCCGCCGCGAATGGCGAGCGGAACGCGCGCCTCGACGATCGAGGCGACGACGGCGCAGGCCTGCGCCTCGGTGGTGGGGGTGTGGAGCATCAGAAGCCCACCGCTGTCATTCCGGGGCTTCGCATCGCGAAGAACCCGGAACCCACGACTGGGTATCGCCGGTCAGGACAGCCCTTCATAGAAATCCTTCCATTCCGGATTCATGTCTTCGATGAGCTTGATCTTCCAGGCTCTGCGCCATTTCTTCAGGACCTTCTCCCGGTCGATCGCATCCCTGACATCCTCGAACTGTTCGTACCAGACCAGCCGGTCGACCCCGTAGCGGCTCGTGAATCCGATGGTCCGTTTCGATTTGTGCTCATGGGCACGCCTCGCCAGATCGTTTGTGATGCCGAGATAAAGCGTACCGCTTCGTTTGCTGGCCATGAGGTAGACGAAGTACGCCATCCGCTCACCCGGTCGTGGGTTCCGGGTTCTCGCTGCGCGAGCCCCGGAATGACAAAGCTCACGCCGCCACCCGCCCTTCGAGCGGGAACACCTTCGCCGGGTTCATCAGCCAGCGCGGATCGAACACCGCCCTGACCCGCTGCTGCTGGTGCAGATCGGCCTCGTTGAACTGCACGGTCATCAGGTCGCGCTTCTCGATGCCGACGCCGTGCTCGCCGGTCAGGCAGCCGCCGACCTCGACGCAGAGCTTGAGGATGTCGTTGCCGGCGTCCTCTGCCTTCTGTGCCTCGACCGGGTCGTTGCAGTTGTAGAGGATCAGCGGGTGGAGATTGCCGTCGCCGGCGTGGAAGACATTGGCGACGCGCAGGCCATAGCCCTTGATGATCTCGTCCATGCGCTCGAGCACGAAGGGCAGCTGGCCCGTCGGGATCGTGCCGTCCATGCAGATATAGTCGGCGATGCGGCCGGTCGCGCCGAAGGCGGATTTGCGGCCCTTCCAGATCGCCGCCGTCTCCATCGCCGACTTGCTCTCCTTGACCGTGCCGACGCCATGCTCCCGGGCGATCGCGACGATGCGGGCGAGCTGGGCGTCCATCTCGGCTTCCGAGCCCTCGACCTCGATGATCAGCAGGGCGCCGCAATCCATCGGATAGCCGGCATGGGCGAAGGCCTCGCAGATCTCGATCGCCGGCTTGTCCATGAACTCCATCGCCACCGGAATGATGCCGGCGCCGATGATCGCGGCGACGGCGGCACCGGCCTCGACGCTGGTCGGGAAGCCGAACAGCACGGGCCGCGCACCTTCCGCCTGGCGCAGGATGCGCACCGTCGCCTCGGTGACGATGCCGAGCTGGCCTTCCGAGCCGACGATCAGGCCGAGCAGGTCGTAGCCGGGCGAATCGAGATGGGCACCGCCGATTTCGACAATGCTCCCATCGAGCATGACCAGCGTCACGCCGAGCACGTTGTTGGTGGTGACGCCGTATTTGAGGCAATGCGCCCCGCCGGAGTTCATGCCGATATTGCCGCCGATCGAGCAGGCGAGCTGCGAGGACGGGTCGGGTGCGTAGAAGAAGCCGTCGGCCGAGACGGCACCAGTGACGGCGAGATTGGTGACGCCTGCCTGCACCTTCGCGACCCGGTTGGCGTAGTCGATCGCCAGGATGCGGTTCATCTTGGAGACGCCGATCACCACCGCATCCTCCTGCGGGATCGCCCCGCCGGCGAGCGAGGTGCCGGCGCCGCGCGGCACCACCGGCACGCCGGCTTCGGAGCAATAGCGCAGCACCGCCGCGACCTCCTGCGTGGTCGAGGGCAGCACCACCGCGAGCGGCATGCGGCGATAGGCGGTCAGCGCGTCGGTCTCGTAGGGGCGCCGCTCGTCCTCGGAGGTGATCAGCGCATCGGGCGCGACCAGCCGGCTGAGGCCAGCGAGGATGGCGTCGCGACGGGCGAGGATGCCGGCATCGGGCGCCGGAAAGGCGATCGCACTCATGACACTCCGTCCTTGCTCTCTCCGGTTCTCGCGCGACTCTAGAATACTTCCACCGCGGATGCAGCGCGAGTAACGTGCATGATTGTTTCCAAAAGAGAAAAGGTGGGGAACGCATGGATCGGTTCGGCGACCTCGATGTCTTCGCCCATGTCGTCACCGCCAGGAGCATGTCCGCCGCCGCGCGCGAGCTGAACCTCTCGCCAGCTGTGATCTCCAAGCGCATCCGTCGCCTGGAGGATCGTCTCGGCGTGCGCCTGCTCCAGCGCACCACGCGCCAGCTCTCGCTGACCGAGGCCGGCCAGGGCTTCTATGAGCGCGTCGTCTCGATTCTCGGCTCGATCGAGGAGGCGGAGGCCTGGGTCGCCAGCGGCGCCGGCCAGGCCCGCGGCACCTTGCGCGTCTCGGCGCCGACCTCATTCGGGCGGATGCATGTCGCGCCGCATCTCAAGCCCTTCCTCGACGCCAATCCGGCGGTGAATGTCGAACTGATCCTGAGCGACGCCTTCGTCGACATCGTCGCCGATGGCTTCGACCTGGCGATCCGGATCGCGGATCTCCGCGATTCCAGCCTGGTGGCGAAGCGGCTGGCGCCGAACCACCGCGTGCTCTGCGCGACGCCGGGTTATCTCGCTGCCCATGGCACCCCCGAAGCGATCGAGGACCTGTCCCGCCATACGCTCATCGCCCATAATGCCGACCAGTGGCGCCTCGATGGGCCGGAAGGCCAGGTGACGGTTAAGATCAATGGCCAGTTGCGGACGAATTCCAGCGAGGTGGTGCGCGAGGCGCTGCTGGCCGGCGTCGGCATCGCCTTGCGCTCGACCTGGGATGTCGGGCCGGAGCTGAAGTCGGGCACCCTGGCCCGGGTCCTGCCATCCTATTCGGTCGGCAAGCGCGTCGCCGTCTACGCGGTCTATCCGAGCCGCCGGCACATGGAGCACAAGGTGCGCGCCTTCGTCGACTATCTTGCAGAGCTTTATGGCGCGACGCCGTATTGGGATGAAGGATTGGCGCTTTAGCTGTCCAAGCCGAGCCGGATTGCGCTGCCGTGCTTGCCCCTGAGGGCTCAGCGGGCTAACCCGCTGTCCAACGATTTCCAGCGTTTCCAGCATCCGAGACACGTACCCATGTCCGCCGACAAGTCCGCCCCTGCCAAGCTGAAGGCCCGCCAGCCGCGCGGTTTCGTCGATCGCGGCCCGGCCGATGTTGCCGCCACCGAACGCATGCTCGCCGTGATCCGCGGGAGCTTCTCGCTCTACGGCTTCGATCCCGTCGAGACACCCTTCGTCGAATACACCGACGCGCTCGGAAAATTCCTGCCGGACCAGGACCGGCCGAACGAGGGCGTCTTCTCCTTCCGGGACGATGACGAGCAGTGGCTCTCGCTGCGCTATGACCTGACCGCGCCGCTTGCCCGCCATGTCGCCGAGAACTTTGACGCGCTGCCGAAACCCTATCGCGGCTACCAAGTCGGCTATGTCTTCCGCAACGAAAAGCCGGGGCCGGGCCGCTTCCGCCAGTTCATGCAGTTCGATGCCGATATCGTCGGTTCGAGCTCTGTCGCGGCCGATGCCGAGATCTGCATGCTCGCCGCCGACACGATGGAGAAGCTCGGCATCAAGCGCGGCGACTATGTCGTCAAGGTCAACAACCGCAAGGTGCTCGACGGGGTGATGGACGCTGCCGGCATCGATCGGGATGCGCGCCTGACGGTGCTCCGGGCGGTCGACAAGGCTGACAAGTTCCCACTCGAAGAGGTCGGCAAGCTCCTGCGCAGTGGGCGCAAGGACGAGAGCGGGGATTTCACCAAGGGTGCGGGACTGTCCGAGGCTCAGGCCGAGACGATCCTGCGCTACCTCGCCGTTGGCCAGCGGCTGGCCGAGCTCGGCAAATCGACCGCCTCCGACAGTGCCAGGTCGGCTGAGTTGTCCGCCGAGGCCGTCACGGAACTGCGCACGTTGGTCGAGGGCGCCGAGAACGGCGTGGCCGGGATCGAGGAACTCGAACAGATCAGGGAACTGGTCACCGCCGCGGGTTATCTCGGCCGCATCATCATCGACCCCTCCGTCGTCCGCGGCCTCGAATACTACACCGGCCCGGTCTACGAGGTGGAACTGACCTTCCCGGTCACCAATGAGGACGGCCAGGTCGTGCGTTTCGGCTCGGTCGCCGGCGGCGGGCGCTATGACGGTCTCGTCGGCCGCTTTCGGCCCGAGCCCGTGCCGGCGGCCGGCTTCTCGATCGGCGTCTCCCGGCTCTATTCGGCGCTGAAGGCGGTGAAGTCGCCGATCGTCGACCAGAAGAACGAGTTGCCGCTGGTCGTCGTCACTGCGATGGACAACAAGTCGCCGGAGTTCATGCCGGCCTATCAGGCTTTTGTTTCGCAACTGCGCCAGGCCAAGGACGGGCAGGGCAGGGCGCTCTGCCGGGCCGATCTCTATCTCGGCTCGTCCGGCTTCAACGCCCAGATGAAATATGCGGATCGGCGCGGCGCCACCTGCGCCATCATTCAAGGCTCCTCGGAGCGCGAGGCCGGCACGGTGGTGATCAAGGACTTGGTCCTCGGCGCCGAGCTCGCCGCGGCCGGCCGGGACGTCAAGGACTCGGCCGAGCACAAGGAGCGGCAGGCGCAGGCGCAGTTCTCCGTGCCGGTGGGCGAGTTGGTCGCGGGGGTGAGAAGGGTCATAGAGCGTCATGCTCGGGCTTGACCCGAGCCTCAACCGTCATGCTCGCCCTTGTGGCGAGCATCCACGTCTTGACCACCATGCTTGGTGAAGGAAGACGTGGATGGTCGGGACAAGCCCGACCATGACGGGGTGGTCTCCAGATTCCCGTTCACCCAATTCCCTAAAAACCGTCGAAAATCGCGGGCGTCCCTGCTAGGACGGCGCCGCAACAGGGTTTTTGTAAAGTGCCGGCCATGCGCTCAAAGCTCGAGACCGTGATCGCGCCGTTCGAGCGCGAAGGCTATCGGCGCGCCGAGCCGGCGATCCTGCAGCCCGTCGAGCCCTTCCTCGACCTCTCCGGCGAGGATATCCGCCGCCGCATCTTCCTGACACAGGACGATGATGGGCGCGAATGGTGCCTGCGGCCCGAATACACCATCCCGGTCGCGCTGGCCCATATCGCCGCCCATGCCAGCGAGCCGGCATCCTATGCCTATGCCGGACCGGTCTTCCGTATGCGCGGCGCCAATGAGCCGAGCGAATTCGCGCAGGCTGGCCTTGAATCCTTCGGCCGCAGCGATTTCGCCGCCGCCGATGCCGAGATCATGGCGCTGACCGTCGAAGCCGCCGCAGCGCTCGGCCTGAGCCGCCCGCGCCTGCTGATGGGCGATGTCGCGCTCCTCACCGCGCTGCTCGACCGGCTCGGCGTGCCGCAGGCGGCCCGGCGCCGCCTGATGCGCGCAGTCGCGCAGGGCAAGGGCGCCGACGCCGTCGCCGCGCTGGAGCCGCCCGTGAACGAGGTCGAGCATGCTCATGCCGGCTTGCTCAAGGCGCTGGAGGGACAGGATCCCAAGGCCGCGCGCGCCTTCGTCGAGGACGTGCTCTCGATCGCTGGCATCTCGACCGTCGGCGGCCGCTCGGCCGGCGACATCGCCGAGCGCTTCCTGGCGCGGGCGGCCGAGCGCGACAATCCGGTCAATGGCGAGGCGAGCGCCGTGATCGCGCATGCGCTGGCGATCGGCGGCGATCCGGACGGCGCCTCTGCCGCCCTGCGCAAGCTCGCCGGCGAGGCCGGGCTCGACCTCTCCGCCGCGCTCGACGCTTTCGACGAGCGCACCGGCTTCCTCGCCGCGCGCGGTGTCGATGTCGGCAGCATCTCCTTCTCGGCGGGCTTTGCCCGCAATCTCGACTACTACACCGGCTTCATCTTCGAATTGCACGATCCGGCCCGGCCGGACCTGAAGCCGATCGCGGGCGGCGGCCGCTATGATGGCGTGCTGCAGCGCCTCGGCGCGCCTGCGCCGGTGCCGGCCGTCGGCGCCTCGCTCTGGCTTGATCGTCTCGCGGGAGGCAAGGCATGAGCGGGACGATGACTCAGACCCAAGCCAATGACGCGCCTTTGGTCCTCGCCGTGCCCTCCAAGGGCAGGCTGCAGGAGAACGCCACTGCGTTCTTCGGCCGCGCCGGCCTCTCCTTCGTGCAGGCGCGTGGCCAGCGCGAATACCGCGGTCAGATTGCCGGGCTCGGCGGGGCTGAGGTCGCCTATCTCTCGGCCTCCGAGATCGTCGCGCAGCTCTCCTCAGGCGCCGCCCATCTCGGCATCACCGGTGAGGATCTGGTGCGCGAGCAGGTCGCCGACGCCGATGCCAGCATGGTGCTGCTGGCACCGCTCGGCTTCGGCCAGGCCAACGTCGTCGTCGCCGTGCCGCAGGCCTGGATCGACGTCCGCACCATGGCCGATCTCGACGACGTCGCCGCGACCATGCGCGCCCGTCACGGCCGCAAGCTGCGCGTCGCCACCAAATATGTGAACCTGACCCGGCGCTTCTTCGCCAGCCATGGCCTCGCCGATTACCGCATCGTCGAGAGCCTGGGCGCGACCGAAGGGGCTCCGGCCGCCGGCACCGCCGAGATCGTCGTCGACATCACCACCACCGGCGCGACGCTGACGGCGAATGCGCTGAAGGTGCTGGACGACGGCGTGATCCTGGCTTCGGAGGCCAATCTCGTCGCGTCCGTGCGTGCGCCGTGGGGCAAGCAGGCGCGCGATGCCGCCGCTGCCATCCTGTCGCGCATCGCGGCCGAGGAGGAGGCGCGCTCGGTGCGTGAGGTCCGCGCCGTGCTCAACGCCGTCTCGCCGCAGCGGCTCGGCGAGATCGCGCACCGGCTCGGCGCGCGCCTGCCCTTCGGCACGGCCGGTGGTGATGGTGTCGTCACCCTGCATTGCCCGCGCAAGGCGGTGTTCCCGCTGGTCGAGGAGTTGAGCAAGGCCGGCGCCGATGACATCACCGTGCGGGCGCTCGACTATGTCTTCCGGCGCTCCAACCCGCTGATCGAGCGGCTGCTGGCGCGGATCTGACGCGCCGGATTCCCGACGCAATGTCCGGGTAAGTCACCCGGGTGAGGCGATTTCGGTGCAAGTCGTACCAAGAGCGGTGCGATCGAGGCTTGCGCTCGCCACCGCGATCGGTGCAGTGGAAGACGTCGGGTTTCGCGCTCTTTCCAATCGGGGTCTGGACCAGTTGAATACGCAGTCGCGCCTCGGCCTGATGGCCGCCCTCGTTCTCTCCCTGTCGCCGATGCTGGTGACCGATGCGCTCGCCCAGCGCCGCCAGCAGATGCCGTCCCGTGGTGAGCAGCCGCAGGAGGCTCCGCCGCAGAAGCAGGAGAAGAACTTCCCGCTCGATGCCTCCTGGACGGCGATCCAGATGAACGGCAAGCCGATCAACGGTTTCCGGGCGACGCTGAAGGTCGATTCCAACCTGCGCGGTACCGGCTTCGGTGGCTGCAACACGTTCTCGGCCTCGGCCTATCCGCTGCGCCAGCAGGCCTTCGCCGTCGGCCCGATCGCGGTGACCAAATCCACCTGCGACAAGAGCGCCTCGGATTTTGAGCGCAGCTATCTGATGGCGCTGCGCAGCGCGCGGCAATGGGATCTGGTCGAGGGCCGCCTCGTCCTCAAGACCGGCGCCGGCGAGATCCGCTTCGACCGCGGCATCTGACGGGCGCTTTCTCCTTCTCCCCCTGCGGGAGAAGGTGGCCCGAAGGGCCGGATGAGGGGGCGCGCAGGTCTTCGAGAGTTTTCGTGTTGGCCCCGCAACGCTGCGATCCGCGGCGCGAGACCCTTCATCCTAACCCTCTCCCGCAAGGGGAGAGGGAACAGGTCGCGCTCACCCCGCCTCCGCCATGGCCTTCGCCTTCGGGCTGAAGGTGCCGTCGGCGTTCTTTTCCATCGCGACCAGCCCGTCATGCAGGGCGCGCAGCGTCGAGCGGTGGCCGATCGAGACGATGCTGGTCTGCGGCAGTTCGCGCCGGATCATCGCATAGATCTCATTCTCGAGCGTCTCGTCGAGCGAGGCGGTCGCCTCGTCGAGGAAGAGCCAGTCGGGCTTGGCCAGCAGCGCGCGGGCGACCGCGAGCCGCTGCTGCTCGCCGCCGGAGAGGCGCTGGCCCCAGAGGTCGACCTCATCGAGCCGGTCGGTGAGGTGGCCGAGCTTGACCTTTTCCATCGCCGCCTGGATCTCGGCATCGCTGAACGCATCCGGCTCGGCCGGATAGGACAGCACCGCCCGCAGGGAGCCCTGCGGCAGATAGGGACGCTGAGGCAGGAGCAGCATGTGCTGCCCTTCAGGTGTCGCGACCTTGCCTTTGCCGAAGGGCCAGATGCCGGCGAGCGCCCGGAACAGCGTCGACTTGCCGGAGCCCGAGGGGCCGACGACCAGCGTGGAAAGGCCTGCCGGCAGGGTCAGGTCGGACGCATTCACGATCGGCTTGCCGTTTGGCAGCGTGAGCGCAAGCGTCTCGACCGTCGTGTCCTTACCGGGCTTCTGCGCAATGTCGATCGCGGAGTCCGTGCCGCCGGCTCCCTGAGCTTGCGCCCGCGCGATCGCGGCCTCGAAGGTGGTGAGACGGTTGATCGAGGCGACATAGGAGGCGATCGACTGGTAGCGGTCGATGAAGAACGACATCGCCGTCTGCACCCGGTCGAAGGCCGAGGCGACCTGGGTCATGATGCCCAGCGTGATCTTGCCCGAGAAATAATGCGGCGCGAGCAGGATATAGGGCACGACGACATTGGCCTGCGCGAAGGACAGGGTGAAGGTCGTCAGCCGCACCCGTGCCCAGACCAGCCGGTAGAAGTTCGTGACGATGTCGCCGAAGCGTTCGCTGAGATGGCGCTGCTCGGAGCCTTCGCCGCGCATCAACGCGATCTGCTCGGAATATTCGCGTAGGCGGGCCAGCGAGTAGCGGAAATTCGCCTCGCGCTTCTCCTGCTCGAATTCCAGCCCGATCATCGGGCGGCCGATCAGATGGGCGATCCAGGTTGCGGCGACCGAATAGATCAGCGCCATCCAGAATATGAAACCGGGAATGCTGATCTCAGTGCCGGGTACGACGCTGGCGACCGGGATCGACCAGAGGATGATCGAGAACGAGACCAGGGTCGACACCTGCGTCAGCAGCGGCAGGGCGAAATTGTACGTCTGGTTGACGAAGGCGCGCGTGTCTTCGGCGATGCGCTGGTCGGGGTTGTCGGCGGTTCCTGCCAGCGAAATCCTGTAATGGTTGGCGTTGTTCAGCCAGGCTCCGCTGAACTTCTCCGCCATCCAGCGGCGCCAGCGGATCAGCAGCGTATAGTTTGCGACGATCTCGATCAGGTTGGAGATGACCGCAATCGCCGCCCAGACGCTGAATACGTAGATCAGCTGGTACCAGAAGCCGTTGGCGTCCTTTTCCTGGATCGCGTTGTAGAAATCGCGGTTGAAGAAGGAGAGGCGCAGCGAGATGCCGACCTGGAGCTGGTTGAGCACCACGAGGAAGACGAGTAGCGCGATGCCGAGCCGGCCGGTGCCGATCCGGAAGGGCTTCACCGGCCAGAGGTTCGCGGTGGTCGATTCCGGGGCCTCGAAATAAGGCGAGGCCAGCCGGGCGATGCGCTGGATCGCCGGGATGAACGAGATCGCATAGACGAGGATGCCGAAGACGCCGATCGTCGTCGGCAGGCTCGCCGGCGGTGCGATCGCCTGCCAGCCTTCTGGCCAGAAGCCGACCTGCGCCAGCACCGCACCGGCGCCGGTCGCCACGTATTCCACCGCGAAGACGACCGAGAAGATCTTCAGGAAGGTGCTGATCTCGGTTGCCCGGAAGGTGGCGAAGGCTAGCAGCAGGCCGACGGCGCCGAGTCCGAGGATGCCGGCGCTGCTGCTTTGCTGGCCGACCACGAGCGCGATCACGGCAAGCGCGGCGACGGCGAAACTCAACAGGCGCATGGCATCGTCCTTGTCGGGGAATCAGCGCGGGAGACGCACTGCACAGGAGAAAGCGTTGTAGAGCAGCCCTGCGCACAAAAAAGGCCCGGCTCAAGGCCGGGCCGCGCTTTTTCAGCGTTTTGTGATGGGCCTTCAGTCCTTGTCGACCGAATAGGCGCCCGCGCCGGCGGCGAACAACACCAGGAAGCCGCCCGCCACGGCGAGATTCTTCATGAACAGAAGCTGCTGCATCGGCTGCGCCCAGTTCATGTGGAACAGCACCGAGGCGGCGATGGTGAAGGCGAACAGGGCAAGCGCCGCGAGGCGGGTCTTGTAGCCGAGGACGATCATCAGCCCGCCGATCAGCTCGACGATGATGACGAGCGGCAGCAGGATGCCGGGCACGCCCGCGGACGCCATGTAGGCTTGCGTGCCGGCATAGCCGTTGATCTTGGACCAGCCGCCGAGCACGAACATCAGGGCGAGCAGGATGCGGCCGGCGAGCTTGGCGGCATCGCCCAGGGCAGGGTTGTTCATGGAAGGACCCCCGAAAGCAGAGCGCGGCAGGATGCCGCACCTGTTGCGATCTAGGGCTTACAACCAAAGTCGACGCAAGCCTGGGGGCGCTCATCCCTGTGCAAAGCTACCGGTAAACGAAAAGGCCCGGCTTGCGCCGGGCCTTCCGTAACGATCGAGCTTGAGGGCTAGGACTTCCTCAGAAGTCCATGCCGCCCATGCCGCCGCCGCCCATCGGGGGCATCGGGGCGTCCTTCTTCGGGGTCTCGGCGATCATCGCCTCGGTGGTGATCAGCAGGCCGGCGATCGAAGCCGCATCCTGAATCGCCGTGCGCACGACCTTGGTCGGGTCGATGATGCCGGCCTTGACCAGGTCGCCGTACTCGCCGGTCTGGGCGTTGTAGCCCCAGGCATAGTCCTTCGACTCCAGCAGCTTGCCGATCACGACCGCGCCGTCACCGCCGGCGTTGTCGACGATCTGGCGGGCCGGGGCCGCGATCGCCTTGCGGACGATCTCGACGCCGGTCTTCTGGTCGTCGTTCTGGGTCTTGATCGACTTGACCGAGTTCAGGGCGCGCAGCAGGGCGACGCCGCCGCCCGGCAGGATGCCTTCTTCCACCGCAGCGCGGGTGGCGTTCAGGGCATCGTCGACGCGGTCCTTCTTCTCCTTGACCTCGACCTCGGTCGCGCCGCCGACGCGGATGACCGCGACGCCGCCGGCGAGCTTGGCCAGACGCTCCTGGAGCTTCTCACGGTCGTAGTCCGAGGTGGTCTCCTCGATCTGCGCCTTGATCTGCGCAACGCGGCCCTCGATGTCCTTCTTCTTGCCGGCGCCGTCGATGATCGTGGTGTTCTCCTTCTCGATGCGCACCTTCTTGGCGCGGCCGAGCATGTTGAGCGTCACGGTCTCGAGCTTGATGCCGAGGTCTTCCGAGATCATCTGGCCGGCGGTCAGGATCGAGATGTCCTCGAGCATGGCCTTGCGGCGATCGCCGAAGCCCGGAGCCTTGACGGCCGCGACCTTCAGGCCGCCACGGAGCTTGTTGACGACGAGCGTGGCGAGAGCCTCGCCCTCGACATCCTCGGCGATGATCAGGAGCGGCTTGCCGGTCTGCACGACGGCCTCGAGGATCGGCAGCATCGCCTGGAGCGAGGACAGCTTCTTCTCGAAGATGAGGATGTAGGGGTCCTCGAGCTCGGCGACCATCTTCTCGGCATTGGTGATGAAGTAGGGCGAGAGATAGCCACGGTCGAACTGCATGCCCTCGACGACGTCGAGTTCGGTGTCGGCGGTCTTGGCTTCCTCGACGGTGATGACACCCTCGTTGCCGACCTTCTGCATCGCGGTCGAGATCATCTTGCCGACCGACTCGTCGCCGTTCGCCGAGATGGTACCGACCTGCGCGACTTCCGCGTTGGACGTGACCTTCTTGGAGTTCTTCTTGAGGTCGGCGACGATGGCCTCGACGGCCAGGTCGATGCCGCGCTTCAGGTCCATCGGGTTCATGCCGGCCGCAACCGACTTGGCGCCTTCACGGACGATCGCCTGGGCGAGCACGGTGGCGGTGGTGGTGCCGTCGCCGGCATGGTCGTTCTGGCGCGAAGCGACTTCGCGGACCATCTGAGCGCCCATGTTCTCGAACTTGTCGGCGAGCTCGATCTCCTTGGCGACGGTGACGCCGTCCTTGGTGATGCGCGGGGCGCCGAACGACTTCTCGATCACGACGTTGCGGCCCTTGGGACCCAGCGTGACCTTCACGGCATTGGCGAGGATGTCCACGCCGCGCAGCATCTTGTCGCGGGCGTCGGTGGAAAAGCGAACTTCTTTGGCAGCCATGAGACTACTCCTGATTGAACTCTACGGACGGGCGGGCGTCAGGCTGCTCAGCCGACGATGCCCATGATGTCGGATTCCTTCATGATCAGGAGATCCTGGCCGTCGATCTTGACCTCGGTGCCGCTCCACTTGCCGAAGAGGACGCGATCGCCCTTCTTGACATCGAGCGCAACCAGCTTGCCGGCATCGTCGCGGGCGCCGGCGCCGACGGCGACGACCTCGCCCTCCTGGGGCTTTTCCTTGGCGGTGTCGGGGATGATGATGCCACCCTTGGTCTTCTCTTCGCCATCAAGGCGACGGACCACAACGCGGTCATGCAGCGGACGGAACTTCATGGTTCTGTCTTCCTCTCGGATCGTATTCTGGACGGGCTCGTGACCGGCCCGCGATAAGGGTCTGTTAGCAGTCTCACCTGGTGAGTGCTAATCGACATCGCGGAGATAGGCGCGGGGTCAGCCGGAGTCAAGGAAAGCGCTGCGCAAAAGGTGAACGCGACGACGGGCCGCCGATCAGCGCTGCTGCGAGGGCAGCCTAAACCGGTTATCGTGGCAAGATGACGACGCCCGCGCCCGATCTCCATCTCGACGACATCGCCCGCTCCTGCGTGGTGCTGCATGTGCGCATGACGGCACGGGCCGTGACGCGCGCCTACGACGAGGCGATGCGGCCGAGCGGCCTCAAGATCACCCAGTTCGTGCTGCTCTCGGCGCTCTCGACCGGCGCCTGGCGCTCGGTCACCGAACTTGCCGAGCGCTTTGCGCTGGAGCGGACCTCGCTGACGCGCAACCTGCAATTGCTCGCCGCCGAGAAGCTGATCGAGCCTGTCGACTGCAAGGGCAGGGCGCTGACCTATTCCGTGACCGAGAAAGGCCGCGCCGCGATCGAGGCGGCGATCCCCTATTGGCGCGCGGCGCAGGACCGGATCGAGGGTGGGCTCGGCCAGGAGCGCTGGAGCGAGACGCGCGACAATCTGAAGGCGATCCGGCGGGCGGCGCGGGAAGTCGGCTGACCCCGCATTGCGAGGGAAGCGCTTGACCGCACCGCGGAGCGATCTCTATCGTGCATCTACACGATAGAGATGGAGTGTTTGCATGTCCCGCCAGATCGGTGTCGTCAGCCGTGACGTCCTGCTTGCGGAGGACGGCGCATCCTTCCTGCGCGGGATCGTCGAGGGACGCCACCCCGGCCCGCCCTTCGCCGACGCCATGGATTTCGACATCGCCGAGGTCGAGGAGGGCAGGGTGGTCTTCGTCGGCACGCCCTCGCCGCGCTTCTTCAACCCGCTCGGGACGATCCATGGCGGCTGGACCGCGACGATCCTCGATTCCGCCATGGCCTGCGCCGTGCATTCGACGCTGCGGGTCGGCGAGGGCTACACCACGCTGGAGATGAAGCTGAACTATGTCCGGCCGGTCATGCCCGCCAGCGGCCCGGTGCGCTGCGAGGGCAGGCTGATCCACCGCGGCGGCTCGGTTGCGACCAGCGAAGGCAGGCTGATCGATGCGCAAGGTAAATTGCTGGCGCACGGGACGGAGACCTGCATGATCTTCGGCGTGAAGGCGGGCGCGGCGCGCTGATGGGGGCGCCGCATCTGCCGGTGGGCAGGAGCGGCTCGTGACATTTGCGCCATTCACTGACGCGGCCGTCGAAGCGAGGTTTCGAGCGCTGCCGGAGCCGCTGCGGCCATCCCTGCTGCGCCTGCGCCAGACGATCCTCGAGGTCGCCGCCGGACATCCCGACATAGGGCCGCTCACGGAGACGCTGAAATGGGGCGAGCCTGCCTGGCTGCCCAGGCGGCCGAGGACCGGGACGACCGTACGGGCCGACGCGCTGAAGGGCTCGTCGACGCATTACGCCCTCTATGTTCATTGCCAGACCAGCCTGATCGAGACGTTCAGGCGCCATTATCCCGCTGAGTTCAGCTATGACGGCAGCAGGGCGCTGATCTTCGCTGTCGAACGCGAGCCACCGGCCGAGCCCCTGGCGCATTGCATCGCCCTTGCCTTGACCTATCACCGCTGGGCAAGGCGCTGACGCCGCTCAGGCGCCGCGATACTCGCTCGGGCTCGCGCCCATCACCCGCTTGAAGCGCCGGTTGAAGGTCGAGAGGTCGCCGAAGCCGCAGTCGAAGGCGATGCCGGCGACCGGCTGCGTGGTCCGCCGCAAGAGCAGCGCCGCGCGGTGCAGGCGGGTGCGCAGGACGTATTGATGCGGCGTCATCCCGACCACCGCCCGGAATGTCCGCAGGAAATGGTAGGGGCTCATCGCCGCCTGCCGCGCCAGTTCATCGATCGAGAGAACGTCTTCGCAATGTGCCTCGATATGGCGCAGCGCCCGCGTGATCCGGCGCTGGTCGCGGGCGCTCGGCGTCGCGGCCCCGGGCTTCGCCCCTGACAATATGCTCGCCACGGCGCTGGCGAGACGCAGCGCGGTCTCTTCCAGTCCCTCGGGATCGTCCGCAGCGATTTCCGCTTCGGCGACGACACTTGCGAGCGGCGCGAGGGCGGGCAGATGCGCTTGTGCGAAACCGATTTGCCGGGCGCCTGGCACGGCCGCGACGATGCCTTCGAGCCAGCCCGGCTCGAACTGGAAGGCGAGGCATCGGTCGCCAGCCGCATGCTCATGGCCGCATTCGAAACAGGCGCCGCGATTGCCCAGCAATAGCGAGCCCGGCGCCAGCACGGCGCTGCCCTGCGTCGAGCGATAGCGGAACGAGCCGCTGCGGACGATGGCAATGCAGTGCTGCGGGTGCGCTTCCTCGAAGGCGCGGTCGTCGGGGCCGGCCGTGCAGACGATGTCGCTGGCCCGCCAGCCGGGGCCTGAAGCCAGGAGATGGGCGGTTGCGGTCATGCTTGCGGATTTAGCAGTTTTTCCCAAGCCAGGCCCGAAGCTTCGGAGCTAGCTGGCGCCAACTAGATCCAGACGGAGTCCGATCATGACAGCAGCGCCATCGACCCTGGCCGACCTCCTCATCGCCCCCGGGCCGGCGCCTGAATACGCCGACAGGATGAACCTCTACGGCCAGTTCGTCGGCGCCTGGACGATGGATGCCGTGATGCAGACCGATGACGGCCAGCGCCATGAAGCCAAAGGCGAGATCTGCTTCGGTTGGGTCCTTGGCGGACGCGCCGTCCAGGATGTCTGGGCGCTGCCGGGCTTCTTCCACGGCACGACACTACGCATCTACGATCCCGATCAGGTTGCCTGGCACATCCTCTGGAACGACCCGCTCAAGCAGTACTACACGCGCCAGCTCGGCCGCGCGGACGGCAAGGACATCGTCCAGTACGGCAAGCTGGCCGATGGCACCGTGATCCGCTGGCGTTTCACGGAGATCACGCCGGATTCATTCCATTGGATCGGCGACCGCTCGCGGGATGGTGGCGCGAGCTGGCAGGTGCAGGCCGATTTCCGCGCCACGCGCATCACGGCCTGACAGTCAGGAGGAGGATCATCATGTTCGATCACGTCTCGATCGGTGTTCGCGAGATCGCCCGCAGCAGGCGCTTCTACGACGCGGCACTTGGCGCGCTGGGTTATGACTGCCTGAGCGCCGACGAAAGCTCGCTCGGCTATGGCAAGGGTAGCGTCGGGCTCTGGATCGGCGCAGTCTCGGCGCCGTTGCTGCCGGATCGCGAGTCGAACCTGCATTTCTGCTTCGTCGCGCCGACGCGCCAGAGCGTCGACGCCTTCCATGCGGCTGCGCTGGCGGCAGGCGGAACCGACAACGGCAAGCCGGGCCTGCGTGAATCCTATGGCCCCGACTACTACGCCGCCTTTGTCGTCGACCCCGACGGCTACCGGCTGGAGGCTTATTGCGGCAAACCGGCCTGAGGCCGTTGCAGCGGGGCTAATGCTCGGGCGGCAGGTCGTGGGCCGCCCATTCGCTGCGCGGGATCGCTTCGCCGACCTGGAACTTGAAGCCGGCGACCTTGCCGTTCGCCGCCATCTCGCAGCGGAAGCGCAGGCCATACCACTGCTTGCGGCTGCGGAAGGCGGCGCCTTCCGCTTCCAGGGTGCTCTTCGTCAGCTTGGTGCCCGCCATGGCGAAGGCGACGACGCGGTCCGGCTCGAACTGCTCCTTCCAGGCATGGATCTGGCTCATCGCCTCGAGATTGCAGAGCTGCTCGATGCGCTCGCTCGCCTCGAGTGTCTTCAGCGCCTCCCGCGCCCCGCGGCTGCGTGGATTGGCCAGCACGCTCTCGGAATGCAGCGTCCGGGCCGTGATCATCGCCGGCGGTTCGGCCGGCGAGGGAGGAGGCGGGGCGGCGGGCTTCTCCGGCGGTGGGGTGGTCGGCGCCGGTCGCTGAGGTGACGCGATCTCGGCTGCCGGTGGAGGAGGGAGCGCTTGGGCCGGCACGGGCGGTGCTGGGGGCGTCAGCGCTTCCGGAGCGACCAACTCGACCTCGACGCTCGTCTCGACTGGCGGCGTGAAGCTGCTGAGCGTCCGGATGGCGAGCAGCAGGCCGAACAGGAGATGGAAGCAGAGCGCGGCGGGAAGGCCGGGTTCGCGCAGGACGCGAGCAACGGTGCCGGCGCGCTGCATACGCAGATCAGTCGGCTTTGGAACGGAAGGCAAGCATGGCAGGCGGTCTTTCCCCTCGCATTGCTCCGTGCAGAAGCCGAGCAGCCCGGCGAATTTGCGGCGAAGATCAGCGCCGGCTGACGGCGAAGGCGCCCGCGACGATCAGGACGGCGCCGGCATAGGTGGTCCAGAGCGGTACCTCGCCAAAGACGAACCAGCCGAGCAGGCTTGCCCAGACCAGCGCCGTGTACTCGATCGGCGCCAGCCGCGAGGCCGGCGCCCGGGCGAAGGCCGAAGTCAGCGACAGATGCCCGGCGACGCCGAGTGCGCCGCCGCAGAGATAGGTCAGGAGATCGCCGCCGCTCATCGGCTGGAGGACGTAATAGGCCGGCCAGGCCAGGCAGAGCGCCGGCCCGGCATTCTGGAACAGCACGATGATCGCCGGGTGCTCCTTCACCGCGATCGTGCGCAGCAGGATCAGGTTGAAGGCATAGGACACCGCCGAGAGGAGTGCCGCGGCGACGCCGAGCTCGGCGCCGGTGACGCCGCCCTGCAGGCGTGGCCAGACCATCACCAGCATGCCGGCGAGGCCGAAGCCGAGCGCTTGCAGGATGCGCCCGTCGAGTCTTTCCTTCAGGATCAGCGCGCCGAGCAGCGCGACGAAAACCGGGGCAAGGAAGGAGAGGGTCAGCGCCTCCGCCAGCGGCAGCACCGAGATTGAATAGAAGAAGCTGCCGGCGGTGACGATGACCAGCGGTATGCGGATGCTGTTGCCGATCAGGCTTGCTTGTGTCGGCCGAGCCGGCCGCAGCACCGCGACGACGATGATCGCGCAGACGGCGCCCGCGGCGAAGCGCATGAACAGCGCCAGCAGGAACGGGTGCTGCTGCATCTGCGCCTTGATCACCGCATCCATCGCGGTGAGCAGCGCGATGCCGAGAACCGCCCGCAGCGCGGTGTTCAGGTTCATGACTGCGCCGGGGCGAGCGGCTTGCGGAAATGGTATTCCCAGGTCGAGGAGATGTCGGCGAGGTAGCGCTCGCCCGGCCAGCGCACGAAGCCGAGCTTCTCGTAGAAGCGGTGGCCGCGGGCGAACTTGCTGTCCGACCACAGCATCATCTCGCCATACCCGCCGGCTTCAGCGAAGGCGAGCGCGCGGGCGAACAGCGCCTGCGCCAGCCCGCTGCCGCGCTGGCTCGGATCGGCATAGACCTTGAACAGCTCGACCGCGTTCTGGTCGGGCACCGGCACGACGGCGATCGAGCCGGCGATACGCCTGTCCGGCCCATCGGCGACCCAAAGCCTGCCGCCTTTTTCAGCGTAGTGGCTGGCCGGGCGGCGCAGTTCCGGGAATTCCGACCAGTCGAACCAGCAGTTCGGGTATTCGGCGAAGGTCGCGGCGATCAGGGCGGCGAGCGGCTCCGAATCGGCGTCGGTGGCGTCGCGAAGGGCGGGCAGGGCGGTCATGATCGATCGCTTAGGGCCAATCCGGCCTGCTGCAAAGATGGGCGGCTCGCGCTCCTGCCATGCCGTCATCGCAGCAATGCGAGCGCGGCGTCGGATGTCAGCTTCAGTGCGGCCGCGGCGAGCAGCAGATAGCAGGCGAAGAACAGTCGCTTCTGGTCGAGCCGCTCATGCAGCCAGCGTCCCATCCAGACGCCGATCGGCGCTGCCGGCAGCAAGGCTAGCGTCGCCCAGAGCGCCTGCGGCTGCTTCAGGCCCAGCACCAGATAGGGCGGCAGCTTCAGGAGGTTGCCGAGCATGAAGAAGGCGATGGTCGTCCCAACGAAGGCGGTCTTGGACAGCCCGCGCGCCAGGAGGTACATCGCCACCGGCGGGCCTCCGGCATGGGCGACGAAGGTGGTGAAGCCCGAAGCCGTCCCTGCCAGCAGGGCGAAGGGCGGCGAGACCGGACGCTGGCCGGCCGGCGCGGTCCGACCGCGCAGGAACCAGTGCACCGTGAAGGCGAGGGTGATGACGCCGATGATCAGCGTGACGATGCGGGCGTCGACGACGAGGAATACCGCATAGCCGATCGCGATGCCGACGATCAGGCCGGGGATCAGCCAGGCGAGGTCCGGCTTCGACCAGGTCGAGGCGCCGAAGCTGCCGATGGCGACGAGGTCCATCGTGGCGATCAGCACGGCGACCATGATCGCGGCCTGCAAGGGATCGACGACGAGCGCCAGCAGCGGCACGCCGAGAATGGCGAGCCCGCCGCCGAAGGCGCCCTTGCCGATACCCATCAGCAAGGTGGTGATCCAGCCGACGAGATAGAACATCGGATCGCCCGGCATCGCTTCAGCCCATCGTGATGGTGCGCGGCGGAACGATGCCAGTTTCCGCTTGGACAGGCGCGGTTTGGCGGTTAGGCGAAATCAGCGCAGTCATGCGCGGCCGGTGCTGAGTCGGCTTGCCCCTTCGCGATGGCGTCATGACCGTACTCCTGCCCTTCGTGATCAATGCCGGGCTGAACTTTGTCCTGGGACTGCTCATCGCCTATTTCCTAGGGCCCGCCGAATTCGGCCGCTACGCCATTGGTGCGGCGATGCTCGTGCTGCTCAACACCGCGCTGCTCGACTGGATCAGGCTCTCGGCCGTCCGCTTCTACTCGCAGAAGAGCCGGGAGGAACAGCCGCAGATCAGGGCGACCCTCGATGTGCTGAGCGCCGGGATCACGCTCGCCCTGTGCGGCCTCCTGGTCGCGGCGGTCGTCGCCGGCGTCGATTTCGGCCTGCCGGTCATGCTCGTCGCCGGCTCGGTGCTGGGCGGCATCTGCGCCGGCCTGTTCGACTATCACGGCGCCATCGCCCGGGCCCGCTTCCTCGATGCGGCCTATGCCCGCCTGATCATCATCAAGAACGTGCTCGCCTTGCTGCTGATGGTGGGGGGCGCCTGGTGGACGCGCGACGCCACGGTGGTGATGTTCGGCGGCGTCATCAGCGCCATGGCGGCCCTGCTGGCAGTGCGGCGGGCGCTGGCGGACGGGCCGCTCTCCTGGTCGGCAGCGCGGCGCGCCCTCGCGCTCGACTTCGCGCGCTATGCGCTGCCGATCGTCGGCGCCAACGCGATCTACTCGCTGATCCCGCTGCTCAACCGCTCGCTGCTCGCCGACAGCAACGGCTTCGCAGAGGCCGGCTATTTCTCGCTCGCCGCCGATATGGGGCTGCGCCTGTTCGGCATGCTCGCCTCGACGCTGGAGATCGTCATGCTGCGCGAGGTGCTGCGGCTCGACGAGACCAAGGGTCAGCGGGCCGCGCAGAAGCGCATCGCCGCCAATTTCGTGATCGTGTTGATGGTCTCGCTGCCGGTCGCGGCCAGCCTGTTCCTGGTGCTGCCGGCCTTCGAGGCGCTGCTGGTACCGGCGAAGTTCCATGGCCATTTTTCCGGCCATCTGCGGCTGTTGCTGCCGGGCCTCGTCGCGCTCGCGATCTTCGCCGCGGGGATCTACCCGGTCTTCCTGCTCGGCAAGCGCACCGGCCTGGTGACGCTGGCGGCTCTCACGGGCCTCGTCGCCAATCTCGCCCTCGTCTTCGCCGCTGGCGCGCTGGGGCCGGAACGCTATGCGCTCGGCCAGACCGTCAGCTTCCTCGTAGTCCTCGCCATCACCGGCTGGGTCGGCCTGCGCTCCCTCCCGGTCTCCCCGAACTGGCGGGAGGTCGGCATCATCGTCGCGGCGGTCGTCGCGATGGCGGTGGTGGTCTGGCCGCTTTCCGGCCGTTTCAATCCGCTGCCCGAATTGCTGCTGCAGGCCGCGCTCGGCCTCGCGGTCTATGGCGGGCTGATGCTCGCCTTCGATGTCGCCCGCTGCCGGACGCTGCTGCGGCTCTGGCTCGCCATGCGCAAGCGGCGGGCATAAACGAGACATTTACCGCGTTTGATGTGGGATCGCTAAGGTTAATCCCGGGAATTCGAGCGGTTAGGCCGGTTCCGGGGCCGATAGAGTCAACGATTCACCATTCATTTCAACGCATCGCCTCACGCTTCCAGCCAGTTGCGTCAAGAGAGTTGCGTCATGCGTCCGCTCTATCTCGTTCCCCTTGCCGTCCTTGGCGGCATGTTGCTGTCGGCCCGGGCCAATGCCGAGACCTATTGGCGCCCGGCCGATCCGATGGTCACGCATTCGGCTGGCCGCGGGCAATATGGCGGCGGCTTCATCGAGATGATGATGACCGGCCGGGATCCGACCGACTATGGCCGGGGCGGGGCGGTCTACAACCGGCCGCAGCGCGGCGCCTATGGCCAGCAGCCGGCGATGCGCCGCCTCTCCGATTATGAGGCCCCGGTGCCGATCCAGGGCGACCCGATGGAGCCGCGCCGCGAGCGTCGCTCCGCTGCGCTCGGCGAGCCGATCCCGGTGGAGCGGCCGATCGCGCGCACGCTCGATCCGCGCTTCCAGAAGCAGGAAGTCGCCTATGACGGCCCGCACAAGCCGGGCACGATCGTGATCGACACGCCGCGCCGCTTCCTCTTCCTGGTCCAGCCCGGCGGTCGCGCTCTGCGCTACGGCATCGGCGTCGGCCGCCCCGGCTTCGAATGGGCCGGCATGAAAGCGATCACCCGCAAGGCGGAATGGCCAAGCTGGACGCCGCCGGCCGAGATGCTGAAGCGCCGGCCCGATCTGCCGCGCTTCATGGCGGGCGGCCCCGAGAACCCGCTCGGCGCCCGCGCCATGTATCTTGGCTCCTCGCTTTACCGCATCCACGGCACCAACGAGCCGAACACGATCGGCCAGGCCGTGTCATCCGGCTGCATCCGCATGAATAACGAGGATGTCGTCGACCTCTACGAGCGTGTCCGCGTCGGCGCCAAGGTCTTCGTGATCTGATGAGATTCAGAGGCGTTGCCCAAGACGGTGCGCGCCTCTGATCCTCGACTGGCCTCTCGCCAGACTGCTCCCACTGGCTGGGAAGGGCATGGCCGGCACCGTCATTCGCTTTGTCACGGATTTCACGCATCCGCCGTTTGGGCATCGGAGCGGAATCTTCAGGATCGCGTACCAGCTGCGCCGAGAACTCCCGATGTCGTCGCCTGGGATCGGAGAGCTTGAAGAGCTGTTGGCATGGTTCGACGGGAATCTCGCGAAACCAGACCGGTTCTCGACATCGCGTCATCCGCGGGCGAAGGAAACGGCGATCTCGTGGGTCAAAGCCAGCGCCGATGAGCACGTTCGCAGATTGCGCAGGCTAGCCTTGCTGGTCGAGGAGGTCGCACATCTTCGTGTCAATGAATTGCGCACGGAGAGGCCGGGCTATGTTGTCTTCGAAGACGATCACCAATTAGTCGCCCTGCCTTTCGCAGATACTCCACGATAGGTCGGCTGCCCACCATCTCAGACGTCGCCTTGTGTTTGACGCCTTAGCTGCAACTCGCCGACCGTAAGGGCGGCGCACGGCGCTCACTCCTGCGCTTTCGTCTCCGACACCGGAATCGCTGCCATGGCCGCGCCGATAGCGGCCGCCGTCGCGACGCCATTGATCGCACGCAAGCCGCCGCGGATGGTGTCGATCACGGCGCGGAGTGGTGGCGCCATCTGCCGTTGGGCCGGATAGCAGAGGTAATAGCCGGGGAAGGGTGCCGACCAGGCCTCGAGCAGTGGGACGAGGCGGCCCTCGGCGATGTGAGGCGCAATCAGTTGCTGGCTGGCGAAGGCGATGCCGACCCCGTCGACTGCCGCTTGCACCCCGAAGTCCTTCCTGTTGGAGATCAAGGGACCATCGACGGCGACCTCGAACCATTTGCCGTTTTCCATGAACTCCCATTTGTACGGCGTCTTCTGCCCCAGCCAGCGCCAGCCGATGCAGCGATGGGCGAGAAGGTCGCGCGGATGGGCCGGGGTCCCGTGCCGGGCGAGATAGTCGGGCGAGGCCACCGCGGTCTGGCGCAGCTCCGGGCCGAGCTTCACTGCGATGAGGTCCTTGTCGATCACCTCCCCGAGCCTGATGGCGACGTCATAGCCTTCCGCGACGATGTTCACGACGGCATCATCGAGAGTGATGTCGAGCACGATTTGCGGATAGGCGTCGCCGAACGCCCGCAGGATCGGGGTCAGGTGGAGGTCCGCCGCCCCCGGGAAGCAGTGTATCCGCACGGTCCCGGCGGGATTGGCGCGGCGCTCGCGGGTCTCGCCCAGCGCCTCCGCCAGCTCCTCGACGGCGGGCCGCACCCGTTCGAACAGCTTGGCCCCCGCCTCGGTCAGGGAGACGCTGCGGGTGGTGCGGTTGAACAGGCTGACTCCGACCCGTTCCTCGAGCGCGCGGACCATCTGGCTCAACGCGGAGGATGATACTCCGAGCCTTTCCGCCGCCCGGCTGAAGTTCAGCGAGCCGGCGACCGCCACGAAGGCCCGGAGCTGGGTGAAGTCTCCGGCAGACAAAAGGGACGGGTTCATGATCGTTTCGATTGCTTAGCTCAGCTTACAAGGTTGATTAGAGCGTGCATATTAAAAAATCCACCCGGTCGTATTTATACTATGCTTGATGCTGAATTTGAAGGAAATCATGATGACGTCACAAAATATGCCGCCGGCAGAAAATATAGATGAGCTGGTCGCTCTGACGAAAACCTATTTCGACGCTGTCTATGCGATGGATGCAGACGGTTTTGCGACCATCTTCGACCCTGCCGCCTCTGTCACGCGGCGCGGAGATGGCAACAGCGTAGTGGTCACTCCTGTTGCCGCTTGGCTCGATATGGTCCGGAGCCTGAGGTCTCCGCGGGCTGCGGGCAGCGTGCGCGCTGACCAGATCCTTTCCATCGCCGTGACCCGCGACATGGCGCTGCTCAAGCTGCGCGTGCGGATTCCGCCTCGCGAAATGACCGACCTGCTGTCGTGCTTCTACCTCAACGGGCGTTGGCAGATCGTTCAGAAGGTGTTCGCCGCGGAGACTCTGGCCTGAGGGCTCGACCGTTACGGTCGCCACGCCAGCCCTTCCCTCAAGCGAAAAGGCCCGCCTGTCGCCAGGCGGGCCTCGTCATTTCTGGGAACTGCCAGGGCTCAGGCCCAGTCGTCGTCGCCTCCGCCGCCCGAGCCGTCGTCATAGCTGCCATCGTCGTAGCTGGCGTCCTGATAGGTCGGCTCCTGATAGGCCTGCTGCGGCTCCGCCGCCGGTTGCTGGTCAGCCGCCGTCTGCGTGTCCTTCGACGCGTCGTTGGTCTGCGACGTGTCCTTGTTCTCGGCGGTGTGGGCCGCTTCGGCCGGCTTGGCCTCGCTCGCCGCGCTCTTGTTGCCGCCGAGCGCATTCATCAGCATGTTGCCGGCGACCATGCCGCCGGCCACGCCGGCCGCCGTGGTCAGCGCGCTCGCCATGAAGCCGCCGCCACGGGCCGGAGCCTGCGGCTGGGCCGCCTGGTTCTGCCAGGGGCCGGGGGCAGGGGCCGCGCCCATACCTTGCTGCGGCGCCATGCCCTGCTGGGGCGCAGCGGCCTGCCCGCCCCAGGGCGGCGAAGCCGGCTGCGGCGCGGCGCGCTGCGGGAAGGACGGCACCGAGCCAGAGCGGGCCGGCTGGCTGGCGCCGCCACCGAAGATGCCCGACAGGAAGCCGCCGGACTGCTGCGCCGGGGCAGGAGCGGGCGGCTGGCTACGCAGGCGCTCGACCTCGGCCTGCAACTGGTCGACCTGGCCCTGCAGGCTGGTTAGGGCCTGTTCCTGCACATAGACCGACTGCGCCATCGCATAGACGGCATAGGGCTGCTCGCGCAGCCGGTCGGCGATGTAGCGCTCAGCCTCGGGGTCGCGGGGCTGGTTTTCCGCCTGGCGCAGGCGATCGAAAATCCCGGCGATCACGTCGCGTTCTTGCGGCGTCATCGTCATCTCCTCTCATGGTGGACAGAGCGGTCGCCCTGTCGCCCCGAAAGGTGGTGACGGCTTATGACGCTATCAAGGCGAGGGACCGGCGCCTTTCTGTCGCGTCTTCAGGGGAGTGCTTCAGGCGTTGCCGACATTGACATACGTGAAGCCGCGCTCGTGCATCTCGCCCGAGCGGTAGATGTTGCGCAGGTCGATCACGACCGGATGCCGCAACGTCGCCTTGACCCGGTCGAGGTCGAGGGCGCGGAAGGCGTCCCATTCGGTGACGATCACCAGCGCGTCCGCCCCGTCGAGGCAGGAATAGGCGTCGGGTGCGTAGGCGATCTCGGGCATCAGCGTCCTGGCGCTCGCCATCGCCTCGGGATCATAGGCGACGATCTCGGCGCCGGCATCGAGCAGCGCGGTGACGATCGCGAGCGACGGCGCCTCGCGCATGTCGTCGGTGTTCGGCTTGAAGGCGAGGCCGAGGATGGCGATGCGTTTCCCCCTGACCGAGCCGCCGCAGGCGGCGATGACCTTGCGCGCCATCGCGCGCTTGCGCTGGTCGTTGACCGCGACCACGGTTTCGACCAGGCGCAAGGGGCTTTCCATGTCCTGCGCCGTCTTGATCAGGGCGAGCGTGTCCTTCGGAAAGCAGGAGCCGCCATAGCCCGGCCCGGCATGCAGGAACTTGCCGCCGATGCGGTTGTCGAGGCCGATGCCGCGCGCGACCTCCTGGACATTGGCGCCGACGCGCTCGCACAGGTCCGCGATCTCGTTGATGAAGGTGATCTTGGTCGCGAGGAAGGCGTTGCCGGCATATTTGATCAGCTCAGAGGTTCGCCGCGCGGTGAAGAGCAGCGGCGCCGCGTTGAGATAGAGCGGCCGGTAGAGATCCTCCATCACCTTGCGGGCGCGGTCGTCCTCGGTGCCGATGACGATGCGGTCCGGCCGCTTGAAGTCGGCGATCGCCGCGCCCTCGCGCAGGAATTCGGGATTAGAGACCACCGCGAAGTCTGCGTCCGGCCGGGTCTCGCGCATGATCCGCTCGACCTCGTCGCCGGTGCCGACCGGCACGGTCGACTTGGTGACGACGACGGTGAAGCCGTCGATCGCCGCGACGACGTCGCGCGCCGCCTGGTGGACATAGGACAGGTCGGCATGGCCGTCGCCGCGGCGCGAGGGCGTGCCGACCGCGATGAAGACGGCGTCCGCGGCTGCCACCGGCCCGGCGAGCTCGGTGGTGAAGGAGAGCCGCCCGGCGCGGACATTGTTGGCGACGAGGTCGTCGAGGCCAGGCTCGTAGATCGGGATCTCGCCGCGCTTCAGGGCGGCGATCTTGCCGGCGTCGGTGTCGACGCAGGTCACTTCATGGCCGAAATCGGCGAAGCAGGCTCCGGAGACCAGGCCGACATAGCCTGAACCGATCATCGTCACGCGCATCTGGCGTCTCATCGTCTCGTCGGCGGGCTGCCGACCGGCAGGGCGTAGCGCAAAACCGCGCCGAGGCAAATCGCAGCCGCCCGGGGCTGGCGGAGTAGTCCGATCTGGCGAAGGGACGATGACGGCGCTGCGGCGACATGAAAAAGGGCGGCTGGGAGCCGCCCTTTCCGAAATCAACCGGCTGGTCCGGCGGTAAGCCGTCAGATGTCGTCCGGCGGCAGCGGCGCGTCGGTCTCGTCGATCTCCGGCTCGCCGATCGGGTTGCGGTTCAGCACGACCACGGGGGTGCCGGTGGGGACGCGGCTGTAGAGGTCGATGATGTCCTGGTTGAACAGGCGGATGCAGCCCGAGGACACGGCCTTGCCGATCGACCAGGGCTCACTGGTGCCGTGGATGCGATAGAGCGTGTCTTGGTTGCCTTGGTAGAGATAGAGAGCGCGCGCGCCGAGCGGGTTCTCGATGCCGCCAGCCATGCCGCCGGCCCAGCGGGCATTCCGCTCCGGCTCGCGGGCGATCATCGCGGCGGTCGGCGTCCAGCGTGGCCACTCCGCCTTGCGGGCGACCGTGGCTCGGCCGCGCCAGGACATGCCCTGCTTGCCGACGCCGATGCCGTAGCGGATGGCGCGGCCGTTCTCGCGGACGAGGTAGAGATAGCGGGCCGAGGTGTCGACCACGATCGTGCCGGGCCGCTCCGGGGTCCGGTAGTCGACTTCCTGACGCAGGAAACGCGTCTCGACCTCGTCGATATCGGTGGCCGGCAGCGGATGCCGTTCATCGGGCCGCTCGTCATACATCGACAGGAAGGCGGCGTTCTGGTGAACCGGCGTCCGGGCTTCGAAGGGCTGCTGCGGGCCGCTGACGCAGCCGGCGAGGCCGACGGGGACGAAGGCCGAGACCATCGTCAGGAAGCGGCGGCGGGAGCAGGCGGCGGAGGCGTCAGGCAGGGGGGTGGACATGACTCGGCTCTTGGATTGGGCGGCGGCTGGCAGCGGAAACAGGCGAATTGCCGACAAGTTCCACTGAATTCTCGCCGGCTGGTCCTTTCCACTTCACGGTCTCGCATGGCGCCGGGGTGAAAAGCATGTGGCGGAATTATGGTCGACGCGCAGCGTGGCCGGAATGCCACAGTCCGATATGTCGCAGCTGCATGACGTAAGGCTCGCGTGACTGCAGTAGGCCGCGCTCCTCCCCACAACTGGAGCGAGCAGCGACGACGCAGCGGCTCTTAAGCCGCTCTTAGGGGTTTATCTACCATGACTCTTGGTTAGCTGGGTCCGGCTCTGGGCTTTGCTGCAACGCAATAACGCTCGCGAAGGTAGCGAGACAAGACAAGTGGAAGTCACGCAATGAAGTCGATCCGTTCCAAGGTGCTGGCGATGCTCGCGATCATCGTCGCCGGCGCAGTGCTCACGGCGGCCTTGAGTCTCTATGCCTTGTCGCGCTCCAACGATCTCAATGCACGCTCCGATGTCCAAGGCGAGATCGCGCTGGTCACCGAGCGGCTCAACACGCAGGTCTTCGCCGTGGTGATGGATTCCCGCGGTATCTATATGTCGAAGGACGCCAAGGAGGCGGAGGCCTTCGCCAAGCCTAAGGAGGCGCGCTTCCCGGTGATGCGCAAGCTCGCCGCCGATCTGGTTGCACTGGTGCCGGCGCAGGAGCGCGACGCCGCGCTCAAATTGCAGAAACTGGTCGAGGAGTTCGTCGCCTTCCGCGCCGAGCTGATTCGCCTCGGCCGCGAGGTTTCGACCGCAGCCGCCAACCAGCAGGGCAACAACGACGAGAACCGCGCCAATCGCAAGGCGCTGAACGACCAGCTCGTCGCCTTCGGCAAGCGCAATGAGGATGTCGGGAACAGGCTCTCCGACGAGGCCGCCGCGTTCACGCGCCAGGTGCAGTGGATTCTCCCGGCGATGCTGTTCGCGGCTTTGCTCGCCTCGCTCTCGGCGGCGCTGCTGTTCGCGCAGCGTTCGATCACGCGCCCGCTGCTCGATCTGAGTGCGAGCATGAGCCGCCTCACAGCGGGTGAGACCGCGATCGCGGTGCCGCACACCACGCGGCATGACGAAATCGGCGACATGGCACGGGCCGTGGCGGTCCTGCGCCAGAGCACTGAACAGGTCGCGCTGCTGCAGGAGCAGGAACGGGCGGCAGCGGCCGCGCGGATCCGTTCCGCCGACGCGATGTCCGTTGTGGTTTCGGATGTCGGCGAGGTCGTCGCGGCTGCGGCTGCGGGCGATTTCTCGGCGCGGCTGCGGGTCGAGGACGCCGACGAGCAGATGCAGAAGCTGGTCGCCGGGATCAACGAGATCAACGCCGTCGTCGACGGCGCCACCACAGAATTCGTCGCGGTGCTGCAGGCGCTGGCGGCGGGCGATCTCACCCGCCAGGTGCCGACGGCCTATCGCGGCCGCTTCGCCGAGCTCAAGGACGCGGTCAACGAGACGATCGCCCGCCTCTCCGAGACGGTTTCGACGATCCAGGTGACGGCGTCGGATGTCGGCATCGCCGCCCGCGAGATCAATATGGGCGCCGACGACCTCTCCAAGCGCACCGAGGAGCAGGCCTCCTCGCTGGAGGAGACCGCGGCGACGACCGAGGAGCTGGCGGCCTCGGTGAAGGCCTCGGCGCAAGGCGCGCGCCAGGCGGCGGCGGTCGCCGAGGAGGCGATGCAGGCGGCCCAGGCCGGCGGCGCCATCGCCGGCGAGGCGGTCAGCGCCATGGCCCGGATCGAGGAGGCCTCGCGCAAGATCTCCGACATCATCCGGGTGATCGACGACATCGCCTTCCAGACGAACCTGCTCGCGCTCAACGCCGCGGTCGAGGCGGCCCGGGCCGGCGATGCCGGCAAGGGCTTTGCCGTCGTCGCCTCGGAAGTGCGCACGCTGGCGCAGCGTTCCAGCGAGGCGGCCAAGGATATTTCCGGGCTGATCTCCTCCTCGAACAGCGAGGTCGAGGCCGGGGTGAAGCTGGTGCGCCGGGCCGGGCAGTCGCTGGAGACGATCCTGGCGGCGTCGCAGAAGGTCACCGGCACGATCCAGGAGATCTCGGCGGCGGCGGGCGAGCAGGCCAACGGCATCGAGGAGATGAGCCAGGCGGTGGCGCATCTCGACGAGATGACGCAGGCCAATGCGGCGCTGGCCGAAGAGAGCGCCGCCTCGGCCGGGGCGCTCAGCGGCAGGATCGGCGAGCTCAACACGCTGGTGGCCAGCTTCCGCACCGGCAGCGGGACCAGCCACGCCATGGCAGCCGCGCCGGCCTTCGCCGCACCGGGCACGCGCCCGGCTGCCAGAAATGCCCTGTCTGCGACGCGAGCGGCGCCGCATGCCGCCGGCCCGGCCGATCGCGGCAGCGGCCGGGCGCCCGAGCCGGAGCGCCTGCGCCAGCTCGCCGAGGCCGCCTTCGTCCAGAGCAAGGCCACCGCCCCGCAGCGCAAGGCCGCAAGTGGCCGAGCGAGCGACGCCGGTTGGGAGGAGTTCTGAACGGCGGTTGAATATTATCGCGAATCAGGCCGTGCGCTGGCTCGGCGTGGCGGCGGCGAGCATCGTCGCCGCCATCTGGTCGTAGAGCTCGCTCCAGGCCGTTCGCGCCTGCGCCGTGAAGGCCTCTCCCAACGACGTCTCCAGCGTCCAGAGCAGGGCGCTGCGGACCGCTTCGTAATGGGCCGGCCGGACACCGTAGCCGCTATGGCGCTCGCCGAGCCGCGCGAGCAGTGCATTGAGCCCCGTCGGGTCGTTCAACATGGCGAGCGCAACCGTGAGCGTCTCGATCAGCTTGGCCGCCTGCGCCTCGATATCCGTCTTGAACAGGACGCGCGTGCCCGGCATCGTGGTGAAGAGCCGCTCATAGAACAGGCATGCCGTCTCGATCTTGCGCCGATGCAGTTGCGCAAAGTTCGACCGGATCAGCGCGATATCCTGCGGCGTCACGACCTCCTCCCCATTCAGCGCGGTAGCATGAGGGATCGTTGCAGGAAGTGTCCGACAGGATGCGCGAAAATGCAACCTGGAGTAAATGAATCGTTACCTTGCGGCCGCGATGTCGCTACGAGGCCGGCTGGCCGGTCGGCTTCGTCAAGCCGAGTCGCTGGCGGGCGAACCAGCGGGCCAGCATCAGAGCAGCGACGATCGCAAGGCCGGTCGCGAGCCCGATCCAGATGCCGACGCCGGCGAGCGGAGTCAGGAAGCCGAGCGCTGCCGAGAGCGGCAGGCCGATCCCCCAATAGCCGAGGCCGGCGAAGAGCATCGGCACGCGTGTGTCGCGCAGCCCGCGCAGGATCGAGACGCCGACCACCTGCACGCCGTCGACGATCTGGAAGATCGCCGCATAGAACAGGAACAGCATGGCGAGCTGCGCCACCTCGGCGGCGCGCGGCTTGCCGGCGTCGAGGAACGGTACGACGAGCCAGTGCGGGACTAGGAGCATTAGCAGGGCGGTGAAACACATGAAGGCGGTGGCGAGCGCGAGCGCCGTCGCTCCGGCCCGGGCGATGCCCTCGTTGTCGCCGGCGCCGAAGGCGCGCCCGACCCTGACTGTCCCGGCCTGGCCGATGCCCATCGGCACCATGAAGCACAGGGAGGCGATCTGGATCGCGATCGCATGAGCGGCCAGCGAAGTCGGGCCGAGCAATCCCATCAGGAAGGCGGCGCCGTTGAAGATCCAGACCTCGAAACCGACGGTGGTGCCGATCGGCAGACCCATCCGCCAGAAGGCGCGATAGCGGCTCCAGTCCGGCCGCCAGAAGCGCCCGAACAGGTGGTAGCGCCGGAGGCGCCGGTCGAGCGAGACCACCAGGGCAAGGCCGGCGAACATCAGGGTCGAGGCCAGTGCCGTTGCCAGCCCCGAGCCGGGCAGGCCGAGCGCCGGAAAGCCGAGCCTGCCGAACATCAGAACCCAGTTGGCGAAGGCGTTGAAGGCGACGGCGAAGAGCACGGTCACGAAGACCCAGAACGGTCGCTGCAGCGCCGCCAGGAAGCCGCGCAGGACGAGATAGCAATAGAAGGGCAGCAGCCCCCATTGCAGGGTGTGCAGGTAGGAGGCGGCATTTGCCGCCAGCTCCGGCCTCTGGCCCATCGCCTTAAGGATCGTCTCGCCCTGCCAGAGGCAGAGCCACATCGGCCCGGCCATGGTCGCCGCCACCCAGAAGCCTTGGCGCACCGTGCGACGCACATCGCGCACCGAATGCCGGTTGCGCCCGAGCTCGATCGCGACCATCGGCGCGACCGCCGCCATCACGCCGATGCCGAAGATCAGGAAGGCCATGTAGAGATTGGAGGCGAGCGCGCCGGCTGCGAGCAGATCCGGGCCGAGATGGCCCATCATGATCACGTCGGTCGCCGTCATCGCCGTCTGGGCGACATTGGTCAGCACCATCGGCCAGCTCAGCGCCAGCATGGCTTTGACCTCGGCGAGCCAAGGGCTCCCCGAGCGATAGGGCAGGGCGATCTGCGACATGATGGCTGCCTTTTATCTGGGCAGAGTGCTGTTTTACAGCCCCAGCCGCGCTTGGTCGGGCCGCGCCCTGCGCGTGACGCGCCGCCGGCCCGCGCCGAAGCGCCGATTCTGCCTCTTGCAAGCGCGGCCGGGTTCCGGCCTGCTGGGCATTCGAACTGATCCCATGCCTACGGAGAGCCGATGCGATGAGCACCAACCTGCGGATCGACGGGGAGCGTCTGCTCTCGCGGCTGGCGGCCCTGTCCAGGATCGGAGCGACGCCGGAAGGCGGCTGCAGGCGGCTCGCCCTGACCGATGAGGACAAGGCGGGGCGCGACTGGCTGGTCGGCGAACTGAAAGCGCTCGGCCTCGATGTCCGCGTCGATGCGATCGGCAACATCGTCGGCATCCTCAAGGGCCAGGAGGATGGGCCGGCGGTGATCATGGGCTCGCATATCGACACGGTCGGCACCGGCGGACGCTTCGACGGCGCGCTCGGCGTGATCGGTGGCGTCGAGGTGCTGGCGGCGCTCCGCGATGCCGGCGTGACGCCGAAGCGCGACATGGCCGTGATCGCCTTCACCAATGAGGAGGGCGCGCGCTTCCATCCCGACATGCTCGGCTCCTATGTCTGGGCCGGGGGGATGAGCGTCGATGCCGCCCATGCCGAGAAGGATTCGGAAGGGGCGGTGCTCGGGACCGAATTGAAGCGCATCGGTTATCACGGCGCGGAGCAGCCCGGCTTCCTGCCGGCGCATGCCTATCTCGAACTGCATATCGAGCAGGGGCCGGTGCTGGAGAGCGAAGGCGGCGGGCTCGGCGCCGTCACCGGGATCCAGGCGATCTGCTGGCTCGAGCTGACGCTGACGGGACGGCCGAGCCATGCCGGCACTACGCCGATGCGCTATCGCAAGGACCCCGGCCTCGCGGCTGCCCGCATCAACATCTTCGCCAACGAGCTGACCAAGACGATCCCCGGTCAGCTCGCCAATTCAGGTGTGATCCGCACCTGGCCCGGCAACGTCAACGTCGTGCCCGAGACGGTGGTGATGACGCTCGACCTGCGCAATCCGCTGGATGCGCCGCTGGCCGAGGCCGAGGCTGCCGTGCGCAAGTTCTGCGCCGAATTGTCGGTGCGCGACGATATCTCGATCAGCTTCCGCGATCTCGCCCGCTTCCCGGCGACGCCTTTCGCCGAGGAGCTGATCGCCAGCGTCGAGGCAAGCGCCGCCGAGTTCGGCCTGCCCATTCGCCGGATGATCTCCGGCGCCGGCCATGATGCACAGATGATGTCGCGCCTCTGCCCGACGGCGATGGTCTTCATCCCCTCCATCGGCGGCCTCTCGCACAATCCGGGCGAGCTCAGCAGCGACGACGACATGGTCGCCGGCGCCAATATCCTGCTCAGCGCCGCCTGGCGCGCCGCCAACGCCTGACGGGGATTCGAATCAATGGCTGCCATCGCCTCCCTCTCCGCCGCCGAGCTCGGCGACCTCTACGCCGCCCGCGAGCTCTCGCCGGTAGAGGTCGCCAGGGACGCGATCGCCCGCATCGAGCGCTTCGAGCCGGAGGTGAACGCCTTCGTCGTCCGCGACGAGAGCGTGACCATTGCCATGGCGCAGGCCGCCGAGGCGCGCTGGCTGAAGGGCGAGGCGCTCGGCCCGCTCGACGGCGTGCCGGTGACGATCAAGGACAATCTCGGCGTCTCCGGCTGGCCGATGCGGCGTGGCTCGGCGCTCGCCTCCGATGCGCCGTTCCAGCAGGATGCGCCGGCGACGGCGCGGCTGCGCGAGGCCGGCTGCGTCTTCCTCGGCAAGACCACCATGCCGGAATATGGCTGGAAGGGCGTCGGCGATTCGCCGCTCTCCGGCATCACCCGCAATCCCTGGGACGTCTCGACGGGTCCGGGTGGCTCCTCATCGGGGGCGGCCGTGGCCGCCGCGCTGAATCTCGGTTGCATCCATCTCGGCACCGACGGCGCCGGCTCGGTCCGTATTCCCGCCGCCTTCTGTGGCGTCTTCGGCCTGAAGCCGACCTATGGCCGTGTGCCGGCCTGGCCCGCCTCGGTGATGGGTTTCCTCGCTCATCTTGGTCCGCTGACCCGCACCGTCCGCGATGCCGCCCTCGCCATGAACGCGATCGGCCGCCCCGATGCCCGCGACATGACCGCCTTCAAGGACGTGCCGCCCGATTACACCGCGGCGCTCGATCGCGGCGTGCGCGGCCTGCGTATCGCCTGGTCGCCCCGTCTCGGCAGCGATGCGCTGATCGACCCCGAGATCGCGGCGCTGACGCATGCGGCAGCGCTGACCTTCCGCGAGCTTGGCGCCACCGTCGAGGAGGTCGATCCCGGCTTCGACGACCCGATCGCGACGCTGATGACGCTCTGGTCGGCCGGCGCGGCCCTGGCCCTGCGCAGTATCGATGCGGTCGGGCGTGCGCAGATGGACCCCGGTCTCGTTGCGGTCGCGCAGATGGGTGAGCGGGTCGACAGCGCCGCCTATGTCGACGCCCTGCTGTACCAGCGCAACGCGCTCGCCCACCAGATGGCGCAGTTCCATGAGCGCTTCGACCTCCTGCTGACGCCGACGCTGCCGCTGCCGGCCTTCGCTGTCGGCCGAAACACGCCCGAGCATGGCGGCTATGGCGAGGACTGGACGCGCTGGACGCCGCTGACCTACCCGTTCAACATCACGCAGCAGCCGGCCGCTGCCGTGCCCTGTGGGCTGACCTCGGCTGGATTGCCGGCGAGCCTGCAGATTGTTGGGGCCTTCGGCAATGACGCGCTGGTCCTGCAGGCGGCAGCAGCTTTCGAAACGGCACGCCCTTTCGCGCGTGTCGATGCGCCGATCAAATCGATTTAAGCCGAGCGGCGCAATTTTCTGCGCTGTTCCGTCTGATCGGCGCGTCATTTGTTTGCAAACGAGATCGTGAGCCGCAAACCGGTTCCGTCTGGCACGAACCCTGCACGGTGAAGTCTCGTCGGTCGCGGCTGGTCAAGCGTGTTGTCAGGGCGGATTTTTCTGCCCACACTCTAGGCAAGGTTGCCCGATCAGAGGTCGCCGTTTCAGGGGAGAGACATCGCGATGGACCGCAGGAGTTTTCTGAAAACCGCCGCCGGAACCGGCGTTCTGGCAGCGAGCGGGGGCCTCGCCATGCCGGCGCTTTCGCAAGGCGCGGCGGCCAAGACACTGCGCTTCGTGCCGCAGGCCAACCTCGCCAATTTCGACCCGATCTGGGGAACGCAATACGTCGTCCGTAACGCTGCGCTGCTGGTCTGGGACACGCTTTACGGCATTGATGACAAGTTCCAGCCCAAGCGCCAGATGACCGAGGGCGAGGAGGTCTCGGCCGATGGCCTGACCTGGACCTTCAAGCTCCGTTCCGGGCTCAAATTCCATGACGGCACCCCGGTGCTCGCCAAGGACGTGGTGGCGAGCCTGATCCGCTGGTCGGCTCGTGATCCGATGGGCCTGATGATCCGCGCCATCCAGAACGAGATCACCGCGGTCGACGACCGGACCTTCAAATGGGTGCTCAAGCAGCCCTATCCGAAGATGCTGTTCGCGCTCGCCAAGAACAATTCGCCCTGCACCTTCATCATGCCGGAGCGCATCGCCAAGACCGATCCGTTCACGCAGATCACCGAATATGTCGGCTCGGGGCCGATGAAGTTCCTGCGCAACGAATGGGTGCCGGGCGCCAAAGCGGTCTTCGAGAAGTTCGCCGACTATGCGCCGCGCGAGGAAGCCCCCTCCTGGCTCTCTGGCGGCAAGAAGATGCTGCTCGACCGCGTCGAATGGGTGATCATCCCCGATGCTGCCACCGCGGCCGCGGCGTTGCAGAGCGGCGAGGTTGACTGGTGGGAGACCGCGCTCTCCGATCTCGTACCGGTGCTCAAGGGCCACAAGGACGTCAACGTCGATATCGGCGACCCGCTCGGCAATATCGGCGCCTTCCGGATGAACCACCTGCATCCGCCCTTCAACAATCTGAAGGTGCGCCAGGCGGTGCTGACCGCACTGAACCAGGAAGACTACATGCGCGCGATCGTCGGCGACGACGACAAGCTCTGGAAGCCGATGGCGAGCTTCTTCACCCCTGGCACTCCGCTCTATACCGAAGAGGGCGGCGAGATGCTGAAGATGAAGAACGTCGCTGCAGCCAAGAAGCTACTGGCGGAGTCGGGCTACAAGGACGAGCCGGTGATCTGCGTGGTGGCGCAGGACATGGCCGCCACCAAGTCGATGGGCGACGTCACCGCCGAACTGCTCAAGAGCATCGGCATGAAGGTCGAGTTCGTCGCCACCGACTGGGGTACGGTCGGTGCGCGGCGCGCCCAGAAGACGCCTCCGAGCCAGGGCGGCTGGAGCATGTTCCATACCTGGCATGCCGGTGCCGACTGCGTGAATCCGGCCTCCTACACCGCGATCCGCGCCAATGGCGATAAGGCCTGGTTCGGCTGGCCTGACGTGCCTGACGTCGAGAAGGAGGTCACCAACTGGTTCAACGCCAAGGACCTCGCCGAGGAGAAGGCGGTGATGGGCCGCCTCAACAAGGCAGCCGTCCAGAACGTCGTCTACGCACCGACCGGCTTCTATCTCGGTTATCAGGCCTGGCGGAAGAATGTGCAGGGCGTGACCAGTGGACCGTTCCCGGTGTTCTGGGGCGTTTCCAAGGCCTGACCCGTCTCGTCGGCGCCCGGTCCCAGAGGCTCGGGCGCCGCGCCGCAAATGCTTGGCCGTTTCGGGGTCGTCCTATCGAAACCGGCCAGGCGCCAGCCCTCCTACCGAAGTGAGCGATGCTTTCTTTCATCGTAAGACGCATTATCACAACGATCCCCGTCATGGCTTTCGTGGCGCTGTTCGTCTTTTCCCTGCTTTACATCGCGCCGGGCGATCCGGCGGCCGTGATTGCCGGTGACCAGGCCTCGCCTGCCGACGTCGAGCGCATCCGCGCCAGCCTCGGCCTCGATCGGCCCTATCTCGTCCGCTTCGGCGAATGGTTTTTCCGGGTGCTGCAGGGCGATCTCGGCACCTCGATCTTCACATCGCTGCCGGTGACGCAATTGATCGGCCAGCGCATCGAGCCGACCTTGTCGCTGATGGTGCTGACGCTGATCCTGGCGGTTTCGATCGCCGTGCCGCTCGGCGTCATCGCGGCCTGGAAGGCGGGCACCTGGGTCGACCGCGCTGTCGTCGGCTTTGCGGTGTTCGGCTTCTCGGTGCCGGTCTTCGTGATCGGCTACCTGCTCGCCTATGTCTTCGCACTCAAGCTCGACTGGGTGCCGGTGCAGGGTTACACGCCGATCTCGCAGGGTATCTGGCCCTGGTTCAAGAACCTGATCCTGCCCTCGATCACGCTGGGCACGGTCTATATCGCGCTGATCGCGCGCATCACCCGCGCCACCATGCTCGAGGTGCTGCAGCAGGACTATGTCCGCACCGCTCAGGCCAAGGGCGTCGGTAACCGTGACGTGCTCTTCCTGCATTCGCTGAAGAACGCGGCGGTGCCGGTCGTCACTATCATCGGCATCGGCGTCGCGCTGCTGATCGGCGGCGCCGTCGTCACCGAGAGCGTCTTCGCCATTCCCGGCCTCGGTCGCCTCACGCTCGATGCGATCCTGCGCCGCGACTATCCGGTCATCCAGGGCGTCGTGCTGATCTTCTCCTTCGTCTACGTGCTGGTGAACCTGGCCGTCGACCTGATCTACACCCTCGTCGATCCGAGGATACGCTATTGACCGCTCCAGCTGCCCCACTGCCTCTGGCGGATGAAATCGGCGCGGGCGTCAAGCCGCCCAAGCGCTCCTATCTGCGCAAGCACCCTTCGGTCGCGATCGGCGGCTTCCTGCTGCTGGCGATGATCTTCATCGCCGTCTTCGCGCCGTTGCTCTTTACGGTCGATCCGACTGCGATCTCGACGGCGCGGCGCACCCGCGTGCCATCCGAGCTCTACTGGTTCGGCACCGACATGCTCGGGCGCGATATCTATTCGCGTGTCGTCTACGGCGCCCGCGTCTCGCTGATCGTCGGCTTCTCGGTCGCGATCCTGGCCTCGATCGCTGGTCTGGCGATCGGGCTGTTCTCCGGCTTCGTGCGCTGGGCCGACGGCATCGTCATGCGCGTCATCGACGGCATGATGTCGATCCCGCCGATCCTGCTCGCCATCGCTCTGATGGCGCTGACCCGCGGCTCGGTCGGCAACGTCATCATCGCCATCACCATCGCCGAGATTCCACGCGTCGCACGCCTGGTGCGCAGCGTGGTGCTGTCCCTGCGCGAGCAGCCTTATGTCGAGGCGGCGATCTCGAACGGCGCCCGCGTGCCGCGCATCATCATCAAGCACATCCTGCCCAACACGATCGCGCCGATGACGGTGCAGGCGACCTATATCTGCGCCAGCGCGATGATCATCGAGGCGATCCTGTCCTTCATCGGAGCCGGCGTACCGCCGGCTACGCCGTCCTGGGGCAACATCATGGCCGAGGGCAGGGCGCTCTGGCAGGTCAGGCCGCATATCGTCTTCTTCCCGGCGCTGTTCCTGTCGATCACCGTGCTCGCCGTGAACCTGCTCGGCGACGGCCTGCGCGACTCGCTCGATCCGCGGCTGGCCAAGAGCATCTGAGGTCTCGGGGATGCTCCCTCCAGCCCTCATCCTGAGGAGGCCGCGTTTGCGGCCGTCTCGAAGGATGCTCCAGCTGGTTCTTGAGCCTCCCAGAGCATCCTTCGAGACGCCATTCCCAACGGAATGGCTCCTCAGGATGAGGGCTCACAGCGTATATTTGACGGCCCTGTCCTTGTGGGCAGGGGCAGGTCGCCTTGCGCAGAGAGCCCTCGATCGAGCTGACGGCCGGACGCTAAGCCCGCAGGTCGACGACGACGTCGCCGGACACCGCATCGGTGACGCCGAGCCCGCCGCCGAGATCCTCGAGCGTGTCGCGGAAGCTGTTCAGCGTCGCGATCATCTGGTCGCGGGCGCCCTTCAAGGCAGCGAGGTCTTCCCATTCGCCGATCAGGCAATAGGCGCGTTCACCGGTCTTGATGATATGGCCGCGCGCAAGGCCCGGCCAGTTGGCCTTGCCCTGGCGGTGGGCATCGAGGAATTCCGCCTCGCGCCCGGGCTTGATGCGGAAGCGGACGACATTGAACGTGGCCATGACTTTGATCCGCAGCTCGATGCTGCCCCGGCAGCCGCGGCCGGCGCGTCCGGACCGAGCCCAGAGGGAACGCCCGACGCTATTGCCGTAACGGAAACTGCGCAATGGCGCACAGGGATAGCAGCATCCACCTCCAGCGGAATCGTCAAGCAACGAGCAAGCGCAGCAGGAGCCTTCCGATGACCCGTATCCTGACCGTCGGCGCAGCCCAACTCGGTCCTATCCAGCGCGAGGAGAGCCGCGGCTCCGCCGTCGCCCGCATGATCGAGCTGATGCGCCAGGCGAAGTCGAATGGCTGCGACCTCGTCGTTTATCCCGAGGCGGCCCTGACCGCCTTCTTCCCGCATTGGTGGATGGACGACGAGGCCGAGATCGATTCCTATTTCGAGAGCGCCATGCCCTCGAACGAGACGGCGCCGCTCTTCGCTGAAGCCGAGCGGCTCGGCATCGGCTTTCATCTCGGCTATCCCGAGCTTGCCTTCGAGGATGGCCGAAAGCGCCGCTTCAATAGCGCGATCATCGTCGACAAATCAGGCAAGATCGTCGGCAAGTACCGCAAGATCCACCTGCCGGGTCATCCCGAGCACCGGCCGGACGCCGTCTTTCAGAATCTCGAGAAGCGCTATTTCGAGACCGGCAATCTCGGCTGGCCGGTCTGGGAGACCATGGGCGGGCGGCTTGGCATGATGATCTGCAACGACCGACGCTGGCCCGAGAGCTATCGCGTCATGGGCCTCCAGGGCGTCGAGATGATCGTGCTCGGTTACAACACGCCCAAGCACAATCCGCCGGCTCCGGCCCATGATCGCCTCGGCAATTTCCACAACCAGCTCGTCATGCAGGCTGGCGCCTACCAGAACGCGACCTGGGTAGTCGGCGTCGCCAAGGCCGGCTTGGAGGCCGGCGTCGACCAGATCGGCGGCTCCTGCATCATCGCGCCGACCGGCGAGGTGGTGGCGCAGGCCGTGACCGAAGGCGACGAACTCGTCGTCGCCCGCTGCGATCTCGACCTCGGCAACAGCTACAAGAACTCGACCTTCAACTTCGCAAGGCACCGCGAGCCGCAATGCTACGGCATGATCGTCGAGCGCAAGGGCGCGGTGATCGCGTGAGCGCTGCCGGCGCATGCGCCGCATTCCCGGCGCGCGGCCGAGAACCGTCTCTGACCCGGCCAAGGGCTCCCCGATGCCGCATCCGCTCGTCGAGCCTATGGATGCGGCGCCTCGACAGGAGTGCTGACATGACCGCCGAACCCGTGAACAAGAAATTCTTCGTTTCGGACGATCCCGCCGACCAGGCCGACATCACCTATCATAATATGGCCGCACGCGGCCTCGCGAGTGGGTCTCAGAACGGCGGCATGTCGCATGTCCAGCGTATCCATCTCAATGTCGGACAGCACTATTTCCGCTTCTGCGATTCGCAGCGTTTCGCCAAAGGCTGGAAAGATGCCGCCTCCGGCTGCTGGTGGGCGGATTACGAGGTGTTCGTGAAGGTGAAGCAGGCGGCGCAGCGCCATGGCACGATCCAACGCTACGCCAAGAGTATCCGCTCGTCGCGGCTCGCCTATGCCGCCAAGCTCTATTTCGCCATTCCCTATGAATGGGGCGATTGCGGTTCGCTGGTGATCGCCCGGCTCAACGTCCGGCTCGACGCCTATAGGGGGCGCGGGCTTCCCGCCTATTACAATCGTGATCCGCATAAGGCCGACAAGCGGGATCGCAAGACCGACTACGTTCCCATCCAGGATCCGACCATCTCGCAGCTCTACATTCCGGGCCTGCGAGGTCGTCTCAAGACCGTCTTTACCGTCATCCAGAAGGGCGATACGGCCAGTTTCGCCTGAATGCGAAGCGTCCATCCGCCTGGTTTCCCCAAGGAGCTGCCATGTCTCACGATCTTATCCTGAAGGGCGGACGGGTCATCGACCCGTCGCAGAAGCATGACGGCGTCACCGACGTCGCCTTCACCGACGGGAAGGTCTCGGGCTTTGGCAAGGACCTGAAGGGGGCCAAGGAGGTGCGCGACGTCTCCGGCTACATCGTCACGCCGGGCCTGATCGACCTGCACACCCATGTCTATTGGGGCGGCACCTCGCTCGGCATCGACGCCGACGAGTTCTGCCGCGCCTCGGGCGTCACCACCTCGGTCGATACCGGCTCGGCCGGCCCCGGCAACTGGCCGGGCTTCCGCAAGCACGTCATCGAGAAGAGCCAAGCCCGCATCCTCGCCTATCTCCACGTCTCGCATGCCGGCATCTACGGCTTCGACCACCGCGTCATGGTCGGGGAGAGCGGCGATCTGCGCTTGATGAATCCGATCGACTGCGTCGAGGTCGCCGACAAGAACCGCGACCTGATCGTCGGCATCAAGGTCCGCGTCGGCCTGCATGCTTCGGGCACCTCTGGCACTGTGCCGCTCAACATCGCGCTGCAGGTCGCCAACGAGGTCGGCATGCCGCTGATGTGCCATATCGACCATCCGCCGCCGTCCTATGAGGAAGTGATCGGCATGCTGCGCCCCGGCGACGTGCTGACCCACGCCTTCCGCCCGTTCCCGAATGCGCCCGCGACCGCGCAGGGCACGGTGAAGCCCGAGGTGCTCGCGGCCCGCAAGCGCGGCGTCATCTTCGACATCGGCCACGGCAAGGGTTCGTTCTCGTTCAAGACGACGCGCGCCATGCTCGCCAACGGCTTCGAGCCGGACGTGATCTCCTCCGACGTGCACAAGCTCTGCATCGACGGCCCGGCCTATGACCAGGTCACGACCATGTCGAAGTTCCTGTGCATGGGCATGAGCCTGAACAATGTGATCGCCGCCTCGACCGTGAATGCGGCGATGGCGCTGAAGCGCCCGGAATACGGCTCGCTCAAGGTCGGCTCGCTCGGCGACGCGACTGTGCTCACCGTCAAGGAAGGCAAGTTCGACTATGTCGACGTGGTCGGCGAGCACCTGATCGGCGATCGCAAGATCGTCTCCGAGGGCGTGGTGCTGAAGGGCGCCTGGTGGCACCCCAAGCGCAGCAACAAGTTCAGGAAGGTTGAGGCTGCCTAGGCGTTTTGTAAGCCGCTCACCCCAGACGCGAGTCGTTCCGGACAAGCCGCGAAGCGGCGCTGATCCGAGACCCACGACTGAGCCTTTCCGACAAAGGCTCAGGCATGGGTCCCGGGTCTCCCTGCGGTCGCCCGGGACGACGCGTTTGGGAAGCTAAGTGATCATGTCCGAGAAGAGCTCACTCTCCTGGCGCGCCATGGCCGCCGCCGACCTGCCGGCGGTGATGACCGTCGCGGCCAAGGTGCACCCGGACTACCCGGAAGGCGAAACCATCTTCGCCGAGCGGCTCGCGCTGCATCCGGCCGGCTGCCTCGTGCTGGCGGGCGGGGAGGGGCTCGGCGGCTATGTGCTGAGCCATCCTTGGCGGCTTGGCCAGATGCCGGCGCTCGATAGCCTGCTCGGCGCGTTGCCTGATGATGCCGATGCCTACTACATCCACGACCTTGCTCTGCTGCCGGGCGCTCGCGGCGGTGGCGCCGCCTCGGCCTGTGTCGATCGGCTGGCAGCGCATGCCCGCGCATCGGGCTTTGTCCGAATGGCGCTGGTCGCGGTCGGCAACTCGGCCGGCTTCTGGCGTCGCCAGGGCTTTCGCGAGGCGCATGACGAAGCCCTTGCCCGCAAGCTTGCGAGCTATGACGATGCGGCCCGCTATCTGGTCCGCGATTTGAAAGACGATGGGAGAAACGCATGAGTGCCGATGACAAGCTCAAGGAGCTGGGCCTGACCTTGCCGGAAGTGCCGACCCCGGTCGCGACCTATGTCAGCTTCAAGCGCGTCGGCGACTTCATCTATCTCTCCGGCCAGGGCCCGAAGCGCGCCGACGGCACCTATCCGACCGGCAAGGTCGGCGCCGACGTCTCGATCGAGGAGGCCTATGAGCACGCCAAGCAGACCGGACTCGGCCTGCTCGCGGCGATGAAGAAGGCGGCCGGTTCGCTCGACAGGATCGAGGTCGTGAAGCTCCTCGGCATGGTCAATGCCGCCCCCGACTTCTCGCAGCATCCCAAGGTCATCAATGGCTGCTCTGACCTGTTCGTCGCCGTGCTCGGCGACAACGGCCGCCATGCCCGCTCGGCCGTCGGCATGGGCTCGCTGCCCAACAACATGACCGTCGAGATCGAAGTGATCGTGCGGGTGCTGCCGTGACGACAGCGCTCGCAGAAGAGATCGCTCGCCTCTACGGCACGCCGGCCGTCGTCATCGACCTCGACAAGGTCGAGGCCAATATCGCCCGTCTCCAGGCCGCCTGCGACGCTGCCGGCGTCGCCAACCGCCCGCATATCAAGACGCATAAGTCGCCTGAGCTGGCACGGCTCCAGGTCGCGGCCGGGGCGCGCGGCATCACCTGCCAGAAGCTCGGCGAGGCCGAGGTCATGGCCGATGGCGGCATCGACGATATCCTGATCAGCTACAACATTCTGGGCGAGGAGAAGCTCGGACGTCTCGGCGCCCTGCAGCGCCGCGTCCGCATGATCGTCGCGGCCGACAATCCCGTGACGATCGCCGGCCTGCCCAAGGCGGCCGAGATCGCCGGGCGCAATCTCGAGGTCGTGGTCGAGTGCGATACCGGCCGCAAGCGCGCCGGCGTCGAGACGCCGGGCGAGGCGGTCGATCTCGCCAAGCAGATCGCTGCCTCCAAGGGCCTGACCTTCGCCGGCTTCCTGATGTACCCGCCCGAGACCGGCTGGCCGGCGACGCAGGACTTCCTCGACACCGCCAATGCCGGCCTGCGCGAGGCGGGGCTGGAGGCCGGCATCGTCTCGACCGGCGGCTCGCCCAACATCCCGAACATCGGCAAGCTCAAGGGCTCGACCGAGCATCGCTCCGGCACCTCGATCTTCAACGACCGCATGCAGATCGCGGCCGGGGTGGCGAGCCTGGAGGACTGTGCGCTGACCGTCTACGCGACCGTCGTCAGCCGGGCGGGGCCAGAGCGCGGCATCCTCGATTCCGGTTCGAAGACGCTGACCAGCGACAAGGGCAATCTCGAGGGGCACGGCTACATCCTCGAATACCCGCTGGCCAGGATCGCCCAATTCGCCGAGGAGCACGGCTTCCTCGATCTGTCTGGGAGCAATGAGCGGCCGGGTGTCGGCGAGGTCGTGCGCGTGGTGCCGAACCATGTCTGCGTCGTCGTCAACATGGTCGATCGGCTGGTGACGGTGCGCGGCGACAAGCTGATCGGCGAACTGCCGGTGGCGGCGAGGGGTAAGCTGACCTGATCGGCCTTTGTTCAGGTACCAATCGTCATGCTCGCCCTTGTGGCGAGCATCCACGTCTTGAACACCGCGTTTGCCGCAGTAAGCTGTGGATGGTCGGGACAAGCCCGACCATGACGGGGTAGGGCGCTATTATCCCTTCCCACGCTCCTCCAGGAACGCCACGAGGTCCCGCCGGACCAGCTCGATATGGTCGACGAGGAGGCGGCTGGCCTCTTTCATCGCTCCGGCGCGGCTGAGCCGGATCAATTCGTTATGCTCGGTCCGCGCCCGCTCGATCGAGGAATTGCGCTGCAATTGTAGCCGCGTATAGCGGTCGCTGGTCTGCAGCAGCCCCGCGACGATCGCGAGCGTGCGCGGCTGCGTCGCGCGGGCATAGAGCGCCATGTGGAAATCGGCGTTGAGCAGCCCCCAGCGGCTGATGTCGCGCGCCGTCATCGCCTCCTCGAAGGCGGCTTCCATTCCGGCTACCGCGGCGAAGTCTTCAGCCGTCAGCGCCGGCACCGAGCTCGCCAACAGCCGCGGTTCGAGCAGCTTCCTCAGCTCGAAGACGTCGTTGATCTCGTCCAGGGACAGGCCTGAAACGATCGCGCCCTTGTGCGGCACGATCCTGACGAAGCCCTCCGCCTCCAGCTGGAACAGCGCCTCGCGCACCGGGATGCGGCTGACCTCATAGGCCTGCGCCAGCGCGTCCTGCCGCAATTGCGAGCCGGCGGGGTAGCTGCCGTCGAGGATCTCCTGGCGCAGACGATCGACGATCGCAGAGGCAAGGGTGCGGTGCTTCAGGGGAGGGGACATCGGTTGCACCGTAGTGGATTGCCGCATCAAAAACCATTGACACGTAGATTTTATACAATCTACAACGCAGCAAGGGGAAGGCAAGTATGAACAACAAAGTCGCCGCGGCGCGAAGCCGCTCCATGGCCGTGCCGGAGGCGATCGTCGCTGCGTCCGGATGCCTGCTCCGGATCGAGCACCGCGCCATCCAGGCGCTGATGTTCCTGCTCTCGGTGCTGATCCTGCTCAACGTCGTCACGCGCTACACTGGCTATCCGATCTACTGGATCGACGAATCCGCAGTTTACAGCGTCGTCTGGCTCACCTTCATCGGCGCCTCGGCGATGACCCGCATGCGGCTCGACTTCGCGGTGACCATGCTGACAGAGCGCTTCTCGGAGCGCGGTGCTGCGATCTTCCGGGCGATCGCGACGCTCGGCGTCATTCTGTTCGGCATCGCGCTTGGGGTGATGTGCTGGCTCTGGCTCGATCCGGTCGGCATCGCGCAGGCGGGTTTCGACGCCAGGGAATATGCCGCCGGGTCCTTCAACTTCATCTACACCGAGCGAACCCAGACGCTGAACTGGCCGACCTGGGTGATCTACCTGATCATGCCGCTCTTCGCGCTGTCGATGACGCTGCATGCCCTGGCGAACCTGTTCGAGGATCTCGGCCTCGTCGCCAAGCAGGAGCTGCCGGGCTTCGCCGCCAATGCCGACGGGGTGGTGAACTGATGGCACTCACGGTTGGAGCCTTCTTCGGCATCATGCTGGCCGGCGTGCCGATCGCGCTGTGCCTGTGCTTGGGCGCGCTGATCTACATGGCGGCGACCGGCAACATGCAGCTCCTGCCGAACTACCCGCTGCAGATGTTCGGCGGCGTCGACAGCTACGGGCTGATCGCCATCCCGCTCTTCATCCTGATCGGCGAGATCATGAATGGCGGCGGCATCACCCGCCGCATAGTCGACCTCGCCATGGCCTTCGTCGGCTCGCTCAAGGGCGGGCTGGCCTATGTCAACATCCTCGCCAACATGTTCGTCGCCTCGATCCTCGGCTCGGCCACGGCACAGGTCGCGATCATGGCGCAGGTCATGGTCCCCGAAATGGAGCGCAAGGGCTACGACAAGGACTTCGCCGCCGGCCTCACCGCCTATGGCGGCATGCTCGGCCCGATCATCCCGCCCTCGGTGATGTTCGTCGTCTATGCCGTTCTGGCCCAGGTCTCGGTCAGCGACATGCTGATGTCCGGCATCGTGCCGGGCGTGCTCCTGACCGTCCTGTTCTTCCTGATCATCGCCGGCATGGGCTTCGTCTACAACTATCCGGCCGGCGACGAGCTGACCCTGCGCGAGCGCGCCAGGATCGTGCTCAGCTCGGCCCCGACCCTGCTGATCCCGATCGTCATCGTCGGCTCGATCCTCGGCGGCTTCGCCAATGCGACGGAGGCTGCTGCCGTCGGCTCGGTCGCGGCGCTGCTGATCGGCCGCTACTGGACGAAGCAGCTCAGCTTCGGGCAGCTGCCGCAGATGATGCTGCGCGCCGGCGTCTATTCGGCGATCGTGCTCTTCCTCGTCGCCGCCGCCGCCGTGTTCTCCTGGGTGCTGGTCTACGGCAAGGTCCCGCAGAGCGTCGCCGCCTCGATCCAGGCGATCGCCAAGGATCCGGTGACCTTCATGCTGCTGGTGAACGTCATCCTGCTGGTGATCGGCACGGTGATCGACGGCATCCCCGGCCTGATCATGACGGTGCCGATCCTGCTGCCGATCGCGACCGAGGTCTATGCGATCGATCCCCGCCATTTCGGCGTCGTCGTGGTGATCAATCTCGTGCTCGGCCTGCTCTCGCCGCCGGTCGGCCTGTGCTTCTTCGTCGCCGCGGCGGTGACGGGAGCCAAACCCGGCAAGATGTTCCTGGTGACGCTGCCCTTCTTCATCATCTCCTGCGTCCTCCTGGTCCTGCTCTCGATCTACCCATGGCTCTCGCTGGCCCTGGTGAAGTGAACCCGCCTGCCAACCAATAAGGGGAGTACCGTCATGACCATCTCGCGCCGCCACCTCATCGCCGCCGCTGCGACTCTGCCGATCGCCAAGCCGGCGCTCCTGCTCGCTCAGAGCAAGGATCTGCGCCTCGGCATCCTGACCCCGAATGGTCACCCCTGGAACGTCGCGGCCGTCAAGGTCGGCGAGCGCCTGAAGGCCGAGACCAATGGCCGGCTGAACCTGACGGTCTTCCATTCCGGCCAGCTCGGCAACGAGGCGGCGATGCTGCAGCAGATGCAGTCCGGCGCGCTCGACATGGGCTGGATCATGGCCGCCGAGCTCGGCTCGCGCGTCCCGGCGATCGGTGCGATCACCGCGCCCTATATCGTCGACTCCACCGCCAAGATCGCCAAGCTGGTGCGTGATCCCGTCGCGATGAAGCTGTTCGACGTCCTGCCGCGCGAGACCGGCTGCGTCGGCATGGCCTGGGGCATCACCGGCATGCGTGCCGTCTTCGCCGCCAAGGAGATCGACGGCATCGCCGGCATCAAGGGCATGAAGCTGCGCATCAACCCGACGCCGGTCTACCGCGACTTCTACCAGCTGCTCGGCGCCGCCCCGACCCCGATCCCGACGCCGCAGGTCTTCGACGCCATGACCAACGGCCAGGTCGACGGGCTCGAGGCCGATCTGGAGTTCTCCTGGAACCAGCGCTTCGACAAGGTCTCCAAGACCATCCTGCAGATGAACGCGATCTTCATGCCGGTGATCGCGCTCGCCTCGGGCCGCGTCTGGCAGGGCATGCCGGCCGCCGACCGCGAGCTGATCCAAAAGACGGTCCGCGCCGCGCTCGATGAGCAGATCGACGCGCTCGCGGTCAACGAGCCCAAGCTGGTCGAGCAGTTCAAGGCGGCCGGCGCCAACTTCAAGCTCGCCAATCCGAAGGATGCGGAGGCCGTCGTCGCGGAGTTCGACAAGATCTGGCTGCCCAAGGCGCCGGTGCTGGCCGATCTGCGCAAGGCCGGCAAGGCGATCACGGCCTGATTTTTTAGTCTACTATCCTGGCTGCGGGCGCTTCGTCCGCAGCCGCCTCCCTCCCGCCAGCGGACCCCTGTCATGACCAAGAACATCTTCAGCGGCACCATTCCCGCTTTGATGAGCCCCTGCACCGCCTCGGGCGACGTCGATTACGCCGAGCTGGTGCGTACCGGCCGCCATTTGATCGACGCCGGCATGTCGGCGGTGGTCTATTGCGGCTCAATGGGTGACTGGCCGCTGCTCACCGACGAGCAGCGCATGGAAGGCGTCGAGGCCCTGGTGAAGGGCGGCATCCCGCTCATCGTCGGCACCGGCGCGCAGAATCCCAAGCGCGCCGCCGCGCTCGCCGCCCATGCCAAGAAGGCCGGCGCGCAAGGGTTGATGGTCATCCCGCGCGTGCTCTCGCGCGGCTCCTCGCTCCAGGCCCAGCGCGCCCATTTCGAGGGAATCCTGGAAGCCGCGGTCGACCTGCCCTCGGTGATCTACAACAGCCCCTATTACGGCTACGAGACCAAGGCCGACCTGTTCTTCGCGCTGAACGCGCGCTACCCGCATCTCGTCGGCTTCAAGGAGTTCGGCGGCGGCGCGGCGCTGACCTATGCGGCCGAGCACATTACCAACCGCGATCCGAAGCTGACCCTGATGGTCGGCGTCGACACGCAGGTCACGCACGGCTTCATCCGCTGCGGTGCCGGCGGCGCGATCACCGGCATCGGCAATGCCCTGCCCAAGGAGGTGCTGCACCTCGTCGCACTCTCGCAGAAGGCCGCCGCGGGCGACCCGCAGGCCGAGCGCGACGCGCTCGAGCTCGAGCGGGCACTCTATGTGCTCTCGTCCTTCGATGAGGGCGTCGACCTCGTGCTCTATTACAAGCACCTGATGGTGCTGGAAGGCCACAAGGCCTATGAGCGCCACTTCAACGACGCCGACAGGCTCTCAGACGCGCAGCGCAACTACGTCGAGACCGAATGGCGCCGCTTCAAGAGCTGGTACGCCAAGTGGGCGGCTGAGGGCCGCGCTGCCAGGGCAGCGTAAGATCAGCCGTCTTTCCGGGGCAGGTCGTAGACCTGAGCCCGGAACCCATGAACACCGCACTTTATCGTCATGGTCGGGCTTGTCCCGACCATCCACGTCTTCGCCTCACTGATCGCGCGGGGTGTTCGAGACGTGGATGCTCGCCACAGGGGCGAGCATGACGAACTGGAACGGCGTCGTGGTCATGGGTTCCGGGTTCGCCGCTAGGCGGCGCCCCGGAATGACGGACACTACTCCGGATGTCGCGCGTTCCACGCCGCGGCATACTCGGCGCACAGCCGGTCGAGCTCCTCCCGGTCGGTGACGCCGGCCGGCCGCGCCCGTGAGGGCGAGGCCTGCTGGAACGGCACGGAGCGCTGATGCGCCACCCGCCAGATCCGGCGCAATTCGGCGAGCGGCTCGGCATGGTCGTCGACCCTGATGTCGAAGCTCGGCACCGGCTCGCTCGCCCAGATCCTGATCGCGCAGGACTGCCGGCCGCGCTTGTCGCCGCCGGCCTTCTCGCCGGCTTCGAGCGCCACCAGCAGCCGCTCGTCGAAGTCGAGACCTGAATTCTCGACATAGGCCTTCAGCGTCTCCTGGACGACCTCCGGCCCGGCCAGCATGTTGCCGGCGACCGAGACCTGCGGCCCGTTCACCGCCCCGCACCAGTCGATGCAGGCATTGCCGGTATAGGACGCTGTTCGCCCATCCCGGTCGATCAGGTGCAATTGCCGATGGGCTCGGCCTTCATCGGCCGCGGTCAGATTGGCGATGATCTCGACCGAGGACCGCCCTTCCTGGAGCAGCCTCAGACCGTCGACCCCATAGAGTGGGTTGACGAAGGCCTGGGTCGCGATCGCGCCGACCCGGCCGCAGCCATAGGGGACACGCGCGCCGACGGCGAAGGCGCAGGTCGAGACGGCGACGCCAAAGGCGCCGGTCGCGGCATCGCGCGCGACGATGGACCATGTCATAGGTTAATCCTCAGCGGCCGGCGGCGTAGGCCTGCATCAGACGCGGGGTCGCCGCGGCGCGCAAGAGGCCGTTGGCGCTCTTCTCGGCTGCGGTCAGGCGCCCAACTGTCCAGGCCGGAGCCCGCTCCAGTGCATGCCCGCGGCGGATGAGATCGGCCAGGACGGCCTCGCCGACGCTCTCCTCGACCGTGAGATGGCCCGGCCGTGCCTCGCGCGGATAGAAGGTCGAGGGGAAATGCTGGGTGTGGAACAGCGGCAGGTCGATCGCCTCCTGCAGATTGAGGCCGTGATGCACCCGGCGCAGGAACATGCCGAGCTGCCATTGCTCCTGCTGGTCGCCGCCCGGCGTGCCGAAGGCGAGCCGCGGCTCTCCGTTCTCGAAGGCGATGGTCGGTGTCAGCGTCGTCCGCGGGCGCTTGCCGGGCGCGAGCGAGGAGGGCAGGCCCTCTTCGAGGAAGAAGGCCTGGGCTCGCGAATTCAGCGGGAAGCCGAGCTCCGGGATCACCGGCGAGGATTGCAGCCAGCCACCCGAGGGCGTCGCCGCGACCATGTTGCCCCAGCGGTCGATCACGTCGATATGCACGGTGTCGCCGCGGCGCGAGGAGGCGACCATCGAGGCCAAGGTCGGTTCGCCGACAGTCGCACCGCCCGCCGCACCGTGCTGGCCGGCGATCCGGATATTGGCGAGCGCCTGCGCGACCTGGGCCTCGAAGCCGGGCACAGCGCCGGGGCGGATTTCGAGGGAGGCCTCGGTGGCGATCAGAGCGCGACGGCCGCGGGCATAGTCGTCCGACAGCAGCGTCGCCAGCGGCACCTTCACGAAATCCGGATCGCCGTAATAGGCCTCGCGATCGGCGAAGGCGAGCTTCATCGCCTCGGCGACGTGATGGATGAACTCCGGGCTCGCCGGACCCATTGCCGAGAGGTCGAAGCCTTCGAGGATCTTCAGCGTCTGCAGGAAGACCGGGCCCTGGCCCCAGGGGCCGATCTTGAAGACCTCCCAGTCATGATAGGTCACGCTCGCCGGCGCCTCGTAATGCGGCGTCCAGCCGGCCATGTCCTGCGCGGTGAGCAGGCCCTTGTGGCGGCGGCCGGTCGAATCCATCGGCGTTTCCGTGCGGCAGAAGGCGTCCATCGCCTCGGCGACGAAGCCCTTGTACCAACAGTCATGGGCGGCCTGGATCTGCTTCTGCCGGTCGCCTCCGGCGGCCTCCGCCTCGGCGAGGATGCGCTTGTAGGTCGCGGCCGCAGCCGGGTTGCGGAAGAGCTCGCGGCCCTTGGGGACATTGCCGCCGGGTAGATAGACCGCGCCGGAGCTCGGCCATTCCCGGGTGAAGAGGTCGCTCAGCCCCGCGATCGTGTCCGAGACGCGCGGCAGCATCGGGTGGCCGTTCTCGAAATAGCTGATCGCCGGCTCCAGCACCTCGCGCAGGGGCAGGCGGCCATGGTCGCGCAGCATCGTCATCCAGCCGCCGAAGGCGCCGGGGATCACGGTCGAGAGCAGGCCGTCGCCGGGGATGATGTCGATGCCGAGGTCCTTATAGGCTTTGATCGTAGCGGCCGCCGGCGCAGGGCCCTGGGCGCAGAGCACTTCGACCTTCTTGGTCTCGGCCGAATAGAACACAGCCGGCATGTCGCCGGCCGGGCCGACGAGATGCGGCTCGACCACCTGCAGCACGAAGGCGGCGGCGGCGCAGGCGTCGAAGGCGTTGCCGCCCTTTTCCAGCATTGCCATGCCGGACGCGGTCGCGAGCCAATGCGTCGAGGTGACGACGCCGAAGGTGCCGAGGATCTCGGGACGGGTGGTGAACATGGGGCTATCCACTGCTTGTTTGAAAAATCGGCTCTGGGGCGGATCGCGTTTCCTACCCTCGGCCCTCATCCTGAGGAGCGCTCCGCAGGAGCGCGTCTCGAAGGATGTTCCAGCTGCTTCCGGAGCTTTCTGGAGCATACTTCGAGACGCCGCTACGCGGCTCCTCAGGATGAGGGCTGAGAAGGGAACAAGGACTCGTAACAGCATGCGCGAGCATGATGGCTGCTGGCTCTACATTCTCCGCTGTAGTGACGGTAGTTTCTACACCGGGACGACTAGGGTCGATGTCGAGACGAGAGTCGGGCAGCACAATGCCGGTCTCTACCCGCATAGTTACACGTTTAGGCGACGGCCGGTGGCCTTGGTGTTCGCGGAACACTTCCAGAGCATCACGGACGCCATTGCGATGGAGCGACGGGTCAAGGGTTGGTCGCGCGGAAAGAAGCAAGCCGTGATCGAAGGCCACTGGGACCTTTTGCCCGAACTGGCGAGGCGCAGAACATGAACCGTTCTGGATCTCCAGCGTTTGAAGTTCCCGGGCTTTCTGGAGCATCCTTCGAGACGCCGCTGCGCGGCTCCTCAGGATGAGGGCTGAGGAAGCGGGCAGCATTCACTGCTCCTTCGGATCGAGCGCATCGCGCAGGCCGTCGCCGAGCAGGTTGAAGCCCAGGACCGCCAGGAAGATGGCGACGCCGGGAGCGACCGACATCCACGGCGCCTGTTCCATGAAATTCTTGGCGACGTTGAGCATCTGGCCCCAGGACGGCGAGGGCGGCTGCTGGCCGAGGCCAAGGAAGGAGAGGGCGGCTTCGAGCACGATCGCCTGCGCCATGAACAGGGTCGACTGGACGATGATCGGCGAGAGCGTGTTCGGCGCGACATGGCGGAACAGGATGTAGAGCTTGCCGCCGCCAATGGCGCGGGCGCCGTCGACGAACTCCTCGTTCTTGATCGCCAGCACCTGCCCGCGGACGAGACGGATCAGGATCGGTGCGAAGGAGAGCCCGATCGCGATCATCGCATTGGTCAGTGACGGGCCGAGCACGGCCGCCAGCGCTATCGCCAGGATCAGGAAGGGGCAGGCGAGCAAGGCCTCGGTGACGCGCGAGATCACCGCGTCGATCCAGCCGCCATACCAGCCGGCGATCAGGCCGATCGGGACGCCGACGGCGAGCGCTATCGCAACCGAGACGATGCCGGCGAGCAGCGAGGCCTGCGCCCCGAAGATCAGCCGCGAGACCTGGTCGCGTCCGAGCTCGTCGGTGCCGAACCAGTAGAGCTCGGAGGGCGGCTTGCGGATGGCGAGGAAGTTTGACTTCAGGGGGTCGGCGAGCGGCAGCAGCGGCGCCAGCAGCGCCATCGCAACGAAGACCAGCACGATCAGGCCGCCGATCCGGGCCGAGCGGCTGCGCATCAGCTTGCGCAGCGAGCCGCGGCCCTGAAAGGTCGCGCCGGTGGCACGGACGGTCAGGGCGCCCATCAGCCGTCCCTCAGGCGCGGATTGACGAGAATGTAGAGCACATCCGCGAGCAGGTTCATCACGATGAAGCCGATCGCGGTGCAGAGCACCACGCCCTGGACGACGCCATAGTCGCGGTTGAAGACAGCGTCGACGATCAGCTTGCCGAAGCCCGGGATGGTGAAGACCTGCTCGGTCAGCACCGCGCCGGCGAGCAGTTCGCCGAACAGGATCGTCGACAGGGTGATGATCGGCACCAGCGCGTTACGCAGCGCGTGCCGGTTGATCACGGCGTCCTCGGCCAGCCCCTTGGCGCGCGCCGTCCGGACATAGTCGGACTGCAGCACTTCCAGCATGGCCGAGCGGGTATGGCGCATCAGCGAAGCCGCGAGCCCGCCGCCGAGCACGAAGGCCGGCATGATCAATCGCTCGATCGCGGCGCGCGGATCGCTGAGGATCGATTCGAAGCCCGAGGCCGGCAGCCAGCGCAATTCGACCGAGACCAGGAGGATCAGCATGATGCCGAGCCAGAAATGCGGGACCGAGAGGCCGAACAGCGCGACGGCACTCGCCGAATAATCGGCGAGCGTATCCTTGCGCCTGGCAGCGATGATGCCGGCGGGAATACCGATGCCGATCGCGACCAGCATCGAGGCGACGGCGAGCTGGAAGGTGACGCCGAGCTTCTGGATGATCAGCCCGAGCACCGGCTCGCCCGTGCGCAGCGAGCGGCCGAAATCGCCCTGGATGACCTGGCCGAGCCAGGCGAAGAACTGCACCACGATCGGATCGTCGAGCCGGTAGATCTCGCGCAGGCGCGCGATCACCTCGGGGTCGCGTTCCTCGCCGGCGATCACCAGGAACGGGTCGCCCGGCAGTGCCCTTTGCAAGGCGAAGACGAACAGCGACACCAGGAACAGCGTCGGGATCGCGATCAGGAGCCGCCGGCCGATCAGGGCGAGCATGGCTGTCTTCTCCCTCCCCCCGCTTGCGGTGGGGAGGGTTGGGGTGGGAGGCAGCCCCGCTTGGCGCGACGATTCAGGGCGGCGCTACCGCTTTCCGGCCCCCCATCCCTAACCCTTCCCCACCGCAAGCGGGGGGAAGGGAACAGATCGGTGCATCCGGCGGAATAAGTCACGCGCTCGGTCACGACCGCTTCAGCCCCGAGAGCCGGATCAGACCGTCGGGGTTGATCACGAAGCCCTGGATGTTGGCGCGCAGCGCGAAGAAGACGGTCTGGTTGTAGAGATAGACGATCGGCAATTCGTCCTGGAGGATCTTCTGCGCCGCGTCATAGCGCTTCTTGCGCTCGGCGACGTCGTAGATCGTGCGGGCCTCGTCGAGCAGCCTGTCGACCTCGGCGTTGGAATATTTGCCGTCGTTCTGGTTGCCCTTGGTCGTCACGAACGGATGGATGTTGCCGTCCGGATCGATGCGGCCGGACCAGCCGATCCGGCTCATCTGGAACTTGCCCTGCTGCTGGTCGCGCAACTGGCTGGCGAACTCGCTGGAGCGGATCTGGATGTCGATGCCGGCTTCCTGCGCCATCGCCTGGATGACCTGGCCGAGCTGGGCGTCGACCGGGTTGTTGGTGACGAAGAGCTCGACCGAAACCTTGCTCTGCCCGGCTTCCTTGAGCAGCGCCTTGGCCTTGGCGACGTCGCGCTCCGGCACGGGCAAGGCGGCGGAAACATATTGGTTGCCGGGGTTGAAGGGCTGGTTCATCGGCGCATAGAGCCCCTCGAACACCACCTGGCTCAGCACCTTGCGGTCGATCGACAGCGACAGCGCCTGCCGGACGCGCTTGTCCTTGCCCATCGGCTGATTGGCGGCGTCGGTGTGGTTGGTGTTGATGGTGATGCCCTGGTAGCCGAGGTTCGCGGTGCTCTGGACCTTGAGGCTCTTGTCGCCCTGCGCCGATTTCACATCGGTCGGGGCCAGCCGCTCCAGCATGTCGAGCTCGCCGGCGCGCAGGTTCGCGAGGCGGACCGTGGTGTCGGGAATGGCGCGGTAGACGATCCGGTCGAACTGGTATTTGTCGGCCTCCCAGTGTCCCTTGAACTTCTCCAGCACGATCCGGTCGTTCTGGACGCGTTCGACGAACTGGTAGGGGCCGGAGCAGACCGGTTTGGCCGAGATGTCGGGGCCGAGACTCTTGGGCGACAGCATCATGCCGGCGCGGTCGGTGAGCTGGGCGAGCAGTGTCGCGTCCGGACGCTTCAATTTGAGGACCAGGGTCGCCGGATCGGGCGCGCTGACGCTCTCGACCGAGGCAAGCTCGGATTTCCGCAGCGAGTCCGGCAGCGTCATCGCCCGCTCGAGATTGGCCTTGGCCGCCTCGGCGTTGAAGCTCTCCCCGTCATGGAACTTGGCGTCGCTGCGCAGCTTCATCGTCAGCGTCAGGCCATCGCCCGAGAACGACCATTCCGTCGCAAGCCGCGGGATGATCTTCAGCTCCGGGTCAATGTCGACGAGCCGGTCGCACAGCCCCATGAAGACGATGCGGCCGACGAAGGTGCGCGCCTTGTGCGGGTCGAGCACATCGGGGTCCTCCTGCAAGCCGATGCGCAAGGTCGAAGGCGATTGGGCGAGTGCTGGAAGTGCGGCGAGGCCGAACAAGGCGGCCGACGCCAGCAGAACGATACGTTTCATCGCTGTTCCCCTCATCGTTGTCTTGCTGTGTCGTCAGCCCGTTGGCTGGGCGCCATCGCTCTTGCGGCGATCTCCGGAACTCTGCGGCTCGATCGGTCGTTGGTCCCGTTCGGTACCAAGCTGGCGCATTTTGCGGCGATCGTCGATAGGCTCGACCTGCTCCCACACAACGTTGCCATCGCAGAAGCAGGCGAAGCCTGCCGCTCAGCTGGGCTGAATGGCTTATAAGTAATTGATTTTATTCAATCGCAAGGACTGCGCGCAAATTCAGCGCCGGTCGAAAATGCGACGCCGATCTGATTGAGCGGCATCGATACGGCACCGGTGGAGAGCGGCGTCTTACGTGGTCCAGTCGACGAGCGAGACTGCGTGACCCTTTCGCCCCGCTTCCTGAATGGCGAGGCAGAGGGCCACGGCGTTGTGCGCTTCGATCAGGCTGAGCGATGGCTCACCCTCGCCGGCAAAGGAGGCGAGAGCGCAAGCAAGGTTCTGTTCGAGTTCGAACAGCTCGCCGGAGAAGGCGATCGGGCGCTCGCTCGCATCGCTCTCGCTGGCGGCCTGGACCCAGAGCGAGAAGCTCGGATGCTCGGCGCGATCGAAGGCGCCGCTCCAGCTGGTGCGGATCGCGCCCGTGCTGCCGGCAATCTCGAGCAGGGAATGGTGCTGGAAGCCGGCCAGGCACTGGGTCACCAGAGCGCTCGAGCCATCCGGCCAGTCGAGCAGGGCCGAGAGCGTCTGCGGCATCGCCGAGCCGTCGCCGGCGCGTGCGGTGACGCGGTCGGGCAGGCCGTTCTCCCTCGCGTACCACATCACGAGATCGACGAAGTGGACCAGCTCCTCCAGGCTATAGGAGCCGACCCGCGCCTCGTCTTGCCGCCAGCCGCCGGAGCCCGGCCGGAAAGGGCGGCGGAAGAGCGAGAGATGCTGATGCGTCACGCGACCGATCTCGCCACCAGCGATGACCTCGCGCACCTGCCGCCATTGCTGCGACACGCGCAATTCATGATTGACCGCGACCTTGCGGCCGCTTTCCTGCGCCGCGGCGAGGACCGCGTCGCATTCGGCCAGGGTGACGCCGAGTGGCTTCTCCAGGATGACGTGCTTGCCCGCCCTCAGGGCGGCGACGGCGTAGCGGGCATGCAGGTGGTTCGGCACGGCGATCGCCACGACGTCGAGCGGCAGCGCGACCAGGTCCTCGAAGCTGCGGACGAGCGCGGCCTCGGGATAAGCGGAGGCGGCGGCCTGCGCCGTCGCGTCGCCATGGCAGAAGATCGCCGCGAGCTCCGTGCCCGGCAGCTGCGCATAGACCTGCGCATGCATGCGCCCCCAGGCGCCGAAACCAGCGAGCCCGACCCGCATGACGGTCAAGCCTTCTTCGTGGTGATGCCGTCGGCGACGCCGCGAAAGCGCGTCGCGGCCGCGTCGGCATTGCGCAGCAGGAGCGAGAAGTCGTTGGCGACCGAGACGAAATCGAAGCCCGAGCGGATATGGCGCTCGGAGATCTCGTCATTGGGGGCGAGCGCGCCGACCGCCTTGCCAAGAGGCCGGCAGCGCCTGAGCCCGTCCTCGATCGCAGCGGTCACGTCGGGATGCGCGGCCTGCCCGGGCATGCCCATGCTGGCAGCGAGGTCGCCCGGCCCGAAGAAGACGGCATCGACGCCGTCCACCGCTGCGATCTCCTCGCAACGAGCGAGCGCTTCCTTGGTCTCGATCTGGACGATCAGGAAGAGCGACTGGCTCGCCTGCGCCGCATAATCCCTGAAGCGGGTATAGCGGCTGGCCCGGTGCATTGCGGCGATGCCGCGGATGCCGCTCGGCGGATAGCGCAGCGACTGGACGGCGCGGGCAGCCTCTTCCGGCGTCTGCACGAAAGGCAGCATCAGCGTGGCGATTCCGGCGTCTAGATGCTGCTTGATCAGTAGCGGGTCGTTCCAGAGCAGCCGCACGATCGGGATGGTCGGCGTCGCGGCGATGGCGCGGCAATGCGCCATCGCGTCATGCAGCGAGACCGGCGCGTGCTCGCCGTCGACCAGCAGCCAGTCATAGCCCGACCAGCCGAGCGCTTCCGTCGCGTCGACCGAGTTCAGCATCGACCAGATGCCGACGAGCGGGCGGCCCTGGCGCATTGCTTCGCGAAAGGGATTTGGCCGGGTAGCGTGGCTGTCGCTGGCGGTCATCGGCGTCTCTCCCGGAGATGGCGAGGTCTGGTCGGTGGGCGTGAAAAAGCTGGCGCGTGGCCGTCGGCGCGGTTTAAGCCGGCCTGAGGACGAGCCGGAGTGCTAAAGCCATGGCCTACCCGTCGGATGAGGTCGTCATCACCGCTGTCAGGGCGGTGGCCGTGCGGGCGCCGATCGAGACGCATGTCCGGACCTCCTTCGGCATCATGCGTGATCGGCCGGCCGTCTTCGTCGAGGTCGAGGACGACAGTGGCAATCGCGGCCTCGGCGAGATCTGGTGCAATTTTCCCTCGGTCGGCGCCGAGCACCGGGCTCGCCTCGTGCTGGAGACGGCTGGGCCGCTGCTCCAGCAACTCTCGCCGCTGCCGGTTGGCGAGGTCTTTGCGCGGCTGATGGACAAGCTGCATGTGCTCGCCATCCAGTCCGGCGAATGGGGGCCACTGCGCCAAGTCTGCGCCGGGCTCGACATCGCCTGCCATGATCTGGCGGCGCGGCGCGCCGGGCTGCCGCTCTATGCCTATCTCGACGGGCAGGCTTCCGGCTCGGTCGGCGCCTATGCCAGCGGCATCGGCCCGGAAGCGCCGGCTGAGGTCGCGGCACGCGAGCTGGCGCGAGGGCATGAGAGCTTCAAGCTGAAGGTCGGCTTCGGCATGGAGACCGATAGGCGCTCGCTCGACGCGATCCGCGGCGCGATCGGCGATCGCCGCCTGATGATCGATGCCAACCAGGGCTGGAACCTCGACCAGGCGATCTTGCATGGCAGGCACTTCGCCGATTATCGGCTCGACTGGCTGGAGGAGCCCTTGCGGGCCGACCGCCCGCTTGAGGAATGGCGCGCCCTGTCTGAGGCGATGCCGATCGCGATCGCGGCCGGCGAGAACATGAACGCGCCTGCGGAATTCGAGGCCGCCATCGCTTCTAGGCTCTTCCGTTTCCTGCAGCCGGACGCGGCGAAATGGGGCGGCCTTAGTGGCTGCCTGGCGGTGGCGAGAGCGGCACGCGCGGCCGGCCTGACCTACTGCCCGCATTATCTCGGCGGCGGCATCGGCTTGCTCGCCTCGGCCCATCTGCTGGCGGCGGCGGGCGGAGAGGGCCTGCTGGAGATCGACACGAACCCCAACCCGCTGCGCGACAACCTGATCGCCGGTCTGATGCCGCTCTCCGGTGGCCGGGTGACGCTGAGCGAGCGGCCGGGCATCGGCCTTTCCGGCGATCTGGACGGCATCGTCGCGCGCGCAGCTTAGGGGAGGGCTCACGTGCTGCCCCGCCTCACCAGCTCGAAGCCGAGGTCATGGACGCCACCGGTCGGCAGATTGCCGGCGATGCGCTCGCGCAGGACCTCGGCGATCTTGAGGCCGATCGCCCGCCGCGGCAGGCTGACCGTGCTGAGGCCGGGCTCGCAGGCGGCGGCGAAGTCGACATCGCCGACGCCGCAGATCTTCAGCCGCTCAGGAACGGACCAGCCCAGCCGCTGTGCCTCGAACAGGGCGCCGAGCGCGACGATATCGTTGGTGCAGAGCACGGCGTCGACATCGGGATGCGCCGACATCAGCTCGGCGAAGGCCTTGGCGCCTCTGACGGAAGTCGGCAGGCCGGGAAGCTGCACCTCGGCCGGGGCCTCGTAGCCGACGCTGAGCGCCGTCTCGAAGAAGCCGGCACGCCGGGCGTCGGCGCGATAGTCGCGCTGGTGCATCGCGCCGACGAAGCCGAGCCGCCTGGCTCCGCGCTCCTTGAAATGCCGGGCGACCGCGACGCCGATGTCGCGCTGGGAAAAGCCGATCGCGGTGTCGATCGGATTGTCCGTAAGTTCCCACATCTCGACGATCGGCACGTCGGTGTCGAGCAGAGCGCGCATCGCGCCGCGGCTGTGTCGGCAGCCGGTGACGACCAGTGCGGCCGGCGACCAGGCCAGCATCGAGGTGATCAGCCGCTCCTCGGTCTCCAGCTCGTAATGGCTGTTGCCGATCAGGAGCTGATAGCCGGCGCCGGCCAACCCCTCCTCGATCGCTTCGAGCGTCACCGAGAAGAAGGCGTTGATCATCGAGGGGATGATCACGCCGATCGTCTTGCTGCGCGCGCTGGCGAGCGCGCCGGCCATCAGGTTCGGCCGATAGGAGAGATGCTCGACCGCCGCGGCGATCTTGCCGCGAACCTCCGGCGAGACGAGCTCGGGCTGGCGCAGAGCGCGCGAGACGGTCGCGGTCGAGACGCCGGCGATGCGGGCGACATCCGCCATGCGCGGGCGCGCTGTGCCGGAGCGCTCGCGCAGGCCGGGGGCGGATTTCGTTCCGTCGGCGCCCTTGCCGCCCTTCATCAGAAGATGCCCGGCTCGGCCGTCGGCGGGCCATGTTCCAGAAAATCGAAGTCGCAGCCCTTGTCGGCCTGGGTCACCGTGCGCTGGAACAGCATGCCGTAGCCGCGGCCATAAAGCGGCGGCGGCTGCTTCCAGGCGGCGCGGCGGCGATCGAGCTCGGCCTCGTCGACCAGCATGTCCAAACGCCGGTTCGGCACGTCGAGCACGATCTCGTCGCCGGTCTGGACCAGGGCGAGAGGCCCGCCGACATGCGATTCCGGCGCGACGTGCAGGACGCAGGTGCCGTAGTGGGTGCCGCTCATGCGTGCATCGGAGATGCGGACCATGTCGCGCACGCCCTTGGCGAGCAGCTTCTTCGGCAATGCGAGCGCTCCCCATTCCGGCATGCCGGGCGCGCCTACAGGACCGGCGCCACGCAGGATGAGCACGCTGGTCTCGTCGACATCGAGATCGGGATCCTCGACGCCTCTGGCGAGGGCGGCGGGGCCGTCGAAGACGACCGCCCGGCCGCGATGGACCAGCAGTTCCGGCGTCGCGGCCGACGGTTTGATGACAGCGCCGTTCGGGGCGAGATTGCCGCGCAGCACGGCAATGGCGGGCATCGCGCCGACCGGGTTGGAGAGCGGGCGGATGATGTCCTCGTCGACGATCCGCGTCCGCTCCAGCGCCTCGGCCAAGGTCTCGCCGAGGACATTGCGGGCGGACAGGTCGAGCCGGTCCGTCAGCCGCGACATCAGCCCACCGAGGCCGCCGGCGAAGTAGAAATCCTCCATCAGGAAGTTCCCGGCCGGGAAGATGTTGGCCAGGATCGGCGTCTGCCGGGCGATCGCGTCGAAATCGTCGAGCGAGATCGACAGGCCGGCGCGCCGCGCCATGGCGATGAGATGGATCGCCGCATTGGTCGAGCCCGACAGGGCGACGTCGACATGCAGCGCATTGCGCACCGAGCCCTGCGTCAGAATCTGCGAGGGCTTGAGGTCCTCCCAGACCATCTCGACGATCCGCTCGCCACAGGCGGAAGCCATGCGGGTATGAGCCGAATCCATGGCAGGAATGCTGGAAGCGAACGGCAATGTCAGCCCGAGCGCATCGGCGATCGCGGTCATCGTCGAGGCCGTGCCCATGGTGTTGCAGGTGCCGGGCGAGCGCGTCGAGATGCCCTCGATCTCGACCAGCTCGCTCTCGCTGAGCTTCCCGGCCCGGTACTCGTTCCAGTATTTCATGGTGTGCGTGCCGGCGCCGACGCGCGTGCCGCGCCAGCTGCTGTTGAGCATCGGGCCGGCCGGACAGAAGATCGCCGGCAGGTCCATGCTGAGCGCGCCCATCAGCAGGCCGGGCGTGGTCTTGTCGCAGCCGCCGAGCAGCACGGCGCCGTCGATCGGGTGCTGACGCAGCAGCTCCTCCGCCTCCATGGCGAGGAGGTTGCGGTAGAGCATGGTGGTCGGCTTCACCATGACCTCGCCGAGCGACAGGGCCGGCAGTTCGACCGGATGGCCACTAGCGCGGATGATCCCACGCTTCACCGCCTCGGCGCGCTCGCGCAGATGAGCGTGGCAGGGCGAGAGATCGCTCCAGGTGTTCAGGATCGCGATCACCGGCCGGCCCATGAACTCCTCGCGGCGCAGGCCCATCTGCTGCATGCGCTGGCGATGGGCGAAAGCGCGCATGCCTTCAGCCGAATACCAGCGCGCGCTGCGCAATTCTTCCGGGCGGCGGGACGGCAACGGCGGCAACTCCTTGGTGGGGCGATGCGTTAGATGACATCGCTTTCATGACCCTGTCAATCGAACGAAAGGCACTGGAAGTTGCATAAAAAAGGGAAATTATCGCCGATGTGAACGCGCCTTGACCGAGAAAATGTAACCGCTATCATCGCTATCGAAGCTTGCCCGGAGAGGCGAGGCGCCAGATCATTTCAGGGAGGGCGGCATGGACCGCAGAACACTCATCAAGAGCGGCCTGGCTGCGGCGGGAACGGTCGCGATGCCGGCCTATCTGCGGGCGCAGTCTAACCGCAAGCTCAGTATCCTGACCTGGAACATCGCCGACCAGGAGGCGCTGTTCAAAGAGGAGTTCGCCGACTTCAAGGCGCAGAATCCGGGCGTCGAGATCGAATGGCTCGACAAGAAGGGGCCGGAGCTGCCGGCCTTCTACCAGACGCAGCTCGTCGCCGGCACGGCTCCCGACATCATCGACCTGCAGGGCATGATCTGGGTGGAGTGGGCGGCGAACGGCGCCCTGCTCGACCTGACGCCCTATATGCAGAAGGAGCCTGACGTCGCCAAGCTCTACAACCAGGATTACCTGGCGAGCTTCGTCTACGACAAGAAGAACTATGTGGTTCCCTTCTACATCGCCAAGACGTTGCTGTTCTACAACAAGACGATGTTCAAGGAGGCGGGCCTCGCGGACGCGCCGAAGTCATTCGACGAGATCGTCAATTTCAGCCAGGCGATGGCGAAGGGCGAGAAGACCGGCTTCCTGACGCTGAACTTCGACTGGCTGTATTGGCCGCTGATGCAGATGAACGGCGTCGAGCTGCTGAAGCCGGACATGAAGACGCCGGCCTTCAACACGCCGAAGACGATCGAGGTGCTCGAGAAGCTGGCCAAGGCGACGGCCTCGGGCGGGATCAACAAGATCGCCTGGACCGGGCGCTGGGTCGAGCCAAACGGCGCCTTCGCCTCCGGCAATGTCGGCATGCTGCAGGCCCATTCGGCCTCTTATTTCTTCGTCAAGGGTCAGGCGCCCTGGGTCAATCCCGATACGCTGGGCGCAGCTCAGAATCCCGGCAACTGGTCGACGCCGACCAATCACGGCTTCGCCATCTCGAAATCGTCGAAGAATCCGGACCTCGCCTGGGCCCTGGTCAAGCACATGACCGGCAACAAATGGGCGACCGAGTTTTCGGTGCGCCGACGTATCCTCACCGGCAACCTCGCTGCCGACAAGGTCGGGCTGGATAAGGTCAAGGCCGAGGATCCGCTGGCCCATGCCGTGCTGCTGACCCAGCTCGAGCACACCGACAAGATGTGCGGCAACTGGCCCCTGCCGAACGATGCGCAGGTCAAGGATGCCTTCTGGGCCGAGATCCAGAACGCCGTCCTCGGCCGCAAGGACGCCAAGACGGCGATGGCGGATGCAGAGCGCGCGGTCACGCGCGTCATGCGCCGGTCCTGAGCGGGGAGCGGCGCCGGTTATGGCAATGGCTATGTCCGCCGCGCCCGAACGGCGGCGTACCTCCTTCCTGCGTAGGGCGACGACGCGCCAGGCCATCCTGGTCTGGTGCTTCCTCGCGCCGTCGCTGCTGATCTTCCTGCTCTATCGCATCCTGCCGCTGGCCTGGAACATCATCCTCTCCTTCCAGGCCTGGTCGCCGCTGAAGCCGGCGGTCTTTATCGGCCTAGAGAACTATGAGGAGATGCTGACCGACGAGGTGTTCTGGCAATCGCTCTGGAACACGGTCTTCATCATCCTGTCGGCGCCGGTCGGCATCGCGATGGCGCTCGGCCTCGCCTTGCTGGTCAATTCCAACATCAGCGGCCGCAACATCTACCGCACGCTGATCTTCCTGTCCTATCCCCTGATGACGGTCGCGGTCGCGATCATCTGGCGCTGGATGTATGACGAGCGCGTCGGCCTCTTGAACTATGTCGCGAGGCTGCTGCACCTCACCGACACGCCGATCCCGTTCCTCAATTCGTTCTTCTGGGCGCTGCCCTCGGTCGTCGTCGCCAATATCTGGCAGATGCTCGGCTTCTACATGATCATCCTGCTGACCGGGCTACAGAACATCCCGAGCTCGCTGTTCGAGGCGGCCGAGATCGACGGCGCCACTGCCGGCGACCGCTTCTGGCGCATCATCCTGCCGCTGCTGCGCCCCTCGATCTTCCTGTGCTTCGTCATCGGCATGCTGAACTCGGTGACCAGCTTCGACCTGGTCTATGTCATGACCGGCGGCGGCCCTGGCCGCGCTACCGAGATCCTCGTCACCTACATCTACAAGCTCGGCTTCGTGCAGACGCGCTTCGACTATGCGGCTGCAGTGACGGTCGTGTTCTTCGTCTTCCTGATCACGGTCGCCTGGGCGGCGAACCGGCTCTCCGGCGGCAATGCCGGCGCGAGGGACATGGAATGATGCGCCGTTCGCCGACCTGGCCGATCCACCTCGCCCTGATGGCGGTGTGCTTCGTGATGCTGGTGCCCTTCTACTGGGTGCTGAAGACTTCCGTCTCGGGCGAGAACATCTTCACTTTTCCGCCCAGCATCATCCCGCGCAACCCGCATCTCTTCTATTATGTCGATGTCTGGTACGCGATCCCGTTCGCCCGCTACTTCCTGAACAGCGTCATCGTTTCGGTCATCACCATCGCCGCCAATGTGGTCTTCAACGCGATGGCGGGCTATGCGCTGACCCGCGATTTCCGGGGCAAGGGCTTCATCCTGATCCTGTTCCTGTCCTGCATGATGGTGCCGTTCCAGGCGACGATCATCCCGGCCTATCTGATCACCGGCCAGCTCGGGCTGCTAAATTCCTATGTCGGCCTGGCCCTGCCGCAGTTCTCGACGATCATCTGCATCTTCGTGTTCAAGGCGAGCTTCGATGCGATCCCGGGCTCGCTGATCGACGCGGCCAAGGTCGACGGCCTGCCGGAATGGCGCATCGTCTGGACGATCATGCTGCCGCTGGCCAAGTCTGCCATGGCGACGAACGTGATCCTCTCCTTCATCTGGTCCTGGAACAATTTTCTCTGGCCGCTGATCATGACGCGGACGCCGGAAATGCAGACGCTGCCGCTCGGGCTGGCGCGCTTCCTGTCCTATCAGGAGGATACGACCGGGGCGCTCTACGCCTTCTGCATCATGGTGCTCGCACCCGGTATCCTGCTCTTCCTGCTGGCGCAGAAGGAGTTCATCCAAGGCCTCACCTCCGGCGCGACGAAGGGCTAGGCGATGGAAGCTTACTCCGCCTATCGTGCGAGGGGCTGGAGGAAGTGGCTGCTCAACCGCTTCGTCCTGGTCCCTGCTGCCATCCTCGCCGTCGCGGCCGCCTGGAACCTCTATGCCTCGACCCATGATGACGGGCTCGTCACCGGGCAGGTGCTGGATGCGCAGGGCAAACCGGTCGAAGGCGCCGACGTCACGCTCTGGGTCTTCAGCTTCACCACCTTCGCCGAGAACCGCAGCGTCAAGACAGGCGCTGACGGCAGCTTCCGCATCACCGGAAATCCCTCGCACCATATCCAGCTCAGCGCGGTGAAGCCGGGTATCGGCTCCTCCCAGCGCATCCCGATCCGGCTCTATTTCCGCTCGCAGAATACCACGCTTGCGGCGCCGCTCATCCTCTCCGGCAAGGCCCGAGGGATGCCGCGGCCCGTCGTCCTGCTCGATCCGCATCCGCGACGGGCCGGCTCGATCTTCGATCCCGGGCAGATGCGCCGGCTGCATGCGCTGGCGGACGTGGTGACCGAGGACATCGACGGGCGGTTGCCCGCGGCGCTGGTGGAGGCCGCTCTGCCGCGCATCAGTGCCGTGCTCGGGCAGACCGACCTGCCGGCCGAGCGGATCGCGCGGGCGCCGCGCTTGCGGGCGGTGATCAATGTCGAGGGCAATTTCCTGCCCAATGTCGATGCCGGCGCCTGCGCCGCGCGGGGCATCGAGATCCTGTCCGTCGCGCCGGTCTTCGCCGTGCCGGTGGCGGAGATGGCGCTGGGCCTGGCGCTCGATCTGGCCCGCGGCATCACCGCCGGAGACCGCGCCATGCGCGAGGGCAAGGAGGCCTATGGGCGCTTTGGCTGCGCCGGCTCTGTCCTGCTGTCGCGGGCGCGGATCGGGCTGGTCGGCTTCGGCAATCTCGGCCGGGCGCTGCGTCGGTTGCTCGAGGGCTTCCGGCCGGAGATCCTGGTCCATGATCCCTGGCTTCCGGCCTCGGCGATTGCGGATGAGGGCTGCCGGGCCTGCGGGCTCGACGAATTGCTGGAGACCAGCGACGTCGTCTTCCTGCTTGCCGGAGCAACGAGGGACAATCCCGGCTTCATCGACGCGGAGGCGCTGGCGAAGATGCGCGACGGCGCCATCCTTGTGCTGGCGAGCCGCGCCGCCATCGTCGACTTTCCCGCTCTGCTCGCCGAGGCAGGGCGCCTGCGGATCGCGACCGACGTCTTCCCGCAGGAGCCGGTGCCGGCCGATGATCCGGTCCGCCGTTCGCAGATGCTGCTGTCCTCGCATCGGGCCGGCGGCATCCCCGCGGCTTTCCAAGACATGGGCGAGCGCGTGCTCGACGATCTCGGCCTGGTCCTGCGTGGCCTCCCGCCGATGCGGTTGCAGCGCGCCAATCTGCAGACGATGGCGCTGATGCGCAGCACCCCCGGGCGGGAAGGGGCGATGCCGAAGCCCGCCGGCGCAGCCTAGATCGTCACCCCGCGAACATCGGCTCCGGCAGGCCCTTCACCCCGAGCCCGCGGATGGCGAAGAGGTTCCCGGCCTGCGGCATACGCGCTCGCTCCTCCTCGCTCAGCATCGAGGCGGCGCTGGTGACGTAGAGCACGTCGAGCTTGTCGCCGCCAAAGGTGCACATGGTCGGATGCTTGACCGGCATGTCGATCAGCCGGTCGAAGCGCCCCTTCGGATCGACCCGGGCGATCTTGCCGCCATGGACCAGCGCGCACCAGTAGAAGCCCTCGGCGTCGACCGTCGCGCCATCGCAGCGCCCCTCGATGTCGCGGGTGGAGAAGAAGACGCGGCGGTTCGAGATCGCGCCGCTATCGATGTCGAAATCATAGGCGAAGACGGTCTCGCCCCGCGAATCCGCGAAGTACATGGTGCGGTCGTCGGGCGAGAAGGCAATGCCGTTGGAGACGATGAAGCCCTGATCCATGCGGTGGGCGCTGAGATCGGGATCGAGCCGATAGAGTGCGCCATTCGGGTCCCTCAGCGCGCCGTCGCGCGAGCCGCACCAGAAGCGGCCGCGCCTGTCGCATTTGCCGTCGTTGAGAACGTTGGCGGGCTTCTCGGGCTCGGGATCGACCAGCGGCGTCACCGCGCCGGTTGCGAGATCGACCGTGGCGAAGCCGGTCTGCAGCGAGGCGATCAGCCCGCCGCTGCGCCGGATGGCGAAGGAGCCGACGATCGCCGGCATCGACCAGGTGGCCAATCCCTCCGCCGGATGCCAGCGATGGATCGCCGGCCGGAGCGCATCGACGAAATAGAGCGCGCCTTCGCCGCCATGCCAGCATGGGCCTTCTCCGAGAGCGAAGGGGCCGGGCAGGACGGTCTCGATCTCGGGCTTCATCGTCGTCACCAGGGCAAGGGCTGATCGTGATAGGTCTGGAAGATGCCGGTGTGGTGCCGACCAGCGCGGTGGATCACGCCGCGCATGCCGGCGACGCTTTCCTCGACCGGCACGCGCCCGCCCGGTTCGGTCGCGGCCCAGCCCGGATGCAGGGCGATGACGCTGATATGGCGCGGTGCCAGATCGACCGCGAGGCCCTTGACCAGCATGTTCAGCCCCGCCTTGCTCGAGCGATAGGCATAGGAGCCGCCGCTCTGGTTCAGCGTGATCGAGCCCATGCGGCTGGAGACGAAGGCCATCATCTTCAGTTCGCTCGCCGCGACGTTCTCGACCAGGGTCTCGACCAGTTTCATCGGGCCGATCAGGTTGGTTTCGAGGATGCGGCGCCAATTGGCGTAATCGGTCTCGCCGAAGGGCGGGTGCGGCCGGCCGATGCCGGCATTGTTGAGGAGGATGTCGACCGGGCGCCCGCCGAGCGAGGCGGCGAAGGCGGCGATGCCGGCATGGTCGGTCATGTCGAGCTTCTGGACCTCGACATCCCCGACGATCGCACGGGTCTCGTGGGCGGTATCGGGGGAGAGGCAGGTCGCGTATACCTTGTGCCCTTCTGCCGCGTATTGCCGGGCGAACTCGACGCCGAGGCCAGTGTCGCAGCCGGTGATGACGATCGTTGCCATGTGATTCCGCTAGAGGCTGGAGGCGAGGGGCGTGGAGGCACCGCCGGCGGCAGAGCTTTCGAGGCAAGCCATGACGAAGGCGAGCCCGGCGACGCCGTCCTCGATCGAGGGCGTCAGCCTTGCCATGTCCGTGACGGGGGCGAGGCCGCGCCGCGCCAGGATGAGATCGGCGAAGCCACTATAGAGATTGGCGATCGCCTCGATCAGCCCCTCGGGATGGCCAGGGCGCGACAGCCGGGTCGCATCGCGCGCAGCCGGCGAGAGGTCCGGCCGGCCCGCACCGGTCACGATGATGTCGCCGTTGAGTCGCCCCAGCTGCAGTTCGTTGGGCGCGCCATGGCTCCAGGCGAGATAGCCCGTCTCTCCGAAAATCCGGATGGTGAAGAGATTTGACGCACCGGCCGCGGCGTTGCTGAGCTCGATCCGGCCACGGGCGCCGCCTGCCTGCCGGAAGCGGATCTGCGCGACGTCGTGGACCTTGCGGCCGGGCACCAGCGTGCCGACCTCGGCCGAGACCGATGCCATCGGCTCGCCGGTGACGAAGCCGACGAGATGATGGGCATGGGTGCCGATATCGCCGAGGATAAGCGAGGGGCCGCTGATCTCGGGGTTGAGCCGCCAGCGCGCCGCGCCCTCGGGCGTCGCCTCGACCAGCGTCGCATTGCCGCCGGCGAGGTAGTCGATCTGAATGAGGCGCACGGCGCCGATCTGCCCGGCCAGAATGCGCGCGCGCATCTCGCGCAGCATCGGGTAGCCGGAATAGGTGTGGGTCAGCGCGACGGCGACGCCGCTCTGGCGCGCCACCACGGCGAGCTCGCGGGCCTCGCCGAGATCGTTGCACAGCGGCTTCTCGACCATGACGTCGAGCCCGGCCGCGAAGGCCGCCTTGCAATAGGCGGTGTGACTGTCGTTCGGCGTGATGATGGCGAGCGCCTCGACGCCGTCCACGCGCGCCTTCTCCCGCACCAGCAATTCGTCCAGCGAGCCGTAGCACCGCTCCTCGGCGAAGCCGATGGCGACCCCTTCGCGAAGCGAGCGCTCCGGCTTCGACGACATCATGCCGGCGACGAGGGTGAAGCGGCCGTCGAGCGCGGCGGCCATGCGATGGGCCGGGCCGATCATCGAGGGCGGGGCGCCGCCGAGGATGCCCAGGCGGATCGGCCGCCCGAGGGCGGCCAGGACAGGATTGCCTTCGCTCATGGTTTCAGCCCCAGAATGCGGTCGAGCTCGTCAGGCGGCGCGGCGCGGCGCATGCTTGCGTCGAAGTAGCGCTGCGTGGTCTGGATGATGTGGTCGGCGATGAAGCGTGCGCCTTCGCGGGCGCCGTCGAAGGCGTTCTTCAGGCAGCATTCCCATTCCAGCACGGCCCAGCCGTCATAGCCGTAGCGGGTCAAGCTGCTGAAGATGCCGGGAAAGTCGATGTCGCCGTCGCCCGGGCTGCGAAAACGGCCGGGACGGTCGATCCAGTCGCCATAGCCGCCATAGACGCCGCGATCCGGGCTCGGGCGGAATTCGGCGTCCTTGACGTGAAAGGCAGCGATCCGCGTGTGCCAGCGGTCGATGAAGCCGAGATAGTCGAGATGCTGCAGCCGGAGATGGCTGGGATCGTAGAGCAGCCTGGCGCGGGGATGGTGGTCGACGCGGTCGAGGAAGGCGGCGAAGGTCGCGCCGTCGTGCAGATCCTGGCCCGGGTGGAGCTCGAAACAGATGTCGACGCCGAGGCTGTCAGCGTAATCGAGCAGCGGTCGCCAGCGCGCCGCCAGCGCCGCAAAGCCGCGCTCGATCAGGCCGGGCGGGGCTGGTGGATAGGGGTAGAAGAACGGCCAGAGCAGGCTGCCGGAGAAGGTCGCGAGCTTGCCGGCGCCGATGCGGGCCGCGAGCGTGATTGAGCGTCGAAGCTCTTGTTCTGCCCATTGTTGGCGCGCGGCCGGATCGCCGCGCAGCAGAGCAGGCGCAAACGTGTCCATGACCCCGTCATAGGCCGGATGGACCGCCAGGAGCTGGCCGGCGCGATGCGCCGTGATCTCGCTCACCGCCAGGCCGTGGCGCTCGATGGCCGCGTGCCAGCCATCGATGTAACCGCTCTCTTCGAGGCGCTCGGTGTCGACGATCGCCCTGTCGTGGACCGGCACCTGCAGCGCCCTGAAACCGTTCTGCGCCGCGAAGCCGGAAACGCCGTCGATATCGGAGAAGAACGGCGCCGAACCGAGATATTGGGCGATGAACAGGCCGGGGCCGCGAATGGTCTTCAACGGCGTCACATCCCGATGCCTTGCCATGCAGGCCGGAATGATAGCGCTTACACCAAGGAGGGCAAGCGCGTTGATCGCGGTTCCCTGGTCGTGCCGCGGAGAGGCCGCGGCCGGCTCAGGCCGCGCAGGCCACGGCCGGTCCGCCTCCGGCCATCGCCCGTTCGCGCGGCATGGCGAGAACGTGGCTGCCCATCGTCTGTGGCGCGAAGGAGACGGCGAGCCTGGCCGCATCGAGCAGCTTGGCGAGGTCGATGCCGGTATCCACGCCCATGCGCTCGAACATGTAGACCAGATCCTCGCTGGCGATGTTGCCGGTCGCGCCGGGCGCGAAGGGGCAGCCGCCGAGCCCGCCGGCGGCGCCGTCGAAGGAGCGGATGCCGGCATGGTAGGCGGCAAGGGTGTTGGCGATGCCAAAGCCGGCGGTGTCGTGGCCGTGGAACGACCAGCGCGTGGTCGGGTAGGCGGCGAGCGCGCGCTGCGCCATGCGCCCGACATGGTCGGGCAGGGCCATGCCGGTGGTGTCGGCCAGCGTCAGCTCGATGTCACCGCGGATCTTGGCGACCTCGCCGATCGTCCTGAACACGGCGTCCTCGTCCATCGTGCCTTCGAACGGGCAATGGAACGTCGTCGCCAGCCCGACCCGGATGGTCAGCCGGCCATCGGGGTCGACCTCGGCCAGCGTCGCCTTCAGGTCCTCGATCGAGGCCGCGGTCGGGCGCCGGACATTGCTCATGTTGTGGGCGTCGGACATCGAGATCACGAAGACCAGCTCGTCGATGCCGGCGGCGATGGCGCGGCGCGCGCCCTTGCCATTCGGCACAAGCGCCACCTTGTGCAGGCCGGGCAGCGGCCCCATGCGCGCGACGACCTCGTCCATATCGGCCATTTGCGGGATCGCCTTGGGGCTGACGAAGGAGCCGATCTCCATCCGCGTCACGCCGGCATCGACCAGCTTGTGGATCAGCTGCAGCTTCGACTCGGTCGGCACGAAGGCGGCGATGTTCTGCAGGCCGTCCCGCGGCGCGACCTCGACGATTTCGACACTCGCCATGATGTTCCTCCCGGCAATGGGCACGCTTCGCGCATGCCACCTTCGGGCAAGAGACTTAGAGAGCGGCGCGGCTGGCGACCATTATCGATTGGGAAGCGAGCCCTTCGTCGTCGGCAAATGCAGCGGCACCGGGTTCGGCCCGCGCAGATGGTTCAGCAGCAGCTTGGCCGACGCCGTCAGCTTCGGCTCGTCGCGCGTGCAGATCATCAGCCGCCGCACCGACCAGCGATCGGAAAAGGGCACGCTGCGCAGCCGCTCGTTCGAGCCGTAGATGCGCGCGATCCCGGCGGGCACGATGGTGACGCCGAAGCCATAGAGCACCATCTGCACCGCGGCCGTGAAGGTCACCACCTCGATTCGGTTGGTGATCCGCACCTCGGCCTCGGCGGCCGAATTCACCACCAGGACCTGCAGCGAGGAGCCGGTTTCCAGGCTGATGAAGTCGTAGCCGGCGAGGTCCGGCAGCGTGATCGAATCGCGTGCAGCCAGCGGATGCTCGGCCGGCATGAGTGCTACGAGGGGATCGCGCTTGTACTCGTAGATCTGCAGCCCGTCCGGCAGCTGCGAGTGCTCGGCGAAGATGCCGATGTCGCCGAGCCCGTCCTGCATAGACTGGATCACGTTCGGGCTCGTCTCCTCGCGCAGCACCACCTTGATCTTGGGGTAGGCGGCACGGAAGGCGGCGAGTTCATGCGGCAGGTGCTGCACGGCGGCCGACTGGTGCGCATGGATGCGCGCCTGCCCTTCTTCCCCGGCGCTGAACACGCTGAGCTCGGCCGCCATGCGGTTGACGTCATCGAACAGCCCGGCGGTATGCCGCGCGAGGGCCTCGCCGGCGGGTGTCGCCGTCATCCCGCGGGCGTGGCGGTAGAACAGGGGTGCGCCGATTTCGAGCTCGAGATCCTGGATGCGCTTGCTGATCGCCGAGGGCGCGATGTGTTCGCGTTCGGCCGCCTTGGTCATGTTGCCCTGCCGGTAGACGGCGAGGAACATGCGTAGCGTGGTGAGATCCGGCCGGAAATTCATGCCTGGTCCCGTTCCTTTGGCCGTGTGTTCACGGAATGAGAACGCGGGCGTTCCGATTCACGACTATTCGCCGGCACCACTTCGAATAGGCTCGCACCTCAACGCCGCAACGAACAGCGGCGAAGCACCATAATGCGGCTCCGTCACCCCGCGGTAGCCGTCTAGGGTCAGGTCACGTCTGCAGGGAGTCACGATGCTTTCCGTCGATACCAGCACGCTCACCTTTGTGGGCGAGGGGCTTTCGCGCCCCGAATGCGTCATGGCGACCCGCTCCGGCGACTTGTTCATGCCCGACAAGCGCGGCGGCATCGCTGTCATCCGGGCGGATGGCAAGACCGAGTTGATCAGGGCGAAGAACGGCCCCGAAGGTTTCCTGCCCAACGGTTTTGCGGTGATGCCCGACCGCAGCTTCCTGATCGCCGATCTCGGCCCCGAAGGCGGCGTCTGGCACATGGCGCCGGACGGCACCATGACTCCCAGGCTGATGGAGATCGACGGACGTCATCTCGAGCCGACCAATTTCGTCGGGCTCGACGCCAAGGGCCGGATCTGGGTCTCCGTCTCGACCAAGCTGATCCCGCGCGAGCAGTCGATGAAGAAGGGCCATGCCGACGGCTACCTCATCCTGATCGACGACAAGGGCGCCCGGGTCGTGGCCGACGGCATCGGCTTCACCAATGAGGCGATCGTCGATCCCAGCGGCGAATGGCTCTATGTCAACGAGACCATCGCCCGGCGCACCAGCCGCTATCCGATCAAGAGCGATGGCTCGCTCGGTCCGCGCGAGACCTTCGCGCAATACGGCGCAGCCAGCTTCCCTGACGGCTTTGCCTTCGATGCGGAAGGGGCGGTCTGGACCGTGACCGTCGTCTCGAACCGCGTCATCCGCACCACGCTGGACGGCGTCCAGCAGGTCATCTTCGAGGACAGCGACGCCGGCGACAATGCCGCCGCCGAGGCCGCCTTCCAGGATGGCACCTATACCCGAGCCCATCTCGACATGGGCGGGCGGCGACCCGCCGGCAATCTCTCCGGCATCTCCTTCGGCGGGCCGGATCTGAAGACCGTCTATCTCGGCTCGCTCTTCGCGCCGCATCTGGCGAGCTTCCGCTCGCCGATCGCCGGCGCCCCGCCGGTGCATTGGGAGTTCTGAGGGCCTGCCGTCGTCATCGTCTGGCAGGGCGTGACGAGACCAACAGCAAGAAACGGGACAGGGGCAACGAACCCCGCCGATATGAGGGAGGAAGACAATGAACGGGATCGATCGCCGGACCCTGATGGGCGGCGCGCTTCTCGGCGGGGCTGGCGCCGCCGGCATGCCCAGCATCGCGCGGGCGCAGTCCAAGCAGCTCAAGATCGCGACCATCGCGCTGGTCAACAGCCCATGGCACAAGGCGCTGAACCGCTTCAAGGAGGTTGTCGAGGCGGAGAGCGCTGGCCGCTACACCGTTGCCGTTTACACCGACGGCCAGCTCGGCGACATCGCCCAGCTGCTCTCGGCGATGCAGCTCGGCACCGTCGATTTCTCCTATTTCGGACTGTCCTCGATCTCCTTCGTCCGCGGGGGCGAGGCGTTCAACGTGCTGTACGTCCCCTACCTGTTCAAGAACGGCGAGTGGGGCGAGAAGATTCTCAACACCGATCCCGAACTGCTGGGCATGTTCGACAAGATGGCGACGACTGCGGGCGTGCGCGTCTTCGGCGCCTGGGGCCAGCGCTCGCCGCGCGCCATCCAGAGCACGCGCGGGCCGATCATGAAGCCCGAGGACGTCAAGGGACTGCGCTTGCGCATCCCGGCGATCCCGATGCTGCGTGCGACGTTCGACCGGCTCGGCGCCCAGTCCACGCCGATGGGCATGCTGGAGATCTACAGCGCGCTCTCGCGCGGCGCGGTCGACGGTCAGGACAACGGCTTCGATCTCTCGATCCCGCCGCGCTTCCACGAGGCAGCCAAGTTCTGGTCGGCGACCGACCACGTCAACGAGCTCGTCGGCTTCTTCGCTTCCGAGCGTCTCTGGAAGGGGCTGAACGAGACCGACCGCCAAATCTTCCGCAAGGCCTCGAAGGCCGCCGGCGAGGTCACCACCCAACTGACCAAGGAGCTCGATACCGAGGCGATCGACATCCTGAAGAAGGCCGGCTGTACCTATGTCGTCCCTGATCGCGACGCTTTCCGCAAGGCGGTCGCCGGCGTCGAGGACGAGCTCGACGGCAAGATGTGGCCCAAGGGCATGGTCGCCCGTCTGCGCACGCTGCAGGGCGCCTGATGGCTGTCTCGGACGCCGGGGCAGGAGGGCGGATCGCTGCGCCCGTCCGCGGGGAGGGGGTACGCATGCTGGTCGTGCCCGTCCGTATCCTAGAGACGCTGGTCAAGGTTCTGGTCGTGCTGGCGCTCGTCGTGGTGCTGACCTTCACCGTCGGCCAGGTGGCGGACCGCTACGTGCTGAAGACGCAGTTCGACGCGCATGACCAGATCGCCCGCATCGGCATGGTCTGGATGGCCTTCCTCGGCTTCGCGCTTGGCGTCCGCGACCGCATGAACATCAGGATCGAGGTGATCCAGCATTTCCTGCCGGAGAGGGCCCGGCGTGTCGCCGGCGTCTTCCTGGACGGGGTGATGCTGCTCGTCGCGCTCGCCTTGCTGGTCAATGGTTGGCAGCTGCTGGAGGTGGGCTCGTTCCAGGCGATCATGGGCACGCCCTTCTACTACGACGTCATGTACGGGGCGCTGCTCGCCGGGCTCGTCCTGCTGGTGATCTTTCTCCTGCTGCGCATGGCGGACACGCTGCTGGGCGGCCGGCTCGGCGTCGACACGGTGAGCGACCATGCTGATCATCATTAGCACGCTCGTCTTCTTCGGCCTGCTTGTCGCCGGGCTCGACGTCGGCTTCGCCATGATCCTGGCCGCGATGATCGGCATGCTCATGCATGGCGGCATCGACCTGGTCATGGCCCCGCTCACGGTGGTCTCCGGGGTCGACAGCGCCGCGCTGATCACCGTGCCGCTCTTCGTCCTGGCCGGCGAGATCATGAACCGCGGCGGCGTCACGCGCCGCCTGATCGAATGGTCGACCGCCATGGTCGGCCACCTGCGCGGCAGCCTCTCGCAGGTCGCGCTGATGACCAACCTGATCATGGCCGGCATCTCGGGCTCGGCCGTCGCGGACGCCACGGCGACCGGCGGCATCCTGATCCCGGCGATGAAGAAGGAGGGCTACAAGCCCGGCTACGCCGCTGCCGTCATCGCCGCCGGCGCCATGCTCGGGCCGATCCTGCCGCCGTCGATCCCGCTGATCATCTACGCGATCATGGCCAATCTCTCGATCGGCAAGCTGTTCCTGGCCGGCGTCGTGCCCGGGCTGCTGCTCTTCTTCGGCTATATGGCGATCTGCGCCTGGGTCGCGCGGCGGGAGGGCTATGCCGCCAAGGAGGCCGCGACCTGGAGGGAGCGCGCCGTCGCCACGCGCGGTTCGATCTGGGCCCTGCTGGTGCCGGTGCTGATCATCCTCGGCATCCGCTCGGGCTTCATCACGGAAACCGAAGCCGCCGGAGTGATCTGCGTCTACGCGCTGATCGTCGGGCTCGCGATCTATCGCGACCTGAAGATCCGCAGCCTGGGCGAGGTCTTCCTCGCCGCGGGCAAGACCTCGGCGGTCATCCTGTTCCTGCTGGCGGCGGCCGGCCCCTTCTCCTGGCTGCTCAACGAATCGCACATCGCCACGCGCATCTCGCAGGGCATCCTGTCGCTCTCGAGCGATCCCCTGGTGATCCTGCTGATCGTCAACCTCATGCTGTTCGTGGTCGGGATGATCCTGGAGCCGCTGCCGGCGCTGGTCATGTTCGTGCCGACCCTGCTGCCGATCCAGGCGCAGCTCGGCCTCGACCCGATCCAGTTCGCTATGATCGTCGTGCTGAACCTGATGATCGGCATGCTGCATCCGCCGATCGGCCTGCTGCTCTTCGTCACCGGCGCGGTCGGCCGCGTCCCGCTCTGGCCCATCGCCGTCCAGCTCCTGCCCTTCCTCGGCTGGTCCTTGCTGGTGCTGGTGCTGATCTCCGTTTTCCCCGGCATCGTCACCTGGCTGCCGAATTCCTTCTGATCCGCAAGAGGCTGCATAATGCCGTTGACCGGCCTAAGAATCGTCGATCTCACGCGCGTCATCTCCGGCCCGTTCTGCACGATGCTGCTGGCGGATCTGGGCGCCGACGTGATCAAGGTCGAGCCGCCCGAGGGCGATCCGCTCCGCACGCAAGGATCCGGCCGCGACGGGCTGAGCTGGTATTACGCCTCCTTCAACCGCAACAAGCGCTCGGTCGTGCTCGACCTGAAGACCGAGGACGGCAAGCGCGGCCTGGAGCAGCTGCTCGCCACGGCCGATGCCGTGATCGACAATTTCCGGCCCGGCGTGATGGCCAGACTCGGCTTCGGCGAGGAGCGTCTGCAGCTGATCCGGCCGGGCATCGTCGCCTGCTCGATCACCGGCTTCGGCGCCGATGGCCCCTATCGCGACCGGCCGGCCTTCGATTTCATCGCCCAGGCGATGAGCGGCTTCATGAGCGTCAACGGTGCCAAGGACGATCCGCCGCTGCGCTCGGGCTTGCCGATCAGCGATCTGGTCTGCGGCCTCTATGGCGCGCTCGGCGTCACCGCCGCCCTGCTCGGCCGCGAGCGCAATGGCGGGGCCGAGAAGGTCGACGTCAGCCTGACCAATTCGATGGTCAGCCTGCTCGCCTATACCGCCTCGCATTACTTCGCGACGGGCGAAGTGCTGCCCAAGACCGGCAACGACCACCCCATCGCTTCGCCCTACGGCCTGTTCAAGACCCGCGACGGCCAGATCGCGATCGCGCCCAGCGACAACACCTTCTTCGGCCGCCTGATGGATGCACTCGGCCTGCCGGAAGCCAAGAGCAACCCCGAATTCGCCGATAACTTTCGCCGGGTGAAGCATCGCGCGCTGCTGCAACAGCTGGTCGAGGAGAAGCTGCGGGAGCGCGACTCGGCCGAGTGGATCGAGCGGCTCAACGCTGCCGGCGTGCCTTGCGGCCCGATCTACGATCTCGGCGGCGTCTTCTCGGATCCCCAGATCGAGGCGCAGCAGATGGCGATCGACGTGCCGACGCCCGGCCACGGCACGGTTCGTATGGTCGGCTTCCCGATCAAGCTGAGGGACCGCGCCTGCCATGTCCGCCGTCCGCCGCCGCGCTTGGGCGAGCATACGGCCGAGCTCGTCGGCAGCGACCCCAGCCGTTGAGCTGACCCGTCCTAGCCCGCATCTGCATGGCGGCGGCGCGACGCGGGGCTGTCGCCGTCTGCACCGATTCTGGTATGCAAGATCTTGCCGGGTACCGCGCACAGGGTCGTGGCGGTGCGCCAAGGAAAGGTCTGACGATGCTGCTGGGTGTGATTGCCGACGACATGACGGGCGCGACCGACGTCGCCCTGATGCTGAACCGCGCCGGGATGCGCACGGTCCAGGTCATCGGTGCGCCTGCCGCTGGCGCGAAGTTGCCCGAGGCCGACGCTGTCGTCGTCGCGCTGAAGTCGCGCACCAATCCTGTCGCCGAGGCCGTGGCGGATTCGCTGGCGGCCTGCGAGGCGCTGCTCGCGGCCGGTGCGCGGCAAATCCTGTTCAAATACTGCTCGACCTTTGACTCGACGGCCACGGGCAATATCGGCCCGGTGGCGGACGCGCTGATGCAGCGCCTCAACGCCCATCAGGCGATCGTCTGCCCGGCCTTCCCGGCCAATGGCCGCTCGATCTTCCAGGGCTATCTCTTCGTCGGCGAGGTGCCGCTGCATGAGAGCTCGATGAAGGACCACCCGCTGACGCCGATGCGGGACTCCAACCTGATGCGGCTGATGGGCGCGCAGACCGCACACAAGGTCGGGCTCGCCTCTTATGCTTCCGTCAACCAGGGCGCCGCCGCCGTGCGCAAGCGCCTGGCCGAACTGGCGGCGGACGGCGTGCGCTATGTCGTCACCGACGCGCTCGACAATGGCCATCTGATGGTGCTCGGCGAGGCGATTTCGGACCATGTCCTGCTCACCGGCGGCTCCGGCATCGCCATGGGCCTGCCCGAGAACTTCCGCAAGGCGGGGCTGCTGCCCTGGCGCGAGACCGCGACGCATCTGGCCGCGCCGGCCGGCCGCGCCGGCATCATCTCCGGCAGCTGCTCGACCGCGACGCGCGGCCAGATCAAGGCGGCGCTCGCGGTCGGTATCCCGGCGCTGAAGGTCGATCCCCTGGCGCTGGCCGGCGGCCAGCAGACGGCGAAGGACCTGGCGGAATGGGCCCTGGCGCAGCCGGCGGACAAGCCCTTCCTTGTCTATTCCAGTGACGACCCGGCCGAGGTCGCGTCGGTGCAGGACAAGCTCGGCCGCGACAAGGCCGGCGAGATCGTCGAGCATGCTTTCGCCGAGGTTGCGCGGCTGCTGCATGCGGGCGGCGTCACCCGCCTCCTGGTGGCCGGCGGCGAGACCTCCGGTGCGGTCGTGCAGGGCCTTGCCGTTCGCACGCTCGAGATCGGCCCGGAGATCGATCCCGGCGTGCCCTGGACCCGCGTCGTCGACGGCCCGGACATGGTGGTGGCGCTGAAGTCGGGGAATTTCGGCGCGCCCGATTTCTTCCTCAAGGCCTGGGCGCTGCTGAAGTAGCGCGCTCGTGTCGCGGCGCTGCGCGTTTGCACTGCGGCAAACTCGTATAGGATGGCGCTGGTAGCAGGCTTTCGGGGGTTCAGATGGCGTTTCTTGGCGATCTCCTGACCAGCGTCGCCGATCGCGGCCGGGCGCTGATCAATTTCGAGCGCTTCGCCTCGAATCGCCGCCGGCCGCTCGACAAGCTCTGCGAGGATCTGCTCTCGGGGAGGGGCGAGGCCTCGGGCATGGCGCTGGCGCAGGCGGTTCTCGATGATTGGGAGCAGCTCGACGAGGCCGGCCGGCTCGCCTTCTTCCGCCTGCTGCAGGAGCGCTTCGGCCCTGATCGCGAACGGCTCGACGCTGCGCTTGAGCGCTATCGCGACAATCCCGACGCCGAGGCGATCGGACAGCTCCATCTCGCCTCGGAGCCGCGCCGGCAGGAGCTGTTCCGCCGGCTCAATCTCGCGCCCGGCGGCACGCATGTGCTGGTGCGCATGCGCGAGAGCCTGTTCGAGGCGATGAAGCAGGAGCCTGAGCTCAAGGCGGTCGATGCCGATTTCCGGCACCTTTTCGGTTCCTGGTTCAATCGCGGCTTCCTGGTGCTGCGCCGGATCGACTGGACCACGCCGGCCAATGTGCTGGAGAAGATCATCCGCTACGAGGCGGTCCATGCCATCAAGGACTGGGACGATCTGCGCCGCCGGCTCGAGCCGGCCGACCGGCGCTGCTTTGCCTTCTTCCATCCCCAGCTGATCGACGAGCCGCTGATCTTCGTCGAGGTGGCGCTGACCAGCGAGAGCCCGAGCCGGATCGTCGACGTGCTGAGCGAGGACCGCGAGGTGCTGCCGGCGTCTTCGGCGACCACCGCGGTGTTCTATTCAATCTCGAATTGCCAGGAGGGCCTGCGCGGCATCTCTTTTGGCAATTTCCTGATCAAGCAGGTCGCCGAGGATCTGAAGCGCGAGCTGCCCGGGCTCGACGTCTTCGTTACGCTCTCGCCGGTCCCCGGCTTCGCGCGCTGGCTCGGGCCGGCGCTGGCGGAGCCGGCCGAACTCGGCCTGACTAATGAGGAAGCGGCGCTGCTGATGCAGGCTCCGGCCGAGGTCGCGGCGCAGGACGAGGTCACCCGCGCCCGTCGCGACAAGCTGCTCGGCCAGATGATGGCGCAGTACATGCTGCGGGCGAGGACGTCTTCGGGCCGCGTGATCGACCCGGTCGCACGCTTCCATCTCGGCAATGGCGCGCGGCTGGAGCGCATCAATGTCGGCGGCAATCTCTCCGACCGCGGCCTCAGCGAGTCGCACGGCGTGATGGTCAACTACCGTTACGAGCTCGCCGATATCGAGGCCAATCACGAAGCCTTCGCCACCCGCAACACCGTCGTCGCCTCCTCCTCGGTGAAGAAGCAGTTGCGGCCGGCCATCAAGTGACCACAGACAACGGAAACGCCTGAAAGGACCCGAAATCATGGGCAATCATCTGTTCGACCTGATCAAGGCCCGCATGCCGGCGCCGACTGCGCCCTTCGCGTTTCTCGACGACGGCCGGGCCTATTCCTATGCCGACATGGTCGCGGTCTCCGCCCGCTTCGCCAATGCGCTGGTGGCGCTCGGCGTGAAGCCGGGCGACCGCGTCGCCGTCCAGGTCGAGAAGAGCATCGAGGCGCTGATGCTCTATCTCGGCACGGTCCGGGCCGGGGCGATCTTCCTGCCGCTCAACACCGCCTATACCCCGGCCGAGATCGAGTATTTCCTCGGCGATGCCGAGCCTTCCGTCTTCGTCTGCGATCCCGCCAAGGCGGAGGCGCTGAAGCCCTTCGCCGAGAAGGCAGGCGCGAAGCTCGAGACCCTCGGTGTCGGTGCCGGCAGCCTGCTCGACAAGGTCAATGCCGCCTCGGCTGAGTTCGCGGATGTCGCGCGCGGCGCCGACGATCTCGCCGCCATCCTCTACACCTCCGGCACGACCGGGCGCTCCAAGGGCGCCATGCTCAGCCATGACAACCTCGCCTCGAATGCCTTGTCGCTGGTCGACTACTGGCGCTTCACCAAGGGCGACGTGCTCCTGCATGCGCTGCCGATCTTCCACACTCACGGCCTCTTCGTCGCAACCAACACGATCCTGCTCGCCGGCGCCTCGATGATCCTGCTGCCGAAGTTCGATCCCGAGCAGGTGTTCAAGTACCTGCCCAAGGCGACCAGCATGATGGGCGTGCCGACCTTCTATGTTCGTCTGCTCCAGGACCAACGGCTGTCGAAGGAGGCGGTGAAGCATATGCGCCTCTTCGTCTCCGGCTCGGCGCCGCTGCTGGCCGAGACCCATCGCGAATGGCGCGAGCGCACCGGCCACGCCATTCTCGAACGCTACGGCATGACCGAGACCAACATGAACACCTCGAATCCCTATGACGGGGACCGGGTGGCGGGCACGGTCGGCTTCCCCCTGCCGGGCGTCTCGGCCCGCGTCACCGATCCGGAGAGCGGCAAGGAGCTCGCCCGCGACGAGATCGGCATGATCGAGGTCAAGGGCCCCAACGTCTTCAAGGGCTATTGGCGCAATCCCGAGAAGACCAAGGCCGAGTTCAGGGCCGACGGCTTCTTCATCACCGGCGACCTCGGCAAGATCGACCCGGCCGGCTATGTCCACATCGTCGGGCGCGGCAAGGACCTGATCATCACCGGCGGCTACAACGTCTACCCCAAGGAGGTCGAGGCCGAGATCGACGAGATGCCGGGCGTGATCGAAAGCGCCGTGATCGGCTGCCCGCATCCGGATTTCGGCGAGGGCGTCACTGCCGTGGTGGTGGCCAAGCCCGGCGCCGAGGTCAGCGCCGCCGGCATCGCCAAGGCGCTGGAGCAGCGTCTCGCCAAGTTCAAGCAGCCCAAGCAGGTCTTCGTCGTCGCCGACCTGCCGCGCAACACCATGGGCAAGGTCCAGAAGAACCTGCTGCGCGAGCAATACAAGGACATCTACGCCAAACAGTTGAAGGCGGGGGGGTAGAGGGCTCCTTCGAATGGAGGACGCGATCGGGCGCTTCCGGAGCAAGGATCGGTGCAGAGATACCTGCACCGCTCTCCGGAGATCGTCATGCGCTGCCCCATCCTGCCGCTCATCTCAGCCGTTCTGAACTTACCCGGAATCGCCTCTGCCGCCACCGATTGCCAGGGTACTCTGACCGGACGCTGGGCAACCAAGGGCGACGTCGTCATGGGCCCGATGAAGGTCAAGGTCGACAATCTCGACGCCTACAATGCCGACGGCTCCTTCCGGGCCGTCCGCCGCTTCGTCAACCAGTCGGGCAAGTGGGAGGAGCAGGTCACCTCCGGGAAGTGGACCACGAGGCCCGGTCCCGGCGCCGGAGAGTGCGTGCTGGAGATGTCCCTGAAGAGTGAGTTCGGCGATTCCAGCTCGTCGACGACGGTGACGGTGATCGACCGCAACACCTTCCGCTCCTTCGGCGTCGACGCCAAGCGGGTCAAATAAGCGCTCGCTCAGGCGGGCACCGGCCCCTTCAATTCGATCGTCTCGCCATCGGCCGGGATCAGCAACCGGTCGCGGCCGATGCCGCGGGCTTCGGCCGCCTCCCGCAGCGCCGGCCGGCTGATGCTGGCATGGTCGAGCGCTTCCATATGGACTGCGACGATGGTCGCGCGCGGCGCCTGCTCTGCAAGGTCGAGCGTCTGCTGCGCATCCATCACGATCAGCGTACCGTCCCAGAGCGCGCCGCAGGAATGGGTGACGATCACGTCGGGCTCGGCCTTCGCGACGGCTTCCTGCAGCGGCGGATAGAGCACGCTGTCGCCGCACCAGTAGACTGAAGGCTCGCCCGGCGCTTCCAGCGTCAGGCCCATCACCTTGCCCATGACGTCGATGACCGGCCCGGTGCCGTGCTGCGCCGGCTGCGGCTTGACCACGATCGAGCCGATGCGGACGAAATGGTCGAGCGGCTCGACATTGGTGAAGCCGGCCGCCCGGATCGCCTCCTCGTTGCCGGGCTGGCAGATCAGCGGGATGTCCTTCGGGATACGCGCCTTCGCGACCTCGTCGAAATGGTCGGCGTGCAGATGCGAGACGATGACATGGTCGACGCCGGCGAGGATCTCCTCAATCGGCTCTGGCAGGTCGACCATGGGGTTCTGCGACTTGCCGGCGATCGAGCGGCGGCTGAGCTTCTCGCCGAGATCGGGATCGATCAGCAGGGTCTTGCCGGCATAGCTCAGCTTGAGCAGGGCGTTGCGCAGGAGTTTGAGCTGCATGGCGGCTCCGCAGAAGGAGGGATCGGTCCGCCCGATCCTTCCCGGATGCCGCCGTCGCGACCAGTTCGAATTTGTGAAGCAAACTGCATCGCGGCGTTAGGCACGCTCTGACCCAAACATTAGCCCTCATCCTGAGGAGCGGGCGTATGCCCGCGTCTCGAAGGATGCTTCATGAGGTTCCGGAGACAGCTGGAGCATCCTTCGAGACGGCCCTGCGGGCCTCCTCAGGATGAGGGCTGAAGAGATTGGCATGCTCGTTCAGGCCGCGAACTGGCCATAGGGCACGGTGTTGCGGGCCGTCCTGAGCGCGCTCGCCCACCAATGCAATTGCCCGAGCATGGTCGCCATTGCTCGCTCGGCCCGGTCGGCATCGCGCAGGCGCCCGGTCTCGTCGAACTGGTCCCAGGCATTGGCGAAGCAGACGCCGTCGCGGATCGTTGCGGCGTGCAGTTCGGCGAAGACGAGGCGCAGTTGCTCGACGGCGCGTAGACCTCCCGAGACCCCGCCATAGGAGACGAAGGCAACCGGCTTGCCGCGCCATTCCGCGCCCGTCGCGTCGATCAGCGCCTTCAGCGGCGCCGGGAAGCTGCGATTGTATTCGGGCGTGACCACGATAAAGGCATCCGCCCGGCCGAGCCGCTCTTTCTGCTCGGCGAGGTCATGGGCGCCGGGATCGACGCTCTCGACGCAGAACGGGCCGTCGCCCTCGATCTGCGCGATCGTCCAGCCGGCGACCTTGGTGCACAGGCGCCCCTGGCGCGTGCTGCCATAGATCACGGCGACCTTGATCTGGGGGATGAGCGGGCGATGCATGATAAGGGCTCCGGAGGGCTGGCGGTGCAGCGGAGCCATTCGTATAAGACCTCAACTAAGGTTAAGGTCAAGCGCCATGAAGCACCCAACCCGCAATCCCTTCACTGATGATCTCAGCGTCGGCCAGGTCGCGAGCCGCAGCGGCATCGCGGTCTCCGCACTGCACTTCTACGAAGCGGAAGGGCTGATCCGCAGCCGCCGCAACGCCGGCAACCAGCGCCGCTATCCGCGCGAGGTGCTGCGCCGCGTCGCCATTATCAAGGTGGCGCAGCGCACCGGCATCCCGCTCAAGACCATCCGCGAGGCCTTCAAGGCGCTGCCGCAGGAGCGAACGCCGACGGCGGAAGACTGGAGCCGGCTCTCCGCTGCCTGGAAAGAGGAGCTGGAGCACCGCATCGACCGGCTGACGCGCCTGCGCGATCACCTCAACGACTGCATCGGCTGCGGCTGCCTTTCGGTGAAGAGCTGCCCGCTGCACAATCCCTGGGACGAGCTCGGCAAGCAGGGGGCAGGGCCAAGATTGTTGGATCCGGATTGACGCCGGAGGCGTCATTCTCGGGCGGAGCGCAGCGCAGAGCCGAGAATCTCCTGACGAGAAGGCGCCGGCCGGAGCCTCTTCCGGCCTGAGATGCTCGGGTCGGGCCCGAGCATGACGGGTGTCAGTTGGCCTTGTGCAGCTTCGACAGCGGAAACCGCGCCACATCCGCCAGCAATTCGACGAAGCCCTTGGCCTGGAGCTCAGCCGTCGCCTTGCCCTTTTCGGCGGTGGCGAGGCTGGCGTCGCCGGCCGCGCCCGAGGGGTGAACATCCTGCGCCATCCAGGCGAAGGGATGCGCGCCGGTCGGCCTCAGCCACTTGTAGCCCTCATCCGCCATCTCGACCGTGCGCGGCACGAAGCGGCCGGCCTGGCGCATGTCGACGAGGTCGGGCCGGAAATGCAGCATCAGCGAGGTCTCGATATCGCCGGCATGAATGCCGTGCTTGGCGTCCATCTCGCCATAGAGTTCAGGCGGCAGGCCGAAATTGCTCCAGGAGGTCGAGACCGCGAACATGCCCTGGCTGACGCGCAGCTCACGCGCCACCACCTTCATCGGGTCGACATTGCCGCCATGTGAGGTGACCAGCACGAGCTTGCGCAGGCCGGCGCGCTTCACGCTCTCGCCGATCTCGATCCAGCTGCGGATCGCGCTTTCCCAGGAGATCGTGAGCGTGCCCGGCGAATGCAGATGCTCGTTCGACTTGCAGATCGCCAGCGTCGGCAGTACCAGCACGTCGAGCCCGGCTGGCACCTGCGGCATGGCCAGCGCCAGCATCGCGTTCATCACGGTGGTATCGACAGAGACTGGCAGATGGGGCCCGTGCTGCTCGATCGCGGCCAGCGGCAGCACGGCGATGGTCGACTCGGGCGAGAGCCCGGCGAAATCGGTGGTCTTCAGGTCGCCCCAGAAGCGTGCGGTCATGATCGTGAAGTCTCGTCAGTCAAGCTGCGGGCCGGCCCCGCGATTCGCGTCTGCTGCCTCATGGCGACAGGACTGCCCAGCATAGTGGCCGGGGATGACGAGGGAAGGGCTGGTGGCACGCATATGCCATGCGGGGCGGAACCTCGCCGGCAAGGCCCGGCTGTGCGAAAGCCGGCCGCGACGCATTTCCAGCGGCCGTCAGGCCATGGCATACAAGCTGCTTGCCGGGCGCAAGGGTGTGCGGTCCGGTGATGGGTTCGCGACATGATGGAGGGGGTTAGGCCATGACGATGAAATATCGCCTCGACCGGCGCGCTGCGCTCGGCCTCATCGGTGGCTCGGCCGCCTCGGTGCTGATCCCGGTGCCGGGTGCGCGCGTCAATGCGCAGACGCTCGACAAGGTCAGCTACCAGACCAACTGGCGCGCCCAGACCGAGCATGGCGGCTTCTATCTCGCTGCCGCCAACGGCATCTACAAGAAGTACGGCCTCGACGTCGACATCCGGCCCGGCGGCCCGCAGCAGAACCCGACCCAGCTGCTGCTCGGCGGCCGCGTCGACATGATCATGGGCAATTCGCTGGAGGCGCTCAGCTTCGCGCAGGAGAACCTGCCCTTCCTCTGCATCGCCTCGATCTTCCAGAAGGATCCGCAGGTCCTGATCTCCCATCCCGGCCAGGGCAACGACTCGCTCGCCGCCCTCAAGGACAAGCCGATCCTGATCGCGGCGCAGGCCCGCGTCGGCTTCTGGCCGTTCCTGAAGCTGAAATTCGGCTATCGCGACGAGCAGATCCGGCCCTACACCTTCAACATGGCGCCGTTCCTCGCCGACAAGAAGCTGACCCAGCAGGGCTTCCTGTCTTCCGAGCCCTTCGTCATCCGCAAGGCCGGCGTGGAGCCGGTCGTCCATCTCCTCGCAGATGCCGGCTTCGAGAACTACAACACGACCATCACGATCTCCCGCAAGATGGTGCAGGAGAAGAAGGAGCTCGTGCAGCGTTTCGTCGATGCGACGGCCGAAGGCTGGGCCGAATATATGAAGGGCGGCCCGAACGTAGCCGCCGCCAATGCCCGGATCCTGAAGGACAATCCCGACATGGATCAGGAGAAGATCGACTACGCCCTCAAGGTGATGAACGAGAACGGCATCGTCGTCTCCGGCGACGCGAAGACGCTCGGCATCGGCGCGATGACCGATGCGCGCTGGGCGAGTTTCGCCAAGACCATGACCGAGGCCGGCGTCATTCCTCCTGGAGTCGATGTGAAGAAGGCCTACAGCCTCGAATTCATCAACAAGGGCGTCGGCAAGCCCTGAAAAGCGTCATGCTCGGGCTTGTCCCGAGCATCTCTTGCCGGAGATTCTCGGGTCTGCGCTGCGCTCCGCCCGAGAATGACGGCTTTTCACACAACGGATCATCAGGCCTTTGGACACAGCCTATCTGAGCACACATCCGGCGGCGGGGCAGGCGAGCGGGCCTCCGCTCGTCTCGATCCGCCGGGTCTCCAAGCAGTTCGCCAACGGCACCATCGCCGTGCGCGACGTCGATCTCGATCTCGGCACCGGCGAGTTCATCAGCCTGCTCGGCCCGTCCGGCTGCGGCAAGTCGACCTTGCTGCGCATGATCGCCGGGCTGGGCAGCCCGTCCACGGGCACGATCGACTGGCCCGGCGCGGGAGAGGACAAGGCCGGGCGCGATCTCGGCTTCGTCTTCCAGGACCCGACGCTGATGCCCTGGGCCAACGCCCTCTCCAACGTCATGTTGCCGCTGGTCTTGAAGCATGTACCCAGGCGCGAAGCCGAAGAGCGCGCCGCGCAGATGCTGGCGCTGGTCGGTCTCAAGGGCTTCGAGACATCCTACCCGCGCGAGCTCTCCGGCGGCATGAAGATGCGGGTCTCGATCGCCCGCGCGCTGGTGATGCGGCCGAAGATACTCCTGATGGACGAGCCGTTCGCCGCGCTCGACGAGATCACCCGCCACCGCCTCAACGACGACCTCTTGAACCTGTGGTGGCGCGAGCGCTTCACCGCCGTCTTCGTCACCCATTCGGTGTTCGAATCGGTCTATCTCTCGCAGCGCATCGTGGTGATGGCGGCACGGCCCGGCCGCGTCATGGCCGATCTCGACGTCTCCGCGCCCTATCCGCGCGACGAACTGTTCCGGACCTCGGCCGAATACGCCCATCTCTGCCGGCTCGCCTCCGGCAAGCTCAAGGAGGCGATCGGCGCATGAGTTCCTCGTCCCCTACGACCGCCGTACCGCATGACGGCACCGATGCCGAAGCCCGCCCGCTTGCCCTTCCCGAGCCGACCATCCTCGGCCTGCCGGTCAGCTTCTGGCCGCGCATCCTTGCGCCGATCGCCGTCGGCATCCTGGTGCTCGGGCTCTGGGAGTTCGCCGTGCGCTGGAACGAGGTGCCGTCCTATGTGCTGCCCGGACCGCTCCTGGTCGGCCAGACCCTGATCGCCGACTGGGGCACGCTCTCGGCTTCCCTCTGGATCACCTTGCGCATCACCTTCATGGCGCTGGCGGCGGCGGTGATTGTCGGCGTTGCGCTCGCCGTGCTGTTCACCCAGTCGAAATGGCTGGAGATGGCGCTTCTGCCCTATGCGGTGATCCTGCAGGTCACGCCGATCGTCGCGATCGCCCCGCTGATCATCATCTGGGCCGGCGATATCAACCTGTCGCTGCTGATCTGCGCCTGGATCGTCGCCTTCTTCCCGATCCTGTCGAACACCATTCTCGGGCTGAACTCGGCCGACCATAACCTGATCAACTTCTTCCAGCTGCATGGCGCGACGCGCTGGCAGACGCTGCGCTATCTCAAGCTGCCGGCGGCATTGCCCTATTTCCTCGCCGGCTTGAAGATTTCGGGCGGCCTTGCGCTGATCGGCGCCGTCGTCGCCGAGTTCGTCGCCGGCACCGGCGGCTCGGAATCGGGGCTGGCCTACCGCATCCTCGAAGCCGGCTATCAGCTCAAGATCCCGCGCGTCTTCGCGGCGTTGCTGATGATCTCGCTCTCTGGCATCGCCATCTTCCTGGCGACCAGCCTGCTCTCGCATCTGCTGCTGCGGCGCTGGCATGAGAGCGCCCTTAAGCGCGAGAATTGAGGGGCGTCACGACGCATTTTCAAGCGAAGCGGATACCGGTTCGCTCTCAGCCGAAGAAGTGCAGCCGATCCTCGACCGGCAGCGAGGCGATCGCCCGCAGATCGGCCTCGGAGTAGCTGAGCTCGACCCGCGCCGAACTCGCCGTGTCCGGCAGCCTGATCGCTTCGGCCGGCGCGCCGACATCGGCGAAAGCGATGTCGTCCTCGGCCACCTGGGTGCTGCTGCGCCGGCGATAGGGCTGCGTCTGCAGGCGCAGGCCGGTCTCGCTCAAGGGCGCGCGCTGCTGCGTGCCGGCGTCGATCACATCGATATCGCCCGGGTCGGTCGCCAGATCCACAATGCTCGATTGCGGTGGTTCGGCCCCTGCGGCAGGCGCCGGCTGCGGTGCATCGGCCATGGCGCTTCCGTCGGCCGCCGCACGCAGGCTGGCATCGAGCATGGCGACGGTGTCGGCGACCTTCTCGATCTGGTTGGCACCAGCCTCGATCACCGTGGTCGCGCCGTAGATCTCGGTCGCGCGCCGGTCGAGCCGGTCGCAGAGCTCGGGCTCCGCGCCACCCTCGCGCAGGGTCCAGGCGATCTCTTGGATCGATTCGGCCGCCTCGATGATGCCGGCGGTGGTTTCCTGGATGCGGGCCGACAGACGGGCCGAGGCGCCGCCGCGATCGAGGTCGTCGCGCAGTTCGGCGATGGCGCGGGCGGTCTCGGAGAGTTCCGGTCCCAGCTCCGGTACCGCAACCGGCACCGTGCAGAGCCGTTCGAGACGTGCGATCGCGGACAGCACCATCTCGGTGTCGGATTGGCGGTTGCGCCTGGAGTATTCAGCCAGGAACCAGCGGCCGCGCGCCGTTTCCATCACGGCGGCGGCGATCGCGTCATAGTCGGCCGCGCTCAGCGGAGATAGCGAACGCGCGTCGCTCATGGCCAGGCTGCACTCCATGGGCTGGCCGAAACGCATTTCGCCGACCGAAGATGCCCATCCGCAAAATTGCTGCTGATTCTTTAAGAAATCGCTGCCATGGGCCTGCCGCCGCCGCTCCGGACCGGATTTTCGCGCCTTCTGGCGGCGCGCCTCTCGCTCATGCACGCGCTGAACTTCCTCGGCGTCGGCTTCTATCTGCCTTTTTTCCCGGTCTGGCTTGCCTCGACGGGGCTGGGCGATGTCGACATCGGCTATGTGCTGGCGATCCCGATCCTGGTGCGTGTCTTCGTGGCCTCGTCGGTGACGGGGCTGGGGGATCGCCTGCGCCCGAACATCCTGCTGGCGCTGCTCAATGCCTTGGCCGCATTGATCTATTTCGCCCTGGCGCAGCAGTCGCAATTCCTGCCGATCGCCATCCTGACGGCGCTCAGCGCCGTCGCCCTCTCGGGCGTGGTGCCGCTCGCGGATGTCCTGACCACCGAGCAGGTGAAGGCCGGGGCGCTCAGGGATTATGGCCGCGTCAGGCTCTGGGGCTCGGTGACCTTCGTGCTCTCGAACCTTGCTGGCGGTTACCTGATCGCGCAGCACGGCGCCTGGCTGATCCCGTTCGTCCTCGCCGGCAGCAGTTCGCTCGCGGCGCTCGCTGCATTGCAGGCGCCGTCGCCGCCAGGAGGAGTTTCGCCAGCGGTCTCACAAGGAGCGTCTGCCGCCGGCTTTGGACTGCCGTTCTGGCTCGCGGTCGGGGCGGCGGCTTGCGTCAACGCCACGCATGCGGCGGTCTATGCCTTCAGCTCGCTGCATTGGCGCAGCATCGGCTTCAGCGGCGAGACGGTCGGCTGGCTCTGGGCGGTTGCGGTCGTCGCCGAGATCGCCGTCTTCCTCGTCGGGGGCAGCATCGCTGCAAGCGGCCTTGTCGGTCTGCGCTGGATCGCGATCGCGGCGATCGCGGCGGCACTGCGCTTTGGCGTGATGAGCGTCGATCCCGGCCTTGCCGTCACTGTCCTGCTGCAGCTCCTGCACGGGATCACCTTCGGCTGCATGCATCTTGGCACACTTGCGGCGCTGTCGGCGCTGTCCCCCGGGGCGCGCCGTGCGGCAGCGCAGGGGCGGCTCGTCGCGGTGAGCGCGCTGGCGATGGGGCTGGCGACCATTCTCTCCGGCTATCTCTATCGCCTGTTCGGGCCGGGCGTATTCCTCGCCATGGTGCCGATCGCGGTGCTCGGGCTCATCCTCGCAGCCCTTGCCATCCTCAAGGCGCGCGGCAATACAGGTTTCGGGGGCCGAATCTGAACGTGGGAGCAGGCGAGCCGTCATGGCTGTCGTCGACGCCGTTGAGCCGCAGGCGGTCTATCGCGACGATGGCGGCGTTCTCGTCGTGTCGCTGGCTGGCCGCTGGAGCGTCGGGCGGGCGCCACGCCTCGAGGCCCTGACCAGCGAATTGTCCGAGCGTATCGGCAGCGTGAGCCAGGCGCGCCTCGATCTTTCGGCGATCGAGCGCCTCGACACGCTCGGCGCCTATCTGCTCGATCAGGTGAAGCAGGCCGGCGAGGCGAAGGGCGTCGCCGTCGAGCTGACCAGCCGCCGCCCCGAGCATGCGGTGCTCCTGCGCGAGGTCGAGCGCAACGTCACCGATTACCAGCCGCCGGTCCATCCGATCGGGCTCGTCACGGTCCTCGTCGACATCGGCCAGGCGGTCACCCGCTTCGGCCGCGACCTTGCCGGCGGGGCGGTCTTCCTCGGCGAGGTGATGGCGGGCTGCGTCGGGGCCCTGTTCGGGCCACGGCGCTTCCGCGGGCCTTCGCTGATCAACCAGATCGAGCTGATCGCCTTCAACGGCGCGCCGATCATCATCCTGATCTCGTTCCTGGTCGGCTGCATCGTCGCGCAGCAAGGCATCTTCCAGCTCCAGCGCTTCGGCGCCACCGCCTTCGTCGTCAACCTGACCGGCATCCTCGTCCTGCGCGAGCTCTCGGTGCTGCTGACCTCGATCATGGTCGCCGGCCGCTCCGGCTCGGCCTTCACCGCCGAGATCGGCTCGATGAAGATGCGCGAGGAGATCGACGCGCTCAGGGTGATGGGGCTCGACCCGATCGAGGTGCTGGTGGTGCCGCGCATCCTGGCGCTGATCATCTCGCTGCCGATCCTGACCTTCATCTCGGCCATGGCCGGTCTGGTCGGCGCTGGCCTGGTGAGCTGGCTCTATGGCGGCATCGGCCTCGACACCTATCTCGACCGCCTGAAATCGGTGATCACCTGGCAGCATTTCGCCGTCGGCCTCATCAAAGCCCCGTTCATGGCCTTCGTCATAGGCCTGATCGCCTCGATCGAGGGGCTGGCGGTCAAGGGCTCGGCTGAATCGCTCGGTCATCAGGTGACGGCCTCGGTGGTGAAGGCGATCTTCATGGTGATCGTAGTCGACGGGTTGTTCGCCATGTTCTTCGCCTCGATCCAAATGTGAGGGGCGGCGCGATGCTCGACAGACCCTCGCAGACCGGTCCGCGCGATCCGCAGGCTTCGGCCGGACCGGAACCCGAGCCGGTGATTCGCGTTCGTGATCTCAAGGTCGCCTTCGGCGACAAGGTGATCATGGACGGTCTGGACCTTGACGTGATGCGCGGCGAAATCCTCGGCTTCGTCGGCGGCTCGGGGCAGGGGAAATCGGTGCTGACCCGCACTATCCTCGGCCTGGTGCGCAAGCAGCGCGGCACGATCGAGGTCTTCGGCGAGAACGTCGACAGGCTCGATCCGACCGGGCGGCGCCGGCTCGAACGCCGTTTCGGCGTGATGTTCCAGCAGGGCGCGCTGTTCTCGGCACTGACGGTCAAGCAGAACATCCAGGTGCCGATGCGGGAGTACCTCAAGCTCTCGCCGAAGCTGCTCGAAGAGCTCGCCATGCTCAAGGTCGAGATGGTCGGCCTGAAGCCGGATGCGGCGGACAAGGTGCCTTCCGAGCTCTCCGGTGGCATGATCAAACGTGCCGCGCTCGCCCGCGCGCTGGCGCTCGACCCCGAGATCGTCTTCCTGGATGAGCCGACCTCGGGACTCGATCCGATCGGCGCCGCCGAGTTCGACGAGCTGATCATGACGCTCAAGCAGACTTTGGGCCTGACGGTGTTCATGGTAACCCATGACCTCGACAGTCTCTATGTAGCTTGCGACAGGATTGCCGCCTTGGCGGACAAGCGTGTCATCGCGGTCGGTCCGCTCGCCACCATGCTGGCTTCCGACCATCCCTGGCTAAAGGCGTATTTCGGCGGCGAACGTGCCCGCGCCCGCATGCCCGATCAAACGAGGACGTGACGGACGCCCGCGATGGAATCCCGTGCGAACTACGCCCTGGTAGGCCTCTTCACCCTCGCCGTGATCGCGGCGATGTTTGGCTTCGCCTATTGGTTCGGCAGCGGCGGCGGCGGCCGCAAGCAGGACGTCCGGGTCATCTTCACCGGCACGGTGACGGGCCTGGGGCGCGGCTCCAGCGTGCTGTTCAACGGCCTGCGCGTCGGCGAGGTCAAGCAGATCGGCCTGCAGCCTGACGATCCGCGCCGCATCTTTGGCGTGATCGAGGTCGACAACACGACGCCGCTGCGGGTCGATACCCGCGCCCGCATCGAGGCCCAGGGGCTCGCCGGCGTTGTCGCCCTGCAGCTGATCGGCGGCGAGCCGGATGCGGCGGTCCTTCAGGCCAAGCCCGGTGAGGCGCTGCCGACCATCACCGCCGAGCGCTCCGAGCTGCAGGATATCATCGAGACGGTGCGCAACGTCGCCAAGAAGGCCGACGAAGTGCTCGGCAGCCTCGATGGCCTGATCAAGGAGAATTCCGGCTCGATCACCACCACGGTCCGCAATGTCGAAAAGTTCTCGCAGGCGCTCGGGGACAATTCCGGCAATATCGACAAGCTGATGTCGAGCTTCGGCCAGATCGCCGACACGATCGCGCCGCTCTCGCAAAAGCTCGGCACGCTGAGCGAGGAACTCACCGGGGTGGTCCGCTCGATCGACCGCGCCAAGATCACCGGCATCATCGACAATGTCGACAAGTTCACGGCTGCGCTGGGTGGATCGAGCGCGGACGTGTCCAAGGCCGTCAGCGACGTCGCCTCGATCACCGACAAGCTCAACCGCGCCGCCGACCAGGTCGAGGGCGTGCTGAAGGCGGCGCAGGCCTTCCTGAACACGCAGGACGGGCAGGGCGCCTTCGCCGAGGTCGCCAATGCCGCCAAATCGATTCGCGTGCTGGCCGACAATCTCGACAAGCGCACCGCGGAGATCACCGTCGGCATCAACCGCTTCACGGGTCCTGGCCTGCGCGATCTCGAGACGCTCGCTTCGGACGGCAAGCGTACCTTGGGGGACCTCAACCGCGTGCTGCGCAATGTCGAGCGCAATCCCCAGCAGTTCATCTTCGGCGGCCGCCCGCCGCTTCCCCAATACAGCGGATCGCGCTAGCCCGTTATGACCATGCCGATTCTCTCATCGCTGCTTCGTGGCCGTCTGCGCGCCCTCTCCTTGGCGGCCGCAGGCTCGTTGCTGCTGGCCGGCTGCGGCGGCGGATCGGCTCCGACGACCTATGACCTCTCCGCACCGCGCGATTTCGGCCGCATCGGCGGGGGCGGCGGCGTGCTGATCGTCGCGCAGCCGACCGCAGTGCAAGCGCTCGATTCCGACCGGCTGATCGTCAAGGATTCGAGCGGCGCGCTCTCCTTCCTCGGCGGGGCGCAATGGGCCGACCGGGTGCCCAATCTGGTGCAGACCCGCCTGATCCAGACCTTCGAGAACGGCAGCCGCATCGCTGCGGTCGGCCGGCCGGGCGAACGCATCGTCCCCGACTTCCAGCTCAACACCGATATCCGCGCCTTCAACATCGACGCTGCCAGCGGCCAGGCCGTGGTCGAGATCACCGCCAAGCTGATCGGCGACCGCACCGGCAAGGTCCAGCGCGCCAAGCTGTTCTCGGCCCGCGTACCGGCGGGCGCCGAGGGGGCAGGGGCGGCGCAAGCGCTCGACCAGGCTCTCTCGCAGGTGCTGATCCAGATCGCTCGCTGGGCACGCTGAGGAAGGCGGGATCGGCCCGCTAATGCGCGAAGGAAATGCCCTCAGATCATGATTTGGATGTCCTTGCCGAAGTAGCCGACGCGGCCGGGATTGCTGGCTTGTCGAGGTACTGTCGTCTCCGAGCGAAGGGCCTCCGAAGCGAGGCACTGCGCTCCCTTTCCTATTTTCTGGATGGCGCGACGGAGTTGCCGCTCGTCGATAGGCGGGCTTTCGTTCTTGCTTTGACGGAGCAGCGCAAGGCGTTCTCGGAAACGCGCCTGCTCTGTCCGGAGCCGCTTGTGACGCGGCTGGTTCTGCCAACTCTCAAAGAGTGGATTGAGGGGGATCCGAATTCGGCGACCGCTTACTTCTTGCTCGGTACCTACAGTTTAGGTTCACCTGCCGCCATTCGAGAGACACCGAGTGAGTGCTTCCGAAAGGCTATCGCGCTCGATCCGAAGCATCAGGGGGCGCGCACTGCTTTCGTCAGTCTCGTGTCAAATTGGGTCCGCTACGCCCAACACGAGCTGCCTTTCGCTTACATCGGCCCGGCCCAAGAGGATGTGATGGCTCTGCAGGAGGCTCTGTTCGTTCTGCGAGGTCTCGACAAAACGCCACAACGCACGGAGATCGAGGACGAGCTTCGGAACATGCTCGGCGAAGCGGAGAGCTGGCTAGCTTCCCGAACTTGAGTGAATGAACACAAGAAAAGGCCGCCCTTTCGGGCGGCCCTTTCTGATTTGAGTGGAAGGATGGCTCTTACTCGAACCGCCCGCTGGCATGCGCCAGCATGGTGTAGACCTTGCCGGTCTCCGAGGTCAGGTAGGTCTTCGCCACCATCGAGTCGCGGTCGTCTTTGGCCGCTTCGCCGAGCAGGCGCTCGAACTCCTCGATGTAGCGGTCGACCGTCTCCTTGAACTCGGTGTCGCGGCGGTATTTACGCCGGATCTCGTCGAAGGTCTGCTGGCCCTGCAGCGTGTAGAGCCGGCGGGTGAAGACGTTGCGTTCGCCGCGCTTGTAGCGCTCCCAGAGCTCGACGGCCGCGTCATGGTCGATCATCCGGGCGATGTCGACCGAGAGCGAATCGAGCTTCTCGATGCTGTGCGCCGTCGGCTTGGCGGCTTCCGGCGCCCGGTCGTCGCGCGAGGCGCGGCTGAGCAGATCCGAGAGCCAGCCCGATTTCGCCGGAGCAGCTTGCTCGGCTGCAGGCCGGCGCGCCGGCTCGGGGGCAGGGGCGGGGCGCACCGGCGCCGCCTGCACCTCGGCCCGGGCCGGTTCCGGCGTCGGGTCGATCGAGGCGCGCAGCGGCTCGGTCAGAACCGGGGTGCTCTGCACTGCCACGGAGGAAGAGGCGCTGACGACCGGGGTCGGCTGCTGATAGCCCGTCGCCGGCCGCCGCTCGCCATGCGGGCGCGCGACGTCGCTGCTGCGGCCCGAGCGCGAGACGATCTCGGTCAGCTCGTTGAGCGCCTTGATCTGGTCGGCGACGACGCGGCGCATGGCGGCGGTCGATTCCTGGGTCTCGCGCGGCAGCTCGAGCACGCCCTTCTTGAGCTCGGTCCGGGTCGTCTCGAGCTCGCGATGGATCTCGGCCGACATCGCGCGCATGTCCTCGGCCGCGCTCTGGAAGCGCTCCGTGACCTTGCCGAGCTCGCTGGAGACCTCGTTCACCACCTCCTCATAGGCGGCGCGCAGGGCCTGCGCCGTCGCCTCGCGTTCGCGGCCGCTGGCGGCGCGGATCGAGTCGAACTGCTGGGCGATGGCGCTGCTGGTCGATTCGGCGGCATCGCTGAGCACGGTGCTGAGCTGGCGGGTACGCGCCTCGGCATTGCTCAGCGATTCGTCGAGCAGCGACGAGAACGAGCGGGTGATCTGCTCGATATCGTCGGTGCGCGTGGCGATCAGCCCGTGCAGATGCTCCAGAGCCTCCTTGCGGTCGGCCAGCACGTTGCCGACGCGGGCCTCGACCTGCTCCAGCCGCTGTGCGACGGCGTTGAGCGCTGCGGCATTGGTCTGAGAGGTCTCGGTCATCGACGAGCCCTGGGCATCGATCCGGGAGATCAGCGCCGCGGTGTCGCGCAGAGTGCCTTCCGAATAGCCCTTCAGCGTCGCGATCTGGTTCGCGACCTGCTCGGAGGTGCGGTTGGTTTCCTGCACCACCGTCGAGAGCACGTTCTGCAGCTCCTCGACGCGGCCCGACAGGCTGCCTTCGACCGCCGCGAGGTTCTTGTTCGCGCCGGTGACGATCTGCTGCATCAGCTTGTTGGCCTCGCCGAGACGGCCCAGCATGCTGCCGAGCTCGCTGCGCAGCTGCTCGTTGGTCTTGAGCAGCGCCTCGACCGAATGGTTGGTGCCGGTCTCGATCGTCTCGCGCAGCGCGCTCGAAGCAAGCTCGAGCGCCTGGCTGATCTCGGTGCTGCGCTCGTGCAGGCCGGCGACCATGCTGTTGCCGCGGTTCTCGATATTGGCGACCAAGGCTTCGCCGAGGCTGGCGAACTGGTTGGCGAGGGTCACGCCCTTGCGGCCGATCGCCTCGACCACGCCGTTGCCGCGCTCGTCGAACAAGGCGCGCAGCTCCTCGGTGCGCGTGCTCAGCGCCGCGTTCATCCCGTCCGACTTCTCCGCCAGCGTCCGGGCGAGATTGCGGCTGTGCTGGTCGAGCGTGTTCAGCATGTCGCCGCCCCGCTCGTCGAACAAGGCGCGCAATTCTTCGGTGCGGCCGGAGAGAGCGGTGGCGATGCCATCCGAGCGCTCCTGCAGGATCTGTGCGATCTGGCTGCCGCGCTGGCCGAGCGCGTTGAGGATGCCGCCGCCGCGCTCGTCGAACACGGCGCGCAGCTCGCTCGAACGATCGGACAATGCCGCGGCGATGCCGTCTGACTTCTCCTGCAGCGTCTGCGCGATCTGGTTGCCGTGCTGGTCGAGCAGGGTCACGAGGCCGGTGCCCTTGTCGTCGAACAGGGCGCGCAACTCGTCGGTGCGGGCGCTGAGCGAGCCGGCGACCGAGGCCGCGGCGCCTTCCAGGGTCTGGACGATCTGATTGCCCTGCTGATCGAGCAGGTTGATCAGGCCGGTGCCCTTGCCCTCGAACAGGGCGCGGAGCTCGTCGGTGCGGGCACTGAGCGAGCCGGTGACCGCATCCGCGGTGCCTTGCAGCGTCTGGACGATCTGGTTGCCGCGCTCGTCGAGCAGGGTGATCAGGCCGGTGCCCTTGCTGTCGAACAGGGCGCGCAGTTCCTCGGTGCGATCGCCGAGCGAACCGGCGATCGAATCGGCGGTGCCCTGCAGGGTCAGCGCGATCTGGCTGCCGCGCGCGTCGAGCGTGCCGGAGACCGTGTCGAGCCGGTTGACGACGCGCTCCTCGAACCGCGCCACGCTCTGGTCGAGCGTGTCGGCGATCTGCAGGGCGCGCCCGCCCAGCGTCGCATTGATGCTGTCGGCTTTCTCGGCAAGCGTCTGCGTCAGCGCCTCGCTCTTCGTGGTGACGATCTCGCCGATCTCGTCGGCCTTGGCGGTGAGGGCACGGGTGACCTCGCGCCCGCCCTCGGCCATGACACGGGCGATGTCGACCGTGCGCTCGACCAGCGCCTCGTTGAGCGCCGTGGCGCGCGAACCGAGATTGCCGTCGATGCGGGCGATGAGCCCGTCGAGCGAGCTTGCGATCTCGGCGCTCTTGGCGCTGGAACGCTCCTCGAAGATCTTGATCTGCGTCTCCATGGCGGCGGCCGCTTCCTGCGTGCGGGCCATCATGGTCTCGGCGGCGTGCTGCGAGCGCTCGCCGATCCGCTCGGCCAGCGCCTGGCCTTCCTCGCCGAGCAGCTTCTCGACCTGACCGAGGCGCAGCGTCACCGAATCGGTGAAGGAGCGGGCGTCGTTGCCGAGCTTGGCGGCGAGCGTGCCGCCGCGGGTGACGATGATCTCCTCGAAGGCGCCGAGGCGGGCGCCGATCGTGGCTTCGATCTCGCGGCCCTGGACGTCGAAGAGGCGGTTCAGCGCGTCATGCTTACTGGCGAGCGACTCGTTGAGCGCCTGCGAGCGGGCATCGACCGAGCGCAGCAGCGACTCGGCATTGGCGGCGAGCGCCTGGTTGACGCGTCCGCCCTGCTGGGTGAGGGCGACGACCACATCCTTGCCGGTCGCGGCGAGCAGGCTGCTGGCGCGCTCGGCCTCGGTGGTGAAAGTGCCGCGCAGCGCGTCCGCGGCTTCCGAAACGCGGTCGGCAATCTCGCGCCCGTCGACATTGATCGCATCGGAGAGAGCCTTGGTCGCCTCGCCGAGGCGGCTGGCAAGCAACTGGCTCTGCTCGCCGATCAGGCCATGGACCTCGCGGCCGGTCGCGGTGAGGCCGGCGATGATCGAATCGCGTTGAGTGCCGAGCAGGGCGCCGACCTCGTCCCCGGCCTGGCCGAGGCGGGCGATGAAGCCGGTATGCTGGTTGTCGATGACCGATTTCGCTGTCTCGCTGGCGGCGAGGATCTTGGCGGCGAGGGCTTCGCCGGTCTCGTCGAGGCGCTGATGCGCGGTGCCGCTGGCGTCCGCCAGCCGATCGATCAGGGCGTTGCCGCGCTCCGCCAGCAGGCCGTGGACCGAGCGGCCGACATCGGCGACGCGGGTGACCAGCGCCTGGCTCTGGCCGGAGAGCAGTTCCTGCATGTCCTGGCCGGTTGCGATGACGCGGCCGCTGAGCGCCTCGCCCTCGGCGATGAGCAGATTGCGCACGCTGGCGCCGGCATCGGTGAGCTGCGCCACCAGCGCCTCGCGCTGGCTGCCGATCGCGCTTTGGACTTCGCTGCCGACATGCGACAGGCGCGCCACCAGGCTGTCGCCGCGCTCGCCGATGGCGGTGTGGACCTCGGTGCCGACATCCGACAGGCGGGCGACGAGGCTGTCGCCGCGCTCGCCGATCGTCGCATGGACCTCGCGCGCAACCTCGGACAGGCGGGCGATCAGCCCGTCGCCGCGTTCGCCGATCGCCGATTCGACGTCGCGGCCGGCATGGGCCACGCGGGAGACGATGCCCTCGGCACGGTCTCCGAGCGTGCGATGGATCTCCTCGGTCGTCTCGGACAGCTTGGCCACGAGGCCATCGCCGCGTTCGCCGATCACGGTCTCGATGCCGCGGCTGGCGTCGGCGATGCGGGCGACGATGCCGTCGGCGCGGCCGCCGAGCGTCCGCTCGATCTCCTGCGTGGTCTCGGACAGGCGGGAGACGAGACCGTCGCCACGCTCGCCGATGATGGCCTCGACGCTGCGGCCGGCATCGGCCACACGGTTGACGATGCTGTCGGCCCGCTCGCCGATCGCATGCTCGACGCCCTGGCCGATCTCGGCCATGCGCAGCACCAGCCCGTCGCCGCGCTCGCTGATCGCTTCCTGCAGGCGCTGGCCGGTCTCGGACAGGCGGCCGACCAGATGGTCGCCCTGCTCGCCGATCGTGCTGCGGACTTCGTGGCCGAGGTCGGAGAGGCGGGTGACGAGGCTGCTGGCCTCTTCCGAGAACAGGCTGTGCACAGTCGCGCCGACGGCGGAGATGCGCGCGGTCAATTCCTCGCCGCGCTCGCCGATCAGCGTATGCAGGCCGCGGCCGGCCTCGTCGAAGCGGACCACGATCGCGTCGGTCTTCTCGCGCAGCAGGCTGTCGACGGTCTGGACCGTGCCAGAGAGCTTCTCGACCAGCGTCTCGCCCTGGCTGGCGATCAGGCCGTGGACGGTTTCGCCGGCCTCCTGGATGCGGCTGACGACGAGATCGTTCTGCTTGCCGAGCAGCATGTGCACGCCGCGGCCGACCTCGGCGAGGCGGGTGGTGACGCTCTCGCCCTCGCCGCTGATCGCGGTCCGCAGGCTCTCGCCGGTCTCGGTCAGGCGCTGGGTCAGGCTGTTGCTCTGGGTGTCGAACAGGTCGACCAGCGTGCGCCCGCTCTGCTCGAAGCGCTCGGCGACGGTAGCGCCGCGCTGGGTGATCTCCTGGGCGAGGGTGTCGCCCGTCGAGCGCAGCGTCTCGTTGACGGTCTCGGCGCGGCTCGCCAGCGACTCGACGACCTGGGCACCGGTCTCGCTGATGGCTCGGGTGACGTCGCGGGCGCCGGCGGTCAGGCCCTCGGTCAGCACGGCACCGGTGCGCTCCAGCGAACCGGCGATCTCCTGGGCGCGGTTGTCGAGCAGGGCGGTAACAGACTGGCTCGCAGCCGTCATGCGCTCGCTGACGTCGTGCGAAGTCGACTGCAGGCGCTCGACGAGGTCGTTGCCGCGGCCGCTGATCTCGTCGACCATGCGCTCGCCGGCATGGCCGAGCGCCAGCGTGATCTGGTCGCCCTTGTCGGTCAGGCGCGAGGTGACGCGTTCGCCCGCCTCGGCAACAGCATCGGCGATCGAGCGGCTGGCGGTCTCGAGGTCCTTGGTGATGCTCTCATGCGCACCCGAGATCGCGAACTTCACCCGCTCGGCATTACCGACGACGGATTCGCGCTGGGTCACCAATTCATCGATGAGGGAACGCAGGCGGATCTCGTTGTCGGCATAGGCGCGTTCCAGCGTCGCGATCTCGCCGCGCACGATGGTCTCGAGCTCGCCGGCGCGCGCCACGGCGCGCTCGATGCCGTCGCCCATGGCGGCGACCTCGCGGCGGATGGTTTGGCTGAGCGACAGCACGGAGTCCGTCGCGACCACTTCCGGCTCGGCCAGGCGCAAAGCGACCTCGGTCATGGCACGCGAGACGAGGCGCATTTCCTGCGTCCGGCGGTAGAGCGCCGCCAGCACGAAGAAGAAGACCACCGGCGCGCCGGCCCCGAGCGCCAGCAGCGCCCACTGGCCCGGGCCCCAGGCGACCATGCCGGCCGGGAGGCCTTCGGTGAAGGTGCCGTAGCGGCTGACGAGGGTGAAGCCGACTCCGCCGGCCCAGACGAGGGAGGCGAGCGCGGCGAGCCAATAGGGCCGGCCGGAGGGCCGGGCGGCGAAGGCCTGGACGAGAGAGGAGGAATCCCGGCGGTCGTCATTGGCGACGCGGCTGGTGTCCGGAGCGATGGCGGGGCGGGCAGGGGCGGGAAGCGGTTCGGATGCAGGCTCGGCGCTGGCTGGCGCGACCGGAACGCTTTCGACTCGCGGCAATTCGATCTTGAGCTCGTTCTCGCCCGTCGAGGGCAGCCTCGGTTCGGCCGAAGCCTGACCTTCGCTCTTCGGATCGAGCCTCAGCGCCTCCTCGATCGCCGACATTGCCGCTTCGGTCGGATCCTGGAGCTTGTTCTGCCGGGTCATGAATGCCGCCTCGCTACGCTACTTGCGACGGGCGGTGATGTCCGCCGCAGAGCGGGAACCGGCAGCCTCCAGCCGGATCCTACAAGCGACACGACGCCCATCGTTTACTGTCTCGAAGGGTAGTTGAGGCAAGCAGTGATTGAAACCCGTTTGAGCGTCTGATTCACAAACGTCGTTAACGCCTCATTCACCATAACGACGCTTGATGAAGGGTCAGAAGGCTGCGCGAGTTCCGCAGCGCGAGAGAAAACCGAGTTCCCCATGTCCCAGACTGCCATCGACCTTGTGCATCTCGCCCGCCAGACCGGCGGCGATGCCGAGCTGGAGCGCGAGCTGCTGACGCTGTTCGCCCAGCAATGCGCCCGCCAGCTCCGCGCCATCCATGCCGGCGACGCCAGCGTCGGCCGCGACGCCGCGCACACCTTGAAGGGAGCCGCCCGCGCCATCGGTGCCTGGCAGGTGGCCGAGGCTGCCGACCGGATCGAGCAGCAGCTCACCCAGGCCGGCGCCGCGCCGCGCGAGGATGCACTGGACGCGCTGACGCTCGCCGCGGCCGAGGCGCGCGCCGTGATCTCGCGGCTCGACTGCGCGGCCTGACGCCGCAGGACAGACGAGGCAGCGCGGCCGAGATCGCCGTTTCGTCTGCTTTCGAAATCTTCTAGAGATGCGATGTTCGCGGGCTTCCCGCCCGCGGGCGATGGTCCCTCTCGCGAACCTGCCCGTGGCCCGCCAGGACGCCCGGCCGGTTCCTCCCGCTTGCGCCAGCCGCGCAGCCGTCGCCAGGCGGCCGGAGTTCACGATGCCGAAGATCACTTACATCGACGCCCAGGGCACCAGCCGCACGGTCGAGGGCGAGACGGGTTCGACCGTGATGGAGGTCGCGGTGCGCAACGGCGTGCCAGGCATCGAGGCCGAATGCGGCGGCGCCTGCGCCTGCGCCACCTGTCATGTCTATGTCGACGACGCCTGGGCCGAGAAGACCGGCCATGCCGAGCCGATGGAAGAGGACATGCTCGACTTCGCCTTCGACGTCCGGCCGAATTCGCGCCTGTCCTGCCAGATCAGGGTCCGCGACGACCTCGATGGCCTCGTGGTGCGCACGCCGGCCCGCCAAGGCTGAGTCTCGGGAAAGACGATAGCCATGTCTGCTCCGCCACCATCCGCGTGGCATGCGTCGGCTTGATTGATTGATCGAAAGGACGGCACCTTCACCGGCCATGATCGCCCTATCGGAGCGGCTCGCGACGACGCGACGCTCTTCCCTTGGGGGAATATGCTCCGACATAGTGTGTAGGCGTCGGTTCCGATCGTTCGACCATGCGGCCGGGCGGGCCACGCCGGAGGAGGATGCGATGTACAAATCGATTCTGGTCCCGGTCGATCTCGCCGAGGCCGAGCTGGCAGGCCCGGCCATCACCGCGGCCGAGGGCTTCGCCACCCAGTCCGAAGGCTCGATCAGGCTGGTCTATGTCCGCTCGCTGGTGCCGATCACCTATATGGAATTCGTGCCGGCGGACTTCGACGCCGGTCAGCAATCCGAATCCGAAGCCAAGCTCGCTGAGATCGCCGCCAAGGTGAACCTGCCGGCCGAGCGCGTCTCGGCCAAGGTCCTGGTGGGTTCGGTCCATGGCGAGGTGCTGGCCGAGGCCGATGCCAGCGGCGCCGACCTGATCGTCATCGGCTCGCACGAGCCCGGCATGCTCGCCTATGTGATCGGCTCGAACGCCTCGACCATCGTGCGCCGGGCGAAGTGCTCGGTGCTGGTCGTCAGGTAGCTGGCCTCAAGCCGCCTGCCGGCCCGGGACGAGATCGTCGGGAACCTCGCCGCTCGCGAGGTCCCGCGGCCGGTTGAGCTTGATCATCGGCCAGACCTGCCAGAACGAGGCTGCTGCCAGCACGAGCCCGAGGCCCGCGGCGGCGGTTGCGCCTTGCTGGAAGGCGCGCAGGCTGAAGAAGGTCAGCATCAGCATGGCGCCGCCACCGGCCAGCGCCAAGGCCAGCCAGAGCAGATAGGGCTTGCCGGCGAGGAAGCGCGCCTTCGGGTTGGCGCGTGTGATCGCGGCGGACAAGGCCGCGACGAAGGCATGATAGCGCGCATCGTCGCGGTCGATGTCGGTGAGCGAGCGCCAGGACAGGTTGCCGAAGCTGATCGTCCGGCCGTCGCTCAATCGCAGCTGGGTCCGGAAACCCTTCGACGAGACGTTGCTCGGAGCATAGATGAAGCGCACCTGTTCGACGGCCGAGAGCCTGACCTGATCGACCTTGCGGGTCGAATCGATCTCCAGCGTGTCGCCCTTCAGCCGGTAGGCGATCTCGAAGCCGATCGGCCGCGGCCGCTGGCGCCAGAAGGGCAGGGTGGTATCGTCGTCGGCGAGGCTCATGGCGGCATGCTCTAGCCGTCATTCTCGGGCGGAGCAAAGCGGAGACCCGAGAATCTCCTGAAAGAGATGCTCGGGTCGAGCCCGAGCATGACGAACGGGACACTTACCGCGTCAGCGCCTTCATCGCACCGTCGAGGCCGTCGAGCGTCAGCGGGAACATCCGCCCGCCCATCAGCCCGGCGATCTGGCGGATCGACTGGGTATAGCCCCACAGGTGCTGCTGCACGGGGTTGAGCCAGACCGATTTCGGGAAGCGCTCGGTCAGCCGGCGCATCCAGACCTCGCCGGCCTCCTCGTTCCAGTGCTCGACCGAGCCGCCCGGCATCGCGATCTCATAGGGACTCATCGAGGCGTCGCCGACGAAGACGAGCCGGTAGTCGGCCGGGTAGGTCCGCAGCACGTCGAAGGTCGGGATCACCTGGTCGTGCCGGCGCCGGTTCTCCTTCCAGACCCGCTCATAGGGGCAGTTGTGGAAGTAGAAATGCTCGAAATGCTTGAACTCGGCCCGCGCTGCCGAGAACAGCTCCTCGGCCAGTTCGATATGCCAGTCCATCGAGCCGCCGACATCGAGGAAGAGCAGAACCTTGACCGCGTTGTGCCGCTCGGGCCGGAGCTTGACGTCGAGATAGCCGTGCTTGGCGGTCTCGGTGATGGTCTGGTCGAGGTCGAGCTCCTCGGCCGCGCCGGTGCGGGCGAATTTGCGCAGGCGGCGCAGCGCGATCCGCAGGTTTCGCACACCGAGCTCGCGCGTGTCGTCGAAATCCTTGAACTCGCGCTTGTCCCAGACCTTCACGGCCCGGAAATTGCGGTTCTTGTCCTGGCCGATGCGCACGCCTTCGGGATTGTAGCCATAGGCGCCATAGGGCGAGGTGCCTGCGGTGCCGATCCATTTCGAGCCGCCCTGATGGCGGCCCTTCTGCTCCGCGAGACGCTGCTTTAGCGTCTCCAGCAGCTTCTCCCAGCCGAGGGCCTCGATCTGGGCCTTCTCCTCGTCGGTGAGGAATTTCTCGGCGAGCTTGCGCAGCCATTCTTCGGGGATGCCGACCTGTTCGAAGGCCTCGCCCAGGGTTTCGACACCCTTGAAGACCTCGGCGAAGACGCGGTCGAAGCGGTCGAGATGGCGCTCGTCCTTCACCAGGCAGGCGCGGGCGAGATAATAGAACTCGTCGACGCGGTATTCCGCGAGATCAGCCTCGACGCCTTCGAGCAGCGCCAAATATTCGCGCAAGGTCACCGGGACCTTGGCGGCGCGCAGATCGGTGAAGAGGCGGAGAAACATCGCGCTACTGTGGCCAGCAGCGCCTCAAGGTCAAGCTGCGGCGGCTCTCAGGCCGTTTAACCGATCAGCTTGCGGCGCAGGCTGATCGGTCAAGCGGCCTCCACGAGACGTGGGAGCCGCCGCTGTCCGACAAGGCTCAGGCGACGGCGTCGGCCAGATCCTTGGTGACCTTGAACTTCACGACCGTCTTGGCCGGGACCTTGATGGTCGCGCCGGTGGACGGGTTGCGGGCCTCGCGGGCTTCGCGCTTGGCCGCCGCCAGCTTGCCGATGCCGCCGAGCGTGACGTCACCGCCAGACTTCAGCGTCTTGGCGACGACGCCGGCGAGCGAGCCGAGGATGGCCGAGACATCGGCCTTGGTCTTGCCCGTCTCGTCCGCGATCGCGGCGATCAGTTCGTTCTTGGTCATGAAAACCTCCTAGAGACCAATCTTGTTAAAGTTGACGCCGCACCAGACCCCAACGGACTCCGGCGCAACGCGGCGAATCGACGCGCTCTCGCGCACGAACCCGCCATTTGACATGCCCGCCGCCGAAACACGACGGCATCGGCCGTACATACGCACAGCAATCGGCTTCGTTCCTGTCAAAAGCCGCGAAATTGCGGCGGTTTTCACCAGCTTTGTGGAGCGATTGACAAATCGCCCCGAATTATTTGAAGCTTGAAATAATTCAGGGGGACGGAACGCGGCATGAAGGCCATCATCATCGGCGGCGGCATCGGGGGGCTGTCACTGGCCCTGATGCTGCACGCGCGCGGCATAGCCGCGACCGTCTACGAGCAGGCGAGCGAGATCCGCGAGGTCGGCGTCGGCATCAATACGCTGCCGCATGCGATCCGGGAACTGGCCGAGCTCGGCCTGCTGCCTGCGCTAGACGCCGTGGCGATCCGGACGCGCGAACTAATTTATATGAACCGCTTCGGCCAGACCGTCTGGCGGGAGCTGCGCGGCCTGCACGCCGGTGCACCCGTCCCGCAGTTCTCGATCCATCGCGGCCGGCTCCAAGGCGTGATTCGTGACGCGGTGATCGAGCGGTTGGGCGCCGATGCGATCCGCACCGGCCGGCGCCTGCAGGGCTTCCTGCAGGACGAGGGCGGCGTGACCGCCCATTTCGCCGACGCCAAGTTCGGCGAGGCCGGCGAGACGGCGCGCGCCGACATCATGATCGGCGCCGACGGCATCCACTCGACGGTGCGGGCGCATTACTTCCCGAGCCAGGGCGGGCCGCGCTGGAACGGCGTCCAGATGTGGCGCGGTGCCTGCGACTGGCCGGCTTTCCTCGACGGCGAGAGCATGATCATCGCCGGCGGCATGGCCGGCAAGCTGGTGCTCTACCCGATCGCCGAGGGGAAGAAGCCGGGCACGCGCCTGACCAACTGGGTCGTCAACATCCGCACCGGAGATCCCACCAAGCCGCCGCCGAAGGAGGCCTGGTCCAAGGCCGGGCGGCTGGAGGACGTGCTGCCCTTCGCTCGGCGTTTCACAGTGCCAGGCGTCGATATCCTCGCCTTGATCCAGGCGAGCGGCACCTTCTGGGAATACCCGATGTGTGACCGTGACCCGCTGCCGCGCTGGACGCATGGCCGGGTGACGCTGCTCGGCGACGCCGCCCATCCGATGTACCCGGTCGGTTCCAACGGCGCCTCGCAGGCGATCCTCGACGCGCGCTGCCTCGCCGATCTCCTGGTCAAGGCCGAGCATCCGCGCCACGCGCTCGCCGCCTATGAGGCGCTGCGCCTGCCGGCGACGGCCGAGATCGTCGCGATGAACCGGGCAGGTGGACCCGAGCGCGTCATCGACGCAGTCGAGGCGCTCGCCCCGAACGGCTTCGACGATGTCGAGCGCGTCCTGCCTTACGGCAAGCGCGAGCAGATCGTGAAAGCCTATGCCGGCAAGACCGTGCTCGCGGTCGCGCAGCCGGCGAAGGGCTGAAGCAGCCTCAGCGCCGCTCGACCTGCACCAGCGGCGCGATCCGGTCGATCCGATTGGTCCAGATGCCCGGGATCGGCCGGGCGAGGGCGGTCAGATCCTCGGCCCGGTCGATTCCGGCGGAGCCGTCGCCACCGACCAAGGGGCCGGCGACGATGACCTCGCTGCCGGCCGCGCGCATGCGGGCCGTGAACCGCGCCGGCCAGCCCCAGATCCAACTGGTGTAGTTGGAGGGGATCAGGAGCAGCTGCCGCTCGCAGGCCTCAGGCGTCAGCCCGGCCCAGCCGAGCGCAAGGTGATGGATCAGGCAACGCTTCTCCGCCTCCTTGGACATGGTGAGTAGGGTCGGGATGCGCGCGCGCAGGACCGTGATCGGGCGATCGCCGCCATAGGCCATCAGCAATGAAAGCTGCGCCGGAGGGAGCTTCAGCAGGCGATCGGCGAGCGCCTCGCCCTCGCGCGGATCGTTGCTCTTCACGTTGATCAGCAGGCGCCGGTCCGGAAACCGCGCCAGCACCTCGTCCAATGACGGCATCAGGGCGACGCCCTTGCCGCGAAATGGATAGGTCTTGCCGCCATCGGCTGTGTAGCCGTGGCCGATGTCGAGCGCCTTGAGTTCGGCCAGCGTCTTCTCGCGGGTGACGCCCGTCCCGTTCGTGCGGCAGTCCAGCGTCCAGTCGTGGATCACGGCGAACTGGCCGTCCGTGGTCGGATGGACGTCGAACTCCACGATGTCTGCTCCCGCTGCGAAAGCCGCCTCCATCGAGGCCAGCGTATTCTCCAGATAGGGATGTTCCGGGGGGTTGATACGGCTCGCCGTGCAGGTCGCGTCCGTGACACCGCTCGATGGATAGGTCTGCGCCAGCCCGCGATGGGCCAATAGGACGGGCCGTTCCGTCGCCGCTGGCGCCAGCAGCGCGGTGTTTTGAAAGAAGGCGGTGATGCCCAAAGCCACGGCGACAATGCCCGCGGCGAGCCAGAATCGTTTCATCGCTATCCCCTCGAATCGGGGCGCGATGTCGGCGGTGCAAGCCGGCGAAATTCGGCCGGAAATCAGGCGCCTTCCGTCAGCTCGACGATGCGGGCCTTCAGCGCCGCATTCTCCCGCTCGAGCTGGCGCAGGCGCCGCATCAGGTCGAGCGGAACCGGCGCATCATCCTGCTTCGCGGCAGCGGCGAAGGAGACGCCGATGCGCTCGGCGTCACGCCAGCGGCTGCGCACCATCCGGCTTTCGCGCTTCAGCGGAAAATAGAGCTCGAACAGCTCCGGCAGGGCGACGCTATCCGGGAACACCAGGAGGGCCCCGTCTTCCGACAGGTTGCGGACTGTGCAGTCCAGGGTCGACTGGCGCTGGTTGAAGATGACCTTGCCACCGATCAGGGTCCGGTTGCGGACTGAGCGGCGGCGTTCGGAGGAGGTGGTTACGGCGGGCATGGGCCTGGCTCGTGTTCTAGCGCAGGTTGAGACCATGCCCGCTAATGCTCATGGTTGCAGCAGTAAGTCTTTCTTAACCTTAACTCGGCCGCAGCTCGCTCAGGCTCCGTCGGGCGGCGGCGGCAGGAAATCGATCTCGTAGCGTGCCGACAGGGCGACGACTTCGGCCGGGTTCTGCTCCTGCATCGAATGGATCGCCCAGAACAGGTCGTAGAGGCGGCCGGTCGGTGCGACCCAGAACAGGCACTTCACCGGGGCATCGCTCTTGTTGAACAGCCCGTGCGGGATGTTGCGCGGCAGCTTGATCAGGTCGCCGGGCAGGGCATGCGATTCCTGGCCGTCGAGCACGAGATCGAGCCGGCCCTCGAGCATGTAGATGAACTCGTCCTGGGTCGGGTGGATATGCGGCGGCACGAAAGTGCCGGGCGGGAAGGTGGCGTGCCAGGAAAAGCTGTCCTCGCTCAGCATCTTCGGCACATAGGTCTGGCCGAGGATGTTCCAGGAGATCGCGTCGATCCCCTCATTGGCCTTGGTCACGCCGGCGGTCAGAGGCTTCATCCTCGGTCTCCTTCTTCAAAGATGCAGGAAGCGGTCCTTGACCGCGCTGTCGCTGCGCAGATCGTCGCTGCTGCCGCGCCAGGCGACGCGGCCCTTCTCCAATACGACATGCCGGTCGGCGATCTTCGCCAGCGCGTCGACATTCTTGTCGATGACGAGGATCGACTCGCCCTCGGCCTTGAGCGCCGACAGGCAGGACCAGATCTCCTGGCGGATGATCGGCGCCAGCCCCTCGGTCGCCTCGTCGAGGATGACGAGCTTGGGATTGGTCATCAGTGCCCGGCCGATCGCCAGCATCTGCTGCTCGCCGCCGGAAAGCTGGTTGCCGCGATTGAGCTTGCGCTCTTTCAGACGCGGCAGGAAGGCGTAGACGCGCTCCAGCGTCCAGCGCGCCTTGCCGAAGCGGCTGGCGGCGGTGGCGATCAGGTTCTCCTCGACCGAGAGCGTCGGGAAGACCTGCCGTCCTTCCGGGACGAGGCCGATGCCGGCCTGCGCCAGCCGGAAGGGCGCGCTGCCGGTGAGGTCGACGCCGCCGAAGCTGACGCGGCCGGCGCGCGGCCGGATCAGGCCCATGATGGCGCGCACCGTCGTGGTCTTGCCCATGCCGTTGCGGCCGAGCAGGGTCACGACCTCGCCGGCCCCGACCGCAAGATCGACGCCGAACAGGATCTGCGCCTCGCCATAGCCGGCATCGAGGTTTTCGACGGTGAGCACGGCTAGCCCTCCTCGCCGAGATAGGCTTCGCGCACGGCTGGATCGGCCCTCACGACGGCCGGATCGCCCGAGGCGATGACGCGGCCATAGACCAGCACGCTGACCGTGTCGGCCAGCGCGAACACCGCCTCCATGTCGTGCTCGACCAGCAGCATGGCGTAGCGCCCCTTCAGGCTCTTGAGCAGCGCGATCAGGCGCTCGCCTTCCTCCTTGCCGACGCCGGCGAGCGGCTCGTCGAGCAGGATCGCTGCCGGCTCCAGCGCCAGCGCCATGGCGATCTCCAGCGCCCGCTTCTCGCCATGCGACAGGCTGCCGGCCGGGACATGGGCACGCTCCGACAGGCCGACCGCGTCGAGAGCGGCGCGGGCAGGGTGGTTCAGGCGCTCGTCATTGGCGGCGTTGCGGAAGAACGAGAGCGGATGGCTCGCCTTGGCCTGCACACCGAGCGCGACGTTCTCCAGCGCTGAAAGCGAGGCGATGGTCGAGGTGATCTGGAAGGTCCGCGCCAGCCCGTGGCGAGCGCGCTTCTCGGCGTTGAACGCCGTGACGTCCTGGCCGCGAAAGCGGATCGTGCCGTGGTCTGGCGTCAGCATGCCAGAGATCTGGTGGACCAGCGTGGTCTTGCCGGCGCCGTTCGGGCCGATCAGGGCGTGGAGTTCGCCGGGGGCGACGGCGAGGCTGACGCCGTCGGTGACCTTCAGCGCGCCGAAGGACTTGCGCACGCCATCGAGGACGAGGACCGGCTCAGCCATGGCGCGGGCCCAGCTTGCGCAGCATCCCCACGATGCCGCCGCGGGTGAACAGCACGAAGAGCACGATCATCGGCCCGAAGATGACTCGCCAGTGCTCGGTCAGGTGCGAAAGCGCATCCTCGGCGATCAGATAGGCGATCGCGCCGATGATCGCGCCGTGCAGCGAGCCGACGCCGCCCAATACTGCCATGAAGATCAGTTCGCCCGAGCGCTGCCAGGACATGAAGGCCGGGCTGACGAACTCGGTGTGGTTGGCGAGGAAGAAACCGGAAAGGCCCGCCAGCATGCCGCTGATCACATAGGCGACGAGGCGCACGCGGGTGACGTCGAAGCCGGTGACGCTGACGCGCGTCGGGTTCTCCCGCGCCGCCCTGAGCACCCGGCCGAAGCGCGAGGCGACGAGGCCGCGCACCAAGAGATAGGCGCCGGCGAGCGCGATCAGCACGCTGTAATAGAACGAGGTCCGGTTCGCGAACGGGTTGAAGCCGAGGACGGTGCTCTTCTCGTAGAGCGTCAGCCCGTCATCGCCGCCATAGGCCGAGAGCGCCTGCGCCAGGAAATAGACCATCTGGCCGAAGGCGAGGGTGATCATGATGAAGGCGACACCGCGCGTGCGCAGGCAGACCGCGCCGGTGATCGCGCCGAAGAGGGCGCAGACGGCGAGGATCACCGGCAGGATGACGAGCGCTTCGCTGCGCCCTTCCGTGATCATGATGCCGGTAACATAGGCGCCGATGCCGAGGAAGGCGGCGTGGCCGAAGGAGACGAGGCCGCCGACGCCGAGGATCAGATCGAGCGAGAGCGCCGCGATGGCGAAGATCAGCGCCCGTGTCAGCAGAGCAAGCCAGCCGGCCGGCATGCCGATGGAGACGGCGAGCGGCGCCAGCGCCAGCAGCAGGAACAGGATCGCCGGCAGCAGGACCTTGGCGCGCTCGCGGGGTGGCGCGACGCTCGTGACCTCGGCCGTTGTCGTCGCCGAGCTCATGTCCGGCCTCGCGCCGGCAGCAGGCCTTCCGGCCGCAAGAACAACACCACCGCCATCAGGAGGTAGATCAGCATCGAGGAGAGGGCCGCGCCGGTCGCTCGCGCCGAGGGCGCGCTCATGAACAGGCGCAGCAGGTCGTTCATGAAGGAGCGGCCGAGCGTGTCGACGAGGCCGACGATGAGCGCCGCCACGAAGGCGCCGCGGATCGAGCCGATGCCGCCGATGACGATGACGACGAAGGCGAGGATGAGGACAGTGTCGCCCATGCCGGGCTCGACCGAGAGGATCGGTGCTGCCATTGCGCCGGCAAAGCCCGCCAGCATGGTGCCGAAGGCGAAGACGATCATGAACAGCTTGCGGATGTCGACGCCGAGTGCCGAGACCATCGGCGCATTCGAGGCGCCGGCGCGCAGCAGCATGCCAGTGCGGGTCTTCTCGACGATGAACCAGAGCAGGGCGCCGACCGCGAGGCCGGAGCCGATCAGCGCGAAGCGATAGGTCGGGTAGAGGATGCCGTCCATCAGCGCGACATTGCCGGTCAGGAAGGACGGCAGCGGCACGGAGAGGGGAGCGGCGCCCCAGATCATCTTGACGCCCTGGTTGAGCAGCAGGATCAGCCCGAAGGTCGCCAGCACCTGGTCGAGATGGTCGCGCTCGTAGAGATGGCGGAAGACCAGGAATTCGAGCGCGAGGCCGAAGACCAGCGCCGCCGCCAATGCCAGCACGAGGCCGAGCACGAAGGAGCCGGTCAGCGCGACGAAGGTCACGGCGAGATAGGCGCCGAGCATGTACTGCACGCCATGCGCCAGGTTGATGAAGTCCATCACGCCGAAGACCAGCGTCAGCCCTGCCGCCACCAGGAACAGCAGGATGCCGAATTGCAGCCCGTTCAGGATCTGGACGATGAGGAGGCCGGTGGTCATGCGCTTGCGCAACTCGGCTCGAGAACAACAGATGCCGTCATCCCGGCCGCAGCGAAGCGGAGAGCCGGGATCCATGCCTGAACATTAGTCGGTCTGGCATGGATCCCGGGTCGGGCTGAAGCCCGCCCGGGATGACCATTCAGGTCGTGGTGAAGAACGTCGCCGTCACTTCAGCGCGCAGTCCTTCGCGTGCGGGTCGGCGTAGTCCTCGAACACCTTCTGGGCGATCTCGGTCTGGAACTTGCCGTCCGCCCGCTTGGCGACCTTGACCAGGTAGAAGTCCTGGATCGGGTAGCCATTGGTGTTGAACTTGAACTTGCCGCGCAGCGAGGTGAAGTCGGCCTTCTTGATTGCGGCGCGCAGCTTGTCCTTGTCAGCGGTGCCGCCGGCGGCCTTGACCGCCGAGTCGATCAGCAGCGCCGCGTCGAAGGCCTGCTGGGCATAGGAGCCTGGTACGATCTTGTAGGCGGCTTCATAGGCCGAGACGAACGTCTTCGTCTGCGGGTTGTCCATGTTCGGTGCCCAGGTCATGCCGCCGAACATGCCGACCGCCGCGTCCTGCTGCGCCGGCAGCGTCGACTCGTCGACGGTGAAGGCGGAGAGGAACGGCACTTTGCCGGTCAGGCCGGCCTGCGACCACTGCTTGACGAAGTTGACACCGAGGCCGCCGGGCAGGAAGGCGAAGACCACGTCCGGCTTGGCCGAGGCGATCTTGGCGAGCTCGGCCGAGAAGTCGAGCGCGTTCAGCGGGACATAGACCTCGTCGAGGACCTCGCCCTTGAAGTAGCGCTTGAAGCCGGCGAGCGAGTCTTTGCCGGCCTGGTAGTTAGGCGCGATGATGTATGCCTTCTTGTAGTTCTGGTCCTGCGCGTACTTGCCCAGCACCTCGTGGACCTGGTCGTTCTGGTACGAGGTCACGAAGAAGTTCTGGTGGCAGGCCTTGCCGGCCATGGTCGAGGGGCCGGCATTCGGGCTGATCAGGATCGCGCCTGAATCCAGCACCGGCTTGGCGATGGCGCCGAGGATGTTCGAGAACACCGGGCCGACGACGAAGTCGACCTTGCCGCCCTCGACGAAGCTGCGGACCTTGCCGACCGCGACGTCGGGCTTGAGCTCGTCGTCGATCACGGTGATCTGCACCGGCACGCCGCCGAGCTTGCCGCCGTTCTGATCGACCGCGAGCTGGAAGCCGTCGCGGACCTGCTGGCCCAGCGAGGCCGCCGGCCCGGTCAGCACGCTGACCACCCCGATCTTCAAGGGCTCCTGCGCCCGCGCGGCGGAGAGCCCGAGCGCGAGCGCGCCGGCACTGAGCGACAAAGCGAATTTGAGCGTCATGTCTGATGTCCTCCCGGGACCTGCCAGATGCGTCCGTCGGCGGGGTTCCCCAACCCTATCCAGACGGCCTCGGCAGTCATATTGTTTCAAGCTTAAAATATCTGCAAGGGGTTCCTGCGGGTAATTTTTGTGCGTGCGTGAAGGCGTCATTCTCGGGCGGAGCGAAGCGCAGACCCGAGAATCTCGTGACGAGAAGGCGCTGGTCGGCGCCTCCTCCGATCTGAGATGCTCGGGACGAGCCCGAGAGCATGACGCGCTCTGGCTGCCGGCCTTAGGCCTGCACGCCGTCGACGTACCAGTCCATCTTCGACAGCATCTCGTCGGAAGCCGTCTCGCCAGCCTTGAGGCGCAGCACGCCCTTCTGGTCCTTGAGCTCGCCGGTGAAGGGGTGGAGCGTGCCGGCGACGATGCCCTTCTGGACCTCGTCCGCGGCGGCGCGCGCCGCCGGCGTGACAGCGTCGTTATAGGGCGCGAGCTTGACCATGCCGTCCTTGATGCCGCCCCAGACGTCGCCGCTCTTCCAGCTGCCGTCCATCGCCTCCTTGACGCGCTTGATGTAGTAGCCCGACCAGTCGTCGACGATCGCCGAGAGATGCGCCTTGGGAGCGAAGGCCTTCATGTCCGAGGCCTGGCCGAAGGCGAAGACGCCGCGTTGCTCGGCCGCCTGCAGCGCTGCCGCAGAATCGGTGTGCTGGGTGATCACGTCGCAGCCCTGGTCGATCAGCGCCTTGGCGGCATCGGCTTCCTTGGCCGGGTCGTACCAGGTCGAGGCCCAGATCACCTTGGTCTTGAAGTTGGGGTTCACCTTCTTGGCGGCGAGATGGAAGGCGTTGATGCCCATCACCACCTCGGGGATCGGGAAGGAGGCGATGTAGCCGGCCTGTCCGGACTTCGACATATGCCCGGCGATGGTGCCGATCACGGCGCGGCCCTCGTAGAATCGGGCATTGTAGGTCGCGACGTTCTCGGCGCGCTGATAGCCGGTGGCGTGCTCGAACTTGATCTTCGGGAACTGCTTGGCGACCTGGATGGTCGGGTTCATGAAACCGAAGGAGGTCGTGAAGATCAGCTGGTCGCCGGCCTGGGCGAGCTGGCGGATGGCGCGCGCTGCATCCGGGCCTTCGGCAACGTTCTCGATGAAGCTGGTCTTGACCTTGTTGCCATAGGCGGCCTCGACCGCCTTGCGGCCCTGGTCGTGGGTCCAGGTCCAGCCATGGTCGCCGACCGGGCCGACATAGACGAAGCCGACGCCGAACGGCGACTGGGCGCGCGCGCCGACCAGCGGCAGGGCCGAGCTGGCGGCAGCGCCGGCGAGAAGGGTACGGCGGGTGATGATAGCAGACATGATGGTGTTCCCCGTTGTCGGTTGCAGCGCGATCAGGGCGCCGGGAAAGGCTTGCCGAGGCAGGCGGGCGCGTCGCGTCCGCCGGTTCTCCGTCCTTGCGACATCATGGTCAGAACCACAATCGTCGCAAGGTAGGGGGTCATCGCCAGGACTTCCGGCGCGATGAAGCTGAGGCCGGCCGCCTTGGCCTGCAATTCGAAGGTCGCGACCGCCCCGAACAGATAGGCGCCGATCAGCAGCCGGCCCGGCTTCCAGGCGGCGAAGACGACAAGGGCGAGCGCGATCCAGCCACGGCCGGCAGTCAGACGGTCGGCCCACATCGGCGTCAGCGCCAGCGAAAAATAGGCGCCGCCGAGCCCCGCCAGCGCCCCGCCGAAGCCGGTCGCGGCGGTGCGGATCGCCAGCACGCGATAACCGATCGCATGGGCGGAATCGGCATTCTCGCCAACGGCCCGCAGGATCAGCCCGGCCTTGGTCCGGCGCAGGAACAGGCTGACGGCGAGGACGAGCGCAAGTGAGAGGTAGACGATGGCGTCATGACCGAAGACGAGGCGCAGCCAGGGATGGGCGGCGTAGTCGGCCGGGAAGAGCGGGCCGAGGCGCGTGATCGTACGCCCGACGAAGCCGGCGCCGATCAGCGAGGAGGCGCCGATGCCGAAGATCGTCAGCGCGAGGCCGGTCGCGACCTGATTGGAGCCGAGGCCGAGGGTCAGCAGCGCGAAGATCATCGCCGCGGCGACGCCCGCCAGCGTCGCCGCCAGCAAGCCGAGCGGGACGCTGCCGGTGGAATAGGCCATCGCAAAGCCCGCGACCGCGCCGCACAGCATCATGCCCTCGACACCGAGATTGAGGACGCCTGCTTTCTCGGTGACGAGCTCGCCAAGCGCCGCCAGCAGGATCGGCGTCGCTGCCGCGGCGAGCGTCATGAAGATCGAGACGAGGATGGCGGCAGTCATGGCGCCACCTTTGCGGGGCGCGCCTTCCAGGCGAGCCGGTAACGCACCAGCACATCGGTCGCGAGCAGGAAGAATAGCAGCAGCGCCTGGAACATGCCGGTGGCGGCCGAGGGCAGGCGCACCGTGCTCTGGGCGATCTCGCCGCCGACGTAGGTCACCGCCAGCACCAGCGCGCCGAAGACGATACCGACAGGCGAGAGCCGGCCGAGAAAGGCCACGATGATCGCGGTGAAGCCGTAGCCCACCGGGAATTGTGGCGTGAGCTGGCCGAACGGACCGGCCGCCTCGAACAGGCCGGCAAGCCCCGCGAGCCCGCCGCCGGCGAGCAGCGCCGCCCAGGTGACGCGGTCGGCGTCGAAGCCGCCATGGCGGGCGGCGGCCGGCGCACGCCCGACGACGCGCACTGCGTAGCCGGCGATGGTCTTGCTCATCACGAACCAGGCGATCATTGCGAGCAGGATCGCCAAGGGCACGCCGAGATGGACGAGCGAGCCTTCCGCGACCGCCGGCAGCGTCTGGCTGCCGCTGAACATCTTGGTCTGCGGGAAATTGAAGCCGTCCGGATCCTTCCACGGACCGCGCACGAGATAATACAGGAACTGCACCGCGACATAGGTCAGCATCAGGCTGGACAGGATCTCGCTGACCTGCAGGCGCACCTTGAGCAACGCCGGAACTGCCGCATAGGCAGCGCCGCCCGCAATGCCGGCGAGCGCCATGGCGGGCAGGATCCACCAGCCGGTCATGTCATGGGTCAGAAGTGCGACGCCGGTGCCGGCGATCGCGCCCATGACGTATTGCCCCTCGGCGCCGATGTTCCAGACATTGGCGCGAAAGCCGATGGCAAGGCCGAGCGCGATCATGATCAGCGGCGCCGCCTTGATCCCGAGATCGGCCCAGCGCTGCGGCTCCATCAGCGGCGTGATGAAGATCGCCGTGACCGCGCGCAGGCCGTCATAGCCGATCGCGCCGAAGACCAGCATGCCGGTCAGCATGGTGAGCCCGATCGCGATCAGCGGGCTGAGATACAGCATCGCCTTGCTGGGCTCGCGCCGGCGCCGCCATTCAAGCATGCGCCGGCTCCACCTGATGGCTTTCGCCATGGACGCCGCCCATCAGCAGGCCGATCTCTTCGAGCTTCAGGCCCGCGACCGGCCGCGCCTGCGACAGTCGACCTTCGTTGATCACACAGAGCCGGTCGGAGAGCTCGAGCAACTCGTCGAGATCCTGCGAGATCACCACGATGGCCGAGCCCTGCGCCGCGAGGTCGACGAGAGCCTGCCGGATTGCGGCGGCAGCACCGGCATCGACGCCCCAGGTCGGCTGCGCCACCACCAGCACGTCGGGACGCTGCCCGATCTCGCGGCCCATGATGAATTTCTGCAGGTTACCGCCGGAGAGCGAGCCGGCGAGCGCCGCCGGGCCGGTTGTCCGGACATCGAAGCGGGCGATGACATCCTTCGCATAAGCCTCGACCGGCCCTTGCCGGATCACGCCAGATGGCGTGAGGGGCAGGCGATGGCGCGCAGTCAGCACGACGTTCTCGGCGAGCGAGAACTCGGGCACGGCGGCATGGCCGTTGCGCTCTTCGGGCACGCAGGCAAGACCGGCGGCGCGGCGCGCGCCGGCATCCGTGAGGCCGATCGGCCGGCCGTCGAGCCTGATCGCATCGGCGTTGGCAGCGAGATGCTCGCCCGAGAGCGCCATCAGCAATTCGGCCTGGCCATTGCCGGCGACGCCGGCGATGCCGAGGATTTCGCCGGCTTGAGCGGAGAAGGAGATGGCTTTCAGGCTGGTGCCGAAAGGCGGCTCGCCCGGCATGTCGAGCCTGTCGACGCTGAGCCGTGCCGCGCCGGCCTTGCCGCCGCTGGGCGGGCGATCCAGGCTCTTGAGTTCCGCACCGATCATCAGCTCGGCCATGCGCCGGGTCGTCTCGATGCGCGGATCACAGGTCGCGACGACCTTGCCGCCGCGCAGGATGGTGGCGGCTTCGCACAGCGCCTTGATCTCGTGCAGCTTGTGGCTGATGTAGAGAATCGAGCAGCCCTCGCCGGCGATCTGGCGCAATGTCTCGAACAGGCGCTCGACCTCCTGCGGCGTCAGCACCGAGGTCGGCTCGTCCATGATCAGCAGTTTGGGCTTCTGCAAAAGGCAGCGCACGATCTCGATGCGCTGGCGCTCACCGACCGAGAGCGTATGCACGGCGCGATCGGGATCGAGCGGCAAGGAATAGCTGTCGAGGATCGCCTTGATCCGCGCCTTCAACTCCTCGGCCGGGACGGTCTCGTCGAGGCCGAGCGCGATGTTCTCCAGCACGGTCATGCCGTCGAACAGCGAGAAATGCTGGAAGACCATGCCGATGCCGAGCTTGCGCGCCGCCTTGGGCGAGGAGATCTCGACCGGGCGGCCGTCGAAGCTGATCTGGCCCTCGTCGGCCCGCTGCACGCCATAGATGATCTTGACCAGGGTCGACTTGCCGGCGCCGTTCTCGCCGAGCAGGGCATGGATCTCGCCGGGGCGGACGGAAACGCTGATGTCCTGATTGGCCTTCACGCCCGGAAAGCTCTTCGAGACATGCGCGAGCGCCAGGCGCGAAGGTGCCGTCTGGTCAGGCGGCTGCGTCATGGCGGTTCCGTGCCCTCGCGCGTCCCGTGGCAGACCTCCCCGCGAGGCCTGCCTTCTCGCCAAGCAAGCAACGCACCAGCTCGGCGCTCGTCAAGGCGGCGATCACCTCCGGACGCTTGTCATGCACATCCGATCCACCGATCGGACAGGTGAGACGTGCCAGCGCTGTGCTGGTGGGATGCCGCCGGCGGAAGCTCGCCTCGAAGCGGGCGCGCTTCGTCGCCGATCCGATCATGCCGACATAAGCGGCATCGCCGCGCAGCAGCGCCGCCTCGGCCAGGCGGTAATCGAGCGCGTGGCTGTGGCTCAGGACGATAAAGGCCGAGCCGGGCCGGGCGGCAGCGAGGGCGGTCTCGGGATCGTCGAGTTGCAGGCAGGAGACGGTTGTCGGCACGTCCTCGAACTGGCCGGGACGGTCGTCGATCAGCGTCACGGCGAGGGGCAGCAAGGCGAGGCTGCGCGCCAGCGCCTTGCCGGTATGGCCAGCGCCGAAGATCAGCACCTGCGGCCGCTCGGCCGCGGCTTTCGCTTCGTCCCGCTTCAGCGCTTCGAGATGCGCCGCGTTCGCCGGCTCCATCGCCACCCGCACGCGCCCGCCGCAGCACTGGCCCATTTGCGGGCCGAGCGGGATGTCGATCAACTGCTGCGGGCCGCCGTTGTCGAGCAGCACGCGGGCAAGATCGATGCAGTGGAATTCGAGCTGGCCGCCGCCGATGGTGCCGGCGCTGCCATGGGCACTGACGATCATCGTCGCGCCGGGCTCGCGCGGGGTCGAGCCCTGCGCCTCAGCGATGCGGACGATGACGGCGCCTTCTTTCAGGTTGGCTGCGAGGAAGTCGGCGGGCGTCATCGCGTGCCCTCCGCCAGAGCCCGCACCCGTTCGACTGCGTCGAGCACCCGCTCCGGCGTCGCCGGCGCGTCGAGCTGCGGGCAGAAGCGGTAGTCGCCGACACTGGCGACCGCATCGGAGAGCGCGTGCAGCACGCTGATCGCCAGCATCAGCGGCGGCTCGCCGACCGCCTTGGAACGATGGATGGTGTGCTCGCGGTTGGGCGCCTTCTCCAAGAGCGCGACGTTGAAGATCCGCGGACGATCGGAGGCGACCGGGATCTTGTAGGTCGAGGGCGCGTGCGTCCTGAGCCGCCCCTTCTCGTCCCAGACCAGTTCCTCGGTGGTCAGCCAGCCCATGCCCTGGACAAAGCCGCCCTCGATCTGGCCCTTGTCGATCGCCGGGTTCAGCGAGTTGCCGCAGTCGTGCAGGATGTCGACGCGCTCGACCTTGTACTCTCCGGTCAGCGTGTCGATCGCGACCTCGGCCGCGGCGGCGCCATAGGCGAAATAGTAGAAGGGGTGGCCGCGCCCCGCCTTGCGGTCCCAATGGATCTTTGGCGTGGCGTAGAAGCCCGTGGCCGAAAGCTGGACACGGGCCATATAGGCCGCCTTGACCAATTCGACGAAGCTGATCTCGCGGGCGCCGACTTGGACTCGTCCGGGCAGGAAAGCGATCGCCTCCGGCTTTTCCTGCCAGTGCTTGCAGGCGAAGGCGGTGAGCCGCGCCTTGATCGTCTCGCAGGCGTCGAGCGCCGCCATGCCATTGAGGTCGGAGCCGGAAGAGGCGGCGGTGGCCGAGGTGTTCGGCACCTTGCCGGTCGTCGTCGCGGTGATCTTGATCTGCTCAAGCCCGATGCCGAAGGCCTGCGCCACCACCTGCGCCACCTTCTGGTAGAGCCCCTGGCCCATTTCGGTGCCGCCATGGTTCAGCGCCACCGTGCCGTCGGTGTAGACATGCACCAGCGCGCCAGCCTGATTGTACCAGGTCGCGGTGAAGGATATCCCGAACTTGACCGGCGTCAGCGCGATGCCGCGCTTGATCACCGGGCTCTGCCGGTTGAAGGCGCGGATCGCCGCCTGGCGGGCGCGGTAGTCGCAGGAGTGCGAGAGGTCGTCGATCACCTCGGCGGCGATCATGTCCTCGACCGGCTGGTGGTAGGGCGTGATCTCCCGGCCTTCGCCGCCATAGAGATTGCGCTTCCTCACCTCCAGCGGATCGAGCCCGGTGGCGTAGGCGACCTCCTCGATGAAGCGCTCGGCTCCGACCATGCCCTGCGGGCCGCCGAAGCCGCGGAATGCGGTGTTGGAGACCGTATGGGTGCGCAAGGGCTCCGAGCGGGCCCGCACCGCCGGGTAGAAATAGCAGTTGTCCATGTGGAACAACGCGCGGTCGGTGACCGGTCCGGAGAGGTCGGCGTTCCAGCCGCAGCGCGCGGCATAGACGGCATCGACTGCATGGATGCGACCCTCATCGTCGAAGCCGATCTCGTAATCGACGACGAAGTCGTGGCGCTTGCCGGTGATGACCATGTCGTCGTCGCGGTCTGGCCGGAGCTTTACCGGCCGCTTCAGCTTGCGGGCGGCGAGCGCGGCGACGCAGGCGAAGAGATTGGCTTGCGTCTCCTTGCCACCGAAGCCGCCGCCCATGCGCCTGACTTCGATCGTGACCGCATGCGAACCGACGCCGAGCACGTTTGCGACCATGTGCTGGACCTCGCTCGGATGCTGGGTCGAGCACAGCACCAGCATGTCCTGGTCCTCGCCGGGGATGGCGAGCGAGATCTGGCTTTCGAGGTAGAAATGATCCTGCCCGCCGATCGCCATCGTGCCTTTCAAGCGGCGCGGGCTATTGGCGAGGGCAGAGGTGACGTCGCCGCGTTCGAGCTTGAGCGGCTCGGTGACGAGCTCGGAGCCGGCAGCGCGGGCGGCGGCGACGTCGAGCAGGGGAGGCGCCTCATCGTAAGTCGCCCTGGCCAGCAGTGCGGCGTGGCGGGCCTGTTCGCACGTCTCGGCGATGACCGCGAAGAGCGGCTGGCCGTGATGCAGGATGTCGCTTGTCGCGAAGACCGGCTCGTCGTGCTTGTGCGTCGAGGAGATGTCGTTCTCGCCGGGAATGTCGTTGGCGGTGAGGACCGAAAGCACGCCGGGCGCGGCTTCGACGGCCGACAGATCGAGCGAGAGCAGCTTGCCATGCGCGATGGTCGAGAGGCCGATATAGGCATGGGCGAGGCCGGCCGGCTCGGCGATGTCGTCGATATAGAGAGCTTCACCGGCGACATGCTTCTCGGCGGAATCGTGCTTCAGCGGCGAGCCGACGATCGGCCGTGTCGCCAGGGCGTCGAGCCGTTTGCGCGCGTCAGCCATGAGCGGCTTCCGCCAGCAGGCCGGCGACGCGGGTCGACGTCTCAGGCGTCGTTGTCTCGATCAGGAAGCGCCGCAGCAGGTTGCCGGCGACCTTGAGCCGATAGTTGGCCGAAGCCCGCATGTCGGTCAGCGGTGTGAAGTCCTGAGCCAATGCGGCGATCGCGGCGGCGACCGCGGCTTCGTCCCAGGAGCGGCCGAGCAGAGCGGCTTCCGCCGCCTTCGCCCGCTTCGGAATGCCGGCCATGCCGCCATAAGCGAGCCGCGCCTCGCCGACGCGGCCTGCTGCATCCAGCGTCAGGTAGAAGGCGCCGCAGACGGCGGAGATGTCCTCGTCGAAGCGCTTCGAGATCTTGGAGATGTGGAAGAGCGCACCCGCCGGCAGTTTCGGCACCAGCACGGTCTCGACGAATTCGCCAGGCTGCCGATCCTGCTTGCGATAGTCGAGGAAGAAGGCTTCGAGTGGGAGCTGGCGCCGTTCGCTGCCTTTGCGTAGCACCAATGTCGCGCCAAGGGCGATCAGCGCCGGCGGCAGGTCGCCGATCGGCGAGCCATTGGCGATATTGCCGCCTATCGTGCCGGCATTGCGCACCTGCTCGCCGCCAAAGCGGCGCATCATCTCGTCGAGCTGCGGCGAGATGGTCGCCAGCGCCTCGCGCACCGCGATCTGGTTCGCTATCGCGCCGAAGCGCAGATGATCGCCTTCGTCGGAGATCCCGCGCAGTGCGTCGATCCGGCCGAGATAAATTACCGGATCGAGCCGACGCATGCCCTTGGTGACCCAGAGGCCGACATCGGTCGCGCCAGCCACGAGCGTCGCCTGCGGGTGGGTGCTGACGAGCTCGGCCAGCGCTTCGACAGTGGCGGGCGCGTAGAAATGGCGCTCGCCATCGCCGATCGCGATCGTCTCGCCATCCGCGAGCGCCTTCAGTCGCGCGACGGTCGCGGGCATCCCCGCGACGAAACGATCATTCTTGCGCTCGGCACTATCCATGCGCTGCGCCGCCGCGATGATCGGCTCGTAGCCGGTGCAGCGGCAGAGGTTTCCTGCGAGCGCATCCTCGATGCGCTGCACCGATGGCGCCCGCTCGTTCAGCCAGAGCGCCAGCAGCGACATGATGAAGCCAGGCGTGCAGAAGCCGCATTGCGAGCCATGGCAGTCGACCATCGCCTGCTGCACCGGGTGGAGAGTGCCGTCGGGCGCCTTCAGATGCTCGACGGTCAGGACATGGCAGCCGTCCAGGGTAGGCAGGAAGCGGATGCAGGCGTTGATCGCCTCATAGCGCAGCCGGTCGCCATCGAGCCGGCCGACGACGATGGTGCAGGCGCCGCAATCGCCCTCGGCGCAGCCTTCCTTGGTGCCGATGCGGCGCCGGTCGAGCCTGAGCCAATCGAGCACAGTGCGGGTCGGATCGCAGGACGCGATCTCGACCAGCTCGTCGCCGAGCAGGAAACGTACGGTCTCACGCATGGCGGCACTGCCGCTCGCAAATCGGAGTCATGCCCCAAGATTAGGCACGTTCGCGGCTTGGCCGGAAGCTTTGATTTAGAGCCTCTAACAAAACCTGGACCTATCTGGACGCCGGCAATTCGTTCGATCCGCCAGGAGCGGTGCGCAGCCGATACCATCGGTATCGGCAAGCGACGCGACGCCGCGGGCGGGCGAATTCCCGGCGCCGAAGGTGGGCCTTGGAGGGCCGCCTGCGGTGTCGGAACGACTTGCCGATATCGAAGGATATCGGCTGCGCGCTCCTCCTGGCATTCGGCTCCTCCAAGACCCATCCAGATAGGTCCAGGTTTTGTTAGAGGCTCTTAGTGCAGATATGATCGCGATTTGAGCCGGAGCGGCGAGCCTTGAGCAAAGACGGTGCGATCTCGGCCCTGCGCGGCCGGCTTCTCTGGTTCGTCGCTGATCCGCATGAGGTCGGCGAGGCCGCGTATCGCTATGTCGAGGACGGTCTGCTCGTCATCGAAGGCGGCCTGATCAAGGCTGCCGGCGAGGCGAAGGAGCTGCTTTCGACCCTGCCGGCCGGCGCCGTCATCACCGATCACCGCCCGCATCTGCTCATGCCGGGCTTCATCGACGCCCATATCCACATGCCGCAGACGCAAGTGATCGCCTCCTATGGCGCGCAATTGATGGAGTGGCTGAACAAGTACACCTTCGTCGAGGAGCAGAAACTGGCCCAGCAGGGCCATGCGGAGAAGCTCTCGGCTTTCCTGCTCGACGAATTGCTGGCGAGCGGCACCACTACGGCGGCGGTCTATTGCTCCGTGCACAAGCAGTCGGCCGAGGCCTTCTTCGCCGAATCGCACCGGCGCAACACCCGCATGATCGCCGGCAAGGTGATGATGGACCGCAACGCGCCGCCGGCACTGACCGACACCGCCGAAAGCGGCTATTCCGACAGCAAGGCGCTGATCGGCCGCTGGCATGGCAAGGGCCGCCAGCTCTATGCGATCACGCCGCGCTTCGCGGTGACCTCGACGCCGAAACAGATGGCAGCTTCACGAAAGCTGGTCGAGGAACATCCGGATTGCTTCGTCCAGACCCATATCAACGAGAACCGGGCCGAGATCGCCTTCGCCAGAGAGCTCTATCCCGATGCCGCCGACTATGCCGGCATCTACGAGGATTACGGTTTGCTGGGCCGGAAAAGCCTGCTCGGCCATTGCATCCACATGACCAAGCGCGAATGGCGCGCCTTTGCCGAGCATGGTGCGGTCGCGGTGTTCTGCCCGACCTCGAATCTTTTCCTTGGTTCCGGCCTGTTCGACTGGGCGCGCGCCCGGCATGAGGGCGTCAAGGTCGCGGTCGCGACCGATATCGGCGGCGGCACCTCCTACTCGATGCTGCGCACCATGGCCGAGGCTTACAAGATCCTGCAGTTGCAGGGCCAGTCGCTCTCGGCCTTCGAGGCGCTGCACGCGATCACGCTCGGCAATGCCGTGGCCCTGGGGCTCGATCATCTGATCGGCTCGTTCGAGCCAGGATGTGAGGCCGATGTCGTCGTGCTCGATCCTGCCGCGACGCGGGCGATGGCGCACCGACTGGAGACGGTACGCGATCTGGCCGAGGAGCTTTTCGTGCTGGTCACGCTCGGTGACGAGCGCAATGTGGCGGCGACTTATGTGATGGGGGTGCCAAGCAACTCGATCTGAAGGGGCAGCCTTCCCAGCAATCGGGTGGCGCCGCGACGTCGGGAGCTCTCTTCTGGCAGCAGACGCCGCTCACGAGGATGCCGATGACCGCCCCGCAGATCGCTGCCCTGCTGGTCTTCCTGTTTCCGCTCGCCTACAGCCCCGGACCTGGCAATTCATTCTTCGCAGCGATCGGCGCCAGCGGGGGCCTAGCCTCTGCCTGGCCGGCCTTGATCGGCTATCATGCGGCGACGTTCGTGGTGACGCTGGCGATCGGCGCGGGCCTCGGCCTCACACTCCTGACGAATCCAACGGTGGCTGGCGCGCTCAAGCTCGCCGGTGCCTTCTATGTGGCCGGGATCGGTGTCATGTTCCTGAAAGCGGCGCCTTCCGACGGCGACGCTGGCCGGGGGCCGATGCGCGCCTCGCTGCTCGATGGCGCAGCGGTGCTGGTCTTCAACCCCAAAGCCTATCTGATCATCGCACTGATGTTCACGCAGTTCCTGCCGGAACAGGCTTCGCTGGCAACGCTTCTAACGATCACCGCCGTCTTCACGATCAACAACCTGCTGGCCTTCGTGATCTGGACGCTTCTCGGCTTGGCGATCGGCAGGCTGATCGCTTCGCGCATGAGCGGTCGCCTCGTCAATCTCGTCTTCGGGGGTTGCCTGATCGGCGTCGCTGCGTGGATGGCACTGTCCTGAGGCCGCGGCGCCGGAGGCTTCCGAAGGTCAGCCCAGCACGCCGCCCTTGCGGGCATGGTCGAGATAGATCTCGCGCAGGCGCAGCGTCGCCGGGCCCGGCGCGCCGTTGTGGATGCTGTGGCCGTCGATCGTCGTCACCGGCATCACCAGGCTGGTGGCCGAGGTGATGAAGGCCTCCTCGGCGTCGAGCGCTTCTTCCAGAGTGAATTCGCGCTCCTCGAAGGTGAAGCCGCTCTCGGCGAGGAAGGCGAGCACGGCCGTGCGGGTGATGCCGGGCAGCACCTTGTGCGAGAGCGGGCGCGAGATCAGCGTCTTGCCCTTGACGATCCAGGCGGTCGACGAGGCGCCCTCGGTGACGACGCCGTCTTCGATCATCCAGGCTTCCTGCGCGCCGTTCTCGGCGGCGAACTGCTTGGCCAGCACCGGAGCGAGCAGGTTGACGCTCTTGATGTCGCGGCGGGCCCAGCGCAGGTCCGGCGTGCTGACGACCTTGATGCCGGTCTTGGCCAGCGGCGTGTTGGCGAACTGGCGCGCCTGCGTGAACAGGACGAGAGACGCCTTCACGCCCTTGGGGAAGGCAAAATCGCGATCAGCGGCGCCGCGCGAGACCTGCAGATAGATGCTGCCTTCATCCAGACTGTTGCGGGCGATCAGCTCCTGATGGATCGCGATCAGCTCGGCGCGCGAACAGGGCAGCTCGAGTCCGATCTCGCCGGCCGAGCGTTCGAGTCGCGCCAGATGTGCCTCGCAGTCGATCAGCTTGCCGCCGAGCACGGCCGAGACCTCGTAGATGCCGTCGCCGAAGATGAAGCCGCGGTCAAAGATCGAGATCGTCGCCTCTTCCTCGGGGAGGTAGGCGCCATTGACGTAGACGATGCGGCTCATGGGGACGATCTCATGCGGGAACGACGGACTTTCCTAGCCGAGCCGAACGCGCGAGGCGAGATATCATGCCGGCTTGCCGACCGGCGTTGGACGCAGGGCGGCGCTAGCCAACCGTCTTCGCCTCGAAATGGCGCTGTCGGAAAGCGCGGACCTTGGCGCGGTTGCCGCAGACCGACATCTCGCACCAGCGCCGCAGCCGGTTCTTGGTGGTGTCAAAGAACAGCCAGCCGCAATGGTCGCCCTCGCATTGCTTGATGCGGGCGAGGTTCTGCTGGGTCAGCACGGTCAGGGCCGACAGCGCAATCGGCCCGCGGATCGCCTCGCTCAGGTTCTGCTTTGAGTCCCAGCGCCAGACGAAGCCGTCGCCATAGGGCGAAAGCTTCGCGCAGGAGAGGCAATGCGCATGGACGCTGGCCAACCGCGTCCGGTCTTCCTCCGCCGGAGGCTGCCGGCGGCTGAGCGCGGCGCCGATCCGGTAGATCGTATCGCGCAGGTCGAGCGCCTCGGCGAGCAGCCGGGCCGCAAGAGCCTCGTCCCCAGCGAGGGCGGCCAGCGCTGCATCGCGATCGCTGTCGCTGATCACCTTGGCATGCCGCGCCCAGATCACGACGTCGCGCCCCTCGCGCAGATGTTCGAGTTGATTGGGGCCGCCGCGATCAGAGGTGGTGTTGGTGAAGTCGAAGGCGAGCTCGCTCGCAACGAGCGGCAAGGAGCCGGCGCGGCTGGGGCCGCCTGTACGATCGGTTGTCATGTAACCAGCTATCTCAGATTTACAGGTTAAAGCAAGCGACGTAGCGTCCGGCCACGGCTTGGACCGTGGAGGAGAACGGACATGAGAACCAACTGGGTCGCGATACTCGCCGCCGGCGCGCTCGCGATGTCGCAAGGCGCTGCGCTGGCACAGGTCAAGCTCGGCGTCGTCGGGCCGATGACCGGCGCGAGCGCTGCCTTCGGGGCGCAATTGAAGAACGGGGTCGAGCAGGCGGTGGCCGACATCAATGCCGCTGGCGGCATCCTCGGCCAGACGATCGTGCTGTCGAGCGGCGACGATGTCGGCGATCCCAAGCAGGGCGTCTCGGTCGCCAACAAATTCGTCGGCGACGGCATCAAGCTCGTCGTCGGCCACTTCAACTCTGGCGTTACCATGCCGGCGTCGGAGGTCTATGCCGAGAACGGCATGCTGATGATCAGTCCGTCTGCGACCAACCCGAAGATCACCGAGCGCGGCCTGTGGAACGTCTTTCGCACCTGCGGTCGCGACGACCAGCAGGGCATCGTCGCCTCCGGCCACATCGCCAAGACCTTCAAGGGCAAGGTCATCGTCGTCGTCCATGACAAGACGACCTATGGCCAGGGCCTCGCCGACGAGACCCGCAAGGGCCTGCACGCCGCCGGAATCAAGGAAGCGCTCTATGAGGGCGTCAACACTGGCGAGAAGGACTTCTCGGCGCTGGTCTCGAAGATCAAGGCGGCGAAGGCCGACCTGCTCTATTGGGGCGGGCTGCACACCGAGCTCGGCCTGATCGTGCGCCAGATGCGCGACCAGGGCCTGACCACGGTGGCGATGGGCGCGGATGGCATCACCTCCGACGAATACGCCGTCATCGGCGGCCCGGGCACCGAAGGCACGCTGATGACCTTCCCGCCCGATCCGCGGCGGCGCCCCGCTGCAGCCGAGGTGGTCAAGCGCTTCGAGGCCAAGGGCATCAATCCCGAGGCCTATACGCTCTACTCCTATGCCGCGGTCCAGATCATGAAACAGGCGGCCGAGCAGGCGAAATCGCTCGATCCGAAGAAGATCGCTGCCGCGATGCATTCGGGCATGACCTTCAAGACCGTGCTCGGCGACATGTCCTATGACAAGAAGGGCGACCGCACCAATCTCGATTACACCGTCTACACCTGGAGGAAGGGGGCGGACGGCAAGATCAGCTATGTCGAGAACTGATGGTCAGAGCATTTTCGAGCTAGGTGGATACCGGTTCGCGCGAAGAAAATGCGATAAAACAATACTCTAGCCGGTGTCGGTGGCCTCCCCTGGCCGGACATCGACAGGGCGCCGCTTCGCTCAAGGCGAGGCGGCGTTTTTCGTTTCAGCACTTCAGCGCCGCCGCGATCAGGCGCTGGGTGTAGCCTTGCTGCGGCGCCTCGAAGATTGCCTCGGTCGGCCCGCGCTCGACCACCCTTCCGTCCTTCATCACCATGATCTCGTCGGCCATGGCCCGGACCACGGCGAGATCGTGGCTGATGAAGAGATAGGACAGGTCGTGCCGCGCCTGCAGGTCCTTGAGCAGGGCGACGATGCTCTGCTGCACGGTCCGGTCGAGCGCCGAGGTCGGCTCGTCCAGCACCACCAGCGCCGGATGCAGGATCATGGCACGCGCGATCGCGATGCGCTGGCGCTGGCCGCCCGAGAATTCGTGCGGATAGCGGTTGCGCAGCGCCGGATCGAGGCAGACCTCGGTCAGCGCCGCCGCAGCTCGCCGCTCGCGCTCGGTGCGCGACAAGGCCGGCTCGTGCACCAGCAAGCCCTCGGTGATGATCTCGCCGACGGTGAGGCGCGGCGAGAGCGAGCCGAACGGATCCTGGAACACGACCTGCAGGCTGCGGCGCAAGGGGCGCATCGCGGCACGGTCGAGCGGGGCCAGTGCCCGGTCCTCAAAGCGCACGATGCCGGAGGAGGGCAGGAGTTTCAGCAGAGCGCGCCCGAGCGTCGACTTGCCTGAGCCGGATTCGCCGACGATGCCGATCGTCTGGCCGCGCCGCACCGTCAGGTCGACCCCGTCTACGGCGTGCAGCGTTACCGTCTCGCGCTTCAGGAAGCCGCGCGACAGGTCGAAGGAGACGCGCAGGTCCCGGGCTTCGAGCAGGATCGGCGCATGCGCTGGCGGTGGCGCCTTGTGGCCATGCGGCTCGGCCGCGAGCAGCGCTTTGGTGTAAGGATGCTGCGGCGCCTCGAAGATCGCCTGCGCCGGGCCGCTCTCGACGACGTCGCCAGACTTCATCACATAGACGCGCTCGGCGTATTTCCGGACCAGCCCAAGGTCGTGGCTGATCAGGATCACGGCCATCCCGAGCCGCTGCCGGAGCTCGGCGATCAGCGCCAGGATCTCGGCTTCGATGGTGACGTCGAGCGCTGTCGTCGGCTCGTCGGCGATCAGGATGTCGGGATCGTTGGCCAGCGCCATCGCGATCATCACGCGCTGGCGCTGCCCGCCGGAGAGTTCGTGCGGATAGGAATCGAGCCGGCGCTCCGGATGCGGGATGCGCACCAGCTTCAGCAGTTCCAGCGCCCGCGCTCGCGCCGCCTTCCGCGACAGGCCCTGATGCTTGCGCAAGGGCGCCGCCATCTGCGTGCCGATCCGGAAGAGCGGATCGAGCGAGGTCATCGGCTCCTGGAAGATCATCGCGAGCTTACGCCCGCGATAGCTGTTCAGCACCGCGGGCGACAGCTTGAGAAGATCGACCTCGCGGTAGCGGATCGCGCCGGAAACCTCGCCATTGCTAGCGAGGAGGCCCATCGCCGCCATCACGCTCTGGCTCTTGCCGGAGCCGGATTCGCCGACCACTGCGACGAACTCGCCGGGGCCGACATCGAGATCGATGCCGCGCACCGCCTCGCAGGGGCCGTCATTGGTGCGGAAGCGAACCTTCAGGTCGCGGATGGCGAGGATCGGTTCGCTTCCCATCTCAGCGATCTCTCGGATCAAGCGCATCGCGCAGGCCGTCGCCGAGGAAGTTGAGCGAGAACAGCGTCGTCACCAGGAAGGCGGCCGGAAAGATCAGCATCCAGGGCGTTGCCTGGATGGCGCGGGCGCCGTCCGAGATCAGCACGCCCCAGCTCGTCATCGGCTCCTGCACGCCAAGGCCGAGGAAGGAGAGGAAGCTCTCCAGCAGGATCACCTTCGGCACCAGGAGGGTGACATAGACGATGACCGGCCCGAGCGTGTTGGGAATGACATGGCGCTTGAGGATGCCGCCGGTCGAGACGCCGAGCGCCTCTGCCGCCAGCACATAGTCCTGCCGCCTGATCGAGAGCGCCTGGCCGCGGACGATGCGGGCCATGTCGAGCCATTCGATCGCGCCGACGGCGAGGAACATCAGGATGAAGTTCCGACCGAAGAAGACGACGAGCAGGATGACGAAGAAGATGAAGGGCAGCGAATAGAGCACGTCGACGATGCGCATCATCACCATGTCGATGCGGCCGCCGAGATAGCCGGCGGTCGCGCCATAGGCGACGCCGATCACCAAAGCGACGCCGGTGGCGAGCAGGCCGATGGCGAGCGAGACTCGGCCGGCGATCAGCGTGCGGGTGAGCAGGTCGCGGCCGTTCGAGTCGGTGCCGAACAGGAAGTATTGGCGCTTGATCGGGACGTCGAGGCTGAGCCGACGACCCTCCTGCTCATTGGCGGTGATCACTGGCGCGCCGAACTGGTCGGAACGATCGAAATAGACCAGCAGGCGCTGGTCGATCGGCCGCTGCGCTGTGAGCACCAGTTTGACGCGGGTTGCATCTACCGCGATCTCGCTCGGCGTCGCCCTGACCCGCGCCGCGATGCGTTGCACCGCGATGGGGATGGCCTCGGCTTTGGGATAGGCCGAAAGGCTGGCGGGGACGCGGACATAGTCCTGGTAGACCCGGTCGTAAGGATGGCCTGTCAGGGGCGGGCCGACGATGCAGGCCAGCGTCATCAGCGCGAGCACGATCAGGCTCGCCACCGCGGCGCGGTTGTGCAGCAGGCGGATGCGGGCGTCCTGCCAGAGCGAGCGGCCGGTGGGGGGAGTGGGACAGGGAGTGTCGCTCATCGCTCACTCCAGCCTGACGCGCGGGTCGAGCAGCGCGTAGAGCACGTCGACGACGAGGTTGAAGAACAGCACGAAGATCGCGACCACGACGACCGTGCCCATCACCAGCGTGTAGTCGCGGTTGAGCGCGCCCTCGACGAAATAGCGCCCGATGCCGGGGATGCCGAAGATCGTCTCGACCACGACCGAGCCGGTGAGCAGGCTCGCCGCCGCCGGCCCGAGATAGGAAACCACCGGCAGGGCCGCGCCGCGTGCCGCATGCAGCGCGATGGTCGTTGTCGAGAGGCCCTGGGACCGCAGTGTACGGATGTGATTGGCGCGCAAGGTCTCGATCATTGCCGCGCGGGTCATCCGGGCGATCACGGCGATCTGGGGGAGGGCGAGCGTCACGACCGGCAGCACGCTGTTGCGCAAGGCGCCGCCATTCCAGCCGCCGACCGGCAGCCAGGCGAGCGTGAGCCCGAACACGATCTGGAGCACCGGCGCGACGACGAAGTTCGGGATGGTGATGCCGGCGGTGGCGAAACCGATCACCGCATGGTCGGCCGCACCGTTCTGGCGGAAGGCGGCGAGCATGCCGAGCGGACCGCCGATCGTGAGCGCGAGCAGCAGGGCCGACGCGCCCAGCCGCATCGAGACCGGCAGCCCCTGCGCAAACAGTTCAGCGATTGAGAAGTCGCGAAAATAGAAGGACGGGCCGAAATCGCCGCGCAGCAGGGCGGCGAGATAGGTCAGGTATTGCTGGAACAGCGGCTGGTCGAGCTTGTAGATGCGCCGCAGGTTCTCCATCACCTTGGCTTCGAGCGGCTGTTCGAGATCGAACGGCCCGCCCGGCGCGACGCGCATCAGGAAGAACGAGATCGTCACGATCACGAACAGGGTCGGGATCGCGGCGGTCAGGCGGCGCAGGATGTAGGTGAGCACGGGGGCGATCCCTACGTCATGCTCGGGCCGGGCCCGAGCATCTCATGAGCGCTGGCGGTCGCCCGCTTCGGCCTGAGATGGCCGGGTCAGCCCCGGCCATGACGCGCTTTCTGTCACGGCTTCAGGCTCAGGAACCGCGTCGGCAGCGCGCCGCGCAGGTTCTGCTGGAAGCCCTGCACCTTCGGCGAGACCAGGTTCTTCGAGGAATAGTAGAGCACCGGGATCCAGGGCACTTCGGCCGCGAGGACCGCATCGGCCTCGCGCAGGATCGCGGCGCGCTTTGCGATGTCGATCTCCTCGGCGCCCTGCTTCATCAGCGCGTCGAATGTCGGGTTGTTGTACTTGCCGGAGTTGAAGCCGGTATTGTCGCTCTGGAACAGGAACAGGAAGTTCTGCGGGTCGGAATAATCGCCGATCCAGCCATAGCGGGCGATGTCGAAATCGCCGCCGTCGCGCAGCAGGGCGAAATGCGTCTTGCCGTCGGTGTTGATGAAGCTGGTCTCGACGCCGATCGCCTTCCATTGCTCGGCGATGGCGATGACGGTGCGGCGGTTGTTGTCGGTGGTGTTGTAGCGCAGCTGGACCTTGAGCGGCACGCCTGGCCCGAAGCCCGCGGCGGCGAGCAGCTTCTTGGCCTCGTCCTCGCGGTCGAGCGGGGACGTACCCTTGAAATCGGCTTCGGCCCGCTCGCCGTAATTGCCGATATTCGGCGGGATCACGCCATAGGCCGGCAGCATGGTGCCGCCCCAGATCTCCTCGGCGATGAACTCGCGATCGATCACCATCGACAGCGCACGGCGCACCCTTATGTCGTCGAACGGCTTCTTGGCGGTATTGATGATCAGGAAATAGGTGCCGAGATAGGGCGAGATCCGGACCTGGTCCTTGCCGAGCTTCTCGCGCAATTGCTGGACCTGGTCGGCCGGAATGTCCGATGTCATCTGCAGCTCGCCGGCCTGGAAGCGGCGGGCGGCGGCGGAGAAGTCGGGCGTCGGATAGTAGATCACCGTGTCGATCTTGACGTTCGCGGCGTCGTGGAAATTCTTGTTCTTCTCCAGCCGGATATGCGAGTTCGGCACGAATTCCTTCAGCGTGTAGGCGCCGTTCGAGACCCAGTTCTCCGGCTTGACGAAGTCCTTGCCGAATTTCTGAAGGGAAGCCGGATGGACCGGCAGCCCGGTCTGGTGCGTCAGCAGCTCGAGGAAATAGGGCGTCGGCCGCTCCAGCGAAATCTCGAGCGTGCGCTCGTCGAGCGCCTTGACACCGAGATCCTCGAGCTTGGCGCCTTCGCTGGCCTTGTTGATCTTCTCGGCGTTGAGGATCGGGTAGAGGATGTTGGCGTATTTCGCGCCGGTTTCCGGATTGACCATGCGCCGGAACGAGAAGACGAAATCATTCGCCGTGACCGGGTCGCCATTCGACCATTTGGCATTCGCGCGCAGCTTGAAAACGTAGCTCTTGCCGTCCGGCGCCATCGTCCAGCTTTCGGCGACGCCGGGGACGACCTCGCCGTTGATGTGGTGAATCACCAGGCCTTCGGAGAGGTCGCGCAGGAGATGGGCCTCGCTGACCGTCGAGGTCTTGTGCGAATCGAGCGTCTCCGGGTCGCCGTCATTGCCGCGATGGAACACGACCTGTGCCATGGCGGCGCCCGCAAAGCCCGCGAGCGCAAGAAAAAGACCGCTCGCCAGCGCGAGCGGCCGGATGGCGCGCTTGATTCCGGACTGACGGTGGATCTCACGCATGAGCGCTCTCCGACGTTTCGCACGGGCCCCTTTCCCGCTCCTGAAGCGAAGTATGAGCCTATCGCGCGCCGCCCGCCAAGCGTGAAAAGCCGGTATCAACCGCTCAGCTTAAGTCACTGGCCTGCTTTCGAAAGCTGGCTCAGAAACGAGTTGAGCGGAGCCTCTCCCAAGGTCAGCCGGCAGCTGCCCGCCCTTGCGCTTCCGCGACCGCGACCGCGGTCATGTTGACGACGCCGCGCGCCGTCACGTTGCCGGTGAGGATGTGCACCGGCTTGGCGGCGCCGATCAGGATTGGGCCGACTGGCAGCGCGTCGCCCAGCACCTTGGCGAACTGGTAGGCGATGTTGGCCGCGTCGAGATTGGGAAAGATCAGGACGTTGGCGACGCCCTTCAGCTTCGAGGACGGCAACACCCGATCGCGGATCGCCGCGACGAGGGCGGTATCGGCTTCCATCTCGCCGTCGCATTCCAGTTCCGGCGCGCGCTCCTGGATCAGCTTGACCGCCTTGCGCATCTTGATTGAGCTCGGCGTGTCGGCCGCGCCGAAATCCGAATGCGACAGGAGAGCGATCTTCGGGGCAATGCCGAAGCGCTCGACATGGCCTGCGGCGAGGATCGTCATGTCGGCGATCTCTTCGGCGGTAGGATCGTACTTCACATGGGTGTCGGCCAGGAAGAACGCGCCCTTGCTGGTGATGACCAAGGTCATCGCCGCGATGTCGCAGACGCCGGGCTCCAGCCCGATGATGTCGCGGATATGGCGCAGCCGCGAGAGGAAGCGGCCTTCGAGGCCAGTGATCATCGCATCCGCTTCGCCGCGCGCCACGGCCAGTGCCGCGATCACGGTGTTGTTGGTGCGCACCAGCGAGCGGGCCGCCTCAGGCGTGATGCCGCGCCGCCCGGCGATGTCGAGATAGGTCTGAACGTAGTCGCGATAGCGCGGGTCGTCCTCGGGATTGATCAGCTCGCAATCGATGCCTGGGCGGATGGTCAGGCCGAAGCGCTTGACGCGGCTCTCGATCACCGAGGGGCGGCCGATCAGGATCGGGATCGCCATGCCTTCCTCGATCGCGATCTGGGCGGCGCGCAGCACGCGCTCGTCCTCGCCCTCGGCATAGATCACCCGCTTCGGGTCGGCCTTGGCCTTGGCGAAGAGCGGCTTCATCAGGAAGCCGGAGCGGAAGACGAAGCGCGACAGGTCCTCGCGATAGGCTTCCAGGTCGATCAGCGGCTTCTTGGCGACGCCGGTCGCCATCGCCGCTTCCGCCACCGCCGGCGCGATGCGCAGGATCAGGCGCGGATCGAATGGGTTGGGGATCAGCGAGGTGGCACCGAAGGTCGAGGCCTCGCCGCCATAGGCGCGCGCCGCGACGTCCGAGGTCGCTTCGCGGGCGAGCGCCGCGATGGCGCGCACCGCTGCGAGCTTCATCGGCTCGTTGATCGTCGTCGCCTGCACATCGAGCGCACCGCGGAAGATGTAGGGGAAGCACAGGACGTTGTTGACCTGGTTCGGATAGTCCGAGCGCCCCGTGCAGATCATCGCGTCCGGGCGGACGGCCAGCGCTTCCTCCGGCATGATCTCGGGATAGGGATTGGCGAGCGCCAGGATCAGCGGCTTTTGCGCCATCTCCTTGGCCATCTCCGGCTTCAGCACGCCGGCGGCGGAGAGGCCGAGGAAGATGTCGGCGCCGGGGATGACCTCGGCGAGCGTGCGGGCCTCGGTCTCCTGGGCATAGACCTCTTTCCAGCGGTCCATCAGGGTGTTGCGGCCCTTGTAGACCACGCCGTCGAGGTCGGTGACCCAGATGTTCTGCGTGCGGGCGCCCAGCGAGACGAGCAAATTGAGGCAGGCCAGCGCGGCCGCGCCGGCGCCGGAGACGACGATCTTGACGTCGCCGATTTTCTTGCCCGCGAGGTCGAGCCCGTTCAGGACGGCGGCGCTGACGATGATCGCGGTGCCGTGCTGGTCGTCATGGAAGACCGGGATGTTCATCCGGGCCTTGAGCTGCTCCTCGATCTCGAAGCATTCGGGCCCCTTGATGTCCTCGAGATTGATGCCGCCGAAGGTCGGCTCCAGCGCGGCGACGACATCGACGAATTTCTCTATGTTCTTCTGCTCGACCTCGATGTCGAAGCAGTCGATCCCGGCGAACTTCTTGAACAGGACGGCCTTGCCCTCCATCACCGGCTTGGAGGCGAGCGGGCCGATATCGCCGAGACCGAGCACGGCCGTGCCGTTGGTGATGACGGCGACGAGGTTCTGGCGCGAGGTCAGCTCGGCGGCCTCGCCCGGGTCCTCGACGATCGCCTCGCAGGCCGCGGCGACGCCGGGCGAATAGGCAAGCGCCAGGTCGCGCTGGTTGCCGAGCGGCTTGGTTGCCTGAATCTCCAGCTTACCCGGCTTGGGAAGGCGGTGGTAGACGAGCGCGCCCGAACGAAGGTCCGCCGACAAGGTGCTCTTAGCCATCCCACGCTTCCTCTGCGCTGCCGTTGTGAGATCAGGAGGTCGCGCGGAACACCTGCCCGCGTCAAGCGTCGGCGAAGCAATAATCCTGCTTCAGAACGGAAGCATCACGCCGCCAGCGCGCCGACGCCGCCATCGTGCAGATGGCAGGCGGCGACATGGCCGGGCGCGATCTCCTTGAGCGCCGGCCGCTCAACCTTGCAGCGGGGCCCGGCTGCCGGGCAGCGCGGGTGGAAATGGCAGCCCGAGGGCGGATGCAGCGGCGAGGGGATCTCGCCCTTCAGCGGAGCGAAGCGCTTCTTGCGGGCACTGATCGTCGGGACATTGGCGAGCAGCGCCTGGGCGTAGGGGTGCTGCGGGCCCTTGAACAGTTCGCTTGCCGGCGCCGCCTCGACCACGCGGCCGAGATACATGATCACGACCCGGTCGGACAGGTGGCGGACCACCGAGAGATCATGGCTGATGAAAAGATAAGTCAGGTTAAGGTCGTCACGCAGCTTCATGAAAAGATTCAGGACTTGGGCCTGAATCGATACATCAAGTGCGGCCACGCTCTCGTCGCAGACGAGGAACTGCGGCTTGACCGCCAGCGCCCTGGCTATGCCGATGCGGGCGCGCTGGCCGCCGGAGAACTGGTGCGGGTAGCGGCGGCGATAGGTCGAGTCGAGGCCAACCCGGTCGAGCATCTCGGCGACATAGGCGTCCTGCTGCGCCTTCGGCACCAGCCCGTGCACGACCGGCGCCTCGCCGACGATGTCGGTGACGCGCAGGCGCGGGTTGAGCGAGGACATCGGGTCCTGGAAGATCATCTGGATGGCGAGCGTCGCCGCCTTGCGCTCCTCCGACGACATCTCGTCGGTATAGCGCCCGCGCCAGGAGACGCGGCCGGAGCTGGCATGGTGGACGCCGGCGACGACGCGCCCGAGGGTCGACTTGCCGCAACCGGATTCGCCGACCAGCCCGACGACTTCGCCCTGGCGGATCGAGAGGTCGACGCTGTCGACGGCGTGGACGGTCTGCTCGCTGTAGTTGGCGCCGAGCAGGTTGGCGAATTTCGAGGCGGCATCGAGCGGCTTGGTGAAGCGCTTCGAGACGCCTTCGAGGGTGAGGATCGGCGTGCTCATGCCGCGACTCCGGCGAGGTTCAGCGGATGGTGGCAGCGCACGCCGCGCTCGCCCGGGAACGGGGTGACGTCGGGGGCGATAGCGAGGCAGTCGGCCTGCGCGTAATCACAGCGGGCTGCGAAGGCACAGCCCTGCGGCAGGCGCGCCAGCGAGGGCGTCGACCCCCTGATCTGGCGCAAGGGCGCGCCGGGCTCGCCCTCGGCCGGCAGAGAGCCGAGCAAACCGTTGGTGTAGGGGTGGAGGGGTGTGTCGAGCACCGGATCGACGGCGCCGGTCTCGACAATGCGGCCGGCATACATCACCGCGATCCGGTCAGCGAGGCCGGCGACGACGCCGAGATCATGGGTGATCCAGACCAGCGCCGTGCCAGTATCGGCGCAGAGGCCCTGCATCTCCGCCAGGATCTGGCTCTGGATGGTGACGTCGAGCGCCGTCGTCGGCTCGTCGCAGATGATCAGCGGCGGGCGGTGCAGCAGCGCGATCGCGATCGCGACACGCTGGCGCATGCCGCCGGAGAACTGGTGCGGATAGGCGTTGAGGCGCTCCTCGGGCGAGGGGATGCCGACCTTGGCCAGCGCGTCGCGGGCGCGGTCGCGCGCCGCCTTGTGCGAGACCTTGTCATGGGCGGTGACGGCCTCGATCATCTGCGTGTCGACGCGTAGGACCGGGTTCAGTGTCATCATCGGGTCCTGGAAGATCATCGCGACCTCGCGGCCACGGACCTTGCGGAAGCCCTCTTCGTCGAGCCCGACCAACTCCTTGCCGTTGAGCTTGATCGAGCCCTCGACGATTCTGCCGGGCGGGTCGATCAGCCCCATCACCGAAAAGCCGGTGACCGACTTGCCGGAGCCGGACTCGCCGACGAGGCCGAGGACCTCGCCGCGGTCGACCCGGAAGGACACGCCGTCGACCGACTTCACCGTGCCGGCGCGGGTGAAGAAATGGGTCTTGAGGTTGGCGACTTCGAGAACGGGCGCCATGCTCACTTCTCCAGTCGCGGGTTGAGCACGTCGCGCAGGCGATCGCCGACCAGATTGATCGAGACGATCGTCATCAGCAGCGCAAAGCCGGGGAAGACCGAGATCCAGTAGCTGCCCGAGAGCATGTACTGGAAGCCGTTGGCGATCAGCACGCCGAGCGACGGCTCGGTCTGCGGCAGGCCGACGCCGAGGAAGGACAGCGTCGCCTCCAGCGAGATCGCATGGGCGGTCTGCACGGTGACGATGACGATCACCGGCGCGAGGCAATTCGGCAGGATGTGCCGGAAGACGGTGCGGGCATGGGACAAGCCCAGCGACTGTGCCGCCTCGACATATTCCTTGCGCCGCTCGACCAGCGCCGAGCCGCGCACGGTGCGGGCGTAATAGGCCCATTGCACCATCACCAGCGCGATGATGATCTTGTCGACGCCCTTGCCGAGGCCCGCGACCAGGATCAGGGCGACCAGCACAGACGGCAGCGAGAGCTGCAAATCGACGAGGCGCATGATCGCGGTCTCGGTGCGCCCGCCGGCATAGGCGGCGATCAGGCCGATCGCCGAGCCGATGCTCGCCGCCAGGATGCCGGAGAAGGCGCCGACCATCAGCGAGATGCGCAGGCCGTAGAGGATGCCGGAGAGGAGGTCGCGGCCGACGCCGTCGGAGCCGAGCCACATGGTGAAGCCCTCGCCCGAGACCGAGCCCGGCGGCTGGCGCGAATCCATCACGTCGACGCTGGCGAGGTCGTAGGGGTTCTGCGGCGCGATCAGCGGCGCGGCGATGGCGAGCAGCACGATCAGGATGAAGAGAGCGAGCCCGAACAGCGCCAGCCGGTCCTCGATGAAGGAGCGGACGAAGCGCCGGAACGGCGTCTCCTCCTTGACGGGGGCAACTGGCGGCGTCGCCGCGGCGGAGGGCAAAGCGGCGTCGCTCATGATGTCGCCTCCGTCAGGCGCACGCGTGGGTCGAGCGCCGAATAGATCAGGTCGACCAGGAGGTTGATGGTGACGAACAGCACGACGACGACCATGACATAGGCGACGATCACAGGCCGATCGAGCCGGGTGATTGCCTCCAGCAGCAGGCGGCCCATGCCCGGCCAGGCAAAGATCGTCTCGGTCACCACCGAGAAGGCGACGAGCGAGCCGAACTCCAGCCCGAGCACGGTGACGATCGGGATCATGATGTTCTTGAGGATGTGGACGCCGATGATCCGGCTCTGCGACAGGCCCTTGGCCCGTGCGAACTTGACGTAGTCCATCAGCGCCGCCTCGCGCGCGCCGGCCCGCGCCAGGCGGATCACCAGCGAGATCTTGAGCAGCGCCAGGTTGAAGGCGGGCAGGGCGACGTGCTGCCAGCCCTGAAGCGACAGCAGCGAGGTCTCGAAGCCGAGTATCGAGACGGTCGGCCCGCGCCCGGTCGCCGGCAGCCAGCCGAGGCTGACCGCGAAGGTCAGGATCAGCATAAGCCCGACCCAGAAGGTCGGCAGCGAGAAGCCGAGGATGGAGACGGCCATGATGAAGCGCGACAGCCGGCTTTCCGGCTTGAGGCCGGCATAGAGGCCGAGCGGCAAGCCGATCACGATCGCCAGCACCAGCGCGACGAAGGCGAGCTCCAGGGTCGCCGGCATCCGGTGCAGGATCAGCTTGATCGCGGATTCGCCATGGACGAAGGAGCGGCCGAGATCGCCCTGGGCGGCGTTCTTCAGGAAGACCAGGAACTGTTCCCAGATCGGCCGGTCGAGCCCGAGCGCGCGCGCCGTCTCGGCGATCTGCTGCTGGTCCATCTCGGGCGAGATCAGCATGTAGATGGGATCGCCGACGACGTTCACGCCGAAGAAGACGATCACGAGCATCGCCGCGATGACGAAGAGGGCTTGCGCCAGGCGGCGCAGGACGAATGCCAGCATGGTCCGGTGCCTTCCGGATCTGAGTGCGGGACGCCATCCCGACCGGCACAGCCGGCGGGATGGCGTCTTCACTTTCTAACAATGAAAGAGTGTCGCGCGGTCCGGACCGGGCTTCAAGCCGGTCCGGACCGGATCGACGCAAGCCGGTTATTCCTTACGGATGCCGGTCGCGAGCGTGTACTCGTCGGTGCGGGCCTGCACCTTGACGCCCTTGCGCGAGGCCCAGGTGTTCAGCTGGTAATGCGTCGGGATCAAGCCGACATCGTTCATGCTGATCTCCATCGCCTCGGCCAGAGCGGCGTCGCGCTTGGCGTCGTCGACGGTGCGCAGCGCCTCGTCCAGCTTGGCATCGAAGGCCGGGTTGGAGTAGCGGCCGCGATTGGTCGCGCCCATGCCCTTCTTCGGGTCGAAGGTGGCGAGCAGCGCCTTCAGCGAGTCCGAGGATTCACCGGTGCCGGCGCCCCAGCCGACCAGGATGAACGAGAACTCGGGCACATTGCCCTGGCCGCCCTGCGAGGCGCGGGTGAAGAAGTTCGCCGACGGCAGCGTCTCGACCTCGGTCTCGATCCCCAAGCGCGAGAACATCTGCGCGACAGCCTCGATGATCTTGGTGTCGTTGAGATAGCGGTTGATCGGCCCGTGCAGCTTCATCTTGAAGCCGTTGGGATAGCCGGCCTCGGCCAGCAGCTTCTTGGCCCCGTTGAGGTCGAAGGCGACCGGCTTCAGCTTCTTGGAGGTGCCGAAGAAGCCATCGGGCAGGAGCTGGCCGGCGGGGATCGCCTCCTTCTCCATGATGCGCTCGACGATGCCCGGGCGGTTGATCGCCATCGACAGCGCCTGGCGGACCTTGAGGTTGCGCAGCGGGTTCTTGATTTCCGAGCCGTCCTTGCCCTTGATGAAGGGCGAGACCTCGCGGAAGTGATCCATGTGGAAATAGATCACCCGGTTCGAGACCGTGCTCGAGACGTTGAGCTTGGCATCGCCCTTGAGGCGGGCGACATCCGAGGTCGGCACGTTCTCGATCACGTCGAGATCGCCGGCGAGCAGCGCCGCGACGCGCGTCGGCGCCGAGGTGATCATCCGGAACGTGACCTTCGACCAGGGCTCCTTGCCGCCCCAGTAGTTCTCGTTCGGGGTCAGCACGACGCGGTCGCCCGCGACATATTCGGCCTGCTTGTAGGGGCCGGTGCCACCGGCGGTGCACTTGCCGAGGTTGAAGTCCTCGGTGGTGGTGTCCTTGCACTTGGCCGGGATGATGCCGAAGGTCGAAAGGTCGGTGGGGACCAGCGGAGCCGGCTCCGTGGTCTTGATCCGGATCGTGTGGTCGTCGACCTTGCTGAATTCCTTGCCGCGGACATAGGCGTTGAAGCTCGACGGGCTCTTCGGCACGTTCGGAGCGCGCTGCATGGTGGCGAGAACGTCGTCCGCAGTGAACGGCGAGCCGTCATGGAACGTGACGTTCTTGCGCAGCTTGAATTCCCAGGTGGTGTCGTCGATCGCCTTCCAGCTCTCGGCGAGCGCCGGCTTCAGCGCCTGCTTCTCGTCCTGCCCGACCAGCGGCTCGTAGATGTGGCGGGCCATCAGGTTGTTGGGGGTGAGGTTATGGTAGTGCGGATCCATCGCGCTGAGCTCGGCCGACAGGCCGATCTTGAGTTCCTGGGCCGATGCCAGGCCGGCGATGGTCATGACCGGAGCCGCCAGAATGGCGAGCTTGAGAGCTTTCAGCCCGTTGGCGCTGAACGTTTTCATTCCGAACCTCCCGATGGCTTCTGGGCGCCATCTTTAACAACTGAGCCGCGGGTGGCGAGTCGCCGGATTGGCCGGTCTGCCCCTGATCTCGCCCGCCCGGGCTTGTAGAACGATTTCATATACCTGTAAATTATACGGCACGCGCTATGATATAACTTCGCTGCATAGGTAGATGCGGGGCGCGGATAGGGGCCGGACGCGATCATGGTGAACACGGCGAGCGCCGAGCGGCGACCACCGAGCCTGCGCGAGCTCGAAGTGCTGCAAGCTATGATCGCGACCCGCAAGACCGTGGCAGCAGCACAGATGCTCGGCATTTCGCAGCCGGCAGTGTCGCGGGCGCTCGCGGCGCTGGAGGCTCATGTCGGCCTCCCCCTGTTTTCGCGCGAAGGCGGCAGGCTTGTGCCCACTGCAGACGCCTTTGCGCTGGACGCGGAGGCGCAGCCGATCTTCGCAGCGCTCGACCGGCTGAATCGATGGCCCGGACAGGCGGCTCAGGCGAGCGTGCTGCGCATCGCGACGCCGCCAACCCTGGCCCAGCTCGTCCTGCCGCCGGTGCTGGCGGAATTCCGTCGGCAGGAGCCCGATGTCGTCGCCAATGTCGAGATCGACACCAGCTCCACCGTGATCACGCAAGTTGCCGACCGAGCAGTCGATCTCGGGCTCGTCGACATGTCGGCATCACATATCGGCATCCACGGCGAAGTCATTCGCGAGGCGGTCGCGCATGTCCTGATGCCGGAGGGGCATCGACTTGCCGAATGCGAGGTGCTCGGACCGCAGGATCTCGCCGACGAACCCATCATTGCTCTTGCGCGGCGTTTTCCCGAGCGCATCAAGGTGGAGCGGGCCTTCGCCGATGCTGGGGTGACCCTTCGCCTGGTCGGTGAGGGCACGGCAGCCGTCTTCGTCGCCGAGATGGTCCGGCAGCGCGTCGGGCTAGCCTTGCTGAATCCCTTCCCCCTGACGCTCGGCGGCATGCAGGGGCTGGTGGCCCGTCGTTTCGCGCCTGCCATCGCCTATCGGACGATGCTGCTGTTCCCCTCCGCCGGCTCCGTCGTGCCGGCGGCGCGCCGTTTCGCTGATCTGCTCGTCTCGATGCAGCCCGAGGACGGCCTGACCATGCCGGTGAGGTAGCGCGCCTCAGAACGCCTTGAAGGTGATGATCGTGTGGGTGTCGGCGATCTCGGGGATCGACTGCACCTTCTGGGCGACGAAGTGGCCGATATCGACGTCAGCCGCGACATGGAACTTGGCCAGGATGTCGTAATTCCCGGCGGTCGAATAGATTTCCGAGGCGATCTCGCGGTCGGCGAGTTCGCTGGCGACCTCATAGGTCTTGCCGAGCCTGCATTTGATCTCGACGAAGAAGGTCTGCATCGCGCGCTCCGGAATCCTGTCGCCTCTGGATAGAGCCTGCTGCGATCGGGTCAAGCGCCTGCGAGTTCGGCGATGCGGCGCGTCATGGTGCTTTCGGGATCGGGAAGCGTATCGAGCACGGTGAAGTGGTTGGCGCCGTCGATCTCCTCATAGCGGGTCCGCACGCCTTCCAGGCCCCAGATATCGGTCAGCCGACGGCTCTGCTTCAGGTATTCGGCGCTCTCGGCCCCGCCGACGACCGCATCCATGACGAGCCCGGACGGCGCCGGCCAGAACAGCGGGCTTTCGCGCTCGGCGCCCTCCAGCGTCAGGCCGAGCGCCTTGTTGATGCTGGTCTCGGTCAGCGGCTTGAGATTGTAGAGGCCGGAGATGCCGTAGGCAGCCGGCACGATCTGCTCGGGAAGCATCGGATCGACATTCTTCCAGCCCGTCGCCAGCAGGCAGGCGGAAAGCTGGCCACCGGCTGAATGCCCCACCGCGACCACCGGCAGATTGTAACGCAGCCAGATCGTCGCGGCAGCCTGCTGCAGCTCCCAGACGATATGGCCGACCTCGACCTGCGGGCAGAGGTCGTAGCCAACGACCGCGACGGGAACGCCGAGCAGGTTCAATCCGCGCGCCATGTGCGAGAAGTGGCTCGGATCGAGCGCCTGCCAGTAGCCGCCATGGATGAACAGCACGATCGCCTGGCTCTTCACATCCTCCGGCTTGAACAGGTCATATGTCTGGCGCGGGCCCTCGCCATAGCGAATGCCGCGCTCGCTCACGGCGACCTCGCGATAGGCAGCGGCATCGCGGGCCCAGCCGGCGATGATGCCGGGGTGCTCGGGAACGCGGGCGCGGTTGTTGTATTCGGTCTCGTAATCGACAGACATCATGTCCTGATCTTGCTGTGCCGCGGCCGGAGCTGGCGGCTCGGTTGGGAACCAGTTTGCGCCATGCGCACCCGACCGGTCGAGGTCTTTTGACAGCGGCGGCGACAAACGCGACAAGACGCGGCCTCGATCGCGCCGGAGCCCATCATGGACAATCCCGTTCTCGCCGAAGTCACCCGTGGCAACACGGTCGAATCGCGCCATCGCGGCGCGGCCATCGTGGTCGATGCGGACGGTGCGGTGGTGCTCTCGCTGGGGGATGTCGAGCGTGCGGTCTTCCCGCGCTCGGCGGTGAAGGCGCTGCAGGCACTGCCGCTGCTGGAGAGCGGCGCCGCCGATCGCTACGGACTGGTCCCGGCGGAGATTGCGCTGGCGGTCTCCTCGCATTCAGGCGAGGAGCTTCATGCGGAGACTTCGCTCGGCATGTTGAAGAAGGCCGGCCGCGATGCCTCCTGCCTCGAATGCGGCGCGCACTGGCCGATGGGCGAGGCGGCGGCGCGTGCACTCGCCAAGGCCGGCCGCGAGCCGAGCGCGCTCAACAACAATTGCTCGGGCAAGCATGCCGGCTTCGTCTGCCTGTCCTGCGGCATCGACGAGGACCCCGCCCGCTATGTGAAGGCCGGCCACAAGGTGCAGCAGGCGGTCCGCGCCGCGCTGGAAGAGGTGACCGGCGCCGCGCACAAGGTCGAGCTTTCCGGCACCGATGGCTGCTCGATCCCGACCTATGCGGTGCCGCTGAAGGCGCTGGCGCTCGGCTTCGCCCGCTTCGGCACCGGCAATGGCCTCGGGCCCAAGCGCGCCGAGGCTGCGCGACGCATTCGCGAGGCGGTCGCCGCCAACCCGTTCATGGTTGCCGGTACCGGCCGCTTCGATACCCGCTTCATGGAAGTCTTCGGCGCGCGGGCCTTCATCAAGACCGGCGCGGAGGGCGTCTATTGCGGCACGCTGCCCGAGCTCGGCTATGGCATCGCGCTGAAATGCGATGACGGTGCAGGTCGCGCCACCGAGATCGCCATGGCCGCGCTGGTCGAGCGCTTCCTGCCGCAACTGGACGGTGACGAGGCAGCGTTCGCGCCCTTCCGCGAGACCGTCATGAAGAACTGGAACGGCATCGAAGTCGGCCGCGTCCGTGCGGCGGAGGCGCTGCGGCCACGCGCTTGACGGCGAACAGGAGGTGGCGCGAGGTTCGCCGCCCGCCTTCGGTCCCGCGCGATGCCGCCTGCTTCCACGTCAGATGACAATGTTTCCGTGCCGGGTCATACCGGCGCCTTCGGCCGCGACCTGCTCGCGGGGCTGACCCTGGCGGCGATCACTATTCCCGAGCAGATGGCGACGGCAAGGCTCGGCGGCTTCGAGCCGCAGGTCGGCTTCTACGCCTTCGTCGCCGCGACACTCGGCTTTGTCCTGTTCGGCGCGAGCCGGCTGCTGACGGCCGGAGCCGATTCGACGATCACGCCGATCTTCGTCAGCGGCCTTGCGGCGCTGGCGGCGGGCGGTGCGATCCCGGCGGGCTCGGCGACCCTGCTGGCGCTCCTGATCGGTGTCGCGCTCGTCGTCGCCGGCCTGCTCAGGCTCGGCTGGATCGCGGATCTCCTGTCGGTGCCGGTGCTGACCGGCTTCCTCACCGGCATCGCCGTCCATATCGCCGTGTCGCAGTTGCCTGGCCTGCTCGGCATTCCCGGCGGTGGCCATCACATCGCGGAACAGCTCTCAGCGCTCTGGCGCGGGCTTGGCAACGTCAATCCGATCTCGCTGGCCATCGGTGTCGTGACGCTCGCGATCGTGAGCCTGTGCGAGCGCTTCGCGCCGCGAGTACCGGGAGCGCTGCTGGCGCTCGTGGGAGCGACGGCGGCTGTTGTGCTCTTCAAGCTGGAGGCGCGTGGCGTTGCCGTGCTCGGCGCCGTGCCGTCCGGCTGGCCGAGCTTCGCGCCGCCCGAACTCGACTGGGCCGATATCCGCAGTCTCGTCCCGCTCGCGCTCGTCATTGCGCTGGTGGTGATGATGCAGACTGCAACCGTCAGCCGCTCCTTCCGCGATCCCGACGGCGCCGAGCCGAGGATCGACCGCGATTTCATCGGCCTCGGCGCCGCGAACCTCTTGGCCGGGCTCGCCAGCACCTTTCCCGTCAATGCCAGCCCGCCGCGGACGGCGGTCGTCGCCGAGAGTGGCGGGCGCTCGCAGCTCGCCGCGGCGACGGCGGCGCTGCTCGTGCTCGCGCTCGCGGTCGCCGGCGGCTCGCTGCTGGCGCAGGTGCCGGTGGCGGCGCTGGCCGGCGTGCTGCTCTTCGTGGCGCAGCGCATCGTCCGCGTCGAAATCATCCGCAAGATTGCCGGCCAGTCGCGCTCCGAATTCGCGCTCGTGCTGCTCACTGCGGTCGCGATCGTCTGGCTGCCGGTCGAGACCGGCGTCGCCGTCGGGATTGGCCTGTCGCTGTTGCACGGCGTCTGGATGACGACACGCAGCGAGCCGATCGAGCAGTTGCGCATCCCCGGCACGACGATCTGGTGGCCGCCCGAACCCGGCCGCCATGGCGAGCAGGTCGAAGGCGTGCTGGTGATCGCCTTTCCGGCCCCGCTGCTCTTCGCCAATGCCGAGATATTCCGGCGCGGCGTGCTGGCTCTGCTTGCGGAGCGCAGGCCGATCTTGCTCGTCCTCGATGCCGGCGGCATTCCCGCCATCGACTACACGGCGGCGCAAGGCCTGCTGACCGTGGCGGAAGTCTGCCGGAGGCAGGGCGGCACCTTCGCCATCGCCCGGGCCGAATCCGTGCGCGCGCTGCGGGCACTGCAAGATTTCGGCGTCATCGCAGACATCGGCGCCGAGCATGTCTTCCACAGCGTCGAGGAGGCGGTGAGAGCGCTCGCACCCACCGCGAAGGAGGCATCATGAGCTATTCGGTCGAACCGCGCCTGCATCCGGTCGCCATCACGGAGCTCAGGCCGACGCAGATCAGCGTCGGCATGCGCGAAGTCGAGATGAAGCGGATCCATTGGCGGGCCGAACGCGAGCAGAAGGGCGCCGACTTTCTTGGCCATCACGCCGTCCCGGTCGTCGTCGGCCCGAAGCAGCGCCTCTATCTGATCGACCACCATCACCTCGCCCTCGCCCTGCATCTGGAGGGCGAACAGCAGGTCCTGACCACCGAGGTCGCCGACCTCTCGCGGCTCGACAGGGACGAGTTCTGGAGCGTCCTCGACAATCGCAGCTGGATGCATCCCTTCGATGCCGAAGGGCGCCGCCGCAGCCGGGAGGAGATTCCACGCAAGGTCTCCGGTCTCGTCGACGATCCCTATCGCTCCCTTGCAGGCGCGCTGCGGCTCGCCGGCGGCTACGCCAAGATCGAGGCGCCCTTCAGCGAGTTCCTCTGGGCGGATTTCCTGCGCCGGCGCGTCAAAGCCGACCTCGTCGGGCGCTTCTTTCCCAAGGCGCTGCGCAAGGCGCTCGACCTCGCCCGATCCCGCGAGGCCGAGCATCTGCCGGGCTGGTGTGGCCCGGTCGATTGACCGTCAGCCGACCGAGTTGGCTTCGACCCGGATGCCGGCGGCACGCTTGTCGTCGCCCTTGGTCAAGTCGCCGGTCACCACCTTGCCGTATTCCGTGCCGACGACCGCGCCGAGCTTCGCCTCGCTGATCACATTATTGGCGATCAGCGCGTTGCGCTCCTTCGGGACGAGCGAGACCGAGATGCCGATCCCGCTGCGCCGGACGACATTGCCGGTGGCGACGAGATTGCGCATCGCCCAGGACCAGCCGAGCGAGATGCCGATCTCGCTGGCGTTCTCGATGACGTTGCCCGTCACCGCAGCTTCCGCCTCGACATGCACGCCGATGCCGCCGACGAGCTCCTTGCCTTTCGGAGCCAAGCCCTTTTGCGCATTGCGGACGATGTTGTTGGCGAAGACCGAGAGCCGCCCGCCATGGTCGAGATTGGTGATGTTGGCGCCCTGGGCGCAGTCCTCGACCAGATTGTTGGCGATGATCGCGCCCTCGAAGGCGAATTCCGAGTAGAGCGCGGTCTCGCCGCAGCGCCTGCCCTGATTGCCGAGGATCTGCACGGCCGAGCCGGAGTTGTTGCGGATGAAGGTCAGCGCGCAGTCACGCAATGTGTTGCCCTCGATCACGACGCCGCCGGCGCGGAAAAGGCTGATGCCGTTGCCGTTCGGCCCGTCACCGCCGGCATCGTTGCGGATGCGGTTGATGCGGTTGCCGCGGATCAGGCTCTGCTCGTCTCCGGCTTGGCTGCGCCAGAGCTGGATGCCGTTGTTGCCGCAATCCTCGACCGTGTTGGCCTCGATCGAGAGTCCGCGTGAATCGAGCGAGAACAGCGCCGATTCCCGCATCGAGCGGAAGCGGTTGCGCTCGATGCGGCCGGCTGTGCGGTTGAGCGTCAGCCCGACCGAGCCGGCATTGGCGAATTCGCAGTCGGACAGCGCGAAGTCGAGTACCTCGTCGGCATTGAGCAGGCCGCCGCGCTGGCCGAGTTTGATGTCGAGCCCGTCGAGCACGATTCCGGAGATGGCGGCGCGCTTGATCCGCCGCGCCACCAGCAGCGGCCCGGCCTGCGCGGCGATGAACTGCGTCGCGCCCGGCACGCCGATCAGGCGGGCATTCTCGGGTAGCACGACATTGCCGATGCGGTAGCGGCCGGGTGCGACGATCAGCGGCACGTCGCGCTTCACCGCCTCGACAAGCGCAGCCTGAAGATGGCGCGACTGGTCCTCGGCGGAGCCGGGGCGCAGGCCGAATTGTGCTGCTTCGAGCCCGAGCGTGCCGAGCGGAGCCGGAGTGCTCGGACGCGGCGCCTGTGCCAGGGCGGGACCGGCCGAGGCCGCGACCGTGCCGAAAAGGGCCGTACGCAGCCAGTCGCGGCGCGAAAACGTCATCGGGGCTTCCATCATGCCGCAGGGCTTTCAAGAGACATGCCGCGACCCGGCGCCGCGCCGATTACAGGCCGAGCGCCCTGGCGATCTCGTCGGCAGCAGCAGTCGGGGCCATCTCGCCTGCGGCGACGGCTGCCTCCAGCTTTGGCGTGCGCGCCTTCAGGGCCGGATCGTGCCGGAGCTTGGCCTGCAGCCGGTCCTGAACCATTGCCCAGATCCATTTGACGTCCTGCCGCCGGCGCTTCTCGGCGATCAGGCCTTTCGCCTCGAAGCGGGCCCGGTGCTCCTCGATCTTGGCCCAGAGCGCATCGAGGCCGGCGCCGGTCAGGCCGGAGATCGTCACCACCGGCGTCGACCACAGCGGCGAGGTCGGGGCCAGGATATGCAGCGCCGCCTTGTACTGCGCGGCTGCGGCTCGCGCGGCGGTCGCGCCTTCGCCATCGGCCTTGTTGACCGCGAGCATGTCGGCGAGCTCGATGATGCCCTTCTTGATGCCCTGCAATTCGTCGCCGGCATTGGGCAGCATCAGCACGAGGAAGAAATCGGTGAGATCGGCGACCGCCGTCTCCGACTGGCCGACCCCGACCGTCTCGACCAGAATCACGTCGAAGCCGGCGGCTTCGCAGAGCAGCATGGTCTCGCGCGTCTTGGCCGCGACGCCGCCCAGCGTGCCGGAGGAGGGCGAGGGCCGGATATAGGCGTTCGGGTCGACGGCAAGCTGCGCCATTCGGGTCTTGTCGCCGAGGATCGAGCCGCCGCTGCGGGTCGAGGACGGGTCGACGGCGAGCACCGCGACCTTGTGGCCCTGGCCGGTCAGATAGCTGCCGAGCGCGTCGATCGTCGTCGACTTGCCGACGCCGGGCACGCCGGTGATGCCCACACGGATCGCCTTGCCAGTGTGCGGCAGCAGCCGGGAGAGCAGTGCCTGCGCTTGTTCGCGATGGTCTGCACGCCGGCTTTCGGCGAGCGTGATCGCCCGCGCCAGCGCCGCGCGCTCGCCCCTGAGAATCGCATCGCCGAGCGCTGTGAGGTCGACCATGCCCGCTGGTAGCAAGAGAGCGCCCGCAGCGGAAGCGAGGCTTTCGGCTGCAGGGGCATCGTCCACGCCCTTGCCAAGTGGCGAGGACAATGAGACGAGTCCCGTGGGGTGGGGAGAGCCTGTCGCGTGTCCGGCTTGCGGTTTGTCGTTCTCGTCTCGCTGTTGTCATTCATGCTCGCCGCCTGCGGCGGCCCGCCACGCCAGCTGGTCGTGTCGGCGGCGAGGCCCGAGGACACCGTCGGTAGAGTCCGCATCTTCGTCGCGACCTCGCGCGCCATGACGACGCAGCCCGAATACTTCAGCGGCGAGCGCAGCCCCACGGTCGGCTTCGCCCGTCTCGACATCAGCGTTCCGCGCGCCCATCAGATCGGCCAACTCGAACTGCCGGGCAGCGTCACCAGCGCCGGCGACCCTGCCAGCCATTTCACCGTCCAGGCGGTCGAACGTTTCTCCGAGCCGGAGATGCTGAAACAGGTAAAGACGGCGGTTGCCGCGCGGTCGCAGGCGGACCGCGAAGTGCTCGTCTTCGTCCACGGCTACAACACCAATTTCGCGGACGCTGCCTTCCGTTTCGCCCAGATCGTCACCGATTCCGGCTTCAAGGGCGTGCCGGTGCTGTTCACCTGGCCGTCGCGGGCGCAACTCTTCGCCTATCCTTACGACCGCGACAGCGCCGATTTCTCCCGCGACGCTCTGGAGACCGGTCTGCGCGTCATCGCCCGCGATCTCGGCGCCAATCGCTTCGATATCCTCGCCCATTCGATGGGGACGCTGCTGACGGTCGAGACGCTGCGCCAGGCGGCGATCCGCGGTGATGGCAGCTTCGGCGGCAAGCTGCGCAACGTCATGCTGGCGGCCCCTGATATCGATCTCGACGTCTTCAAGACCCAGCTCGCCGCGATCAAACGGCCGGTCACCGTCTTCGTTTCTTCGGATGATCGGGCGCTCGATTTCTCGCGCCAGTTCGCCGGGGACAAGAAAAGGCTTGGGGCGATTTCGGAGAATGACACTGATACCGTCGCCGACCTCAAGCGCGCCGGTGCGCAGATCATCGATCTCTCGAAAGACCGCAGCAGCGACGACTACAATCACGGCAAGTTCGCGACGACACCGCGCATCGTTCAAATGATCGGCAAGCGGCTCAGCGACGATGGTCTCGATGGCAGCACGAGCAGCGGCATGCTTGGGCTCGACTCAAAGGCCTCGCCATCCTTCGCCGCGCGCGACGAGTAGCCGTTGTTCAATGCGTCAGGCTGTTCCGAAAAGTGGAATCCACTTTTCGGTCCGATGCCGTGACCGCCCCATTCTGGCCGCGTTGGTCTGGCCTTAAGGATTTGCGGCCAGAAGGTCCGCACGCCCCCAATTCGGATCCGACCAGTGACCTCGCCTGCGCGATATGCCGTTTCACGCCGTTCTTTTGTCGCCTTGTTCGGGCTGGGGCTAGCCGGCTGCGCTCAGAGCGAGGCGTCCGTCTCGCCCTTCATCGGGCCGGCTGATTCCTCCGCCTTCGGCAAGGAGCCGCAGCTGCTCGTCGCGACGACGCGCAGGCCGACCGGCGACCGTCCGCCCTATTTCGGCTCCGAGCGCGGCAGCGGACTGACCTTTGCCGAGGTCAGGCTGTCGGCGCCGGGGCGCGGCGTCGCCGCGCAGGTCAGCTCGGTGGTCAGCGGCGACTGGGCCGTGCTCGGTGTGACGCGCCGCAGCGCAAGCGATGCCGCCCGCGCATTCTCGGATGCTGCAACGGGCCGCGACGTGCTGCTCTATGTCCACGGCTTCAACGAGACCTTCGAATCAGCGGCGCGCAGCGCCGGCCAGCTTTCGCATGCGCTCGCCTTCGAGGGGCGTACCGCGCTGTTCACATGGCCGTCCGGCGGCGGCTTGCTCGCCTATGCCTATGACCGCGAGAGCGCGCTCTGGTCGCGCGACGGCTTCGTCCAGACCCTGAAGGCGCTGGTTGCCAACCCGACCATCGGGCGGATCAACATCGTCGCGCACTCGATGGGCAGCTTCCTGACCTTGGAAGGCCTGCGCGAATTGCGCGATTTCGAGGGGCTCTCCGACCGAATCGGCGCCGTCGTGCTGGCGTCGCCCGATGTCGACATCGACGCCTTCGAGCAGACCGTGCCGCGGCTCGGTCCGATCGCCCAGCGCATGACCGTGATCATCGATCCCGGCGACAAGGCGCTGGCCGTTTCCTCCCGCATCGCTGGCGGCGTCGCCCGCGCCGGTGCCGCCGACCGCGAGCGGCTGGAACAGCTCGGCGTGCGCGTCGCCGACACGGCCGGCCGCGGCTGGAGCCTGCTGCGCCACGACCTCTTCCTGTCGAACAGCGAAGTGACGCAGGTTGTGCGCCGCGCCATCGACCGGGCGCGCTCCTGAGAACGGAGGCCGGAGCCTCCGTTCCCTGATCTTGCGCATCAGCCGGCGGGCTTGAGCGTGATGACCGAGCGCGCAGCCTTTTCGATCGCCTCGCGCGAATAGAGTAGTGGCGCATAGTCACCGGCGGCCCAGAGCGGCGCGAGATCGCGATAATGCGGGCTATAGGCGTCGCCCGACTGGCCTGGCGTGTTGATGAAGCGGCTGTCGTCCCAGTTGCCGACGTCCAGCACCATGCGGAACGAGGCCCCCGCGATCACCCTGAAATCGGAGGTGCGGTAGGAGGCCGCGCGCGGGCTGAAGGCCGAGCCGGCCATGGCGAGCCGGCCGACATTGAGCTGCGCCCGATCCGGGCCGCTGGCGAGCGGCGAGAGCGCATGATCGAACTGGGCATGATGGATCTTGCCCCAGTTCCATGTCGCCGTGTCCGGGCCAAGCGTCTGACGCAACTCCTCCATCGCCGCTTTCAGCGTCTCGAGCAGGAGGGCGTCGCGAGCCTTCTTCGGATCGGCGCCGAGCGCGCTATCGGGTGCTTCGAGATAGGCGACCACCGCGGCGACATCGAGCGGGCCGATCACGCTGCGCGCCTTCTCCGGCACAGCCTTGGCCGTCAGAGCGCGGCCGAGATGCTTGCTCATCCAGACCTCGGACAAGGCTGCGGCGGCGCTGTCGATCGCGATCTCCTGGTTCCAGCCCTTGATCAGCTTGAGGCCTTCCGCCGTGACAGCATCATCCGATGAAAGCGGCGCCAGCAGCGCGGCGAGCTTGCGGGCGTTCTCCGAATTGTCGTCGTTCTGCAGCGCCATCGCGTCGGCGAGCGTCACCTTGGTCTTGGCTCCGAGCACGGCCTTGATCCGGTTGATCCGTGAGGGATCGGACCATTCGTAGCCGATGCGCTTGGCCAGCAGCGGATGATCCTTCGGGATGTTCATCTCGTTGGCGGTGGCGAAGAAGCCCGCGGTCGGGTTGTAGACCTCGGGCAGTTCGCCGGCCTTGAGGAAGCCGGTCCATTCATAGCGGCCATCGCCGGGCACCGGCATCAGGCCGTCATGGTTCGGGCGCTGCGGTGCGCGCCCGCCGACGATCCAGCCGATATTGCCCTTGTTGTCGGCATAGACCTGGTTCTCGGACGGCGCGCCCCATTCAGCCATCGCCTTCTTGAAGCCGGCCCAGTCCTTCCCCGTCATGTATTCGGCCGAGTTGAAATAGGCCGAGGTTCCCGGCTCGAACCAGACCGTGCGGATGGCGAAGGCGCGCTTCTCCTCGGGCTCAGCCTTCATGACCGGGCCGTGGCGGGTGAATTTGAGCTCGATCTGGCGCGGTGCCTCGCCCTTGACCTCGATCGTCTCGCTGACGGTCTTCATCTCCTCCCAGCCGCTGCCATAGCGATACTGGTTCGGATTGGCGGGGTTGGTCTCGTAGACGTAGAGGTCCTCCTGATCGATCGCGAAGATCGTCAGGCCGAAGGCGATCTCGCCATTATGGCCGATCGAGATGCCGGGCAGGGCCGGCTCGCCGGCACCGATCACCGAGAGGCCGGGTGCGTTGAGGTGCACGACATAGCGCAACGACGGCACGCCATGAGCGCGATGCGGGTCGTTGGCTAGGATCGGCCGGCCGGTCGCGGTGCGGCTCGCGGCGATCGTCCAGTTGTTCGAGCCGATGGTCGAAACGCTGTCGCCCGCTGCGGCGAAGATTGCGTCGCGGTCGAGCGCCGCGCGCTTCTCGCCGGGAGCGGCGAAGGTCACGTCGCGCGTCGCGAGATTGTAGTCGTCGAGGATGTCCGGCTTGATCACGCAGGGGTCGAGTCCCTCTGGGACCTTGGTCGCCACGCTCGGCTCCAGCACGCGCCGGAAGCGATCGGCCTCGATGCCGGCGGCGCAGGCGACGCGGGCCCGCACCACCTCGGACATCACGTTGCGGGTCAGGCCATGGCTGCGGATGCGTACGACATCCTCGGCGCTCCAGCGATCAGGCAGGGTGCCGGAGACGCGAAAATCGAGCGGCAATGGTTGCTTGCCAGCCCGGACCTCGTCGACACGGGCGTTGATGCCGGCGACGAAGGCGTCGGTATAGGCCTTCGCGTCGGGGCCGTAGGCGGCCCATTCCTTGTCCATCTCGCCACGATAGATGAAGAGCCGGGCGGCGCGATCCTGCGCGACATAGGACGGCCCGAAATCCTTGGCCAGCAGCCCGAGCCCGCGCTTGCGCCAGAGATCGATCTGCCAGAGCCGATCGCGCGCCGCGTTGTAGCCTTGCAGGAACAGGGCGTCGCGAGACGAGGCGGCGTAGATATGGGCGACGCCCCATTGATCGAGGATGAGTTCCGCCGGCCCCTGCAGGCCGGCGACGGTCTGCTCGGAACGCTTCACCGCGCTGGACAGCTCGGCCTTGGCGGGCAGGCTACCGGCGATCGTGAGGGCGGCAATGGCAAACAGCGACGCTGCGCTGTATGCGCGATCTGCTCTGCTCATGGTGTTCCTCCGTGCGGTCCGTCTTTGGCGACGGGCCTTGCCGGAGGAGCTTAGGAGTAGACGGAAGAGCGGCCACCGCACATGACCACATGGCAGCCTTGCCGCCCTGGCATGTGGCGCGGATCGTTTCTTGCGCCGGAGGCCAAACTACAGCGGCGGCAGGCCAACGCGCTTCTTGATCGTCGCCAGGGCGAAATTGGATTCGACGGACTGGACGCATTTCAATCGCGTCATCTTCTGCTTCAGGAAGCGCTCATAGCCCTCGATGCCATCCGTCAGCACGCGCAGCAGGTAGTCCTGCGAGCCGGTCATCAGATAGCATTCCGCCACCTCCGGCCAGGTCTCGACCGCCTTCTCAAACTCGGCAATCTGCTCCGTGTTCTGCTGGCTGAGCCGGACCGAGACGAAGACGCTGAAGGGCAGGCCATAGGCCTTGGGGTCGACAATCGCCGAATAGCCCCTGATCACGCCGGTCTCCTCCAGCCGCTTCAGCCGGCGCAGGCACGGCGTCGGCGACAGGCCGACCTTCTCCGACAGCTCCTGATTGGTGATGCGGCCATCATCTTGCAGCACTGTCAGCATGCGACGGTCGATCGTATCGAGCATGATCTGCTTCTCCGGGCTGATCTTCGAGCAGGAAGCTGCAAAATCTTGCTCTAGAGCACGGGTGATCGTTCATGCAATCGCCTTAGGATCGGCCTAGGCTCGCGTCGCGGCCGCTCGGGCCGGCGAGGAGGGGAGTCATGAGCGACGACAACTACCACAAGGACCGGATCGCCAATCGCCGGCTCCATCCCGAGACCCTGATGATGGGCTATGGCTATTCGCCGGCCATGTCGGAAGGCGCGCTCAAGCCGCCGGTCTTCCTGACCTCGACCTTCGTCTTCGAGAACGCCCAGCAGGGCAAGGACTTCTTCGACCTGACCTCCGGCCGCCGGCAGCTCAAGCCGGGCGAGAAGTCCGGCCTGGTCTATTCGCGCTTCAACCATCCCAATATGGAAATCCTCGAGGATCGCCTGGCGATCTGGGACGAGGCCGAGGCCTGCGCCGTCTTCGCCAGCGGCATGGCGGCGATCGCGACGACCTGCTTCGCCTTCCTGCGCCCGGGCGACACGATTCTCCATAGCCGCCCGCTCTATGGCGGCACCGAGACGCTGCTGAAGAACCAGATGGGCGCCTTCGGCGTCACCCCCTTCGGCTTCACGGACGGCGTCGACGTCGCGCAGATGCGCAAGGTCGCTCAGGATGCCGCCGCCAAGGGGCGCGTCGCGATGATCCTGGTCGAAACCCCCGCCAATCCGACCAACGGCCTCGTCGACCTCGCCGCCTGCAAGGCGATCGCCGACGAGCTGGAGAAGAGCCAGGGCCATCGCCCGCCGGTCGTGGTCGACAACACCATGCTCGGGCCGATCTTCCAGAAGCCGTTGAAGCACGGCGCCGATCTCACCTTGCTGTCGCTGACCAAATATGTCGGCGGCCACAGCGATCTCGTCGGCGGCTCGATCAGCGGCTCGAAGGCGCTGGTGCGGCAGGTGAAGGGCTGGCGCGGCTCGCTCGGCACGCAGCTCGATCCGAACTCCTGCTGGATGCTGATGCGCTCGCTCGAGACCCTCGACATCCGCATGCACCGCGCCAATGAGAACGGCCGCAAGGTCGCAGACTATCTGCGCAAGCACCCGAAGATCGCCAAGGTCCATTATCTCGGCGACCTCGCCGAGGGCGACCCGCGCAAGGCCGTGTTCGACCGGCAATGCGTCGAGCCCGGCTCGACCTTCGCCTTCGACGTCAAGGGCGGCGAGAAGGAAGCCTTCGCCGTGCTCGACAACCTCCAGATCATGAAGCTCGCGGTCAGCCTCGGCGGCACCGAGACGCTGGTCTCGCATCCCGCCGCGATGACCCATTCCGGCGTCGCCCGCGAACTGCGCGAGGAGATCGGCCTCACTGACGCGCTGATCCGCATCTCGGTCGGCATCGAGAACATAGAGGACCTGATCTCGGATCTGGCTCAGGCGCTCGACGCTGCGTGAGGGCAGGGCGGCGCCGCATTCTCGTCGCGGCGCTGGCCGCCATGCTGCTCGGCGGCCCGGCTCTGGCCGAGCCGCAGACCGAGAGCGTGGCTCAGACCATCTGCCGTCTGATTGAAGGCGCCGCGAAGACGCACGATCTGCCGGTCGCCTTCTTCACGCGCCTGATCTGGCGCGAGAGCAGCTTCCGGCCGAACGTCGTCAGTCCGGCCGGGGCGCAAGGCATCGCTCAGTTCATGCCGGGCACGGCGAACGAACGCGGCCTCGCCGATCCCTTCGATCCCGAAGCGGCGATCCCGCATTCCGCCGCCTTCCTTGCCGCGTTGAAGAACCAGTTCGGCAATCTCGGCCTTGCCGCAGCCGCCTATAATGGCGGGCCGAACCGCGTCGCCCGCTGGGTCGAGCGCGGCGGCATGCTGCCTTACGAGACGCAGGCCTATGTCCGCTTCATCACCGGCCGCCCCGTCGAGGAATGGCGATTGGGTGCGGGCGAGACGCCGCCGCCGGCGACGCGGGAAGAGACCGATTGCCTCGCCACGGTCGCCTCGATCCGCATCACCACGCCGGCCGTGCTGGTCGAGGGCGCCTATGGGCCGTTCGGCGTGCAACTCGCCGGCAACACCTCGAAAGCGCGCGCCATCGCCTCCTATCAGCGTGTCGCGGCGCGCTTCGCCTCGTTGCTCGCAGGCAAGCCGACCATGATCCTGGGCTCCGCCGTGCCGGGGCGGGGCAGGGGCCGCTTCTACCGCGTCAGGCTGCCGGCGCAGAGCCTGCGCGAGGCGACATTGGCCTGCAGTCGCCTGCGGCAGGCGGGCGGGGCCTGTCTGGTCCTGCGGAATTGATGAGGCACGTCATTCTCGGGCGAAGCGCAGCGCAGAACCGAGAATCTCGGGACAAGAAGGCGCAATAGGAGCCCTTTCCGGCCTGAGATGCTCGGGTCGAGCCCGAGCATGACGTCAAATCCCCACCCGCCCCCAGCCCGGTAGCTTCAGTGCCGGCCTCTGCAAATCGAAGCCCGCCACCAAACCCAGCAGGTTGATCTCGACGCCCTCGACCCAGCCGAAGGTCACCCCGGCGAGCCCGTAGAGCGAGGCCTGTACCCCGGTTCGGCTCGGTGTGAAGCCGGCATAAAGGCCGCTCTCGCGCCAGTCCTTGCCGATCGCGGTCGGCGGCAAGGCGCGGCCGAGCTCCGGCACCTCGGCGAGGATATGCTGGACGAAACTGTTCGAGTTCGGGCCCGGCCAGGCCGCATAGGAGCCGTAGTCGCTATAGCCATAGCTCTTCACGGCGTCGCGGATGCGCGGGATCAGTGCCTCGGTTGCCGCGCCCCTGATCTCGCCGACCAGCTCGGGGACATTGCCGTACCAGCGGCCATCGGCGACGCGGACGTTGACACGCACCGGATTGCCCCAGCCGACGACGTCGAAGCGGGTATAGGCCGCGGCGTCCTTCTCCTTCACCACCACCCAGGAGTGATGGGCGAAGACACCGCGCCAGCGGCCGACACGAGCGGCGAAGACGTGGACGCTGGCCTCGGGCGCGATGGCGGGGGCGGGGAGGAGCGCGGCGCTCGACCAGTCGGCGCGAGCCCAGTCGGAGGCCAGCGGCTGCAACTGCCACCAGGCTGCATGCGTGCCGAGGGGCAGGAGGAAGACGAGTGCGAAGAAGAGAAAGAAACGCCGGATCATGCTTCCGCAAAAAATAGGGGGCGAGGCGGGGCCGCAACAAGGCGCGACGGAGCGTCGCCGATCACGAAATCGAGGTTGAGGCTTGGCAGTAAGCTGCTAGCGTGCGCCCGCGAAATCAAAGGAGGGGCAGATTGCGCACGTTGACGTCGGTTATGCATGGGTTGGCCGCTGCGGCGGCTCTCGGGCTCGCTCTTACGGCCGGCCCGGCTGGGGCGCAGGAGAACAAGGAACTGCGCATCTTCAACTGGTCCGACTACGTCAATCCGGAGGTGCTCGACGCCTTCAAGAAAGAGACCGGCATCACTGTCGTCTACGACACCTTCGACCAGATGGAGACGGTCGAGACCAAGCTTCTCGCCGGCAAGACCGGCTATGATCTCGTCGTCGTCACAGCTTCCTTCCTCCCAAGGCACATCCCGATCGGGCTCTACACGCCGATCGACACCGCCAAGGTGCCGAACCTCAAGCATGCCTGGCCCGAGATCAGGCAGCGCCTCGCGAAATACGATCCCGGCAACAAATACGCCGTGAACTACATGTGGGGCACCACCGGGATCGGCTACAACACCGCCAAGATCAAGGAACGGCTCGGCAACGATGCCGTGATTGACAGCTGGAGCATCGTCTTCGATCCGGAGAAGCTGAAGAAGCTTTCCAATTGCGGCGTGCACGTGCTCGATGCGGTCGAGGAGATGTTTCCGGCGGCGCTGCGCTATCTCGGGCTTGATCCCGACTCGAAGAACGAGGCCGATCTCAACAAGGCCGGCGAGTTGCTGCGCAAGATCCGCCCGCACATCCAGAAATTCCATTCGTCGGAATACATCAACGCGCTCGCCAACGGCGATATCTGCCTGGCGGTCGGCTATTCCGGCGACGTGCTGCAGGCGAAGAAGCGTGCGGTCGAGGCCAAGAACAAGGTCGAGATCAATTATGTGATCCCGAAGGAAGGCGCGCTGATGTGGTTCGACTCCTTCGTGATCCCGAAGGATGCCGGCAATCCCGACGCGGCCTTGCAGTTCATCGACTTCGTCAACCGGCCGGAGATGGCGGCGAAGAACTCGGACTTCATCCAGTACGCCAACGGCAATCTCGCCGCGAAGCCGCTGCTCTCGGCCGAGGTCCGCGACAACCCGGGCATCTATCCGACCGACGCGGTGATGAGCCGCCTCTACACGATCACGCCCTACGACCAGAAGACACAGCGGGTGGTCAACCGGCTGTGGACCCGCGTCAAGAGCGGAAGGTGAGCAGGCTGGAGGCTGCTGGACGGCGCGCCTCGCCGGGTAGCGTCCGGCGCGACTTCCAGCCCTGGAACGACCCGGCCGCTAAGCCGCTGGTCGAGTTCCGGAACGTCACCAAGCGCTTCGGCGCGGTGACGGCGGTCGACCGGCTGTCGCTTGCGATCCATCAGCGCGAGTTCTTCGCGCTGCTGGGGCCATCGGGTTGCGGCAAGACCACGCTGATGCGCATGCTCGCCGGCTTCGAGCAGCCTGACGAGGGCGAGATCCTGCTCGACGGCGTCGACATCACCGCCGTGCCGCCGCACAGGCGGCCGGTCAACATGATGTTCCAGTCCTATGCGCTGTTCCCGCATCTCTCCGTCGGCGACAACATCGCCTATGGGCTGAAGCGCGAGGGTCTGCCCAAGGCGGAGATCGCCCAGCGTGTCGACGCCATGCTCGGGCGCGTCCGTCTCAAGGGCATGGAGAAGCGCCGACCGGACCAGCTCTCGGGCGGCCAGCGCCAGCGCGTCGCGCTCGCCCGTGCGCTGGTCAAGCAGCCCAAGCTCCTGCTGCTCGACGAGCCCTTGGGCGCGCTCGACAAGAAGCTGCGCGAGGAGACGCAATACGAGCTGATGGACCTCCAGGCCGATCTCGGCCTGACCTTCATGGTCGTCACCCACGATCAGGACGAGGCCATGACCATGGCCGACCGCATGGCGGTGATGGATCACGGCCGGCTGCTGCAGATCGCGCCGCCCGACCTGATCTACGAGGCACCGTCCAGCCGCTTCGTTGCGGAGTTCGTCGGCGACATCAACCTGATCGAGGGCAAGGTCACCGCTGTGGAAGGTGATCTCATCACGCTGGAGAACCTGCCCGTCGGCGTGATCGAGCTCGACGAGGACCAGCCGAGCTGCCGGCCGGGCGATGCGCTCACCGTCGGCCTGCGCCCCGAAAAGATCGCGCTCAGCCATGACGAGCCCGGGCAGGGCGTCAACAAGGTCGCGGGCGAGATCTGGGACATCGGCTATCTCGGCGACATGACGATGGTCCAGGTCATGGTCGGCGGCGACGAGGGCAAGCTCTTCAAGGTTTCGCTGACCAACCGCACGCGGCGGATCGAGCGGCCCTTCGCCTGGGAGGACAAGGTCTGGCTGTCCTGGGACGTCGAGGCCGGCATGGTGCTGGGGTCGTGAGCAAGCCGACTCCCCGAGCCAGTGGGACGGGGCGTGGCCTGCTGGTCGCGGCCATTCCCTATCTCTGGCTCATCGCTTTCTTCGTCGCGCCCTTCGTGATCGTGCTGCGGATCGCGCTCTCGGACGCCGCGACCGACCAGCCGCCCTATGCGCCGCATTTCTCCGGCTTCAGCCAACTGGGCGAGTTTCTCGGTCAGCTCGATCTGGAGAATTTCCGCCTGCTCGGCGACGATCCGCTCTATTGGCAGAGCTATCTGTCCTCGCTGCGCATCGCGGCGCTGACGACGCTGATCGCGCTCGCGATCGGCTATCCGCTGGCCTATGCGATGGCGCTGGCTCCCAAGCGCTGGCAGGGCATCCTGCTCGTCCTCGTCATCCTGCCGTTCTGGACCTCGTTCCTGATCCGCGTCTACGCCTGGATCGGCATCCTCAGGCCGGATGGTTTACTCGACATGGCGCTGATGGGGATCGGGCTGACCAGTGAACCCTTGCGCCTGCTCAACACAGACGCCGCCGTGCTGGTCGGCATGGTCTATTCCTATCTGCCCTTCATGGTGCTGCCGCTGTTCTCGACTTTGCAGAAGCTCGACGGCACCTTGCTGGAAGCGGCCTCCGATCTCGGCGCGACGCCGCTGACCACTTTCCTGACCGTGACCCTGCCGCTCTCGATCCCCGGCATCCTCGCCGGCTCGGCCCTGGTCTTCATCCCGGCGATCGGCGAATTCGTCATCCCCGACCTGCTGGGGGGCTCCGACACGCTGATGGTCGGCAAGGTGCTCTGGAACGAGTTCTTCTCCAACCGCGACTGGCCGCTCGCCTCGGCGGTGGCGATCGTGTTGCTCGTCGTGCTCGTCCTGCCGCTGATGCTGCTGCAGCGGGCGCGCGGAGCGACCCAATGAGACGCTTCGGAGCCTTCCATCTCGCAGCGCTCGTCGCCGGCTTCGCCTTTCTCTATCTGCCAATCGTCGCGCTGATCGCCTATTCCTTCAACGCCTCGCGGCTGGTGACGGTCTGGGGCGGCTTCTCGACGCATTGGTACGGCGCGCTCATGCGCAACGAGCCGCTGCTCGATGCGGCCGGGCTGACGATCCGCGTCGCGCTGGTCTCGGCGACGCTTGCGACGGTGCTGGGGACGCTGGCCGCGCTGGCGTTGGCGCGCTATCGGGTCTTTTCCGGCCGCACCTTGTTCTCTGGCATGGTGATGGCGCCTTTGGTGATGCCGGAGGTGATCACCGGGCTGTCGCTGCTGCTGCTCTTCGTCGCCGGCGATGTCGAGCGCGGCTACTGGACCGTGGTGATCGCCCACGCGACCTTCAGCCTCGGCTTCGCCTGCATCGTCGTGCAGGCCAGGCTCGCCGGCTTCGACCGCTCGCTGGAGGAAGCTGCGCGCGATCTTGGTGCGACTCCGGTAGAAACCTTCCGGACGGTGACGCTGCCGCTGATCTGGCCGGCCGTCGCTGCCGCCTGGATGCTCGCCTTCACGCTCTCGCTCGACGATCTCGTCATCGCCAGCTTCACCACCGGGCCGGGCGCGACGACGCTGCCGATGCGGCTCTATTCGGCGATCCGCCTCGGCGTCACGCCCGAGATCAACGCCGCCTGCACGATCATGATCGCGGCAGTGGCGGTCGCGGTGATCGGGGCGTCGCTGCTGATGAAGCGGGATGCGCTGGCGGGGCGATGAGGCTTATTCGGTCGAATTGCGACCGCTTGCCACAATCTGGTCGAGCGCGCCTTCGAACAGGTCAAAGTCGTCGTCAGCGGCATTGAGAAGGACGTCCACGTCTATGTCGTTATAGACATGGCGCAGGAAATTTCCGATGCCAGCGATGCGTTTCCAGGGAATCTGCACGTGGGCTGCGCGCGCCTCTTCTGGAATGTGCCGGCTCGCTTCACTGATGATCTCGAAGAAGCGCTCAAGAGCCGCACGTAGGATGGGGTCGCGCTTGATCTGCTCATCGCCGTTCGTCTGGCGCATGGCACGGATGTTCGCAATAGCCTCCTTGATGTGGCTGATCCGGTCGCCAACGGTTGGCGCCATTAGAACAGCTCTATCCGCTCATCGCACGTTGCTCTCGCCAGCCGTTCCGACAAGCTCCGTCGCAATGTGATCTGGACCGGCAGGCCGATATGCTCCGACAAATCCTGTTCGACACCAACAAGATCGATGATCGAAAAACGCGGATCATCGACATCGATCATCAGGTCGACATCGCTGTCGGCCCGTGCGTCGCCGCGAGCCCGCGATCCGAAGAGCGCGACGTGGCTGACGCCGCGCGCGCGCAACTCCGGCTGCATCGCCAGAATTCGCCGCTTGATCTCGTCCTGACTCATCATCGCGTTGTCGTCGGTGCCGGATGCTCGTTCGACATCAAGTTTAGATGGTTTCGGTCATTCACGGAACAGCTTGGCTAAACGCCCGCTGAACGTCCCGCTCAAACCCGGTTCAGCCCGGTTGCGCGATGGTGCTTGCAAGAGCGGGAAGCCTTCCTGCTCCGGCAAGAGGAGACATCACGATGTTTCGTACCCTCGCTTCTGCCGGCCTCATCGCTGCCGCCGCGCTCGGGATCAGCGCGGCATCGCCCAGCGAGGCAAAGGCCGGCGTCCTGATCCAGCAGGCCTACTACGACGGCCCCGGCTATGGCTGGCGGGCGCCGCCGGCCTATGGCTACTGGGGCGTGCCGCGTTGGCGCCGCCATTATGACGGCCCGCGCTTCTATGGGCCGCCGCCCCCACCGCGCTATTATCACCGCTGGCGCGGTGGCTGGTAAGCTCTGAAAGCCAAGAGAGCGCGGCGGATCACTCCGCCGCGTTTTTCTGCGTGTAGCCTAGGCGCTGGTTGAGTTCTTCCAGCAGCTTTTCGGCCGCATCGGCGATGACGGTGCCGGGCGGGAAGATCGCGCTGGCGCCGGCTTCGATCAGGGCGTCGAAATCCTGCGGCGGGATCACGCCGCCCACCACGATCATGATGTCGGGCCGGCCCGCCTTGGCGAGTGCCGCCTTGAGCTCCGGCACCAGCGTCAAATGGCCCGCCGCCAGCGAGGAGACGCCGACGATGTGGACGTCGTTCTCGACGGCCTGGCGCGCCGCCTCGTCCGGGGTTGCGAAGAGCGGGCCGATATCGACGTCGAAGCCGAGATCGGCGAAGGCCGAGGCGATCACCTTCTGGCCGCGGTCGTGCCCGTCCTGGCCCATCTTGGCGACGAGGATGCGGGGGCGGCGCCCATCGGCCTCCTCGAAGGCCTCGCACATCAACTGTACGCGCGTCACCGCAGGGTTCATCTCGCCGACCTCCCGCTTGTAGACGCCCGAGATCGCCTTGATCTCGGCGCGGTGGCGCCCGAACACCTTCTCCATCGCCAGCGAGATCTCGCCGACGGTCGCCTTGGCCCGCGCCGCCTTGACGGCTAGGTCGAGCAGGTTGCCGTCGCGTTGCGCACCGTTGGTCAGGGCGCTGAGGGCAGCCTGCGTCTCCGCCTCGTTGCGTTCGGCCTTGAGCCGCCGGAGCTTGTCGAGCTGCTGGGCGCGGACCGAGGCGTTGTCGACCTTGAGCACGTCGATCGCGGCCTCGTTCTCGGGCCTGTAGATGTTGACCCCGATGATCGCCTGCTGGCGGCCGTCGATGCGCGCCTGCGTCTTGGCGGCGGCCTCCTCGATGCGGAGCTTGGGGATGCCGGCCTCGATCGCCTTGGCCATGCCGCCCAGCGCCTCGACTTCCCTGATATGGCCCCAGGCCTTGGCGGCGAGCTCGGCGGTGAGCCGCTCGACATAATAGGAACCGCCCCAGGGATCGATGATCCTTGTCGTACCGCTTTCCTGCTGCAGCACGATCTGGGTATTGCGGGCGATGCGGGCCGAGAAGTCGGTGGGCAGCGCCAGCGCCTCGTCGAGCGCGTTGGTGTGCAGTGACTGGGTGTGCCCCTGCGTCGCCGCCATCGCCTCGATCATGGTGCGCGGCACGTTGTTGAAGACGTCCTGCGCCGTCAGCGACCAGCCCGAGGTCTGGCAATGGGTACGCAAGGGCAGGGACTTCTCGTTCTGTGCCCCGAAATCCTTGACCAGCTTGGCCCAGATCAGCCTGGCCGCCCGGAGCTTCGCCACCTCCATGAAGAAGTTCATGCCGATGGCCCAGAAGAAGGACAGCCGCGGCGCGAAGACATCGACGCCGAGCCCTGCCTGCTGGCCGGCGCGGATATATTCGACGCCGTCGGCGAGGGTGTAGCCGAGCTCGAGGTCCTGCGTCGCTCCGGCCTCCTGCATGTGGTAGCCGGAGATCGAGATCGAATTGAACTTCGGCATGTTCGCCGAGGTGTAGGCGAAGATGTCGCCGATGATCCGCATCGAGGGCGAGGGCGGGTAGATATAGGTGTTGCGGACCATGAACTCCTTGAGGATGTCGTTCTGGATGGTCCCCGAGAGCTTGGCCGCCGGCACGCCCTGTTCTTCCGCCGCGACGATGTAGAGCGCCAGCACCGGCAGCACCGCGCCGTTCATCGTCATCGACACGCTCATCTGGTCGAGCGGGATGCCGGAGAACAGCGTGCGCATGTCGTAGATCGAATCGATCGCGACGCCGGCCATGCCGACATCGCCGCCGACACGCGGATGGTCGCTGTCATAGCCGCGATGGGTGGCGAGATCGAAGGCGACCGAGAGACCCTTCTGGCCGGCGGCGAGATTGCGCCGGTAGAAGGCATTCGAGTCCTCCGCCGTGGAGAAGCCGGCATATTGCCGGATCGTCCAGGGCTGGTTGACATACATGGTCGGGTAGGGGCCGCGCAGATAGGGCGCTATGCCGGGGAGCGTGCCGACGAAGGGTAGGCCGTCGCGGTCGGCAGCCGTGTAGAGCGGCTTGACCGGAATGTCCTCCGGCGTCTGCCAGAGATCGCCGGTGCGCTGCGGAGCGGTCGCGCTCGCGACCGCGTCGGCGAAAGCGAGCTTCGTGAAATCCGGGATCGCGGTCATGGCTTGCTCCCGTCTGGTCTGTCCCACCAATGGTGGAAATGATGCACCGGTCCGTGGCCGCGGCCAACCTTGACCGCGTCCGAAGCCGCGATCGCGGCCGAGATGTAACGTTTGGCCAGTGCCACCGCCTCGTTGAGGGCGATGCCATGGGCGAGGCCCGAGGCGATCGCGGAGGACAAGGTACAGCCGGTGCCGTGAGTGTTCTGCGTCGCGATGCGCGGCGCGACCAGGCGCTCGCGGCGGCCGTCCCTGCCGATCAGGATATCGACGCTGTCGTCGCCCGTTCCATGGCCGCCCTTGACCAGGACATTGGCCGGGCCGAGCGCGAGCAGCGCCTGCGCCTGTTCGGCTGCGGCATCCTCGGTTTCCGCCATGGCGGTTCCGAGCAAAGCGGCTGCCTCGGGCAGGTTCGGCGTGACGATCGTGCAGAGCGGCAGCAGGCGACGCTTCAGCGCCTCGATCGCATCTTCCTGCAGGAGCCGCCCCCCGGAAGCCGCGATCATCACCGGGTCAAGCACGATGTTCTTCGCATTGTGGCGTTCGAGCCCGTCGGCGACGGTCTCGATCAGCTCGGCGGTAGCGAGCATGCCGATCTTGACCGCATCGACCGCGAGGTCGTCAAACACGGCATCGATCTGTGCGGCGACGAAATCGGCCGGCACCGGATGGATCGCCGTCACCGCGGTGGTGTTCTGCGCAGTGAGCGCGACGATGACGCTGGCGCCATAGACCTGGTGCGCGGCGAAGGTCTTGAGGTCGGCCTGGATGCCGGCGCCGCCACTGGAGTCGGAGCCGGCGATGGTAAGGGCGATCGGCATGCTCATCCCTTGCTGGTGCTGACAGGGGATATGGCGATCATCAGCGCGTCCTGTAGCACGGCGACGGCGTCGCAGCCGGCGAAGATGAAGTTCGTCACCCCGGCCTCGCGCAGCGCCGCCTCCTGCTCGCCCGGGCGGCCGGCGAGCCACACCGTCGCGCCCGCTGCGGTCAGCGCCTTCGCTGCGGGGACCGCCTCAGCGGCATAGCTCTCGTCGGAGCCGCACAGGCAGGCGAGTTTCGCTCCGGAAGCGCGGAAAGCGACGATGAGCGCGTCGAGATCGGTCGCGCCGGCCTTGGCGAAGCCGTCGCCGGAGGGTGCGGCGATGCCGCCGGCCTCGAACAGGTTGCGGGCGAAGCCGGAGCGGGCGGTGAACCCGGCGATCGGGCCCAGCGTGGCGAGGAAGGCCTTCGGCCGCTCGCCGGCGGCTTCGGCGATGTCGGCGCTGGCGCGCAACGCCTCAAACGGCTCGGCGAGGCGGATGCTCGGTAGCGCATCGACGGTGATCGCGCCGTCGCTACCGGTGCGTTCAGTGGAAGCAGCGGGCGGCGGCGCCAGGACCGAGACCGAGGCTTCCGACAGATTGGGGAATTCGCTGGTGCCGGTGATCGGCTCGCGCCGGGTCGCGATCGCCTTGGCCCGGCCATCACGCTCGCGCGAGAGCCCCTTCTGGATATGGCCGTTGGCGAGCGCGGCGACGATGCCGGTAAGGCCGCCGGAGCTTTCCGCCTCGAGGTCCTGGAACTTGCGCCAGCCTTGTTCGCACAGAGCCTGCGTCAGCGCCTCGAAGCCGCCGGCGCCTGCCGCCGGATCGGCGACTCGCCAGAGATTGGCTTCTTCGAGCAGGATCAACTGGGTGTTGCGGGCGATGCGGCGGGCGAAGCCGTCGGGCAGGCCGAGCGCCGCGGTGAAGGGCTGCACGCCGATCGAATCGGCGCCGCCGACGCCGGCCGAGAAGGCGGCGATCGTGCCGCGCAACAGGTTCACCCACGGGTCGCGCCGGGTCAGCGAGCGCCAGGCAGTCTCGGCATGGATGAAGACGGGTTTTGGCTCAAGCCCGCAAGCGCGCTGCACCCGGTCCCAGAGCAGGCGGGCGGCGCGCAGCTTGGAGATGGTGACGAATTCGTCGGCATCGGCGACAAGGGCGAACGAGATGGCGTCGCGTGCCTCGGCGAGCCGGAGCCCTTCAGCTTCCAGCCGGCGCAGATAGGTTACGGCCGTCGCCAGCACGGCACCGAGCTCCTGAGCCTCGGTCGCGCCGGCTTCGTGCCAGATCCGGCCGTCAGCGGCGAGGAACGGGCCGGTGAAGCCGCGCGCCTTGAGCGTGCCGATCGTCTCGGCGATGCGCTTGCCGAGCTCGGGCAATGGCACCGCAAGCGCCCCCGTGCTCGCGAGCACGCCGATCGGCTCCATGCCGAAATCGATCTGGAGGGAGGAGGGTGCATGACCGCGCTTCTCGGCCAGCTCGGCCAGCAGCAGCGCGTGCTTGCGGCCGCCGGGAGCCGGATCGAGCCGCAGGCGGACGAGGTCGAGCATGATGCCGTCGAGCGCCATGTCGAGTGCCTCGACAGACGCTGCGGTAAGGCCGAAGCCATGCGCCGCAGGAGCACCGGCGAAAGCCAGGCTGAGGGAATCGGCACCACCTTCCAGCTCGGCGAGGGCGAGCCTCGACGCTTCAGTTGTATCCGGGTGATCGACGCGCGCCGCGACGCGCCAGCGTCCGGCCTCTGCGCGCAGGGGGCGTGCGCCTTGCTCGGTTGCCGCCTCGTAGAGCGGTTCGATGCGGATCCCGTCCGTCGTGCGTCCGACCAGCTTCTTCTCGAAGTCGGCACCCTTCAGCACCTTGTCGACAGCAGCGCGCCACTGCGCTTCGCTCGGCGTGGCGAAAGCGTCCATGAAGGGCAGGTCGGCGAGGACTGTCGAGGTCATCAGCAACGAACTCCTTGCATGCGTTCCTCCCGCCATGTCCGTCGGGCGATGGAACGCACGCCAGTTGGCGGCCCATTGTGCAACCGCGAAGTCCTGATTGCCATGGCTCGGCGCGAACGCAAATGCCCCCTTGGTCGGAAAGCCGTGCCGAAATGCGCAATCCCGCGACAGGGAACGCCTATGCTTGCAAACGAAAACGCCGCCCCGGAAGGGCGGCGTCGCAATATCTCCTAGGGATGTTTCGGCTCAGACGAACTGGCCGAGGCCTGGGATCGCGCCGACGATCGCGCCCATCGTGTCCTCGCCCGCCTTCTCGCGGCCGACAGCGAACATCTCCTTGGAGACGCTCTGGATCTGGCCCATCGACAGGCCGGCGCCCATCAGCTGGCCGCCGAGCGCCATGACGCCGCCGCCACCGCCCATCATGCCGCCGATCGTGCCGAGCAGGCCGCCCTTGGCGCCGCCTTCGGCGTCGGCGAGCTCCTGCGCACCCGGCAGCGCCGCCATCAGCTGGCCGATCTCCGCCGCGGGGCCTTCCTTCTGCAGGAAGGCGAGGATGATGCCGATCGCCTTCCTGGCCAGCGACTCGTCGAGGCCGGAGGCGGCCGTGATGCGGGAGATCAGTTCATCCATCGTGCGGTCCTCTGATGTTGAGCCTTCTGGTGCTCTGAAAATAGTTTACACATAAACTATCTGCGATGGAAGCGATCTTCATGCTTCCGCCCAACGTCTCGTTTCGCTACACCCCTTGCACGACCTTATGGCAACGGAACAGGCGCGACCATGGCGGATGACGGCACGATCCTGATCGGCAAGAGCGAGAAGCCGGAGGTGCTGCTGCTCAAGCTCGCCAACCGCCACGGCCTGGTCACCGGCGCGACCGGAACCGGCAAGACGGTGACACTGCAGGTGCTGGCGGAGGGCTTCGCCAAGCACGGCGTGCCGGTCTTCGCTGCCGACATCAAGGGCGACCTCTCCGGCATCGCAGCGCCCGGCAATTCCAAGCCGCCCTTCGTCAAGCGCGCCGAGGAGCTCGGCCTCAAATACGAGCCCGACCAGTTCACCACCGTGTTCTGGGACGTGTTCGGCGAGCAGGGGCACCCGGTCCGCGCCACCATCTCGGAGATGGGTCCGCTGCTGTTGGCGCGCCTGCTTGATCTCAACGACACCCAGGAAGGCGTGCTCAACATCGCCTTCCGCATCGCCGACGAGCAGAAGCTGCTGCTGCTCGACCTCAAGGACCTGCGCGCCATCCTTTCCTTCATCGCCGAGAATGCGCAGGAGCTGACGACCAAATACGGCAACGTCACCTCCGCCTCGGTCGGCACCATCCAGCGCGCGCTGCTCGTGCTGGAGAACCAGAAGGGCGACCTGTTCTTCGGCGAGCCGGCGCTCGACATCAACGACCTGATGAAGACCGACCGCGACGGCCGCGGCATCATCAACATCATGGCCGCCGACAAGCTGATGGCCAATCCCAGGCTCTACGCCACCTTCCTGCTCTGGCTGCTTTCGGAGCTGTTCGAGCAGCTGCCGGAGGTCGGCGACCTCGACAAGCCCAAGCTCGTCTTCTTCTTCGACGAGGCGCATCTGCTCTTCAACGGTGCGCCCAAGGCGCTGCTGACCGCGGTCGAGCAGGTGGTGCGGCTGATCCGCTCGAAGGGCGTTGGCGTCTATTTCGTCACGCAGAACCCGCTCGACATTCCCGATACGGTGCTGGCCCAGCTCGGCAACCGCGTCCAGCACGCGCTGCGCGCCTTCACCCCGCGCGACCAGAAGGCGGTCCGGGCCGCGGCCGAGACCTTCCGGCAGAACCCGAAGATCAACACCGAGCAGGCGATCACCCAGCTCGCAGTCGGCGAGGCACTGGTCTCGACCCTCGAAGGCAAGGGCTCGCCGACCATGGTCGAGCGCTGCCTGATCGCTCCGCCGATGGCACAGGTCGGCCCGATCACGCCGCAGGAACGAGCGCAGTGCATGCGCGACTCCGGCTTCACCGGGAAATACGACACCATGGTCGACCGCGAGTCGGCCTATGAGGCGCTGATTAAGCGCAAGGGGATGAATGCCGACGGCTCGCCGGTCGAGGCCTCGACGGAAGGGGGCGGCGGCATCCTCGACACGATTGGTGGCTGGCTCGGCGGTACGCGCGAGCGCCCGAAGACTGGACCGGGCAGCCGCGGCGGGCCGTTGCCGCAGAGCATGACCGAGAAGATCATCACCTCGGCAGCGCGCTCGGCCGCCACCTCGATCGGCCGGCAGGTTGGCAACGCGATCCTGCGCGGCGTGCTCGGGAGCCTCACCGGCGGGCGGCGGTAATCAATCTGCCGCCATGCGCGCGGATGGCTGGCATCCGGCGCGCGACTGGGCATGATGGCGCCATCGGAATCAGCCTCCAGTGAGCGCCATGTCCCAGCTTACCGCGATCCTCTCCCGCCTCGACGCCGATCTCGACGCTTCGCTGGCCCGCTTGTCGTCCTGGCTCGAAATTCCCTCGATCGGCACCGATCCGGCCTTCAATCCGCAGACGCGCCAGGCGGCCGAGTGGCTGCGGGCCGATCTGGAAGGCCTTGGCTTCAAGGCCGAGCTGCGCGAGACCGGCGGGCATCCGGTCGTGCTGGCGCATCGCCCGAAGCCCGGCGCGCCGCATGCGCTGTTCTATGGCCATTACGACGTCCAGCCGGTCGATCCGCTCGAGCTCTGGGACAACGATCCGTTCAAGCCGGCCGTCAAGGAGATCGAGCCGGGGCGGAAGGTGATCCTCGCCCGCGGCGCCTGCGACGACAAGGGTCAGGTCATGACCTTCATCGAGGCGATCCGTGCCACGCTCGCCGAGACCGGCGACCTGCCGATCGGCCTCACCATCTTGGTCGAAGGCGAGGAGGAATCCGGCTCGGTCAACCTGCCGGGCTTCATCAAGGCCAATGCCGCGGAGCTGAAGGCCGATTTCGCGCTGGTCTGCGACACCGGCATGTGGGACCGCGTCACGCCGCTGATCACCTCGACCCTGCGCGGCATGGTCTACCAGGAGGTCAGGCTGACCGCTGCCGACCGCGACCTGCATTCCGGCATGTTCGGCGGCGCAGCTGCCAACCCGATCCATGTGCTGACCAAGATCGTCGCGGAGATCCACGACGAGACCGGCCGGATCACCATCCCCGGCTTCTATGACGGGGTGCATGAGCCGACCAATGCTCAGAAGGCCGAATGGGCCGATCTCAACCTGACCGAAAAGGAATTCCTCGGACAGGTTGGGCTGAAGCACTCTGTCGGCGAGCGCGGCCGCATGCTGATCGAGCAGATCCAGTCGCGCCCGACCTGCGACGTCAACGGCATCTGGGGCGGCTACACCGGCGAGGGCTCGAAGACCGTCATCCCGGCCAAGGCCTCGGCCAAGGTCTCCTTCCGCCTCGTCGGCGACCAGGACCCGGGCAAGATCACGGCCGCCTTCCACCAGTTCGTGCGCGAGCGCCTGCCGGAGGACGTCACGGCCGAATTCATCAGCCATTCCGGCTCGCCGGCACTGGCCGTGCCGGTCGATTCGCCCGTCCTGCAGAAGGCACGAAAGGCGCTGGCCGAGGAATGGGGCGGCCGTGTCGTCTCGATCGGCAGCGGCGGCTCGATCCCGGTCGGCGGCGATTTCAAGCGCACGCTCGGGCTCGACACGCTCTTCGTCGGCTTCGGCCTCGACGACGACCGCGTCCATTCGCCGAACGAGAAGTACGATCTGTCCTCCTTCCACAAGGGCCAGCGCTCCTGGGCCCGCATCTTGCAAGCACTCGCCTCATGAAATCCGTCTGTGTCTTCTGTGGCTCGAGTCCGGGCCATGATCCCATCCATGCCGAAGGCGCCCGCGCCATGGGCACCGCCATCGCCCGGCGCGGCCTGACGCTGGTCTATGGCGGTGGCGCCGTCGGCCTGATGGGCATCGTCGCCAATGCCGCGCTCGAAGCCGGCGGCGAGGTCCATGGCGTGATCCCGCGGGCGCTGCGCGAGAAGGAGGTCGGCCACAACAAGCTGACGCGGCTCGAGGTGGTCGAGACCATGCATATCCGCAAGGCGCGCATGGCCGAGCTTTCCGACGGCTTCATCGCTATGTCCGGCGGCATCGGCACCTTCGAGGAGATCTTCGAGATCTGGACCTGGAGCCAGCTCGGTATCCACGGCAAGCCGCTCGGCTTTCTCAACATCGACGGCTTCTACGATGCGCTCGCCGCCTTTCTCGACAACACGACGAAGGCCGGTTTCATGTGGCAGGCCCATCGCGACATGGCGATGATGGAGACCGATCCGGCCGCCCTGCTCGACAAGATGGAGGCCTACAAGCCGCAGACCCAGATTAAATGGGTGGAGAAGACGGAGGTTTGACTCCTCTCCGCGTGATAGGAATTTTATCCTTGACACCGTGACGCTGATCGGGTAGAGATCAGGAACGCTCACGAAGTGTGCCTGAGACGAACGAAGCCGCCGCTGTGAAACGAACAATCACATGGCACTAGCGGGTGTTAGGCGGGATTAAGTGGGATTAGGCGGGATCAGCTGGAAAGGCGCGGCCGCCCAAGGGCTTAGGTGCGCTGCGGGCGGCCCGAAAGCCAGAAATCCCGAAAGCCAGAGCGAACAATCAAATGGCACTGGCAGGCGGCCGCAACGCCACGAAGGCGGCCAAAGGTGCCCAAAAGGCCGGATCTCGGCGCCCGAACTGTTACGTTTTGGCCCCAACCGCGCCGGCAGCGTAACAGTTCCTAAAAGTGACCCGAAATCAAGGCGATGGCGCAAAATCGGCCGCCAGCGCCCGCCGCGTTAACTGTTACGGCAATCGGCCGCCTCAAACGCCCTTCTAGCGCGGCCCATATAGCGGGCCACCGGGAAACTTCACCGGCTCAGGGATGCCGACATCCTCCTGCGCCGGGCGGCTGCCGCATTTCTGGCAGACCAAGCGCTTGTGGAGCTCGTCGAGGCGGTCACCATTGAGAACGCCGCGTAGCAGCCGCCAGGGAACAAGATGCGTGACCCTGCAGGTCGAGCATCTGACCTCAAGTCGCTCGTGCCCGTCGGCCATTGCGTCGTGAACCGTCACATAACCAGCCAACATTTCGCGAGCAGCCCGACAAGAACCCGGAAAGGCCGGAAATCGCGAGCCGGAGCGGGCAGCGGACACGGCAAAGACGTGCCTCGCCGTTTCAATCGCGCCCACCGTGCTCGAGAATGTCCAGCCGTTATCCATGAATTCCACAGCTGACAGAAACTGTCAAAAATGTTCTTGTTCTGTTCTCATTTGCACGCTTTGATTGAGGGAGCCTGGGCGGCAGAGACCTGGGCGACAAGGAGAGCGTCATGAGTTCCAGGAAGAAGCAGGAAACCGTCGCAAGGCTGACATACTACGTCGTGCAGTCCTATCGCGCCGCTGGCCGGAATGGCATCTCAGCCGACGATCCGATGCCTGCCACCGATCGTGACCACGCTAACCGTCTCTTCGAACGCTACAAGCCGATCCGCGCCGGCGTCGTCGCCTTCTATCGCACTGGCAGCCCGGACACCGGCGACTGGGACGACGCAATTATCATCGCCAGGCACGGCCGGTTGCCCGCCGATGTGGACGGCCTCAGAGATGATTCCGAAGCCGATTTCGACCGCCTCGATCTAGGTGAGAGCGATTTGAAGGTGGCTTGAAACTGGAGGGCGGCCGAATGGCCGCCCCCTACTACGCTTGGCTAAGGAGCGGGTGATAGCTCGTCCCTAGATCTCGCCACCAGCCCAGACAATCCGACCGGCAACCTGCAGCGCCTCGGCGTCAGGCGGCGACAGCTGCTCCGACTGATACCGCTCATTGTCGCTGATCAGCACGATCGAGTTCTGCCAGCCGAGTGCGATACGCTTAACCCTCACATTCGGCCCATCGACCAAGACATAGATCCCGTTGGCGCGGGCATGCTTCGGCCGGGTATCCACCAGGACGATCCAGCCGTCCATAATCGTGGGCTCCATGCTGTCGCCGTCGATCCCCAGGAAACGGGCGTATTTTTCCGGCACGCCGAGGCGCTGGAGCCACGTCCGCGGGAACGGCAAGCGTCGCAGTTCATAGGGCCGTGCATTCTCATAACCAGGCCCGGCAGAGGCGATCACCTCCAACAGCGGGATCCAAACGACGTCCGGGAGCTCGCCATCGGTGGCGGTGACGATCGCCGAACTGGGCATCTCGCGGTTGAAGACGAGCCAGTCCAGCGAAGTGGCGCTCGCTTGGCACAGATTCGCGATTGGCCGCAATGGCGCACGCGCCTTGCCATCTCGCCATTTAGCGAGCTGTTCCGCTGAATAGCCGGCGACATCCGCCGCCATTTTCATCGACGGAAAGCGGGCCAAAAGGGCCTCGAACCGCTCTTTGAAGCCTTCGTCAAGCTCTTGATCGTCCATGGTCGCCAATCGTCGATTGTTGCCGCTTGCGTATCGATAAAAATCGAGCTACGGTATCGTTCGTTACTTATAAGGTTAACAGATGGCGGCCTTGGCCGCCAATCGTCGAGGCCTCATGCACGAAGCTGACATCATAGCCGCGGTTCGGAAATCGAAATTCCGCTTTTTGCCGGCCATCGGCCAGACATACGGCGTGTCCGACGTCGCCCTGCGGGCGGCGCTCCGTCGTCCCCAGCGGGCCGCCGAAAAGGCGATCGCTCAGGCTCTCCGTATTCCGCTGCACGTTCTCTGGCCCGATCGCTGGAATGCCGCGGGCCAGCGGCTCGTGCGTCGCGGCCGCTCTGCGAAGAGGGCCGCCTGATGCGCACGCTTGCCGAACTCACAGCCGGGACCCCGCTGTTCATGGCCGACCTGGCTACGATCGACACCAGCGATCGCCTTCGGCCTGTGACCCCTCAGAATGCGCAGCTCACCGCCGCGTCCATGAGCGAGACCGGGCAGATCGCGCCGATCGTCGTACGCGTCCACCCCTCGGGTAACGGCCTCAAGCTAATCGCGGGAGGCCGCCGCTGCGCGGCCGCCACCATTCTCGGCTGGGAGCAGATTGCTGCCGTCCTGGTCGAGTGCTCGGATGACGAAGCGCGGATGATCGAGGTTGACGAGAACCTTGCCCGCGAAGAGCTCTCCCCGTTGGATCGGGCGTTTTTCCTCGCCGAGCGTAAGCGCGTCTATGAGCTGCTGAACCCCGAGGCGGGGCATGGCAAGGCCAAGAAGCCGAAGACCGAAAAAGGAAAGGTCGCCAACTTGGCGACTTTTGCGCGCTTCTCCAAGGATGCGGCCCGGTCAACCGGCCTGAGCGAGCGCACAATCCAGCGCGCATGCGAGCTGGCCGGGGCGCTAACGCCAGACGCGGTCTCTCTCATCCGTGGCACCAAGGTCGCCGATAATCAGGCGCAGCTGCAGGCTCTCGCCGCGCTCGATCCGGCTGATCAGCTGAAGGTCGCTCGCGAAATCGCCGAGGGCCGCGCTTCCAATCTCGCCAAGGCACGCGTCACGGCCGGCATGGTGCCGGAGGGCGGTGCCGTGCGGGAGGAGGATCGGCCGCTCGTCAAGCTCGAAGCACTGCTGGCGCGCCTGACGCCCAGCCAGTTGCGCGGCGCCAAGGTGATGATCGACGCCAAGATCGCGGCGCTCGACGCCGCGCAGGCGCCCAAGCCCGCCAAGGCCAAGAAGGGCGGCGCCGCATGACCCTCACCGTCTCGCAAGCCAACGCCGAGATCGCTCGGCTTGTCGCAGAAGGCGCTGACCCCTGGCAGATCGCCGCTGCGCGCGAGCGCCGCGCTGTCGCCGAGCGCCGCGAGGAGGAGCAGGAGACGGCGCGGCTGCTGCAACGCATCGACGAGGCCGAGGGCTGCGGCTCGGCACCCGACTTTCGGCTTTCCTGGCAGGAGTTTCGTCTCCTGCGGGCCGAGCTCCGTCGTCTGAAAGGTTCCGCGGCGTGAAGCTCTGGCTGACCTCTTCCGAAATCGCTGATCTCGCCCTGCCGGGCCTGCCGACCTCGCGCAAGAACGTCCTCGCTCTCGCCGAGCGCGAGGATTGGGCGCGGTTCGCCAGCCTCTGCCGGCAACGTGACGGCCGGGGCGGTGGTCTGGAGTACCACGTCTCCCTGCTGCCAGCGACGGCGCGTGCGGAGTACTTTGGACGGGCTAGTGGCGTACGGCCGGAAGAGGCGGCGTCTCTGGCCCTGCAGGCCGCACCGGACCTGGATATCGCCGGTCCGGCGGCCGGCGAGCAGCTCGACGCGCGCATCGCCGTCCTCGGGGCGCTGCGCGCCTTCCAGCGCACTGCCGAGTTGCAGCAAACCGTCGCGATCGCCCTCTTCGTTGATCTCTATAACCTCGGCAGGGCCGACGTGCCCGGCTGGGTGCGCGAACGGGTCCGGCGCCTGTCGACCCGCACGCTGCTGCGTTGGATCACGGCCACGCGCGAGGGCGAAACCCAGCGTCTGGCGGTCGACCGTGGCGCCTCCCGCCGCGGCAAAGGCGTGCTGGAGGCCGGCGCCGATGGCCAGCTCAAGGCCTTCATGCTCGCGCTCGTCGCGCAGAACCCGCTCTACACCGCCCGGCAGATCTACGAGGCCTGCCTCGGCCGCTATCCGCAGGGCGTTGCGCTAGAAGGCGAGATGCGGTCGCTTCCCGGCCAGCGCGCCTTTGAAATCGCGTTGAAGCGCTGGAAATCCGAGCTTCAGACCGAGCTCCTGGCGCTGACGAACCCCGACGCCTTCGTCTCGAAGACCCGCATTGCCGGCTCCTACACGCATCTGACCACGGCGCTGAACGAGCTCTGGCAGATCGACGCCTCGCCGGTCGATGCGCTTTGCCTCGACGGCCGTCATTCCGTCTATGCCTGCATCGATATCTTCTCGCGTCGGCTGATCCTGCACGTCTCGAAGACGCCGCGGTCTGAGGCGGTGCAACTGCTGATGCGCAAGGCCTTGGTCGCCTGGGGCGTGCCGGACAAGGTCAAGACGGACAACGGTTCGGACTTCGTCGCGAAGGCGACCCGCCGCCTGTTCGCCGCCCTGCAGATCGAGCACATCACCTCCGCGGCGTTCTCGCCCTGGCAGAAGGGGCCGGTCGAACGTGTGATCCGCACCTTCCAGACCGATCTCGGCCGCACGCTGCCGGGCTTCATCGGCCACAGCGTCAGCGATCGCAAGGTGATCGAGGCCCGCCGCGCCTTCGCCGCCCGGCTCGGCACTGACGACGCCAAGGCCTTCGCCGTCGAGCTGACGGGCGAGCAGCTACAGGCGGAATGCGATGCCTGGGCCGAGGGCCAGTATGGCCGGCGCGACCATGGTGCGCTTGGAATGAGCCCTTTCGCCAAGGCGGCGAGCTGGACCCAGCCGGTACGGCGGGTCGACGCCGAGGCATTGACCGTGCTGCTGATGCCGGCGCCCGGCGGGGACGGCATCCGCACGCTCGGCAAGCGCGGCGTCCGGATCGACGGCTTCCACTATCTGGTCGCCGGCGTCTCGGTCGGCACCCGCGTGTTCGTGCGTCTCGACCCTGCCGACAAGGGGCGCGTCTGGTGCCACGATCCGGAGACGGATGCTTTGCTCGGCGAAGGTCGGTGCCCGGAGTTGCTCGGCGAGGATCCCGCTGCCATCCGTGCCGAGGTCGCCGCAGAGCAGAAGCGCCTGATCGACGAGCGCACCGCAGCCATGCGGGCCGAGCGCCGCCACATCACCAGCCGCACGGTGCTCGACCTGCGGCGCCAGCGCGCGGCCGAGCTCTCGGGCAACCTCGTCGCCTTCCCGCAGCGCGCCGAGCAGCACTCCACACCCTCGCTCGAAGCCGGCGCCGAGATCGCCGCGCTGCGCCGTGGCGAGGCGCCGCGTCCTGCGCCTCAGACGCCTGAGCAACTGCGCCTGCAGGCCGAAATCGAGGCCGATCTCGCCGGCGCGCCGCTGCCCCCGGTCGTTACGCCGCTGCGGCGGGAAGAGACGCCTGCCCAGCGCTTTCGGCGCGCGCAGGCGATCGAGGCCCAGCTGGCGACCGGCGAGGTCGTAGCCAACGCCGATGCGCTCTGGCTCGGCGGCTACCAGGCCGGACCTGAGTACCGCGCGCAGAAGACGATCGCAGAGGATTTCGGCGAGGCAGCGTTGCGTTGACGCCTACGGAAAAGAGAGCGGCCCGCCGTTGCAGCGGCGGGCCGATGGAAGAGCAAAACAGATTGAGGATTGCGATGAACCAACCCGAAAAGGCCCGCTTCGCTCCGCTGAAGAACGTGACCGCGTTGATGACGCTCGTCAACCGGCTTCAGGCGCGCAGCGTGGACCTGCCCGGCTTCGGCATCTTCCACGGCCCCAGCGGCTACGGAAAGACGAAGGCGGCGATCTACGCCTGCAACAAGACCCGCGCGCCCATGGTTTCCATCGGCGACAGCTGGACGCGCCGGAAATTCCTGGAACATGTCCTGCGCGAGATCGGCATTGCCAATCCGCGCGGCACCGTCGCTGACATGACCGAGCGCGCTATCGAGATCCTCGGCGAGAAGATCGACCGCCCCTTGATCATCGACGAGGCCGACAAGGCGGTCGACAAGGGCTTCATCGAGCTCATCCGAGAGATCCACGACTACAGCCAGGCGCCGATCATCCTGATTGGGGAGGAACAGCTTCCGAACAAGCTGATGCAGGTCGAGCGCGTACACAACCGCGTCCTCGACTGGCAGCCGGCGCAGCCCTGCGACCTCGACGACGCGGCCCATCTGGCCGCTGTCTATGCGCCGCAGCTCACGATCGACGATGCGCTGCTCGACCAGGTCCGTAAACAGTGCGGCGGTGTCGCCCGCCGCATCTCGACGACGCTGGCGGAGATGACCGAGTTCGCTCGGAACCATGGGTTCAACCAACTCGACCTCTCCAACTTCAGCGGCCGCGTCCACACGGGCCAGCCGACGAAGCGGAGGGCAGCGTAATGGTCAGCACCGTTCGCCTCTCGGACGACGCGCACGCCACGGCTTGGCGCGCCATGACGGTCCTCACGAAAGATTACGGGCGGTTCACGGTCGCAACCGTCGCCGCCCTCACGCCTCAGGCCAGTTATCCGGCGATCGCAGAATGGCACGGTTGGCTCGCTCGCGAGATGATCGTTTCAGCGGAGGGGCCGGCTTGGCGTGTCGAGGTGGCGGGCGAGGCCCCGCCGCGCAACCGCGGGACTAACGGCCGCGGCTCTCAGCAGCAGCGACAGATTTGGACCGCGATGCGCGCCTTGCGCGCGTTCTCGGCCGCCGATTTGGTCGAGGCCGCTACCACTGATGTCTGCGAGGTGACCGCCTTGGCAGTCGCGCGGTTGGTCCGAGCACTCGAACAGGTCGGCTACTTGCAGCGTGCCGGCGACCGGTTGCGCCTGCCTCCGGGAAAGGACACCGGCCCGCGCGCGCCCATCCCGCTCTCTGGCGGGGGCATCTTTGATCTCAATTTGGGTCAAACCGTTAACCCTAACAATCTGCGGGGGCGGTCGTGACTACAACTCGCAACCGCACGACGGCGATGGAGCGGGCCAGCGCGGCTTGGGGGGAGGCGATGCCTCCTGAAATACGCGCGCTCGCTGAGGCTTGCATGCGTTCGACGGCGCGCGAGGTCGCCCAGAGGCTTGGATATAGCGACGCGGTGGTCTCCCACATGTTGTCCCGCCGCTATCCCGGCGACGTCCAGGCGGTCCTGATCCGGATCCGCGGTGCACTCCTCGGCCAGCAGGTCGATTGCCCCGTCCTCGGCCCGATCGGCAAGGACCAGTGCCTCCAAGAGCAGGCCAAGCCCTTCTCGTCCTCGAACCCGGCGCGCGCGCGGCTTTTCCGCGCCTGCCGGGACTGCCCCTCAAATCGCAAGAACTCCGGAGACGCCTGATGATCCGGTCAGCCTTCAAGCTCGTGTGCATCTGCCTTGTTCCGCTCGGCGGCTTCGTCGCCGGCGCGATGCTACATTTCGTCCGCGATCCGGAGGTCTACGCCTTCGTGTTGCTCGCGGGCACATGCGCCAGCCTGGCCGGAGCAGTCGGCTTCGCCCAGCTCGATCGCGAGGAAGCGCTCCGCCACGCGCGCCATCTCGGCCGCGTTCCCGCCATCCCGGGCCGGGAGGGCTGAGCCATGCAGGCAAAGCCTCTGTCCGCCGATCTGCGCGAGCTGCGAGACCTGTTCCGCACCTATGTCGCGTCCCACCGGCGGCCGACGATCGACGCCTGCAGGGATCTCACGGTGTCTCTGTGCCTGCTCGCGGAAAAGGCCGAGCGCCTTGAGCAGCGCGCGGCCGATGCCGACGAGATGGAGGCGATTGCCCGCGATCTCGACATCGTCGCCAGCGCGGCCGTCTCGCCGTCTCTGCAGCAGGCACTGATAGGTCAGCAGGCCGAGATCCAGCGCCAGCTGGACGGTGGCGGGCCGGTTCATGTTCCGCGTCCCGGCCTCGCCGCCCTCGCCATGCCGATCGGCGACAGCAACGTCGTCAGCTTCCCGCGCGCCCCGCGGCCGGCCGGCCGCGACGACGGAGGCCACGCGGCATGAGCGAGCGCCATGTCACCTTCGACATGATCGTTCAGGCGGTCGGCGCCGTCGCCGGGGTCACCCGCCATGAGATCATGGTCGCCGGCCGTGCCGGCGCCGACGAACGGGTCCATCTCCGCTACGCGTGCTGGTGGCTCGCCAGCAAGATGACGTCGCTGGGTCCGAGCACGATCGGCCGGATGTCGGGCGGCCGCGACCACACCATGGTGATCCACGGCCAGCGCCGGGCCGAGGAACTGCGCGCCTCGAGCGAGACCTTCCGACTCTCGACGGATGCGCTCCTCGGCACGCTGCAGGCGCTCGAGCGCGCCGGCCTGCTGCGCTTCGCCGTCTCGATCGACCCGCTCGCCACCGCCCGCCGCGTGCTGGCCGCGCCCGAGCGCGAGGCGGTGCGCGTCTCGACCTATGAAATCGTCGCCATGTCCCGGCTCATCGTCGAGCAGGCCGATGGCGACACTTCCGAACCTTCAACCGAGGAGACCGTCCATGTCTGAGAATGCGCCTAGCCAGCCCGTCGTTCCGGCCGGCATCATCGACGTGGGCGGTCAGCCTCACATGCGCGACGCGAAGGGGCGCCTCGTCCCGGTCGAGCTGGTGAAGCCGGCCGACAAGCTAGAGGACGAGATGGTGCGCAAGGTGATGGCCTTCGCGCTCGATCTCTCGGCCCAGATCGCCCGCTTCAAGGAACACACCTTCGCCGACCTCAACGGCTTCCAGCAGCTGCTGGAGCAGGAGTACGGCGCCCGCGCCGGCGGCGAGAAAGGCAACGTCACCTTCCAGACCGTCGACGGGCTGATGCAAGTCAAGGTGCAGATCGCCGACCTGATCGAGTTCGGCCCACAGCTGCAACAGGCGAAGTCGCTGATCGACGAATGCTTGGTCGAGTGGGGCGCCGACAGCCGGCCGGAGATCCGCGCGATCGTCTCCCGCGCCTTCGCGGTTGAGAAGGAAGGTCAGATCAACAAGGCCAACCTGTTCCTGCTGCTGAAGCTCGATATCGGCGACAAGCGCTGGACGCGGGCGATGACGGCGATCCGCGACGCGATCCGGGTCACCGGCACGAAGGAGTATGTCCGCTTCTACCAGCGCCGGCGCCCGCAGGATCGCTTCGAGACGGTCACCATCGACCTCGCGGCCGCGTGAGGGCGCCATGGCCGCTCCCCGCTTCACCAATGAGCAACTCGCGGCCGCCGCCGAGCGCGAGGTTAGGCTCCGCGAGCGAGTCTATGCCCGGCAAGTGCAGATCAAGCGCATGAGCCAGGCCAAGGCCGACGAGGAAATCGCCTTGATGAAGGCCATCGCCGCCAATCTACGCGCGCAAGCGCAGCGCGATGGCCTGTTCGGAGGCGCAGTCCAGTGAGCATTCTCCTCTCCCGCGCCCGCGACGGGCACTGCCGCTGGATCGTCTGCGAGGGTGTCCAGCCCCGCCGAGGCGAGCCGATCGACATCTTCGGCGGCCGCCGCGTCTGCGGTGAGCCCACGATTTGGCCGACGTCCTACTGCGCCGAGCACTGCCTGCGCGTCTACGCCGCCGCTCCGGCGGTCAGAGACCCCATCGACTTCACCAGCCGCAGCGCCCCGCCGGCGTTCGACCGCCAACCCGAGCTGACGGAGATCTTCGGATGACCCTGCGCACCGTCGAACCCTTGGCCCTTCCGGAAGGCTGGACGCCGGCCGAGCTCGAAGCGTTCGTCCCCCGTTTCGAGTGGATCGCGCCGACATCGCTGCTGGTCGATCCGACTTATCAGCGCAACCTGACCGAGACTTCCGTGAGGCTTATTCACCGCATTGCGGCCGGCTGGTCCTGGCGGCGCTTCAAGCCGCCGATCGTCGCCGAAACCAATGCGGGCCTGCATATCCTCGACGGCCAGCACACCGCCATCGGCGCTGCCACCCATGGCGGGATCCCGACGATCCCGGTGATGATCGTCGAGGGCGCCGACCAGTTGGAGCGTGCTCGCGCCTTCCTCGGCCACAACCGCGATCGCGTCGGCCTCACGGCTCTCAGCCTGTTCCACGCCGCCGTCGCCGCCGGTGACGAAGGCGCGATGACTGTCATGCAGGTGTGCGGGCGGGCCGGCGTCACCGTGCTGCGCAATGTTCGCCCGCAGGGCATCTTCGAGGTTGCCGAAACCGTCGCCGTCGCGGCTCTGAGCGCTCTTTGCCGGCGCCGCACCGCCATGCAGGCCAGGGTCGTGCTTGAGACGCTCGCGCAGGCGCGGCTGGCTCCGGTGACCTCGGACGCGATCAAGGCGGCCGAGGAGCTCCTGTACGGCTCGACCTATGCCGGCGAGATCGCCGCCGACGATTTGAAGGCGACGCTCCTGGCCCGCTGGCCGGACATGCAGCGCAAGGCGGCGGATCTTGCCTTGGCCAAATCCCTGCCGAAATGGCGGGCGCTGACGATCTCGCTCTACCAGAACACGAGGAAGCGCCGTGCAGCCTGACGTCGAACTGGCGGCGCTGCGCGCCCGCAATGCCTGGCTCGAGGAGCGCGTCGCCTTCCTGGACCGCGTGTTGGTGGCAGCCTTGGCTCTGCCGCTGGAGTGGCGCCTGACGGTCAACGAGGCCCGCCTCGTCTCGGCGCTCTATGGGCGCAGCGAATGCACCAAGGATCAGCTCATGGCGGCCTTGTATCGCAACGACGGCCGCGACGAGCCGATGGAGAAGATCGTCGACGTCTTCATCTGCAAGGCCCGGGCGAAGATGCGCCCGTTCGGCGCCAACATACTGACCCGCTGGGGCCATGGGTACAGCCTGGACGGTGCCGCCCGCGCTGCGATCGACAAGCTCAACCAGAAGGTGCCGGCATGACCCCGCGCGAGCGTCTGCGCAGTAAGATCGCCGCCCTGCAGGCCAAGACCGAAGCCAGCGGCTGCACCGAAGCCGAGGCGATGGCCGCGGCCGCGCTGGCAGCACGACTGATGGCCGAGCACGACTTCGACCAGGCTGAGATCGAGATGACCGAGGCAACCGCTGCCGACAACTCGACCCGGACGACGAACCGCACCACCTGGCGCGACAAGCTCTCGGGCGCCATCGCCTATTACACCAACTGTGCCATGCTGATCCGCTGCGATCGCGGCGACATCCTGTTCGTCGGCCGCGAGCCCGGGCCCGATATTGCGGCCTATCTCCGCGATGTCTGCTTCCGCGCGGTGGATCGCGCCCTGCGCGAGTTCAAGGAGACGCCGTTCTACACCCGCCGCCGCAAGCTCTCGACCCGGCGCGCGGCCGCGGCCGATTTCATCGACGGCATGGTGCTGCGCCTGACCGTCCGGCTCGGCGAGCTGTTCAAGCCCATCCGAAACGAGGCCGCCCGCCAGGAGGCGAAGCAGGCGCTGGCAAAGCGCGAGCCCGGCACTGTCCCTGTCGTGTTGAAGGAGCGGAAGGAGCGCTACGCCGGCGCCAGCTCGGCCGGCTGGCGCGCCGGCGCCGATGTCGGTCTGCACCACGGCGTGGGCGGCTCGGCCGTCCCCCTCGTGATCGAGGATCGCTCATGACCTTGCCCACCGCCACGCTCGCCATCCAGATCGAAGAAGTCCGCCTCGCTGAGACCCGGGCGCATAGCCTGCGCCATGGTCTGCCGGTCGTCGAGAAGCGGCCGCGGGATGTGGTGGCGCGCAGCGCCGAGGTGCTGAACTGCGCCAGGCGAAGCCTGGAAACGCTGTCGGAGCATGCCGACGAGATCCGCGCCTTCCTGAAATTGCCGGCGGATGCCCGCGAGGCCGTGCTCCGCCATGGCGAGACTATGGGCCAGATGTGCCTCGAGCTCGCAAAGCGCGAGGCGATCGCCAAGGCGGGAGGGCCGGCACGATGATGGGCCTGACGCCGCGCCAGGCCGACTGCCTGGCCTTCATCCGCGGGCGCCTCGAGGCCGGCCACGTCGCGCCGTCGTACGAGGAGATCGCGGCGCATCTGCGCATCGTCAAGAGCAACGTCCATCGCATGGTCCATGCGCTCGAGGAGCGCGGGCATATCCGTCTGATCCGCAACCGCGAGCGCTCGATCGCCCTGGTCGCCGACGGTGTGACCAAGCCCATGGAGGCCGGGCTCGCCTTGCTCTCGCGCGTTACCGGCAAGAGCCGCGACCAGCTTGTCGCCCAGGCGGTCGAGGAGTTCCTCGAGCGGCAGGTGCGGCGATGACGCAGCATTCCTTCTCCTTCTCGCCGGCCGTCATGGCGCAGCGTTCCGAGCCGGCCGACTCCCTCGACTTCTTCCCGACGCCGCCCTGGGCGACCCGCGCCTTCGTGCACCATGTTGCCCGGCCGGAGCTGGGGGTGCTGATCCCCGATCAGATCCTGGAGCCCGCCTGCGGCGAAGGGCACATGGCCGAGCCGCTGAAAGAGGTGTTTCCCTTCGTCGCCGCGAGCGACGTCCATCCCTATGGCTATGGCGAGGTCGAGGACTTCCTTCAGGCCGGCGGCAACCGTGGCGCCTGCGACTGGATGTTCACGAACCCGCCCTTCAACGCGGCCGTGGCTTTCGCTCGCCAGGGGCTGGCGCTGGCGCGCTGTGGCGTCGCGATCCTCGTGCGCACCCAGTGGCTGCACACCATCGAGCGTTACGAGCTCTTCCGCGAGTTTTCGCCCTTCGTAATCGCCTATTACGTCGAGCGCGTGCCGATGCACCGCGGCCGCTGGGAGCCGGACGGCGACACGGCGACGGATTATTGCTGGGTCTGCTGGAAGCATGGCGCCGAGCCGCGGGCGCCGCTCTGGATCCCGCCCGGGCGCCGCGTCGTCTTCTCCATGCAGACTGACGCCGCCCGCTTCGCACGGCCGGCGCCGGCCCCGTTGCTCGAGCACGGGGCTTGAGCCATGCCCCGCTTCTTCTCCTCCCGTCCCGCTCCCTCCGATGCCGCGCCGCTCATGGCGCTGCTGGCGCGTGGCGAGCTCGGGGAGATCAACGCGAGGCGCCAGCAGCTCATGACCGTCATCGAGACCATCAAGCCGAGGCGGTCGACCATCCTTGAAACCGAGTTGAAGCGGCTCACGCGCGAAGCCGTGAAGCTGCAGGGCGTGATCCGAAAGGCCGGGCTATGAGCCATCGCGACATGCTGGCGAAGATCCACATCGCCAGGAAGGACCTGGCGCTCGACGACGACGCCTATCGCGGCCTGCTGCAGCGCGTCGCCGGCGTCGGCAGTGCGCGCGATCTCTCCGATCGCCAGGCTGATTCCGTCATCGCCGAGCTGAAGCGCCTGGGCTGGAAGCCGAAGGCTTCAGTGAGGGCGCCCGCGCAGCGCGCGGATCTGCGCAAGCTCTATGCGCTCTGGGGCGCACTCCATGCCGGCCCGCTCGACCGCGACGCCCTGCGCAGCTGGGTTGCAGCCCGGTTCAAGGTCTCGGCGCCGGAGTTCCTGAAGCCGGATCAAACCCGCGAGGCGATCGAGCAGCTGAAGGCCTGGCAGAAGCGGGTGACGGTATGATCCACATCAGCGACCACGCTTTGGTCCGTTTCCTCGAACGCTCCGGCGCCCTGGATGTCGAGGCCGTCAGACGAGCGCTCGCGGCATCGCTGGAGCGGGCCCAGCGGGCGGCCGCGCGCGTCGGCATCGACGATTACGAGATCGTCGCCGACGGGCTGCGCTACGTCGTCCGCGAAGGCACCCTGACCACAGTCACGCCGCCGGAGAGGTTCCCGCCGCGATGACGACGCTGCCGCCGCCCACAGACGAGATCGCGCGCCTGGTCGAGCTGATCGGGCCGGAAGCGGCGCTGCGCCTGGTCGAGGCGCGCGGCGGCGCGCGGGTCTATGTCTGCGATCCCGCCGCCGGCGGTGCGATCGTCGACATCATCGGGGTTGACGCGACGGCCGCATTGCATGCCAGATATGGCGCCGACACGATCAAGGTTCCGATCGCCCGGCCGTGGCGGGTGCTCTGCTACCTCGCCATGGGGATGTCGCAGGAGGCTGCGGCGCTCAAGGCTGGCTGCAGCCGCAATTCGGTGCAGCGCGCGCTGGATAAGTTCGGCCATCCCGATGGCCGCGCCGGCCGCCCCGCCACTTCACAGCTCGACATGTTCGACAAGACTGGCTGACGGCCCCGCGCGGGGCCGTGTCTCGCGCATCACCCGGCGCGCATCTTCGGCGCACGTTCCCGCGCCGGAGACCAGTCGATGCGTCACTGCCTGCTTGCTTGGCTATGCCTGCTTGTTGTCGTGCTCGCTGCCGGCTGGCACGGCGCGGCGAGCGCCCATCAGGCCATGTCCGGCTGGTCCTATCCGTACGCCTGCTGTTCCGATCGCGATTGCGCCGAGATCTCGCCTGACACCGTACGCGAAGGGGCTGGTGGCTATCAGGTGACGGTCCGGCCCGGCAGCCACCCGATGTGGCCGAAGGTCCGGGCCGATCCGCTCGTGCTCGCGATCCCCTATCGCGAGACCAAGGCCTCGCCTGACGGCCGCTTCCATCTCTGCATCGACGGCTCCGGCAAGCTGCTCTGCTTCTTCGCCGCGATCGGGGGCTCCTGATGCGGTTCGCCCTCGTTTGGAACTGGCGCCAGATCCTGCGCTACGCCTGGTCGATCCGGCTGCTGCTGCTCGCCGGCTTGCTCTCCGGCGCTGAGGTCGCGCTGCCGCTGCTGCAATCCGTCGTCCCGGTGCCGGCAGGCGTATTCGCGGCACTGTCCTTCTTCGCGACCGCCGGCGCCTTCGTCGCCCGCCTGATCGCGCAGGAGACCGTCTCCGGCGCCGGAGCCCAGCAATGAGCGCGGTGCTATCCATGCGCCCGCGCACCCGCCTGCAGAAGGGCACGGCAGCCGCAGCGCTCACCGTCACGTTAGTGGGCGGCTTCGAGGGGCTGCGCCTCAACGCCTATCGCGACGTCGTCGGCGTGGCGACCGTCTGCTACGGCGAAACCCGCGGCGTCAAGCTCGGCGACCGGCACAGCAAGGCCGAGTGCGACGCGATGCTCCTCAAAGGCCTGCAGGAGTTCGAGCAGGGCGTGCTGGCCTGCACGGCCGTGCCGATGCCGGAGAAGCGCCAGGTGGCGATCGTCTCCTTCGCCTACAATGTCGGCACCGGCGCCTACTGCAAATCGAGCGTCGCCCGCCTGCTCAATGCCGGCCAGCCGGCGGCGGCCTGCGATGCGCTGCTGAAATGGAACAAGGCCGGCGGCATCGTCTTCCCCGGCCTGACCCGCCGGCGCCAGGCCGAACGCGCCCTCTGCCGCGAGGGCCTCTGATGTTGGCGGCCTGGGCGTTGCGGAACTGGAAGGGGCTGGCCGCCGGCGGAGCCGTCCTGGTGCTGCTCGCGCTCGCGGGCCTCGGCTTCTGGCGCGGCATGGTCGCGATCGAGCGCCTGCAGGAGCAGGCCGCCACGACGGCACGGGCGGAACGCGACGCCCATTGGCGCGCCGAGATCTCCGCCGCGAATGCGCAGGCGGAGCGCGCCAGGGCAGACCAGGCACAGGCCGTGGCCGCGATCGAGGTCAGGGCAGCAGGCGATACCGCCCGCCTTCAAACCGAGTTGAACGAGATGGAGAAGGCCAATGCGGCCCTTGCTGGTGGCGACCGTTGCGGGCTGGAGCGCGATCGCGTCCGCCTGCTCGACGGCGCCAAGCCCTGAGCCGGTGGTGAAGCTGGAGATCGTCCGCCCGCAGCTGCCGGCGGCTGCGCGTCAGCCCTGCACCGCGCCGGTCGCGCTACCGGATCGGGCGCTTGCCGCGGCCGAGGTGACTTCGAGCTGGGGCCGCGACCGCGCGGCGCTGCGGATCTGTGAGACCAGGCGGGCGGCTGCCGTCGCGGCCGTCGATGGAGTGGTGCGGTGAACGACTTGCTGTCCTTTCTGCAGGCCTATGGCGGCGTGCTGTCACTGGTGGGCTCGCTCGTCATCCTGCTCCTATCGACGAAGTTCGTGACCAAGGTCGATCACGACCGGGGCGACGGAGTCGCTGGACGGCAAGTTCAACCGCGCGATCGACAAGGCCGACAAGATCGAGGATCGCGTGGCGGCGCTCGAAAACGAATTCCGGCACCTTCCGGACCGCGGCTCTGTCCACACCATCCAGCTCGCTCTGGCCGATGTGAAAGGCGAGCTGAAGGCCATGGGCGAGCAGATGAAGCCCATCGCCGCCACCTCCGAACGCTTACAGGAATTCTTGCTCGAGCAGGCCCGCAAATGAGCTTCGACACTCTCGTCCGTCAGGAAGCCCGCCTCATCATCCTGCGTGCGCTCGAGGAGCAGCCGGACGGCCGGCTGAATTCCGAGCTGCTGCGGGTCACGCTCGACTCCTTCGGCATCAGCAAGAGCCGCGACTGGGTCCACGACGAGCTCAACTGGCTCGTGTCGATGGCGGCGATCACCGTCGTCACCGCCGGCACGGTGCGCGTCGCCCAGCTGACGGCGAAGGGTTCCGATCATGTGCATCGGCGCCTTGTGATCGAAGGCATCAAGCGCCCGTCGCGTCCGGAGGCCTGAGCCATGGCCGGCAGCAAGAACCGGCTCTCCTCGCTCGATCTCGTCCCGGAGGATGCACAGGACGATATCGTCTGGGCGATCGGCGAGCTCAATCAGCGTACCCGCACTCAGGCGGAAATCCTGCTGGACCTGAATGCTCGGCTGGCGCTCAAGGGCGTCGAACCGATTAGCTCCTCTGCCTTCAACCGAAAGGCCGTGAAGCTGCGGGCGGTGCAGATCCGGCTCGACGAAGCCCGTTACATCTTCACCGGCATCGCCGACCAATTCACGCCCGAGAAGGTCGACGACAACAGCATCGTACTCGGAGAGTTCATCAAGATGCTGGTTTTCGAGCTCACCCAAGCCGATGCCAGCGAGCGCACGCCGAAGATGGCCATGGAGCTGGCCCGCGCCTTCCATGACACGGTGAAGGGCCAGGCGATGTCAGCGGCCCGCCGCAGCAAGCTCGAAAGCGAGTTCAAGGAGAAGGCCGGGGCGGCCCTTGCCAGCGTCGCCAAGAAGGCCGGCCTGTCGGCCGAGCGAGTCGAGGAACTGCGCGACGAATTCCTCAACCTGGCGGACAAGCCGAGATGAGCGCGACGGTCCAGGAGGAGTTCAAGATCGGCCGGGCGATCTCGGCCGAGGAGTGGAAGGCGCTGCGCGAGCAGTCGCTCTACGGCCTGCCGCCAGAGCTGCAGGAGCTGCCGCGCTCCGAGATCCTGCTCGGCTATCAGAAGCGCTCGATCCGCGCCCGCCTCCTGCACGAAGTCACCTTCATCGAGAAGAGCCGGCGCACCGGGCTGACCTGGGCCTTCGCCGCCGACGCGGTGCTGGTCTCGGCTGCCGAGCGCGTCGCGGGTGGCATGGACACCTTCTACATCGGCTACAATCTGGAGATGGCGCGCGAGTTCATCGACGTCTGCGCCATGTGGGCCAAGCTCTTCGCCAAGGCCGCGCTCGATACCGGCGAATATGTCTTCGAGGATCTCGACCCGGCGACCGGCGAGACGCGCCAGATCAAGGCCTTCCGCATCCGCTTCGCCTCCGGCTTCGAGATCGTGGCGCTGCCGTCCCGGCCGCGCTCGCTGCGCGGCAAGCAGGGCTATGTCATCGTCGACGAGGCCGCGTTCCATGACGATCTCGCCGAGCTGCTGAAGGCGGCGATGGCGCTGCTGATCTGGGGCGGCATGGTCGTGGTGATCTCGACCCATAACGGCGAGGCCAACGCCTTCAACCAGTATGTCAAGGACATCCGCGCCGGCCGCTACGATTACGGCCTGGTGCGCATCGATTTCGACGAGGCGCTGCGCGAAGGGCTTTATCAGCGCATCTGCCAGCGCAAGGGCGAAGCCTGGACGGCAGAAGGCGAAGCCGGCTGGCGCGCCAAGATCATCGCACACTACGGCGACGGCGCCGATGAGGAGCTTTTCTGCATCCCTGCGGAAGGCTCCGGCGTCTGGATCCTGCCGGCCGTCGTCGAGGCCAATATGAAGCCCGACGCCAAGGTGCTGCGCTGGGAGATGCCGAGCGCCTTCGCTGCCCAGCCGGCGCATTTGCGCCGTTCGGCGGCAGAGGCCTGGCTGGCGGCGAATGTCGAGCCGCTGCTGCATCGCATCCTGCCGGACGCGCCGAGCTATTTCGGCATGGACTTCGCGCGCGTCGCCGACGCCACCGACATCTGGCCGATCCAGATGGCGGCCGGCATGCATCGCTACTGCCCGTTCGTGATCGAGCTCCGCAACATCCCGTTCGACGAGCAGGAGTTCGTCCTCTGGTGGATGATCGCTCGCCTGCCGCGCTTCGGCGGCGGCGCTATCGACGCCGGCGGCAATGGCGCCGCGATCGCCGAGCGCACCGCCCAGCGCTGGGGCATGGAGCGCATCGCCCAGATCAAGTTCTCGGTCGACTGGTATCGCGACAACATGCCGAAGCTGAAGGCGACGCTGGAAGCTACCGGCATGGACGTCCCGAACGATGTCGAGGTCGGCAACGACTTCCGCGTCGTCCGGATGATCGACGGCGTCGCCCGCATCCCGAGGGTGCGGACGACCGAGAAAGGCGAAGGCGCAGCCGAGGGCAAGAAGCGCAAGCGCCATGGCGACGCCGCGATCGCGGCCGCACTGGCCCATTTCGCCTCGGTCATGCCGATCGTCGTCTACGATTACCAGCGGGTCACCGAGGCTGGCCTCGCCGGCGGCGGCCTTGGCGCCAGCCCCTTCGCTGAGTCCTTCGGCGGCTTGTTCCCCTCGCTTCGCGGAGGCCTGTGATGCCGCGCTATTCTCGCGTCCTCGGTCCTGATGGGGAGCGCGTCGACATGGACGCGCTGTTCGGGGAACCGCAGGCCGCGCCGCAGCTCTACGGCTACCGCCAGGTGCAGTCCGTCCAGCATGTCGACGGCTTGACGCCCTGGAAGATGGCGGTGATCCATCGCGCCGCCGCCCATGGCGAGCCGCAGGCCTGGCTGGAGCTCGCCGAGGACATCGAGGAGCGCGACCCGCATTACCTCTCGGTGCTCGGCACCCGCAAGCGCCAGGTCTGCCAGCTGCCGATGACGGTCGAGGCGGCGAGCGACGCGCCCGAGCACGTCAAGCACGCCGATTTCGTCCGGGAGTGGCTGAAGGAGGGCGTCCTGGATGATGCCCTGTTCGACATGCTCGATGCCATCGGCAAGGGCTTCTCGGTGCTGGAGATCGACTGGGACGTGTCGCCCAAGCGAGTTCAACCGGCCTCGCTCGTCCATCGGCCGGCGCGCTGGTTCAATTTCGACCGGACCGATGGCGAGACCATCCTCCTGCGCGAGGGCGCCACCGGCCAGCAGCTCACCCCGCACAAATTCGTGGTGCATCGCCACAAGGCGAAGAGCGGCCTGACCATCCGCTCCGGCCTGGCGCGCATCGCCAGCTGGTCCTGGATGTTCAAGGCCTTCACCACGAAGGACTGGCAGATCTTCATCCAGAACTACGCGGCGCCGATCCGGGTCGGCAAATACGACCCGACCGCGAGTGACGTCGACAAGGAGGTCCTCGCCCGCGCCGTCTTCAACATCGCCGGCGACGCCGCGGCGATCATCCCGAAGGGGATGGAGATCGAATTCGTTGGACTGAAGGACACGACGAAGAGCGCCGAGGCCTATGAGAAGCGGTGTGACTGGCTCGACCGCCAGGTCTCCAAGCTCGTGCTCGGCCAAACCACGACCACGGATGCGGTCTCCGGCGGACATGCCGTCGCCCAGGAGCACCGGCTCGTCCAGGAGGATATCGAGCGTGCCGACGCGCGGGCGCTGTCGACCACCGTCAAGCGCCAGATCATCCGGCAGATGATCGCCTTCACCTTCGGCCCGCAGGAGTTCTATCCGGATTTCCGCATCGGCCGACCGGACGAGGTCCCGCTCGGAGAGGTGGTGAACGCCCTCGACAAGCTCGGCCCTAAGGGTCTGACGGTCGAGGTCTCGCAGCTGCGCGACCGGCTGGGCTTCACCGAGCCGGCCGCCGGCGCCGAGGTCATTGGCGGCCGCCCGCCCGCACCGTCCGCTCTTCCGCAGGATCCAGTCGTACCGGCGCCGCTCGACCAGCTGCGCCATCTCGTCAGCCGCCATGCCAGCGCACCGGAGCCGGAGTTCGTCGATCGCCTGACCGAGCGCGCGGCCGAGGATGCGGCCGGCGCCCTGGCCGGCCTCACCGGCGAGATCCGCGAGGCATTCGACGCGGCAACGGACATGGCCGACCTGGCCGACCGCCTGGCGCGCCTGGAGCTCGATCCTGAGCGCCTGGCGCAGGCGATGGGCCGGGCGATCGCGCTCTCGCATCTGGCCGGCCGGGCGGCCTTGCTCGACGAGCTCGTGGACGAACGCGATGCCGGCCGCGGCTAGCAAGGTGGCCCCTCCTCGCGGATTATGCGCTGGCGGGCCACAGGCGCTTCAATTCCGGTTTGAAGGAATTCTCCGGGGCATCGGGGCCCGAAGCGGCCACGGGCCTCAGCGGGCTTCCTACGGGCTCGCGTCATGACGACGACGATGAGCGCCATCGGCCTGCCGTTCGACGAGGCGATCGACTATCTCCGGCAGAAGACGAACGTCACCTCCACCGGCTGGACCGATGTCTGGCAGAAGGCCAACGCCAAGGCGTTCACCGTCGCCGGCGCGACCTCGATGGCGCTGGTCGAGGATTTCCGCCGCGAGGTGGCGAAGGCGCTCGAAACCGGTTCGACGATCCAGGAGTTCCGCAAGACGTTCGACGACATCGTCCGGCGTCATGGATGGGATCATGTCGGCAAGCCGGGCTGGCGCTCCCGGGTGATCTTCGAGACCAATCTCGGCATGGCGTATTCGGCTGGCCGCTACGCCCAGCAGACCGAACCGGCGACGCTCGCCGCCTTCCCGTACTGGCAGTATGTCCACTCCGGCGCGAAGCACCCGCGCAAGCAGCATCTCGCCTGGAACGGCACCGTGCTGCGTGCCGACGATCCGTTCTGGGACTGGGCCTATCCACCCAATGGTTGGGGCTGCGGCTGCCGGGTGCGCCCCGTCAGTGAAGCGGGCTTGAAGCGCCAGGGCCGCTCCGGCGTCGACCAAGCGCCGGAGCGCCTGCCTATTACTCATGTGGACCGGAAAACCGGCGAGGTGCTGAAGGGCTCGCAGGGCGTGGATATCGGCTTCGACTACAATCCGGGCCAGGTCTGGAAGAATGCGCCGGGCACAGCGGTTCCCGGCCTGACGCCGACCGCGCCAGCTTTGCCTCCCTTGACTGATCCCCACGATGTCGAGGCCTTCGCCGAGCGAGTTCTGGCTGGCCAAGTGCAGAGCCATGCCGAGAGCGTTGCAGCGGCGCGGCTTCCCGAGCACCTGGCCGAAGTTCTAGGCGGCGGGCGCCGCGATATCGAGCTCAGCGCCTTCCGGATACTGAAGGTCGCAGGCCGCGCCGACGAGGTCGGTGGCCGGGCGAGCAACCCGCATCCCGAGATCACGCCGGATGACTGGTCCAGCCTGCATCAGATCATCCGCGACGGCACGGTTCACCTCGACGCCGCGCAGCGCGGCCGCCATCGGCAGCTCGTCTTCCACTGGTTTGATCCAGGCACCGTTAAAAAGCGCCAGCTCATGCTGATCGTCCGCCGCGTCCCGCGGCCGGGCGGCGGGGAGCGGCTGATAATCCCGAATTTCGAGCAGACCGGCGAACGGCGGCGCAAGCGCGTCACCGCCAAGCTGCGCGAGATCCGGAAATGAAAGAGGCGGGGCGATCAGGGGGTCGTTACATCCCCGCGGTGCAGATGACCGGCGCACGAAGCAGCTTGCTTGATCGCCCCGCTTCAAAATGGAGCCAAACGAGGTTGAACGCAAGGTGAGCTTCACCGTCACCTTCTCCTTCGATTGGGCCGCCGCCAGCTCGGCCTTCCAGCGCCTTCAGCACGTCATGGCGGACACGACGCCGATCACGCGTGCGATCGGCGTCGGCCTGGTCGCCTCGACGCAGGATCGCTTTGACGACGAGGTCGCGCCGGACGGCTCGGCCTGGGCTCCGCTCAATCCGCTCTACGCTGGCGGCAAGCGAGGCGCCGGCATCCTGCGCGAGAGCGCCATGCGCGGCGGCTTGCAGGGCTCGATTACCTACCGCGCCGCCCGCACTGAGGTTCAGGTCGGCAGCAACAAGATCTATGCCGGCGTCCATCAGGGCGGCGCCGTCGTCACCGCGAAGAATGGCCCGTTCCTCGTCTTCAAGATGGGCGGCAAGCTGGTGAAGACGCCTTCCGTCGAGATCCCGGCGCGTCCCTTCGTCGGCATCAGCAGTGACGACCAGGTCCTGATCCTCGACGTGGTCGAAGGCGGTCTTGCCCGCGCCCTCGGTTCCGGGCCATCATCCGGTAGCAAGCGCTGATCGCTTCGCGCTGACACCCCCTTCTTGCGATCTGGATGGACGGCCCCGCGCGGGGCCGTGTCGCGCGCCTTTGCCGCCGGCCACATTCGGGGGCGATGAAGACGATTGTTTCCTCCCTTCACTTCCAGATCCCGGCGACGGGTGAGGTTCCCGAATGGGTCCACCTCACTCCCGTCGGGACCTTTTCTGGAGTGGATGGGCGCGGGCCGTTCAGGCTCGAGGATGCAGCCGCCGTCATCGCCGATAGCCTCTCGGCCGGGAAGCTCCCGATCGACGAGAACCATGCCACCGACACGGCTGCGCCAGAAGGGCGCCCGTCGCCGGCGCGCGGCTGGATCGTCGCGATGGAAGCCCGGTCGGATGGCATCTGGGGCAAGGTCGAATGGACCAATGCCGGCCGCGAGCTCCTGGCTGACAAAGCCTATCGCGGCATCTCCCCGGTGCTGCTGTCGACGAAGGTGGAAGGCCGCGTGCTCAAGATCCTGCGCGCCGCGCTGACGAACGATCCGAACCTCAACCTGACTTCTCTTCACTCGCGGAGCGAACCCATGGAATTCGTCGCAAAGCTGCGCCAGGCACTCGGCCTGAAGGACGATGCGGCCGAGGACGCGGTGCTGGCAGCGGCGACGTCGGCCCATGCCGCCGTCGCCGGCCGGGCCGATGACCTCAAGCGCTTCGCCGAGGCCGCCGGTCTCGCTGCGGCGACGAGCGCCGACCAGGTCGTGACCCACCTCAACGCGACCCGCTCCGCCGGCGGCGATGCCGTCACTCTGCGCCAGACCGTCGTCGACCTGCAGTCGCGGCTCGACACGGTCACAGCGGAGCGCTCGAAGGACAAGGCCACCCAGGCGGTAGACGCCGCGATCGCGGCCGGCAAGCCGATCGTCGCCATGCGCGACCACTACATCGAGCGCCACCAGAAGGACCCGGCCGGTGTCGACAAGGAACTGGCCGCGCTGCCCTCGATCAATTCGGGCGGCATCGTAACGCCGCCGAAGGACGCCCCTCTCGCCGCCGGCACGTCCGCCGCCGAGATCATCGCCAAGGCCGAGGCGCACCGGGCCGAGCAGGCCAAGAACGGCATCACGATCTCGTCGACCGACGCGATCCTGTTTGTCTCCGGGAGGAGCTGATGAACTCGCCGACCCTGATCAAGACCTATCTCGCGGGTGCTGCGGTCCGCGCCCGCCGCTTCGCCGTCTTCGGCGCTTCCGACACGGCGATGATCGAGGCCGCGGCCGCCACGGACCTGATCGTCGGCGTCTTCGAGAAGGTCGACGCCGCCCAGGGTGACCGCCTCGATGTCGTCCATAGCGGCCAGACCGAGATCGTGCTTGGCGGCAACGTCACCCGCGGCAAGCCGCTGACCTCCGACGCCAACGGCGCGGCGATCGAGGCGGCACCGGCCGCCGGCGCGAATGCTCGTGTCGGTGCATTCGCCATGGCCTCCGGCGTCGCCGGCGACATCATCCCCGTCCTCGTCCAGCCCTGCCTGATGCAGGGCTAAGCGGCCGGCAGCCTCACTCTCACCCGGAGCCGTCAATGGCCACTGCTCGTCCTTTCCTCGTCGATCCCGTCCTGACGGCGATCTCGATCAAGTTCGCCAACCCCGACGTCAACCTGATCGCCGACAGGGTGCTGCCGCGCGTGCCGGTCGGCGGTGAGAAGTTTTCCTGGCTGAAGTTCCCGGTCGAGGACAGCTTCACCGTCCCCAACACTTTCGTCGGCCGCAAGGGACGTCCGAACCAGATCGAGGTCGGCGCGACCGAGGAACAGGCCGCGGTCGAGGACTACGGTCTCGACGATCTCGTGCCGAATTCGGACGTCGCCGCGGCCGCCCAGCAGCGCGCCGCCGGCTTCTCGACCTATGATCCGGAGGCGCGCGCCTCCGAGGTGCTGACCGATCTCGTTCTGCTCGATCGCGAGATCCGCGTGGCGGCGAAGGTCTTCGACCTCAACACTTATCCCGCCGCCAATCGGCGGACGCTCGCCGGCACCTCGCAGTTCTCGGATTTCGCCAATTCCGACCCGATCGGCGTCGTCAACGACGCGCTGGACTCCACCTTCGTGATGCGGCCGAACAAAATGGTGATCGGCCAGGCGGCCTGGACCAAGTTCCGCTCGCACCCGCACATCGTCAATGCGGTCAAGGGCGGCAACCTCAACAAGGGCAATGCCACCCGCGAGCAGGTCGCCGAGCTCTTCGAGCTGCAGGAGGTCATCGTCGGCTCGTCCTTCGTCAACACGGCGAAGAAGGGTCAGGCGGCGGTGATGAACCGGGTTTGGGGCAAGCACATCTCGCTGATCTACCAGAACAGCGTCGCCGGGCCCGATGCCGGCATGACCTTCGGCTACACGGCGCAGTACGGCACGCGCCTCGCCGGCCGCATTCCCGATCCCAACATCGGCCTGCAGGGCGGCAACTCCATCCGTGTCGGCGAGCGCGTCAAGGAAATGATCGCCGCGCCGGCCGTCGCCTACTTCCTGCAGAACGTGATCGCCTGACGGACGGTCGCGGGGCCTTCCTGCGAAAGCCCTCGCCTCGCTGGCGAGGGCTTTGAAAAGGGCCTTCAAGCCTCGTTTCAAGGAGCCAGACCATGGCGAAGCTCAAGCACCTGGTCCTGTCGAAGCTGACCTTCGACGGGAAAGACTACGGCCCAGCCGAGGACGAGAAGACGATCGTGCTCGATGAGAAAATCGCCGGCCCGCTGGTCGACGCCGGCGTCCTCAGCGAAGGCGCCGTGGTCGCTGCGCCCGAGGGCGAGGAACGGTCTGCCGCACTGGTCGAATTCTTCAAGACGCTGGCCATGGGCGACTTCACCGCCGCCGGCGGCCTGCGCGCCGAGGCTAAGCGCCGCGCCATCGCCGCCATCGGTTTCGAGCCGACCGACGAGGAACTGAGGGACGCCGCCAAGGCTTTCGCCGAGGCCCAGGCCAGCGCCTGACGAGATACCCCCCGAGAGCGTGGGGTCCGGTTCGCCTTCGCACGATGGGCGCGCCGGTTAGGGCGGGAGGCGCTTCGGCTCTCCTGTCCCGGACAACCCCTCATCTGACGGCCGCCGGCGTGCGGGGCGGCCGTCGCCTTGGAGTTTCCGATGACCCAGCATTCCGGCCTGCCAGTTCAAGGCTATCGCCCTCAGAGCGGCGAGGCCGTGGCGCTGGTCAACCTGAACAAGCAGCTCGAGGAGCAGGTTCTCCGTGCGCTCGATCTGCTCGCGGCCAATCCCGAGATTGATGTCCGCTGGCTCGCGATCGGTCGCACCTCGATCGAGCAAGGCTTCATGGCCGTCAACCGCGCCGTCTTCAAACCCGCGCGCCTGGGTCAGGGCTGACCATGGCCTACGCCACCGTCCATGACATGGTCGGCCGCTTCGGCGAGATTGAGATGCTGCGGCTCTCGTCCGTCGATGGCGTTCTGCCGGACGTGGTCAACCCCGTCCCGGTCGAGCAGGCGCTCGCCGACGCGGACGGCATCATCGATTCCTATCTGCGCAAGCGCTATCGCGTACCGCTCGCGCCCGTGCCGCAGGTCATCACCCGCGCCAGCTGCATCCTCGCCCGCTACGACCTCTCGGTCGGCGGCGATCGCGAGCCGGCCGACCAGGTCAAGAGCGACCGCAAGGACATCGTCGCCTGGCTGACCCAGCTTTCGACCGGCACGGCGACGCTGGAAGGCGTCGCGCCGATCGAGCAGACGAGCTCGGCCCGCGCCAGCGATCGCCCGCGCATGTTCGGCCGCCATGGCGAGGTCGGGCTATGAGCGTCGTCCTCGATCCCTTCACCGCCTGGACGCACGGCATCGAGGCGCGGCTACGCCTCTTCTTCAAGGCCGATCGCTGGGCCTTCCGTGTGGTGCCGGATCCGCTCTCGATCGAGGAGCTCAGGTCGCTCGTCAGCGAGCGCACGCCGTTGCTGGGGCTGGGCTGGCGCCAGCTGAACCCGAACGCCAACACGGTCGGCCGCCGCTTCCAGGGCGCCGCCGGGCTGCGCCTGACCATCGTGGTGAAGAACCCGACGCGCGCCGCTCGTTTCCTCGGCGACGGCAAGTCTCCCGGTCTCTATCCGGCGATGGCCGGCGCGATCGCTTTGTTGAACGGCTACACCCTGGTCGATGTCGGCACACTCTTCGTGACGGCCTGCTCCCAGGCGTACGCCCAGGGCTTCGGCGACATCACCGCTGTGATCGCCACGCTTGACCTCACGGCGACAATCGTCGTTGGCGACGTTACCGGTGATGGCGCCGCGGCACCCGACTTCCTGAAGCAAGTCTCCGAATTTGAGCCCTGGCCGGAAGGCAAGGATCGCGACGAACCCATCGATGTGAGGACCGCGCCATGATCGACAAGCGCCTTTACCTGAAGGCGGCCGAGGGCCGGATCGTGCGCCGCCAGGAAGACGGCGAGCTCTGGCCGACCGAGGGCGACTGGGCCGAGCGCAGCCAGTTCGTGCGCCGGCGCCTGAAGGACGGCGACCTGGTCGAGGCGCAGCCCCCGAAGCCGGTGAAGCCGGCAGCCGACGAGAAGAAGTGAGGGCGCGATGATCAACTTCAACGAGATCCCGTACGACTGGCGCGTCCCGGGCACCTATGTCGAGGGCCGGCCGGTCTACGACCAGATGGGTCTGGTCTCCTTCCCGGCCGTCGCCTACCTCTTCGTCCAGAAGCTCGCGGCCGGCACAGCGGTCGTTGCGCAGCCCTATGAGATCACCCGGCCGGAGCAGGGCACGGCGCTGTTCGGTCCCGGCTCTGTCGGGCAGCAGATGGTCCGCGCCTGGAAGAAGGCCAACAAGACGAACCGGGTCTTCGCCATCGCACTGCCGGACGATGGCGCCGGCGTGAAGGAGGTCCGCACCTATACCTTCAGTGGTGCCGGCGCCGGCACAATCTCGATGTACATTCAGGGCCGCCGCGTCCGCTACAAGGCGACCTCGACGATGACGCCGACCCAGCACGCTGCCGCGGCGGTGCTGGCGATCAACGCCGATCCGGATATGCCCGTCGTCGCCACCTCGGCCGTCGCGGTGATGACGTTGACGGCCAAGCATGCCGGCGAGGTCGGCAAGCATATCGACGTCCGCTTCCGCAAGACCGCTGAAGACATCCTGCCGGGCACGCTGGCGATCGCCGCGGCCGTGACCACACCCGGCACCGGCAACCCGGACGTCCAGGACATCCTCGACGCGGTCGCAAATACCTGGATCACCGACGTCGTCATGGCCTGGGACGACGCCGCCAATCTCGAGCTCGTCGCCGAGGACTTCGCCGAGCGCTACAAGGCGATGGGCAAGAAGGACGGCCACATCTATGTCGGCCATCGCGGCACCTATGGCGAGCTCGGCACCAAGGGCGCGCTGACCAACTCGCCGCACCTCACGGCGATCGGAGCCAAGGCCGGCCTGCAGGCGCCCTGGGAATGGGCGGCTGCGCTTGGCGGCCTGTGCACCTTCCATCTGACCAACGATCCGGCCCGGCAGCTGCGCTCGCTCGTGCTGCCCGGCATCGATGCGCCAGAGGATGCCGACTGCTTCATCGAGACCGAGCGCGACCTGCTGCTGCGCCAGGGTATTTCGACCTGGACGCGCCTGGTGGACGGCAATGTCGTGATCGAGCGCGTCATCACCACCTACAAGGTCTCGAACCTCGCGGTGGCCGACACCGCCTGGCTCGACATCATGGTGCCGAAGACGCTGACGCGGATCCGCTACGACTGGGCCGCCTATGTCACGCTGATGTACCCGCGCAGCAAGCTGGCGCCAGACGACAGCGTCGCCGCCAACAACAACGATGTCGTCGTGACGCCGAAACGGATGGCCGGCACCTGGGCGTCGCGCTGCAAGCTCTACGAGCGACAGGCCTGGATCGTCGAGGTGGCTCGCACGCTCGAACTCAGCCGCTTCGAGATCGACGAGAGCGACAAGAACCGCCTGAACGGCCAGCAGCGCATCAACATTATCGGCAACCTGATGGTGCTCGCGGCCGCGCTGGAATTCGAGGCCTGAGCAGGCGCTCCAACCACCTTTGAAAGGAGGCCGTCGTGACGCAGGTCCTCGGCATCGTAGACATCGTCTGGCAGGGCCGGAACATCCCGGTCGAGAAGGGCGCCAAGCTCAAGCTCGGCGGGATCATGAACAAGCCCGTTGTCTACGGCCGAAAGGTCGGCCGCGCGCAGGAGTTCGCTGGCTCGGAGATCGAGGCGACGACCGTCCTGGAGCGGGGACAGAAGTTCAAGGAGCTCTACAGCGTCGGCGAGGGCGAACTGCAGGTGCAGTGCGACACTGGCCAGGTCTTCACCTGGCCTGACGCCTTCCTGACCGACCAGCGCGAAATGACCGGCGGCGAAGGCGGCAAGGTGCCGCTGAAGTGGTCCGGCGGTGAACCCGAGGAGATCGTCGCGTGACCAATGCACCCGCCCGTAGGATTTCCGTGATGCCGCCTGGCCACGCGGAGCTTGAGGAGTCTGACGCCGAGATCGGCCGCTCCAGCCGGGACGAAGCGGTCATCGAGGAGGGTGGCGAGGAGGCCGCGTCGAGGGCGGCGAAGCTGCCGGCACGCGCCGTACGCAACGATGACGGCTCGTACACCCTGCCGCTGCTCAAGCCCGTCGAGCTCAAGATCAAGAAGAGCGGGGTGGTGATCCGGACGGAGAACGTCGACGAGCTGCGGTTGCGCGAGCTCACCGGCGCCGACATGCGCATCATCTTGCAGGCCTCGGCCGACATGCAGCCGGTGACCACCCTGGCGCGCGCAGCCGACATCGCGACGCAGAGGATGATGGTGATCTTCGACAACATGGGAGCGCGCGATATCGCGGCGGCGACCGCTATCGTCTCGTTTCTTTCAGAGTGAGTGGCCGGACGACTGGGCTCTGATCGTTGCAGCCGTCGCCCGCTACTACGGCGGCGGCTTCGCCCAGGCCGAGGCGCTGACGCTCGCCGAGCTCCGCTGGTGGCACAATTGCGCTGCCGAGATCGAGCGTCGCGCCCGCGAGGAAAGCTGACATGGCCGGACGTGATATGAAGGTCTCGGTCCTCGTCCAGCTGGTCGACCGGCTGACGGCGCCGCTGCGCGGAATGATGCGCGGCATCTCCTCGATCGGCTCGGGCATCGCCAATATCGGCCGGCAGATCGGTGTCGTCGGTGGCGCGCTCGCTGCCATTTCCTTCTCGGCGCCGATTCAGCAGGCCGCCGCCTGGGATGCTTCGCTGCGCGATATTGCCATCACCGCCGGCAAGACCGGCGGCGAGGTCGAGAAGATGATCGGCGAGATCTCGGCGCAGTATCAGAAGCTCGCGCTGGAAACCGGCCAGCGCTCGGCCGACATCGCCAGCGGCGCCCAGCTGCTCGTCGCGTCCGGTATGGATTCGGGGCTGATCGACAAGCTGATGCCGACGATCGCCAAGGTGGCAACGGCGGCCAATGCCACGCTCGAAGACACGTCGAAGACGGCCTTCGCCCTCTCTGACACGCTGAAGATCGCGCCCGACCAGATGGAGGCGGCGCTCGGCAAGCTCGTGACGGCCGGCAAGCTCGGGCGGTTCGAGTTCAAGAACATGGCGGCCGAGTTTCCTGCGCTCACCAACCAGATGGCGAAGTTCGGCATCACCGGCATGGAGGCCGTATCAAGCCTCGGCGCCTCGCTGCAGATTGCCATGCTCGGCACCGCCAACCCGTCCGAGGCGGCGAACAACCTCAAGAACTTCCTGACCAAGATCAATGCGCCCGAGGCGATCAAGAAGTTCGAGAAGGAGTTGAAGGTCGACGTCACCGGCGTGATGACCGATGCCGCGGCCAAAGGCATCAACCCGGTCGAGGCCGTCATCCAAAAGATGTCGGACAAGCTGAAGGTGCCGCAGGCCGAGATCGACAAGATCATGAAGAAGGCCAATGCCGGCCCCGGCACGGACAAGGACAAGCAGGAGGCGGCGAAGAAGCAGATCGCCCAGCTGCTGGCCGGCACCAAGGTCGGCCGGCTCTATGCCGACATGCAGGTGCTCGACTTCCTGATCCCGACGCTGCTTAACCTGGAGAAGCTGAAGGACTTCAAGCGCCAGGTGCACGAGGCCGGCGCAGACGTCATCAACCAGGACTTCCAGAGCCGCATGCGCGGCCTGTCGCAGCAGCTGCTCCTCTTCGGCGAACTCGGCAGCCAGGCGCTGCGCCGGATCGGCGTCGCCTTCGCCTCGAACCTGCCGCTGGCGAACCGGGCGATCAGCGAGCTGTTGCGGTGGGTGGTGGTGATCGACGGCAAATGGCCTGGCCTGATCGACGGCGCGCTATCCTGGGCGGGAGCGATCCTCGCCCTGGGAGCCGGCATCGCGATCCTGACGCCCGTCTTCTCAGCCTTGGCGGCCGCGATCGCGCTGCTCATCTCGCCGATCGGCCTGGTCGTGACCGGCATCGCCGCACTCGCCGCCGGCGCCGCCTACCTCTACCAGAACTGGGCGACGGTCGGCCCGCAGCTCTCGCAACTGTGGACCGATATCGGCGCACAGTTCTCTGCCGCCTGGGAGAGCATTCGGTCGGGCCAGGCGCTCGAGGGCCTGATCGCCTGGCTCGGGGCGAAGATCCCCGAGCTCGCCACCGCCGTGGTCAACAATCTGCCGGCGATGGTCGACGCCGGCGGCCGGCTCCTGACCTCGCTCGGCGAGGGCATGACGGCCGGCCTCGTGGCGATCGTCGCCATGATCGCCAGCGTGGTCGCACAGATCGGCGCGGCGATCGTCGCAAACGCGGGCGTGCTCGCCCAGGCCGGCGCCAGTCTGATCTCGGCGCTCTGGGACGGCATGAAGGCGAAGTTCGACGAGCTCATTGCCTGGGTGAGCGGCAAAATCTCCGAGTTGACCGGGATGTTGAAACTGCCCGGCTTCCTCGGCGGCGGCGCCGCCGCCCCTGGCGCCCAGAGCGGTATCAAGACCGCGCCGGCGCCGGCGACCGATCCGATGGGCAATCCACTCGGCGGCGGCTTCAACCCGACTTCAAACACCGGCGGCTCGATCGGCGGCTCCAACGGCTTCACCAAGACCGCGGCCAACCAGAACGTCGCAGTCGGCGGGCGCATCGTCGTCGAGGCCGCCGAAGGCACGCGTGTCGTCAACGTCCAGTCGACCAATCCGGCCGTGCCGGTGACGCCGAACCGCGGCTCGATGCTCGGGCGCGCCTGATGCTGGACTTCGCCAATCCGGGTTCGCTGCTGCCGGGCCTACGCCCCGCCGCCTGGCGCGGCGTCACCTTCTGGGTGATCGACGCCAGCCATACGGTCGGCCGGCGCATCCATGCGACGCTCTATCCCGGGCTCGACCTCAAGACCCATGACGATGTCGGGCCCATCGATGGACCGTTTCGGATCTCCGGCCTCGTCATCGGCGACGACTATGTCGCGAAGGTCAAGGCGCTCGAAGCCGTGTTCAGGGCTCCGGGTTCGGGCACCTTCATGCATCCCTGGCTCGGGCCGGTCGATTGCGTGCTGCTGCGCCCGGCCGAGATCTCCTTCGCCTCCGACGAGCTGCGCGTCGCCCGCATCGAATGCGAGTTCGACCCGACCGGCGACGACGTCCTGTCCGGGCTGCCCGGCATCGGCGGCCTGTTCGCCTCGCTCTCCGGCCTGCTCGGCGCGATCGGCGGCGTCATCGGCGCCGCGATCGGCCTGGTCTCCTCGGTGCTTTCGGTCGTGCCGATGGCACTCGCCATCTTCTCCTTCGGCCTCGGCGCGATCAGCACCGTGTTCTCGATCGTCGACCGCGTCATCGGTGGCATAGCCCAGGCGGCCGTCCTGGTGCCGATCGCCCGCGCCGTCGCCGGCGCCTTCAACCGCGCCATCGCCAATGGCGATCGGAAGATCATAGCTGGCGCGGTGGCACAGATCCTCGGCGGCTATCCGGCCCAGCTCGGCGGGGCCTTCCGCCCGCAGCCGCCGGCGGCACTGGGCCCGAGCTCGGAAGCGCCGGCAGCCAAGCCCTATGTGCCGGATCCGCGCGCCGGCGCCACCCTTATGTTCGCGATCGCCGGCCACATCGCCGCGCGTGCCTCTGGCTCGGTCTCGGCCGACCTTCCCGGCCGGGCACCGGTCACCGCGACCGAACGGCTGATCTATCTCGCGGCGGAGACCGCCTTCGTCGCCGAGGGCATCAGCCTGATGGCGGAGATCGACTTCGAGAGCCGACAGGACGCCGCCGCCTGGCAGGACAAGGCAGAGGCCGCGCTCGCCGGCGCCAGCACGCGCGCCGCCGGTCTCGCTAGCGATGCGCCGGGGAGCGTCGCCACACTCTGGCAGGCGCTGCAGGAGACCGGGGGCCGTCTCGCGATCGACATGTCCGAGGTGATCGGCCGTCTGCAGCCGGTGATCACGATCGATCCGCCGCGCGCCGGCGCCTGGCTGCTGGCCCAGCATTACGCCGGCGACGATCCGCGCCAGGTCGTGCCGATGCTGCATGACATCGTCCAGCGCAACCGCCTGCGCCATCCGGCTATTCTCGGCGCCGGGCCGATCGAGGTGCTGAAGCAGGAGAGCGGCCGATGACGCAGGTCTATCTGCCAGCGAAGATCCCGACGCGCCGGATCGCACTGAAGATCGACGGTAAGACCATCGACCGCTGGACGCGGGTCGAGCTCGTCCACGACATGGGCGAGCTCTCCGCCTCCTTCGAGCTCACCGTCCATGACGACGAGCGAGCCAAGGGCACCTGGGAATGGACGACGCCGGCCGGCGATGGCGAGCCGATGAACTGGGGCCGCAAGGCCGAGATCACGATCGACGGCGAAACCTGGTTGATCGGCTGGATCGATGACGTCACCTCGGAAGCCGGCGAGCAGGGCGGCGGCTATGTCACGATCTGCGGCCGCGACAAGACCGGCGACCTCGTCGACTGTCCGCCCGATCCGCGCGGCAAGCACGAATACAAGAAGATCAAGCTCGAGGAGTTCGCCAAGAAGCTCTGCGAGCCCTTCGGCATCAACGTCAAATGCGATGTCGACACCGGCCCGGTGCTCGACAAGGCGACGGTCGAGGCCGGCGAGACCGTGATCTCGGCCCTGGCCAAATACGCCAAGCAACGCGCCGTGATCATCACCAGCGATCGTGTCGGCGGCATCCTGATCACCCGCTCCGGCAAGAAGAAGGCGATCGACGAGATCCATTTTCCCGGCAACGTCACCAGGGTGCGCGCCACCTTCTCGGCGCGCGAGCGCTTCAGCGACTATTTCGTCAAGGGCCAGAGCGAGAAGAATGGAGGCCGCCGGCCGGAAAAGGCGGCCTTGGACGCCTCGGCCGAGCCGCTCGACGAGGCGCCGGAGCAACCGGCGCCGGCAACCGATTCCCCGCTCGACAAGCCGGGGGGCGCCGGCGCCCATGTCATGGGCCATGCCCAGGACACGGAGGTCAAACGTTGGCGGCCGCACATCTCGATGTCGCGCACCCAGGCCAAGGACGTGGACGCCCAGAAGCAGGCCGACTGGGAGATGCGGACCCGCCGGTCGAAGGGCGACAAAATGGACTACAGCTATCGCGGCATCACCGGCGGCCCGGAGCAGAAGCCCTGGCAGATGAACACGGTCGCCTTCTGCGAGGATGACTATGCCGGTCTCTCCTCCGAGCAGCTGATCGCCGGCGTCTCGATCACCTATGACGAGCGGGGCGAGATGACCCGGTTGCGCGTCACCGGGCGGGAGGCCTTCGACCTGCTGCCGGTCGGCGATCGCCGCAGCCAGAAGAAGTCCAGCAAGAAGAAGGGCGGCAGCAAGCCCGGCGGGCTCGACGGCACCGCCAAGCCGCTCTGACAGGAGGAACCATGTCGGCCGACCCTGAAACCGCCCACGCCTATCGCGGCATCGTCGCGCGCGCCGCGGTACGGTCAACCAACGACAAGGGCGGCAGCCAGACAGCGACGGTCGAGGTGCATCGCCATGTCGAGCGTTCCGATGTCGAGGTGCTGGGCATCGCCGGCGTGTCAAGCCGGCCGGCGCCAGGCGGCGAGGCGATCGTGCTTGCGGTCGGCGCAGACCAGGGCGACCTGGTGGCGCTGCCCCTGCAGGCGCCTGGAAACCGTATGGGCGGGCTGGCAGAGGGCGAGGTCGCGATGCACAACCTCAAGGGCGACCGTGTTCATGTGAAGGCTGACGGCTCGATAGAGGCGACCAGCCGCAAGCGGGTGAAATCGAAGGTGAAGGACGCCACCGTCGAGGTGCTCGATGACCGGATCATTGTGAAGCTCGGCTCGGCGGCGAACGCGCCGCGCATCGTCGTCAGGCCGGACTATGTGAAGCTGCGCAAAGGCGACCATTGGCTCGTGGTCAAGGACGACGGCATCTTCTGCTCGGTCGCGCCGGTCGTCGGGCCCGATCCCGAGCCGGGGGTGTAGCTGACGGCCCCGCGCGGGGCCGTGTCCGGTCTTGCGCGCGCGCGACATTGTTCGCGCCATGGCCGCCGACTTCATCGACGTTGCGCTGATCTTCGATCCTGAGACCCGCACGGCTGACGCCGAGCTGGGCGAGGACGGCGATCTGCTGCTCGACGAGACGGCGCTCACCCCTATGCTGATCAGCTTGGGCAGCGACCGCCGCGCTCGACCGGACGATGCCCTGCCGCAAGGTCGCGACGCCCTCAACGTCTCCGCCTCTTTCGTCACCCGCCGTGGCGCTATCGGCGATGCGCTCGACGCCTATAGCCGCCGCACCGGCTCGCGGCTCTGGCTGCTGGAGCGCGCCAAGCAGCACGAGCTGACCGAGCTCTTCGTCCAGGACGCGGCAACCGAGGCCCTACGCTGGGTCGGCGCCGAGACGGGCGCGCCCGCGCAGATCGCGGTGAGCTGGCCGCGCCGCGGCTGGCTGGCTCTGGTCTGCCGCGTTGGTGAGACCGAACTCGAACTGATGCAGCAGGCCGCCTGATGCCGGCGCCGCTGCCCACGCCCGAGGAGTTGACGCGCCGCGCCGAGGCTCGGCTTGAAGCCGCCTTGAAACGCATCCGGCCCGATGCCAGCCCGGCCGCGATCGCCCGCGCTGTTCGCTCCGAGAAGGGTCTGCTCGCCGCGATCGCGCGGGCGCACGCGACCGGCCTCTACGGCACCCATCTGCACCTCAGCTGGAATGTCCGCCAGCTGATGCCCGACACGGCCGAGGCCGAATTCCTGATCCGCCATGCCGCGATCTGGGGCGTGTTCAAGCGCCCGGCGACCAAGGCGGTCGGTTTGGCGCGCTTCACCGGTACGCCGGGCTTCCCCGTGCCGGCCGGCCTCGACATGCGCCTGCCTGGCGGTGGCCTCGCCGTCACCTCGGCCGGCGGCGTGCTCGACGGCACCGGCAATGCCACGATCGCGCTGGAGGCGGCCGAGGGCGGCGTCCTCGGCAACACCGCCGGCGGCGCCACCCTGCCGATCGTCACCGTCCAGGGAGGCCTGGACCCGCAGGCGGCCGTTCTCGATGCCGATGGCATGGCAGGTGGCTCCGAGGAGGAGACTGACGAGTCGCTGCTCGCCCGCGTCCTGGTCGAGATCCGCGAACCCGGCCATGGCGGCAACAAGAACGACTATCGGGTCTGGATCCAGAACGCCTTCGCCGTCGCCAAGGTCGCCACTGTGCCGCTCTGGGTCGGCCCCGGCTCGGTCGGCGTCGTCGTCGCCATGGGAACGGCCGTCGCGCCGGCAGTGCCGATTCCGGCCGAGCTCGACGCCATGGCGGCTCATCTCGATCCGCTCCGGCCGCTTACGGCCGAGGTCCATGTCCGGCCGGTGGTGCTGCAGTCTGTACCGCTGCAACTCGCTGTCTTTCCCGACACGGTGCCGGTGCGCGCGGCCGTCGAAGGCGCGGCCGCGGCGCATTTCGCAGCCGAGGCCGAGATCGGCCAGCTCTTCGCCCGCTCGCGTCTCTCCGAGGCGATCAGCGCCGCCAATGGCGAATATCGCCACTATCTCGTGCTGCCGCCCGGCGACGTGCTGCCGGCCCGCGACGCCTTGCCGGTGCTCGGCGGCGTCACCTGGGACGCGCCGCCATGAGCCGCAGCGAGGACCAGGTCCTGGACGAGCTGCTCTCGCATCTGCCGCCGGGCTGGATCTGGCGGCGCGATCGCGACAGCCTGATCGCTGCACTGCTCTCCCCGCTCGCCGGCGGTATCGCCGATGTCGAAGAGCTGGCGGAGGAGATGCTGCACGAGGTCGATCCGCGCCTCGCCAGCGTCTGTCTGCCCGACTTCGAGCGCGTGCTGGGGCCTGATCCCTGCGGCCGCGACACCTCGACCATGTCGCTCGCCGATCGGCGCCAGCTCGCCCATCAGCGCTGGACGGCGCGCGGCGGCGCCTCGCGGCAATATTTCATCGACCTTGCGGCCATGCGCGGCATCGCGATCACGATCAGCGAGAACCGCGTTTCATATGCCGGAAGGCTCGTGGCGGGCGGCAAATTGGTGGAGCCGCCGCAGCAGTTCGTCTGGACGGTGCATCTGCCCAGCTTGACCCGGAAGCGTCTGTTTACAGCGGGCGCGAGCCAGGCGGGCGAGCGCCTCGTCACCTTCACCCTCAGCGATATCGAATGCGACATCCGGCGGCTCAAGCCGGCGCATACCGAGGTCGTTTTTCGTTACGGGAGCGCCTGATATGGATCGCATCGCCCACAGCACTGCTGTCGACATCGGCGGCGGCCGCCGCGGCTTTCGGAGCGAGGATACGGTTGCCGGCCAGGAAGGCACGGTGGTCACCGCGACGCATCTGAACGCGACGCAGGAAGAGATGATGGCGATCATCGAGAAGGCTGGGCTCGCGCCCGATGCCGGCGATCTGGCCCAACTGCTGCGCGCGATCCGCTCGCAACGGCTCAACTTCGTCACTGCGGCCGGCGTCGGAGGCACCGCCAATGCGGTCACCCTGGCGTTCGCGCCTACCTTCGTCGACCTCGCCGATCTCGTCGGCGTGCCGCTGGTCTCGATCGCCGAGGCCGACAACACCGGCGCGATGACGGTAAGGGTCGACGCCCTGGCGGTGACGGCGCGGACCTGGCCGGACGGGACCGCGCTCCTCCCCGGTGATGTCAAGGCCGGCGCCCTGATCGTCGAGCGCTATGACGGCACCGCCTTCCGCATGCAGCAATGCCTGTCGCCGACGCAGGTCGCGGCGCTGTCGCCGCGCACGAACTTGCTGATCAACGGCGATTTCCAGCTCAACCAGCGCGCCTTCGCCGGCGGCGCCCTCGCCAACAACGTCTATGGCTACGATCGCTGGAAGGCTTCGGGCGCCTCGAACATGGCGGCAGCTGGCTTCGGCCTGGCGCTGACCTCGGGCGAGGTGCACCAGCTCGTAGAGCCGGCCGCCTGGGGCTTCGGCAACCTCGCTTCGACCATGATGACGGTGTCGGTCGAGGCGCCCTCTCATGATCTTGCGGTGACCCTGGGATCGGCAAGCGGCGTCATCACGGCCGGCGCTGGCCGGCGCAGCGTCACGCTGACCACTGGGGCCGGAGACAACGGCAATCTCTCTCTGAAGATCGCGCGTTCGGGCGGCGGCGCCTGCAGTTTCAATCGCGTCAAGCTGGAGGTCGGCGCAGGGGCCTCGCCCTGGATGGCGCGTACGCTGCAGCAGGAGCTGCTTCTGGCATCGCGCTATTTCACGGCATGGCGGATTGCAACCGTGAATGGTCGGTTCGGTCTCGGCATGCTGATCGACAACGGCGACTTCATGGTCAATCTGCCTTTGCTCGTGCCGCTGCGGACCGGCGCCCCGGCAGTCACCTACGCCAGCTTGAATCGCAGTGTCAGCTTCGACAGCCCGATCACAGGCGTTTCTTCGAGTGCCGCCTACGGCAATGTCTTTTCCGTGAGGTTCACCTCTGCCACAACGTCTGGCGGGCCATTTATCTGCGGCCTGCAGGCCGCGACAGCCGCAGCCCATCTTTCCCTGGACGCGGAGCTCTGAATGCCGTTCTCACGCCCAACCAATCTTGACGTTGGCTCTGAGCCGTTGCTCGCGAGCGTCCAGTATCGAGCCGAAGTGCCATACTCCGGATTGTGGTATGGCAATCTCGGCTATTATCAGGGGCCGGCAGCTACCTTCCCGTCGAATATGCAGCCCATGGCGCTCTATGACGCCACGAGCAACAAGACCTTCTTCGTCTGGGCGAACGGCTATTCGCCCGCCTGGGCGACGATTGGCGCCTACAATCACGCCACCGGCGAGATCGTCGACGTCAACAGGGTCATGGACCTAACGGACACCGACGGCCACCGGAATCCGACAATTCACATCGACTCGGCTGGTTACATCTACGTCTTCGCAGCGGCGAAGAATTCGCCGATCTGGATCAAGAAATCCAACGCCCCGCGCGATATTACAGCATGGAGCTGGTCGCCCAGCATCCCGGGAAACTGCACCTATTCCCAGCCCCATGCGCTCGCGGCCGGCGAGATCACGGTTTTCCATCGCACAGGGCCGGACTACAGCTGGAGCTATCGCCGCTCTACGAACGGGGGAGCGAGTTGGGGGCCGGAGGTCCGGGTAGTGAGTCCCGCAAACCCGGTGGTTGATGGCGTCTACGCGCAGACCGCCTCCCGCAGCGGTACCGTGCATATCGTCTGGACCGTGCTCGACTCTACTACGCAGCTCCGCAAGAACTTCTGGTATGCGAAATCAGCCGGTGGCGTCGCCTGGACCAGGGCGGACGGGACCGCGCTGACCCTGCCGATCGATGCGAGGACGGGCGGCGAGCTCGTCTTCAACAGCGGCGCAGATCAGGTGAACACGCAAGACATCCAGATCGACAGTGCCGGCAACCCGATCATCCTGATTTCGCACGGTCAGAACCCGGGAGCTTGGCATTGGAAGCTCGTCAAGCGCGTTGCCGGCACCTGGCAAGCTTATTCCGTCGGCGCCGTTGGTGACCGGCAGTTCGACAATGGCGGGCTGATCCTCGACAGCGATACCCTGTTCCGGGCGCTGCTGCCTACGGGCGCGGGGATTGCGGGGCAGGACGGCGGCAACATCGAGGAGTGGCTCTCGACGGACGCTGGATTGACCTGGGCATTGAACCGTACCCTGACGGCCGACCCTCTCAACCACAACCATGTGAAAGTGGCCCAGAATGGCCAGCCGGGGTTTAGGGCCTTCTGGTCGTATGGAAATCCGTCGATCGCGAGCCCGACGATCGTCAAGTTCCTTGACGAGGTGCGGGGAGTGGACGCTTTGCGGCCCGGTAACCCGTTCAAGCGCTACGTTCTGCCCACGCTGAACGGTGTCGCACTGCCGGAGCAAACTCTGACAGCTGCGGAGCCTGTGACGGTCGTTCTCAGCAATTCGGGTATCGTGGGCACGCCCTGACCGTCACGCGTCGTGGATGGACTTCGACCCTTTTAGCGCGAGCGCCAAACGGCGCCCCGCGCGCATCAGCGGGTATAGGGCCCGCGCAATTCCCCTGTTGTGGAACACGCCGGCGATCACTCGGTTTCCGACATCGCCGCCGCTGGTGAGTTCGGCAATCCGATGCACGGCATCGGCCCCGTAGTGGACCTTGCCCTCGTGGGCAAAGATCATCCCCTCGTCCAGATTGAAGGAGTTTCGCAGCCTGTCCTTGTCGCTGTCAGACAAGGAGCGCGCGTCCAGCAACCGAACTTCGCCGACGTTACGCCGAAGATCGAGCAGCTCCGCATATCGCGAGCAAAACGGGCACTCGCCGTCATAGATGACCGTCGCGCGCTCATCCAGGAACGGGAAGAGCCGCGCTACGTCAGAACCACCAGGCGACATCATAGAACTCATGCACCGCTCCGTCCTTTTCGCGGACTTTGACCGTCAGATAGGCCGGCTTCTCGATCGCATCCTCGTCGAGCAGGAAGGTTGTGCCTCGCCAGCGGCCGGGTGCAGCGCGCGATGGCTGATCCTGCGATGCACTCATCACCCGAGACTTGTACTCGACCGTCAACTCCGGAGAGCTAAGGCCGGCGACATCGAGTTTCAACGCCAGCTTCTTGGTTTCGTCGTCGCGGATGATGCGGCCGGTCACGGCCTTCATCGTGCCGTCGCTCGCCAGGATGGCCTTCAGTCCCTCCTGACGGATGATCGGATCGGGCGCCGCAGGGTAGGCTGGATACTCGATCCGCTGCTGGCGCAGCGAGATCGCTATCGGCATGGCTCGGGGCATCGGGGCTGAATAGCGCCAAGGCATTCGTCGCGTGGCGGCCTGAGGCAGGTATCCCGTCAGATCGAGCGCTTTTCCCAGTAACGTGCGGAGGGCCTCCGGAGAACCGGCGCGCCAGCAGTAGCTCACGAAATCAATGTTGAAGTGACGCAAGCGAACTTCGCCACCGCTGCAGGAGAAGTCGCCGCGGCCGAGCGGTTTCGAGGCCGCTGGAGTGCCTTCGTCCGGTAGCCCAACAGCCTCGCAAGTTGGGTATCGCAGCGCATATTCGCAGCGATAGTCATGATAGCCGCGATGCTCGTCATATGGGGTTTCCGCCCGCACGGAAGCATAAAAATCGAGTGCGGATAGAGGATACAGAGCGACGGTGCCTCGCCGAATTTGCAGCAGGAACATAACGTGTATCGCGCCAAGGAAGAGCGCGAGCCCCACGATGATCAGGCGCCGATACGCGACGAGCTTCAGATCCGACGACTCTGTCGACGGAGGGACAGCCCCAGCGAACCGGGCGCGAAAATAGTCCCAGTCGATGAAGAAGCAGCCGATGAAGAGCCAATGGTACTGCCAGAGCCCCATGATGAAGCCCAGCCCCAAGGTGCTCATCGAGTAGAAGACACCCTCGACGAGGCGGGCGTAGGGCCGACGCAGGGAGAACAGCGCGGCGATCGGGGCGGCTTGCAGAAACAGGTGGAACAGGCCGGCCGCCTTGTAAAGGAACGGGCTCGACCACATCGTTTCCACGTACCAGGGGATATTCTGGACGTCGTAGCCGAGCCAGGTGACAGCAAGCGAAAAGCGCATGTTGTCGCTGTCCCACCAGGCGATGGGGCCGCCCCAGTAGAGCTTGGCCCAGAACGCGCCGTAGAAGAATGCGCATGCCGCCACCAGGCCGGCAACGACGGGCCATGATGCTTCGCCTGGGGCTACTGGGCGCCCGTGGCTCCAGCTAGGCCGCCGTTTCCAGATCGCCCGGTCGATCGAAAGAGAGGCTCCAGCGCGACTGAACATGAACGGCAGCGCGCAATAGAAGATCAGGTTGTAGCCATGAGACCAATACGGCGCGATGCCTTCGCGGACGCAGACGAGGATGATTGTCGAGATGGTCGCGACGATCATGGCCGGCCGGGTCAGGAAGCCGATGACGGCGAGAATGCCGGCGATCGGCGCCACGACCGCACTCGCATCGATCAGCCAATTCGGAGGGCTTTTCCCAAAGAGGATCAGTATGCCGAAGGGGTTGTACTCGACATGCGCGCGCAGCCAGTCGCTCGGCCAGCCAAACGCATTGAAAAGGGCGATCTGATTGATGGCGGAGAGCAGGACAGCGCTAAACAGGAACACCCTGCACATGCCCAGTTGCAGCTCGAACCCTTCTCGAAAGAAGTACCTCTCGGTTCCTTCCTTCAGCGAGCTGAAAGGTGCCCACCTGGCTATGGCGGTCGTCTTCAACTTGTGCCCCCCGCGCCGTCAGGCCCCAACGAGCCCTAGCCGAGGTTCTTAGAGAGCTGCGGTGATGGCGGCAACAAGCCGTTCACCCGATCTGAGGGAGCCCTCTCGGCGGTTCAGAAATGACTTCTGTTGCCATTTGATCGTTCGCTAAGTGCCATTTGATTTTTCGCGCTACAGCCGCGCTCCCAGCCGGCGGCTTTTGCGTGTCCAGGCCGAGCCGAGGCTTCCGATGACCGACGAGAATGATGAGACCGCTCCGGTCCGGCCGGCGGCGAAGCGCAAGCCTGCACGGAGCGGCGGCCGTAAGGCGGTGATCGGCAAGCTCTGGAAGGCGGCGCAAACCCAGCTCGAAGCGCATGAGGCGCATCTTGCCGAATTGCCGGCCGGCACGGCCGCGAGCGAGGTCGACGCCAAGACGCTGGCGACGCTGGCCCGCACCGTGCGTGAGCTGGTCGCGCTGGATTCTGCCGCGGTGGGGGAGGGAGGAAAGTCCGAGGATGAGCCCAGCCCCGCCGAAGGATTGCGCAGGGTCGAAGAACTCAGAAGGGAGCTTGCTCGACGCTTGGCTGGCCTTGCCGCTGAGCATCCGAATATGGGCCGGGCAGCGGGGGCTGGAGACGTTCGGAGCGGAGTTGCTGAAGATTTATGAGTGGGACTGGGCTCGCTGGGCGCGCCCGGATCAACTTCCGCCGCAAGGCGATTGGTTCAGTTGGCTGGTCATGGGTGGCCGCGGTGCCGGCAAGACACGAACCGGTGCCGAGTGGGTGCGCGGCATGGCTCTGGGGCGACCGCCCTTCGCAATGGAGCCGGTCGGCCGCATCGCCCTCGTCGGCGAAACGCAGGCGCAGGTTCGCGACGTGATGATCGAGGGCGTCTCCGGGCTGCTGGCGATCCACCATCGCTGGGAAACGCCGATCTGGTCGCCGTCGCGGCGCCGGCTTGAATGGGGCAATGGCGCGATCGCGCAGGTGTTCACCGCGGAGGACCCGGAAGGCCTGCGCGGCCCACAATTCGGCGCCGCCTGGTCCGACGAATTGGCGAAATGGCCGAACCTTCAGGAGACTTGGGACATGCTGCAGCTCGGCTTGCGATTGGGCGACCGGCCGCGTCAGGTGGTGACGACGACGCCGCGGCCGCTGCCTTTGATCAAGCGGCTGCTCGACGATCCGCGCGTGGCCGTCAGCCGGGCGGCGACACGCGCCAACCGCTTCAACCTGGCGCAGAGCTTTCTCGACAGCGTGCATCAGGCCTATGGCGGCACGCGGCTCGGCCGGCAGGAGCTCGAAGGCGAGATCGTCGAGGAGAGCGCTGACGCGCTCTGGAGCCGGGCGCTGATCGAGGAATGCCGCGAGCGCGAGGAGCCGCCGCTGGCGCGGATCGTCGTGGCGATCGATCCGCCGGCCTCCTCGTCGAAACGGGCCGATAGTTGCGGGCTCGTCGCGGCCGGCATCGACCGCGACGGCATCGGCCATGTACTGGCGGATGGAACCCTCGCCGGCGCCAAGCCGCATGAATGGGCGGCGGCCGCCGTCGCGCTCTATCGCCGACTGGAGGCCGATGCGCTGGTCGTCGAGGTCAACCAGGGCGGCGAGATGGCAAGCAGCGTCATCCGCGAGGTCGATCCGGGCGTGCCGGTGACGCCGGTGAGGGCCTCGCGCGGAAAATTCCTGCGGGCCGAGCCGGTGGCGGCTCTCTATGCGCAAGGCCGCGTGCGTCATGCCGGTGCCTTTCCGGCGCTCGAGGACGAGATGTGTGATTTCGGTCCGACAGGGCTGAGCTCGGGCCGCTCGCCCGACCGGCTCGACGCGCTGGTCTGGGCTCTGACGCATTTGATGCTCGCGCCAAAGGGCCGGCCGCGGGTGAGGGGGCTTTAATCTGGCCGTCATTCCCGGACCGCGCAGCGGAGCCGGGAACCTCAGGACCATCCTGCATGAGATGCTCGGCTCAAGGCCGAGCATGACGCGCTCTTCAACAGCGAGAAACCCATGCTCAATTTCCTTCGCAGCCTGCGCGGCCCCGCCGCGCCGGAACAGAAGCGCTCGCGCGTCGGGCCGCTGATCGCCCTGCACGAGGCCGGCCGCCCGGTCTGGACGCCGCGCGACTATGGCGCCCTGGCAAGGGAGGGCTATCAGCGCAATCCGGTGGTGCATCGCTGCGTCCGGCTGATCGCCGAGGCGGCGGCGCAGGCCCAGCTGGTCGCCAAAGTCGATGGGCGCGAGATGCCGGAGCATCCGGCATTGACGCTGATCGAGCGGCCCAATCCGCGCCAGGGTGGCATCGCCTTCCGCGAGATGCTCTATGGCCACCTGCTCGTCGCCGGGAATGCCTATGTCGAGGCGGCCAGCATCGGACGCGAGCCGCGCGAGCTCTATGCGCTCAGGCCCGATCGGATGCGCGTGGTGCCCGGCCGCGACGGCTGGCCGGAGGCCTATGACTACACGGTCGGCGCCCAGACCATCCGCTTCCGCCAAGACGAGGGTACGCTCCCGCCGATCCTGCATCTGTCGCTGTTCCATCCGGTCGACGACCATTATGGCCTCTCGCCGGTCGAGGCCGCGGCCTGCTCGCTCGACGTCCACAACGCGGCCGGCGCCTGGCACAAGGCGCTGCTCGACAATGCAGCCAGGCCCTCCGGCGCGCTGGTCTATGACGGGCCGGAAGGCGGCACGCTGACCGAGGCCCAGTTCGAGCGGCTGAAGCAGGAGCTGGAGGACGGTTTCCAGGGCGCGCGCAATGCCGGGCGTCCGCTCCTGCTCGAAGGCGGGCTCGACTGGAAGCCGCTGTCGCTGACGCCGGCCGAGCTCGATTTCGTCGCTGCCAAGGGCGTCGCCGCGCGTGAGATCGCGCTCGCCTTCGGCGTGCCGCCGCTGCTGCTTGGCCTGCCGGGCGACAACACCCATGCCAATTTCGCCGAGGCGAACCGCGCCTTCTGGCGCCAGACGCTGATCCCGCTGGTCAGGCGCACGGCCCAGTCGCTGGCGCAATGGCTCGGCCCGGCCTTCGGCGATGCGCTCACCCTCGAACCCGATCTCGATGCGGTCGAGGCGCTGGCGGACGAGCGTGAATCGCTCTGGCGGCGGGTTTCCGCCGCCGACTTCCTCAGCGAGGACGAGAAACGTGAGGCGGTCGGCTATGGCCGCCGGGAGGTGTCGTCATGAGCCCGTTCGACGAAGCCGCGGCGGGCATCGTCGCGCGTGGCGATCTCGGCCATCTCGCGCTGCTGCTCTGGGCCTTCTGCGCCTCGGGCCTCGCGCTGTTTTCCCTGCGCGAGCTGATCGCCGCCAACCGGCGCTTCGACGAGTTCGTGCGCGAATTCGCCCGCTTCAACGCTCGCTACGAGGGAGGGGATTCATGAGCAAGACCGGTGGCAAATCGCCGCCTAGGCCAGCTCCGACGGCTGTCAGATCGGGTGTGGCCGCGCCGCGTCCCGGCCGCCAGCCGCGCGAGGTGTTCGGGCGCTTCTTCGAGATGCTTGGGCAGCTCGACGCCAACGGCCGCAACGGGCGGGGAGGGGCACGATGAGAAGTGTTCCGCCCCGCTATGCCGGGCCGGCGCGCGAGGCCAAGTTCCTGGCGCAGCCGCTGGCCCGGATCGAGCCCGACGGCGCCTTCGAGGGCTATGCCAGCCTGTTCCGCGTCGCCGATCTCGGCAAGGACGTGGTCGAGCCCGGTGCCTTCCGCGAATGCCTCGCCCGCCGCGGCGCGGGCGGCATCCGGATGCTCTGGCAGCATGATCCCACCGAGCCGATCGGCCGCTGGCTCGACTTGCGCGAGGATTCGCGCGGCCTTTATGTCCGCGGCCGGCTCTCGCTCGCCGTGGCGCGGGCCCGCGAGCTGCATGCGCTGATGCGCGACGGCGCCGTCGACGGGCTTTCGATCGGCTTCCGCTCGCAGCGCGCCCGCACCGAGCCGCGCTCCGGTTTGCGCCGGCTGGAGAAGGTCGACCTCTGGGAGATCTCGCTCGTCACCTTCCCGATGCTGCCGCAGGCTCGCGTCAGCGCCGTCAAGGCACTGCGGTCGCCCTGCCACGCTGTCTTTGCCTGAAAACCCACCTGAAGCCGCAGAACCACAGGAGATTCCATGACTGCGCTGAACCAGGCTCCCGAGACCAAGGCGACCGGCGAGGCCGCCGCCATCTATGACGATCTGCGCTATACGCTGGAGGCCTACCGTGCCACCAACGACGAGCGCCTGGCCGAGCTCGAGACCCGCATGGGCGGCGACGTGCTGACCGGCGAGAAGCTCGCCCGCCTCGATGACGCGCTTGACGAGACCCGCCGCCGGCTCGACCGGCTGAGCCTCGACCGGAGTCGTCCGGCGCTGGGCGCGAGCGACGAGCGTGATCCGGCCGTGGCCGAGCACAAGGCCGCCTTCGCGTCCTATGTCCGCCATGGCGAGGCGACCGGCCTGAAGCGGCTCGAAGCCAAGGCGCTTTCCGCCGGCTCCGGCCCGGATGGCGGCTATCTCGCGCCCTCGACCGTCGAAGGCGAGATCCTGCGCCGCCTCGCGACGGTGTCACCGATTCGCTCGATCGCGACGGTGCGCACAATCTCCTCCGGTACCTACAAGAAGGCCTTCTCGACCACCGGCCCGGCTTCCGGCTGGGTGGCGGAGACGGCCGCACGTCCGCAGACCGGCACGCCGACTTTGGCCGAACTCTCCTTCCCGGCGATGGAGCTCTACGCCATGCCGGCGGCGACGCAGACCCTGCTCGACGACGCCATCGTCGACATCGACCAGTGGATCGCCGAGGAGGTCGAGAGCGCGTTTGCCGAGCAGGAGGGCGCCGCCTTCGTCAGTGGCGACGGCGTCGACAAGCCCAAGGGCTTCCTGGCCTATCCGACCGTTGCGGACACGAGCTGGAGCTGGGGCAATATCGGTACGCTGAAGACTGGCGTCGCCGGCGCCTTCGCCGCCGCGAACCCGTCCGACATCCTGGTCGATCTCGTCTATGCGCTGAAGGCCGGCTATCGCCAGAACGCCAGCTTCGTGATGAACCGCAAGACGCAAGCGGCGGTGCGCAAGTTCAAGGACTCGACCGGCCAGTATCTCTGGCAGCCGCCGGCCGCGGCGGGCGCGCAGGCGACGCTGCTCGGCTTCCCCGTCGTCGAGGCCGAGGACATGCCGAACATCGCGACGGATTCGGTCTCGATCGCCTTCGGCGACTTCCGCCGCGGTTATCTCGTGGTCGATCGGGCGGGCGTGCGCATCCTGCGCGATCCCTACTCCGCCAAGCCACATGTGCTGTTCTACACGACCAAGCGGGTCGGCGGCGGCGTGCAGGATTTCGCCGCGATCAAGGGGCTGAAGTTCTCGGCCTGAGCGCTCGTTGCGGCTGCGTCAGCGGCCGAACCACCAGCTGTAGCTCGCGCTCGGGCGTCGATCCTCGCTCGCCTGGCGCGGCTCGTCGCCATAGGTGAGCAACCGCTCGCTCGCTTCGGCGATCCAGGCGCGATGCTCGCTGATCGGGGTGATCGCGGTGAAGCCGCCGCAGATCATCTTGACCCGCGAGCTCAGCGGCCCGCTCGACCACGAGACAATGCCGACGAGATCGCGCGATCCGGACGGGCCACGCAGCACCGGCCCGCCGGAATCGCCGCGGCAGGCGCCGGCGCCGAGGATCTCGCCGCGGTTCTCGGTGTCGACCGCGACCTTGACCGTGTTGGCCGTGGTGTAGTTGCCGGCGTTGACCAGAGTGACTTCGCGCAGGGTGCGCGCGGTCTTCTTGTTGGTCTCCGAGGCGAGGCCGAAGCCGGCCATGGTCACGGTCTCGCCCTGCCACAGGCCGCTACCCAACGTCAGTGGCTGGATGTCGGCCGGCAGCGGCGCCGCGAGGCGCAGCAGCGCGAGGTCGGCGCCCGGCTGTGTGCGCGGCGTCGTGCCGGGCACGAAGGTCGGATGCGGCAGCACGGCCGCGACGGCATGTGTCCGGCTGCGGAAGCGCTTGTCGAGACTGATCACGCGGACCGATCCGCCGGTCATCAGGCAATGCGCCGCCGTGAGCACGAGCTCGGAGGAGATGGCGGCGCCGGAGCAGAGCTCGCCTCGGCTGGTCTCGACCCGCAAGGTCGAGGCGCGCACGCCATCGACGGCCCGGGACTGTACGCCGCCGATCACCGCTTGGGCCGGCGCAGTCATCTGCAGGCCCGCGCAAAAAGCGATTGCGACGGTCGCGGCGCGCTTCGAAGAGGTCATGGTCGAGGCCATCATTGCCATGGTGCCAGTCTAGGGTTTGCTGCGGCGCAGTCCAGTGCTCTTCGCATGGGCAGCGCGTCAGGGGGCGGCAGCCCAGTCGGCGCTCTCGCCCCAGCCCGCCAGCGTACGGTCGATCCAGCCGCGTTGCGGCGCGACAAGTACGCCCTGGCTGAGCAGCCCGCATTGCTTGCCGGACAGGCCGGTCGACCAGCTGGAGACGGCGACGACGCCGTCCGAGCCTGCGACGATCGGCCCGCCGGAATCGCCCTGGCAGGCTCCGGCACCTGGCCGCTTGCCGCCGGTCGCAGGGTCTGACGCCCAGAGCAGGATCTTGCCTGGCCCATAAGGCTCGACCGTGGCGAGCGCGGCCGACCGATAGGTGCCGGTCGTCTTGGCCTCGCCCTCGCGGGCGACGCCGTAGCCGGACAGCGTGACCGGCGATCCGGCCCGCGGCAAGCCGCCATCGACCAGCGTTGCGGGCGAGAACCGCGCCGGCAGCGGCGCGCTGAGCTTGACCAATGCGAGGTCGATCGAGCGCTGCCGGTTCGTGACGGATTTGGCGTTGAACTCGGGGTGCAGCGCGATCGCGGCCGGCTCGACCAGCACCGGCTCGCCGCCTTCGCGCCAATGGATTCGAAGGTCGACGCGGGAATCGGCGCAATGGGCAGCGGTGAGGATGGCGCGCCGCGACAGCACGATGCCGGTGCAGACCCCGCCGCGCGCATTGAGAACCATCACGGTCGCGCCGGCAAGAGGACCGCCCTCGCGCCCACCGACCACAGCCGACGCCGGCCAGGGCGCGGCAAATGCCGCCGCCAGGGCCGTCAGGCCAATTGCCGTTCTGACACGCATCGAGCCGCCTCCGCTGTCGGGCCGGGCTCGATAGCGCATCACCGCCGCCCTTCAAACCGGAAAAGAGGAGAGGCCATGACGCCGATCGCCCTGACGCCGCCGGCCATCGAGCCGGTCTCGCTGTCGGAAGCCAAGGATTTCCTGCGCATCCTCACGTACGACGAGGACGAATTGCTCGGCACCTTGATCACCGCGGCCAGGCTGATGACAGAGGCCGCCTCAGGTCGCCTGCTGATCGAGCAGGGCTGGCGTATCGTCTTCGATGCCTGGCCGCAGGGCGGCGAGATCCGCTTGCCGCTCTCACCGGTGCGCAGTCTCACAATGGCGCGCGTCTATCCCGCGAGTGGTCCTGCAGAGGCCATTGCACCGTCTTCGCTGACGCTGGTCGAAGGCTCCGATCCGCCGCTGATCAGGGTTGCAGGTCCGGTTCCGCCGCCTGGCCGTGCGCGTGCTGCGATCGAGATCGACCTCGTCGCCGGCTTCGGGGCGACGCGCGACACGGTGCCGGCGCCGCTGCGCCAGGCGGTGCTCAGGCTGGCTTGCCGCTGGTTCGAGCATCGCGGCGACGTGGTCAGCCGTGATGCGGCGCGCCTGCCGGCTGAGATCGCGGCGCTGGTCGCGCCGTTTCGTCGCGTGAGGCTGTGATGATCAGGGAGACCGGCAAGAGCCGGCCTGTCGGCGCCCTGCGTCGCCGCCTGGTGCTGGAAGCGCCGGTAGAGACGCCGGACGGCACCGGCGGGCAGCTGACGAGCTTCGAGACGGTCGCTGCGGTCTGGGCTCAGGTCGAATGGCTCTCTGGCAATGAACGCTGGCGCGCAGAGCGGCCCGAGCAGGCGGCGAGCCACCGCATCACACTGCGCTGGCGTGCCGGCGTCGATGCTGGCCAGCGCCTACGCGATGGCGACAAGGTCTTCGACATCAAGGCGGCCGGCGATCCCGATGGCGCCCGCCGGCGCCTGATCTGCCTGGTCGAGGAGGTCAGCCGATGAGCGACGCCATCCTGCCGCTGCGGCGCGCCATCCATGCGCATCTCTCGGGCGATGCCGGGCTGACGGCGCTGATCGGTGCCGGCCGCATCCATGACGAGCCGCCGCGTGCCGCGAGCGGCCTCTATGTCGTCCATGGCGAGGTCACGGCCGAGGACTGGTCGACCGGGAGCGATCGCGGGTGCGAGCAGAAGCTCGCGCTCGTCGTCTGGGCCGGGGAGAGCACCTCTTCGCGCAAGGCGCTCGAAGCGGCGGCACGCATCGTCGCTAGCCTGGAAGGCGCCGTGCTCGTGCCCGAGGGCCACCGGCTGGTCAATCTCGGCTGGCTCTCCTCGAAGCTCGCCCGCGATCCCAAGACCCATCTGCCGGCGGTGACGCTGACCTTCCGGGCCGTCACCGAAGCCCTCTGATTAGACGAAAGGACCGCCCATGCCTGCCCAGAAAGGCAAGGACCTCTTGCTCAAGGCCGCCGATGCCGGCGGCAGCTTCCTCACCGTGGCGGGCCTGCGTGCCCGCCAGATCGCCTTCAATGCCGAGGCTGTCGACGTCACCCATGCCGAGTCGGCCGGGCGCTGGCGCGAATTGCTAGCGGGGGCAGGTATGCGCCGCGCCAGCATCAGCGGCGCCGGCATCTTCAAGGACGAGGCCTCGGACGCGCTGGTCCGCCAGATCTTCTTCGACGGGGCGATCAGGGACTGGCAGGTGATCGTGCCCGATTTCGGCGTGATCACCGGGCCGTTCCAGCTCTCGACACTGGAATATCGCGGCGATCATGCCGCCGAGGTCACCTTCGAGCTGTCGCTGGAATCGGCCGGCCAGCTCTCCTTCACGCTCGCCTGACAGGTGACAAGATGGTCAATCGCTACAGGGGCGAGGTCGCCCTGATGGTCGAGGGGCGGGCGCTGCCTATGCGGCTGACCCTCGGCGCGCTCGCCGAGCTCGAGGACGCGTTTTCGGTCGACAACCTGCCGGCATTGGGCGAGCGCTTCGCCGCCGGCCGGCTCTCGGCCCGCGACATCACGCGCATCTTGTCGGCGGGCCTGCGCGGCGCCGGCGGCACGTTGGGTACGGACGAGGTCGCAGCGCTCCCCTTCGACGGTGGGCTCAACGGTGCCATCGCCGCGGCGATTTCCCTGCTCGACGCGACCTTCGCGCCGGCAGGCGAGGGGGCGCAAGCCCGCCCTCCGTCGCCGCCGGTGGCTTGAGGGCTCCGGCGGTTCCGTTTCCCTGGCGCGAGGTGATGGCCTTCGGGCTCGGGCGCTTGCGCTGGACGCCGGACGCCTTCTGGGCGGCGAGCCCGCGCGAGGTCATCGCCGCCACAGAGGCCTATCGGCCGCCCCAGGCGGGTGAACCGCCTTCGCGAATGAGGCTGGATGAGCTGATGCGGGCTCATCCGGACCCCGTTTCCCATGACGACGCTTGGAAAGGCCGCTCCGATGGCTGACGAAGACGATTCCTCCTCTTCCTCCTTCGATACCGGCAGCCTACGTTCCCTGAACACGCTGACCCAGAGCTTGACGAAGTCGGCGCAGGCCTTCGGCAAGTCGATCACCACGGCCTTCACCAGCGGGATCGTCGAGGGCAAGCGCTTCGAGGACGTGCTGCGCAGCATCGGCGGCTCGCTGAGCCAGAGCCTGCTGAAATCGGCGCTGAAGCCGCTGCAGAACACGATCTCGAGCTGGCTCGGCTCCGGCATCAACAGCCTGGCCGGGATGTTCAGCGGCGGCGTTGGCGGCGGCGGTGGCGGCAGCGCGCCCGTCTCGTTCTTCGCCGATGGCGGCGTCGTCGCGGCTCCCTCCTATTTCGCCATGGGGCGGGGGCTCGGCCTGATGGGCGAACGCGGAGCGGAGGCGATCATGCCGCTGTCGCGCGGCCCCGACGGCAAGCTCGGCGTACGGGCCGGCGGTGGCGGCGATCGGCGCCCGGTCAGTGTCACCGTCCAGGTCTCGACGCCTGATGCCGACAGCTTCCGTCGCTCCGAGGCGCAGGTCTCGGCAGCGATCGCGCGGGCCGTGGCGCGCGGCAATCGCGCACTTTGAGGCGCGGACCATGACTGGACAGGGAGGGGCGGCATGAGCGGCTTCCACGAGGTGCGCTTCCCCACGGGGATCGCGCGCGGAGCCCGCGGCGGGCCGGAGCGGCTGACCCAGGTGGTGACGCTGGCCTCGGGCCGCGAGGTCCGCAACAGCCGTTGGGCTCACTCGCGTCGGCGCTACGACGCCGGCTTCGGCATCCGCACGCTCGATGCCCTGGCCGAAGTCGTCGCCTTTTTCGAGGAGCGACGCGGCCGGCTCTACGGCTTCCGCTGGCGCGACCGGCTCGACTGGAAGAGCTGCGCGCCCTCGGCGACGCCCGCGGCGAGCGACCAGCAGATCGGCGTCGGCGACGGCGCCACACGGGCCTTCCAGCTCTGCAAACTCTATGGCGGCCTGCACGCGCCTTACGTCCGCCGCATTACCAAGCCGGTCGCGGGAACGGTGCTGATCGCCGTCGACGGCGCCCTGAAGCCCCAGCCGGCGGCCGTCTCCTGCGATCATGCCAGCGGATTGGTCACCTTCTCTGTCGGTCATGCTCCGCCGAGCGGCTCCGTCGTCAGCGCAGGCTTCGCCTTCGACGTGCCTGTTCGCTTCGATACCGATGCGATCGAGGTCGACCTGTCGGCCTTCGAGGCCGGCGATATCCCCAAGATCCCGATCGTCGAGATCGCCGAGTAGAGGCCTGCCATGCGGACATTATCCTCGGGACTCGCCGCGCATGTCGCCGGCGAGGCGACCACGCTGTGCCGCTGCTGGAGCATGACCCGCCGCGACGGCGTCGTGCTCGGCTTCACCGATCACGATCGCGATCTTTCCTTCGACGGCATTCTTTTCCGCGCCAATGCCGGGCTGGAAGCCGCCGAATCCAGCTCCGAGCTCGGTTTCGCGACCGGCGGCGGCGAGGTGCTCGGAGCCCTGGCGGCAAGCGGGCTCCGGGAGGAGGATCTCTCGCGCGGCCTCTATGACGATGCCCGTGTCGCGCTCTGGCTGGTGAACTGGGCAGATCCCGGCCAGCGCACCCTGCTCGAGACCGGCTTCGTCGGCGAGGTCAAGCGCAGCGACAGCAATTTCACGGCCGAGGTCCGGGGACTGGGCAAGGCCTTCGACGAGGAGCGCGGCCGACTCTATACCGCGGGCTGCTCCGCCGATCTGGGCGACGCCCGCTGCGGCGCTGCGCTGAGCTCGTCATCGGCATCGGTCTCGGCGACCGATGGACGATTAGCCATCACCGCACCTGCGTTGTCCGGTCTTGCCGACGGCTATCTCGGGGGTGGCCGGCTCGCCTTCACCGCGGGCGCGAATGCCGGCTTTGCCACAGAGATCCGCAGCCATCGTGCGGATGGTGGAAACGTTGTGCTGCAGCTTTGGCAAGCGGCACCGCGGCCGATCGCGATCGGTGACGCGTTCACCGCTCAGGCCGGCTGCGACAAGCGTTTCACCACCTGTCGCGACAAATTTGGCAACGGTGTCAACTTCCGTGGCTTCCCGCATTTGCCGGGCAATGACTTCATCATCGGCGGCACCGGGGCGGGCGATCCCGGCGCGGGGCCATTCGACGGCGGGAGCCTGTTCCGATGACCGGCGCAGATGCGACGCGGGCGCTTGTCCTCGCGGCAGCGCGCGGTTGGCTCGGCACGCCCTATCACCATCAGGCCTCGCTGCGCGGCGTCGGCTGCGATTGCCTAGGCCTGGTGCGTGGCATCTGGCGCGAGCTCTACGGCCGTGAGCCCGAGCCGACACCGCCTTATTCGCCCTATTGGGCACAGCAAGGCTCGGGCGAGACGCTGGCGCAGGCTGCCGAACGTCATCTCGTCCCGATCGATCCCCTAGCCGCCCGACCCGGCGACATCCTGCTCTTCCGTTGGCGGGCGCATCTGCCGGCGGCGCATTGCGCCATCCTGGCCGAGCCGGATCGCATCCTGCACGCCCATGACGGCGCGGCGGTCGGCGAGGTCGCCTTCACCGGCTGGTGGCGGCGCCATCTCAGCCATGCTTTCGCCTTTCCGGAGCTCGATCGCTGATGGCCACGCTCGTTCTGCAGGTCGCCGGTTCGGTGCTGGGTGCTGCCGTCGGCGGCCCGTTCGGCGCGATGATCGGCCGCTCGCTCGGCGCGATCGCCGGCGCGACCCTCGACCAGAGTCTTTTCGGCGGCAGCGGCAGTGGCACGCGCATCGTCGAGGGACCACGCCTCAAGGAAATCGATGGCCTCGCCTCGACGGAAGGCGCGCCGATCCCACGAGTCTACGGTCGGGCCAGGCTCGGCGGCCAGTTGATCTGGGCGACGCGCTTCGAGGAGGAGGTGACGACCACCGTCATCCGCACGAAAAGCGGCGGCAAAGGCGGCCAGAAGGCACAGAAGACCTATGAGACGACCTACAGCTACTACGCCAATCTCGCGGTCGCGATCTGCGAGGGGCCAATCGCCTTCGTGCGTCGTATTTGGGCCGATGGGCGCGAGATCGACTTCAGCACCGTGGGGCTGCGCATCCATCGCGGCTTCGAGAACCAAGAGCTCGATCCGCTGATCGCCGCCAAGGAAGCCGGTGCGGCGCCGGCCTATCGCGGCACGGCCTATGTCGTGTTCGAGCGCTTTCCGCTTGCGGACTACGGCAATCGCGTGCCGCAATTCTCCTTCGAGGTGGTACGCGCCGTGCCGGGCCTCGGCGAGATGATCCGCGCGGTGACGCTGATCCCGGGCGCGAGCGAGTTCATCTACCAGCCGACCCTGGTCAATCAGGAGCCCGAAGCCGGCGTCACCATTGCCGAGAACCGGCATCAACTGCACAGCGCCACCGATATCGACGGCGCGATCGGCCATCTGCTGGCGCTCTGCCCGAACCTGCGGCGCATCTCGCTGGTGGTCAGCTGGTTCGGCGACGATCTGCGCGCCGGCTCCTGCACCATCGCGCCGCGCGTCGAGATCGCGGACAAGAACACGCCCGACGCGCCCTGGTCGGTGGCCGGCCTCGACCGGGCGAGAGCGCGCATCGTCAGCCAGTCCAGCGGTCGGCCGGCCTATGGTGGCACGCCCTCCGATGACAGCGTCATCGCCCTGATCCGGCGGCTTCGCCATGTCTACGGGCTCGAAGTGGTGCTCTACCCCTTCGTGATGATGGACATTCCCTACGCCAACAGCCTGCCCGATCCCCACACCGGCGCGGCCTACCAGCCGCCCTATCCCTGGCGCGGCCGGATCACCTGTTCGCCGGCGCCCGGGCAGCCCTGGTCGCCCGACGGCACGTCGACTGCCGCCAGCCAGATCGCGAGCTTCCTCGGCTCGGCCGCAGCCGCGGATTTCTGGCTCGACGGCGACAGGGTCGTCTGCGCGCGGCCCGACGAGTGGAGCTTCCGTCGCGCGGTGCTGCACGCGGCGATGCTCGCCAAGGCGGCCGGCGGCGTCGAGGGCTTCATCATCGGCTCCGAGCTGGTGGGCCTGACGCGGGTGCGCAGTGCGCCCGGTTCCTATCCGATGGTCGACGGCCTGGTCGCGCTCGCGGCCGAGGTCCGCGCCATCCTCCCGCTGCCGACCAAGCTCACTTACGCCGCCGACTGGACGGAGTACGGCGCCCATGTCACCGATGGCGGGCTGGAGGTCCGCTTTCCGCTCGATCCACTCTGGGCGAGCGCCCATATCGACGCGATCGGCATCGACTATTATGCCCCGCTCTCCGATTGGCGCGACACGCCCGACCATGCCGACCTGTCTATCGCCCGCGGCCCTGCCGACGTCGATTATCTGCGCCATCGTCTGACCGCAGGTGAAGGCTACGACTGGTACTATGCCAGCCTGTCCGGCCGCTATGCGCAGACGCGCCTGCCGATCACCGACGGCGCCTTCGGCAAGCCCTGGATCTTTCGCCAGAAGGACCTGCCGAACTGGTGGTCGAACCCGCATGTCGAGCGCTTCGCGGGCTTCGAGATCGGCGCGACCGGCTGGCTGCCTGGCTCGAAGCCGATCTGGCTGACCGAAATCGGCCTGCCCGCTGTCGACAAGGGGGGCAATTCGCCGAACGTCTTTCCCGATCCGAAATCGGTCGATGGCGGCTATCCGCATTTCTCGACGAAGGCGCGCGACGACCTCGTCCAGGCGCGTGGGCTGGAGGCGATCCTGTCCGGCTTCGATCCGGCACTGCCCGGCTTCGATCCCTCGCGCAACCCGAACTGGGTCGCGCCCAGCCTGCGCATGGTCGACCCGGCCAACGTCTTCGTCTGGACCTGGGACGCTCGTCCGTTCCCGGCTTTCCCGGACCTGACCTCGGTCTGGGCCGACGGTGCGAACTACGAGACCGGCCACTGGATCAACGGCCGCCTCGAAGGCGTGACGCTCGACCGGCTGGTGCGGGCCATCCTGGCCGACTACGGACTGCCGGTGCCGGACGAACTCGCGATCGACGGCTTTGCCGACGGTTATGTCCTCGACCGGCCGATCTCGGCGCGGCAGGCGATTGAGCCGCTTGCCCAGGCCTTCGGCTTCGATGCCGTCATCTCCTCCGGCAGGCTTGCTTTCCGCGGCCGCGCCGCGACGATCGCGCGGGCGCTGTCGATGGATGACCTCGTGCTCGACCGCGACGGCCGGCCCTTCGAATTACGCCGGGCACAGGAGAGCGAGCTGCCGCGCGAATTGCGCCTCGTTCATATCGACGGCAACAACGACTACCGCCAGGCGACAGCGCGCTCGCGCCGCCTTGCCGGGGCGGCGCGGCGGGAAAATGCCGTCGAGCTTCCCGTGGTCACGCGCCGGGCCGAAGGGCAGAGGCTCGCGGAGCAGCGGCTGCAGGAGATCTGGGCCGGCCGCGAAACCCTCGAACTGGAGCTCTCGCCGCGCTGCATCGACCTCGAAGCTGGCGATGTCATCTCGCTGGAGGTGGTCGGCGAACCCCGCCTGTTTCGGTTGACGCGCATCGGCGATGGCCCGACGCGGCGCGCCGAGGCGCGCTCGGTCGAGCCGGCGATCTATCGCGGCGCGGCGGCAGGAGCGGCGGAGCCGCGCCCGCCGAAGGTGACGCCGAGGATCGCAGGGCGGCCGGACGCGCTGATCCTCGACCTGCCGATCGCCCGGGACACGCCGGCACCGTTGCAGTCGCTCGCAGCTTTCGCCGATCCCTGGCCCGGTGGCCTCGCGATCTGGCGCGCCGCCGAGGGCACGCCATTCGCCTTGGCCGGAATCGTTGCGGCCCCATCGATCATGGGCGAGACCTTGAGCGTGCTGAGGCCCGGCCCGCTCTGGCGGACCGATCGGCATAGTTCGGTCGATATCCGCCTTCGAGGGGGCGGTCTCGCCTCGGTTGCAGAAGAAGAGGCGCTCGCCGGCGCCAACGCGCTCGCCTTCATCGATCCGGCCGGAGAGGTCGAGATCGTGACGGCGGCGCGGGTTGAGCTGATCGGCACGCGGACATTCCGACTGTCGCAGATGGTGCGCGGGCTCGGTGGTTCGGAGGCGGCGGCGGCACGGACATTGGCCGCTAGCGCGCGCGTCGTGGTTCTTGATGGTGCCGCCGTGTCGCTGACGACGAGCCTCGATGATGTCGGCCGGCATCTGCGCTACCGGGTCGGACCGCCCAATGCCGATGTCGCGTCCGCATCGATGCGCGAGCTTTCCGCGACGGTCGGCACCGCACCGCTGCGGCCGCTTGCGCCTGTCCGCTTGCGGGCAAGGCGGTCACCGTCCGGTATCGCATTGAGCTGGGTCCGGCGCAGCCGTGTCGGCGGCGATTCCTGGGAAGCGGTCGAGGTGCCGCTCGGCGAGGAGATCGAACGCTACCGTGTGTCGATTCGCTCCGGAGGCATGATCGTCAGGATCACCGAGGTCGGCTCGCCAGGGATGCTCTACGAGACGGCGCAGGAGCTCGCCGATTTCGGCAGTCTTCAGGTCGCGCTGGACGTCGAGCTGGTACAGCTCAGCGTCGTTGCCGGGGCCGGCTTTTCCCGGCGTGGACTCGTCGCGGTCCGGTAAGCTAGCCTCACGTTGATGTTCATGGCGCATTCACGCGTATCGGGCTAGCCCAATGGCGATGATGCTGCTCGACCCCAATGTCGCGATTCTCGCGCTCGTGACCGCGACCGCTTCGCCGGTGGAGCCGGTCGATGCGGCGCCGCCGATCGCCTGCCTGTCGGCCCAGGAAACGCGAGAGGCGGTGTCGGACGGCAAGGTCATGCAGCCCGCAGCCGCCTCCCGCCATGCTCGTGAGGCAGCGCCGGGAGAAGTCCTGCGGATCCGGCTCTGCCGCCAGGGCGACGAGTTCGTCTATGTGGTGACGACGATGAAGCGCGATGGTCGTGTCGCCCGGGTCACGCTCGACGGCGCCTCGGGCAAGGTGGCGGATATCCGCTAGTTCAGCTATTCCCCGTTCCTGATCCGCCAATCGGAGAAAAGCCGCCGTGCGACTGCTCGTCGTCGAGGACGACAAGGACCTCAACCGCCAGATCGTCAATGCGCTGGAGAACGCCGGCTATGCCGTCGACAAGGCCTTCGACGGCGAGGAAGGCCTCTATCTCGGCGAGACCGAGCCCTATGACGCCGTGATCCTCGATCTCGGCTTGCCCAAGGTCGACGGCGTCGCCGTGCTGCAGGGCTGGCGCCGGGCCGGCAAGACCATGCCGGTGCTGATCCTGACGGCGCGCGACCGCTGGAGCGATAAGGTCTCGGGCTTCGACGCCGGCGCCGACGACTATGTCGTCAAGCCCTTCCATGTCGAGGAACTGCTCGCTCGCGTCCGGGCACTCCTGCGGCGTGCCGCCGGCCACGCGACCGCCGAGCTGATCTGCGGTCCTGTCCGCCTCGATACGCGCGCCAGCCGCGTCGTCGTCGACGGCAACCCGGTCAAGCTGACCTCGCACGAGTACCGGCTGCTCGCCTATCTGATGCATCATCAGGGCCGCGTGGTCTCGCGCACCGAACTGGTCGAGCATCTCTACGATCAGGATTTCGATCGCGATTCCAACACCATCGAGGTCTTCGTCGGCCGCCTGCGCAAGAAGCTCGGGGTCGACGTCATCGAGACCGTGCGCGGGCTCGGCTATATCGCCGCCGCGAAGCCCTGAGGCCGTCATGCCGGTCACGCGGCAGCGCTTCTCGCTCGGCGCCCGGCTCTTCATCTCGGCCGCCATCTGCTGCGCGCTGGTCCTGATCCTCGCCGGATTCGGCCTCACCACCTTCTACCGCCGTTCGGCCGAACGCGGCTTCGACGAGCGCCTCAGCGTCTACATCAAGGAATTGGTCGCCGACCTCGCCGCGCCGCCCGAGGCCGAGCGCCAGGCGATCGGCGATCTGGGCGAGCCGCGCTTCGACCTGCCGCTCTCCGGCTGGTACTGGCAGATCATCCGGCTCGATGGCGAGCGCCCGAGCGTGCGCACCTCGCGCTCCCTGGTCGGCGGGCAATTGCCTAAACTGCTCGATCAGAACCTGCAGCCGAATCCGCGCGGCTTGCGCGAGAGCTATATCTCGGGGCCGGACGAGCGGCGTCTGCGCGTGCTCGAACGCGAGATCGATGTCGGTGAGGATGGCCGCTTCACGGTCGGCGTCGCCGCGCCCGCCGACGAGATCGAGGGCGATATCCGAGATTTCCGCTTCGCCCTGACGCTGACCTTCCTCTTCCTCGGACTCGCCCTTGTCGCCTCGACGATCGCGCAGGTTCGCTTCGGCCTGCGTCCGCTGGCGCGTTTGCGCTCGGCAGTCGGTACAGTGCGCACCGGCGAGAGCACCCGCATCGCCGGGCGCTATCCGCCTGATCTTGCTCCACTCGCCGGCGAGCTCAACCAGCTCATCGACGCCAATCGCGAGATCCTGGAGCGCGCCCGCACCCAGGTCGGCAATCTCGCCCATGCCCTCAAGACCCCACTCAGCGTGATGCAGAACGAGGCTGAGGCCAGCCAGGGCGTCCTCTCCCAGACGGTCCGCCACCAGACTGCGATCATGCGCGACCAGGTGCAATACTATCTCGACCGGGCCCGGGCCGCGGCCCTGTCGGGAGCGCTGGGCGGCATCTGCGAAATCTCGCCCTCGCTCGACGCGCTGATCCGGACCTTCGAGAAGATCGCTCAGGGCAGGGCGATCGAGGGCAGCCATAGCGTTCCTGCTGATATCCGCTTTCGCGGCGAGAAGCAGGATTTCGAGGAGATGCTCGGCAATCTGCTCGACAACGCCTTCAAATGGGCGCGTACCGAGGTGCAGGTCAGCCTGGCGCCGGCAACGCAGACGCCGGAAGGGCGCCTCGTCCTGCTGATCGACGATGATGGGCCAGGGCTTCCCGACGATGCGATGGTTGAGGTCCTCAAGCGCGGCCGCAGGCTGGATGAGACCACGCCCGGCTCCGGGCTTGGGCTCTCGATCGTTGTCGATCTCGCCAAGCTCTATGGCGGCGGCCTCTCGCTGGAGCGCTCGCCGCTCGGCGGTGTCCGCGCCCGTCTCGTCCTGCCGGCGGTCTGACGTCGCATTGCCTGCGTGACCCTTTGTCGCCATCTTCGGACATGAACCGGCACCTGCGAACGGCTATGAACGGCCAATGCTGATCTGGATCATCTTCGCGGCTATGACGGGCGCGGCGGTCATGGCGGTACTTTGGCCGCTCGGCCGCCGGGCGCCGGCGCTCGCCGCCGATACGGCCGGAGCGACCGCGCTCTACCGCGCCCAGCTCGCCGAGATCGACCGCGATCTCGGCCGCAAGCTGATCGGCGCTGCGGAAGCGGATGCGGCCAAGGCCGAGGCGGCCCGCAGGCTGCTGCGCGAGACCGCATCGGAAACTGCTCCCGCCGGCGAGAGCGAGCCGGCTTTGCGCCGGCGCCGCGCTGCCTCCGCCATCGCGCTCTCCTGCGTGCCCCTGCTCGCGCTCCTGATTTATGGCGCCTATGGTTCGCCGGCGGTTCCCGACCAGCCGCTCGCCGCGCGAATGAAGGGGAATCCGGCACAGGATTTCGAACTGGCGCTGGCGCGGATCGAGGCGCATCTCGCCGCCAACCCCACCGACGGCAAGGGCTGGCACGTGCTCGCGCCGGTCTACCTCCGCCAGGGCCGCTTCGAGGATGCCGCCAAGGCCTTCGCCAATGCGGTCCGCTACGATGGCGCGACGACCGAGCGGCTGGGCGGCCAGGCCGAGGCGCAGATCCTCGCGGCCGGCGGCGTCGTCACGGCGGCTGCGCGCGAAAGCCTCGCCGAGGCATTGAAGCTCGATCCGGCCAATCCGCGCGCCCGCTTCTTCATCGCGATCGGGCAGGAGCAGGACGGACAGGTATCGGCCGCGATCGCATCACTGAAGGCCTTGCTCGCCGATGCGCCGGCCGACGCCCCCTGGACGGGGACTGTCCGGGCGCGCCTCGAAGGGCTGGAACGCCCGGCTGCTCCGGCCGATGCGATCGCCAGCCTGCCCGAGGCCGAGCGCATGGGCGCGATCCGCGGCATGGTCGATGGCCTCGCGGCCCGGCTCGCCGCAGGCGGCGGCAGCCTCGCCGACTGGTCGCGCCTGATCCGCTCGCAAGCGGTCCTGGGTGAGCGCGAGGCCGCGCAAAAGTCGCTCTCCATGGCCCGCCAGCGCTTGGCGCCCGATCAGGCGGCCGCGTCCGCTCTCGACGGCTTGCGCAGCGAACTCGGCCTGCAGGAGGCCGTTCGATGACCATCCAAGCCGGTATTCCCGCCACCCCGCCGCGCAAGCGCCTGACCCGCAAGCAGCGTCGTCTCGTCGTGATCGCCTCGGCCGGGGTCGTCCTCGGCCTTGCGGCCGGGCTGGTCGCCTATGCGCTACGGGATTCGATCGTCTTCTTTTACGGCCCGACCGAGATCGTCGAGAAGGGCCTCACGCCCGGCACGCGCCTGCGCCTTGGCGGCCTGGTCGAGACCGGTTCGGTCGAGCGAGGCGCCAACCAGCGCGTCAGCTTCGCCGTCACCGACGGCAAGACCCGGACCTTGGTCAGCTATACCGGCCTGTTGCCTGATCTCTTCCGCGAAGGGCAGGGCGTGGTCACCGAAGGCGTGCTCGAGGGGCCGGGACGGTTCCGCGCCGATTCCGTCCTCGCCAAGCATGACGAGACCTATATGCCGCGCGAGGTCGCCGACGCGCTGAAGAAGCAGGGCCATTGGCAGCCCGGCGAAACCAAGCCCGGCGCTCCCGCAGCGCCGGCCACGAAATAGGGCTGCGCCTGTGTTCGTCGAGATCGGTCATTTCGCTCTGGCATTGGCGCTGGGTGTCGCCGTCGTCCAGACGATCGTGCCGCTCTGGGGCGTGGCCCGGAACGATCCGGCCCTGGCCTCGGTGGGCCCTGCGGCCGCGATCGCCAGCTTCCTGCTCGTCGCGATTTCCTTTGGCTGCCTGACGGCGTCCTATGTGACGTCAGATTTCTCGGTCGAGAATGTCGCCGCTAACTCGCATTCGACGCAGCCGCTGATCTACAGGCTGACCTCGGTCTGGGGGAACCATGAGGGCTCGATGCTGCTCTGGGTCCTCATCCTCGTGCTGTTTGGTGCGCTGGTCGCCTTGTCGCGGCGCTCGCTGCCGGCGAAGCTGCGGGCCGGAGCGCTCGCGGCGCAGGGCAGCATCAGCGTCGCCTTCCTCGCCTTCACGCTGCTGACCTCGAATCCCTTCCGCCGCCTCGTCCCGGCGCCGGGCGAGGGGCAGGATCTCAATCCGATCCTGCAGGACCTCGGCCTCGCGATCCATCCGCCGCTGCTCTATGTCGGCTATGTCGGCTTCTCGATCACTTATGCGTTCGCCGTGGCGGCGCTGATCGAGGGCAAGATCGATGCGGTCTGGGCCCGCGCCGTCCGGCCCTGGACCTTGCTGGCCTGGACCTTCCTGACGCTCGGCATCGCCATGGGCTCCTATTGGGCCTATTACGAGCTTGGCTGGGGCGGCTGGTGGTTCTGGGACCCGGTCGAGAACGCCTCGCTGATGCCCTGGCTCGCCGGCACGGCACTGATCCACTCGACCGTGGTGATGGAGAAGCGCGACGCGCTCAAGGTCTGGACGATCCTGCTCGCGATCCTGACCTTCTCGCTCTCGCTGCTCGGCACCTTCATCGTCCGCTCCGGCGTGCTGACCTCGGTCCACTCCTTCGCCAGCGACCCGCAGCGCGGCCTGTTCATCCTCGGCATCCTGATCGCCTTCATCGGCGGTTCTCTGGCGCTGTTCGCCTGGCGAGCGCCGCTCCTGAAGCAGGGCGGCCTGTTCGCGCCGGTCTCGCGTGAGAGCGCGCTCGTCGTCAACAACCTCTTCCTGGCGACGGCCTGCGCCACCGTCTTCATCGGCACCCTCTATCCGCTTGTGTTGGAGATGGTCACCGGCGACAAGATCTCGGTCGGCCCGCCCTTCTTCAATGCCACCTTCGTGCCGCTGCTGGTGCCGCTCCTGCTTCTGCTCCCCATCGGCCAGACGCTGGCCTGGAAGCGCGGCGACCTGCTGGGCGCCGCCCAGCGCTGCCAGGTCGCCTTCGGTCTCGGCGTGGTTACGACGCTGGCGATCTTTGCTTTCGTGCGCGGCGGCCCGGTGCTGGCGCCGCTCGGCATCGGCCTCGGCGTCTTCCTCGTCGTCGGGGCGTTCTGGGAGGTCGGCGAGCGCATTATCGGCCGCGCCAGCGGGGCGTCGGCCATGCTGTCGCGGGCGAAAGGCCTGCCGCGCTCGGCCTGGGGCACGGCACTCGGCCATGCCGGCGTCGGCATCAGCGTGATCGGCATCGCCGCCGTCGCCTGGGGCACCGAGTCGATCGGGATGCTCAAGGTCGGCGAGAGCCTGACAAGCGGCCGCTACACCGCGACGCTGGAGGCGGTGACGCCGCGCACCGGCCCGAATTATCGCGAGGATGCCGCCCGCTTCCGCATCGTCGCCGACGGCCGCGAGCTCAAGCCGGTCGAGGCGATGAAGCGCGTCTATACCGCCCGCAACATGCCGACGACCGAAGCGGGTATCCGCACGGTGGGGCTCGGGCAGGCCTATATCAGCCTGGGCGAGCCCGACGACAGCGGTGCGATCGCGGTCAAGCTGCACGACAAGCCGTTGATCCTGCTGATTTGGATCGGCGCGCTGGTGATGGCGGCGGGCGGCGCGCTCTCTCTGACCGACCGGCGCTTCCGGCTGGCCGCGCCGCGGCGCACGGCGGCTCCGGCCGCGCTTCCGCAAGCGGCCGAGTGAGCGTGATGCGCGCCTTTCCGCTTCTCCTCGCCGCGCTGCTGGCCTTTTCGGCGCCGGTCCTTGCCGTGCAGCCGAACGAGGTGTTGAAGGATCAGGCGCTGGAGCAGCGCGCCCGGCAAATCTCTTCGGGCCTGCGCTGCCTGGTCTGCCAGAACCAGTCGATCGACGATTCCGACGCCCCGCTCGCCAAGGACCTGCGCATTCTGGTGCGCGAGCGACTCACTGCCGGCGACAACGACGGGGCCGTGATCGACTTCGTCGTCGCACGCTATGGCGATTTCGTCCTGCTGCGCCCGCCGATGAATGCGCGCACGATCGCGCTCTGGACCGCGCCCTTCCTGATCGTGCTGTTCGGTGCCGTCTTCCTTTGGCGTCGTCGCAATCGCGCGGTGGCGCCGGCCGGCGTCACGCTGACCGCCGAGGAGCAGCGCCGGCTCGACGATCTGCTGCGCGACGAGCGCGGCTGACGGCGCGCCAACCTTACGAAACTGTCATCGTCGGGCGAAATCCGCGTAAGGCGCCTCCCGTCATGGTCCACCTCACGAAGCAGGGAAGGCCCTGCCTCCCGCATCGAGGTGAGACCCATGACCACCCAAGAGAACAACACCCCCGAGACCACAACTCGCACGCCCGCCACCGCCCGCTCGATCCTGAAGCGCGGCGCGATCGTCGCCGGTGCGGCGACGCTGAGCATCGGCCTGATGGCCGGCCTCGCCGACAATTTCCTCAACACCCATGGCGCCGCCAACGCGCAGCCCGTCCAGCTCTCCGGCGTCCAGCAGACGCAGCTGCCGGCCTTCGCCGACGTCGTCGAGCGGGTCAAGCCTGCCGTCGTCTCCGTTCGCGTCAAGGCCAAGGTCGTCGCCAGCGCAGACGAGGAGAGCGGTCCGGCCGGCATCGAGGGCCTGCCTCCCGGCCATCCGCTGGAGCGTTTCCTGCGCCGCTTCGGCGAGGAGGGCATGGGCCAGCAGCGCGGGCAGCAGCAGCCGAAGATCCAGCTCGCCCAGGGCTCTGGCTTCTTCATCAGCCAGGACGGCTACGTCGTCACCAACAACCACGTCGTCGCCAACGCGACCGAGGTCCAGCTCGTCACCGATGGCGGCAAGACGCTGTCGGCCAAGGTGATCGGCACCGATCCGCGCACCGATCTCGCCTTGCTCAAGGTCAACGAGTCCGGCAACTACCCGTTCGTGCAGCTCGCCTCGGGCAAGCCCCGCATCGGCGACTGGGTGCTGGCGGTCGGCAACCCGTTCGGCCTGGGCGGCACCGTGACCGCGGGCATCGTCTCGGCCCAGGGGCGCGACATCGGCTCCGGTCCCTATGACGACTTCCTGCAGATCGATGCGGCGGTGAATCGCGGCAATTCCGGCGGCCCGACCTTCAATCAGAAGGGTGAGGTCATCGGCGTCAACACCGCGATCTACTCGCCTTCGGGCGGCAATGTCGGCATCGCCTTCGCGATCCCCGCCGCCACGGTCCAGAGCGTCGTCGAGCAGCTCAAGGAGCACGGCTCGGTCGCCCGCGGCTTCATCGGCGTGCAGATCCAGCCGGTCACCGCCGAGGTCGCCGACGCGATCGGCCTGAAGGACGCCAAGGGTGCCCTGATCGCCGAGGCGCAGGCCAACGGTCCCGCCGCCAAGGCCGGGCTGAAGCGCGGCGACACCATCATCGCGGTCAATGGCGAGAAGGTCGCCGACGCCCGTGACCTGTCGAAGAAGATCGCGACCTTCGCGCCCGGAGCCAAGACCAGCCTGACAATCTGGCGCGACGGCAAGGAGCGTGAGGTCACCTTCGAGGTCGGTCGCCAGCCGGCGGCCTGATCCGGGGCTATCGAAGTCGGGGCATGCTCGGGCGCGTAGCGTCAGTCCACCTTGCAAGGGCATGTTCCGGGCGGATGGTGTCTCCCGGTTGTCACGTCGCCCCCTACCGGGACTACCAGCCGTCATGGCGGCAGGTCGGATCGTCACCTCCGGCCTGCCGCTTTCCGTTTGCTTGAGCTAGGTTGCAGCCATGCGACTCCTGATCGTTGAAGACGACGCCGAAGCGGCAGCCTATCTGGTCAAGGCCTTTCGCGAGGCCGGCCATGTCGCCGACCATGCTCCCGATGGCCTCGAGGGCTATGCCATGGCGCAGGGCGGCGGCTACGACGTGCTCGTGGTCGACCGGATGCTGCCGCGCATGGACGGCCTCTCCGTGATCCGCTCGTTGCGCGAGCAGGGCGAGACGGTGCCGGTGCTGATCCTGTCGGCGCTCGCCCAGGTCGACGATCGGGTGAAGGGCCTGCGCGCCGGCGGCGACGACTACCTGCCAAAGCCCTATGCCTTCTCCGAGCTTCTCGCCCGGGTCGAGGTGCTCTCGCGCCGCCGCGGCGCGCCGGCGTCCGAGCCGACCACCTATCGCGTCGGCGACCTCCTGCTCGACCGGCTGGCGCACCGCGTCACCCGTGCTGGCGAGGAGATCGTGCTGCAGCCGCGCGAGTTCCGCCTGCTCGAGTATTTGATGAAGCATGCCGGGCAGGTGGTGACCCGCACCATGTTGCTCGAGAACGTCTGGGATTATCATTTCGACCCGCAGACCAACGTCATCGACGTCCACGTCTCGCGCCTGCGCGCCAAGGTCGACAAGGGCTTCGAGCACCCGATGATCCACACCATCCGCGGCGCGGGATACATGGTCCGTGACACAGCTCGCTGATGGCCGGGCGGCAGAGGCGCAGCAGCCTTCCGGCCGCCTGCGCTTCCTGCCGCATCTCGTCCGCACCACGGCCTTCAAGCTGACGGCGATCTATCTCGTCGTCTTCGCCGCCTTCGCCATCTTCGTGCTGGGCTATGTCGCCTGGAACGCCAAGAACCTGCTCGACGACCAGATCCGCTCGACCATCGACGCCGAGATCCAGGGGCTGGCCGAGCAGCAGCGCCTTGGCGGCATCAGGCGCCTCGTCCAGGTCATCGAGCGGCGCTCGCGGGGCCCGGGCGCCTCGCTCTATCTCGTCACCACCCCGCTGGGCGAACGCATTGCCGGCAATATCGAGGCGCTGCCGCCCGGCACGCTCGATCGCCAGGGCGAGAGCGAGATCGAATACGCCCGCTCCTCCGAGACGCTCGACCAGACCAACCACGCCATCGTCCGCGTCTTCATGCTGCCGGCGGGGTTCCGCCTGCTGGTCGGGCGCGATGTCGAGGAGCGCGAGCGCCTGCGCGTCGTGATCAAGCGCGCCGCCGGCTGGTCCTTCCTGCTCGTCGTCGTGCTCGGCTGCTTCGCCGGCTGGTTCGTGGCGCGGCGGGTGCTGAAGCGCATCGACGGCATGAACGACACGGCCCGTTCGATCATGGCCGGCGACCTCAAGGGCCGCCTCGCCATCGCCGGTACGGGCGACGAACTCGATCGGCTGGCCGGGAATCTCAACGCCATGCTCGACCGCATCGGCGAACTGATGAGCGGCATGCAGCAGGTCACGGACAATATCGCCCACGACCTCAAGACGCCGCTGACGCGCCTGCGCAACCGGGCCGAGGAGGCGCTGCGCACGGCGCAATCGCCCGAGCAATTGCGCGCGGCGCTCGATGGCTCGATCGAGGAAGCCGACGGGCTGATCCGCGTCTTCAACGCGCTCTTGATGATCGCCCGGCTGGAGACCCGCCAGATCAGCGACAGCATGGCACCGCTCGACCTCGCCGAGATCGTCGACGGGCTCTCCGAGCTCTACGAGCCGCTGGCGGAGGAGGCGGGGCTCACTTTGTCGGCGTCCGTCGAGCCTGGCCTGTCGCTCACCGGCAATCGCGAGCTGATCGGCCAGGCGCTGGCCAATCTGATCGACAACGCGCTGAAATACGGCAAGCCGGAGGGCGAAGCGCCGGCGACCGTCGTGGTCACGGCCAACCGGGTCGGCGACATGGTCGAGCTTGGCGTCGCCGATCACGGCGCCGGCATCCCCGAGGCCGATCGTGGCCGTGCGCTCGAGCGCTTCGTCCGGCTCGACCAGAGCAGGAGCAAGCCGGGCTTCGGGCTCGGCCTCGCCTTGGCTTCGGCCGTGGCGCATCTGCATGGCGGCACGATCCGCCTGTCGGACAATGCGCCGGGCCTCGCCATCGTGATGTCGCTGCCGATCGTGCCGCCTCCTGTGGACAGGCCCGTGACGGAGGCGCCTCAAGGCTCGACATCGCAGCCGGACGCGGCAGGGTTCCAGTCGGCTTGATGAAGGGCTAAGGCTCGCAGCCGGTCGACGCGGAGGTCAGTGTGGGCGAGCCCTTATGCGAATGCCTGAAGGCGGCGCCTGTCCTGCCGGCCCGCGGCAAGGTCGAGACGCTCTGGCGCGAGGAGCTGATCGAGCGCCTGTTCGATGCCGAGGCCGGCGAGCGGCTTGTCGCGCATCTGACCGGCAATGAAGCCTCGGCCGCGCTCGTCGCCGGCATCCTGGCGCATTCGCCCTTCCTCACCCAGATCATGCGGCGCGATCCGGAGGGGCTGCTCACCTCCTTGACCACCGATCCGGGCGAGCGCCGCGACGCGCTATTGGCCGGCATCGCAGCCTTCGCCACGCCGGAGACGGCGACCGCCGACCTGATGCGCGAGTTGCGTCGCTTCCGTCAGGCGATGGCACTCTTGATCGCGCTCGCCGATATCGGCGGCGTCTGGCCGGTCGAGACCGTCACCGCCGCGCTCAGCGCCACCGCCGACATGGCGGTGAAGCTCGCCAGCGAGCACGCCCTGCACCAAGCCGCCGGCCTCGGCCGGATCGAGCTTCCCGATGCGAGCGATCCCGGCAAGGGCTCTGGCCTCGTCGTATTGGCGCTCGGCAAGCATGGCGCCGGCGAGCTGAACTACTCCTCCGACATCGACATCGTCGTCTTCTTCGATCCGGAGATGGCCGAGGCCGCCGGCGTCGGCGAACCCACCAGCTTCTTCGTCAAGCTCACGCAGCAGATCGCCCGCATCATCCAGGAGCGCACGCCGGACGGCTATGTCTTCCGCGTCGACCTGCGCCTGCGGCCTGATCCCGGCTCGACCCATGTCGCCGTCGCCCTGCCGACCGCCTACGCCTATTACGAGACCGTCGGCCAGAACTGGGAACGCGCCGCGATGATCAAGGCGCGGCCCGTCGCCGGCGACCTCGAACTCGGCCGCCGCTTCATCGCCGATCTCGCCCCCTTCATCTGGCGCAAATATTTCGACTTTGCCGCGATCGCCGACATCCATGCGATGAAGCGGCAGATCCAGTCGGTGAAGGGCTTCGAGACGCTCAGCCTGCCCGGTCACAACGTCAAGCTCGGCCGCGGCGGCATCCGTGAGATCGAGTTCTTCGTTCAGACCCAGCAGCTCGTCTTCGGCGGCCGGCGCCCGGCGCTGCGCGGGCCGCGGACGCTGGAGATGCTGGGAGAGCTGACGAAGGAGAACTGGATCAGCCCGCAGGCCCGCGACGAGCTGACCGAATCCTATTGCTGGCTGCGCACGATCGAGCACCGGCTGCAGATGCGCCATGACGAGCAGACGCAGACCCTGCCGACGGACGCCGCCGATCTCGACGCCTTCGCCCGCTTCTGCGGCTACCCCTCGGCCAAGGCCTTCGGCAAGGATCTGGAGGCGCACGCCCGGCGCGTCGAGGGCCACTATGCCCTGCTGTTCGAGGATGCCCCCAGCCTCGCCAGCGAGGCCGGCTCGCTTTCCTTCACCGGCACCGAGAACGATCCGGAGACGCTGGCGACTTTGGGCAAGCTCGGCTTCCGCCAGCCCGCAACGGCAGCCGAGACGGTGCGCGGCTGGCATTTCGGGCGCCGCGCCGCCGTGACCAGCGCTCGCGCCCGCGAGGTCTTGACCGAGCTGACGCCGGCTCTGCTCGTTGCGCTCGGACGTACCACCGATCCCGACGGCGCGCTCGCTCATCTCGACAATGCCTTCGTGCGCATGCCGGCCGCGGTCGAGCTCCTGACGCTGCTGCGCTCGCACGATGCGCTGCTGCAGCTCTTCGCCGAAATCCTCGGCAGCGCGCCGCGCCTCGCCAAGGTCGCGGCGCTCTATCCGCATGTGCTCGACGCCGTGATCGATCCCGCCTTCAGCGCCCCGCGCCACGATGCCGAGCGGGTGGCGCAGCGCGTGCGCGCTATGGTCGGCACGCCGCCCCCCAGCGTCGAGGACGGGCTCGACCGCATGCGTGATGCCGCCCGGCAGGAGAATTTCCTGGTCGGAGCCCGGCTGCTCTCGGGCGTGATCAATGCCGAGCAGGCGGCGCAGGGCTATGCGGCGGCGGCGCAGGCCTGCGTCCGCGTCGCCTTCGAGGATACGCGCGCCGCCTTCGCCGCCGACCACGGCCTCGTGGCGGGCGCCCATGCCGTCGTGCTCGGCATGGGCCGTCTCGGTGCCGGGGAGCTCACGCCTTCATCCGATCTCGACCTGATGCTGCTCTATGATCGGCCCGACGACGCCGAGGCCAGTGACGGCAAGCGCCCGCTCGATCCGGTGACCTGGCATGTCCGCTTCACCCAGCGCCTCGTCGCGGCCCTGACCGTGCCGACGCGGCGCGGCACGCTCTACCAGGTCGACATGCGCCTGCGGCCGGCCGGCAACAAGAGCCCGGCGGCGACGCAATTCGGGGGGTTTGAAGCCTACCATCAGGGCGAGGCCGAGATCTGGGAGGAGATGGCGCTGACCCGCGCCCGCGTCGTCGCCGGCGATGCTGCCTTGAGGGAGAAGGTCGAGTCGGCGATCCGCGAGATCCTGCTGCGCAAGCGCGCGCCGGCCAAGGTCGCCGCCGCCGTCGCCGAGATGCGGGCGCTGATCGCCAAGGAGAAGGGCGAGGGCAATGCCTGGGATCTGAAGCTCGCGGCCGGCGGCCTGACCGATCTCGACTTCCTGGCCCAGTTCCTGGTGCTCGCCTATGGCCACGACCATCCGCAGCTCCTTGCCCGCACCACCTCCGGCGTCTTCGCCGCGGCGCGCGACACCGGCGTCATCGCCGGGGGGGAGGCGGAGCGCCTCGCGGCTGCGGCGCGCTTCATCGGCGACGTCCAGCTCTGGCAGCGTTTCGCGGTGGAGGAGGAGTTCGATCCCAAGGCGGTGCCGGGGCGTGTCCTGAGCCGGATCGCAACGGCGGTCGGCTTGCCCGATGCCAAGGTGCTGAAGGCCGAGCTCGACGAGCGCCGGGCGATGGTGCGCGGCCTGTTCAAGCAGATCCTGGGCGCGGCGCAGAAGGCCTGAGCGCCTCAAGCCGCTTGCTGCTCCAGCTCCGCCCCTGCCGGGCTCTTCAGCGGCAGGTGCACCATCACGATCGTGCCCGAGCCCATGATCGAGCGGACCCGGAGCGAGCCGCCATGCAGTTCCGCCAGCGAGCGGGCAATGGCGAGGCCAAGGCCCGAGCCGCCATGGCTGCGGATGAGGTCGCCCTCGACCTGCTCGAACGGGCGCCCGATGCGGCCGAGCTTCTCGCGCGGGATGCCGATGCCGCTGTCCTCGACATAGAGGTTGAGGGCGCCCGGCGCCGGCTTGACCCGGACCGCGATCCTGCCGCCCTCCGGCGTGAACTTGATGGCGTTGTCGACGAGGTTGCCGACGATCTGGAAGAGGGCATGCGAGTCCGCCTCGAGGCGCAGGTCGTTGCCGATATCGCTGGTGAGGGTGAGCTGCTTGCGCGCGATTTCCTCGCGGTGGCAGCTGATCGCCTCGCCGACCACGAGATCGAGCGCGACATCGGTCTTTTCGAGCTCGAGCTTGCCAGCCTCGATCCGGGCCATGTTCAGGATGTCGTTGATCACGGCGAGCAGGTAGCCGCCGCTGGAGCGGATGTCGCGGACATACTCGACATAGCGTTCCGAGCCGAGCGGGCCGAACAGGCCGTCATCCATGATCTCGGAGAAGCCAAGGATGGCGTTGAGCGGCGTGCGCAGCTCATGGCTCATATTGGCGAGGAATTCCGACTTGGCGCGGTTGGCGCTTTCGGCGGCGGCCTTCTGCTCCAGATAGAGCTCGGCCAGCTCGGCGAGCTGCTGCGCCTGCGCTTCCAGCTTCTGGCGCGAAGACTTCAGGTCGGTGACGTTCTTGAGCAGCTCGTGTTCGGAGCGGGTCAGGCGCTCCTCCTGCTGCTTCAGCAGGGTGATGTCGGTGCCGACCGAGACCGAGCCGCCATCCTTGGTGCGGCGGCCGTTGATCTGCAGCCAACGCCCGTCCGAGAGTTTCGCCTCGTAGGAATGGCTGCCGGAGCCGGCGCGCACGCTGCGGACCGGCTCCCGGTCGATGCTCGGCTGGGCGCTATGGCTCATGATCTGCTCATAGGCCGTGCCGGTCTTGACCAGTTCCGGCGAGAGCATGTGCAGCTGCTGGTACTTGGCGTTGCAGAGCACGAGCTTCTGATCGGCGTCCCAGAGCACGAAGGCTTCCGAGATCGCCTCGACCGCGTCGCGCAGGCGGGCGTCGGCCGTGGCGGTACGGGCGGCCATGCGGCGCTGCTCGGAGATGTCGACGACGATGCCGACGAGATGCTGCGCATGGGTCCGGCGATCGGTCACCAGCTCGGCACGCGCCTTGAGCCAGACCCATTCGCCCGAGGCGTTGCGGACGCGGAATTCCTGGTCGAGATGGTTGGTCTCGCCGCGGCTGACCGCATCGGCCAGGGCGTAGAGGTCGGCATCCTCCGGGTGGATGAAGGCGTTGACCTCGCCGAAGGACATGAACTCGCCGGCGCGGTCATAGCCGAGCATGGCGTACATTGAATCCGACCAGTACATCCGACCGCGGGCCAGGTCCCAGTCCCACAGCCCGCAATGGCCGCGGCTCAGCGCCGTATCGATGCGGTCGCGCACACAGTCGCAATCCTCGTCGGCGGCGCGGGCCCGGCGCGATTGCAGCACGAAAGCAGCGGTGATGCCGGCGAGCACGATCGCCGCCGAGCCGAACAGGACGAGGATGGAGCGCCGGCGCTCGTCCCAGGTCGAGAGCGCGCGCTTGACCGGATGCAGCACCGCGACCTGGCCGAGCGGAGCAGAGAGGTTGCGCACGGTGGCGAGCGCCTCGATCCCACCCGGCAGCGTGATCGGCATCACGCCGGCGCGGTCGGCGAAGACGGTCAGCGCCTGGCCAGGGCCGAGCACGTCGACCAGGCTGCGCTCTCCCGAGGCGATCGCCGGCTCGCCGGCGATCACCCGCCCGCTGGCATCGCTCACATAGGCGATGCGGCCCCGGCCGGCGATGTGCTTGGTCGACAGGGGCGTGAGGGCGCTGTCGGGGCGCTTGTCGTCTTTCGAGGCTAGATCGAGCTCGCGCACAAGCAACGCGGCGAGCGCTTCGAGGTCGATTGCCGCATCGTCGAGCGCATCGTCACGCAGCGCCGAGGTCTGGACGTAGGCGCCGAGGGCCAGGAGCAGGACGAAGGCCGCGACAAGCGCCGGAATGACTTTCCGGAAGGTCGGCTCCAGCTGCTCGAAGCGCTGATAGAGCGGATGCGTCAGGGATCGTGCTACGCCCAGAACTGAATTTGCGCGCACGTGTGCGCAAGCCGCGTCTGCACGCGTCATGCCCGTCCCCCTTCGGAAGCGATGTACCGACAGTAAGATCGAGAGACGTGCCGCATCCCCGAATCACAGTCAGTTGAATCCGCAGGACTCGCTTTGTCTAGCGGAAACTACGCCCCTGGGGCTGTTTTGCGCGCTTTGGTTGTAGTGGCGAATCGGTTGAATCCTGCGCGCGCAGGACTTCGTTAACCTTTGTCGACGCAGCCGGTTAACGAGCGATTCTGGCGAGGACATCCAGGCCTTGAAAGCAGGGGCGGAAGCCCTCCGGGACTGCGCGTTCAACCCAGCGAACGGGCCGCGATATCAGACACGTCGCGCGACAGGTTCGGCGTCGCCCCGACCATGCGCAGCGCCGCCTCCGCCTTGGCCCGGCGGCCCGCCTCCAGCATGCGCCAGCTCTTGAACGAGCCGAGCAGCCGCGAGGCGACCTGCGGGTTGGTCCTGTCCAGCGCGATGACGATGTCGGCGACGAAGGCGTAGCCTTCGCCATCGGCCCGGTTGAACTGGGTCAGGTTCGCTGCGAAGCCGCCGATCAGGCCGCGCACCCGGTTCGGATTGCCGAGCGAGAAGGCGGGGTGGTTCATCAGCCCCTTCACCCGGGCGAGGGTACCGTCTTCCGCAATCAGCGCCTGCGCCATCAGCCATTTGTCGAGCACCAGCGGCTCGCGGGCATAGAGCTCGCCGAAGCGATTGATCAGCTCCTCGCGCCCGGCGCCCGGGATCAGCGTCATCGCGGCCAGCGCCGCGAGACGGTCGGTCAGGTTGTCGGCCTCGCCGAACTGCGCCAGCGAAAGCCGAGCGCCCTCGGCCGGAGCGCCGAGCGCGATCAGGCCGAGCGCTTCGTTGCGAAGTGCCCGGCGCCCGGCCGGGGCCGCGGCGGGCGAATAGGGTCCGCGCTCGACGAGGCTGTCGCGCAAGCTAGCGAGATGCCCGGCGAGCGCGGTGCCGATCGCAGCCGAGAGCCGGCGATGGGCGCCATGGACAGCATCGGGGTCGACGTCGCGTCCGATCTCGCGGGCGATGTCTGCGGGGGCGGGCAGGCGCAGAACCTGAGCGGCAAAGGCAGGGTCGGCCAATGCCGGGCCGGCGAGGAAGCCTGAAAACGCTTCCGCGAGAGCCGTCGCGGTTCCGTCCAGCGTGGACTGATCACCCTTGCCGGCGCGCACCAGCGCCCGTGTCGCGACCGTCTGCAACGCCTGCCAGCGGTTGAAGGAATCGCTGTCCGCACTGAACAGCCTCAAGAGCTCGTCGTCGGCGAGGTCGAGCTCGAGCCGGACCGGAGCCGAGAAACCGCGCAGCAGCGACGGCGCCGGCGCTTCCGGCACGTCGGTGAAGGTCACAGACAGCGAGGGCTGGTCGAGCACGATCACGCCGCCGGCCTTGAGCGCCGGCGAGAGGCTGGACAGCGGCAGGTCGCCATCCTTGCCGACGAGGCCGAGCGCGACGGGGATGACCACCGGCTTCTTCTCGGGTTGGCCGGGTGTCGCCGGCGTCGATTGCGCCAGCTGCAGCGTATAGCTCTTCGCCTTCGCATCGTATTTGCCGGAGGCGACCACCGTCGGCGTGCCCGCCTGCTCGTACCATCCGGCGAAATGGGCGAGGTCCTGGCCGGAGGCCTCGACGAAACAGTCGAGAAATTCCTCGATCGTCGCGGCGGTGCCGTCGCAGCGTTCGAAATAGAGATCCATGCCACGGGCGAAGGCCTCCTCGCCGATCAGCACCTTGAGCATGCGGATCAGCTCGGCGCCCTTCTCGTAGACCGTCGGCGTGTAGAAGTTGTTGATCTCCTTATAGGCGCGCGGCCTGACCGGATGGGCGAGCGGGCCGGCATCCTCAGAGAACTGCGTCGAGCGCAGCGTGCGCACATCGGCGATGCGCTTCACCGGGCGCGAGCGCTCGTCGGAGGAGAATTCCTGGTCGCGGAAGACGGTGAGGCCTTCCTTCAGGCAGAGCTGGAACCAGTCGCGGCAGGTGATGCGGTTGCCGGTCCAGTTGTGGAAGTACTCATGCGCGATGATCGCCTCGATCGAGGCATAGTCGCCGTCGCTCGCCGTCAGCGGGTCGGCCAGGACGTATTTGTCGTTGAAGATGTTGAGGCCCTTGTTCTCCATCGCCCCCATGTTGAAGTCGGACACGGCGACGACGTTGAACACGTCGAGATCGTAGTTGCGGCCGAAGACGCGTTCGTCCCAGCGCATGCAGCGCACGAGGCTGTCGAGCGCCCAGCCGGCGCGCCCGGCCTTGCCCGGCTCGACATAGACGGCGAGTTCGACCTTGCGGCCATCGGCCGTCACATAGTCCTGGCGGACATGGTCGAGCTTGCCGCCGACCAGCGCGAAGAGATAGGCCGGCTTCGGGTGCGGGTCGTGCCAGACGGCGAAATGCCGTTCGCCGCCGGGGAGCTCCGCCGCCGCGACGAGATTGCCGTTGGAGAGCAGGACCGGCGCCTCGGCTTTCCTCGCCTCGAGGCGGACCGTGTAGACGCTCATCACGTCGGGACGGTCGAGGAAATAGGTGATGCGGCGGAAGCCATCAGCCTCGCATTGCGTGCAGTAGACGCCGCTGGACCGGTAGAGCCCCATCAGCTTGGTGTTGGCGCCGGGATCGAGCGTGGTCTCGATCCGGAGCGAGAACGCCCGCGCCGGCGGCGCCTGGATCGTCAGCCCCTGTGGCGAGAGGGAGTACAGGGACGGATCGAGCGGGACCTCGTCGAGCAGGATGGAATCGGGTGTCAGCTCGTCGCCATCGAGCACGAGCGGCGCGCCGGCATGGCCGGCCGGGTTTGGGCGCAATTGCAGCTGCGAGCGCACCTTGGTCCGCGTCGGATCGAGGACGATGTCGAGATCGACGGTGTCGATCAGCCAGTCGGAGGGGCGATAATCCTCGAGGCGGATCAGGGGGGCGTCTTCGGCGCGCATGGCAGGCTCGCTTCCTTCAGTCGCTCTTATCTATGGGGGCCGAGGTGATGGCGAAAGCCGTCAGGGGAGGGCTCGGGGCTTCTCGGGCGGCACGGCCGGCTCGGCATGGCTGACCAGCCGGCAGACATCCGGCCGGGCTTCGCGCACCTTGCGCTCGATCTTGTCGACGGCGCGATGCACGGCGGCGACGTCGAGCGCGCCGTCAGCTCGGCAATGGTAATTGACGACGAGGCCGTTGCGAGTCTCGCGCACGCGCACGCTGTGGATGTCGCGGATCGGGCCGCCGGCTTCCGCCGCCTCCTGTGCGATCGCCTTGCCGATCGCCTCGACCACCTCCCAGGGGGCGTTGTGCCCGGACGGCTGGCCGGTCTCCATCGGCTCGATATGTGTGTCGACCTCGGTCTCGCCACCGAATTCGGCGCGGATCGCGTTCTCCAGCCGGGTCGCGACCTCGTGGGCCTCGCCGAGCGGGAGTTGCGCATCGACCTCCATGTCGAGCGAGACGGCGAGCCGCCCGCCGATCGTATGGACGCTGACATGGTGCACTGGCACCTTCATCTTCAGCGCGATCAGCAGCACCCGCTCCAGCGCCGTCTCGTCGTCGACCTGGACCGGATTAGCGGTGACGGTCAGCGCCGAATCCGGCTCGACGACCGCTAGAGCCCGCAGCAGATCGTCCTTGATCGCGCTGACGCGGTCGAGCGGCAGGGTCCGCGACACCTGGATGCCGATCTCGCCCTGCACGACACCGCCAGCCGGCCGCAGCCGCAGCCATTCGACATTGACCACACCGGCGACGCCCTGTGCCGCCTCGCGCAGGCGCTCGGCGACGCCCTTCGGCGCCGCGTCGATCAGCGTATCGACCGTGCGCCGTCCGAGCTTCACGGCGGTGGCGATCATGAACACGGCGAGGGCCAGCGCCGTCGCGCTGTCGGCCATCGGCACGCCCATCCGCGTCAGGATCAGGCCGAGCAGCACGAGCGCGGTGCCGACGAAGTCGGTGGCAAAATGCAGCGCCTCGGCCGCGAGCGCCTCGCTGCGGGTCTCCTTGGCGACCATGGTCAGCGTCCGCCAGCGCGTCGCGTCGACCATCAGCGAGAACAGCAGCACGCCGATGACCAGCGGCGTCACCGCGACATGCGGTTCGCTGCCGCTCCACAGGCGGTTGGCCGCTTCCCAAAGGATGGCACCTGAGAGCCCGAACAGGATCGCGGTCTCCAGCAGCGCCGCCAGCGCCTCGAACTTGCCGTGGCCGTAATGATGCTCGTCATCGGCCGGCTTGTCGGCGGCGCGCACCGCGAACCAGGTGAACATCGTCGAGCCGATGTCGATCAGCCCCTGCAGCGCGTCGGTGAGCAAGGCGAGCGAGCCGGAGAGGATGGCCGCGCCGAATTTGGCGAGCGTCAGCACGATGCTGGCGATCACCGACAGCGTCGCCGCCTTCTGCTTGACCCGGGAGACCTCGGTGGGCGACACCGGGCCGGCCGGGCTCGGCGTGCGATCCTGCGTTTCGCTCATGATAGGTCCGCGCGAGCCCTCTTGGAATGGGGCCGGTTTGGCCCGATCCATCAATCAGATCAACCCCGGGAGACAAACGATGCGCTATCTCCACACCATGGTTCGCGTCACCGACCTCGATGCCGCCCTCGATTTCTACGTGACCAAGTTCGGCCTGGTCGAAACCCGCCGGATCGAGAACGAGAAGGGCCGCTTCACCCTGGTCTTCCTCGCCGCGCCCGACGATGCCGCCACCGTCAAGGAGCAGGGCAGCCGCGGCCGCCCGACGCTGGAGCTGACCTATAACTGGGATCCGGAGGTCTATACCGGCGGGCGCAATTTCGGCCATCTCGCCTACGAGGTCGACGACATCTACGCGACCTGCGACAGGCTGATGAAAGCCGGCATCACCATCAACCGGCCGCCGCGCGACGGCAACATGGCCTTCGTCCGCTCGCCCGACAACATCTCCATCGAGATCCTGCAGAAGGGCGAGCCCAAGGCCCCGGCCGAACCTTGGCTGAGCATGCCGAATACCGGCGCGTGGTGAGGACGTAGATTGCGAGCTGATATGCTCCCTGATATCATCAGATGATATCAGGGAGGCTCGCATGGGCATTCTGGTGCGCGACGAGAAGATCGACCGGCAGGTAAGAGAGTTGGCCCGTCAGGACGGGATTTCGCTTCAGGCGGCGATCGGCTTGGCGGTGGACAACGAGCTGAAGCAGCGTGCGGAACGGCGCGAGAGGATCGAGGCGGCCACGCGCCGGGCGCAGGAAAGGCTAGCTCAATATCCGACGATCGACGACGGCCTGACGCACAAAGAATTCTGGGATCGCGAATACGGCGACGCCTGATGTTCCTCGACGCTTCGGTTATCGTCGTCAATCTTCTAGAAGAGCCCGAGGCAATCGCCTTCAGGGCGGCCCTGGCGCAGGCCTCCGAAAACGTGACCTCTCCCTTGGCGATATTCGAGGCTTCAACCAGGATTGCGGCGGTCAAGCGGGTCTCGATCGACAAGGCCTATGAGATCGTTCGCGACTTCATTGAAGAGACGGCAATTCGGGTTGTCGCGATCGATGCAGCGGTCGGCGCGGCTGCCCACCTCTGTGCGGCCCATTATCACTATCTCGCCGGCCATCCCGCTCGGCTTAATATGGGCGATTGTTTCGCCTATGCGGCGGCGCGCGCATCGGGCGTGCCGCTCGCCTACAAGGGCAATGATTTCGTCCACACCGACATAGACGGCATCCGCTTTGGAGCCTGACAGACCCAGCGGAGCTTTCGGACCTTGACCAAGACACTCTTCGGCCATCTCGACGACGGCACGCCGATCCATGACGCAGTGCTGCGTTCCCCTGCCGGCGCCGAGGCGCGGGTGATGGAATGGGGGGCGGTGCTGCGCGATCTCGTGGTGCCGCTGCCCAATGGCGGGCGCCAGCGCGTCGTGCTCGGCTTTCCCGACTTCGCCGACTACCCCAGGCACTCCCCGCATATGGGCGCGATCGCGGGCCGCTTCGCCAACCGCATCGGTGGCGGCCGCTTCGCGATCGACGGCGTCGAATACCAGACCCCACGCAACGAGCATGGCCGAAACTCGCTGCATGGCGGCGGGCAGGGTTTCGGCAAGCGGCCCTGGACGCTGGTACATCATGACGAGGCGAGCGCGACATTGGCGCTGGTCTCCCCCGCCGGCGACGCCGGCTATCCCGGCACGCTCGACGTCGTCTGCCGCTACAGCCTTACCGGCGCCGCGGCCCTGCGGATCGAGCTCAGCGCCACCACGGACGCGCCGACCATCGTCAACCTGGCGCATCACTCCTATTTCCGCCTCGATGACGCCCCGGACATCCTCGATCACGAGTTCGAGGTCCGCGCCAATCTGATCACGCCGGTCGATGCCGACCTGATCCCGGACGGTTCGGTCGCTTCGGTCGCGGGCACAGCGTTCGATTTCCGGAAGAGCCGGCCGATCCGCTTCGCCAATCCCGACAGCTCGCGTTTCTGGTACGACCACAACTATCTGCTCCGCCGCGACCGCTGTGAGCCCGCTGCGGCGACGGGCCTCGAGCTTGCTCATGCCGCGACGCTGCGCTCGCGCCGTTCGGGCCTCGCCATGGAGGTCTGGACCACCGAGCCGGCGCTGCAGGTCTATGACGGCTTCAAGCTGGACACGCCGGTCGCCGGGCTCGACGGCGTCCGCTATGGCGCCTGCGCCGGTATCGCGCTCGAGCCGCAGCATGTGCCGGACTCGCCCAATCTTCCGCACTTTCCCTCGACGGTGCTACGCCCCGGCGAGGTCTATCGCCAGATCAGCGAATTCAGGTTCGGAGCGTAAGCGGCATGGCCGGTGTCTTCTGTCTGGGTATTGCGACGCTCGACTATGTCTACAGCGTCGAGCGCGTGCCCAATCCCGGCGAGAAGGATCGGGCCCGCGATCTCGTCGTCACCGGCGGCGGCTGCGCCGGCAGCGGCTCGGCCGCGATCGGCCGGCTCGGCGGCAGAGCCTGGCTGGCGACACGGCTTGGCGACGATGCGGTCGGCGACACCATTGTCGGGCAGTTGCAGCAGGACGGCGTCGACACCTCGCTCTCGCCGCGCTTTCCCGGCCTGCGCTCGCCGGTTTCCTCGATCCTGATCGACGCCCAGGGCGAGCGCATGGTCGTCTCCTATACCGACCCGAAGACGCCGCTCTCGCCCGACTGGCTGCCAGACGCGCTGCCAGCCGGCTGCGATGGCGTGCTGGTCGATACCCGCTGGGGCGAGGGCTCGCTGGCGGCGCTGCAGCTTGCCCGCAAGGCCGGCGTGCCCAGCGTGATCGACGGCGACCGTCAGCCCACGCATCCTGAGATGGTCACGACCGCCAGCCATGTCGCCTTCAGCGAGAAGGCGTTGAGCGAGATCTCAGGCGGGCAGGAGCCGCGGGCGGCGCTGGAGGCGCTGGCGCGCGATGCCGAAAATTGGCTCGCGGTGACGCTCGGGCCGCGCGGCGTGCTCTTCATGGAGGATGGCGGCATCGCCCATCTGCCGGCTTTCCCGATCGAGGCGGTCGATACGCTTGGCGCCGGCGATGTCTGGCATGGCGCCTTCGCGCTGGCGCTGGCCGAGGGGCAGGGGGAGCGCCAGGCGGTCCGCTTCGCCTCGGCGGTGGCGGCGATCAAATGTACCCGCTTCGGCGGCCGCGCCGGCACGCCGACGCGCGAGGAAGTCGAGCGCTTCCTGGCGGCGCACCCCTGAGGGAGCCTCAACTCAATCGCTGCTGTCGTCGATGCGTCAGTGCCGCGTCGCGCCCCCGTCACGCTGCTCGGGCATGTGATCGGCTGTGCGCTCCCGCGCACCCGATCAATCTGAGGAGAGCGTCATGCTGGCGATCCAGGGACTGAAATGCGTCTATGATACCGGCTCCCGCGGCTGGGCGATCGAGCTTGCGTTGAAGGGCGAGGGCGAGGACGCCGTGCGCCGCTTCGATGTCGACGGCCCCGAGGATGCCGAGATGCTGATCGAGGCCTTCGACGAGTCGACCGCGAGCAGCTTCGACCCGGCGACGGGCGAGATCGTCTTCGCCTATGAATACGCCAGCCTCGACGACGAAGACGAGGATGAGGACGAGGCGGAGAGCGACGACGAGGCGGACGAGGAAGAAGACGAGGACGCCGAGACCGCTGAGGACGACGAAGACGAAGTCGCCGAAGACGAGGGCGAGAAGGTCAAGGCCTGAGGCGGAGGCCGCGCGAGACCATCGCGCGCGGCGCCACGCCCAGTCATCCCGATGCCGCCGCGCCGGCCAGCGCCCCAATGGGCGAGGGCGCGCGGCGGCAATGCCTGCTCCCGGCAGATGACGACGAGGTGGCCTGCAACGACGCATTTGCGACGTGATCCTGTTCCAGCGTAACGATGCGATGCCGCTGGTCCCCATCCGCTGGTGCCGGCCGCCGTCACAGTCGAACGATCCCCAGGCCAGGCCGCGATGCAAGACGACGTTGTGTTCCCGTCTCTCCCGACGCACGAGACCGGCAAGCTCAAGCGCGGTGTCTGCGCGATCAGCGGCGTCGAGCTCAGCCGCAAGAACCTGATTGCGCTGGGGACGCTGCGCCCTTCGCTGGTCGAGCATATCCGGCGCGACTTCCCCGATCTCGACGACAACAGCCTGATCAGCCTCAAGGAACTTGCGCGCTACCGGACCCGCTATGTCGAAGAGATCCTGCGCGAGGAGCATGGCGAGTACACTGATCTCGACCGCGAGGTCGCCGAGAGCATCGCCCGGCAGGATACCATCGCCGAGAACGTCGAGGACGATTTCGAGGAGCACCGCACCCTCGGCGAGCGCCTCTCGGACGGGCTCGCCAGCTTCGGCGGCTCCTGGGCCTTCCTGATCAGCTTCGGCGTGGTGCTGATTGGCTGGATGCTGGTGAACATCGTGATGGCGGCCAGCGCCTTCGATCCATATCCCTTCATCCTGCTCAATCTCGTCCTGTCCTGCCTCGCCGCCATCCAGGCGCCGATCATCATGATGAGCCAGAAGCGGCAGGAGGCGAAGGACCGGCTGCGCTCCTTCAACGACTACCAGGTCAATCTCAAGGCTGAGCTCGAGGTCAGGCACCTGCACGAGAAGATCGACCATCTGATCACCCGGCAATGGCAACGCCTTGCCGAGATCCAGCAGGTCCAGCTCGAACTGCTGCAGGAGGCGCAAGTGCCGAGACGCAAGCCGAAGCGGCGCAAGAATCCGGTGGCGAAGAAGAAGATTGTTGCAGTCCCGGCTGAGGCGCCGGAGCCTGACTCCGCAGCCTGACGTCAGCTTCGAAATCGATAAGGGAGGAGAGGGTAGTTGACAGGCTGAGGCGCGCTCTTTCTTGTGTCGGCTAATAAAATCGGCCGTCCTGGGGAGGTTGCCTTGCTCCGTTTGTCTCACCTTGCTCTGCTCGCCGGCACGCCTTTCGCCGCTTTCGCGACGCCTGCCACCGCCCAGGGCCAGGTCACCGTCTACTGCTCGATCCTCGAGGAGCAGTGCCGCGAGGGCGCCACGATCTTCGAGAAGGCGACCGGCATCAAGGTCCAGATGGTGCGCAAGTCGACCGGGGAGGTCTATGCCCAGGTCAAGGCCGAGGCGACCAATCCGCGCGGCGACGTCTGGTGGGGTGGCCCGGGCGAGCCGCATCTCCAGGCCGCCGACGAGGGGCTCCTCGACGAGTACAAGTCGCCGAGGCTGGCGGAGCTGCACGATTGGGCGAGGCGCCATGCCGAGCAGTCGAAGTTCCGCACCGCCGGGATTTATCTCGGTGCGCTCGGCATCGGCTATAATCTCGAGACCCTGAAGAGCAGGAAGCTGGCCGAGCCGAAATGCTGGGCCGACCTGCTCGATCCGAAGTTCAAGGACGAAGTGCAGGTCGCCGATCCCAGCTCCTCCGGCACGGCCTATGTCTTCCTGGCGACGACCGTCCAGCGCCTCGGCGAGGAGAAGGGCTTCGAGTTCCTGAAGAGCCTGCACAGGAACATCAGCCAGTACACCAAGTCGGGCATCGCCCCGGTCAAGGCGACGGCGCTCGGCGAGACGGCGGTCGGCATCGCCTTCATGCACGACATGCTGACGCAGAAGCTCCAGGGCGCCCCGATCGGCATCGTCGCGCCCTGCGAGGGCACCGGCTACGAGACCGGCTCGGTCTCGGTGATCAAGGGCGGCAAGAACCCGGAAGCGGCGCGCAAATTCGTCGATTTCACGCTCTCGCCGGAGGCGCAGGACATCAACGCGAAGCTCAAGATCAACTCGATCCCGTCGAACAGGAACGCCAAGCTCTCCCCCGACGCGCCGAAATTCGAGGAGATCAAGCTGATCGACTACGACACCCCGCGCTGGGGCAGCCCGGCCGAGCGGTCGCGCCTTCTCAAGAAGTTCGACGACGAGGTCAAGGCGCTGCCGCGCTGATCGCCTGACATCGCCCGCCCGGCAGCGCCTATCGCTCGCCCTCTGCGCAAGGCGGGGCTTGCCTTGCGCCCGCTGCGGTGGTCGAAGTGATGCGACCGGCGATCGAGCGATCGCCCCTGATCCATCACGCCACGGGTTTCGTCATGCAGCGCGCCATCTCCGTCGTCCGCAAGGCCGCGGTCAAGCAGGACCGGGTCGTCGAGACCCTCACCCTCGACCATCATGGCCGCAACGCTCGCCATGCCGCGCTCAAGGGGGATGGCGGGCGCGACATCCTGCTCGATCTCGACAAGCCGACTGCGCTGAATGACGGGGATGCCGTCAAGCTCGAGGACGGCTCGCTCGTGCTGATCAGGGCGGCGGCGCAGAAGCTGGTCGCGATCACCGCCGAGAACCCGCTGCGGCTCGCGCGTCTCGCCTGGCATCTCGGCGGCCGCCATGTCCCGGTCGAGGTCACCGCCGATGCAATCTATGTCGAGCAGAATCCTGCGCTGGCCGAGCTGGTTCGCGGCCAGGGCTGCGCGATGAGCGAGATCGAGCGGCCGTTCCAGCCCGAGCCCGAGGTCCATCACCACGAGCATGGCGACGCCTGCGGCTGTGGCCATGATCATGGCGATCACGCCCACCATCACCACGGCCATGAGCACGGCCACGGCCATTCTCACGCCGGCCACAGCCATGATCATGCGCACGAGCACCACCACACGCATGAGCATGCCCATGGCGATGCCTGCGGTTGCGGCCATGATCACCATCACCACCATGACGATCACGGCCACAAGCACGACCATGGCCATCATGGCCATGAGCACGGCCACAAGGGCCACAAGCACGACCACTGAGCGGGCGGGCCGGGCAGGCCTCAGGCTCGGAACGCCGCCGCGATCGCGCCGAGCGTCGCCGCTGCCCGGCTCTGACTGACGCTCGAATGCAGGATGATCGGCCGGCCCGGCACGGCGGGGAGTGAGAGGCTTGCGCCGATCTCGCTCAGGCTCGTCGGCGCCGCCTGCCGGGCGAGCAGGGCGACGCCGAGGCCGGCCATCACGGCGGCACCGTCGCCGGTGAAGGCCTCGCACCAGGCAATGCCGGCCGCCTCCAGCGCCTCGACCGCCATCAGCCGTAACTTGCAGGGCTCCGGCTGGGCTGCCAGCGGCAGCAGTTGGTCGCAGGAGATCGGGACATCCGGTGTGCAGAACCAGCCGAACTGCGCCTGCACGTCGCCGTCGCATCGGCCTTGGTGCGAGCTCTGCCGGGGGGCTCGCCGCGCTGCCGGCCGGCGTGCCCGCGCTGCTGCCGGCCGCCGCGCTTCGTCATGGCGCTGGGGCCCTGGATATTCAGCCTGGCCGCCGACCGGTGCGGCTATGCCTGCGCCGGGACGCTCCCGATTGTGTCCGTCGTCGCCCTGACGCTGCCGCTTCTGAGAGTGGAGATCGCGGGGGCGGGAATTGAGCGGATGGGGCAGGCTTCAGCTGGCCCCATCCGGAAGGTTGATCCGCCTCAGCTCGCATACCCCTTCACGCTCGCCAGCGCCGTCATCACGCCGCGCAGCTCCGCCAGGCCGCGCAGGCGGCCGACCGCCGGATAGCCGGGGAACGAGCCCTTCTTGGCGTCGTCGAGCAGTTCATGGCCGTGGTCGGGCCGCATCGGGATACGCCAATGCGCCCAGCCGGCGGCCTTGCGGCGGGTCTGCTCGGCCATCAGCGCGTCGACCAGGGCGACCATGTCGGTGTCGCCGCCGAGATGCTCGGCCTCCATGAAGGAGCCGTCCGGGTCCTTGGCGACGTTGCGCAGATGCGCGAACCAGACCCGGTCGGCGAAGCGGCGGGCGATGGCCGGCACGTCGTTCTTCGGATTGGCGCCGAGCGAGCCGGAGCACAGGGTGAGCCCGTTAGAAGGGCTGTCGACCGCGCCGAGGATGAAGGCGATGTCGTCCTCGTTCGAGCAGATGCGCGGCAGGCCGAAAAGCGGCCGCGGCGGATCGTCCGGATGGATGCACATGCGGATGCCGACCTCATCGGCGGTCGGGATCACCGCCTCGAGGAAGCGCTTGAGATTGGCGCGCAGGCCGTCATGGCTCATGTCGGCATAGCGGGCGAGGATGCGCTTCAGCCCCGGGACGTCGTAGCGGTCATAGGCGCCGGGCAGGCCGGCCATGATGTTGGCCATCAGCCTGGCCCGGTCGGCCTCGGAGGAGCGTTCGAACCAGGCCTTGGCCCTGTCCATGACCTCGGCCGAATGGCCTTCGTCGGCACCCGGCCGCTGCAGCATGAAATGGTCGACGACGACGTATTCGTGCAGGTTGAAGCGCAGGGCCGTGCCGCCGCCGGGGAGGGGCTGGGCGAGGTCGGTGCGGGTCCAGTCCAGCACCGGCATGAAATTGTAGCAGACCACATCAATGCCGCAGGCCGCGAGATTGCGCAGCGATTGGCGGTAATTGGCGAAGATGGTTTCGAGGTCGCCTTCGCCGATCTTGACGTCCTCGTGGATCGGCAGGCTCTCGACCACCGACCAGCGCAGGCCGAGGCTCTTGTCGGCTTCGATGATTGCCTTGCGCTTTTCAATCTCCTCGACCTCCCAGACCACGCCGTAGGGGATCTGGTGCAGTGCGTTGACGATGCCGCGCGCGCCCGCCTGCCGGGCCTGGGCGAGCGTCACCACATCGTCCGGGCCGAACCAGCGCCAGGTCTGTTCCATCGTCGTTGTCCTTGTTGAGAGTGCCGTCTGCCGCGGCTTCTTCAGGTGGGTTTGCTGAGCCCGCCGCTTGCGAAGGCGTCGACATGGTCGCGCGCGATCGTCTCGATGGCGTCGAAGACGGTGCGCAGATGCGCCCGCATGGTGCGCTCGGCTTTGGCCTCGTCGCCGGCGCTGACGGCCTGGGCGATCTCGCGGTGCTCGCTCAGGATCATCTCCGACCAGCCGCCGGTGTCGAGCGAGAGGCAGCGGACCCGGTCGAGCTGGGCTTTGACGCTCTCGATCAGGTTCCAGACCGACGGGTGGCCCGAGAGCCGCGCCAGCTCGGCATGGAACTCCTCGTCGCCGCGGAAGAAGCCGGCCCGGTCGCCATCGGCGAGCGCTTGCTCCTGCTGCGCGATCAGGGTGGTGAGGGCGGACCGTCCGGCCTCGTCGATGTTCTTCGCCGCCAGCGCGACCGTGCGGCATTCCAGCGTCTCGCGTACGAACTGGCTGTCATAGACCGCGGCGAGGTCGATCGGCGCGACGAAGGTGCCGACCTGCGGCACGACGACGAGGAAGCCGTCCTCGACCAGCCGCTTGAACGATTCCCTGACCGGCGTGCGGCTGACGCCGAACTGCAGGGCCATGCGCGCTTCCGAGATCGCCTCGCCCGGACGCAGTACCGCGTTCAGCACGTCGCCGCGCAACGCCCGGTAGATCTGGTCGGTGCTCTGTCTCGCCGCGGCGACGCCCATTGCCAAGCTCTTGTTCACTAGTATACTAGGATACCGGCTCAAACGGAGGCGTCAACTCCGAAAGCCGCCAATTCAGTAAGCGCCGGTGCTAAAAGTGCCGCAAGAGCTCGCTTTTCACGGGCTGGGGAAACAGCAGGCGGTGCAACCGCCGGGAGGGGAGAACATGGCTCAAGACACCATCCATCGCCGTACATTCCTCGGCGGCGTCGCTGGCATGGCCGGTATCGCGGCCGCGCCCGGCGTCTTCGCCCAGGGGCTCAAGCTGCCGAGCTCGCCGGTCGCCCTGTCGATCGTCGACGTCGCCGGCAATCTGGCGCTGACCCAGAAGGCGTTCGAGAACTATCGCAAGGCCAAGCCGAACCTGGTCTCGCGCATCACCTTCACCAAGGCGCCCGCGCCCGAACTGCCTGGCAAGATCAAGGCGCAGCAAGCGGCGAACCGGGTCGACATCGACATGGTGCTGACCGGCACCGACGCGCTCTCGGCCGGCGTCGAGCAGGGGCTGTGGATTCCGCTGCTGCCGCAGCAAGCCGGCGCGCTGCCCAAGCTCGGCGAGATCTATCTCGACGGCGCCAACAAGATGCAGGGCCTGGCGAGCGGGCAGGGCGTGGTCGTGACCTACTACCCCTCAGGGCCGCTGCTCGAATACATGCCGGACAAGGTCAAGGCCGTGCCGACGACGGCGCAGGAGCTGCTCGACTATACCAAGCAGAACAAGAACCGCTTCTTCTATGCCCGCCCGGCCAATTCCGGCCCCGGCCGCACCTTCATGATGGGCCTGCCCTATATCCTCGGCGACAGCGACCCTAAGGATCCGGTCAAGGGCTGGGACAAGACCTGGGCCTATCTCAAGGCGCTCGGCGAGAATGTCGAATACTACCCCGCCGGCACCGGCGCCGTGATGAAGGAGCTCGGCGAGGGCTCGCGCGACATGACGGTGACCACCACCGGCTGGGACATCAACCCGCGCGTCCTCGGCGTTGTGCCGAAGGAGGCGAAGGTCGGCGCGATCAAGGGTTTCCACTGGGTCACCGATGCGCACTACATGTGCGTCCCCAAGGGCATCGGGGACGACAAGCTCGCCGTCCTGCTCGACCTGATGAGCTTCATGCTCACCAAGGAGCAGCAGGCCTACACCTATGACGAGGGCTATTTCTATCCCGGCCCGGCGGTGAAGGGCGTCACGCTCGACATGGCCCCGGAGGAGAGCCAGAAGGCGATCAAGGAGTTTGGCCGGCCCGAATACGAGAAGCTGATCGCCGAGGCGCCGCTGGAGACGCCGCTTGACCCCGACAAGATGGTCGTCGCCTTCCGCATGTGGGACGAGCAGGTCGGCGGCGCCAAGCGCAAGTGATGCAAGCGACCCTCGAACGCTTCCCTGTTCGAGGGCCTGCCAATCAGCGCGGGTCGTCCCGGGCGACCGCAGGGACACCCGGGACCCATTCCTGAGCCTTTCCGATAGAGGCTCTGGCATGGATCCCGGATCTGCGCTTCGCTCCGTCCGGGATGACCAACCTTTTCCAATATCGGCCGCAACCTCCGGCCGACGCCTATCCGTTCGAACCCGATGGTCCTTCATGTCGATACATGCCGCGAATTTCCGCGAACTCAGGCTCGACCGGCTCTGCCGCGATTTCGGCACGCATAATGCCGTCAAGGACGTCTCGCTGACGATCAGGCAGGGCGAGTTCATCGCATTGCTCGGCCCGTCCGGCTGCGGCAAGTCCACGACGCTGAACCTGCTCGCCGGCCTCTTGCCCGCGACGGGGGGCGGCATCTGGCTCGACGAGAAGCGCATCGATCCGCTGCGCCCGGAAGAGCGCGGCTTCGGCATGGTCTTCCAGAGCTATGCGCTCTTCCCGCATATGAGCGTGCGCAAGAACATCGGCTTCGGCCTGAAGATGCGCGGCATCGCCAAGGCGGAGAGCGATCGCCGCATCGCTGAAGCCGTCGCGCTGGTCCGCCTGCAGGGGCAGGAGGAGAAGCTGCCCGGCCAGCTCTCGGGCGGCCAGCAGCAGCGCGTCGCCATCGCCCGCGCGATCGCGGTCCAGCCGCCGCTGGTGCTGATGGACGAGCCGCTCTCCAATCTCGACGCGAAGCTGCGCCTCGAGATGCGCGCCGAGATCCGGCGCATCCACAACACGCTCGGCGCCACCACCGTCTATGTCACACACGACCAGGAGGAGGCGCTCTCGCTCGCCGACCGCATCGTGGTGATGCGCGATGGCGAGATCCGGCAGGTCGGCGGGCCGGAGGACCTGTTCTCGCGGCCGGACCATCTCGACGTCGCCGAGTTCATGGGCTTCCGCAACAAGGTCGCCGGCCGCGTCGCCTCCGTCGCCGGCGACCAGGCGACGGTCACCGTCGGCGAGGTCGGTGTTGTCGGCCGTGTGCGATCGCAGGTCACGGCCGGGCAGGGCGCCCATCTCTCGATCCGCCCCGAGGACCTCCACCCGGTGGCGGATGGCGCGCCGGGACTCGCCGCCAAGGTGGTCTCGACCGAGTTCCACGGCCGCGAATTCGTCGGCTTCGCCCGGATGGCGGACGACACGCCGCTGACCTTCCTCGCCGACAGCCGCATCGCGCCCGGCACCGAGATCCGCCTGTCCGCTGCCCCCGATCGCGTCCTCGTCTTCGGAGGAGGCGCATGAGCGCGTCCAGCACGACTGCCGAAATCCCGTTCAAGCAGCGCCTCGCCGCGCGGGGACTCGACAGGCTGACCCTGCTCGTCCTGCCGGCGGTGTTCTTCCTGCTGGCGCTGTTCATCTACCCGTTCCTGTACGGGCTCTTCCTCTCCTTCACGCCGAAGGCTGGCGGCGCGCTGGCGAACTATCAGCGCTTCTTCTCGGATTCCTTCCTCTACGACACGATCGCGACCACGCTCTGGCTCGCTCTGCCGGTGACGATCGCGACGCTGCTGCTGGCGATCCCGATCGCCTTCCGCGTCAGGCTGATGAGGAACCAGCGTCTGCTCACCACCATCCTGGTGATCCCGATCACGCTCGGGACGGTGCTCGTCGCGGAAGGGCTGCTGAACTATCTCGGCCCGCAGGGTTGGTTCAACCGGACGCTGATGACGCTCGGCATCATCTCCTCGCCGGTGAAATTGCTGCACAATTACTGGGGCGTGATGCTCTCGCTGGTCATCACCGGCTTCCCCTTCACCTTCCTTTTGACGCTGTCCTATCTCTCCGGCATCGACCCGGCGCTGGAGCAGGCCGGGGCGACGCTCGGCGCCGGGCCGTGGGAGCGCTTCAAGCACATTCTCTTCCCGCTGCTGCTGCCCGGCCTCGCCATCACCTTCTGCCTCAGCTTCGTCCAGGCCTTCTCGGTCTTCCCCTCGGCGGTGCTGCTCGGCGCTCCGGCGGGGCCGACGCGCGTCATCTCGATCGCCGCCTACCAGGCCGCGTTCGAGGAATACGACTACTCGATGGCTTCGGCCGTCGCGATGATCATGGGCATGGTCCAGCTCGCCATCGTCGTCGCGGTTCTGGGCCTGCGCGGGATGCTCTATCGCGGCCCGGCCGGCGGCGGGAAGGGCTGATCCGATGGTCAAGGACACCCGCCTTTCGACCAAGCTCTGGGCCGCGGCCAACTGGACGCTGATCGGCTTCTTCATCGTCAACCTGTTCGGCATGATCGCCGCAGTGGTGACGAGCTCGTTCTCGACGCGCTGGCTGCGCTCCTGGCTGCCGGATGGCTGGACGACGCGCTGGTACGGCGCCGCCTGGAGTGAGTTCCAGCTCGGCGACGTGCTGACGGTCACCTTCCAGATCGTCTTCCTCGTCGTCTTCCTCTCGGGGCTGATCGGCGTGCCGGCCGCCTATGCGCTGGCGCGGCGCGATTTCCCCGGCAAGAAGCTGGTGATGCTGCTCTTCCTGTTGCCGCTGCTGGTACCGCCGATCACCTTCGGCATACCGCTCGCGACAGTGCTCTACCGCACCGGGCTCGCCGGCTCGATGTCGGGCGTGGTGCTCGCCAATCTCGTGCCGACCGTGCCTTTCGTCATCCTGGTGATGATCCCCTTCATCGAGCAGATCGACACCAAGATCGAGGCGGCGGCGCGCGTCTTCGGCGCCAACACCTTCAAGCTCTTCATCCATGTCCTGCTGCCGCTGCTGATGCCCGGCATCCTCGCCGCGCTGCTGCTGGTGCTGGTGCGCACGATCGCGATGTTCGAGCTGACCTTCCTCACGGCAGGCCCGACCAGCCAGACGCTGGTGGTCGCGCTCTACTATGCGGTCTTCGCCGCCGGCGTGCGCGCCGTGCAGTCGATCGACGCTATGGCGGTGATCTACATGGTGACGACGCTGATCTGGCTGATCATCGCGCTGCGCTTCGTCAATCCGACGCAGATCGTGGCGCGGGCCAAGCGGTAAGGTAATAGGCTCGCTCCGTTATCAATCCGGGTCGTCCCGGGTGGAGCGAAGCGAAGACCCGGGACCCATGCCGGAGCGGTTCAGGCATGGGTCACGGATCAGCGCCGCTCACGCGGCTCGTCCGGGACGACTTGGTTTCTAAATCAGGGGACGGGAACCTCGTCCCGTCTTCCGCATTCTTCCGCTGCTCGTCGCATTGCGGAGAAGCGTCATGGTCGCCAAGCCTCAGGACAAGGCCAAGTCATCCGGTCGCCTGCGCCGGGTCACCATCGACGATCTCACCATCCGCCGCGTCAGGGTCGGCCGCAATTTCGGCTATCGCGACGCTGAGGGCAGCAAGATCGGCGATGAGGAGACGCTCGCCCGCATCCGTTCGCTGGCGATCCCACCTGCCTATCAGGACGTCCGCATCGCCGCCGATCCGCGGGCCCATCTCCAGGCGGTTGGCCGCGACGAGGCCGGACGCATCCAGCATCGCTACCATCCCGATTGGGAGAAGGTGCGCGAGCGCCGCAAGCTCAAGCGCCTCGGCCGGCTGATCGATGCGCTGCCGAAGCTGCGCGAGCGCATCGCCTCCGACCTGAAGGACCGCACGCTCTCGCGCAGGAAAGCGCTAGCCTGCGCCGCCGCGGTCATCGACCGCTGCCATATCCGTGTCGGCAACGAGGTCTATGCCCGCACCAATGGCAGCCATGGCGCCTCGACCCTGCTCAAGCGCCATGTCGAGGTCAGCGGCAAGCACGTCGGGCTCGCCTTCCGCGGCAAGGGCGGCAAGGACATAGTCTGCGGCCGAGACGACGCCCCGCTCGCCCGCGCCCTGACGCGTTTGAAGACCCTGCCCGGAAAGCGCCTGTTCCAGTACCGTGCCGAGGACGGCCCGGTCGCCGCGATCAACGCCGCCGACATCAATCGCTACCTGAAGGAGGCGGCGGGCCTGCCGATCTCCAGCAAGGACCTGCGCATGCTCGCGGCCAATGCCGCGGCGGCCGAACTGCTGCTCTCAACCGACATCGCCGCCAGCGAGCGCGGCCGCAAGCGCCAGCTCGCCGACATCATGCGCGCCATTGCCGAACGGCTGGTCAACACCCCGGCCGTGGTCCGCAAGAGCTATGTCCATACGATCGTCGTCGACGCCTATGCCAGCGGCCGCCTGAGTCGTGCCTATCGCAAGGCGCGCGGACGCGGCGGCTGCTCGCGCATCGAACGGGCGCTGGGGATGCTGGCGGCGTGAGCGAATTGCATGGCCCCCCGCCTAGGTCGTGCGGCGGCGGGGGTTGAACCGGCCGGCGCGCTGGTGATGCTCGGAGCAAATCACCCGAGGAAGCGCCAGGCATGTTTCTCACCAATTCCGACATGGTCGAGCTGATCGAGCTGCGTCATGCGCTCCATCGCGCGCCTGAGATCTCCGGCGAGGAGTGCGAGACGGCGAAGGCGATCGTCTGCTTCCTCGCGCCGAGCGCGCCCGACCTGATCGTCACCGAGCTAGGCGGCCATGGCGTCGCCGCGATCTATGACGGCGCCGAGCCCGGCCCGACCGTGCTGGTCCGCTGCGAGCTTGATGCCCTGCCGATCGAGGACCTCTCGGGCGTGCCGCATGCGTCGCAAGTGCCGGGCAAGGGCCATCTCTGCGGCCATGACGGCCATATGACCACCGTCGCGGCGCTGTCGCATGGGCTCGGGCGGCAAAGGCCGCAGCGCGGCCGCGCCATTCTGTTGTTCCAGCCGGCGGAAGAGACTGGGGCGGGCGCAGCCGCTGTGATCGCCGATCCGAAATTTGCCGAGATCGCGCCCGACTTCTCGTTCTCGCTGCACAACAAGCCCGGCTTGCCGCTTGGCGCGGTCCGGATCTCGGAGGGGCCGGCCAATTGCGCCTCGCGCGGCCTCAAGATCGTGCTGACCGGCCACACCTCCCATGCTGCGACGCCGGAACATGCGGTCTCGCCGATGAAGGCGCTCGCCCGCCTGATGCCGGAGCTGACCGCGCTGGGGCCCGGCGGGGCCCTCAAGGGCGACTATCGCCTCGTCACCGTCACCCATGCCAGCATGGGCGAGCCGGCCTTCGGCATCACTCCCGGACGCGCCGAGCTCTGGGCGACGTTGCGGACGCTGAATGACGGGCTGATGGGCTCGCTCTGTGCCGAGGCCGAGGCGCTGGTGCGCGAGGCAGCCTCCGCCGGCGGGCTCTCGGTGGCGATGGACTATCACGATGTCTTCCATCACTGCGAGAACCATCCCGAGGCGGTGGCGCATCTGCGCCGGGCCTGCGACGAGGAAGGCATCGCGCGTGGCGAGACGCCGCCGCAGCGCGGTTCCGAGGATTTCGGCCTGTTCGGCCGCTCCTCGAAGTCGGCGATGTTCCTGCTCGGCTCGGGCGAAGATACGCCGCCGCTGCACAATCCCGATTACGACTTCCCTGACGCAATCATCGCGCCCGGCGCCCGCGTCTTCATGCGCACGATCAGGAACCTGCTGGGTTAGCCGTAGCCTGCTCCTGCGTGCTATGCGGCGCCTCGAACACAGCAGAGGTGCCCATGCGCAGGATCAGGATCATCGGCATCGGCGCCGGCAATCCCGAGCACGTCACCATCCAGGCGATCAAGGCGCTCAACACGGTCGACGTCGTCTTCGTGCCGGACAAAGGCGTCGAGAAGTCCGCCTTGCGCGAGCTGCGCGAGGAGATCTGCCGGCGCTATATCGAGCATGACAACTGGCGCACGGTGCCGCTGACTGTGCCCAAGCGTGCCGCTGCCGGCGACGATTATCGCGGCAGCGTCGACGACTGGCATGCGGCGCTCGCCGAAAGCTATGAGCGCCTGTTCCGCGACGAGCTCGGCGAGGATCAGACCGGCGCGCTGCTGGTCTGGGGCGACCCCTCGCTCTACGACAGCACGCTGCGCATCATCGAGGCCGTGCGCGCCCGCGGGCTCGCATTCGACTATGACGTCATCCCCGGCATCACCTCGGTCCAGGCACTGGCGGCGGCGCACCGGTTGGTGCTGAACCGGATCGGCGAGCCCGTCACCATCACCACCGGCCGCAAGCTCGCCGACGGCGGCTTCCAAGACGAGAGCGGCACCACCATCGTCATGCTCGATGGCGAGCAGGCTTTCGCGAAGATCGATCCCGCCGGGCTCGACATCTGGTGGGGCGCCTATCTCGGCGCGCCGCAGGAAATCATTGCCTCCGGCCCGCTCGCCGAAATCGCCGATGACGTCGTCCGCACCCGCGAGGCGGCGCGCGCCGAGAATGGCTGGATCATGGATACCTATCTATTGCGCCGCCGCGGCCAGTAAGCGACGCCGTTTGCCGCTAGGCCACCATACCGGTATAATATCGGAACGGCTGGCCGAAGGAGTTTCGCTCATGGACGTCCAGCTCCGGCTTCGCGATCCGATCGCGCCGCAGCTCGTCGCGGCGCTGCGCCAGGCGATCATCGCCAGCGAGCTCAGACCCGGCGAGGCGCTGTCGGAGAAGGAGATCGCCGGCCGCTTCGGCGTCAGCCGCCAGCCTGTGCGCGAGGCCTTCATCAAGCTCGCCGAGGCCGGGCTGGTGCAGATCCTGCCGAGCCGCGGCACCTATGTCATGAAGATCTCGATGCGCGAGGTCGCCAATGCTCGCTTCGTGCGCGAAGCCGTGGAGTGCGCGCTGGCGCGCGCGGCGAGCAAGCTGATCGACCCTGCTGGTGTCGCGCTGCTGCGCCGGTTGATCGCCGAGCAGGCGGCGGCGGCCGGGCGCGACGACTACACCCGTTTCACCGTGCTCGACGAGGCCTTCCACCAGGCGATCGCCGAGATCGTCGATTGCGACTATGCCGGCAAGGTGGTCGAGAGCGCCCGCGCCCAGACCGACCGGGTGCGTTATCTCTCGCTGCCCGGCACCTCGCCGATCCCGCTGCTGATCACTCAGCACAACGCCATCGTCGATGCGATCGAGACCGGCGATGGCGACACGGCCGCGACCGCGATGCGCATCCATCTGCGCGAGATCCTCAACGCGTTGCCGCGCATCGCCGCCGAACACCCGGATCTGTTCGAGGACGAGGAACTGCCGGCCCATACGACCGGCATACATCAGCCTTAGCCGCCGAGCTGCGCCGCCTTGATCAGCGCCTCGGCGACGCGCTCATGACCCTCGGCCAGGATGGCGGTCGCGACCCGGACATGCTCGGTCGGTCTCGCCGCGCATTTGCTGCCCGGCAGCACCGCGATGCCATGCGCCGCGAGGGTCACCAGGGCGAACTGCTCGTTCTCCACCGGCACCCAGATGCACAACCCGTCACTCTCCGGCATGGAAAGTCCCCGCTCGGCGAGGCAGGCGATCAGCGCTTGCCGGCGTTCGGCGTAGATCGCGCGGGCCTGCGCCACCCTCTGGCCTGTCTCTGCATCGGTCAGCAACCACGCGGTCGCGGCCTGCAGCAGCCGGCTGGTCCAGCCCGAGGAGAAGCTGCGATAGGACTGGATCTGCCGGATCACCATGGCCGGCGCCGACAGCACGGCGATCCTGAGATCAGGCCCGAGCGATTTCGAGAAGGAGCGGATATGCACGACCCGCTCCGGCATCGCCCTGCCCAGGCTGATCGGTAGATGGATCGAGACGTCGCCGACGCCGTCATCCTCGATCACCAGCGTGTCGCTGCCGGCGAGCACCCGGCCGAGTTCGGCCAGCCGCGCCGGGCTGACATGCTGGCCGGTGACGGAATGGGTGCGCGGCTGGAAGATGAAGGCGGACGGCCGCCGTTCCAGCGCCGCTGCGAGCTCCGAGGGCAGGGGACCCTCCGCATCCCGTCCGACCGGCAGGATCTCGGCGCCTAGGTCTTCGATGATGTCGAGCAGCCGCATCGCCGTCGGGTCCTCGATCGCGATGCAGGAGCCGGGCAGGACGGTCGCGTGCAGCACCGAATAGACAGCGTTGTAACCGCCATTGGTGGCGAGGAAGGCGGCGGGCTCATAGGGCCAGTCCGGTGCGACCGCATCGCGCAGCGCCGGCAGGATCGGGGTGCGCTCATAGCTGTTGAGGTTCTCGGCGCTCGCCGCTTGCGCCAGCGCCTCGCCCAGTGGCGGCAGCAGGGCTGCATCCGGAACCGCCAGCGAGAGGTCGAGCGCATCCGGCCCGAAATCGGCGACGCTCGCCATCCGTGTCGGCCGTGGCGTCGCATTGTCGCCGCTGACCCAGGCGCCGCCGCGCCCACGCCCCGAAACGATCTTCTGCCGCTTCAACTCGCTCCAGGCTTCCGAGACCGTGCCGGGGCTGACGCCGAGCCGGTAGGCGAGGTCGCGGACGGTCGGCAGCTTCGTCCCGACCGGCAGCAGGCCGGAGCGGATCATCTGGCTCAGGTCGAGCGCGAGGCCGCGCGCGGTGCGCTGAGTCAGGCGGCTGGCCAGCCAGGAGGCGTCGGGTTCGTCGTTCATCGACTCGAAAATGAATGTTCAGGAACGTAATAGCAATTGATCAGATAGATTGAACATTTATCGTGCCTCCCGTCCAAGGTTTTCCGCATAACGAGGCTGTCGTTTGAAACCTGTGATCCGGCTGGCCCTGCGCGACTGGGACTTCATCACGCCGCTGCTGCTCGGCGATCTCGTGTCCGACCGTTTCGAGTTGAAGATCGAGCGCCTCGCTGCGCTGCCCGAGGACTTCGCCAGCGATCCGCGCTTCGACGCCAGCGAGATCTCGTTCAGCCGCTACACCACCGGCCGCGCCCGCGGCGAGACCGGCGTCGTCGGCATCCCGAACTTTATCATGCGCGGCTTCCGCCATCGCTGTGTCGTCGCCGCTGCCGACAGCAAGCTGACCCGCTTCGACGAACTGCGTGGCAAGCGCATCGGCATCGCCGGTTGGCAGGATTCAGGCAACACCTGGACCCGCGCCGCCATGGCCGAGAGCGGCCTTGCCATCGACGATGCCTTCTGGGCCGTCAGCCGTCTTGCCGCCGACCATCCGATCACCGACCGCGTCGGGCGTTATGCCCGTCCCGGCCGGATCGAGGCGCTGCCCGGCCAGCCGCCCTTGCTCGATCTGCTCGCTGCCGGCGAGATCGACGCGGTGCTGATGCCGTTCATGCCGAAGGGCTTCTTCTCCAAGGGCTCGCGCTTCCGGGCGCTGCTGCCGGATGTCCGCGGCGCCGAGCGCCACTATTTCGGCAAGGTCGGATACGTGCCGGGCATGCACATCATCGGCCTCAAGCCCGAGCTCGCCGCCCGCGAGCCCTGGCTGGCCCAGGCGCTGAGCGACCTTCTCGACGAGAGCCAGCGCATCTGGCTGGAGAAGCGCCGCCGCTATGCCGACACCACGCCCTGGCTGATCGACGAGCTGGTGCGCAGCGGGCATGATCTGCCCGAGAGCTGGAACGAGAGCGGGCTTGCCGCGAACCGGACGATGATCACAGCGTTCATCGAGCAGCTGCGGATTCAACAGCTCGCCGACACCGATTTGACGCCGGAGACCCTGTTCCCGGCCGCCTCCGCGCTGGAAGGAGCCAATCGATGAAAGCCGCGCTCGGACAATTCGCCGTCAGCCGCGAATGGCAGGAGAACCTTGCCACCTCCGTCCGCCTGATGGGCGAGGCCAAGGCCGCCGGCGCCGATCTGCTGCTGTTGCCTGAAGGCATCCTGGCCCGCGACATCACCGATCCCGACATCGTGCTCAAGACGGCGCAGCCGCTCGACGGCCCGTTCATGCAGGGCGTGCTGGAGGCGAGCAAGGGCTCGGCTCTGACCACCCTGTTCTGCATCCATGTGCCGAACGGCAAGGGCCGCGTCTTCAACGTCCATGTCGCCGTGCGTGACGGCGCCATCGTCGCCGCCTATCGCAAGCTCCATCTCTACGACGCCTTCTCGGCGCTGGAATCGACCAATGTCGAGCCCGGCAGCGAAGTGCCGCCGCTGCTCGAGATCGCCGGCCTGAAATGCGGGCTGATGACCTGCTACGATGTCCGCTTCCCCGAGCTCGCCCGGCGCCTCGCGCTCGACGGCGCCGATGTGCTGCTGCTGCCGGCCGCCTGGGTGCGCGGCCTCGGCAAGGAGGCACACTGGGATGTGCTGGTCACCGCCCGCGCGCTGGAGAACACCTGCTATGTCGTTGCCACAGGCGAGTGCGGCCCGCGCAATATCGGCGCCAGCATGGTGGTCGACCCGCTCGGCGTCGCCATCGCTCGCGCCGGCGAGGCTCCGGCACTGATCTATGCCCAGATCGACCCGGCCCGTATCGCCGCGGCGCGCGCGGCGCTGCCGGTCCTCGTCAACCGCCGCTTCGCCGGTCCCGAGCTCGCCGCCTAAGAGCGGGCTGCCGGTCCTCAGACAACGAAAAAAGGGAACGTCGCCATGAACATGATCGTGAAATTCGCCGGAGCCGCCACGCTGGCGGTAGCGCTCCTGCAGGCTCCGGCCTTCGCCCAGGACGCCAGCATTAAGATCCCCGAGCAGAAGGTCGACGAGGCCCTGCGCGCCAAACTGCCGGAGGCGATCCGCACGGCCGGCAAGATGATCTCGGTCAACAACGGCTCCTTCCCGCCCTATGAGATCGTCACCGACGCCAAGACCATGACCGGCGCCAGCGCCGAGCTCTCCGACGCGATCGGCCAGCTGCTTGGCGTCAAGATCGAGCATGCGACGGTGAGCGGGCTGGCCGCGGCGTTGAGTGGTATCGCTTCAGGCCGTTACCAATTCGCCATGGGCCCGATCGGCGACTTCAAGTCGCGCCAGGAGGCCAACGACTTCGTCGATTATGTCCGCGAATACGTGATCTTCGCGGTGCAGAAGGGCAATCCGAAGGCGATCGCCAGCCTCGACGACACTTGCGGCAAGAAGATCGCGGTGATGTCGGCCGGCTCGGCCGAGAAGGTGATCAAGGCGCAGGCCGAGAAATGCACCGCCGAGGGCAAGCCCGCGCTGGAAGTGATGTCCTTCACCGACCAGCCGACCTCGATCCTCTCGGTCCGCTCCAAGCGCTCGGACGGCTTCTTCTCCTCGCAGGCGCCGCTGACCTATTTCGTCCAGCAGGCCAAGGGCGATCTCGAACTCGCCGCGGTCGGCAAGGCCAACGGCTTCCAGGACCTGTTCCAGGGCGCGGTGGTGCCGAAGGGCTCGCCGCTGGGCGAGGTGCTGCTCGCCTCCATCAAGGCGCTCAAGGCGAACGGTACCTATGAGGCGATCTTCAAGAAATGGGGACTCGAGAACAACATGATCGGCGAGCCCGGCATCAACCTCTCGAAGAACTGAGCGAGCGGGCCATGAGCAGCGCGGCTGAGCCGATACATGACCGGCAGCAGGCGTTGCGCGACGTCGCCAACGCCCACCGCCCGGCCGAATGGGGGCGCTGGCTGCTCTGGGCCTTCGTGCTCGCGGTCGCCGCCAATTTCGCCTGGATCGTCGCCTGGAACCCGAATTTCGGCTGGCCGGTCGTGGCGCAGTGGTTCACGGCCGAGTCGATCCTGAAGGGCCTTTACGTCACGCTCGGGCTCACCGTCGTCGCGATGGTGATCGGCGTCATCATCGGCCTCCTGCTGGCGATCGCCCGGCTCTCCGACGACCGGCTGTTCAGCGGCCTCGCCGGGCTCTTCATCTGGTTCTTCCGCGGCACGCCGCTCCTGGTCCAGCTGATCTTCTGGTACAATCTCTCGACGCTCTTCCCCGAGATCTCGATAGCGATCCCGTTCGGGCCGACGCTGGTCAGCTGGCACACCAACGATCTGATCACGCCGATGACGGCGGCGATCGCCGGGCTCTCGCTCAACGAAGCCGCCTATATGGCCGAGATCATCCGCGGCGGCCTGCTCTCGGTCGACAAGGGCCAGACCGAGGCCAGCGACGCCTTCGGCATGACGCGGGCGCGGGCGCTGCGCCGGGTCATCATCCCCCAGGCGATGCGCTCGATCGTGCCGCCGACCGGCAACCAGCTTATCAGCATGATCAAGGCGACCTCGCTGGTCAGCGTCATCGCCATGGCCGATCTGCTCTATTCGGTGCAGGCGGTCTACAACCGCACCTTCGAGGTCGTCCCGATGCTGATGGTCGCGGTGATCTGGTATCTCGTCATCACCACCGTCCTGAACATCGGCCAGGGCTTCATCGAGCGCTACTATGCCCGCGGCGAGCGCGGCGCAGTGGAGCGTATGCCCGTCATCGCGGAGGCGACGCCATGAGCCGGATCGCGAGCGAGGGCGCTCCGCTGGTCAGCGCCCGCAACGTCCACAAATCCTTCGGCCACAACGAGGTGCTGAAGGGCATCGATCTCGACGTGATGCCGGGCGAGGTCGTCGTCGTGCTCGGCCCGTCCGGCTCGGGCAAGTCGACCTTCCTGCGCTGCATCAACCATCTCGAAGCGATCGATCGCGGCTCGATCATGGTCGCCGGCGAGCAGATCGGCTACCGCCTCAACGGCGAGCGGCTGACCAAGCTCTCGCCGCGTGCCATTGCCGCGCAGCGCCGTCAGATCGGCATGGTCTTCCAGCAGTTCAATCTCTTCCCGCACATGACGGCGATGGAGAACATCATCGAGGCGCCGGTCGGCGTGCACGGTCATTCCCGCAAGGATGCGATCGATTACGCCATGGAGCTGCTCGGCCGCATCGGGCTGACCGAGAAGGCGAATGCCTATCCGCGCCAGCTCTCCGGCGGCCAGCAGCAGCGCGTCGCCATCGCCCGGGCGCTGGCGATCCGGCCGAAGCTGATGCTGTTCGACGAGCCGACCTCGGCGCTCGATCCCGAGCTCGTCGGCGAGTTGCTGGCGACCATGCGCGATCTCGCCGGCCAGGGCCTGACCATGATCGTCGTCACCCATGAGATCGGCTTTGCCCGCGAGGCGGCCGACCGCGTCGTCTTCATGGATGGCGGCCTCGTCGTCGAGCAGGGGAGGCCGGAGGAGGTGCTCGCCAATCCGAGCCATCCGCGCACCCGCCTCTTCCTCAGCCGCTTCATCCGCGAAGCGGCCTGAGAGGGCGCAGCCCCTCGAGTGCGTTGTGGTGCAACAGCGCCGAGCTGCCCTGCGGCCCGGCCGGCACGCCTTGGTTAACGTTAAACGATCATTATCAGATATCCGAATATATTGATGGAAAGGGCTGCGAAGACCAGGGGAGACTGAGCATGGGCCGTCCGCAATCTCAGCGGCAGCGCTTTCGCCTGACAGGTGTCGGCGCGGTCATCGGCATGGCCCTGACGGCGGCTGTCGCACTCGTCGCCGCAGCCGGAGCCTTTTCGACGCAACGGCTCGGCAACCGGATCCTGACCGAGACCGTCGCCCGCGAAATGACGAGCGCCCAAGAGACCCTGCGCACCAGCCTGGACAGCGAGATCAAACGCGCAGTGTCCATGGCGCATGTGATCGCGAGCAATGCCCAGATCCAGGCGCGCTTCGCCGCCGGCGATCGAGATGCCCTGGCCGCAGCGACCGTCCCGGGCTTCGCCGCATTGAAGGCGAATGACGGCGTCGTCCAGCTGCAGTTCCATGTCGCGCCGGCCACCTCGTTCCTGCGCGCGCATCGGCCGGAGAAGTTCGGCGACGACCTGTCCTCCTTCCGTTTCACGGTCGTCGAAGCCAACAAGTCGGGCAAGCCGGTCTTCGGCCTGGAGAATGGCGTCGAGGGGCTCGGCGTTCGCGGCGTGATGCCGGTCCGGTTCGAGGGCAAGGCGGTCGGCACCGTCGAGGTCGGACTCAACTTCGGCCAGGCCTTCTTCGACGCCTTCAAGAGAATGTCCGGCAACGACATCGCCTTCTTCGTCCTCACCAATGGCGAGCTCAAGCGCTTTGCCTCGACGCTGCCCGATGACGGTCTGCTCTCGCAGGAGATGTTGCGTCAGGGCCTCGCCGGGACGACGGAGGTGCAGCGTCTCGCCATTGGCGAGCGTGCCAGCGCCATCGTCTATGCGCCGGTCAAGGACTACCGCGGCGATGTGATCGGCGCCTATGCGCTCGTTTCCGATATCTCCGCCCTGAGCTCGATCATGGATGCTGCGCTGTCGGCCTCGGCCCTGGTCGCGCTCGTCAGCCTGATCTCGGCGATCGCCTGCGCCTGGATGTTGAACCGGTGGATCGCCGCCCCGGTGCGCGGCATGACCAGCACGATGACGGCGCTGGCGCAGGGTGATCGCGACGTGCTCGTTCCCTCGCTGCAGCGTCGTGACGAGATTGGCGAAATGGCTCAGGCCGTCGATGTCTTCAAGCGTGCCGCCATCGAAAAGGAGGCCATCGCCGCCGAAAGGCGCCATGCCCAACAAGAGGTCGAGGCCCAGCGCCATGCCGCCGATGCCGAGCGGTCGCGTAACGAGGCCGAGCGCCAGGATGCCACCGAGCAACTGGCGGTCGTGGTCTCTGCGCTCGGCGCCGGCCTGGAGCATCTCGCCAATGGCAATCTCGGCTATCGCATCGACCAGCCTGTCGCAGCCGCCTATGCCAAATTGAAGGACGACTTCAACACGGCGATCGGCAAGCTGCGCGACACGATGCGTCAGATCGCGACCAACACCGAGAGCATGAAGGCCGGCGCCGGCGAGATCAGCCAGGCGGCCGACGACCTCGCCAGCCGTACCGAGCAGCAGGCCTCCTCGGTGGAGGAGACCGCGACGGCGCTCGACCAATTGACCGCGACAGTGCGCCAGACCGCCGAGGGCGCGCGTCAGGCCAGCCTCGCCACCACCCAGGTCAAGGGCGAGGCGGAGCAGTCCGGCCAGATCGTGCGCGAGGCGGTTGCCGCCATGAGCGGCATCGAGAAATCATCCGAGGAGATCTCGCAGATCGTCGGCGTCATCGACGAGATCGCCTTCCAGACCAACCTCCTGGCGCTCAACGCCTCGGTCGAGGCGGCGCGCGCCGGCGATGCCGGCAAGGGTTTTGCCGTCGTCGCCTCCGAGGTCCGCGCGCTGGCGCAGCGCTCGGCCGATGCGGCCAAGGAGATCAAGGGCCTGATCACCGCCTCCTCGGTCGAGGTCGAGAAGGGCGTGGCGCTGGTCGGCCAGACCGGAACGGCGCTGGAGCGGATGTCCGGCGAGATCACCCGCGCCACCTTGCTGGTCGCCGAGATCGCCTCGGCCGCGCAGGAGCAGGCGACCGGGCTCCAGGAGGTCAACACCGCGGTCAACGAGATGGATCAGGCGACGCAGCAGAACGCCGCCATGGCCGAGCAGTCGACCGCTGCCTCGCAGGCCCTCGCCCAGGAAGCCGACAGGCTGGCGGCGCTGGTCGCCTATTTCAGCCTTGAAGCGCCAGAGCTGTCACGGGAGCAGGGTATGCGGAGCTCAGGGCGCTACGCAGCCTGAGCGGCTCCGTCAGCCGCCTTCCAATTCGCTGGCGCGCTCCAGCGCGAGCGCGGTGCCCTTCTCGACGAAGCCGGCGATCAGCTCGAGCTCCTCGGGGCTGTATTGCCCCATAAGCGCGGCCGAGCGCTCGGCCATTGGCGCGAAAAGCTCCTGAAGTGGCCTGATTGCCTCCGGCACGATCCGGACGATGACCTTGCGTCGGTCCTGCGGATCGGCCGCCCGCTCGACGTAGCCCTTTTTGGCGAGGCGATCGATCAAGCCGGTCACGGCGCCACTGGTCAGCTTGGTGTGCTCCATGATCTGCCCGGCGGTCACGGGACCGGCCAGCAGGATCATGTCCAGGCATTCGAGATCGACCGAGGAGAGGCCGACTCGCCTGGCGACTGCCTGACTGTGCAAGGCGCTGGCGGCTCCCATACGGCGCAGCATCGTCGTCAGGCGTGCGATCGCCTCGTCTTGACTTGAAGGTGCCATTCGTCTCATATCTTAGTCACTAAGATAATTAGTGATAGAGATAAGATCATGGATGCAATCGTCCTGTCCACGGCTTTGACGGCGCTTCTGGCCAATATCGGGCTTGGCGGCGGAATCTTCGAGCATGGCGTTATCGACCATGCCTGGCCGCGCAAGCCGGAGATCGTCCAGCCCCGGAAGGGTGGGATCAGCCGCGTCCGGTTCTGGATTCCCGCTCATTCCGCCTTCGAACTCGTCCTGCTCGTCACGCTCTATCTCGGCTGGGGCCATGGCGACGTCCGCAAGGCCCTGCTCCTGGCGCTAGCCGCACATCTGGCGATGCGGCTCTGGTCGGCCTTCGACATGATCCCGAAGGCGATTGCCTTCGAGAAGGCGGAAGCGGTCGACGAGGCTGCCGCTCGCGATTGGACGAAGCGAAGCCTGATGCGGTTTCCGCTGGCACTCCTCACCAGCCTGGCCGCGCTGGCGGCTTTCGGCGCCGCTTGCGGCCTCAATCTGGGCTGAGTCCACCAAGCTCCCAAACGTCGACGCGCGAAGGCGCTGCAGATTGACAATGTTTTGCATATAAGACAGAAATTCATATACAAATGAAAAACGCGGCGCCCGGCTCCGATCCGAAGGCGCCAGTCGCGCCGGGGAGAAGCGATGAGCCCGCTGAACGACAGCGACGCGCGAGCCGCCGTGGCGCCGCCCGAGCCGGCACCGGCATCGGGCGCGAACGACGTGCTCCTCGGCCTGCTCTTCGCCGCGATTGGGGCGGCCGCCCTCTATATCGGCCGCGACTATGTCTTCGGCACGAGCCTGCGCATGGGGCCGGGTTTCCTGCCGCGGATCGTTGCGGGAGGGCTCACCCTGCTCGGGCTCGTGCTCGTCATCCGCGGCATCCTCGCCGGCGGCTGGGCGCTCCCGGTGATAGGCTGGCGACCGATCCTCCTGATCTCGCTGGCCGTGATCGTCTTCGCCGCGACGATCGACCGGCTCGGCCTCTTCGTCGCCAGCCTTCTGAGCGTGGCGATAGGCACCTGTGCCGCGCAGGAGATCCGTTGGAAAGAGCTGCCCTTCGTGGCGTTCGGGCTCGCCGCCTTCTGCACCATCCTGTTCGGCTATCTCCTGAAAATCTCGATGCCGGTCTGGCCGCAATGAGCGAGATCGTCCAATCGCTGGCGCTCGGCTTCGGCGTCGCCGCCTCGCTGAGCAATCTCTGGTACTGCTTCCTCGGCGCGCTGATCGGCACGCTGATCGGCGTCCTGCCCGGCATCGGCCCGATCGCGACCATGGCGATGCTGCTGCCGCTGACCTATTACCTGCAGCCGACCGAAGCCTTGATCATGCTCGCCGGCATCTATTACGGCGCGCAATATGGTGGCTCGACCACGGCGGTGCTGATGCGCCTGCCGGGCGAATCCTCCTCCGTCGTCACCTGCCTCGACGGCTATGCCATGGCGCGCAAGGGCCGCGCCGGCACAGCGCTCGCGACGGCGGCGCTCGCCTCCTTCTTCGCCGGCACGGTGGTGACGCTGCTGATCGCGGTCGCCAGCCCGGCCCTGACCGAACTCGCTCAGAAATTCGGCCCGGCCGAGTATTTCTCGCTGATGGCGCTCGGCCTCGTCGCCGCCGTCGTCTTCGCGCAAGGCTCGCCATTGCGCGCGGTCGGCGCGATCTTCCTCGGCCTGCTGCTCGGCCTGATCGGCGCCGACGTCAACACCGGCTTCGACCGCTTCACCTTCGACCGGCCGGAACTGCGCGACGGCATCGGCGTCGTCGTCGTCTCGATGGGCCTGTTCGGCATCGCCGAGATCATGCTCAACCTCTCCGGCGGGCCCGAAGACCAGGGCGAGCGCACCAAACTGTCGCGGCTCTGGCTGACCAGGGAAGACTTCCGCGCCGCCTGGCCGGCGACCCTGCGCGGCACCGGGATCGGGGCGCTGCTCGGCATCCTGCCGGGCGGCGGCGCCATGCTCGGCTCCTTCGCCTCCTATGCGGTCGAGAAGCGGATCTCGGACACGCCCGAGCGCTTCGGCGAGGGCGCAATCGAGGGCGTCGCCGGGCCGGAAGCGGCCAACAATGCCGGCGCGCAATCCTCGTTCATTCCGATGCTGGCGCTCGGCATCCCCGGCAATTCGGTGATGGCGATGATGGCCGGCGCCATGCTGATCCATGGCATCGCGCCGAGCCCCAACCTGGCCTCGACCCAGCCGCAGCTGTTCTGGGGGCTGATCGCCAGCATGTGGTTCGGCAACCTGATGCTGCTCGTCATCAACCTGCCGCTGATCGGGCTGTGGGTGAAGCTGCTCGCCGCACCCTATCGTATGCTGTTCCCGGCGATCCTGCTGTTCTGCTGCATCGGCATCTACACGGTGAACAACAGCGCCTTCGAGGTCGGTCTCGTCGCCCTGTTCGGCCTGCTCGGCGTGGTGCTGGCCAAGCTCGAATGCCCGCTGGCGCCGCTGGTGCTCGCCTTCATCCTCGGGCCGATGATGGAGGAGAACCTGCGCCGCGCCATGCTGCTCTCGCGCGGCGACCCGGCGATCTTCCTGTCGCGGCCGATCAGCCTCGGATTGCTGATCGCCTGCGCGCTGGTGGTCGCCTTGCTGCTGATGCCGAATTTCCGCCGGGCCCGCGAGGCGGCGACGGAAGCCTGAATTTTCTTGAGAAGGGGAGGATGACGATGATGACACCCAGCAGGCGCCGCGCGCTCGGCCTCCTCACCGCCGCCTCCCTCGCAGCGCTGCCACAGCTCGCGACCGCTCAGGCCTACCCGACCAAGCCGGTCAAGATCATCGTGCCCTTCGCCGCCGGCGGACGGGCCGATGCGCTGGCGCGGATGCTGGCGCAGGGCCTGCAGGAGCAGATGGGCCAGCCCTTCGTGGTTGAGAACCGCGGCGGCGCCAGCGGCAGCCTCGGCTCCGATCTCGTCGCCAAGGCACCGCCCGACGGCTACACTCTGCTGCTCGCCTCGACCGGCACGCAGGCCATCCTGCCGAAGATCACCGCCAAGCTGCCCTATGATGCCGATCGCGATTTCACGCCGATCGCGCTGATGGTCGAGAGCTACAGCTTCATCGGCGTGCACCCTGGCGTGAAGGCGGCGAACCTCAAGGAATTTGTCGATCTCGCCCGCGCCAGGCCGGGCGAGTTCAACTATGCCAGTTCCGGCGTTGGCACCTACAACCACTTTGCCGGCGAGTTCTTCAACATCGCCGCCGGCACCAAGATCACCCATATCGCCTATCGCGGCAGCGGCCCCTCGGTGAACGACCTCGTCGCCGGCCATGTCCAGATGATGATCGGCGGGGAGTTCGTCGAGGTCGCGCAGGCCGGCAAGGTCCGCATCCTCGCCACGACCAATCCGCAGCGCTGGCCCGGCCTGCCCGATATCCCGACCATGAAGGAAGCGGGTCTTGCCGAATTCTCGGCGCCGCCGCTCTGGTTCGGCCTGCTGGGGCCGGGCGGCATGCCGCGCGAACTGGTCGAGAAGCTCAACCAGGCCGCCAACAAGGCGATGAGCGATCCCAGGACCGTCGAGCGCGTCAAGGCCGCGGCCAGCATCGTGCGCAGCGAGAGCGCCGACGCCTTCGCCAGCCTGATCAAGGCCGAGCAGAAGGCCTTCGGCGACGTCGCCAAGCAGACCAACATGAAGTTCGAGGAATGACCGGACGGATAATCCGGAACACTCGGCGGGACAGGGGAGGGAAGCGATGCTCGAGGGACAACTGACGCGCCGCATGGCGCTGCTGCTCGCCGCCGCGGCTGTGCTCGGCACGGGCGTGATCGAGGCCGCGGCGCAAGCCTATCCGACGAAGCCGGTCAAGATCATCGTGCCGTTCGCGCCGGGCGGGCGCGTCGAGGGCATCGCCCGCCTCCTCGCCAACAGCATGAGCATCGATCTCGGCCAGCCTTTCGTCGTCGAGAGTCGTGCCGGCGCCGGCGGAGCGATCGGCTCCGATTTCGTCGCCAAGGCGGCGCCGGACGGCTACACGCTGCTGCTCGTCTCGGCCGGTACCCACGCCATCCTGCCCAATGTCGACAAGAAGCTGCCCTACGACTCGGTGAAGGATTTCACACCGATCGCCAGCCTCGTCGAAGGCTTCACCTTCCTCGGCGCGCATCCATCGGTCGAGGCCAGGACGGTCGCCGAGCTCGTCGCTTTGGCAAAGGCCAAGCCCGGAACGATCGGTTTCGCCAGCTCTGGTATCGGCACCTACGGCCATTTCGCCGGCGAGCTGCTGAAGATCTCCTCAGGCGCCGACCTGATGCACGTGCCGTATCGGGGCAGCGGTCCGGCGCTGAACGACATCGCCGCCGGCCACGTTCCGTTGATGATGGCGGGCGAGCTGGTCGAGCTCGCCAAGGCCGGCAAAGTCCGCATCCTCGCCACGACGAATGAGCGCCGCTGGTTCGAACTGCCCGATGTCCCGACGATGAAGGAGAGCGGCTTCCCGCAGTTCACCGCCCATTCCTGGATCGGGCTCGCCGGGCCGGCCGGCATGAACCCGGAGATCGTCGCGAAGCTCAATGCCGCCGCGGGCAAGGTGCTGGCCGATCCGAAGGCGCAGGAGCAGCTCAAGACGCTCGGCGTCCTGCCGAACTTCTCCAGCCCGGCCGAGTTCGCCACGCGCATCGCCGCCGATCGCGCCGTCTACGCCGAGATCGTCGCCAAGGCGAACCTCACATTCCAGTAGAGTGCCGGCGCACTATATGGAGGGCGGGAAATCTGCTAGGGCGCTGCGCTCGCCGGCAGGTTGCCAGCTCCGCCAGACCGCAGATGATGACCGCAGCAGACCACCGTTTCTCCGTGGCGCCTATGATGGACTGGACAGATCGGCATTGCCGGATCGTCCATCGCCTGATGTCGCGCCGCGCCCGGCTCTATACCGAGATGGTGACGGCGCAGGCGGTGGTGCGCGGCGACCGGCAGCGGCTGATCGGTTTCGACGAGGTCGAGCACCCGGTCGCGCTGCAGCTCGGCGGCAACGATCCGGCGCTGCTCGCCGAGGCAGCGAAGATCGGCGCCGATTTCGGCTATGACGAGATCAATCTGAACTGCGGCTGCCCCTCCGACCGTGTCCAGGGCGGGGCTTTCGGTGCTTGCCTGATGCGTGAGCCGGTGCTGGTCGGCGATTGCGTCGCGGCGATGAAGGCGGCTGTTTCGATTCCCGTCACGGTGAAGTGCCGCATCGGCGTCGACGACCAGGATCCGGAGACGGCCCTCGATGCGCTGACGGAAACCGTGCGTGCGGCGGGTGTCGATGCGCTCGTCGTGCACGCCCGCAAGGCCTGGCTGCAGGGGCTCTCGCCCAAGGAGAACCGTGAGATCCCGCCGCTCGACTACGAGCGCGCCTACCGCCTCAAGGCGGCCAATCCCGGCCTGATCGTCGCGCTCAACGGCGGCATCAAGCACCCCGATGAATGGCTGCCGCATCTGGCCCATCTCGACGGCGTCATGCTCGGTCGCGAGGCCTATCAGAACCCCGAGGTGCTGTTCGCGGTCGACCCGCTGCTCTTCGGCGAGGACGCGCCGGTCCCGGACGCCTTCGCGATGCTCGAGGCGCTCGAGCCCTATATCGCGGCTCACCTCGAGCGGGGCGGGCGCCTGCACGCCTTCACCCGCCATCTCGTCGGGCTGTTCCCCGGCCAGCGCGGCGCGCGCCTGTTCCGTCGCCATCTCGCCGAGCATTGCGTCGCGGCGGGGGCCGGTCTCGCCGAGCTGCGCGCGGCCATCGCCCATGTCGAGCGCGAAGCTCCGCCGGCGATCGCTGCGGAGTGAGTGCCGATGGCTGATATGACGACCGATCCCGCCCTCGTCGCCCGCATCGAGGCGAGCTTCGCCAAGCAGGCGATGATGTCGACGCTCGGCGCCCGTCTCGTGCGCGTCGCGCCGGGCGAGGTCGAGATCGCCATGCCGGCGTCGCCGCATCTCTCCCAGCAGCACGGTTTCGTCCATGCCGGGGCGGTCGCGACCATCGCCGACAGCGCCGCCGGCTATGCCGGGCTCACCACCATGCCGGCCGGCAACGGCATCCTCACCGCCGAGTTCAAGATCAACCTGCTGGCACCGGCGACCGGCGACGAGCTCGTCGCCAAGGGCAGAGTGGTCAAGGCCGGCCGCACCCTGACGCTCGCCATGGCCGAGGTCTTCGCGGTGACGGACGGCAGGCCCAGGCTCTGCGCCATGCTGACTGCGACGCTGATGGCGATCGTCGCGCGTGAGGGCATCAGCGACTAGCGAGCGGGCCGCTCTCGGCAGGGTACCCCATTCGGGCAATCTGCTGCCCCTTTGCCCGTCTTCTGGACCTGTCCGATCTGAAGTCAGCTCGATCGCAGCGAGGGCGTGGTCGACACCCTTGCAGGCGTCGTCGCATCGATGCCGTGTTTGCATCGGCCGGAACGAAGTTGCTCGTGCCCGGTTCGCCAGGGCCATGCGCCGACCAAGAGGCGTCAGCCATATGCGCGACGCGATCGAAAGCGCATCGGGAGACGGTAAGGCCGTCGTCGCCAGGGACGATACGGGCCTGACCATCGATACCGCTCACTGGACGCTGACAAGCACGTCGTCCGCGGGGCAGGGCCGCAGCAAGGCTCCCGACACCCAGCGGGACATTCCGGCGAAAGCCGATCGGCCTGGCCAAGTGCCGCAGCGGCGCCGGTTCATCCCCTTGGCGTGTGGGGTGGCGGCCGCGGTCCTCCTTCTCGTCATGCCGCGGAATGCGGATCGACCGGAGCCCGCTCGGCTGCGGGAACCGGCGCCGGCCGTCTTGCCGGCCAGCGGTTCCTCTGACACCGGCGTCATGGCGCAGGAGCTGGCGGAGGCCCGTAGTGCCGTCACTGTTCTGACAGCGCAATTGCAGGCCGAAGCCGCCAGGAACGAGCAGTTATTGCGGCAGGAGCAGGACAAGGCCGCGGCCCTGGCGCAGGAGGCCGCGACTGCGCGGCAGGAATTGGTGGCGGCGGCGGCCCAGCATCGTCAGACACTCGATGGCGAGCGTGCGCAACGCGTCGCACTGGCCGATCAGCTGGCGGCCTCGCAGCGCGAATTGCAGACGCAGACGGCGCAGCTGCGGAGCGCAAATGACGACATTGAACAACTCAAGCAGCTCGCGACCGCAACGAGTTCCCAGTCGCTCGAGCAGGAGCGGCAGAAGGTTGCCGCTCTCGCACAGGAGCTGTCGGCCGCGCAGCGCGAGATCGCAGGGCAGGCGGCACAGTTGCGTAAAGCCGGCGAGGAGGCAGGCCAGCTCAGGCAGGCGGACGCGGCGAAAGCCATGCAAGCGCTGGAGCAGGAGCGGCAGAAGGCGGCCGCTCTCGCGCAGGAATTGTCGGCCGCGCAGCGCGAGGCTGCGGCGCAGGCGGCGCAATTGCGCAAGGTTGGGGAGGACGTGGGGCAGCTCAGGCAGGCCGACGCCGCAAGGGCCGCGCAATCCCAGGAACAGGAGCGACAGAAAGCCGCCGCCATCGCCCAGGCCTCGGCCGCGCGGCAGGCGCTGACCACGACCCTGGCGCAACATCGCCAGGCCCTCGACGAGGAACGCGGACAACGTGCCGCATTGGCGGCCGAGCTGGCGACGGCGCGGCGCGAGATCGAGGCGCAGGCGGCACAACTGCGCAAGGCCGGCGAGGAGACGGGCCAGCTCCGGCAGGCGGACGCGGCTAAGAGCGCGCAAGGGCTCGAACTTGAGCGGCAGAAGGCGGCGGCCATGGCACAGGTCGCGGCGCTGCGACAGGAGCAGGCGGCCGCTGCTGCGCAATATCACCAGGCCATCGAGCAGGAGCGCGCCCAACGCGCCGCCCAGGCGAGCGAGCTGTCGGCGACGCAGCGCGAGCTCGAGGTCCAGCGGGCGCAACAGCAAAGCGCACGCGGGGAAACGGAAAAGCTCAAGCAGGCGAGCGAAAGCACGATCGCGGATCTGCGCCAGGCTCTCCAGCAAGAGCGCGACCGCGTTGCCACCGCGGCGGAGCAGTTGGCGTCGCTACGCGCGGCGGCTGCGCAGCCCGCGGTTGTATCCAGGGAGGCTCCCAAGCCTCCGCAAGCGAATCCCGTCGGCGCGCCACCACCGCAAATAGTCGCGGAAGCCCGGAACAGCCCCGAGGCGATGCGGCTGATCGCCAGGGCGAGCGCGCTGCTCGCTCAAGGCGACATCGGCTCCGCCCGGGCCGTGCTCGAACGCGCGGCCGACATGGGCAGTGCCCGGGCGAGCTTCATGCTCGCGGAGACCTATGACCCCCGCATCCTGTCCGCCTGGGGCACCTATGGTACGCGCGGCGAGATCGCGAGGGCGCGCGAGCTTTATGCGCGGGCGCAGGCCGGGGGGATTCAGGAGGCGAAAGATCGTGTCGATGCGCTGCCGCGGTAGCGCTCGACGTCGGCCGCCGGACAACGGGTGTGTTCCAGAGGAGAGTGCGGAATGAAGATGCCTTCAGGACGGTCCTTGCTCCTTCTGGTCGGGCTGGCGGCGCTCGTGCCGATGCTCGCTTCGCCCGGCCTGGAGGCGCAGACGCCGCAGGCGAACATTGGCTCGCCGCGACGCATCGTCCGGCCGGCCGCGACGGAGCAGGACAAGGCCAATGCCTGGACGGTTGGTCTCGCAGCGGGGCTGCTGGAGGGCGCGCCACTTCGCCTTGGAGCCGAGATGGCCCGCGTCGTAGACGACGGGCAGAGCCTGCACGTGCTGCCGATCGTCACCCGTGGCGCCACCGAGAACCTGAATTCGCTGCTCTATCTGCGCGGCATCGACACGGCGATCATCAACTCTGATGCGCTGGAGGAGTACAAGGCGCAGCTGCCGCAGATCCGGCGCAAGATCACCTATGTGCTCAATCTTTTCCCCTCGGAGCTGCATGTCTTCGTGCGGCCCGAGATCCAGAGCCTGCAGGATCTCGCCGGCAAGAAGGTGAACTTCAACACGCTCGGCACCGCTGCCGCCTATTCGGGGCCGCTGATCTTCAGCCGCCTCGGCATCAATGCCGAGAACACCTTCATCCCGCATCAGCTCGCGCTGGAGCAGATGCGCAAGGGCGAGATGGCCGCCGTCGTCTTCATCACGTCGAAGCCGGTCGACGCCTTCGTCCGCGGGCGCTTCGAGCCCGGCTTCAAGTTCCTTCCGGTCGCCTATGACAGCAGATTCGAGGACTATTACCTGCCGGCGGTGCTGGAGGCCGGCGAGTATCCCGGACTGATCAAGGCGGGCGAGCGGGTTTCTACCATCGCGGTGCCGACCGCCCTCGTCGCGTTCAACTGGGCGCCCCAGACCAACCGCTACGAGCGCGTCGCGCGCTTCGTCGACACCCTGTTTAGCCGTGTCGAGAAGCTGCAGGCGCCGGGCTTCGACCCGAAATGGAAGTCGATCAATCTCGCCGCGACCGTTCCCGGCCTCGACCGCTTCCCGGCAGCCCAGGACTGGCTGGATCGCAAAGCGCAGACGCAGCGTGCGAGCCGATGAAGCTGGTCATGCTCTCCGTCGCCTTCGAGATTGCGAGCCGGATCGCCTTCGCGCAGGGGGCGCCCGATCCGATGGCGCAGCTTCGCGCCTGCTCGCTGCTCGACCCGGCGGAGCGGCCTGCCTGCCTGAACAAGCTGCCTCAGCCGGTGACGGTGCCGCAGCGCCCGCTCGACGATGCCGATGGCTGGATCGTCAGCGAGACCACGTCTCCGATCGACTATACGCCGCTCGTCACCGCCACCACCTTCGCTAAAGGCGATGCCAACGCCGCGCTCCGGCAGCTCTCCATTCACTGCCGCGGTGGCCGGACCGAGCTCGTCCTTGGCGGGCCGGCCACGTCCGAGAGCGGCGCCGACTACGCTCTCTCCTATCGTTTGGGCGACAGCCAGCCCGTGCAGGTCGCGGCCGGGCGGCCGGTCTATGGGACCGGCGTCGCCTTCCGGGGGGATGTCGTCGGCCTGCTGCTGTCGCTTCCCAGTGAAGGCGGCATCGCGATCCGTCTCGGCACCCGCGCTGGTGCCGTTCATGACGCGCATTTCGGCCTCACCGGCCTGAAGGCTGCGCGGGACAGGGTCGCCGCAGCCTGCAAATGGCCGCGCACCCTTGCCAGGCCACGTAGCGAATGATCCTCGAACCATGGGTGGAATCCGATGACGATCAGGCTCAAAGATGCTCTCGGCGCGATCCTGCTGGCCGGATTGGCCTGCGCCATCGCCGCCGCGCCCGCGACGGCGCAGGCCACGAAGCACAGCGCCGTACAGGCGCCGAAGCCGCCCGTTTCCGACCGGAAGCCGCATCGGCTGATCCTGCAGGTGAACACGAACGATCCCGCGATGATGAATCTCGCGCTCAACAACGCGACCAACGTGGCGCAGTACTATCAGGACCTCGGCGAGAAGGTGGAGATCGAGGTCGTAACCTTCGGCCCCGGGTTGCACATGCTGCGTGACGATACCTCGCCCGTGAAGGCGCGGATCTCAACGATCGCCCTGAGCACGCCGGCGATTTCCTTCAAGGCCTGCGGCAACACCCAGGGCAATATGAGCAAGGCCGAGAACAAGGAGATCGCCCTGATCCCCGAGGCGACTGTGGTGAAGTCCGGTGTCGTCCGGGTGATGGAGCTGCAGGAAAAGGGCTGGACCTACGTCAAGCCCTGATCGGCCGCTGTTCCAGTGCGCGTCGGGGTCGTTCTGGGAGCCCATGTGACAATTATTCAGCCCTCATCCTGTGGGGCCGCGAAGCGGCGTCTCGAAGGATGCTCCAGGAGGCTCCCGAACCAGCTGGAGCATCCTTCGAGAGGCGATTTGCGAGCGCTTTTCGGGATGACGGCAGAGTTTTCGAGCAGACTGTGAGATGCAGTCTGACGCGGCGCTGTCCGATGACGCGGCTGCGTCGGCGCATGCCTGCCCTGCCGCCCGAACCTTGCCCTTTTCGGCAAGAGGGCTAAGAGCAGCCCGATCTTTCCCAGACAGTGTGCATGATGATCGCAGGCATTCCCCTGAACGACTTGATTTTCCTTGCGGTGTCGCTGGTCGCGGCCGGCGCCGTCACCGGCCTGCTCGCCGGCCTGTTCGGCGTCGGTGGCGGCGCCGTCATCGTGCCGGTGCTCTACGAGGTCTTCCGGGTGATCGGCGTGCCGGAGGAGGTGCGCATGCCGCTCGTCGTCGGCACCTCGCTCGCGGTGATCATCCCGACCTCGATCCGCTCCTACCGCGCCCATCTCGCCAAGGGACTGGTCGACACCTCGATCATCAAGATCTGGGCCGTGCCGGTCGTACTCGGCGTGCTCGGCGGCAGCTTCATCGCGCGCTATGCCCCGCCGGATGTGTTCAAGGCCGTCTTCGTCGCGGTCGCCTTCGCCAGCGCCATGCGCCTGCTTTTCGCCTCCGATCGCTGGAAGCTCGGCGACGATATGCCCGGCCCCTTCCTGATGCGGGTCTACGGCCTGATCATCGGTGTGCTCTCCTCCCTGATGGGCATCGGCGGCGGTCAGCTCTCCAGCCTTTTCATGACTTTCTATGGCCGGCCGATCCACCAGGCGGTCGCGACCTCCTCGGGCCTCGGCATCCTGATCTCGATCCCTGGTGCGCTCGGCTACATCTATGCTGGCTGGCCGAAGATGGACCTCCTGCCGCCGCTCTCGCTCGGCTATGTCTCCTTCATCGGCTTCCTGCTCTTCATCCCGACCTCGATCTGGACGGCGCCGATCGGCGCGCGCCTGGCGCACCGCCTGTCGAAGCGCCGGCTGGAGGTCGCCTTCGGCATCTTCCTGCTGGTGGTCTGCGCGCGCTTCTTCTGGTCGCTGATTAGCTGAGCGAGACGGGCATGGTTGCTGTACGCGCCTGCGGGGAGGCCGATCATCCCGCGCTCGCCTCGCTGATGGGCGAGATGCAGGCGCACTACAAAGTGCCGTGCCCGCCAAACGCCGATATCCGCGCCGGGCTGGCGAACCGGCCGGCTGGGACCGATCTGCTCCTCGCCGAGCATGATGGCTCAATCATCGGCTTCGCCGCCTTCTCGGCGCTCTATCCCGGCCCCGGTCTCAGGCCCGGATTCTTCCTCAAGGAAATCTACGTGGCGCAGGCCGCCCGCGGGCTCGGCGCCGGCAAGGCGCTGCTTGCCGAATTGGCGCGGCTCGCTCTCGCGCGTGGCTTCGGCCGGATCGACTGGACGGCGGCCCGCGACGATGAGCGCTTGCTGCGCTTCTATGAGGGCCTCGGCGCCAAGCAGCACCCGGAAAAGGTCTTCTTCAGGCTGACCGGCGAGGAGCTTGCCCGTCTCGCGAAGGATTGAGCCGTTCCTCCAGCGTCGCCATGATGGCGAGGCGTTCGGCCTCCGAGAGCCGCGACCATTGCGCGATCTCCTGCAAGGTCCGGCCGCAGCCCTGGCAGAGCTTGCTCGCCGGATCGATCACGCAAACCTTGATGCAGGGGCTCGAGATCGCGCTCATCGCCCGGCCCAGCCGATGACGATGGCGAGGCCAAGATAGATCGCGATCTCGCCGAGCTGCTGCGCCGCGCCGAGGATGTCGCCGGTCTGCCCGCCGATCAGGCGAATGGCGGTGCGAGATAGCCAGAAGGCTGCCAGCCCCGACAGAGCAAGGCCGAGCATGAGGCCGGCCAAGGGGAGGGTGCCGGCCGCGACCAAGAGAAGCGCGAGGATGCCGGACAGCCCGTAGGCGATCGGTAGCACCGATCGGTCCGGCTGTCCGACCGAGGCGGAGGCGCCGTCGCGCCGGGTCGGCGGGATCGTGGCGAGGATGCGGATGCCTTCGACGCGCGACCAGGGCGCCGCCACGAGCACGGCTGCCGCCGCAGCCCAGGCTCCGGCGCCTTGCAGGATGGCAGACAATGCGCTCACCCGCAGGAGCAGCGACAGGCCGAGGGCGAGAGCCCCGAAGGTCCCGATGCGGCTGTCCTTCATGATCTCCAGCCGCCGCTCTGGCGTATGCCCGCCGAACAGCCCATCGGCCGAGTCGGCGAGCCCGTCTTCATGGAAGGCCCCGGTGGTGACGACGAGGGCGGTGACCGCGAGGGCCGCCGTCAGCGGGCCGCCAACGCCGGCAAGCCCGGCCAGCATCGCGACCAGTGCCGCAGGCGCTGCGATCACCAGCGCGGCGAAGGGCAGGGCTCGCGGCACCAGCCGGAAATCCGGCAGCATGTGCGGGTTCTCTCCCGGTAGTGCCGGGATCGGCAGGCGCGAATAGAAGCGGATGCAGGTCGCGGTCGCGATCGGCCAGCCCGGCCAGGTCGGCGCCGTTGCCTGCGTCGCATCATCGCTGTCGGTCTGCGTCACGCTGCCCTCGGATTGTCTTCGTTCGCTCCAGCCTATAGCAGCAGCGGCTGCGCGGCGGCGATCTCGTGCTGCCCGATTCCTCAGGTTTTCAAGATCGGCTCCTCAGATGTCTGCGATGCCCGCCTCCGGCCTGCCCTTCGACGATATCCGCAACCTCATCGCCAACATGCCGGGCCCCGACATGGCGGCGGCCAACACGGTGCGCGCCCGCGACAAGGAACTGACCAAGCCGGCCGGCAGCCTCGGCCGACTGGAGGAGATCGCCGAATGGCTCGCCGCCTGGCAGGGCAAGGCGCCGCCGCGGGTCGACCGGCCGCTGGTCTGCGTCTTCGCCGGCAATCACGGCGTCGTCGCCCAGGGGGTCTCGGCCTTCCCGCAGAGCGTGACGCGCCAGATGCTGGAGAACTTCGCCGCCGGCGGCGCCGCGATCAACCAGATCTGCGCGGCCTATGATCTCGGCTTCAAGGTCTTCGACCTCGCCCTCGACCTGCCGACCGGCGATTTCACGCAAGGAGACGCGCTCGACGAGCGCGCCTGCGTCGCCACCATGGCCTTCGGCATGGAGGCGCTCGCCGGCGGCGCCGATCTGCTCGCGCTCGGCGAGATGGGCATCGGCAACACCACCTCGGCCGCCGCGATCTTCGCCGCGCTCTATGGCGGCGGCGCAGCTCAGTGGTGTGGCCGCGGCACCGGCGTCGACGACGAGGGCCTGAAGCGCAAGATCACCGCGGTCGAGGCCGGGCTGAAGTTTCATGCCAATCATCTCGGCGATCCGCTCGAAGTGCTGCGCCGCTTCGGTGGCCGCGAGATGGCGGCGATCTGCGGCGCGATCCTCGCCGCCCGCCTGCAGCGCATCCCGGTGATCCTCGACGGCTATGTCGTCACCGCCGCCGCCGCGATCCTGCATGCGCTCGATTCCTCCGCGCTCGACCACTGCATCGCCGGCCATCTCTCGGCCGAGGGCGCCCATGCGCAGGCGCTGGTCAAGCTCGGCAAGCAGCCGCTGCTGGCGCTCGACATGCGGCTCGGGGAGGGGACGGGCGCGGCGCTCGCCGCCGGCCTGGTCAAGGCCGCCGCCGGCGTCCATTCCGGCATGGCGACCTTCGCGCAGGCGCAGGTCTCGCAAAAGGGCGAGTAGGCCCGCTATTCCGTCCGGAACGGGTTCTCGATCCGGAGCTGTCCCTCGACAACGAGGCCGTGCTGCAGGTCTTCGCTGTGGAGCAGCGTGCAGCCGGCCCGCAGTGCGCTGGCGACGATCAGCGCGTCATGGAAGCCGAAGCCATAGCGCTCGGCCACGCGAACGGCGTCCCGATGCGTGGCGAGGTCGAGCGGGTGGATGGTCCGGCTCAGCGTCGTGATCGCTTCGATCGCATCGCCGATCTCGGCCCAGGAGAAGCCGAGCTTGCGGCGTGCGACATTGACGAATTCGTTCAGGACCTGGACGCTGATCTCGCAGCCGCGGCCGAGCAACGTTTCCGCCACGGTGTTCCGTGGATCGTCGCTGAAGGCGTAGACGACCACATTGCTGTCGAGAAAGGCGCGCGTCACGGCGCACGCTCATTGGCCTCGTCGCGATCGAAGCGCCAGCCGGCCGGGAGTGGTTTGCGCAGGCTGCGGATAAGGGCCAGCGCCTGTGGCTTGCGCTCGTCACGGGCGATCAGGAAGGTGCGATCATCCGCAATACGGACTTCCACATCGTCGCCTTCCTTGAGCGCCAGCGCCTCGCTGACGGCGGCGGGTATCCGGATGGCGAGGCTGTTGCCCCAACGCGCGACCTGCATGGAATAGCCTCCTGTTTGATATACGCGGGACATGTATATCATGGGAGCTGCGATCCAGCATACAAGACGCGCCGGACATCCAGCCCGGCGCGTCTTTCATCTGATCAGACGCCGTAGCGCGCGATCACCTCGGCCAGCGGCAGTTGGCCCTTGAGCGCGCCGCTGCCGGCCGGCGTCGCGCCGTCTTCCAGCGCCGTCGCGAACACCACCGCCGGGTCGCTCTCGAGCCGCTGGCGCAGCGCCTGCAGCTTCGGCCAGCGCGAGATGTCGGCGACCTCATGGTACTCGAGCCAGCGCGCCACGCCGGCGAGCAGCCCGTCGGCGAGGCTATGCTTGTCGCCGACCAGCCAGCTGCTGCCATCCAGCATCTCTTCCAGCCTGTCATGGCGCTCGATCACCCGCTCGCGCCCGAAACGGCGCAGCGCCGCCTCGAAATCGGGGTCGGGCTCAGGCAGTTCCAGCGCGACCCACAGCGGGCCGAAGGCGCCGGTGAAGCCGGTATTGAGGAAGCCCATGAGCTGGTGCATCCGGTCGGCTTCGGGCGAGAGCGGATCGAAGCTGATCCGCCGCTCCGTGTCGCGCGCTTCTAGATAGGCGGCGATCGCCATGGTCTCGGTCAGCGGGCGGCCCTTGTCCGTGATCAGCACCGGGGTCTCGACGCGCTGGTTGATCCGCTTGTAGGGCGGCTCGCGCATCTCGCCGAGCATGTCGACACGGCTCAGCCTGTAGGGCTGGCCAAGCCATTCGAGGGCCGCGACCAGGCCCATCGAGGTGCCGGACGGGTAGCCATAAACGAGGATCGGTTCCATTGTGCGTTTTCCATCTGGGTTGGGAAACGCTGCGCAGCGGGCTGGAACCTAGTCACTCGCCGCCCCATGTAAATTACGCACTTTTCTGTAACCAGGCGCGGAACGGATCATGAAGAACGTCGTGTCCGACTGCTCGATCGAGAGCGTCATGCGGGTGCTGAGCGGCCGCTGGCCGACGTTGCTGCTCTACTATCTGAAGGATGGCACCAAGCGCTTCAACGAACTCCGGCGCGACAACCCGACGGTCTCGCACCGCATGCTGGCGCTTGAGCTGCGCAAGCTGGAAGCCGCCGGCATCATCAGCCGGATCGATCATGACGGCTATCCGCGCCGGGTCGATTACGGACTGACGGAAGCAGGCCGGCGTCTTGTGCCGCTGATCGATGCCCTCGGCAATTGGTGGGAAGAGGTCGAGGCCGAGCGAGGCGCTGCGCCACCGCTCTCGCAGGTCGCTTAGGTCACTATACGGCCCTTCAGACGAGCGCCGGGGCGTCCACTCACTTTGGCTCGAGCGAGATCTTGGCTGCCGCGGCGACCTCCTTCCAGCGCGCGATGTCGGCGGCGAGGAAGGCGCGGAACTCTGCCGGCGTGTTGCAGACGACATCGCCGCCGAGCACGGCGAGCTTCTTCTGGATCTCCAGGTCGGCGCAGGCCTTGACCACCTCGGCGTGCAGCCGGGTGACGATCTCGGCGGGCACGCCCGTCGGTACCAGCAGGCCGAACCAGGCGACCGTCTCGTAGCCCGGGAACCCGCTTTCCTCGACGGTCGGTACCTCCGGCAGCGCCGCGGCGCGCTTGCGCGTGGTCACGGCGAGCGGGGTCACCTGCCCGGACTGCGCGAGCCCGATTGCCGGCGGCAGGTTCACCGCCATGAACTCGATCTGGCCGGAGACGAGGTCGTTCAGCGCCGGGCCCGAGCCGCGATAGGGCACATGCGTCGCTTCGATGCCGGTCAGCACCTTCAGATATTCCGAGTTCATATGCGCCGAGGAGCCGTTGCCGCCTGAGGCGAAGCTGAGCTTGCCCGGATTTGCCTTGGCGTAGGCGACGAGCTCGGCGAGTGACTTCACCGGCAGCTTCTTGCTGGCGAGGAAGATGTTCGGCGCACGATAGACCAGCGAGACCGGCGCGAAATCGCGCATGGCGTCATAGGGCACGTCCTTGTAGGTCGCCGGGATGATGCCGTGCGAGCCGGCATTGCCCATGATCAGCGTGTAGCCGTCGGGCGCTGCCTTGGCGGCAGCTGCCGAGCCGACGACGCCGCCGGCGCCCATCCGGTTCTCGACCACGACGGGCTGCCCGAGAGCCGCCCGCAGTTTCTCGCCGATCAGCCTTGCGGCGATGTCGGAGCCGTCGCCGGGCGCGCTCGGCACGATCAGCATCACCTGCCGCTCCGGCCAAGGACCGGCCTGCGCCGCCAGCAGGCCGAAGCCCAGCAGGGCACCGGTGAACGACGCGACGAACCTGCGCATGCTTATCTCCCCAACCTGCCGTGAGCGGAGTGACGCTCATGGATGTCCCGGCTGCAGCACTATGCGGCGCTTCGCGATCAAAGCAATCGACCCGCCCGCGGGGCAGATATTCGAAAGGGGAGGAGGCGTAAGGCCTTGTCCTGCAAGCCTTACGCCGCCGAGCGCTCGTTTGGCTCCGGCAGGGCCGGCAACGTGTCCATCACGCGCTCGGCCGGCAGGGTGATCGTCACTTCCGTGCCGGCGCGCGGGCTCGACTTGATGCGGAAGCCGCCGCCATGCAGGTCGATCAATCCCTTGACGATCGGCAGGCCGAGACCCGAGCCCTGCTCGGCGGTCTTGATCGCCAGGGAACCGCGCCCGAAGGTCTGCATCACCACCGGGATCTCGTCCTCAGGGATGCCGGGGCCGGTATCGGTGATCGAGACATATTGCCCGCCGGTCGCGGTCCAGCCGACCTTGATCGAGATCTCGCCGCCCTGCGGCGTGAACTTGATCGCGTTCGCCAGGATGTTCAGGACCGCCTGGCGGATGGCGCGCTCGTCGGCCCAGATCCGCGGCAGCTCCGGCTCGGTCGCCTGGCGGATGGTCTGGCCCTTGGTCTTGGCGCGCAGGTTGAGCATGTGCGCGGCATCGTCGGCGATGGCGGCGAGGCTGATCGCCTCCTCGTTGAGTTCGTATTTGCCGGCCTCGATGCGCGAGAGGTCGAGGATTTCGTTGATCAGCGTCAGCAGGTGCTGGCCGGAGGAATGGATGTCGCCGGAATATTCCTTGTAGGAGGCGTTGGCGTGTGGGCCGAACACCTCGTTCTTCATCACCTCGGAGAAGCCGAGGATGGCGTTGAGCGGGGTGCGCAGCTCGTGGCTCATCGTCGCCAGGAAGCGCGACTTGGCGAGGTTGGCTTCCTCCGCCTTGCGCCTGGCCTCGTCGGAATTGGCCTTGGCGGTCTCGAGCTCGGCGATCAGCGCATCCTTCTCCGCCCGGGATTCGATCGTCTCGACCGAGGTCGAATAGAGCCGTTTGGTCAGGAAAATGAAGAAGAGCTGGGCGCAGGCCGCCATCAGCAGCATGGTGACGCTGTCGATGTCGCTGCGGCCGCTGAAGGACAGGACGATCGCGCCGACGATCGGCACCAGGCCCGAATAGACCGCGATCGGCATGGTCGCGGCGAGCGTGACGGTCAGCGCGCTGACGATCAGCAGCGCCGTCATCAGGAAAAAGCGGGCGCCGGGCGCCTCGATGCCGATGAAGAGACTGGCCAGCAGGGCCCAGGACAGGCCGTGCAGCAATTCGGCGGTGGGCAGCAGCTTGCGCCAGAAGCCGACGCGCGCCGCCGCGGATGGCTCTGCCAGGAAGCGCCGGCACAGGACGGCGGTGAAGCCGGTGGTCAGCACCACCAAAGTGAGCCAGCCCGAGACCGTGTAGAACGGCACCCAGACGCAGGCCGCCGCCGCCACCAGGAAGGCGAGTAGCAGGGTGCCGGCCGAGCCGTTCAGCCGGTATTGCGCGAAGACGCGGACGAGCTCGTAGTCGAAGGCGCGCTGCAACCCTGTCGACGAGGTCAGCTTCTCGCGCGCCGACCGGACCTCGCGGTTGATCAGCTTGCGGCGCGCCAGGGCGGTCGGATCGGGTCCGCGGCCGCGCTGCACCTGTTCGGCTGTCAATTCCGGCATGATCCGAAGGCAAAGGCTCCCGTCCGGCGGCGCACCCGTCGCGACCCGGCTCGCCATGATGAGTTGGAAATCGTTAAGCTTGTGCTGATGGCGCGCTTCGGATTCAGGACAGGCAATTACGGACCGTTCGGCTGGCGCCGTGTCGGCCGCTCGGTCGACTTCTTCGTAGCCCTTGGATTCCTTCTGCTTTTGGCGATTGCCGGGGCCGTGCTGCAGTACCGCCTCGGCGGCGGCCGCGATCTCGTCGGAGCGGCCGAGGCGATCGACGGCGATTCGCTGCGGCTGCTCGGCGAGGAGCTGCGGCTGGAAGGCATCGACGCGCCCGAGTATCGGCAGACCTGCCGCGATCGCAATGGCGGCGAGGTCGCCTGCGGCCGGCAGGCGCGGCGCGCGCTTTCCGCCATGCTGGCGCTCGGCAATGTCAGCTGCACGGTCTCGCGGCCCGATCGCTATGGCCGCGGGCTGGCACGTTGCCGGCAGGGCGACGCCGAGATCAACGCGGCCCTGGTCCGTCAGGGGCACGCAGTCTCCTACGGCGCCTACCAGGCCGAGGAGGCCGAGGCGAAGGCCGCCGGCCGCGGCATCTGGGCGACGAGCTTCGAGCGGCCGGAAGCGTGGCGCAGGAGCCATCCGCGTTGAGCCTGGGCCATGCGGATTCCTCAATCCCGTCGCCGGCTCAGGTATTTTCGTCTCCGGCAAGGGCGACCTAAAGAAGGAATGCTTCTTTTGTCCTTTCGTGGATTCGCAGCCGCATGACCCTGCAGCCCGCTTGCCGACTTGAGCTGCTGGCATGATCGGCGCGATCCTGCTCGCTCTGGCGCCGATCGCCCTGCTGATCGCGCTCGGCCACGCCATGCGGCGCCTGCGCTTCCTGCCGGACGCGTTCTGGCCGCAGGCGGAGCGCCTGAGCTATTACGTGCTGTTGCCGGCCCTCTTCATGCACGCTCTGGCGATGGCCGATCTCCGCGGCCTGCCCGTCGCCGAACTGGCGTTGACGCTGATCGCGGCGATCGTTGCCGTTGCGGCGGTGCTGGTCCTGGCGAAGCCCTGGCTCGGCTACAGCGACGCCGCCTTCACCTCGGTTTTCCAGGGCGGCATCCGCTTCAACAACTATGTCGGCCTGAGCGCGGCCGGCAGCATGCTTGGCGCCTCGGCCCTGCCGCTTGCCGCGGTGGCCAATGCGGCGATCGTGCCGACCGTCAACGTGCTCTGCGTCCTCGTCTTCGCCCGCTGGGGCTCGGCCCAGCCGAGCCTGCGCGGCATCCTGCGGGGCCTCGCCCTCAATCCGCTGCTGATGTCCTGCGTGCTCGGCATCGCCATCCAGCTCAGCGGCCTTGGCCTGCCGCCCGGTGTCGAGGGCTGCCTCAAGGCGCTCGGCCAGGCCTCGCTGCCGATCGGCCTGCTCTGTGTCGGCGCGGCGCTCGACTGGGGCGCGCTCGGACGCGGTCTGAAGCCGGCGCTGGTCGCCTCCGTCGCCAAGTTCGTGCTGATGCCGCTCGCCACCTATGCGGCGCTGAAAGGTTTCGGCCTCGGTGGCCAGGCGGCGACGCTCGCCATCCTGTTCCAGTCGCTGCCGACGGCCTCCTCGTCCTATGTGATGGCGCGCCAGCTCGGCGGCGATGCGCCGCTGATGGCCGGCATCTGCGCGCTGCAGACCGTGGTGGCAGCGGTCGCAGTGCCGCTCGCCCTGATCCTGCTCGTGCCGGGCTGATCGCTCATAGCGGGTCGCGCGGATCGTCCTTGCTCGGTCCGTCGAGACGGGCCGCGCCGGGCTGCCGCGAACGCGACCAGAAGGTTGCGAGCATCAGCCCTGCCGGGACGGCAAGGATCACGATCCAGACGACGAAACTCCAATCCTGCGGCATGACTTGCGCCACCTCCCGAGTAACAATCTCGGCAGGGGCTCGCTTGTTCCACTCTGGCGCGTCGTCATGCCGCCGTGTTTGCAGGCTGAACTCTTGACAGGGCAGCCGCGGCACCGTGAAACCGCCATGTCCGAGACGGTGAAAGGCGAGGGGCATGAAGCTCTATGACGGCGGGCGGGCGCCCAATCCGCGGCGGGTCCGCATCTTCTTCGCCGAGAAGGGCGTGCCTTTGCCCGAGCTCATTCCTGTCGACATCGCCAGGAAGGAACACCGGACGCCGGAGTTCACCCGGATCAACCCGTCGCAGCGCCTGCCCGTGCTGCTGCTGGAGGACGGCACGGCACTCGCCGAGACCATTGCGATCTGCCGCTATATCGAGAGCCTGCATCCAACGCCGCCGCTGTTCGGCGCCGCGCCCAAGGAAGCAGCCCTGATCGAGATGTGGAACCGCCGCATCGAACTCGGCCTGTTCACGGCGGTCTCGGCAGTATTCCGCCACGGCCACCCGGCCATGGCCGAGCTCGAGGACCAGGTGCCGGAATGGGCCGAGGCCAGCCGCGAGCAGATCGACGATCATCTCGTGCTGCTCGACCTGCAACTCGGCGCCAACCGCTTCGTCTGCGGTGAGGAGCTGACGGTCGCCGACATCACCGCCGGCATCGCCATCGACTTCATGAAGCCCTCTCGCATTCCGCTGCCGGAGGACTTCTCCAACATCCGGCGCTGGCATGGCGAGCTTTCGGCCAGGCCGAGCTGGAAGGTCTGATCATGCGCCTGCCGGTGGTCCTGCTCGCACTGATTGTCCCGCTCGCCGCTACGGCGATGGAGAAGCTGACGGGCGAGCAGATCAACCGCGCCTTCACCGGCAACACGGTCAGCGGCCGCTACACCGGCGGCGGGTTCTTCACCGAATACCACGACCCCGATGGCCGGGCGCTCGGCAATAATGGCTGGCAGGAGAATCGCGACGCCTGCTGGATCACCAAGGGCGACGCGGTCTGCTATTATTACGGCCCGCCGGAGGAGCGGACGACGCATTGCTTCACGGTCGAGCTGACCGACCGGCTCTACATCCTGCGCAATGTCGGCGATGGCCGGATCAATGCGATTGCGACCGTCGAGTCCGCCAATCCGCGCAACCACACCGACGGCGGCAAGCCCTGGTATTGCGACGGGCTGATTTCGCGCGGGCCGCAAGCTCCGCTGATGTCACGGCGCGTGGCGGCCCGATGAGGCGGCTCGGGGCGGTCGCTATGCTTCTGGGGCTGTGCGCTTCGGCCAGCGGCGCGTCCGCCGTCGAGCGCCTGACCGGCCAACAGATCCGCCAGCTCTTCGACGGCAATACGGTTGCCGGTCGCTACAATAACGGCCTGCCTTTCAGCGAGTATCATCACCAGGACGGCCGCGCGACCGGGCATAACCGGCATGTGCAGAACACTGACGCCTGCTGGACCACGACGGATGATGCGGTCTGCTATTATTACGGCCCGTTCGAATCCCGCCGGACCTATTGCTTTTCGGTGGAGCGCAGCGGCTCGCTCTATGTGTTGAAGACCTATCGCACCGGCCGCATCAACGCCATCGCCACCATCCAGCCAGGCGATCCCGAAAAGCATGCCGAGAAGGCGCCGGCCTGGCATTGCGACGGCCTGATCTCGCAGGCGCAGCCGCCGGCGCTGTCGTCGCGGATCGCTGCGCGATGAGGTTTTCGGCGCTGGTGCTGCTGCTCGGGCTCGCGATCTCGGGAAGCGAGGCATTCGCCGTCGAGCGATTGACCGGCGAGCAGATGCGCCAGCTCGTCGAGGGCAATACGGCGACCGGGCGTTACAGCAGCGGCGAGACGTTCAGCGAATACCATCACCCCGACGGGCGGGTGAGCGGCTACAATCGCGATCGTGCGACGCCCAACCGCGACGCCTGCTGGACCACGACTGAGGATGCGATCTGCTATTATTACGGCCCGATCGAGACGCGCCGGACCTATTGCTTCACCGTCGAGCGCAGCGGCACGGTCTATGTCCCGCGCAGTGTCGCCAGCGGAAGCATCATCGGCGCCTTCACCATCCGGCCCGGCGATCCCGAGAAGCATGCCGACAGGGTGCCGGCCTGGTATTGCGACGGGCTGATCTCGCAGCGCCCTGGCCGCAAGCGGCTGGCCGGGCGATGAGCGAGAGGGAGGGAGCCGGCACGCCGGAGCCGCTCGACGAGGTCCTCGCCGAATTGCGCGCCTGCCGGATCTGCCGGGACCAGCCGGTCCATCTGCCGCGCCTGCCGCATGAGCCGCGGCCCGTGATCCAGGCTGAGGCGAGCGCCCGCTTGCTGATCGCGAGCCAGGCGCCTGGCACCCGCGTCCATGCCAGCGGCAGGCCGTTCACCGACCGTTCCGGCGACCGGCTGCGCGACTGGCTTGGCCTCGATCAGGCCCGCTTCTACGACGCTTCGCGCGTCGCGATCGTGCCGATGGGCCATTGTTTTCCTGGGCTCGACGCCAAGGGCGGCGACCTGCCGCCGCGGCGCGAATGCGCGCCGGCCTGGCGGGCACGCGTGCTCGCGGGGCTGCCGGAGATCGAGCTCGTGCTGGTGATCGGCCGCTATGCGCAAGCCTGGCATCTTGGGCCCAAGGCGGCGGCCGATTTGACGGCGACCGTCGCCGATTGGCGCAACATCTTCGCCGGGGAGCGCCGGCCGCGCATCCTGCCGCTGCCGCACCCCTCCTGGCGCAACAATGGCTGGCTCAGGAAGAACCCGTGGTTCGAGGCGGAGCTGGTGCCGGTGCTGCGCGCCGAGGTGGCGCGGCTGGTGGGCTGAGCCTTACGGCTCCAGCCGCTTCAGCAGGCTCGACGTATCCCAGCGGCCGCCGCCGAGCTTCTGCACATCGGCATAGAACTGGTCGACCAGCGCGGTGACGGGCAGACGGGCATGGTTGCGGCGGGCCTCGTCGAGCACGATGCCGAGATCCTTGCGCATCCAGTCGACGGCGAAGCCGAAATCGAATTTGTCGGCGTTCATCGTCTTGCCGCGGTTCTCCATCTGCCAGGAGCCGGCGGCGCCCTTCGAGATCACCTCCAGCATGGCCTCGACATCGAGGCCGGCGCGCTTGGCGAAATGGACGCCCTCGGACAGGCCCTGGACCAGGCCGGCGATGCAGATCTGGTTGACCATCTTGGTGAGCTGGCCCGAGCCGGCCGGTCCCATCAGCCGGCACATGCGGGCGAAGCTCGCGATCACCGGCTCGACCTTGGCATAGACTGCGGGATCGCCGCCGCACATCACGGTCAGCACGCCGTTCTCGGCGCCGGCCTGTCCGCCGGAGACCGGCGCGTCGATGAAGCCGAAGCCGGCCGCGGTCGCCGCTGCGTCGAGTTCGCGCGCGACATTGGCCGAGGCGGTGGTGTGGTCGACGAAGACCGTGCCCTTGCCCATCGCGGCGAAGGCGCCGCCTTCGCCTGTGGTCACCGAGCGCAGGTCGTCGTCATTGCCGACGCAAGCGAACACGATCTCCTGGCCCTCGGCCGCCTGGGCCGGGGTCGGTGCATAGACACCGCCATGCTGCGCCACCCATTTCTGCGCCTTCTCCGGCGAGCGGTTGTAGACCGTGACGTCATGGCCCTTGGCCTTGAGATGGCCGGCCATGGGATAGCCCATCACGCCGAGACCGAGGAAAGCGACTTTGGCCATGGGGAGCTCCGCTGAGGTTCTGACGAGTTCGCTCGGGCTTTAGCGCGTGCCCGCCGGGCTGGGAAGCCGTGCCGGCGTGATAGCACCGATCCGGAAAGCGGATCGCCGGCGAATGCTTGCCGCCTTCGCCGAAATCGGTCAGGAACCCGCCATGACCATCACCAATGATGACGAACTCCACGGACTGCGCGAGATCGGCCGCATCGTCGCCGATACGCTGGCGGCAATGGGCAAGGCGCTCGAGCCGGGCATGACCACGGCCGAGCTCGATGCGATCGGCCGCGAGATTCTCGAACGGCACGGCGCGCTCTCGGCTCCCGAGACCGTCTACGGTTTCCCGGGCGCCACCTGCATCAGCATCAACGAGGAGGTCGCGCACGGCATCCCCGGCGGGCGCCGGATCATGGCGGGCGACCTCGTCAACATCGATGTCTCCGCCGAGAAGGCCGGCTATTTCTCCGATACCGGCGCCTCCTTCACGGTGCCGCCGGTCGATCGCCGCATCGAGAAGCTGTGCCGCGACGGCAAACGCGCGCTCTGGGCCGGGCTCGGCCAGGTCGGCGCCGGGAAGCCGATCGCCGGGATCGGCGACGCCGTCGGCCGCTTCGCCCAGAAGAACGGCTATACCCTCGTGCGCAACCTCGCCAGCCACGGCATCGGCCACTCGCTGCACGAAGAGCCCAAGGAGATTGCGACCTGGCCCGAGCGCTCCGAGCGCCGCGTCATGCAGAAAGGCCTGGTCTTCACCGTCGAGCCGTTCCTGTCGCTGGGCGCCGACTGGGCCGAGCATGCCGAGGGCGACCGCTGGACGCTCTATTCCGAGCCGCGCGCGCCGACGGTCCAGTACGAGCACACCGTGGTCGCGACCGCCAACGGGCCGCTGGTCCTGACCTTGCCGGGGTGAGCGGTCAGCCGCTCACCTAAGTGCCATGTGCCGCGTCAGCCTGAGCTCGATCTTGTCCCAGACCCGGCGGATGATCTCGGTCAGCACGAGATAGATCAGCGCCGCATAGAGATAGATCGAGAGATCGAAGGACCTTGCGAAGGCGAGGCGCGTCGCGCCCATCAGGTCGAACAGCGTAACCAGCGAGGCGATCGCGCTCGCCTTGATCATGACGATCAGCTCGTTGCCGAGCGGGCGCAGCGCCAGGATCATCGCCTGCGGCAGGATCACCCGGCGCAATGTCGCCCAGCGATGCAGGCCCAGCGCAAGCGCGCCCTCGAACTGGCCGCGCGGGATCGACTGGATCGCGCCGCGCAGGATCTCCGCCTGGTAGGCGGCGGTGTTGATCGTGAAGGTGAAGAGCGCGCAGTAGAACGGCTCGCGGAAGAACCACCACAGGCCGATATCCTGCCAGAACAGCCGGAACTGGCCGAAGCCGTAATAGACCAGGAAGAGCTGGCAGAGCAGCGGCGTGCCGCGGAAGAAGGTTGTGTAGCCCTGGATCGCCACCGAGGCCCAGCGCGGCCCGTAGAGCCGGGCGATCGCGAGGCCGAGCGCCAGCACGAAGCCGAACGCGACCGAGAGCACGACCAGCTCGAAGGTGATCCACAGGCCGCTCGCCATGCGGCAGCCATAGTTCTGCAGGACCTCGCTGCCGAGCAGGTAGCCAGGATATTCGCACCAGGTCATCGCGTCGCTCCGCCGAAGGCGGCGAAGCCGCGATTGGTGCGCTGCTCGAGCTTGCCGATGCCCCAGGCCGAGACCAGCGAGAAGAAGAAATAGAGCAGCATCGCCGTGCCGAAGAACAGGAACGGCTCCTTGGTCACGACATTGGCGCGGGTCGCGATGAACATGATGTCCTGCAGCGTGATCACCGAGATCAGCGAGGTCTCTTTCAGCAGCACCATCCAATTGTTGCCGAGACCGGGCAGCGCCACGCGGATCAATTGCGGGAAGACGACGAGGCGGAAGGCCTGCGCCTTCGACAGGCCGAGCGCCGAGGCGGCCTCGCGCTGGCCTTTCTGGATCGAGTTCAGCGCGCCGACCCAGACCTCGCTGGAGAAGGCGGCTAGCACCATGCCGAGCGCGACCATGCCGGCGACGAAGGGCGGGATCGAGAAGCCGCTCCAGACCTTCTGAACCAGCACCTGGATGCCGAAATAGATGATGTAGAGCGTCAGCAGCTCGGGCACGCCGCGGAAGACGGTGGTGTAGACCGTCGCCAGCGAGCGCAGCAGCATGCTGTCGGAGCGCTTCCACAGCGCGATGATCAGGCCGAGCGCCAGGCCGAAGGGCAGGGTCGCGAGCGCGACCGAGATGGTGTTGGCCGCGCCTTGCAGCAGGGCCCAGCCCCAGCCACCGGGGCCGAAGCCGAGCAGAGCGAATTTGTCGAACATGGGAGGGCCGGCGCGCGAGGAGATGAGGCCCGCCGGCCTTCGAATGGCCGGCGGGCAGGCGTCAGCGGATCTGGCTCACTCGTACTTGAACCACTTGGCCTCGAGCTTCTTCAGCGAGCCGTCGGCGACGGTCTCGGCGATCGCCTTGTTGACCAGTTCCTTCAGCGCAGTGTCGGACTTGCGCACCGCGCCGGCGACGCCCGCGCCATGGATCGCATCGTCGCGGGTCACTTCGGCGATCTTCTTGCAGCAATCCTTGCCCTGGCCTTTCAGGAAGTCGGCGAGGGCGAGCGCGTCGGCGACGATGTAGTCGAGGCGGCCGTTGAGCAGGTCGAGATTGGCCTCTTCCTGGGTCGGATAGAGGCGCGCGGTCGAGTCCTTGTAGAATTTCTCGACATAGTTGGCATGGATGGTCGAGCCCTGCGCGCCGATCGACTTGCCCTTCAGGGTGGCGGGCGAGATGTCGCTGGAGGCGGTGCTCTTGGGGCCGATCATCCAGATCGGCGTCTTGCTATAGGGCGTAGTGAAGTCGACCTGCTTCTTGCGCTCCTCGGTGGCGTTCATGCCGGCGAGGATGATGTCGTATTTGTTCGCCTGCAGCGCCGGGATGATGCCGTCCCAGTCCTGCACCACCCAGCTGCACTTCACCTTCATCTTCTCGCAGAGAAGGTTGCCGTAATCGATTTCGAAGCCTTCGAGCTCCTTCTTGGCGTTGAGGTTGTTGTAGGGCGGGTAGGCGCCCTCCGTGCCGATTCGGATCTCTTTCCATTCCTTCGCCTGGGCGAGCGCGCCCGTAGCGCCGGCGACGGTGAGCGCCGCGGCTGCGACGAATTTCGCGAAACCTTTCATGGGACCTCCCCTTAGGATCTGGCCGACCGGGCGTTTCGAGTTCCCGCATCGGCTTGTGCGCGACAGCTTGTGCGATCAGCGGGGCGGGCCGCAAGTGGGCTCTTGCAGCTTTTCCGAGCTTGCCCGCACAAGGATCGTGCAAGGCAAGGCGCTGTTCTTGTTGCTGAAATCGGATCGTAGTGACGGTTTTACCGCATGCCGGCCCGGACAGCCGCACACGGATTTTGTTGCGTCTCTCAGCGGGCGCGCTCGGCGAAGACGCTTTCGCAGCGTTCCAGCCCCCAATCGAGCTCGTCGCGGCCGATCGTCAGAGGCGGCGCGAAGCGGATGGTACGCTCATGCGTCTCCTTGGTGAGCACGCCGGCAGCGGCGAGACGCGCGACGATCTTTTTCGCATCCCCGGCGCCGGGCGCGATCTCGACGCCGACCCACAGGCCGCGCCCGCGCACCTCGCTGGCGAGGCCCTGCGTCATCGCGACGAGCCGCTGCTTCATATAGGCACCGAGCTCGGCCGAGCGCTCGACCAGCTTCTCCTCTTCGATCACGCAAAGCGCCTCATGGCCGATCGCGGCGGCGAGCGCATTGCCGCCGAAGGTCGAGCCGTGCGAGCCCGGCCCGAACAGCTGCATTACCGCGCGCGAAGCCAGGAAGGCCGAGACAGGGTAGACCCCGCCGCCGAGTGCCTTGCCGACGATCAGCCCGTCCGGCTTCACGCCGTCATGCTGGTGCGCGAACCAGTGGCCGGTGCGCCCGAGGCCGGACTGGATCTCGTCGAGGATCAGGAGGACGTTGTGGCGGTCGCAGAGCGCGCGCAACGCTCGGAGATAGCCGTCCGGCGGCAGCACGATGCCCGCTTCGCCCTGGATCGGTTCGATCAGGATCGCAGCGGTGTTCGGCCTGATCGCCGCCTCGGCCGCAGTGGCATCGCCGAAAGGCACGCTGACGAAGCCCGGCGCGAACGGGCCGAAGCCGTCGCGATAGCTCTCGTCGGAGGAGAAGCCGACGATCGTGGTGGTCCGGCCGTGGAAGTTGTTGTCGGCGACGATGATCTCGGCCTTGCCGTCGGCTATGCCCTTGACCTTGTAGCCCCAGCGCCTGGCGGCCTTGATCGCGGTCTCGACCGCTTCGGCGCCGGTGTTCATCGGCAGCGCCATCTCCTGGCCGGCGACGGCGCAGAGCTTGGCCAGGAAGGGGCCGAGCGGCTCGGTGTGGAAGGCGCGGCTGGTGACGGCGAGGCGCTTGGCCTGCTCGGTCAGCACCTTGAGGATGCGCGGATGGCCGTGGCCGAGACTGACGGCGGAATAGCCGCTCATCATGTCGAGGCGCCTGACGCCGGCGACGTCGGTGAGCCAGACCCCTTCGCCATGCGAGAGCATGATCGGGAGGGGCGCGTAGTTCTGGGCGCAGACCTCGCGTTCGAGCACGATCGCATTCATGGCGGTTCTACCTCGTTTCCCCGAGGGTAGGCGCGGTCAGGCAGCCGAGGCGGGCTGTCCTGTCATCAGCGCGCAGCCGAATCTGTCGCGGCTGCGACAGATTCGGGCCGGCGCGGGCAGCTGTTTCAGCGCTTGGCGATCGGGATGACGAGATAGACCATGCCGAGCACCATCGGCGGAACGGCCAGTGCTGTCACAGCCCAGGTCGACCAGCCGGTGGTCAGCGGCGCCAGCAGAGCGAGGATGGCGTTGATCAGCAGATAGGCGCCGAGCATCAGCGTACCGAGGAAGCGCAGGCGAGCGAAAATAGGGTTGCGGGCAAGGGCGGTCATGACCATCTCCATAACGGAACGTTCCGTTTCGTTGATATTGATAGATACGGTCCGTTTCGATATCAAGCCGTCTGCTGCAAGATCGTGTTTGCAGCGAGCGTGCTTGCCGGGGCGGGCCAAAAGGCGCTGCTGCAGGGTCGAAGCGAAAAGGGCGACGATGAAGGCCGTGAAAGCCACAACCCCGATGCGCCGCGCCTCGATCGGCGCGCGTCGCAACCCGGCCTCGCAGGCGGCGATCCTCGCCGCTGCCCGCGCCGTGCTGGCGGAGGAGGGCTATGCCGGTTTCTCGATCGACGCGGTCTCGCGCCGCGCCGGCGCCGGCAAGCCGACGATCTATCGCTGGTGGAAGAACCGCGCCGATCTTCTGATGGAGGTCTATGCCGCAGAGAAGGCGGGGATCAGGGCGGTGCCGACTGACGATCTCGCGCGGGATCTCGTCGCTCACACCATGGCGCTCTGGGCATTCTGGTGCGGGACGCCGTCAGGGCGCACCTTCCGGGCTCTCCTCGCCGAAGCGCAAAGTGATCCCGATGCGCTCGCAGCCTTGCGCGAGAAATTCCTGCCGGAGCGGCTGCGGGATGTCCGCGGGCTTTTCACCGCCGCGGCGGCGCGCGGCGACATCCCGGCCGAGGAGGTCGAGGCCAGGCTCGCGCTCTATATCGGCTTCAACTGGTTCTATGTGCTGACCGATCAGCTCGAGGCCGGGCAGGCCTCGATCCCTGCCGCGATGAGGTTGATCGCTGCGCCGACGCCGCGCTGAGATCAGGCGCCGGCAGCCGCCGCTCTGTTGCGCGCCCTCGCATCCGACGCCGTCACCAGCCAGATCGCAAAGCCCGCCAGGGCGAGGCCGGTGCCGACCCAGCCGGTCGAGGTCCAGCCGTAACCGGCCGCGATCGCCATGCCGTCGAGCCAGGGCCCGAGCGCGTTGGCGGTGTTGAAGGCGCTGTGATTGAGAGCTGCCGCCAGCGTCTGCGCATCCTGCGCGACATCCATCAGCCGGGTCTGCAGGGGCGTGCCGAGCCCGCCGCCACAGCCGATCATGAAGGCAACCACCGAGATCGCCCAGATATTGCCGGCGGCCAGCGGAAAGAGCGCCAGCGAGCCGGCGGTCCAGAGCAGGATGATGGCGATCGAGGCCATCGGTATCCGGTCAGCCAACCAGGCCGCAGCCAAAGTCCCGAAAGTCAGGCCGAGGCCGAAGATCGCCAGCACGACCGGCACCATCGTCGGGGCGACCTGCGTCACCTCGGCCAGCGTCGAGGCAAGATAGGTGTAGACCGCGAACAGCCCGCCAAAGCCGACCGCGCCGATCGCCAGCGTCAGCCAGACCTGCCGATGGCGCAGCGCGCCGAGTTCGCGCAGGGCGCTGGCGCCGGGCTGCGGCCTGTCCTTAGGCGCGAACAGCGCGATCAGGACCACCGTCGTCAGTGCCAAAGCCGCGACGACGCCGAAACCCCAGCGCCAGCCGAGCGCCTGGCCGAGCCAGTTCGCCAGCGGCACGCCGAGGATCGTCGCGATCGTCAGCCCGAGCATCACCCTTGCCACCGCGAGCGCGCGCCGGTTCGCCGGAACCAGCGACGCTGCGACCAGCGCCGCGACGCCGAAATAGGCGCCGTGCGGCAGTCCGCTGAGAAAGCGGAACAGCAGCATCCAGCCATAGGTCGGGGCGAGGGCCGAGAGGCCGTTGCCGAGCGCGAAGGCCGCCATCAGCGTGATCAAGAGCGTGCGGCGCGAGAGCTTCGTCGCCAGCACCGCGATGATCGGGGCGCCGACCACCACGCCGGCGGCATAGACGCTGATCACATGCCCGGCCGTCGGCTCGTCGATCCCCAGCCCCACCGAGAAATAGGGCAGCAGGCTCATCACTGCGAATTCGGCCGTGCCGATGGCGAAGCCGCCCATCGCCAGAGCGAATAGGACGAGGCCGGCACGCGGCGCGGCAGCGGAGCGGGCAGGGCGCGCGAACGCGTCTCCCGTGCTCGAGAGGCTCATGACGATATCCGGATGTGGATTGTTCTGTTGCGGCACGGAAATCATGCCGCGCCGCAACATAATGGGATCGTCATGCGCTGAGCGCAAGTGAAATGCTGGTCAAACCTGCGCAAGCAAAGGCGTCATGATCTCAGTTCATGACGTCAGCTCGGGCCGCTGCAGCCGGCGCCAGCGCTGCCATGATCTGTGCGATGCTGCGGACCCGCGAGACGCGCGGCAGGGTCGAGGCGATGGCGAAGGCGTGCAGCTCCGCGCCAACCGAGCTCGAGCCGTCCTCGGCGACGATCACGTCATAGCCGTGCTGCCAGGCATCGCGCGCCGTCGATTCGACCCCGAAATTGGTGGCAATGCCGCCGATCACCACCGTCTCGATCCGCCGCCGCCGCAGTTGCAGGTCGAGCTCGGTGCCGTAGAAGGCGCTCCAGTGCCGCTTGGTGACGGATACGGCCGCGGGCAGCGCGGCGATTTCGGGGGTGAGCTCCGACCAGTCGGGCGGGGAGCCGCCCGGGGGCAGCATCATCGGCTGGTCGATAGCCTGCGGCGGCAGGTCGGAGCGATCCGCCGCGAACGCGACCCTGACCGTGGCGATCAGGCCGCCGGCCTTGGCGAAGGCCTGTCCGAGCGCGGCTGTGTTGGCGATCAGGGTTGTCCGGTCATAGGGTGCGAGCGGGAAGGCGAGCGTTCCCTTCTGCATGTCGATCAGGACGAGGGCGGTTTTGCGAGGGTCGAGCTGGAGCGTCATCGGGATCTCCGTCAGGGGAGCGCGGCCGAGATGGCCTTTATATGAGGGTGTCCTCATATTTCTAGATTTATGAGCATGCCCTCACAAAATTCAAGCCCCCCGGCCGAGAAGGCCGCCAAAGAACCGAGTCGCAGCCGTGGCCTGAAGCGGGTCTCGGCGTTGCTCGACGGTGCCAGCGCGGTTTTCGCCGAGACCGGATATGAGGCGGCGACGATGACGCAGATCGCCGCGCGCGCCGGCGCCTCGATCGGCTCGCTCTACCAGTTCTTCCCGACCAAGGAGCATGTCGCCGCGGCGCTGCATGCCCGCCATCTCGATGCGCTCGCCGGCATGCTCGACCTGCTCGCGGAAGAAATGCGGGGGCAGCCGGTGGATGCGGCGGTGGACGCGCTCTTTGCCCGCTTCGTGGACTATCTCGAAGACAATCCCGCCTTCCTCGCTGTCGGCGAGCGCCGCAGCCTCGACCCCGCGGTCAAGAAGGAGGCGCGTGCCCGTTTGCGCAGCCGCATCGCGGCGCTGCTCGGCGCGGTCGAGCCGCCAATCGCCGAGGCGAGGGTCGCCTCGCTCGCTGCGGTGACCCTGCATCTGATCCGGGTCGCGGCGCTGCTGCGGGCCGATGACGATGAGGGCGTGCGCGCACCGGCCATCGCCGAATTGCGCGCCATGCTGAAGGGCCATCTTGCCGGGCAGGACGGCTGAGGGCAGGGGCGCCGGCTACTCCTCCAGCAGCGGATAGCCTTCGAAATCCTTCAGCGCCTTGAGCGCGAAGGTCGTCGCGATCCGGGCGATGCCGAGCTGATTGTCGGCGAGCCAGGCGCCGGTCAGTTCCTCATAGGCCGCGAGCGAGCTCGCGACGATGCGGGCGAGATAGTCGGCCTCGCCGCTGATCACCAGGAGCTCGACCACGTCCGGGCAGGCGCGCAGAACCTTCTCGACGCGCTCGCGCCGGCCGACCGAATGATCGCGCAGCGAGATCTGCGCGAAGGCGATGATGGCGTGGCCGGCGAGCTCGGGCGAAAGCCTCGCACCATAGCCGGCGATCAGCCCGGAGGCTTCGAGCCGGCGCATCCGCTCCAGGCAGGGCCGGGCCGAAAGCCCGACCCGTTCCGATAAGGCCTGGTTGGTGATCCGGCCCTCCGCTCGCAGGATCGCGATGATCTGGCGATCGATCGCGTCGAGCTGGAGCGTCTTTCGCTTCACGGCCTGCCCTTGCCGGCGGCGCGCGCCTCGGCGATCAGGCAGAGTTCGAGGAACAGCACCTGCGCCGCACATTGCGCCGTGTTGCTGGTCGCATCGTATTGCGGAGCGACCTCGACGACGTCGGCGGCGACGATGTTCTTGCCCTTCAAGCCGCGCAGGATGGCGAGCGCCTCGCGCGGGGTCAGGCCGCCGACCTCGGGCGTGCCGGTGCCCGGCGCGAAGGCCGGATCGAGCGAATCGACGTCGAAAGAGACGTAAGTGGGTCCGTCGCCGATCACGGCGAGTGCCTTGGCGATGACGGCGTCGAGCCCCATCCGGTCGACCTCGTCGGCATGGATCACGGTCATGCCGGACTCATAGGAGAACTCCCAGAGATATTCGGCGCCGCCGCGGATGCCGATCTGGATGACGCGCTCGGGATCGAGCACGCCGTCGAGCACCGCCTGCCGGAATGGCCCGCCATGGTGGAATTTCGAGCCCTCATAGGGGCCGGACGTGTCGCAATGCGCGTCGATATGGACCATGCCGACCGGGCGCTTCTCGCCGACGGCCTTCAGGATCGGATAGGTGATCGAATGGTCGCCGCCGACGCCGAGCGTCGAGACGCCGGCCTGCACGATCTGCTTGAAGGTCGCCTCGATGTCCTCGTGGCAGCTCTCCAGCGAATAGCGCGAGCGGAACGGCACGTCGCCGATATCGGCCGCCTTGACCAGGCTGAACGGCGCCGTGCCATGGACATGGTCCATCGGTCCCATGCGTTCGACGGCCCGCACCGCGCGCGGGCCGAGCCGGGTGCCGGCCCGGTTGGTGACGCCGAGATCCATCGGCAGGCCGATGATCGCGACGTCGAGCCCGCCGAGATCGGGCTGGCTCAGGGCGTCCGGCCGATAGGGCGCGTTGATGAAGGTCGCGACATCCGAGAACGGCCATTTGCGCCGGTCGCCCTGGAACTGGCCGGCCGCGACCTTGGCGAAGCGGGGATCATGGATGTCGGCGCCGCTCGCCCCGGCATAGCGCGCCCTGAGTTTCGCGAGTTTATCCTGGTCCATCACTTGGTCCCCGAGGTTTGAGCCAGCCGCGATAATGCGCCAGCAGGCTGAAGAAGGGCAAAGAGAGCTTCACGTCGAAACGGAAGCGGCCGTCGGCGTCAACCGTCTCGCGCGCCTCGGCCGACGGCATCAGGAAACGCGGCAAGGGCAGGCCGAAGACGCGCCAGTTCGCGATCGGCAGCGCCAGGCCCTCGCGGTCGCTCTGCGCGGCGAGCGTGAAGGAGAACGGCCCGAAGGCCTCGCGCAGCTCGCCATTGCGATCGAGGCTCAGGCGCGAGTGGAAGCGCTGGCCGGCGAAGTTGCGGGTCCATATCTCGGCATTTTCGTCGAACGCGTCGCCCCGTGTGACGCTGACTGTCACGGGCAGCTCGGCTCCGGCCGCGGGGAGGCCGAAGAGCCGGCAGAGCAGGCCGGTCACCGCTCCATCGCCGCGCGTGACCTCGGCCCGGCCTTGCCAGACCGGCTCGGCATCGTTGGCATGGAAGGCCCGGATCGCCGCGGGCATCAGCGCGAAGGCCTGTGCGCCCAGCACAATCTCGAACAGGGCAGGGCCGACAGCGCGCTCGTCCTGGCTGGTGCTGATCGCATAGGGCGTCATCTCGGCTTCGATCGCAGCGAGGTCGAGCGCTTCGGCGGCCGAGCGTGCGCCGGGAGTGATCTCATCCGCCAGCAGAGCACGCACCGCAGCGGCCGCCGCCAGCGTCGGCACCTGCGGGCCGTCGTCGTTTTCCGCGAGCAGCGACCAATAGGCCCGGCGCGGCCGCCCCTTGCTGTCGATGCCGGAGATGGCGACCAGCATGCCGCCGCGATCCGACGTCCAGAGCCGCGTGATCCGGCGCGCCTTGACGAGGTAGGGCACCAACGGTGCAAGGTCGGCGACCCAGCCCTGCCTGCGAAACCAGGCGAGCAGCGCCAGGCCCCATTGCTCGATGCCGGCTTCCAGTCCGGCCGAGAAAGCCACCCGCGAGCGCGCGGCGAGATCGGGCCCGAGCATCTCGGCGTCGACGGTTTCCACGGGGGCGACACGCCGCAGACCCAGCCCCGGCATGTCGATGACCTCGCCGGCGCCCCAGCCGGGCGTCGTCTGCAACTCGCCTTCGCGCCAGATCGGCACCGGCCTGCCGGCATAGCTCAGGATCGCGGCGATGACGGAGGGGCCGACCTCGCTGCGCCCCGCCGGCGTGATCGCGATGTCGATGCTGTCGAGCCGCTCCCAACCCTCGCTCAGCTCGCGCGCCGCCGCGACGGAAAGCGCCGGCGTCGAGCTGGCCCCGGCGAGCGCCACCAGCCCGTGCTGCCTGGCAAGCTCGTCGAGCTGCGGGCCGTAGCCGGCGAGATAGCCGCGCGCATCGGCGAGGTCGACGACATGGGCGCCGAGCAGCAGCGCCGCGGTGGGAACTTCATAACCCTGCTGCTGGAACGGCCCGGAGGCGTCGATCATCAGCCAGGGCTTCAGCGCGGCAAGCGAGGCGGCGAGGTCGCTGTCGCGGTCGAGCCCCGCGCCGCTGACCGGCACGCTCGCCCCTGCCGCCAGCTCCCGTGCCAGCGTCTGCGCCTTCTCTCTGCTGCGTGAGGTCAGCACCAGATCGATGCCATCCATGCGCGCGAGATGGCGCGCCAGCCGCCGGCCGAAGACGCCGGTTGCGCCGATCAGCACGACGCGCTTCACGGAGTGTCCGGCAAGGTGAAGCGATGGCGCATCGCGGGATCCGGCATCTCGCACGACGTCTTCTGGCCGAAGAGCCGGTAGCGATTGCGGGCGACGCGATCGTAAAGCCAGTCGCGCCAGGCTTTCGGCAGCGCGTGTCCGAGCAGCAGCAGGCGCGCCGGCCCGTTAAGATGGCGGGTCAGCGCCAGCACGCCGTCGGATTTCGCCAATGCTCGGCCGTCCTCGATGAAGAGGAAGCTGTCCGGCTCGTCCGGATCGATGCCGTGCGCCCGCGCCAAATCGCGGCCTTCGCGCGACTGGATCGCGACGAAGCGGGTATCATGGTCGCGCTCGTGCCGAAGGGTGTAGCGCACGCCGCCGGAACAGAGCACGCAGACGCCGTCATAGAGCCAGATCGGGGCGGGGATGCTGGTCATCGGGTCTCTTTACGGGAGAGGTTGACCGGGCGGGGAAAAAGTTTCATGCGCTTCCTGCGCAGCCGTGCCATGCTCTGCGTGCAATTGTCGAGCGGCCTGAGACAGTTGACGATCTTGCAACGATTGGGGGGAGTGCTGCGCAACTCTTGTGCAAGTATAGATTCGAGGTGAGCCGATTAACCGTGGGTCAACCCGGGCCGCCGCTTCCGATCACCGCTGCATAACACCAAGGTCGTCCTACAAATGTCGCCTGCGCTGGTGCTATTGCTGCCGGGGCGCGGCGATGAACGTCGAAACGAGGAGATGCCCCATATGAAGCGTCGTCAATTCCTGCAGGTCGCTGGTACCGGTGCGGCAGTGTCCGCTGTCGCCATGCCGGCTGTCGCGCAGTCCAATCCCGAGGTGAAGTGGCGCCTGGCGTCGAGCTTCCCGAAATCGCTCGACACGATCTATGGCGGCGCCGAGGTCATGGCCAAGATGGTCTCGGAGCTGACCGACGGCAAGTTCCAGATCCAGGTCTTCGCCGCCGGCGAGATCGTGCCGGCGCTGCAGGCGGCCGACGCGGTCAGCAACAACACCGTCGAGATGTGCCACACCGTCTCGTATTACTATGTCGGCAAGGATCCGACCTTCGCGGTCGCGGCTTCGGTGCCGTTCGGCCTCAACGCCCGCCAGCAGAATGCCTGGCTGTTCCAGGGCGGCGGCAACGAGCTGTTCAACGAGTTCTACAAGAAGTTCAATATTTACGGCCTGCCTTGCGGCAATACAGGCGCCCAGATGGGCGGCTGGTTCCGCAAGGAGATCAAGAGCGTCGCCGACATCAACGGCCTGAAGATGCGCATCGGCGGTATCGCCGGCTCCGTCCTGCAGAAGCTCGGCCTCGTGCCGCAGCAGATCGGCGGCGGCGACATCTATCCGGCGCTGGAGAAGGGCACGATCGACGGCGCCGAGTGGGTCGGCCCCTATGACGACGAGAAGCTCGGCTTCGCCAAGGTCGCGCCCTACTATTACTATCCGGGCTTCTGGGAGGGCGGGCCTTGCGTCCACGCCTTCGTCAATCTGGAGAAGTGGAACGCGCTGCCAAAGGCCTACCAGGCTGCGCTGACCGCCGCCTGCACCTACGCCAACACCCAGATGGCTGCGAAGTACGATGTGCAGAACCCGGCCGCCCTGAAGCGCTTGGTCGGCGCCGGAACGCAGCTCCGTCCGTTCCCGCAGGACGTGATGGAAGCGTCGCTCAAGGCCTCGAACGAGCTCTATGCCGAGATCTCGGCCAAGAACCCGGACTTCAAGAAGGCGATCGACGCGATGGTTGCTTTCCGCGGCGACCAGTATCTCTGGTGGCAGGTGGCTGAGCTCACCTTCGACATCTTCCAGGTCCGCAACCGCGGAAAGTAACAGCTTCCTGCCTGGCTGTGACGACGAAGCCCGGCCGCAAGGCCGGGCTTTTGTTTTGCTCGGCCAGTGACCGCAGGTGGTGCGCAGATGCCCAGATGAGTTAGACCAAATACCTATGCGAAAATCGCATAGGGGTCATGTCTTTGGCTTGCGCTAGGGCCGCAGATCGCCTCTTCTGACGCTCTTGCGCGCGAACCGGAAAGACCGGCGCGCCTGAAAGCTCTGGGAGGAGCACACCGCATGAAGCGTCGTCAGTTTCTGAAGGTCGCCGGCGCCGGCGGCGCCGCCAGCGTCATCGCCGCTCCGGCCATCGCGCAATCCATGCCCGAGGTGAAATGGCGCGTCACCTCATCCTTTCCGAAATCGCTCGACACGATCTACGGCGCCTCGGAAGTGCTGTCTAAGGCGATTTCCGAAGCGACCGACGGAAAGTTCCAGATTCAGGTCTTCGCGGCAGGCGAGATCGTGCCGGCGCTGCAGGCGGCCGACGCCGTCACCAACGGCACGGTCGAGATGTGCCACACCGCTTCGTATTATTACGTCGGCAAGGACCCGACCTTCGCCTTCGGCACGGCCGTGCCCTTCGGCCTCAACGCCCGCCAGCAGAACGCCTGGTTCTATCATGCCGGTGGCATGGACGTGCTCAACGAGTTCTACAAGAAGTACAACATCTACGCGCTGCCCGGAGGCAATACCGGCTGCCAGATGGGCGGCTGGTTCCGCAAGGAGATCAAGACGGTCGCCGACCTGCAGGGCCTGAAGATGCGCATCGGCGGTTTCGCCGGGCAGGTGATGAGCAAGCTCGGCGTCGTGCCGCAGCAGATCGGCGGCGGCGACATCTATCCGGCGCTCGAGAAGGGCACCATCGACGCGGCCGAGTGGGTCGGTCCCGCGGATGACGAGAAGCTCGGCTTCAACAAGGTCGCACCCTACTACTACTACCCCGGCTGGTGGGAGGGCGGCGCCTCGCTGCACTTCTTCATGAACACCGCGAAGTGGGAGGCGCTGCCGAAGGTCTACAAGTCGATCCTGACCACGGCCGCCGGCCTCGCCAATATCGACATGCAGGCGAAATACGATGCGCGTAATCCGGCGGCGCTGAAGCGCCTGGTCGGCGGCGGCGCGCAATTGCGGCCGTTCTCGCAGGAAATCCTCGAGGCCTGCCTCAAGGCCTCCAAGGAGGTTTATGCCGAGACCAGCGCCAAGAATCCCGACTTCAAGAAGATCTACGATGCGATGTCGGCCTTCCGCGGCGACGAATATCTCTGGTTCCAGATCGCCGAATACACCTACGACAACTTCCTGATCCGCGCCCGTGCGGGCAACCTGCTCTGAGAAGAGGGCGGCTGGCCGGTTCGCCGGTCAACTCGGCATCACGCCAACCCCGGCCGCGAGGCCGGGGTTTTTCGTCGGCCTCAGACGCTGCCGGCGCGCTCGATCACCAGCACGCGCGCGGGGCCGACGGGATGGGCGACATGGGCGTCCCCGTCCTGCGCATGGAAGATGTCGCCGCGCACGAGCCGCTGCACGCTCTCGACGCCGTCGGTACGCGTGTGCATGTCGACTTCGCCGTCGAGGACGACGAAGACCTCGGGACCGTCGTTGACGTGCCACTTATAGGGTTGATCGGTCCAGTGCAGGCGGATGGTGGCGTCGTCGATGCGCTCGATGTCGAGCGCCTCCCAGGCGCGGCTGCCGGTGAAGTTCTGCGGCTTGATCGTCCTCATTCCTGTTCTCCATGGTGGAAGAGGCCCGGAATCTTCACCGCCGCTGCTGCCCATGCCATAGGCAAGACGTCGGCAAGGCTTGCGATCGGCGGTTTCTGGAGGGATGTCGCTTGCGAAACGACGGTGAGCTCGATGCCATCGACCGGAAGCTGCTCGCGCTATTGCAGGTCGATGCGCGTGCATCGTTCACCGCGCTGGCCCGCGATGCCGGGCTGTCGCGCACGGCGATCCAGGAGCGCATGGCGAGGCTCGAGCGCGAGGGCGTCATCCTCGGCTACAGCGTCAGGCTCGCCGACAGGCCGAAGGCGCCGGTCATCCGCGCGATGCTGTCGCTGCGCATCCGCACGCGCCCCTGCGCCACCGTGCTCGATCGTTTCCGGAGCTGGCCGGAGATCGTCGCCTGCTATTCGCTGGCGGGTCCCGTGGACGCCATGCTGCTCGTCGAGACGGAGGATGCGGCGGCTCTGTCGGGATTGGTCGACAGGTTGAGCGCCGTGCCCGGTGTTGGCGAGATCGAGACGGCGCCGATCCTGGCGGAGAGCGTCAGGGCCGGGTGAGAAGCAGTCGCCCTAGCCCGGCCTTGTTCGAAGCGCTATCCTGCCGGCTCATGCAAATCGGGGCACTCATGAAGCTGCCACTCGCCATCCTCGTCGCGGCCCTGGGCTTGCCGACACTTGCCGCTGCCCAGTCGATCGGCGAACCGATTCCCGGTCGTGGTCCCGTGCAGACCAAGCCGACTGCGGCTCGCCCAGCACCAAGCCAGGCCGCTCGTCCTTGTCCGGAATACGGACCGGGCTTTGTCCGCGTCGAGGGCTCCTCGGCCTGCGTCCGCGTCGGCGGTGGCGTCCGCGTCGAATTCGGCAAGACCTCCGGCTACCGCCGCTACGGCTCAGGAGCCGATGCGATGGTCTATGGCGAGGCGCGCAGCCAGAGCTCCGTCGGCGAGGTTCGTGCCGTCATCAGCGGCCGCGGCCGGGTCGACAACAACTTGAACAATGGCTGGCAGCGCTGGTGAATTGAGCGCCGACGCTCGCATCTGAAAACGAAAGCCCCGGATCGTCGATCCGGGGCTTCGTCGTTTCTGGCTTAAACGCCTCACTTGAGGTTCAGCGTCGGCGGGGCGTTGAGGTCGAGCCCTGGCAATCCGCCGCCCGAGCCGCCGAGGCCCGGTATGCTGATGCTGTCGAGCTGCTTGTTGATCTGCTGCTGGTCCAGCTGAACGCCCGAACTCTTGTAGTGCATCACCATCTGCGGGAAGAGCACGACGAGCGCGACCATGATGCACTGGATCACCACGAAGGGCACGGCACCCCAGTAGATCTGCCCGGTCGTCACCGGCTCCATCATCTTGCCTGTCACCTTGTCGCGATAGGGGTTCTTCGGCGCGACCGAGCGCAGGAAGAACAGAGCGAAGCCGAAGGGCGGGTGCATGAACGAGGTCTGCATGTTGACGCCGAGGATGACGCCGAACCAGATCAGATCGATGCCGAGCTTATCCGCCGCCGGGCCGAGCAGCGGCACGATGATGAAGGCGAGCTCGAAGAAGTCGAGGAAGAAGGCGAGCAGGAAGACCATCACGTTGACGACGATCAGGAAGCCCGTCGCTCCGCCTGGCAGCCCGACGAGCAGGTGCTCGACCCAGACATGGCCGTTGACGCCGTAGAAGGTCAGCGAGAACACGCGCGCGCCGACCAGGATAAAGAGCACGAAGGCCGAGAGCTTGGCGGTCGATTCCGTCGCCTGCCGCAGCAGGTCGAAGGTCATGCGCTTCTTCGCCCAGGCGAGCAGGATGGCGCCGGCCGCGCCCATGGCGCCGCCTTCGGTCGGTGTGGCGACGCCGATGAAGATCGTGCCGAGCACCAGGAAGATCAGCGCCAACGGCGGCACCATCACGAAGATCACCTGCTCGGTCATGCGCGACAGCAGGTTGAGCTTCAGGAGCTTGTTGATCAGCGCGATCACGAAGGAGATCGCCACTGCGATCGACATGGTCAGGATGACGAAATCCGCGCCGCCACCAACCTTGGTGAAGAGTTTCATGTAGGCGATGGCGAGCGCGAAGGCGATGATGGTCACCACCAGCAAGGAGAAGCGACGGGTCTGCCCGTCGGCGTCGCGGAGCGTCTGCGCCTCGGGCGGCAGTCCGGGCGCGCGCTTCGGCCATACCATCGTGACCAGGAAGACATAGCCGGCATAGAGGCCAGACAGGACGAGGCCGGGGATGAATGCGCCCTCATACATGTCACCGACCGAGCGGCCCAGCTGGTCGGCGAGCACGATCAGCACCAGCGAGGGCGGGATGATCTGCGCCAGCGTGCCCGAAGCGGCGATGACGCCCGTTGCCAGACGCCTGTCATAGCCGTAGCGCAGCATGATCGGCAGCGAAATCAGGCCCATCGAGATCACCGAGGCGGCGACGACCCCTGTGGTGGCGGCAAGCAGGGCGCCGACGAAGATCACCGCATAGGCGAGGCCGCCGCGGATCGGCCCGAAGAGCTGGCCGATCGTATCGAGCAGGTCCTCCGCCATGCCCGAGCGCTCCAGCACCAGGCCCATGAAGGTGAAGAACGGGATCGCCAGCAGCACGTCGTTGTTCATCGTGCCGTAGATGCGTTCCGGCAGCGCCTGCAGGAAGTTCTCCTGGAACAGGCCGAGCTCGATGCCGACCAGGGCGAAGAACAGGCCGTTGGCGGCGAGCGCGAAGGCGACGGGATAGCCGAGTAGCAGGAAGAGCACGAGCGCGGCGAACATCACCGGCGCCATGTTGACGCGCAGGAAGTCGCCGATGCCGGCGGCGTGGGCGTCGCCGGTGTGCAGGCTGAGGAAGGCGGCGAGGGTGAGCGCAAGCAGCAGCGCGGCGGCGCGGGCGGAACGTGCGAGGATCATGGAACGGGTCCGGAAAGCTGCAGCTGGGCTCACGGGGCGAGACCTTCGGCCCTGGCCTGCTCGAGCAGGCGTTGGGCCTCGGCCTCGGCGGCAGCGGCGTGGCCGCGCAGCGTCTCGTCGTCGTCCAGCTTTCCGCGCATGATCGCGATCTGCTTGATGACTTCCGAGATGCCCTGGAGGAGCAGCAAGGAGAAGCCGACGATGACGAGGCCCTTGGCCGGCCATTGCGGCAGCCCGCCAGCCGAGAGCGACTGCTCGTTGACCTGGTAGGAGCGCATGAAGAACGGGCCGGAGTGGTAGACCATCAGCGCGCAGAACGGCAGCAGGAACAGGAGATGGCCGATCAGGTCGATCCATTGCTGCATGCGCTTCGGCAGCAGGTTATTCACGATGTCGATGCGGATGTGCTCTTTCACCTGCAGCGTCCACGAGGCGCAGAGCAGGAAGACGGCGCCGAACAACACCCATTGCAGTTCGAGCCAGGCGTTCGACGAGACGTTGAAGACCTTGCGGATGATGGCGTTGACCGCGGAGATGATGACGGCGACGAGGATCAGCCAGGCGACCGACCGGCCGATCTTGCGATTGAGCGTGTCGATCGCGCGGCTCAAAGCGAGGGGTGCGTCCACCTCAGTCCTCCCTGACCTCGTGGATTGCGGCCGCATCATGCGGTTTGCGAAGGGCGGTTATACGAATGCTACATGCCGTACAACATTGCCGGGTGCAAGGCGCTGTGGATCAGGCTCGCGGCCGGTTCTGCCCGGCTTGGCGCGGAAGCTGGCCGGCAAACGGGTCTTTGCGACTAAAGTTTACAGGCGGATTCAGCGCTTGCGCGGCTCCCTGCGCAGAGCGAGCAGAGCGACGACCAGCATCAGCCACATCATCGCCATCAGCGCCGGAGGCCAATGGCCGACCAGCGAGCTGATGACGACGGTCGCGAGCGCGCCGGAGCCGAGCTGGAGCGCGCCGGCGAGCCCGGCGGCCGAGCCGGCGAGCTCGGGCCGGGCCGAAAGCGCCGCGGCGGTCGCGCCCGGCAGGGTCAGGCCGTTCCCGATCGCGCTGATGGCGAGCGGCAGGAACAGGGTCAGCGGCGTCCACCAGGGCGTCAGCGCGATCGCGAAGGCGGCGGTGATCGCCACGAAGGAGATGATCAGGCCGATCCAGGCCATCTTCGCCGTGCCGTGCCGGAGCACCAACCGGGACATGGTGAAGTTGCCCACCATGTAGCCGAAGGCGTTGAGGATGAAATAGGCGCCGTAAGTGTCGGAGCCGCGCCCCATCGTCTCGACTACGATGAAGGGCGCCGCCGCGATGAAGGCGAAGAAGGCGGCCGAGGTCATCGCCAGCGCCACGACGTTCCTGATGAAGCTGCGGTCGCGCGCCAGCTCCGGAAAGGCCCGGAAGATGCCGGTGAGCGAGGTCCGCACCCCGACATTGGGCGCCGTCTCCGGCAGGCGCAGGCCGACCAGGACCAGCACGATCGCTGCCGCCGCGGCCATCGACCAGAAGATCATGCGCCAGCCGAGATTGGTCTCGATATGGCCGCCGAGATAAGGCGTGATCATCGGCGCGACCACCATCACCATGGTCACGGTCGCGATCTGCCGCGCCGCCTGGTCGCGGCCGGCCGTGTCCCGGATGATGGCGCGCGCCAGGGCGAAGGTCGTGCCGGAGCCGGCACCTTCGAGCACGCGCGCGAACAGCAGGGTCCCGGCGCTGTCCGCCAGGGCGCCGAGCACTGAGCCCGCCGCGAACACGGCCGTGCCGGCGAGCACGCAGGGACGGCGCCCGTAGCGGTCGGAGAGCGGGCCGACGATCAGCTGCGTCAGCGCGACCGCGACCAGGAACAGCGTCAGCGTCAGCTGGATCGTCGCATAGCTGGTGGCGAAGTTGCGGGCGAGCGCCGGGGTGGCCGGTGCCAGCATGTTGAGTGCGATCGGCTGCAGCGTCGAGATCGCGACGAGGACGGTGAGGGAGGGCTTCGCTGTCATAGCGGTTTGTCGCCCTCTGGCTTCAGCTGCGAATCGGGGCGGGCGCGCTGGCGGTGCAGGGTGTAGAGGCCGCTGCCGACGATCAGCGCGATCCCGGCATAGGCGATCCCGTCCGGCGTATCGCCCCAGACCAGCCAGCCGATCAGCACGGCGACGAGGACGACCGAGTAGCGATAGCCCGCGACGATGCCGACATCGGTGTTGCGGAAGGCGTTGATGATGCAGAAGCTCGCCGCCGTCACCAACAGCGCTGCGAGGCCGAGATAGACTGTCTGGATCCGCCAGGGCGATTGCCAGGGTTCGACCAGGCCCATGCCGAGGCCCAGCGCCCCGACGACGACCATTGCGGTCAGGGAGATCACCGTCGAGGGAATCTCGCTGCTGATGAAGCGGGTCGTCAGGTCGCGGACGGCGACGAGGCCCGTGCCGGCGAGCGCGACCAAGGCGGCCGCGCTGAAGCCGTCGGCACTGGGGCGCATTACGATCAGCACGCCGGCGAAGCCGACGACCAGCGCCAGCATCCGGCGCCAGCCGACGGTTTCGATCCGCAGCACTGCGGCGAAGAGGACGATGAGCAGGGGCGAGGCCATCACGATCGCGGTGATGTTGGCGAGCGGCAGCAGCCCCAGCGCCCAGTTGAAGGTGAGTGCCGCCAGCGCTTCGACGCTCGCGCGTGCGAGCACCAGCGGCCTCAACCCGAGAGGCAGCTTGCGCCAGTCGCCCATGAACACCACCAGCGCGACGCCGGCGAGGATGGCGAATGCCGTACGCAGCGCCAGCGCCTGCCCGGCCGGGAAGGCTTCGCGGGCGAGCTTCACCAAGGCGTCATTGCAGCAGAAGAGCGTCATCGCCGCCAGCATGGCGATGATTCCGCGGCGGTTCTGGGCGGCGGTGGCCAAGGCGGATCCTGTCAGGATGTGCGGGCTATCCGCTCGGCCTTGCGCAGGCCGAGCGGCAGGGCGCCGCGCCAAATCGACGTTCAGGCGTCGAGGCGGGAGAGGGAGAAGGGCGAGAGGTCGAAGGCCGAGCGGCCGGTGGTGGCTAGATCGGCGAGGATCTCGCCGATCGCGCTGGCGAATTTGAAGCCGTGACCGGAGCAGGCCGAGGCGAACACCGCCTGCGGCACGCCGGGCACGGCGTCGATGACGAAGTCCTCGTCGGGCGAGACCGTGTAGACGCAGCCCTTCACCGTCAGCGGGTCGCCATTGGCGTCGGGCAGGTAGCGCGCCAGGCATTCACGGATCAGCCTGACCTGGTTCGCGCTCGGCGTGCGGTCGGGCTGGCGCGGGTCCATCGGCTCGCGCGCGAAATGCGGCCCGCCGAGCTTGAACCCGGGATGCTCATAGAGCGGGAAGCCGTAGAAGGTGCCTTCCTCGGCGCTGAGCAGGAAGACGGGGAAAGCTCCCTCGCGGAACAGCTCCGGCCGTCGCGTGGTGAACCAGCCGATCGCCTGGCGTACCGTCGTCATCGAGTGCGCCAGCTGTGGCACCGCGTCCGCGATCCAGCCGCCCGAGGTGATCACCAGCCGCCCGGCCGAATAGGTGGTTCGCTCGGTCCTGACGGTGACGCCGCCATCGGCGGTCGGCTGCCAATCGAGCATCGGCTCGCCGGTACGGATCTCCGCGCCTTTGGATTGTGCCAGCCCGACATGGGCGTAGATCGCCTTCTCCGAGGCGACGAAGCCGCCACCCGGCTGCCACAGGCCGAGATGGCCTTCCGGCAGGTGGAAGGCGGGAAAGCGACGCATGACTTCGTCGCGGCCTAGCACCTCGTGCTCGAGGTCATGGTCGAGGCAGGATTGCAACGATGACTCGACCGGGCCGAGGCCTTCGGGCGCAAGATCGAGCGAGCCGGTGACGTGCAGCAGCTTCAATCCGGCCGCGTCGCCGGTCTCCTGCCAGAGCTGATGGGCGCGCTTGACGATCGGGACATAGTGCGAGCCCTCGAAATAGGCGAGGCGGATGATCCGCGTCAGCCCGTGCGAGGAGCCCATGGCATGGCCGAGGTCGAAGCGCTCGAGGCCGAGTACCCTGAGCCCTCGCCTGGCCAGATGCCAGCAGGCGGCCGAACCCATCGCTCCGACGCCGGCGACGATCACGTCGTAATGCGATGAACTCATCGAACATCCCTGGAAGGAAGCGGCCGTCATTGCTGGCCAAATCTGCCTGCAATCTAGGCGGGCGGGCGTTGGCGGTCCATCCCGCCCGGTAGGCGGGCGCATCTGCGTGGCGGGCAGGGGTGGCGGCAGCTCGATGCGTCGGGAAATCGTGCCTTTCGCCGGCTGAAGCAGGGGTTTGTTAACCCTGCCTGTGCATGCTCCGGCATCCTGTCTCGCCCCGGGAATGCCTATGCTTGCTCGCTCCGTCTGGCGCCTGTTGGGCCGCGCCGGCCCCGCTGCCGCGCCGGCTGCGCCGCAAGCCGTGCCACAGACGCCTGCGCCGCCGCAGCCGCTCGCCGAGACCTCGATCAGCGAAGCGATCAACGAGCTGGAGAGCGATGTCGTCGCGGCGATGCGCCGCCTCAATGACGGGCTCGACCAGGCCGAGCATTGCTCCGAACGTTCGGAGGTTCGCTCCCGCGAGATCCGCGGCGGCATGGCGGAACTCCGCGAAGCCGCCGTGCAGGCGAGTGACAACTCCGCAGCATTGGCGACGGCGACCTTGCAGGTCTCGGAAGCGGCCGAGCGGGTCGGCGCCGCCATGTCCGGCGCCCGCGACATGCTCGACAACGCCGCCGAGCGCGCCGCGGAAGCGACCGAGATGATCAACGGGCTCGCAGCCGCGACCAGCGAGATCCGCTCGATCGTCGATGCCATCGCCGAGATCGCCCGCCAGACCAATCTGCTCGCCCTCAACGCCACCATCGAGGCGGCGCGCGCCGGCGAGGCCGGCAAGGGCTTCGGCATCGTCGCGCAGGAAGTGAAGTCGCTTTCCCTCGGCGTGCGCGAGGCGGTCGACCACATCCGCAACCGGGTCGACCGGCTGAACCAGGCGGCCCAGGGCTCGGCCGCCGTCGTCACCGACGCCTTCCGCCTGGTCGGCGAGGTCAATCCGGTGATGGCGACCGTCGGCGAGGCCTCGCAGGAGCAGGCGGCTGCCGCGGCGGAGCTTTCGCGCAGCGCCGAGGCGACCGCCCGCTTCATCGACACGGTGCGCGACCGCGTCGGCGAGGTCGATCGCGTCGCGCTCGCCGCGGCGCAGGAGAACATCGACGCCAGGCGGGCGCTAGCCGAAGGTGCGCGCCAGGCGGAGGGTTTGCTTGAGCGTTTCGTGCCGACGCTGCGCCATACCGTCTTCGCAGACCGGCGCCAGCACGACCGCTTTCCGGCGGAGTGTCCGGCCAGGCTCACATTCGGCGAGCGCGTCGCCTCCGGGCAGACGATCGATCTCGGCTTCGGCGGCGCGCTTCTGTCGGTCGCCGATCCCGAGATCAAGCCGCGGATGCGCGGCACGATCGCGATCGAGGGTATGCCGCCCTTGCCGTGCCGGGTGATGGCGCGCAGCGATCTCGGCCTCCACATCGCGTTCGAACGCGGGGAGGACGAGGCGCATGCGGCGCTGCACCGGCGGCTGGCGCAGATCGAGGAAGGCTATCGCCCGCTGATCGAGCAGGCTCAGGAATTTGCGCATCGCGTCGCCGCCTTGCTCGAAGCGGCGCTGCGCACCGGCCGCCTCAGCGAGGAGGACCTGTTCGACACCGACTATGTGCCTGTACCGGACTCCAACCCCCGCCAGTTCTCCAACCGGGCACTGCCGGTGCTGCAGGCGATCCTGCCGGCTGTGATGGAAGAGGCCAAGGCGAGCGATCCGCGCCTCGTCTTCACCCTGCCGATCGACCGCAACGGCTATGTCCCGGTGCACCACCCCGAATACTCGCAGCCGCAGCGACCCGGCGATCCCGATTGGGATCCCGCCTATAGCCGCGATCGCCGCATTTTCGACGACCGGGCCGGGATCACGGCCGCGCGTTCGGCGCGGCCCTTCATTATCCAGTCATATCAGCGCGACATGGGCAGCGCCGGCGTCCAGCTTATGCGCGAGGTCGACGCGCCCTTACGCGTCGCCGGCCGCCATTGGGGCGGTGTGCGCATGGCGTACAGGATGGCTTGATCAGCCTCGCCCAGCCAGCAGGATCGCGTCGATCCAGCGCTGCGAGGTCAGGGCTTCCTCGCCCGTCACCACCGGATCGCACTTGGCCTCGATCGCATCGAGGAAGTCGGCGATGACGGCGCGGTGGGCGTCGTGCGGGAAGTCCATGATATTGGCGCCGCTGCCGGTATTGCCCTCGGCCTCGACCACCTCCGAGCGCCCGTCGAGGAAGGAGAGCTGCAATCGCCCGCCGACGAGCGCGGCATGGCCCTTGCTGCCGATGATCTCGATGCGTTCGGGATGGCCGGGATGGGCTGCCGTGGTGGTCACCAGCGTCGCCGGCGCGCCGCTGCCGGTCTCCAGCAGGGCGCCGACATAATCCTCGGTCTCCATGCGGTGCAGCGCGGTGGTGCGCACCTGCGCCGCGACCACCTTGGACACCCCGACCAGCGAGCGGAACAGATCGAAGGAGTGGATCGCCTGGGTCAGCAGCACCCCGCCGCCATCCCTGGCCATGGTGCCGCGGCCGGGCTCGTCGTAATAGCTTTGCGGGCGCCACCACGGCACCTGCAGCAGGCCGGCTTCGACCGTGCCGAGCTCGCCGCCGTCGAGCGCCGCCTTGAGGCGCAGGCTCGCCGGCCGGAAGCGGTGTTGCAGCACGACGCCGAAGGCCTTGCCGGCGCTCCTGGCGGCGGCGACCAGCTCTTCCCCGCGCGCTACTGTCAGCTCCAGCGGCTTCTCGACCAGCACATGCTTGCCGGCGGCTAGGCAGCGCGTCCCGACGTCGCGATGGCTCGCCGGCGGCGTCAGCACGATCACCGCCTCGACGGCCTCGTCGGCCAGGACCGCGTCGATATCGGTGGTGCCGGGGAAGGGGAACTGGGCGCGATAGGCGTCGAGCCGCTCCTGCGAGCGGCTGGCGACATGGCGGACATCGACCCTGTCAGCCAGATCGAGCAGACTGCGCGAATGGGGCAGGGCGGCCGGCCCCAGCCCGATGACGGCGATGCCGAGCTTGCGTGTCACTGTGCCTCGGTTCCTCTGATCGGCAGGCGCACGGCCCGGTCCTGCGCATGCAAGGCGAGCCGGCAGACCGTGAACATGTGCCGCTGCGTCGCCGCCGTCTCGCTGCGATCCGCGACGTCGGCGATCAGGCTGCGGAAATAGGTGAGCGGTTCGCCCGAGGCGTCGATATGGCGTGTGCCGGCCTTGTCGACCAGGAAGACATGGTCGGTGCCAGGCCGGCCGGCGATGTCGACATATTTGCGCAGCTCGATCGTGCCTTCCGTGCCGAGGATGGTGAGCCGCCCGTCGCCCCAGGTGGGCAGGCCGTCGGCGGTGAACCAGTCGACGCGGATGAAGCCGTTGGCACGGTCGCTGCGCAGCAGGATCTCGCCGAAATCCTCGAAATCGGGCAGGTCGGCCAGGCCGAAATGGCCGGTGCCGGAGGCTGCGATCTCGGCATCGTCCGAGCCGGTGAAATGCAGGAACTGGTCGATCTGGTGCGAGGCGATGTCGGTAAGGATGCCGCCAAAAGAACGCCTGTCGAAGAACCAGCCCGGCCGGATCGCCCGGTTGAGACGGTGCGGGCCGAGGCCGACCGTCTGGATCACACGCCCGATCGCGCCGTCTGCGATCAGCTTGCCGGCGACGATCGTGGCCGGGACGATGAAGCGTTCGGAGAAGCAGACCGAGAAGATGCGGCCCGTCGCCGCGACGACCCGTTCGACCTCGGCGAGCTGCTCGAAGGTCGTGACGCCCGGCTTGTCGACCATCACATCCTTGCCGGCGCGCATCGCCCTGACGGCGAGGGCGGCCCGCTCCGACGGGATGCCGGCGCAGACGACGAGGTCGATCGAGGGATCGTCGAGCAGCGCGTCGGCAGGCGCTTCCCGTAGTTGCGGAAAGCGCTCGCGGAAGCCGGCGAGCACGCGCGGATCGCTGGTCGCAGGGTCGAAGCCGGCGCAGTCCGCGCCGGCCTCCAGCAGGCCACCGACCATATGGTAGATATGGCGGTGGTCGAGACCGATAGCTGCGAAGCGCATCTTACTTCGGTGCGTGACCGACGCCGATCTCCTGGTCCCAGCGCCGGAAGGCGGCGACCAGGCGTTCGGGCGTCAGGGGCAGGCGGGTCGGCAGGCTGGCGATCAGCCCGTCATATTCGGGCCGGCCGAACTCTTTCAGCACGTCCTGGCTTTCCTGCGGCGCCATCGCCAAAGTCACGCCCTTGATCGCCGGGCCAGGGTAGAAATAGCCCTTGTCGTAGGTCGCAGCCTGCGAATCCGGCTTCAGCAAATGCGACATCAGCGCCAGGATCACCGGGATCTTCTCCGCCGCCACACCTTTCGGGATGCACATGAACTGGGTGTCGGGGATCCAGTGCGTGTTGGCGATGGTGAAGACCTTGGCCTCCTTCGGCACGATGCCCAGCGCCCGCGGATTGATGTCCCAGCCCAGGGTCGAGACGATGCAGTCGCGCGTGCCGTCGCCGAGCTCCTTCATCGTCGCGGCGGTGCCGGTCGGATAATAGTCGATCGCCGTGCCGAGTTCCTTGAGATAGGCCCAGGTCTTGGCCCAGCCGTTCATCGGGTCGGTCGGGTCGCTGTCGCCGAGGATGTAGGGCATGCCCTGCAGGAAGGTCCAGCCGGGGCCGGAATTGAGCGGGCGGGCATAGGTGAAGCGGTTGGGGTTCTGCTTCACATAGGCGAGGAACTCCTCGGCCGTCTTCGGCACCGTCTTGACCTTGTCGGCCATGTATTCGAACAGCGGCCCGGACGGCGAATAGACGACGGCGACGCCTTCGTTCTGGCCGAAATTGCGCTGCATCATCAGCGCCGGCTCGTGATAGATCTCCTCGGCCTTGGGCAGGCTGGCGGTGTGAGACTTCCAGACATCGACCCATAGGCCCTGCTGGATGCCGTCCGACATCGCGCCCGGCCCCGTCAGCACCATGTCGATGTCGACGCGGTTGGCGTCCTGCTGGGCCTTGAGCTTGGCCGGCAGTTCGGGCGAGGGCGCCCGCGAGAAGTTCAGCCGCGAGATCAGCTTCGGATTATCCTTGGCGAACTTCTCGATCGAAGCCTGCGTCAGCTGCAGATTGCCGGCGACGTCGATGATGTTGAGCATCACCGGGCTTGCCGGTGCGCTTTGGGCGAAGGCGCCGCCGGCAGAGAGCGCGGCGAGGCTGGAAGCGCCGGCGATCACGCCGCGCCGTGTCGGATGGGTCATGGTACCTCCCTATGGCGGCCTGCTTTGCTGCGGCCTTGCCGGTATACTAGTACACAAGATCCTGTCGGCAAGATGCGACGAAAGCAGGGGAGAGCTGCGCGTCGAAGAGCTTCCCGGGGGCATGGGGACCGACCACTGCCGGCCGACAAGGCGTGCGGCAAAAGGCGGCCGCTTGGAACGGCGTGCTACCCTGCTCAGACGAGCGCCGAAGCAGGACGCTTGTTCCCCGATGCATTGTCAACGCGATTGATCATCGCGGTTGCATCCGTTCGAACATGCAACGATCTAGGTCGCGGTCACAAGGCCGAGTTCGTCGCGCGCAGCCGATCGACGACCTCCGAGAGCACATACCAGACGAAATTCGGCGTCGTTTCGACCATGAAGCGGAACTGCTTTGCATCGACCAAAGCAATTTCGGATGGCTCCAACGCCTTGGCCGTGGCGGATCGCGGCTTCTTGTCGATCAGCGAGATGATGCCGAAGGCGCGCCCTGCATCGACCTGCTCGATGAGTTTCCCGCGGCTGCTGACCTCGATGCGGCCGGTGAGAACGATATAGGCGTAGGCAGGTTCGTCGCCCTCGCGAAAGATCACGTCCCCCGCAGCATAGGTGATCACGGTTCCCAGACCGCGCGCGAGCTGGCGGAAATCCATGGGCGCTGGCGCAAGCCTAGCCGTGGAAGCATGTTCGTTCATCGCTCGAACTCGCTCTCTGATCGGTGGCAGATCAATGTAGCGCAGGAACTTGGGCGCTCCAATCGATCCAGCAGGTTGTGGCCGGTGGATACGGGGTCTTTGGAGGCTCCCCCGAAAGGTGGTGAACGGACGCCTGCGGCCGGCTTTCGAATGTGCCCCAGACCCCTGCAATGTCGACAGCGTTCGCGATGAACGCTACGTCATCGTCAGGCTGGCAAACGGGTGGGGGAATGCGCGAGATCGGAGCTGGCCTGGCTGGCGCGCTCATCCTGTTCTTCGCCCGCTTCATCACGGCGGTGCGCGGGCGCTGGGACGGCGTCGCGCCGACCGATGAGCAGCGAATCTACTTCGCCAACCATGCCAGCCATGGCGATTTCGTCCTGATCTGGACCGTGCTGCCGCGGCGCATGCGCTTTTCGACCCGGCCGGTCGCCGGCAGCGACTACTGGTTGAAGAGCGGTTTGCGGCGCTTCATCGGCCGCGATGTCTTCAACGCCGTCCTGATCGACCGCGATGCCACCACCCGGACGGCCGACCCGATTGTTCAGATGACCGAAGCGCTAGACGCTGGTTCGTCCCTCATCGTCTTCCCAGAGGGCACGCGCAACACCACGGATGCGCCGCTGCTGCCGTTCAAGAGCGGGCTGTTTCATCTGGCGCGGGCACGTCCGAACGTGGCGTTCGTGCCGGTCTGGATCGACAATCTCAATCGCGTCATGCCGAAGGGCGAGTTCGTGCCGGTCCCGCTGGTCTGCACCGTCACCTTCGGCGCGGCTCTGACCCTCGCCGAGACCGAGACGAAGCAGGATTTCCTGGCGAGGGCTCAAGCGGCGCTGCTCGCTCTGTCACCGAAGGCGAGCGCATCATGACGATGCCGCATCCCGATCTTCTCGCCGTATTGGCCGGCCTGCTCGGCGTCCTGATTGTGGCCTCCACGATCGGCTATGTCCTGGAGCGCCGGCTGTCGCCCGATGGCTCGAACGCCGTGGTCGAGAACCTCAACGACCGCATCCGCGCCTGGTGGATCATGATCGTGCTGATGGGCCTGGCGCTGATCGGCGGCAAGACCGGCGTGACGCTGCTCTTCGGCTTCTGCTCGTTTGCCGCCCTGCGCGAATTCATCACGCTGACCGACACGCGCCGCGCCGATCACTGGGCGCTGGCGGCCGGCTTCTTCGTCGTGCTGCCGGTGCAGTTCTACCTGATCTGGACCGAGTGGTATGGCCTCTACTCGATCTTCATCCCCGTCTACGCCTTCCTGCTGATGCCGATCATCGCCTCGCTGCGCGGCGACACCGAGCATTTCCTCGTGCGTATCGCCGAGGTGCAGTGGGCGCTGATGATCTGCGTCTTCTGCATCTCGCATGTGCCGGCGCTGCTCAGCCTCGACATTCCAGGTTTTCAGGGGCGCAACGTCCTGCTGATCGCCTTCCTGGTCATCGTCGTGCAGATGAGCGACGTGCTGCAGTATGTCTGGGGCAAGCTGCTCGGCCGCACGAAGATCGCGCCCAGGCTGTCGCCGTCGAAGACGGTCGAGGGCTTCGTCGGCGGCGCGCTCAGCGCGACGGCGGTCGGAGCGGCCCTGTCCTGGATGACGCCGTTCACGCCGCTGCAGGCGGCTTTCCTGGCGCTGGTCATCGTACTGATGGGCTTCTTCGGCGGGCTGGTCATGTCGGCGATCAAGCGTGATCGCGGCATCAAGGATTGGGGCCATCTGATCGCCGGCCATGGCGGCTTCCTCGACCGGCTGGATTCGGTGGTATTCTCCGCGCCGATCTTCTTCCACCTCGTCCGCTATGGCTGGTCGAGCACGTGAGCCCGCCGCTCGCGCGCCTGATGCGAAGCAGCATCGTGCATGTCGGCTTCGCCTTCCTCGCCATGGGCAGCTGGGCGGCCTTCGCCAACCGTGCCCATCCGATGCCGGCGCCGCTTCTCGCCGGACTGATCCAAGGCACGCTGTCCGCTCTCATCACCCTGCTGCTGAAACGCGGCATCGAGTATCTCTCCAGCAGCTTCGCCGGCCTGGCCGCGCTGCTGGCGCCGCCGGTGATCGCCTGTCTTGTTTCGGCCAGCCTGCTGACCGTCATCCACACGATCGGCGGCACGCCCGAGATCGCCAGGACGATCGCCGTGCCGCTGACCGTCGCGACCAGCTATGCGGCGCTCTACAATTTTTCGCTGTGGCGCAGCAGGAAGGCGATGAACCATGGCGCAGGATAGCGATCGGCGGCCGCTCTCGAGCCGCGACACAAGCTGGGCTCGTGGCATCGCGCGCCGGCTGAGCGCCAGCGGCATCACGCCGAACCAGATCTCGATGGCGAGCATGGCGATGGCGGCCGTCGCCGGCGCCGCCTTCTGGCTCGCGGGCTCCGCGAGTTCGGGCTCACGCATCGCGTTGCTTCTCGCCGCGGCGCTGTTCTGCCAGCTCAGGCTGCTCTGCAATCTCTTCGACGGCATGGTCGCGATCGAGGGCGGCAAGCAGGCTGCCGACGGGCCGTTCTGGAACGAATTCCCCGACCGGATCGCCGATATCCTGATCCTCACCAGCGTCGGCTACGGGGTCGGCGCCCCGGCCCTCGGCTGGGCGGCGGCAGCTTTTGCGGTGCTGACTGCCTATACCCGCGAGCTCGGCCGCAATTGCGGTCTCCCAGCCGATTTCTCCGGCCCAATGGCCAAGCAGCACCGCATGGCGACGATCACGGCAGCGGCGCTTGTCTCCCTGCTGGAGCCGCTCTGGCGTGGCCAGAACGAGGTGCTGACCGTTGCGCTCTGGCTGATCGCGCTCGGCGCGGCCGTGACAGCTCTCAGGCGGGCGGCGAACATCGTGCGCGGCTTGCGCGGGCGCTGACAACGCCGAGGCCCATGAGACGCTTTTGTCTGCGCGCCAGAATAGAAAACTAACGGCGTTCAGCTACTAGTCGGCGGGGGTGAGGCGCAGCAGGTGAGAGAGCGTCAGCGAGATGGGTGAGGACGTCGGGGCGATCGAGACGCTGGAGCTCGACAAACTTGCCAACGAAGCCGTCGGCCAGGGCGAGCTCGACCGGGCTCTGCTGTATTTCGACGAGTTGAGCCGGCGATATCCGGACATCGCGAGTCTGCACTACATGCGCGGACTCGCACAGAAATACCGCAGGCAATGGCCCGACTCCCTGCGCCACAACCTCATGTCCCAATCGCTGCAGGACGAGTTCGACGAAGCCTCCGCCTGGAATGCGGGGATCGCGGCGACCGCGATCAGGGACTGGAACGTGGCGCGTGACCAATGGGCCAGATGCGGTATCGCGTTGCCTGGCGAAGAGGGGCCGATCCAGGCGGATTTCGGTGTCGTCAGCATTCGCCTGAACGCCTGGGGCGATGGCGAGACCCTGTTTGCGAGGCGCATCGACCCGGTGCGCGCACGGCTCCTGAACATTCCTCTTCCTGAGAGCGGCTATTGTTACGACGATATCGTGTTGCATGACGGAGCTGCGACGGGCCAGCGTAATCTTGGCGGCGAGGTCGTCCCCGTCTTCAACGCGCTGGAGCGCTGGGCGCCTTCACTGTTCCCGACATTCACAGCCTTCGTGACCTGTGCCGACCAGGATGAGCTCGCGCCGCTGCTGAGATCGCAGGCGCCAGGTGTCGCCTACCTCGAAGACTGGACGGAGTCGCTGGCCTACATCTGCCTGAAATGCAGCTACGGCCTGCCACACCGCCATGATCACGAGCAGGCGCTGGCCGGATGGAAAGCAAGCAGGCACATCGGAATCGCTGCCCAGAGCCGCCATTCGGTCGAGAAGATTCTTGCTGAGTGGCAGGCGGGTGGCGAGCAGCGCTCTGTCGATGCGATCGAGACCCGCACCTTTCCGGTGCCGGCCCCTGCCGACGGTCATGTCTGGTGGCGAGCGCCGGACGAAGAGAGCGATTAGCCCCCGGTCACGCTCATATGCCGGCCGACGGCGGCTCGCGGCCGGCGCCGGTCGATGACGAAGTCGTGGCCCTTGGGCTTGCGCGAGATCGCCTCTTCCATCGCCCGGTAGAGCAGGGCGTCATCGGCCGAGGCGCGGATCGGGGCGCGCAGATCGGCCGCATCCTCCTGGCCGAGACACATATAGAGCGTGCCGGTGCAGGTCAGGCGCACGCGGTTGCAGCTTTCGCAGAAATTATGCGTCATCGGCGTGATGAAGCCGACGAGCCCACCGGTCTCGCGGACCCGGACATAGCGCGCCGGCCCGCCGGTCCGGTAGGGATCGTCGTCGAGCGTGTAGCGGTCCATCAGCTTGGCCCGCACCATGGAAAGCGGCAGGAACTGGTCGAGCCGCGCCGGCTCGATATCGCCGAGCGGCATCACTTCGATCAGCGTCAGGTCCATGCCGAGGCCATGGGCCCACCGCATCAGCCCCTCGATCTCGTCCTCGTTGACGCCTTTGAGCGCCACAGCATTGATCTTGACGCGCAGGCCGGCCTTGCGCGCCGCCTCGATGCCGCCGAGCACCTTCGACAGGTCGCCCCAGCGCGTGATCTTGCGGAATTTTTCGGGGTCGAGCGTGTCCATCGAGACGTTGACGCGGCGCACGCCGCAATCGGCCAGCTCCTGCGCATAGCGAGCGAGCTGCGAGCCGTTGGTGGTCACGGTCAGTTCGTCGAGCGCGCCCGACGTCAGATGGCGCGAGAGCGAGCGGAACAGGTTCATGATGTCGCGCCGCACCAGCGGCTCGCCGCCGGTGATGCGCAATTTGCGCGTGCCGCGCGAGACGAAGGCGCTGGCGACGCGATCGATCTCCTCGAGCGTCAGCAAATCGCGCTTCGGCAGGAAGGCCATGTCTTCGGACATGCAGTAGACGCAGCGGAAGTCGCAGCGATCCGTCACCGAGATGCGCAAATAGGAGATGTCGCGACCGAACGGGTCGGTCAGCGGCGCACGCATCAAGGGCTTGACGGGGTCATGCAGCACGACGGCTGAAATCCTCGGGCGATCGCGGTCTTGCGGCGCAGTGCGCCTGCCGTTGCTCTGATATAGGAAGGCAGCATTGTCGGCGGCAAGCCCGCGGTCAAGCCGGCTGATCGTCGCAAGCTGTTCTGGAGAAACACGAAGATGTCAGATTGGCCGAGCGAGATCCGCCTGTCGAAGGATCGCCGCACCTTGCATGTCACCTTCGAGAGCGGCGAGACCCATGCGCTCTCCGCCGAATTACTGCGGGTCGAAAGCCCTTCGGCTGAGGTCCAGGGCCATAATCCCGCGCAGAAGCAGACCGTGCCGGGCAAGCGCGACGTCGAGATCATCAAGGTCGAGCCGGTCGGCCATTACGCCGTACGCCTGACCTTCGACGACATGCACGATACCGGCATCTACGGCTGGGACTATCTGCGCGAGCTCGGCCGGAACGGTGAGGCGAAGTTCCAGGCCTACGTCGATGAGCTGGCGGCGAAGGGCATGTCGCGGGAGCGGGTTAGAAGGGTTTAGTGCCCGCCGCTTCGATAGAGCGAACCAAATCCGGGTTCTGGACGTAAATGCTCCTGACTGCGCCTCACGGGCACCAGGGAGAGTGTTATGCACGCCAGGGTCATTGTCGTCGGCTTGGGTCTGGCCGTTTTTCTGTCGGGTTGCATGGCGATGGGCGGGCCGGCGAGCAAGGCGCCGGAACCGTTGAAAAAGATCGACGCTGGCCGCTTCTACAGCGGTCTCTGGCACGAGATCGCCCGTCGCCCGATGGCGATCACCGATGGCTGCGTTGCTGGTGCGACGGAGTACAAGCGTGACGCCGGTGCCGGTATCGAGGTCCTCGACTCCTGCCGGATGGGCACGCCTGAGGGCGAACTCAAGACGATCGGAGGGCCGGGCCGTATCCTCGATCCCGGCACGAACGCCAAACTGAGGGTCGACTATCGCCTGTACGGCTTCATTCCGGTCACGCGTGACTATTGGGTGCTCGATCGCGCGAACGACTACAGCTGGTTCATCTCTGCCGATCCCGAGTTCCGCGACCTCTATATTTTCTCCCGCGACCCGCAGATCGGCGAGGCGCAGCGGCGCAGGCTTGTCGCGCGCGCCCGAGCGCTGGGCTATGACGTGAGCAAGCTCGAGTTTCCCGAGATGCCGCGGCGGTGAGCCTTTCCAATCCATGGAGAAGGGTCGGCGTGAGCCACCTTGGCGCTCGCAAGGCGATCACGTCTGGATCGATCCCTTGCCGGCGCGTGCCTGATACCGGCTTCACGGCATCTGCTCCGATCCGCATCGAATCCTTATGTCGCCCGGCCTAGTTTTGGGTCCGTGTCGTGCTCGCTCGCATTCGGAGCCGGGACGCCATCGAACCCCGGCCGCCCCGTGGGGTTTGGCGGCCTTCCGCTTTCGTTTGGTGACTGTCCTGAGCCCGGCCGAGGCGCGGCGGAGCGTTCCGTTCCGCCGCGCCGCTATCATCGTGCCACTCTGCCGAGGTCGACATGGATCACTGGCTTCATGGGATGTTCACTGCCCTCGTCACGCCCTTCAGCGCCGGAGCGTTGGACGAGCCGAGCCTGCTGCGCCTGGTCGATTGGCAGGTCCGGGAGGGCGCTGATGGCATCGTGCTCGGCTCCGCGAGCGGCGAATATTCGACGTTGACCCGCAATGAGCGCATCCGGCTCGTCAGGTTGGCACGCGCCGCGGCCGGGCCCGGCTATCCGATCCTGGCCGCCGCAGGATCCAACTCGACCGCAGACAGCATCGCGGAGGTCAAGGACGCTGCGGCTGCGGGCGCGAGCGCCATCCTGCTGCGGCTGCCCTACTACAACAAGCCGACGCAGGCCGGTCTCGTCCAGCATGTCTTGTCGGTGGCGGAGACCACCTCGCTTCCGGTGATCGTCGATAACGATCCCGATCGCTGCGCCGTCGACCTCACGCCCGAGGCGCTGGCCGAGATGGCGGCGCATCCGGCTGTCGTCGGCGTCCTCGAACGGCGCGGCGACATCGTCCGCTGCGATCGCATCATGCGCAGCTGCAGCCGGCATTTCCTGCGCCTCACCGGGGCCGGCGATGTCATTCCGCCCTACATCGCCGCCGGCGGCTGCGGCGCGGTCACCAGCATGGGCAACCTGGCGCCGCGCCTGCTGCGCCGCATCAGGGAAGCCTGCCGCGCCGGCGCATTCGAACAGGCCCAGACGCTGCAACGGCGTCTGATCCCACTCCACGGCCTGCTGTCCCGCGAGCCCGATCCCGTCGCGGTCAAGCTGGCCCTGTCGTTCCAGCATTCCGGCGTCGAGCCCACCTGCCGGCTGCCCTTGGTTGCGGCGCAGCCTTCGCTGGCTGAGGAGCTGAAATACGCGCTCGACGATCTGCCGCGGCCGGTCAACGGCCACGCGATAGCGCATCGCTCCGCCGCCTAGGGACCGCCGTGAGTCCTTATGCGGGCCTGATGGCCGCAGCCAATAGCCGGCATCGCAAGCTGATGCGGACCTGACCGATCATCCTCCGACAGGTGATGGAGGGCGGCATGGCCACTTATGAAGCGTTCCCCAGACGGCGACGCCAGACGGCTTCCGGAACCGGGCCGGGCAGCGATCAGTCCGGCGGGATCGCTAAAGACCTGCTGCAGTCCCTCGTCCTTCTGCTCCTGCTCGCCGTCGTGCTGGCCATTCGGATCTACGTCACGGCCCCGATCTGATCGCCGCCGCGCCATTGACGCAAAGAAAAAGGCCGGCACGAAGCCGGCCTTTCCCAACTGCACGGACGTTATCGCTCAGCGGGCGACGACGACGCGGGTGCCGACCTTGGCGCGCTCGTAGAGGTCGATCACGTCCTCGTTCAGCATGCGGATGCAGCCCGAGGAGACCGCCTGGCCGATCGTCTCCGGCTCGTTCGAGCCGTGGATGCGGTAGAGGGTCGAGCCGAGATAGAGGGCGCGGGCGCCGAGCGGGTTCTCCGGGCCGCCGGGCATGAAGCGCGGCAGGTCGGGGCGGCGCTTCAGCATCTGCGCCGGCGGGGTCCAGCCCGGCCACTCGGCCTTGCGGGTGATGGTCTGCGAGCCGGCCCAGTCGAAGCCCGGACGGCCGACGCCGACGCCGTAGCGGACGGCCTTGCCATCGGGCAGCACATAGTAGAGCCGGCGCTCGCTCGTGTTGATCACGATGGTGCCCGGGCGTTGCTTGCCGTCATAGGAGACGATTTCGCGCGGGATAGCGGTCGCCTGCGCCTTGGCGGGGTCGACATAGGTGACGAGCGGCTGGCGGGTGAGCGGATCGATTTCGGCGACGGCGGCAGTCGCGGTGGCCGCGAGGGCCGTACCGGCGATCAGGGCCAAACGGGAGAAGCGGAGCATGGCGGCCTCGGGGGCGTTTCGGGGATGGGCGGGCGCGAGGAAAGGTGACGGAAAAACGTCAACAATTCCCCAAATCTCTGGCAGAGCGGGGACGGCCGTTCAATCGATCGACGTTCACATCGACGCGACCTTTCGAGCTTTGCAGACGCCCGTTGCGGGGCTGCAACAGGCTCGGGCATCCGGATGTCGCTTGGGCCGATCTGGGCGCTTTTCGGGCGGGAATGCGGCGGGTCGCACGACGGCTCCTCCGAATGAAGGACGAGGTTCGATTCGACGCGCGCTAAGAAGGCCGCCGGCCCTGGTTCGCAGCCGGAGCGGGTGAGACGCAAGCCGGGCATTGCCGCGAGAGGGAGAGATGCATGGCCAGGGAAGTCACAGTCCATGCCGTCTATCTCCAGGACTCCACCATGATCCATGCCTTCAACCTGAGGCAGGGTGGGGCCGACTTATTGCCGACCGGGCACACCGGGATACCGAAGGGCTATTCGCCCCAGAAGATCATCGACAAGATCCTGGCTGCTGCGAACGGAGGCAGGATCAAGATCCTGCGCCTGCTCGCACATGGCGATGCTGGCGAATTCGATTTTCCCGGGATCGAGGACCGCAGCTCGGTCTCGTCGAAATATACACAGTTGCGCAAGGCGTTCGCTCCCATGGCCCGGATCGAGATCCATGGCTGCGGCTGCGCCAGCGAAAAGAAGCTGGATCGCGATATCGGCAAGTACAGCGGCGATCCGAAAGGGCGCGGTCTGCGCTTCCTCTGGGCCGTTGCGCAGACCTTCAACGTCCCCGTCACCGGTGCGGTCGATTCTCAAGGGAACTGGGACGGCTGGGGCTATAGTGGCGTCACGGTCACCATCTCCCCCGCCGGCAAGTTCTACGCCGAGAAGCCAGGGCAGCGTTGGTGGGATCCTTCTTCGGCGGATGCGGAGGCCAAGGCGGAATTCTACCGGATCAAAAAGCAGTACATCGACAGGAAGCTCTATGTGGAAGCACGCATCGCGCTGCGCGTGCTGATGGCGAACTACCCCACCTCGGAGGCTGCTGGCTGGGCGGCGCAACTGGTGCCGCTGGGAGCGATGGAGAAGCCGGATCGCGGGTTGCAGAAGGAGTGGTCGGACAACTAGCAGCTGCGCCCTCGCGGGATCGTGCGCCGCTTGCGACGACCTCTCCGATTGCCGTTAACCGGCCGTTCGCCTAGCTTTCAGATCAAGGGGCAACTTCCGATTGCAAAGCCGGGCCGGCTCTGGTCCGCTTCTGCGACATGCCGGGAGGTTCGCCATGGCCGCCTGCCAATTTGATGCCGGGCCCGAAGAACTTGCCGCCCTCGGGACGGCCTTTCACGAGGCTTGGCGGCATGTCGGCCCGATCTACGGGCCGTTCGAGACCTCCCATCGCGAGTGGCTGGCACGCCTGATCCTCGGTCTGCGCCGTTCCGGCCATTCCGGTGACATCGCCCTGCTCGCGATCGAGCAGTTCATGGCGACCGCCCCGCTGGCCGAATGGGCGAACGGCGCGCGGCAAGCGCAGCCGCATCCAGGGCGCACTGCCCAAAACTGACGGTTCCGCAGGCCTGCCGTTCCTCGGCTGCGGCGCTGGGGGCGAGCACGCGCGCCCTGCCAGGCAGGCAACGTTGCCGTAATCTTCGCCCGCAATGTGCACGGTGCTGACCCGGTCCGATGCGCGGACATGGGGTCGCAAGCCTGATGCGTCGGCGGCGACCTAGCCGCCGCAAGGAGTCCTTGATGAAGCGTTTCATCCCGTTGGCAGGCCTCGGCCTGTCGGCCCTGCTCGCCGTCCCGGCCATGGCGGCCGATCGCCCCGTGCGTGGGCAGGAATGGCCGGCCTATTCGGCGCCGCGGCCCTATAACTGGAACGGCGTCTATGTCGGCGCCCATACCGGCGCTGGCTTCGACCGCTTTCAGGGAGCCGGCAAGAAGAGCCGGAGTGAAGTCCTGCTTGGCGGCCAGCTCGGCTACAATCTTCAGCTTGGCGGACTGGTTACCGGTGTCGAGGCCGACATTTCCATGAACGGCCTAGGCAAGGGCGCCAAGCGCACCGGCGGCACCAGCGCCGACATGCGCTATGTCAGCACCTTCAAGGCCCGCGCCGGCATCGCCTTCGACCGCGTGCTGGTCTACGGCCTCGGTGGTGTCGCCTATGGCAGCCTGAAAGCCAGCGACGGCTTGGTCTCGAAGGAGAAGAGCAAGGTCGGCTATGTCGTCGGCGCCGGCGCCGAATACGGCATCACCGACAATCTCTCCGCCAAGCTCGAATACAACTACGTCTCGCTCGGCAAGCAGAACTTCCAGTTCGCCAGCGGCCGTGCCCGCGTCGGCGTCAACGAGCACCTCGTCAAGGCCGGCCTGAACTACCGCTTCTGACCTCGAACTTCCTGGCCGGGAAACCGGCCCGGATCGCCTTGCGGCGTGAAAGCCGCGCCCAGGCATGGATGGAGCGTGATGCGTCTGGATATTTCGCCCCTATTCCGGCATCACGTTTCATCCGTGCACCCTGAATTGCTTCTTCCATGCGCGCCCTGATCGTCGAGGACGAGCCACAATTGATGGCTTTCCTGTCCTCGCTCCTCACCAATGCCGGACTGATCGCCGATCGCACGACCACGATCGATGCGGCGCTCGCAGCCCTGCGCTCGACCCCGTTCGACATCGTGATCGTCGATCGCCGCCTGCCCGATGGCGACGGCCTCTCGATCGTCAAGGCGCTGAGCAACGCCGAGACGCGGCCCGCCTTCCTCGTCCTCACCGCCCGCGATGCCAAGGCCGATGTGATCGAAGGCCTGAACGGCGGCGCCGACGACTATCTGGTCAAGCCGTTCGAGCCGGAGGAGCTGCTCGCGCGTCTGCGCGTCATCCTGCGCCGGCGCAACCCCAAGCGTTCGCTGGTGATCACCGCCGGCAATCTCTCGCTCGATCTCGAAGGGCGCAGCGCCTCCGTCGGCTCGGAGATGCTCGATCTGCGCCGGCGCGAGGCCCTGATCCTGGAGGCGCTCGTCCAGCGCGTCGGCCGCGTCGTCACCCGCGACGTCCTGATCGAGGCGGTCTACGGTTTCGACGACCTGATCGAATCCAACACGCTGGAGGCGCAGATCTCGCGGCTGCGGCGCAAGCTCAAGGAGGCCGGTGCGGCGGTCGAGATCACTTCGCTGCGCGGCATCGGCTATATGCTGCGGGTGTCCGAGCTGGCGCAGTAGCGCCACCCCTCAGGCGCCGCCGCTCTCGCGCGGCGGGAAGACGAGGCGCACCATCGTGCCGCCGCCCGGCCGGCCGAGGATGGTGAGCGTGCCGCCATGAGCGGCCATGATGTCGCGCACGATCGTCAGGCCGAGACCGGCGCCGGTCGAATTCGGCGACATCCGGTTGAACGCCTCGGTCACCTGCGGGCGGTCGGACGGTGCGATGCCGACCCCGTCATCAGCGACCTCGACCACGGCGCCGTCGATCACCTTGACCAGGATCGTCGATTTCGCCTGCGCGTGCCGCAGGGCGTTGTCGACGAGGTTGGCGATGGCCGCCCGCACAGTCGGCTCGTTGGCCTGGATCAGTGCGCGGCGCTCGCCTTCCTCCTCCAGGGCGACATCGGCGCCGTTGCTCAGGATCAGCGGCGCAAGGTCGGCGAGTACCGCGCGGGCGATGCCGTTGAGCTGCAGCGGCTCGAACGGCAGTTCGGTGCTGTGCAGCCGGGCGAGCTGCAGCATCGACGAGACGATCGTGGTCAGCCGGCTGACATCGGTGGTCAGCGCGAGCCGCATCTGGTCGTTCGGCAGCGCATCGATCCGGCCGCGCATGACGGTGAGCGGCGTGCGCAGCTCATGCGCGACGTTGTTCATGAAGCGGCGCTGCACCTCCATATTGCCGGCGATCTTGTCGAGCGCGGCGTTGAGCGCCGTGGTCAGCGGCATCAGCTCGACCGGGGTCTCCTCGGTAGGCAGCAGGCCGCGCGGTGCCTTCGGGTCGATCTTTGCCGCGGCTTCCGCCGCACTGCGCAGGCGATCGCTGATATAGGACACCGACATTGCGATCGCGCCGGCGATCAGGAGGCCGAAGACCACCGAGATCGCCAGCGCCGAGCCCGCGATCGCCCGCAGAAAATGGGCGAGGATCAGGTCCCAGCCCGGCAGGCCGCCGCGGGTGGCGACGATGATCCTGCTGCCGTCCTTCTCGACCACGTCGAAGGCGAGCGGGTTCTCGCCGCCGACGCGCATCTGCGCCGCGATGGTCGGGCCGTCGAGCCGGATGTCGATCGGCAGGCCCGGCCGCAATTCTGGCGCATACTCGACGACGGAACGTCCGTCCGAGACCAGGTACCAGAGCGAGGGGCTGGTGCGCTCGATCTGGCTGAGGCCGGCGGTCTTCTCGACCTGCACGGTGGTGGCGGAGGGCCGCACGCCTTGCTGGATGATCCGGGAGGTGACGTCATTGCGCAGGACGCCAGGATCCTCGGTGATCAGGGCAAAGGCGATGACGGCGCCGATGAAGGCGGTGAACAGGACGATGCCGAGCAGCGACAGGCGGATCGTGAGGGCGCGCGACAGCGAGGTCATGGCAGGGCCTCGCCGCCATGCCGCGCAGCCGGCCGCGGCCGGCCGGCCGGTCGCATTCGGCGCGGGATTGCTGCAGCGTTGCGGGTCGTCACGGAACCTCGATGCGGGTATGGCTTGTGGAACCGGGCGCTCGCCCCTTCCTGTCTCTGCATGGACCGTTTCGCCATTGCCGTTCAACTCTCTTCCGGAGCTGCCGGCCTGATGCTTGCGCGGCGCGCCGTGTCGGGGTGGCTGGGCTTGCGCCTCGCGCTGGCCGTGCTGCTGGCCCTCTTTCCGGGTCTCGCACTCGGGCAGGGTGCGGTGACGAAGGGCGACGTGCGGGCCGGCCAGTTGCCGACGACCTCGCGGCAGGACATCTCCAGGCTGGTCGAAGATGTCTTCGACGCCGCTTCCAAGACGGTCAGCATCCCGATCGAGCGCTCGCTGGCGCTCTTCGGCGAGCCGAACGCCTATATCATCGGCGGCGAGCTCAGCGGCTCCTTCGTCCTCGGCGGGCGGCACGGCAGTGGCGAGTTGCGCTTCGCCGATGGGGTGCCGACCCCGGTGACCTGGTCGGCCCTGTCGGTCGGCATCGGCCTCGGCGCCGATTACGGCCGGGTGATCATGCTGGTCTACGGTCTCGACCGCCGCGAGGACGTCTTCGGCACCTATGCCAGCCTCGGTGGCAGCGCCCATTTCCTCGCCGGCGCCAACGCCACCATCCTGGCTTCGTCGCGGGCGCGGATCGTGCTGATCTCCTCCGGCCTCGGCCTGCGCTTCTCCGGCGACCTCAGCCGCATCGTGATCGAGCCGGCCGGGCCGCCGGAGCAGCTGCGCCCGCCCGGCATGATCTGCGCCACGCCGGCCGATTGCGCCGTGCCCGGCCGCTGAATTCCCGATAAGCAGAGCGCCGGTCCTAGCGACGCCGGTCGAGCAGGCGGTGTGCCGTGGCATGGAGCTCGTCGAGCTGGTTCGAGATGTCCAGTGCGATCAGGCCCATCTCGCGCTCATCGGCCGCCCGGCGGACATAGAGCGGCTCCGACCAGAGCACGCAGCCGCGGCCGAAGGGCAGGGCGATGCTGGCCTTGTCCCAGTTGGCGAGCTCGAGCCGGGCGCTGGTCACCGCCGCGAACAGGTAGATCGGCCGGCCGGTGGCGCGGGCGAGCTGGATCGCCCCTTTGCCGGCGACGCGCGCGATCTTGGGAACGTCGGCCGTGAGGAGAAGGCTGGTGCCTTCGCGCAGCGCCTCTCGCATCTCGAAGAAGGCGGGGATGGCGCGCTTCGTCTTGATCTTCCGGGGGCTCTGCGTGCCCGAGCCGCGGATGGCGCGGAAGCCCGCCCGCTCCACCACCGAGGCGACCACCGTCCCGTCGAAATGCAGCGAGGTCAGGATCGCGACCTGCGCCGCGCCGTCGAGCGCCGCGAGACTCAGCATCTGCTGGCCGTGCCAGGTCAGGGCGATGAAGGGTTCGCCGCTACGCTCCCACGGCCTGACGCCGGGGAGCGCCGGCTTGAAGCGGGTCGTCCGCTGCACGAAGGCGAGATAGGCGTGCAAAGCGCGGCCGGCGAACGCCGCAGATTGCCCATTGCCGAATCGCATGATCCGATCTCCACGGTGATTCCAATGGAGGGATCGGCGCGTCGGCTTGCTCCAACATTGCGCGGCCTGCGGCCGGCGCGCGTTCCGTTCGATCGAACGAAGAGAACTCGCGCAGAAGCGAGAAACGTCAGCGCATCATGAACTTGACGATGCGGGCGACGAACTCCTCGTCCTGCCCGGCGAAGCCGTGATGCGCGCTGGACCGGCAGGGGTTGGCCTCGTCGGCCTGCCCCCCGCTCATCCATTCGACCTGGACGCGCCCGCCCGACCAGGTCTGGAACGGGAGGACGCCGGCGGGCAGCGTCCAGCGGCAGCGATCCTCGCGATGGTGCAAGGCCAGCGTGCGCGGCAGCCGGTTCGGTGTCCCCAGTATCGTCTGCACGGTGTCGTCGGGCCCCGACGCCTTGCTCAGGAAGCCCGAGGTCAGGACGAGCCTGTCCGGCGTGGCCCCGCCTACGAGCCCCTCTGCGGCGCGCTGCGTGCCCTTGCTCGTCGCAATCACGATGACCGGACGCTTGATCGCTGCCATGTGGTCGACTGCGGCCGACAGGTTGGTGCCGAGCTCGGCGAGCAGCACGTTGTAGCCATGCATGACGAAGGCGTCCCGGTTGCGGATCAGGACATTGTCGCCGGCCTTGCCGAAGCGCGCGCCGCTGCCGACCTCGAGGCGGCCATCGCCGCCGGTGAGCAGGATCACGCTGCCCTTGGGATGCGCGGCGCGGATGAGGATGCTGCGGACGCCGGCGATCGTGACGGTCTCGCCGCCCTTGACCGTGATCGGCGTCTCCGCCCGCCCCGCCGACGGAATGGCGAGCGACCATAGGATCGCGAGCGCGCCGAGGGCGCGCAGGATACGCTGCTGATATCCGATCATGTTGTTAAGTCACCCGTTCATCTGAAGCGGCGCAGAACGACGCGCGCCACCGTCACCGTGTCGCGCCTGCGCCTGCCGCCCAGGATTCGGTGGCTACATTGCACGAAATGTGCGGCCGACCTCATCGTCATCCGTCAAAAGGCGGAGATTTGACCGCCCGGCGATAATCGGGATTGGCCGAGAGGAGCCGGCGGCCGAGATTGCTGAGGAAATCGACCTCGTCGGCCTTCAGGGTCAGCTTGTTGTGCAATTGCAGGATGCGCCTTTTCTCCTCGGGCGAATCGATGTCGGACAGGGACAGGCGCACCAGCGTGACCTGCAGTTGCCTGCAATGCCCCTCCGGTGCCGCGAGGCCGCAGCGCCAACGGAGCAGCCGTTCCCGCCAATTCGCGGTCTCCCGTTCCAGCGCGTCGAGGCTGGCCCGGCTCGCATTATCGATCATGGCGTCGACCGAAGCGGTGATCGCCTCGCGCGCGTCCGGGCCGTCGATCGCCCGGGACATCCCGCCGCCGACCCGCATCGACGCATCGGCGACGATGACGACGACGCGGCGCAGCCGCTGCGCAGCCTGCGCCGAGACGAGCGCCGGCGCTGGCCGGCTCATCGCCCGGATCAGGTTGCGCACGGCGAGATTGTCGACGAGGCCGCCGTCGAGCAGCTTGAGATAGTGCAGCTCCGGCTCGTTTGCGTAGCGCGTTTGAGATGCTTCGACATGGCGGGCGAAAGCCGAGCGCTCGTGTGATGGCGTGCCGTGGCCGGCGGCCGGGCAGGTCGGATTGAAGTTCTCCAGCACGATCGGGGAAAACAGCACCGGCACGGCCGACGAGGCCGCGACGGCATGAGCGAGCGGGAACGCATCATAGTCGCTGCAGATCGCCCGGAAGCTGTCGCGGTCGAACGGGAAAGGCGCGCGATTGTAGAGCTCGGTCGCATGCAGGAGCAGCCTTGGCCGCCCGGGCTGGTCGAGGTCGCCGAGTGACGCACCGCGGTAGAGATGTGCGTCGAGCCAGTCGGCGAGGCCCGAGAGATCGTTGACGCCGCCGCGGTAGCCGCGCAGCAGATTGATCGGCGTGAAGCTGGTGCGCAATGCGCCTTCGGGATCCTGATCGAGGAAGTCGCGCCGGAAGGCCGGCAGGCCCTGCGGGCCCCGCAGGGCGAAATGCGCGGCGAGAATGCCGCCGCCCGACACGCCCGCGATCGCGGTGACTTCGTCGGCGAGCGAGCGGCCGGTACGGCCGGGCGCTCGCTGCTCCGCCAATGCCGACAAGACGCCGTATCCGAAGGCGGCCGACCGTGCTCCGCCGCCGGAAAGGGCGACAATCACGGCAGTGGAGCCGCCTTCGCTGGCCGAGGCGAAGGACCGGGCAACGGGCGCTGCCAGAGAGCGGCGCAGATTGGAAGGTCGGTTCGCCGGGTTGGCGCAAGCGGCGAGGCAGGCTGCGAACAGTATGAGCAGCAGGACGGTCGCAGCCGCATGCCGGCACGGCAGACGGATCGGATCTGTCCTGTGCGTTCGGGCCACGGCCATGTCGCGCGCTCTCCGCCGCGCGACATCGAATCGCCTGATGTCCTGCGAGCGCAGGACATCTCGTCACTGCTCATTGTCCGAGCATTGCCGCTTGCCGGGCGAGGTCGCCCCGGGACGCCGGCAATCGGCTTCCTCAATTGACGGGCGGGATGCCGGCCGCCTTCACCAGCTTGCCGACATCGTCGATCTCGGCCCGCAGGCGCCGGCCGAATTGCTCGCGATCGAGCGGCATCGGCTCCATGCCGACGGTCCGCAGCTTCTCCTGGATCTCCGGCAGCCGCAAAGCCGTCTGCGCTTCCCGATAGAGGCGCTCGATCGCCCCCGGCGGCGTTCTGCTCGGCACGAACAGCCCGATCCAGAACTCGTAGGCGGAATCCGGCAGCCCGGCCTCCAGCGTCGTCGGGACATCGGGCAAGGCGGCGACCCGCCGGGAGGTGCTGACCGCGAGCGCGGTCAGCGTCCCCTCCTTGAGATGGGGGAGCGCCGCCGAGAGCGGCAGGAAATAGATGTCGATCTCGCCGGCGAGCAGGCCGGTGATGGCGTCGATCGGGCCGCGATAGGGCACATGGTGCATCTGCAGTCCGGCGCCGGCCAGCATGCGCAGCGCCGCCAGATGCGAGGTGCTGCCGCTGCCGGCCGAGGCGTAGTTCAGCACGCCGGGCTTGGCTTTCGCCGCCGCCACCAGGTCGGCGACGGTCTTGAAACCCTTCTTGGGCGTGGTGACCAGCACGCTCGGCTGGATGCCGAAGGGTATCACCGCCGCAAGGTCACCCGTCGTGTCGTAGGGAAGCTTCGAATAGAGGGACGGCGCGATCGCGATCGACGAGGAGTGCACCAGGATCGTGTAGCCATCCGGCGTCGCCTTCGCCACCGTCGCGGCCCCGATCGTGCCGCCGGCCCCGACGCGGTTCTCGACCACGATCGGCCGGTCGAGCTGCCGCGACATCTGATCGAGCACGATCCGGCCGACCACGTCGATGGCGTTGCCCGCGGCGAGCGGGACGACCGCCGTGATCGGCCGCTCCGGCCAGGCTTGGGCGATGGAAGGGCTCGGAAGCGCTGCGGGCAACAGGGTGCAGAAGGCCAAAGCGAGCAGTCGCCTTGCCGGGCGGGCGAGGGGCGTCCGAAATCCGTCGTCGTTCATGGCGTTCTCCCGGTGGTGTCTGGGCCCTGGCCTCCGGCCGGCTGTTCTCGTGCTTCGGATATCGGGGCAGGGCGCGCGTGGTGAGCTTATGCAATCGATTGCTATCGTGCGAAATCGTATCGGTCAATGCGATAGGAATAATAATCGAATGATAGGATCTCTGCCGACTTTTGAGCGCTAAAAGTACCGCAATCGATTGCTCACGAGCGCGGCTTTATGCGGCGATGTATGCCGGGGCGTCTCGGTGGAGGCGGTCCCGCTTTGGCCGTTCGCGCCTTTCGCGGTCCGTGCCGCGTGCGCGAGCCGCGTCTAGCGCTGCTCCGGTCGGGGAGCTGCGGTCGAGCCGCGCACGACGAGGCGAGGCGTCAGCATCACCATGCGCGTCGAGGCGTCCGCCCGCCGCATCCGCTGGACCAGCAGCTCGGCTGCCTCGCGGCCCATCGCCCGGTGCTCGATCCGCACGCTCGTCAGCGCCGGCGCGACCAGGTCCATCAGCGGCATGTCGTTGTGCCCGACGACGGAGATGTCCTCCGGGCAACGCAGCCCCCGCTCGCGCAGGGCATCGTAGGCACCGAGAGCCAGCAGGTCGTTCGCGGCCACGATGGCGGTGATCTGCGGCGCTGCTGCCAGCAGCCTGCCGGCAGCCTCGGCGCCGGCTTCGCGGGAATAGGCCGTCGCGCTCTGGCTGAAGCTCTCCAGCGGCGTGTCCTGGTCGCGGATCGCCGCCTCGAAGCCCCTCAGGCGCAGCAGGCCGGTCGACAGGGTCGGCGGCCCGGCGATGTGGCCGATCCTGCGATGCCCGAGCCCGACCAGATGATCGACGGCGAGCTGCATCCCCCGCATGTCGTCGGAGACCGCGGCGGAGACGCGCGCTTGCGCCTCGGCCCGATTGACCAGCACGACCGGAACGTTGCGCTCAAGGCAGCGGCCGACGAGCGCATCGTCCCGCGTCGCCGTCGCCAGGACGAGCCCGTCGACGCGATGGGCGATCAGCCCGTCCAGCAATGTCGTGGCAGAGGGTGCGCCGGGCCCGGCATCGGCGACGATGGTGGAGTAGCCGTCTTCGATGAGGCGCTCGGTGATTCCGCTGAGGATGGGGGCGAAGACCGGATTGGCGATGTCGGGGAGCAGCACGCCGACCAGCAGCGAGCGGCCGGTGCGCAGGCTCGCGGCCAGATGGTCAGGCTGGTAGCCGAGCTTCTGCGCAGCCCGAAGGATGCTGGCGGCGAGATCCTGCGCCACCATCGAGCGCGTTGCCGGGTTGAGGGCCCGCGAAACGGTCGAGGCATGCACGCCGGCGAGCTGGGCGACGTCCTTGATCGTGATCGGACGGGTCTTCGAGGGGGAGCGTGGCACCTGTCGGTCTCGCAGAGTCTCGAGCTCAACCTAGATGACAGCGGAATCGTCAGCAATCGAGCACGCGGCAATCGGTTGCGAGACCGAACCGATGGCGCAGCCCGGCCGGTTCGGCATCGACCGAAGCCACAGAGGCGAGACTGGATGTCCGAGGAAGATGGTGGGCGGCACAGGGATCGAACCTGTGACCCCTCCCGTGTGAAGGGAGTGCTCTACCGCTGAGCTAGCCGCCCGGACCGCGCTGTTCCTAGTGGCGCGCGCCGTCGCCGTCAAGAATGAGTAGCGAGGGCCGGCTCGCCACCGGTCAGTTGCCGCACCGCCTGGGGCAATTCGTCGAAATGCTGGATCACCAGATCGGGCGCCAGCGCCTCGACCGGCACGTCGGTATAGCCGAACGGCACGCAAACCACAGGGATGCCGGCGGCGCGCGCCGTATCCACATCGGTGCGCGAATCGCCGATCATCACCGCGCGGGTCGGGTCGGCGCCGGCCTGCGCGATCGTCTGCGTCAGATGGCGCGGGTCGGGCTTGAAGAACGGGAAGCTGTCGCGTCCGGCGATCGCGGCGAAGCGCTCGGTCAGGCCGACCGCATCGAGGAAGAGCCTGGTGTGCAGGATCGGCTTGTTGGTGCAGACGGCGAAGACAAAGCCGTCCGCCGCGAGCGCATCGAGCGCGGCGACGACGCCGTCATGGACATAGCTGTAATTCGCGATGCCGCCGGCATAGATCGTCAGGAACTGCTGGAACAGCTGCTCCAGCGTTTCGGCATCGAGCGGCCGGCCGCTGACCTTGAAGCCGCGTTCGATCAGCGCCCTTGCGCCGGCACCGACCAGCTCGCGCGCCCGCTCGATCGGCAGGGCCGCCAGCCCTTCCTGTTCGAGGATGACGTTGAGCGTGCGCATGATGTCCGGGGCGGTCTCGGCGAGCGTGCCGTCAAGGTCGAAGACGACGATCGGGGGAAGCGACATGATCCATCCTGTGACGTGGCCATCCGCATAAAGGCCGGCAGGCGCGGCTTGGCAAGGGTCTAGGCAAGGGCGCTGCGGCAACACCGGTTTCATCTCGTCATGACCTTGCCGCACTCGCGATGATAGGGCGGCCCCGGCATGATAGGGTGCGGGCGAATCGTCGAAAGGGGTCGTAGCGTGGCAAAATTGTCGGGCTGTTCCAGAGGCTCAAATCGCCGCTCCCTCGGCCGGGCGCTGGGCGCCGGCCTGTTCATCTTGCCGGTCTTCGGAGCGGCCGTTGCAGCGCCCTTCGAGTTCGCGCCGGCGCCACAGACCGATCTCAACCGCGTCTATCGCATCGACAAGGCGACCGGCGAGGTCGGGGCCTGCCAGTTCCAGCTCAAGGAGGGCGGCGTCGGCGTCACCGTCTGCTTCCCGGCGGGCGAGGGGGCCGGCCCGCAGGCGCCGAGCGACTATGTCCTGGTTCCTTCGCGCCATGAGCGCGAAGGCGGCATCTTCCGCGCCAATGTCCGCACCGGCGAGCTCAGCGTCTGCTACGTCTTCGATGACAAGGTCGTCTGCACGCCGATGGCGAAGTAGCGCCGGGCGGTAACCGCTATCTCGTCACGGCCGGGATGCGGCTTTTGCGCTCGGCAAGCCGTCATTTGGCGTGCTAGACCCCCGGCGACCCGTTCATAACGCCGGAGGCCTACATGCTCGCGCTCAAGGATCCCTCGCTGCTGCGCTCGCAGTGCCATGTCGACGGCGCCTGGATCGGCGAGGGCGTCGATGCGGTCGACAATCCCGCGACCGGCGAGGTGCTGGCGAAGGTGCCGCGCTTCGGTGCCGACGAGACCACCGCCGCGGTCGAGGCCGCCTCGCGCGCCTTCAAGCCCTGGGCGAAGAAGTCGGCCAAGGAGCGGTCCGTCATCCTGCGCAAATGGTTCGAGCTGATCATGGCGAGCCAGGAGGACCTGGCGCAGATCATGACGGCCGAGCAGGGCAAGCCGCTGGCCGAGGCTAGAGGCGAGGTCGCCTACGCCGCCTCCTTCGTCGAGTTCTATGCGGAAGAGGCCAAGCGCATCTATGGCGAGACCATTCCCTCGCCCTTCCCGAATTCGCGCATCATCGTCGCCAAGCAGCCGGTCGGGGTCTGCGCCGCGATCACGCCCTGGAACTTCCCGGCGGCGATGATCACCCGCAAATGCGCGCCGGGCCTGGCCGCGGGCTGCACCTTCGTGGTCAAGCCGGCGCCGGACACGCCGCTGACCGCGCTGGCGCTGGTCGCGCTCGCCGAGCAGGCGGGCTTCCCCAAGGGCGTGATCAACATCGTCACCGGCGATGCCCAGGCGATCGGCGGCGTGATGACATCGCATCCGGCGGTGCGCTTCATCGGTTTCACCGGCTCGACCCCGGTCGGCAAGCTCTTGATGCAGCAGGCGGCCTCGACCGTGAAGAAGGTCGGGCTCGAGCTCGGCGGCAATGCGCCCTTCATCGTCTTCGACGATGCCGATCTCGACAAGGCGGTCGAGGGCGCGATCATCGCCAAGTTCCGCAACATGGGCCAGACCTGCGTCTGCACCAACCGCCTCTTCGTCCAGGACGGCATCCATGACGACTTCGTCGCCAAGTTCGCCGGCGAGGTCGCCAAGATGAAGGTCGGCAACGGCGTCGAGGTCGGCGTCGTGCAGGGTCCGCTGATCAACGAGCGCGCGATCGAGAAGGTCGAGCGCCATGTCGCCGACGCGGTCGCCAACGGTGCCAAGGTCATGGTCGGCGGCCACCGCCATGCGCTCGGCCGCACCTTCTACGAGCCGACCGTGCTCGCCGGCGTCACCACCAAGATGCTGGTGACGCGCGAGGAGACCTTCGGGCCGATCGCGCCGGTCTATCGCTTCACCAGCGAGGACGAGGTCGTCGCCATGGCCAACGACACGCCCTTCGGCCTGGCCGCCTATTTCTACACCAGGGATCTCGGCCGCGCCTTCCGCGTCGCCGAGGAGCTCGAATACGGCATGGTCGGCATCAATTCGGCCATTCTCGGCACCGAGGTCGCGCCCTTCGGCGGGGTCAAGGAATCCGGCCTCGGCCGCGAGGGCTCGCTCCACGGCATCGAGGAGTTCGTCGAGATCAAGTACATGCTCATGGGCGGGCTCGGCGCGTGAGCGAGGACCTGAAGAAGGCCGCCGCGCTGGCGGCGCTGGAGCTGGTGCGGCCGGGCATGCGCCTCGGCCTCGGCACCGGCTCGACGGCGAAGCACTTCGTCGACGGCCTCGGCGCCAAGGTCGCGGCCGGACTCAAAGTGATCTGCGTCGCGACCTCGGAGGCGACCCAGGCCCAGGCGGAGGGGCTGTCGATCCCGATGTCGACGCTCGACGAGACGCCGGAGCTCGACCTCACAATCGACGGCGCCGACGAGATCGACAGCGCCTTGCGGTTGATCAAGGGCGGCGGCGCCGCGCTGCTGCGCGAGAAGATCGTTGCCGCAGCCTCGAAGCGGATGATCGTGATCGCCGACACCGGCAAGCAGGTCGAGACGCTCGGCCGCTTTCCGCTGCCGATCGAGGTCGTGCCCTTCGGACTCGAGGCGACGCGTCGCGCGGTCGCGGCTGCGGTGGCGTCGTCGGGTGCGAGCGGCGAGCTCAAGCTGCGCAAGCGTCCGGATGGTTCGACCTTGCTCACCGATGGCGGTCATTACATCCTCGACGCGCATCTCGGCCGTATCGAACTTCCCGAGGTCCTGGCGCTGGCACTCAACCAGGTGCCCGGCGTCGTCGAGCATGGCCTCTTCCTCGGTCTGGCGACGGCGGCTTTCCTCGCGGGCGCCGACGGCGTGCGTGTCCTCGGCGATCCGGCTGTGGAGCGCCGCTGACAGCCTGTCCACCGGCATGTTTTGGTCGCAAAAGTGGTTTCCACTTTGGCTGGACATGTTCTAAGAGCGGCCGGCGGCTGCGCCCGGTCAGGGACGTTGCCGCAGCAGAACACATGGACATCGCCGCATGGCAGGCGAGCGACGAAGGGGTAACCGCATGATCCGTCACAGCCTGGCAGGCGCGTTCCTGTCGCTGGCGTTGTTCGCCATGCCCGCGCTGGCGCAGCAGGTGCCGACGCCGGAGCACATCAAGGTCGCCCGCGAGGTCGTGGTCTCCTCCGGCCTGTCGCAGTCGATCGAGGCGCTCTACGCCGAGTTCGTCGCCGGCGTCAGGCAGACTTACGCGACCCGCCCCGAGCTCAAGAAGGACATGGAAGAGGTCCTGACCTCCCTCAAGGCCGAGGCCGATCTGCGCCGCGACGAGATGGTCGACTCCTCGGCCCGAATCTTCGCCACCAAGATGTCGGAAGCGGATCTCAAGGAGGTCGCCGGCTTCTTCAACTCGCCGGTCGGCCAACGCTACAATTCCTTCCGTGCGCAGGCGCTCGACGAGATCTTCGCGCTGCTGCAGCCCTGGAGCACCGCAACCAGCAACCGGCTGTTCGACCTGTTCAACGCCGAGATGCGCAAGCGCGGCCACCAGCTCTGAGCCTGGACGCTGCCCGAATGTGAAAAGCCGCCGGCAGAGCCGGCGGCTTCTTTCGTTTGACGTTCAGTTCACCGGTCCGCGTCCGCCGATATCCTCCATCATCGGATCGCTCGGGCGCACGCCGGTTGCCCGATTGACCATCACGGTGACGAACCAGAGCACGACGCCGATGCCGAGCAGGATGCCGGCGATCTTGTACTGGACCGGATCGCGCCCGGTCCAGGGACCGGCAAAGAAGGCGCAGAAGACCGCTCCGGCGATTGGCAGGATCGTCGGCGTGCGGAAATGCTCATGCTCGACCGTGTCCTTGCGCAGCATCAGCACCGCGATGTTGACGACGGTGAAGACGCAGAGCAGCAGCAGCGCCGTCGTGCCACCCAGCGCCGGCACCTCGCCGACGAAGGTGATCAGCGCGAAGGCGAGCAGGGTGGTGAAGCCGATCGCGACGTAAGGGCTGCGACGCGTCGGATGGACCTTGCCGAGCACCGGCGGCAGCACGTGCTCGCGGCTCATGCCGTAGACCAGCCGGCTCGCCATCAGCATGTTGATCAGCGCGCTGTTGGCGACGGCGAACATGGTGATGAAGCCGAAGATCCAGATCGGAAAATTCGGCGCGCCGGCCGCGACCACCTTGAGCAGCGGCGTCTCGCCCTCGCCGAGTTGCTCGGGCGGGACCAACGTGATCGCCGAGACCGAGACCAGCACGTAGATCGTGCCGGTGATGACGAGGCCGGCGAGCAGGATCTTCGGGAAGGTCCGCGTCGGGTCCTTGGTTTCCTCGGCCATGTTGACCGAATCCTCGAAGCCGACCATGGCGAAGAAGGCGAGGGTGGTCGCCGCGATCACTGGCCAGAACAGGCCGCCATCGCCGGCGGGCTTGAACTGGGTGATGCGCGAGACGTCGCCCTGGCCGGCGGCGATCGCCCACAGGCCGACGAAGATCACGATCAGCAGGCCGGTCAGCTCGACGCAGGTCAGCACGACATTGGCCTTCACGCTCTCGCCGACGCCGCGGAAGTTGATCGCCGCGACCAGCGCCATGAAGGCGAGACCGACGATGGTGATGCCGATGCCGCCGGCGAGGTTGAGCCCGAAGGCGTGTGACATGTTGGCGGCGAAGGCGCGCGAGGCGGTCGAAGCCGAGGTGATGCCCGAGCACATCACTGCGAAGGCGACGATGAAGGTGATGAAATGGATGCCGAAGGCCTTGTGCGCATAGAGCGCCGCGCCGGCGGCGCGTGGGTACTTGGTGACCAGCTCAAGATAGCTGAACGCCGTGATCATCGCGACGACGAAGGCGACCAGGAAGGGCAGCCAGACGACACCGCCGACCTGCTTCGCCACCTGCCCGGTGAGCGCGTAGATGCCGGTGCCGAGAATGTCGCCGACGATGAATAGCAGCAGCAGCCAGGGACCCATCACGCGATGGAGGCTTGGCTCGGCGGCTTCGGCTTGCGGTGCGGCGGAAGGGGACAGCGTAGCGTCGCTCATGGTTCATCCTCGCTCGACGGGCCGAAAGGCCGGTGAAGAGGAGAACACAGTCACGCCATATTTGTTCAAGCGCAACCGGGGCGTGCGGCCCCGGTTGTGCGTCGCGTGATCAGTCCTCGGCCGCCTTGAACTTGTTCAGCCCGCTCATCACGAAGGGCGCGACCAGCGCGATGAAGGCGATGCCGAGCAGCGTCGCCGAGATCGGGTTCTCGAGCAGGATCATCGGATCGCCCAGGCTGATCTGCAGGGCGCGCCGCAATTGCGCCTCCGCCATCGGCCCGAGGATCAGCCCGACCACCATCGGCGCGACGGGATAATCGTAGCGCCGCATCAGATAGCCGAGATAGCCGAAGCCGAAGAGCATGCCGAGCTCGACCGGGGACGGGTTGACCGCGAGCGTGCCCATGGTCGCGAAGACCAGGATGCCGGCATAGAGCCAGGGCTGCGGGATCGCCAGCAGCCGCACCCAGAGCCCGATCAGCGGCAGGTTCAGGATCACCAGCATGACGTTGGCGATGAAGAGCGAGGCGATCAGGCCCCAGACCAGGTCGGGTTTCTCGGCGAAGAGCAGCGGGCCGGGATTGAGCCCGTATTGCTGGAAGCCGGCCAGCATGATCGCGGCGGTCGCCGAGGTCGGCAGGCCGAGCGTCAACAGCGGCACCAGAGTACCCGCGGCCGAGGCGTTGTTGGCGGCTTCCGGCCCGGCGACGCCCTCGATCGCGCCCTTGCCGAACTCCTCCGGATATTTGCAGAGCTTCTTCTCGGTCGAATAGCTCAGGAAAGTCGGCACCTCGGCGCCGCCGGCGGGCAGCGCGCCGATCGGGAAGCCGAAGGCGGTGCCGCGCAGCCAGGGCGCCCATGAGCGCTTCCAGTCCTGCTTGTTCATCCAGAGCGAGCCCTTGATCGGGATGATCTCCTCCGGCTCGCGCCAGCGCTTGGAGGCGACGTAGAGCGCCTCGCCGACGGCGAAGAGGCCGACCGCCAGCGTCGTCACTTCGACGCCGTTGAGCAGTTCGGGCACGCCGAAGGTCAGGCGCGCCTGGCCGGTCAGCTTGTCGATGCCGACGAGGCCGAGCAGCATGCCGAGGAACAGGCTGGTCAGGCCGCGCAGGGGTGAATCGCCGAAGGTCGCCGACACCGTGACGAAGGCGACGATCATCAGCGCGAAATAGTCCCAGGGGCCGAACTTGACCGCGAGCTCGACCAACCAGGGCGCCAGGAAGGCGAGGCCGATCGTGGCGATCAGGCCGGCGACGAAGGAGCCGATCGCCGCCGTCGCCAGCGCCGGGCCGCCGCGGCCGGCCTTCGCCATCTTCGAGCCTTCGAGCGCGGTCGCTAGCGAGGCGCTCTCGCCCGGCGCGTTGAGCAGGATGGCCGTGGTCGAGCCGCCATACATGCCGCCATAATAGATGCCGGCGAACATGATCAGTGAGCCGGCCGGATCGAGCTTGAAGGTCACCGGCAGCAGCAGCGCGACCGTCAGCGCCGGGCCGATGCCGGGCAGCACGCCGACGGCGGTGCCGAGGAAGACGCCGATCAGGCAGAACAGCAGTTTCGAAGGCTCGAGAGCGACGGAGAAGCCGTTGGCGAGTGAGAGAAGGGTGTCCATGTGCTTAGCTCCTTCAGCTCAGCAGCGCTTCGAGCGGCCCGGTCGGTAGCGACAGGGTCAGGAGCTTGAGGAAGACGATGTAGATCACGGTGCCGAGCACGGCGCCGATGACGATGTCGATGACCAGCGCATCCCGCCCGAAACCGCGCGCCGTGCAGGCGAAGATGATCGCGGTGGCGATGATGAAGCCACCGCCGAGCGCAATGCAGGCGACGAGACCTACCAATCCGCCGATGATCCAGAGCAGCGCCTTGCCGTCGGCCTCTTCCGGCTTCGGCAGGCCGTCCTTGAGCGCGACGATGAAATGCGCGAGCCCGAGCACGGCGAGACCGGCGCAGACCACATAGGGCATCGCGGTCGGTCCGACGCCGTAATTCGAGGTGATCGTCTGGCGCGAGGCGTCGAAGGCGACGATCGCCGCCGCAGCGAGCAGCAGGAGCCCGACGATGAGGGCCGGGCGGTCGATGGAGCGGGACATGGGCGCGACCGTCTTCTCTGGAGCGAAGGTGACGAAGGGCGGGCGGCCTCGCGGCTGCCCGCCCTTGATTGACGTCTCAGGAGGGCCTTACTTCACCAGGCCGACATCCTTCATGACCTTTTCGACGCGGACCGTCTCGTTCTTCAGGAAGCTGTCGAACTCGGCGCTGGCGAGATAGGCGTCATCCCAGCCCCGCGCCTTGAGGATCTCGGTCCATTCCTTCGACTTGACCATCTTGTCGACGGCGCCGGAGAGCTCGGTCTTCTGCGCGTCGCTGAGCCCCGGAGGCGCCACGACCGAGCGCCAGTTCAGCAACTCGACATTGACGCCGCCTTCCTTGAGCGTCGGGGCGTCGGGAGCGTTCGCCAGGCGCTTGCTGGCGCTGACGCCGACGACACGCAGCTTGCCGGCCTTGATCTGGCCTTCGAACTCGCCATAGCCGGAGATGCCGGCGGTGACACGCCCGCCGAGCATGGCCGCGAGCGCCTCGCCGCCACCGGAGAACGGGATGTAGTTGATCTTCTTCGCGTCGCCGCCGGCGGCATCGGTGAACAACGCGGCGAGGATGTGGTCGGCGCCGCCGGCCGAGCCGCCGGCCCAGGTCACCTTGGCCGGGTCGGCCTTGACGCGGTCGGCGAGATCCTTGGCGTTCTTGATCGGCGAATCCGTGGGCACGACGATGACCAACGCCTCGGCGGTCAGCCGGGCGATCGGCGTGGCCTGGGTCAGGTTCACCGGCGACTTGTTCAGCAGGATGGCGCCGACCATGACGAAGCCGTTGACCATCAGCTGGTGGCCGTCGCCCTTGGCGCCGATCAGCTGGGCGAGGCCGATCGTGCCGCCGGCGCCGGTGACGTTGGTCACCTGGACGCTCTTGGCGATGCCGGCCGCGGTCAGCGCCTGCTGCATCGAGCGGGCCGTGCCGTCCCAGCCGCCGCCGGGCGCGGCCGGAGCCATGATCTTCAATTCCATTTGGGCGAAGGCGGCCGTTGTGAGGCCCGCGAGAGCGACGGCGGCCACGGCCCCGCGCTTGAAGAAGGACGTGAGCATAGTTACCTCCCAGATGGCGCGTTTGACGCGCCGATTGTCGACGCCCGCCTGTGGCACCGCATCGGACCGCGGATCAATTGCGCCTGATTGCATAATCACAAGTCAAGATGTTTCGCTTCGGCGGCCTATGCACGCAGGAAGATTCGACGAGGGGTGGCCGTTGACATCGCCGAAGGTCGTAGGTCCTCAGGGCGCAGGGGAGGCCTCGGAACGGGCGGGAACGGCCTCGTCCAGGTCATGCCGAGGTGCCCGCCAGCCTCTAGGCGACACTTCCCGCATCGCGTAAGCCGCAGCGCATGAGTCAGATCTTCCCGCCAGCCAGTTCGACTGCCTCGAATGCTCCGTCCGTGCGGGCAAACGAGCCCGCGGCAGTTGGGACCCTTCGGATCACCGGCGCGGTCTGCCTGGTGCTGATGCCGCTCGTCATGTGGCTGGCGAACCGTTCGGCCCCGCTCATGCTGGGGCTTGCCGCCACGGCCTTCCTGGGCGCTGGGCTGCTGGCGCAGCCGGCTTCGGCAGTTCTCGCGCGCCTGCGCGCCTTGCTCGCCACGCCGCTGGCCCTGACCGTCGCCGCATTCCTCGCCTGGGCGCTGGTCTCGATCAGCTGGAGCCACAAGGTGGTTCCGTCCCTTGAGTTCTGGGCGGAGCTGGTGCTGCCGATGGCCTTTGCGCTCGCGATCGCCGTGTCGGGCCAATGGCGCCCGACACCGGCGCTTCTACGCGCGCTGGCCGCCACGATCATTCTGGCCGCCGGGCTGCTGGTGTTCGAGCTCGCCTCCGGCTTGTCCCAGCGCATGGCCCTTGGCACCGGCAAGATGATGGGCTTCATCTTCAACCGCCCGACCATTGTGCTGTTCCTGCTGGCCGTGCCGGTGGTCCATGCGCTCTGGTCGAGACCGTCTTCGCCGACGCTGGACCGGCTCTTGGCAGCGATCCTGACCCTCGCGGTCGCGACCCTGGTGATCCGGGCCGAGAGCGGTGCGGCACGGCTCGGCTTCGCCGTCCTGACCCTCTGCTGGCTCCTGGCCAGCGTCGCGCCGCGGCTCGCCTCGGCGCTGGTCGCGAGCGTCTTCGTCCTGACGATGGCGATCGCGCCCGTGCTCGGGCCGAGCGCCGAGCGCTTTTTGCCTTCCATGATCCTTAATCGCTTCAACGCGATGACCGGCCAGGCCCGCATCGACATCTGGCAGAGCTTCGGCGAGGTGGCGCGCGCCAGGCCGCTCGCCGGCGCCGGCTTCGGCACCTCGGCGACGATGCATGAACACCCGGTCGCGGCGCAGGTCTCGCCGGAACACCGGACCCTGTTGGCGGCGAGCCATCCGCATGACATGCCGCTGCAGGCCTGGGCCGAAACCGGCGTGGTCGGCGCCGGTCTGCTCACCTTGGCCGGCCTGCTGCTGCTGGCCAGGTTGCGGCGCCTGCCGGCGACAGAGCAGGCGCCGCGGCTCGCCTTGTTCGCGGCCGCCTTCTCGATCGCCACTGTCGGGCACGGCGCCTGGCAGGGCTGGTGGATCGCCGGGCTCGGCGCCGCCATTCTCTTGTTCTGCAGGGATGCCGCGGCGCGGCAGGGGGAAAGCCATGGCTGAGTTCGACGTCGACCTCTTCGTCATCGGCGCGGGATCGGGCGGCACGCGCGCCGCCCGCATCGCCGCCGGCCATGGCGCCCGGGTGATGATCGCCGAGGAGGACCGCATCGGCGGCACCTGCGTCATCCGCGGCTGCGTCCCCAAGAAGCTCTTCGTCTATGCCAGCCGCTTCGCCGACGAGTTCGAGGACGCCGCCGGTTTCGGCTGGCGCGTCGGCAAGCCGGAGTTCGACTGGCCGACCTTACGCGATGCCGTCGCCAAGGAGGTGACGCGCCTCTCCGGTCTCTATCGCAAGGGGCTGGACGGTGCCGGCGTCGCGATCCGCGAGGAGCGCGCCGTCGTCACCGGGCCGCATGAGGTCAAGCTGCAGAAGAGCGGGCAGACGATCCGCGCCCGCCACATCCTCGTCGCGACCGGCGGCTACCCGGCCTTCGACCCGCCGATCCCCGGCGGCGAGCTCGGCATCTCCTCGAACGAGGTCTTCCATCTCCCGAGCCTGCCGAAGCGCATGCTGGTCATCGGCGGCGGCTATATCGCGCTCGAGTTCGCCAGCGTCTTCGCCCGGCTCGGCGTCGCCGTCACGCTGCTGCATCGCGGCGACAATGTCCTGCGCGGCTTCGACGAGGATTTGCGCACCCGCCTGCGCGACGCGCTGGGCCATGCCGGGATCACCCTACGCCTCGGCTGCACCGTCGACCGCATCGAACTGCTGCCGGACGGCACGCGCCGGGCCCATTGCGCCCATGGCGCGCCGATCGATGCCGATGTCGTGCTGGTCGCGACCGGCCGCCGCCCGAACACGGCCGGGCTCGGCCTGGAAGCCGCCGGCGTCAAGCTCGGCCCGGCCGGCCAGGTGCTGGTCGATGCTGCCTCGCTCTCCAATGTCCCGTCGATCGCCGCGGTCGGCGACGTCACCGACCGCGTCAACCTGACCCCGGTTGCGATCCGCGAGGGCCACGCCTTCGCCGACTCCACCTTCGGCGGCAAGCCGTGGACCATGGACCACAGCCTCGTCGCCTCCGCGGTCTTCACCACGCCGGAGCTCGGCACCGTCGGCCTTACCGAGCAGCAGGCCCTCGCGACAGGCCGCGAGCTGCGCATCTTCGAGACCGGGTTCCGGCCGATGAAGGCGACGATCTCCGGTCGCGACGAGCGCATCTACATGAAGCTGATCGTCGATGCGCAGACTGACAAGGTGATCGGAGTGCACATCCTCGGCCATGATGCCGGAGAGATCATCCAGTCGGTCGCCATCGCCGTCACCATGGGCGCGACCAAGGCCGATTTCGACCGCACCATCGCCCTGCATCCGAGCGCGGCTGAGGAGCTCGTCACGATGCGCACGCCGCGCAAGAGCGCGCTGTAGTCGCGCACGGCGCCAGCGCTACTTCTTGCAGACGAAGATGCGATCGAGGCCTTGCAGGTCGAGGCCGTGCTTCTCGGTCAGCCGGTGGCGCTCGCCTTCCTCCGGCGTGAAGCGGATCTCGTCGACGCTGAAGCCGACTGCTGCGAGCTTGTCGGGGAAGTCGCGGCCATAGAGCCGCACATGGTCCCAGCCGCAGATGCGCTCGATCTCGGCCGCCGGCATGCCCGGCGGCGGCTCCCAGGTCTTGGCTCTGTTCTGGTCGAGCGGCACGGAAAAGAAGGCGGTGCCGCCCGGCTTCAGCACCCGGAAGCACTCCTGCATGCCCTTGGCGTCGGCCGGGACATGCTCGAGGATGTGGTGGCAGATCAGATAGTCGAAATGCCCGTCGCCGAACTGGATGTTGGTGATGTCGACGACGGCATTGGCGACGCGGCTGAGCTTGACGTCGCCGGCGACGTAGTTCGGGTTGTCCTTCCAGAGCCGGAAGAACGGCCGCTCCGGCGAAAAGTGCAGCAGCGCCTTGCCGTTCATCTCGATGCCGTTGCGGCGCAGATAGAGCCCCATGATCCGGTCGCGCTCCTTCGAGGAGCAGTTGGGGCAGCGCGCCTCCGGGCGGGGGCCGACATCGAGGAAGCGGCCTTCATAACCGCAGATCGTGCACTGCCGCGCCGGCCGCGCCTGCAGGAACTGCCCGGGCTTGCGCATGGCGGCGCGCGCATATTCCTGGGCGAAGACGCTGAGATTCATGGACTGACCGAGCGGAACGACGAAAGGACAGGTTCCGGCTAGTGGGGCAGGGCAATGCTGTCAACGGCGCGAGCTGTCCTGCCCCTCTCCCATCGTCATCGAAAATCGTGTCGCCACAGACGATCGTGGTCTCGAAGCCATGGCCATGCAGATCATTCTCCCCGATCAGAGGGGCGGCTGTCATAAATCAGGCTTGCATCATTCAGTCCAACGTCGCGCGCCATATGGGGGCTCAGCCCCTCGTGGTCGAGGCGATCGTCGAGCGCGACCAGGCGGTTGCGCCGGAACCGGCGAATAGCGGCCAACAGCACCTCCAACACGGGCGAGACGATGACATATCCATTGCTTCTGCTGATTTCGGCCGACATGATGCGGCTCCCGGGGTGGATTTCGCTTGCCTCCAGGGATGCCGCCGATCAGTCCTTGGGACAAACTGGATTTCACGCCTGATGCATAAGGTCAGCTGATGAGTGGCATCGTGACCGGCCTGCCGCCGCTCAGTGCCGTCCGGGCCTTCGAGGCGGCGGCGCGCCATGGCAGCTTCACCCGCGCCGCGGCCGAGCTCGGCATGACGCAGGCTGCGGTCAGCTATCAGATCAAGCTGTTGGAGGAGCGTCTCGGCCTGCCGCTGTTCCAGCGCCAAGCCCGCCGCGTCGTCCTGACCGAGGCCGGCGAGCGCTTGGCCTCGTCGGTGATGGAGTCCTTCGACGGGTTGCGCGCGGCCTTCGCCGCGGTGACGCAGACGGCCGAAGGCGTGCTCTCGATCCAGGCGCTGCCGACCATCGCCTCGAACTGGCTGGTGCCGCGGCTCGGCCTGTTCCAGTGCGAGAACCCCGGGCTGGCGGTGCGGATGACCACGAAGGTCGGCCCCAGCGACCCGCAGGCCGACGATTGCGACGTCGTCATTCGGCGCGGCAGCGGTCAGTGGCCGGGGCTGGAGGCGCATTGGCTGATGAAGAGCGAGTTCACCCCGCTCTGCGGGCCGAACCTGTTTCGCGATCTCGGCCGCCCGCCGCTGCCGGCCGACCTGTTGCGCGTAAAACGCATCGGCAAGACGGAAGCCTGGGACCGCTGGTTCGCTGCGGCCGGCGTCAATTCCAAGGACACGTCGGGCGAGGCGCCCTTCGACCTCGCCGTGCAGCAGCTTGAGGTCACGGCCGCGCTCGCCGGCAATGGCGCGGCCATGTGCTCGCCGGTCTTCTTTCGGCGCGAGCTTTGTGACGGGCTGTTGATCCAGCCCTTCGACCTGATGCTCGACGGCGGCTATGATTATTGGCTGACCTATCCCGCGCGGCGCCGGACTGCGCGCAAGATCAGCGTGTTCCGCGACTGGCTGCTGGAGCAGGCGCGCGAGCCAGCGCCTATTTCGTCAGTCCCTTCTTCGCCAGCCAGTCCTGGATCAGCTGAGCGACAGCCAGATTATTCTTGTCCATCATGAGCATGTGCGAATTGCCGGTGATGCCGACGGCGGGCAGGTTGACGACATCGACCGAGCCGCCCGCTGCCGTGATCTTGTCGCCGAAATCGGTCGCGGTCTTGCGAATGGTCGGCCAGCGCGCGTCCTGTTCGATATAATCGCCGAAGACCATCAGGACGGGGATGTCTTTGAGCGCCGCCGCCTTGGCCGGATCGCCGATGCCGGCAGGCTCGACCGCGATCAGCGCCTTGACCTTGTCGGGCCGCGCCTGCGCCACCTTGAAGCCGAACTGGCCGGACTGGCTGTGGAACGAGATCACGCAGGGGCAGACCTTGTCGACCTCGGCGATATAGGCGTCGATGATCATCTGGTCGGTCGAGGTCCAGCGCGGCACGATCTGCTTGACGAAATTGTCGTAGCCCTCGGCCGGAAACTGGCTGCCCGGCAGATATTTGCGCTTGGCCGGGTCGGCGTCGTAGCCGCCGCCGGCGCCGATGCGGAAGCGCTCGAACGGGTTCGCCGTGGTCAGGAACAGCGGCTCGCCGGGGATCACGTCGGGGTACATCGCCCAGCCCGAGCGACCGCGCTCGACCGCGTCGGAGTTGTAGACCGACCAGCCCTTGCGCAGGAAGAATTCGAGCCAGCCCTGGCGGCCGTCCGGCGTCGTCTCGTAGTTGACGCCGGTCATGCCGCCGCCATGCCAGAGGAGCAGCGGCACCGAGCCCTTCTCGTTCTGCGGCAGGAAGTACTGCACATACATCTGCCCGGTCTGGTAGGTGCCGTTCGGGTCGACACGGGCGGGCGTGCCGCCGGGCGTGAACATCACGTCCTTCACCGGTCGCCCGGAAATCTCGACCAGCTTGCCGCCGACATGGAAGGAGCCCATCCCGCGCAGGGAAATCGGCTCCTGCGCCTGCTGGGCCTGTGCCGTACCGAAGCTACAGGCCAGGCCGAAAGCGGCCGCCAGAACGTGACGTCTCATGGTTCCTCCCGTCGCCGCGACCGGCGTTGTTGGTTGCGCGGCCATCTTCGGCCGCGCCGCACGAGCGAGACAATGGTGTTTGCGGGCAGGTGTGAAATGCAAATGCCGGGGAGATTGATGCAGGGAGCGGATCAAAGGGGGGTGGTGCGTGACAGGCGGCTGCCCTCGTATGATTCAAAATCTCAACCAGTTGAATTAGGGGCTGAGCGGCTTGAATCGATATGGCAGGCGCCGGAATCTCCGCGGCAGCGGATCGCGCCAAGCGCCTGAGCCGATTCGCCCTTTTCGCACCACTTGGCGGAGTCGGGCCGCCCGTCCTTGCCGTAACGGTGGTCAGCGGCAGCTTGCGGGTGTATAGGCCCCCCTTCGCGCCAAGATGAGGTTAACGCAGGCGCGATGCGTGAAATCAGGAGCTAAGACCCATGTCCGAGCGGTGGACGCCCGAGAGCTGGAGGGCAAAGCCCGTCCAGCAGATGCCGGAATATCCGGATCAGGCAGCCTTGAAGGCGGTTGAGCAGCAGCTCGCCGGCTTTCCGCCGCTGGTTTTTGCGGGCGAGGCGCGCAAGCTCAAACGGGCGTTGAGCAAGGTCGCGGCTGGCGAGGCCTTCCTGCTGCAGGGCGGCGATTGCGCGGAGAGCTTCGCCGAGCATTCGGCCGACAACATCCGCGACTTCTTCCGGCTGTTCCTGCAGATGGCGGTGGTGCTGACCTTCGCCGGCGGTTCGCCGGTGGTGAAGGTCGGCCGCATCGCCGGCCAGTTCGCCAAGCCGCGCTCGGCGCCGAACGAGAAGATCGGCGACGTCGAACTGCCGAGCTACAAGGGCGACATCATCAACGACAACGAGTTCACGGCGGAGTCGCGGATTCCCGACCCGCGCCGGCAGCTCGAGGCTTACAGGCAGTCGGCGGCGACGCTTAACTTGATCCGCGCCTTCGCGACCGGCGGCTACGCCAATCTCGACAACGCGCATCGCTGGATGCTCGGCTTCGTCAAGGATTCACCGCAGTCGCATCGCTATCAGGAATTGGGCGACCGCATCACCGAGTCGCTCGACTTCATGCGCGCCATCGGTGTGGATCCCGAAACGCATCCCGAGATGCGGACGACGGATTTCTACACCAGCCACGAGGCGCTGCTGCTCGGCTACGAGCAGGCCCTGACCCGTGTCGACTCGACCAGCGGCGACTGGTACGCCACCTCCGGCCATATGGTCTGGATCGGTGATCGCACCCGCCAGCTCGACCACGCCCATGTCGAGTACTTCCGCGGCATCAAGAACCCGATCGGCCTGAAATGCGGCCCGTCCCTCAAGCCGGACGAGCTGCTCAAGTTGATCGACGCGCTCGATCCGCAGAACCAGGCTGGCCGCCTCGTCCTGATCGGCCGCTTCGGCGCCGACAAGGTCTTCGACCACCTGCCGGCTTTGGTGCGCGCCACCAAGCGGGAAGGGCGCAACGTCGTCTGGTCGTGCGATCCCATGCACGGCAACACGGTCAAGGCGGCGAGCGGCTACAAGACCCGTCCGTTCGACCTGATCCTGACCGAGGTGAAGAATTTCTTCGCCGTGCATCAGGCGGAAGGAACCCATGCCGGCGGCCTGCACCTGGAGATGACCGGCAAGAACGTCACCGAGTGCACCGGTGGTGCCCGCGGCATGACCGATGCCGATCTCAACGACCGCTACCACACGGTCTGCGATCCGCGCCTCAATGCCGAGCAGGCGCTGGAGCTCGCCTTCCTCGTCGCCGAGCTGGTCAAGCGCGAGCGCTCCGGCCGAGCCCGGCCCGAGGTCGAAGCGGCCGAGTGAGCCGCAAGGGCCTCACCAAAAAATTAGGGCCGCGGCATCGCCGCGGCCCTTTTTTGTTGTCCGGTGATCCGAGCCGTCAGAACTTCAGCGCGGCGGCGATGCGGCCGGTGTTGACCGTCGTCGTCGTGCCCTCGACCTCCGCGAAGCGGACGAATTGGTACTCCGCGCGCAGGAACAGGTTGTCGGTCAGGGCCCAGTCGACGCCGGCACCGGCGCTAAGGCCGAAGGAGTAGGTGTTCTTCTTGCTGCCGCCGACGATGGACGGATTGGTCGGCGTATAGCCGGTGGCGTAGCTTGCTTCGGTCGCGCCGCTCACCGGATTGGTGCGGGTGAAGTACCAGGTCGATTGGATCGTCGAGTTCGTGTTGAAACGGCCGACCGCGCCGCCGAATGTGGCATAGGGCATGATGCGCCCATAGGCCCAGCCCATGCGCAGCCGCAGCGTCGCATAGTCGTTCAGCTTGGCGCTCTGGTTGGTCGTCATCCGGATATCGTTGACGGCGCCGTCCGAGGTGGAAGCGCGCCGTCCGATATAGTCGTCGACGCGGTAATTGTGCCCGGATCGGGTGTAGTCGGCCTCGATGCCGAGAACGACATCGTCGAAGAGGTAATTATAGCCGATGATGCCGAAGAACTGCGCGCCGCTGTCGCGCTTCTCCGGCAGGTTGCCCACCCATGAGCCGAGATTGTTCTCCACGCCGAGCGCCGTGTTGCGGAAGGCGTAGTTCGCCAGTTCCTGCAGGCCTTCGCCGGGTTTGAACTTGGTGTCGGAGACACCCGCGCCGCCCCCGAGATAGAATCCGGACCAGTCGAAGCGGCCGCCTTCGAACATCGATGGCGCCTCGACCGGCTGTTCGATCTGCGAGCCCCTGAGATAGTCGGCGCCCTGCGCCGCCTGCGGCAGCGCCAGCGTGCAGGCCATCGCGACGACGGGGGCGAGGGCGGCGATTGATGCAGCACGCATCGCGTGTCTCTCCGAGCAGCGGCCGAAGCAGCGGTTGCAGCGGCTCGGAGACGATTCATGCGCGGTTAACCCTAATACGCGGTTAATGCGGTTGCCGATCGGGCATGTCTCTGAAAAGGGTGCCTTGCGACGGACCCGCCGATTCCGGCTCGGGGCCGGAGGAGGGCGGATGATCCGGCACATCGTGTTCTTCACGGCCAAGCGGGCTGACGATGTCGAAACGATCCGGCGCCTGCTCGGCCGGCTCGGCGAGATCCCGCAGGCGCTCGCCTTCGAGGTCGCGGCCAATGCCAGGATCGATCCGATCGGCGAAGCCGCCGACATCGTCGTCTACGCCGAGTTCGTCGACGAGGCCGCGCTCGCCGCCTGGAAGGCGCATCCGCTCTATGACGAGACGACGCAGACGGTGCGTCCCTTGCGCGAACTGCGCTGGTCGGCCGATTTCCGCTCGATGCTCGCCTGAGCGCCCTTGCGAAAACGCAGGGGCGGGCCTGACGCCGCACCGTTGCTGGCGCGAGGGCCGCAAGCTACATCCAAGGCATGACCAAGACGTCCCTCCGCCTGGCGCTCGCCCAGCTCAACCCGATCGTCGGCGACGTCGCCGGCAATGCTGAGAAGGTTCGGGCCGCCCGCCGCGAGGCGGCCGCCGGCGGCGCCGAGCTCGTGATGTTCCCCGAACTCTTCCTCTCGGCCTATCCGCCTGAGGATTTGGTGCTGAAGCCGGCCTTCCAGGATGCCTGCCGCAAGGCCTGCGAGGAGCTCGCGCGCGAGACCGCCGATGGCGGCCCGGCCGTGCTCGTCGGACTGCCCTGGCTCGAGGACGGCAAGCTCTACAACGCCTATGCGCTGCTCGATGGCGGTCTGATCCAGTCGGTGCGCTTCAAGGTCGACCTGCCCAATTACGGCGTCTTCGACGAGAAGCGCGTGTTTGAGCCCGGCCCGCTGCCCGGCCCGGTCGTCTTCCGCAACCATGTCCGCCTGGGCATTCCGATCTGCGAGGACATCTGGGGCGAGGAAGTCGTCGAGTGCATCGCCGAGACCGGTGGCGAGATCCTGCTGGTCCCGAACGGCTCGCCCTTCCGCCGCGGCGTGATCGAGGAGCGGCTCAACGTCGCCGTCGCCCGTGTCGTCGAGAGCGGCCTGCCGATGGTCTATCTCAACCAGCTCGGCGGCCAGGACGAACTCGTCTTCGAGGGCGCCTCCTTCGTGCTCAACGCCGATCGCAGCTTTGCCCACCAGCTTCCAGCCTTCCGCGAGGCCATCCGCATCACGGACTGGGAGCGCGGGCCCGATGGCTGGCGCTGCTTGCCGGGCGAGGTCGCCCCGGTCGAGGCCGGCGACGAGGCCGACTATGCCGCCTGCGTGCTCGGCCTGCGCGACTATGTCGAGAAGAACCGCTTCCCCGGCGTGGTGCTCGGCCTGTCGGGCGGCATCGATTCCGCCATCTGCGCCGCCATGGCGGTCGATGCGCTGGGTTCGCAGCGCGTGCGCTGCGTGATGATGCCCTATCGCTTCACCTCGCAGGAGAGCCTCGACGACGCGAAGAAGTGTGCCGACGCGCTCGGCGTGCGCTACGAGATCGTCCCGATCGCCGACCCGGTCCAGGGCTTCGAGCAGGCGCTGGCCGGGCTCTTCGCCGGTACCAATCGCGGCATCACCGAGGAGAACCTGCAGAGCCGCGTGCGTGGCACGCTACTGATGTCGATCTCGAACAAGTTCGGGCCGATGGTGGTGACGACCGGCAACAAGTCGGAGATGTCCTGCGGCTACGCCACGCTCTATGGCGACATGAACGGCGGCTACAACCCGATCAAGGACCTCTACAAGACCGAGGTCTTCAGGCTCTCGGCCCTGCGCAACCGCTGGAAGCCGGCGGGCGCGCTCGGGCCGGACGGCGAGGTGATCCCGCAGAACATCATCGTCAAGCCACCCTCGGCGGAGCTGCGCGAGAACCAGAAAGATCAGGACTCGCTGCCGCCCTATGAGGTGCTCGACGACATCCTCGCCTGCTTGATCGAGCACGAGATGCGCCTTGCCGACATTGTCGCCCGCGGGCATGACCTCGAGACGGTGCAGAAGGTCGAGCGGCTGCTCTATCTTGCCGAATACAAGCGCCGGCAGGCGGCGCCGGGCGTCAAGGTCACCCGCAAGAATTTCGGCCGCGACCGGCGCTACCCGATCGTCAATCGCTTCCGCGATCCCGGCGAGCCGGCGCATGAACCCGATCGATCACTGGTCAAGGGCGTCGGCAAGGCCGGCGGCGAGAGCTTCGACTTCTGACAGTTTCGCTAGAGCCAGAACCCGCCGATCTGGTTCGCTGTCGGATTGGCAATGCAGGCCGTCATCCGGTCGAGCCAGATGCGCTGATATTTGGCATTGGCGCCGTGCTGGGTGTCGATGTCATAGCGGCGCTGGATCAGCTTGACGCGGCGCTTGATGTGCAGGTCGACGAGGCTGTTGAGCTGGGCGATCAGCCCGCCGATCGTCGGAGCGCGCGCGATGGTGAGCTGGTGCGCCAGCGCGCGGCAGACCACGAAGCCGACATCGTAGTGGAACTGCTCGTGAGCGAGCAGGCCTGCGTCCAGCGTCACGCCGATCCTGACTTGCGCATTCGGCCAGACCTCGATCTCGTTGGGCACGCCGAAGGCATAGTCGGTCCCGGTCATGCGGGCGCCCTTGTCGAAGATCTCGTATTCGAAGGCAGTGTAGGCGTCCTGCACCGTGCCGTCGGCAGGGTCCATCACCACCGGCACCTGCAAGAAATCGCCGGCCTTCAGCTTGACCGGAAGGCGCGAGGCGCTGACCACGACGCCGGCCGGAGCTGGATTATTGGCCATGTGCTGGACGGTCTGGCCGCCCGGGTCGACCCGCGAATCCGGGCTGGTCATCTTCAGAAAGACCTGCTGGTAGCGCTTGATCGCGCCCCGGGTCAGCGGCCCGCATTTTCCGTCGACCTCCAGAAGGTCGACGCCCAGCGCCTTGACATGCGGGTTGATGCTCGCCTGGATCAGGCGCGTATCCGCGACGGTATTCTTGCCGCCGAGACCGACTGAAGCCGTGATGCTCATCCTCGCCTCCCAGCGCAGACATCGCCATCCCGTCGCCTTCTAACCTTGCGTCAATCTGGGCTGTTGTCGATCTCCTTTCTCCGGGGCCGCACCATGCCCTTGCCCTCGGCTCGTTCCCGCGCGACAAGCGGCCGGTCATGACCACTCCCTTCGTCCGCACCGCCCCGTCGCCGACCGGCTATCTGCATATCGGCAATGCCCGCTCGCTGATGTTCAACTGGCTCTTCGCCGTCAGGCATGGCGGGCGCTTCCTGCTGCGTTATGACGACACCGATCAGGCGCGCTCGAAGCCGGAATTCGCCGAAGCCATCGCCGAGGACCTCGCCTGGCTCGGTGTCCTCCCCGATGCCAGCATCAAGCAGTCGGAACGGATCGCGCTCTATGACGCGGCGGCCGACAAGCTGCGTGCCGCCGGCCGCCTCTACCCCTGCTATGAGAGCGCCGACGAACTCGACCGCAAGCGCAAGCGCCAGCTCGCCCGCGGTCTGCCGCCGGTCTACGATCGCGCCGGCCTGAAGCTGACCGCCGAGGAGCGCGCCAAGCTGGAGGCAGAGGGCCGGAAAGCGCATTGGCGCTTCCTGCTCGATTGGGAGGAGGTCGGCTGGGACGACCTCGTTCGTGGTCCCTCGCATGTCGACTGCGCCTCGCTCTCCGATCCGGTGCTGGTGCGCGAGGACGGCACCTATCCCTATACGCTGCCCTCGGTCGTCGACGATCTCGATATGGGCATCACCCATGTCATCCGGGGCGAGGACCATGTCACCAACACCGCCGTGCAGATCCAGATCATGCAGACGCTGGGCGGCGCACTGCCGGCCTTCGGCCACCACAATCTCCTGACCACCGCGAGCGGCGAGGGGCTGTCGAAGCGCCTCGGCCATCTCTCGCTGCGGGGGCTGCGCGAATCCGGCATCGAATCGCTGGCGGTGGCGGCGCTCGCCGTGCTCACCGGCTCGTCGGATGCGGTGCGTCCCGTGTCGAGCCTCGAGGAACTCGCCGGCCTGGTCGATCTCGCCCATGTCTCGCGCGCCCCGGCGAAGTTCGACGAGCATGAGCTCGAGACGCTCTCGGCCCGGACCCTGCACCAGCTCGATTTCGCCGCGGTCGAGGAGCGGCTGAAAGAGCTCGGCATTCCTGCCAGCGAGCCGTTCTGGCTCGCCGTGCGCGGCAATCTCGCCCGGCTCTCAGGCGCCAAGGACTGGTGGACAATCGTCGAGGGGCCGATCGAGACGCATATTGCCGATCCGGCGTTTGCTGCCGCCGCGGCGGCTCTGCTGCCGGAGGAACCTTTCGATCAGACGACCTGGAAGAGCTGGACGCAGGCCGTCGCTGCGCAGACTGGTGCGAAAGGCAAAGCGCTGTTCATGCCGCTGCGCCAGGCCCTGACCGGTCTCGACCACGGGCCGGAGCTGGCGGCGTTGTTGCCGCTGATCGGGCGCGAGAAGGCGCTGAAGCGCCTCGCCGGCGAAGCGGCGTAGCTCTCAAGAAAAACGCGCCGCCGAGGTGACCGGCGGCGCGCTCTTTGAACAACGGGATCAGGCGGCCGCGTAGCCGACCGTGCCCTTGATCTCGAGGAACTCCTCGAGGCCGAAATCAGCGTATTCGCGGCCGTTGCCGGACTGTTTGTAGCCGCCGAAAGGTGCGCCGGCGTCCCAGGCCGGGTAGTTGATGTAGACATTGCCGGAACGCATCTGCGCCGCGACCTTGCGCGCCCGCTCCAGCGAGCCGGACTGGACATAGGAGGCGAGGCCATAGGGCGTGTCGTTCGCCCGCGCGATCACCTCCGCCTCGCTCTCATAGGGCAGGATCGACAGCACCGGGCCGAAGATCTCTTCCCTGGCGATCGTCATCTCGTCGGTCACGCCGCCGAAGATCGTCGGGCGGACATAATAGCCGCGGTTGAGGTCCTCCGGCCGACCGGGGCCGCCGGTCACCAGGGTCGCACCTTCCTTGATGCCGCTTTCGATCAGGCGCTGGATCTTGTCGTATTGCGTCTCGCTGACGACCGGACCGAGGAAGACGCTGTCAGTCGACGGCGCGCCGACCTTGAGCGGCTCAGCCGTCGCCTTGGCGATGGCGAGCGCGTCCTCATGCAGTTCGGCCGGCACGAACATCCTGGTCGGTGCGTTGCAGGACTGGCCGGAATTGCGCATCACGCTCTCGACGCCGAGCTTCACCGCCCGTTTCAGGTCGACATCGTCGAGCAGGATGTTGGCCGACTTGCCGCCGAGTTCCTGGTGGACGCGCTTGACCGTGTCGGCCGCTGCCTTGGCGACGAGGATGCCGGCGCGGGTCGAGCCGGTGAAGGAGACCATGTCGACTTGCTGGTGCCGGGCGATCGCCTCGCCGACCGTGGGCCCATCGCCATTGACGAGGTTGAAGACGCCCTTGGGCACGCCGGCCTCGTGCATCGCCTCGGCGAAGATGATGGCGTTGAGCGGCGCGATCTCGGACGGCTTCAGCACCATGGTGCAGCCTGCGGCAAGGGCGGGCGCGACCTTGCACATGATCTGGTTGATCGGCCAGTTCCACGGCGTGATCATGCCGACGACGCCGATCGGCTCCTTCGAGATCAGGGTCGAGCCGCGCAGCTCCTCGAATTCGAAGTTCTCCAGCGTCTCGATCATCTTGGCGAGATGGGCCGTGCCCATCCCGGCTTGCGCCCGGTGGGCGAGCTCCTTCGGCGCGCCCATCTCGCGCGACAAGGTGTCGGCGACCTCGGCATAGCGGGCCTTGTAGGCTTCGAGCAGGCGGCGCATCAGGGCGAGGCGCTCTTCCTTCGAGGTCGCGGCGAAGGCGGGGAAGGCGGCGCGCGCTGCCGCGACCGCCCGGTCGACATCCGCCTGGCTGCCGAGCGCGATCTGCGCGAAGGCCTCTTCGGTGGAGGGATCGATCACGTCGAGCGTCTTCAGCCCGTTGGCAGGATCGACCCAGGCTCCATCGATGTAGAATTGAAGGGCATGGGACATCGGCTTCTCCTCGCAGGCTGCGAACGACCGCGCTGCATGCGGCCGATATTCGACCTGTCATGCCGCGATCGCTATGTTGAGGTAGATATAGCGTAGCAGCGCGGGTTGCCGGCTGTCACTGCGCGGCCGGCGAATGGGGGGAATGCCGGGCGCGGGGAGGTCGCAACGGCCGACAGCGGTCAGGCGGCGAATTGCACGTCGATCTCCGTCCCGGCCTTGCGCGCGATCTGGCAAGCGCGGGAGAAGGCGTCGGCCTCGATCGCAAGCTTGAAGCGCTCCGGCACACCGGCCGTGCTGGTCACCGCGAGGCTCGCGCCCTGTTCTGAGAGTCGCCGCACCGTGCAATCGATCACCGACTTGCCACCGTTGAAGACGATGCTGCCGGCCTTCAGCACGCGCCGTCCCAGCGAAGCGCCGGCAGAAAGACCGGTCTGGTTGACGACGCAGCGATTGCGACCGGTCTCCTTCGCGGCGTACAGAGCTTCGTCCGCGGCGCGCAGCAGGGCGTCGATATCGCCGCTGGGCGCGGCGGCGGCGATGCCGAAGCTGGCGGTGGCCGTGAATGGCCCGTCGGTCCCGTCGAAGCGTTGGGCGGCGATGGCCTCGCGCAGCTTTTCGGCGACGCCGAGTGCCGCATCGCGGCCGGTATGCGGCAGCAGCACCGCGAACTCCTCGCCGCCGATGCGGCCGAACAGATCGCTCTGGCGCAGCAGGTTCCGGCAGGTCGCTGCGGTGCCAGAGAGGACCGCGTCGCCGGCAGCATGGCCGTGCGTGTCGTTGATCGTCTTGAAGTGATCGAGATCGAAGGCGATGCAGCTGACCTCGTGGCGATGACGCTGGGCCAGCGCCAAGGCGCGGGCGGCCTCCTCGCGGAAGGCGCGGCGGGCGAGGGCGCCGGTCAGCCCGTCCGTCGAGGCGAGAAGCCTCAGTTCTAGCTCGTTCATCACGATCGATGCGAGATCGGAGAGGATCGCAATTTCGCCGGGGTCGATCGCGCGCGGCGTGGTGCCCAAGGCGCAGAGCGTGCCGATGTTCTGGCCTTCGGAGGTGCGCAGAGGGATGCCGGCATAGAAGCGCAAATGCGGCGGGCCAGTCACCAGCGGGTTGCTGGCGACGCGCGGGTCGGTGCTTGCGTCCGTCACGATCAGCGGGGCGTTCTCGCGGATGGTCATGTCGCAGAACGCGACACGGCGAGAATCCCCGTTGTTCGCGACGCCGTCATGCGCCTTGAACCATTGCCGGTGGCCGTCGAGGAAGGTCACCGTCGCCATCGGCACCTTCAGGATCCGGCGCACAAGCCGCGTGATCCGGTCGAAGGCCTCCTCGCGCGGCGTATCGAGGATGTCGTAGCGCGCGAGCGCATCGAGGCGCTTCTGCTCGCACTGCGCGTTGGATGCGGACATCTCCATGGACCGGCCTCGCGAGAACTGGCGGGCCAGATCAGCAAATGCCGGGTAAAGGGAGTGTTAACGCGCCCGGCGCCGTCACTCGTGCCGGTGCATCGCCGACTCGTGCTTGGTGTCGCGCATGGTCGAATAGACCAGGAGCGAGATGAAGATCACCGCCGAGAGGTAGTAGTAGAACCACTGCTCGTGGCCCTGCTGCTTGAAGAACAGGGCGATCGCCGGCGCTGTGCCACCGAAGATCGAGACGGTCAGCGCATAGGGCACGGCGACGCCGGTGGCACGGATCGAGGTCGGGAACAGCTCGGCCTTCACCACGGCGTTGATCGAGGTGTAGCCGGCGACGAAGAGCCAGGCGCCGGAGATCAGCAGGAAGGCGACCCAGGGCGACTTGGTCTGCGCCAGCGTCGTCAGGATCGGCACGGTCAGCAGCGTCCCGGCAACGCCGAAGAAGATCAGCAGCGGCTTGCGGCCGATCCGGTCGGAAATCAGGCCATAGATCGGCTGCAGGATCGAGGCGAAGATCAGCGACCCGGCGATGACATAGGTGGTGACGATGTCGGTGAGGCCGACGGTCTGCTTCACGAAGGTCTGCATATAGGTGGTGAAGGTGTAGAACGCGGCGGTGCCGCCCGCGGTCAGGCCGACCACGATCGCGACCTCGCGCGGGTACTTCAGCAGCCCGCGCAGCGAACTCTCCCTTTTCTTGGTCTTGTTGGCCTCGGTGAAGGCTTCCGTCTCGTGCATGTGCCGGCGCATAAACATGGCGGTGACCGCGAGCAGCGCGCCGATGACGAAGGGGATGCGCCAACCCCAGTCCACCAGTTGCTCATGCGTCAGGAAGACGTTCTGGAGCAGGAGCAGCACCAGGATCGCGGTGAGCTGCCCGCCGATCAGCGTCACGTACTGGAAGCTCGAATAGAAGCCCCGATGGTCCGGGTGGGCGATCTCGGTGAGATAGGTCGCGCTCGCCCCGTATTCGCCGCCGAGGCTGAGGCCCTCGATGATCCGGGCCAGCGCCAGCAGAACCGGCGCGGCGAAGCCGATCGTCTCATAGGTCGGCGTCAGGGCGATGATCAGCGAGCCGAAGCACATCATCAGCACCGAGACGGTCAGCGACAGGCGGCGCCCATAGCGGTCGGCGATATGGCCGAACAGCCAGCCGCCGATCGGCCGCACGATGAAGCCGGCCGCGAACAGCGTCGCCGCGTTCAGTTGCTGCACGACGGGATCGTGCGAAGGGAAGAACTTGGGCGCGAAATAGAGCGCGAAGGCTGTGTAGGCGTAGAAGTCGTACCATTCGACGAGGTTGCCGACCGAGCCGATGAAGATCGCCTTAAGGCGCCGCGCCGTATCGGCGACGTCCATGCCGTGAGGGGCGGGGGTGGCGATTGCTGGATCCGACATGGCTCGCTCCGCGTTTGAAAGGCGGCGCGAGCAGCAGCGGGCGCCGGCAGCAGTACTCTGATCTAAGCCTCGCGTTCCCGGCGAGTCAGCAGAGAGAAAAGTGGTCGGAATTGCTCCTGGTGCATGACGGGCTGCGCTTGCTCCAACGCTTCGACGCCCTGACAGGACGTCTTCTGTCCGTGCAGCGGCATCTCCACGAATGCCTGATTGACGCTTGAGCGACGAGCCGGCAATCACCTGTGCCCGTCAGTCCGGTCTCCGCGATGCCCGCCTTCTCTCTTGCGATCTTCGATTACGACGGAACGCTGGCCGACAGCTTTCCCTGGTTCTGTTCGGTGCTCAACCAGACAGCAAGGCAGTTCGGCTTCCGCGAGGTTGCACAAGGTGAGGCTGACGAGCTTCGAGAGCTCGATTCGCGCCAGATCATTGCCCGCCTCGGCGTTCCCTTGTGGAAGATGCCGGCGATTGCGCTGCACATGCGCAAGCTGAGCGCCGAGGCTGGGGACGCGGTGGCACTCTTTCCAGATGCCGAGCAGATGCTCGCGAGCCTGGCTGCAAGCGGCGTTGCGGTCGCGATCGTGAGTTCGAACAGCGAAGCGGTCATCCGCCGGACGCTTGGCCGCGCTGCGGCTCATGTCAGTCATTTCAGCTGCGGCGCGTCGCTCTGGGGCAAGAGCGCCAAGTTCAAGACCGTTATCCGGCAGGCCGCTGTTGAGCGGCAGCAGACGATCGCAATCGGCGATGAAATCCGTGACATCGACGCGGCGCGGCGAGCCGGCATCGCTTCGGGAGCGGTGACCTTCGGCTACAACACCGGCGAGTCCTTGCGAGCGCGCGAGCCCGACCTGATCTTCGACGACTATGGGCAGCTGCTGGCGACGCTGACAGCCTGAGCCGAGGCGATCACGGCCGCGCCGTCGCCCCGACGCCGAGATTGGGAGCGAGGTTCGGCGCGACGATCCGCACGGTACGGCGCTCGCCGGTGACGCTCTTGCTCTCGCGCTTCAGCCCGTCGCCCTGCTGCAAGGTCTTCTCGCCGTCGATCCGCTGCGGGCCGACGCCGGCTGATTCGGTGCTGGCGGTCGGTACATTGGCGTCAGGCGTGGGCTCGTCGCCGGGGGCAGCCTGGAGCGCGGTCGGCGCCGGGGCGGCAGGCTTGACCTCCGCCGCGGCGGGCGTGGCCCCCTTCTTGCCCCGCTGCGGCTGTTCGGCTTTCGGCCGCGACATCTCCTGCGAGCGCTGCTCGGTGACGATGATGTCGCCCTTGCGCTGGTCGAGCATCTGCTCGGCATTCGCCAGCGCCTGAGCCCAACTCTGTCCGGGCGCCCGGCAGGTGCAGGCGGCGTCGAAGCTGCGGGTGTATTTCAGCGCGTTCGGCAGGGAGGTGTAGGGTTGCCCGGTGCCGCGCGCCACGGCGTTCTGGATGTCGCCGCCGCTGCTCATGCCATAGGCCAGCGTCTCGGTGCCCGGGCAGAGCGACTGGCACATCTCATCCTGGCCTTCGCGTCCGCTCGGGCTGTTGGCGAGCGGGAAGAAAAAGCCGTCGCAGCTGCGCACGCAGACCGTATAGGGGCCGCCCTGGCGCGCTCCGCCCTCGGTTGGCTCGCGCGGTTCGTCCGGATCGAGCTCGGGCAGGGTGGAATCGATCTCGCCGCGGCGCGGCTCGATGCCGAAGATCGTCTCGAAGAAGCCGCGCGGCTGTGCCCGGCAATTATTGTTGATCAGGGCGGCGAGCTGGGCACGGCGCTGCTCGACGCCGCCGCCCTGGGCCTGCTGCTGCAGCTGCGCATATTGCGACTGGAGCGCACCCAATTGGGCGCGGATGCCGCCGCATTGCGGTGGTGGGGCGTCGCCGAAGAACAGGAAGCCGCCGCGATCGCAGCCCATGGCCCGGTACTGGTTCGACAGCTGCGCCAGCTGGCCGGCGACGCGCTGCGCCGCCTGGGCGGCACGTGCATCGCCGCCGCGCTGGCCCTGCAGGCTGGAGAGCTCGGCGCGCCAGTTGTCGCAAGCGGGGGACTGTGCCACGGCTGCGCTCGTCAGCGCGGCGAAAGCCAGCGCCGGAGCAAGCGCGCGTCGGAGCGAAGCGAAAATCATCGAAGGCAGAGTGCTATCCCTGTGACTCGTCCGGTGCAGGCAATGACCGCCCGCACCGGCAGAGCACATGCTAGAAACGCGACGGAACTAAGGAGGCGCGTGTCGGCCGGGTCGAAACGGCGATTCGACGCACCGTCTATTTGCCTCAGCGCATGGCATATCGCGCCCCGGGCGGCAAATCAGGCCTCGATAACGCTTCCGCGATCAGGCTTCCTCGGTCTGGTAGGCGCCGGCGAGATGGCGGCCGCGCTCGGTCAGCATTGCCAGAACGCGCTCGAAGACGCGCAGCTCCTCGGGCGCGATCCCCTCGATCCAGCGTTCTTCGAAGGCGAGTGCCAGCGGCACGATCTGGGCGTAGAGGCGTTGGCCGGCGGCCGTCAGGGCGACGAAGGCCTCGCGCCGGTCGGCCCGATTCTCGGCTCGCGTCACCAGCCCGCGCTTATCGAGCTCCGAGACGGCCCGCGAGACCTTGGTCTTGTGCATCTGCGAGAGCTCGCCGATGTCGCGCGAGGTCAATTGCCCGAATTCGCCGAGCTGTGCGATCACCCGCCATTCCGGGATGCCGATGCCGAAGCGCGTGCCGTAGACGCGGCCGAGCGCGCGGCTGGCGAAAAAGCCGACGACGTTGAGTCGATAGGGCAGGAACTGCTCGAGATGCAGGGCGCGGTCGGCCGGCTTTTGCTTCGTTGACATTAGTTGCGCTTGTAACTAACTGGAGTGAAAGAAAGCCGCGGAGGCTGCGGCACGATCATTACCGAACGGCAGCGCCTGTCAAAGCCGCTGCGATGGGGGGAACAACGATGAGCTTGCAGGCTGCGGTTCGTCCAGGTTTCTGCCGTCGGATCGGGACTGTGCCTGTCCATGCGTGAGCCGGACATCTCCCGGCGGAGCAATCGGCCCCGGAAGCGCGCCGTCGGCACGCTCCGGAGCGATTGCTGGCCGTCAGCGCGAACGCAGCCGGTTCATGAAGGCGTCGTAGGAGAGCTCCGCCACCTGCCACCAGAGCAGGTTCTCGCCGCGGAAGGCGACCATCGACTCATAGCCCTTCTTGAAGGCTTCGCTCTTGGCCGAGGTCTCGGCGTAGTACTCCTCCGCCGCTTTGAGCGAGGCTTCCATGATCGGCTGCGGGAAGGCTTTCAGCTGCGCCCCCTGGGCGATCAGCTTGCGCAGGCCGCCCGGATTGACGAAGTCGTACTTCGCCAGCATCCAGTTGTTCGCCGCCTCGCAGGCGTTCTGCACGATCGCCTGATAGTGCTTGGGCAGCTTGTTCCACTGATCCTGGTTGATCACGAGGTGCAGCATGGCGCCGCCCTCCCACCAGCCGGGGTAGTAGTAATAGGGCGCGACCTTGACGAAGCCGAGCTTCTCGTCGTCATAGGGGCCGACGAACTCGGCCGCGTCGATGGTGCCGCGCTCCAGCGCCGGATAGACGTCGCCTGCCGCGATCTGGGTCGGCACGACGCCGAGCTTGGCCAGCACCGCCCCGCCCATGCCGCCGATGCGGAACTTCAGGCCCTTGAGGTCGTCGAGCGTCTTCAGTTCCTTGCGGAAGAAGCCGCCCATCTGGCAGCCGGAATTGCCGCAGGGGATCGAGTAGGCGTTGAACTTGGCCAGCGCGCCGTTGACGATCTGCTCACCGCCGCCGAAATACCACCAGCTGTGCTGCTGGCGGGCGTTGAGGCCGAAGGGGATGCCGGTGCCGAGCCCGAGCGCCGGCTCCTTGCCGACATAGAAATAAGTCGGCGTATGTGCGCATTCGACAGTGCCGGAGGTGACGGCGTCGAGCGCCTGCAAGCCCGGCACGATCTCGCCGGCCGAGAAGGTCTGGATCTGGAACCTGCCGTCCGTGGCGTCGGACATGAACTTCGCGAACTGCTGGGCGGTGCCATAGATCGTGTCGAGCTGCTTGGGGAAGCTCGACGTCAGCCGCCATTTCACTTCGGGCATCGATTGCGCAATCGCGGGCATCGCGATCGGCGCGGCGGCCGCGGCGAGCGCGCCCGTCTTCAAAAACATACGGCGTTGCATGGACTTTCCTCCCGGGGACAGATTTGCTGCCATCATCACTGTTCGGCGAGGATTGAAAAGAGATGAAACTAGCATCCCTCATGCACGGCCGGGATGGCCGCCTCGTCGTCGTCTCGAACGACCTGACCCGCGCTACCGATGCCTTCCCGGTGGTCGCGACGCTGCAGGGGGCGCTCGACGACTGGGATCGCTGCGCGCCACGCCTCACCGATCTCGCCGAGAGCCTGGAGCACGGCTCGGTGCCGTCCTTCCGCTTCCATGAGCACGACTGCGCTTCGCCCTTGCCGCGTGCCTATCAGTGGGTCGATGGCTCGGCCTATGTGAACCATGTCGAGCTGGTCCGGAAGGCGCGGGGCGCTGAGATGCCCGAGAGCTTCTGGACCGATCCGCTGATGTACCAGGGCGGCTCCGATTCCTTCCTCGGCCCGCGCCAGGCGGTGAAGCTTGCCAGCGAGGATTACGGCATCGATCTCGAGGCCGAGATCGCGGTGATCACCGGCGACGTGCCGATGGGCGTCACGCCGGAGGAGGCGAGGGGGCTGATCCGTCTCGTCATGCTCGTCAATGACGTGAGCTTGCGGAATCTGATTCCGAACGAACTGGCGAAAGGCTTTGGTTTCCTTCAATCAAAGCCGTCCTCGGCCTTCTCGCCGGCGGCGGTGACGCCGGACGAGCTCGGCTCGGCCTGGCAGGACGGCAAGCTCAGCCTGCCGCTGCTCGCCCAGGTCAACGGCAAGCCCTTCGGTAAGCCTGAGGCCGGCGTCGACATGACCTTCGATTTCGGTGTGCTGATCGCCCATGCCGCCAAGACCCGTCCGCTCGTCGCCGGCACCATCGTCGGCTCCGGCACGGTTTCGAACCGCGACTCCGATGGCGGGCCGGGCAGGCCGGTGGCGGAAGGCGGGCTCGGCTATGCCTGCATCGCCGAGCAACGCATGGTCGAGACCATTCGGCACGGCGCGCCGAAGACGCCGTTCCTGCGCTTCGGCGACAGCATCCGCATCGAGATGAAGGACGCTGCCGGCCATTCGATCTTCGGCGCGATCGAGCAGGAGATCCTGCCGCATGCCGGCTGACCGGCGCCGCGCCTGCCGTCAAACGAGAATGAGGTTCTGACGATGTCCTCCCCCGCTTTCGCCTCCACCGCCGATCTCGGCGAGAAGACCGTCTCCTTCGACGAGATCGGCAAGGGCGTCTACGCCTATACCGCCGAGGGTGACCCTAATAGCGGCATCGTCGTCGGCGACGACAGCGTGCTCGTCTTCGACGCGCAGGCGACGCCGACCATGGCCGAGCGCGTCATCGCCAAGGTGCGCGAGGTCACCGACAAGCCGGTCAGCCATGTCGTGCTCTCGCACTACCATGCCGTTCGCGTGCTCGGCGCGCCCGCCTATGGCGCGAAGGAGATCGTCGCGTCGGACGCGGCGCGGGCGATGATCGTCGAGCGCGGCGAGGAGGACAAGGCCAGCGAGATCGGCCGCTTCCCGCGGCTCTTCCAGGGTGCCGACTCGATCCGCCCCGGCCTGACCTGGCCGACCACGACCTTCTCGCACAACGCCTCGATCTGGCTTGGCAAGCGCGAGGTCCGGCTGATGAAGCTCGGCCGTGGCCACACCGCCGGCGACATCGTCGCCTGGATGCCGGACACCAATGTGATCTTCGCCGGCGATCTCGTCGAATACGGCGCGACACCCTATTGCGGTGACGCCCATTTCACCGATTGGCCGACGACGCTGGACGCGCTCGCCGCCTTTGCTCCCGCTGCGATGGTGCCGGGCCGCGGCGCGGCTCTGACCAACCGGGCGATGGTTGCCGACGGCATCAAGGGTACGCGTGCCTTCCTCACCGACCTCTACGAGGCGGTGAAGGGCCATGTCGCGGCCGGGCGCTCGCTGCGCGAGACCTTCGAGCGCGTCCACGAGACGCTGAAGCCGTCCTATGGCGACTGGGTGATCTTCGAGCACTGCCTGCCGTTCAACGTCACCCGTGCCTATGACGAGGCCGGCGGCCTCGACCATCCGCGCATCTGGACCGACGAGCGCGACCGCCAGATGTGGCTGGACCTGCGGGGCTGAAGGCGGAGCCGCATGCAGCCCTTCCGTCAGTTCGCCTATCGCCGCAGCCCGGATCAGGATGCGGCCACGCCCGCCCGACACCCCGTCGTCATCGTCGGCGCGGGTCCCGTCGGCCTGACGTTGGCGCTCGACCTGGCGCGCCGGCAGGTCCCGGTCGTGCTGATCGACGATGCCGACCGGATCGGCGAGGGCTCGCGCGCCATCTGCTTCGCCAAGCGCACGCTCGAGATCTTCGACCGGCTCGGTCTGGCGCAGGCGATGGTCGAGAAGGGCGTCACCTGGCAGAAAGGCCGGGTCTTCCGTGGCGAGACCGAGCTCTATGCGTTCGACTTGCTGCCGGAGGGCGGCCACAAGCAGCCCGCCTTCATCAATCTCCAGCAGTTCTACGTCGAGGCAGCGCTGGTCGATGCGGTTCTGGCCGAGCCGCTCGTCGATCTGCGTTGGAGTAATCGCCTGACCGGTCTCGACAACCGCGATGACGGCGCCACGCTGGCGATCGCCACCCCGGACGGCGATTATTCCCTGCATGCCGACTGGCTGATCGCCTGCGACGGCGCGCGTTCGCCGACGCGCGGGCTGCTCGGCCTGGAGTTCCGTGGCGAGGCCTTCGAGGACCGCTTCCTCATCGCCGATGTGAAGATGACCGCGCCGTTTCCGACCGAGCGCTGGTTCTGGTTCGATCCGCCCTTCCATTCCGGCCAGTCGGCGCTGCTGCACAAGCAGCCGGACGATATCTGGCGCATCGACCTGCAGCTCGGCCCGGATGCGGACCCGGATCACGAGAAGCAGCCCGAGATCGTCCGGCCCCGGATCGAGCGCATGCTCGGCCATGCCGACTTCGCGCTGGAATGGGTCTCGGTCTATCGCTTCCAGTGCCGCCGGCTCGACAGGTTCCTGCATGGCCGCGTGATCTTCGCCGGCGACGCCGCCCATCAGGTCTCGCCCTTCGGCGCGCGCGGCGCCAATTCCGGCATCCAGGACGCCGACAATCTCGGCTGGAAGCTGGCGCTGGTCACGCAGGGCCGCAGCCCGGCCTCATTGCTCGACAGCTATGACAGCGAGCGCGTCGCCGCCGCCGACGAGAACATCCTGAACTCGACGCGGGCGACCGACTTCATCGCGCCGCGCTCGCCCGGCGAGCGCCTGCTGCGCGAGGCGGCCCTGTCGCTGGCGCCACTGACCGGCTTCGCCAAGCGCTTCGTCAATTCCGGACGGCTCTCGCTGCCCTCAGCCTATACCGGCTCGACATTGTCGAGCGACGACGAGAGCTGGGACAGGGGCTTGCAGCCGGGTGCGCCTTTCCTCGATGCGCCGCTGGCTGCCGCCACCCATACCTGGCTGAGCGAGGCTTTCTCGGTGGGGCAGGCGATCCTGCTCGGCGAAGATGCGACAAAGCTCGCACCCGCCGGCGTCCTCGCGATCGAACCGACTGCTGTCGATGACACATTGCGCCAGCGTTATGCCCTTGAGCACGGCGCCGCGGTGCTGTTGCGGCCGGACGGGCACGTCGCCGCACGGTTCCGCAAGCCGCAGCGCGCTGAGGTCGAGGCTGCGATCGAACGGATGGAGGGCAGGGGATGAAGGCCGCGGCTGCCATGTCGCCTGTGGGCAAGCTCGCCCGCGATTCGCGCTTCGCCGATCCCGACGCAGCTTTCCGCCTGCTCGCCCATGCGCACCGCGATCTGGACGAGCAGGCGAGCGCTGCACTCAATGCCCGGCTCGTCCTGATCCTAGCCAATCACATTGGCGACGAAGAGGTCCTGCGCGAGGCCGTGGCGCTGGCGCGCGAGGCAGGTTAGGGTCGGCGCACGACGCCTCCGGAGCCCTTCGCCCGATGGAAGACCTTCCGACCTTCTACTCCACCCTGATCCCGCTCGGCTTCTTCTTCTGGGGGCCAGCGCTGGTGGTGCTGACGCTGCTGCTCTCCTGGCTCTGGGCCCGCAGCCTCAAGGTCGATCGCGCGCTCGAAAGCGATCTCGACGGCTTCACCAAGGACGATGTCGAGAAGCTGTTCTCGCTCTATGGCCCCGAGCGCCGGGCGATCTACCGCAACAAGCTGCTGCCGGCGGATCTCGCCTTCGCTCTGGTCTACGCCGTCGTCGGCGCGCTGATCGTCACCGGTCTCTCCATGCGCGGCTATCCCTGGTGGGTGGCGGCACTCTGCGGCGGCGGCTGGCTCATCGGCGGGCTCTGCGATGTCGTCGAGAACCTCGCCATCGCACGTCTTCTCGATCGTTTTCCAACTCTCGACGATGGCACCGTCGCGATCGCCAGCGGCTTCACCCGGCTGAAGCTCGTCTTCACCGGGCTCGGCTTCATCGGCGCGATCGCTGCCTATTACCTGGCGTTCAAGCCGATCGCCGGCTGAGCATGCGGGGCGCGGCAGGCGCTGCCGTGGCCGCAGGCATCCTCGGCGCGCTGGCCTTGCCCGCAGCGGCCGACGAAGCCTGGAAGCGTTGCATCGACAATTCGGACGGCACCAACCCCGCCGGGGCTGCCTGCGGCGGGGCATGGGTCGCGCGTGAGGACGCCAAGCTCAACGCCGCCTGGAAGCGCCTGCTGGCGGCGAGCGGGCCCACGACCCGGAAGGATCTGCTCGAAGAGCAGCGCGCCTGGAACGCCTTCATGCAGAAGGCCTGCCGCTTCTACGACAAGGGCGAGTTCGGCCGGGAAGGGCAGGTTCTGCATTTTCCGGCCTGCCGCGCCACGCTCATCGCCCAGCGCACCGCGACGCTCGACAGCTATGGCGCCGACCGGCGTTAGACGGTGACCGGGCGTCCGAGGCGCAGGCGGATCGCCGGAACGGGCGGCTCTCCGATCAGCATCTCGCCGCCTACCACCTGTTCGAAGCCAAGCCGTGCTGCGAGCCGCAGCGAGGCCGCATTCTGCGGGTGGGTCTGGATCAGGATGTCTGGCAGGCCGACTGCGCCGAAAGCGTAGCGGATCAACCGCGCCACCGCCTCTCGGGCAAAACCTTGTCCCCAGTGGCGGGCGGCGAAACGATAGCTGATCTGAGCCTGGTCCTGACCGTCGCCGTTCGGAATGAGGCCGACATAGCCGAGCGGTCCGTCTTCGGCGGCCCGGTCGAACGCAGTCCAGTAGCCGAGTCCGCGCCCGACATGTAGGAAGCTGCGCGCCGCGACGCCCTCGCGGCCCATCGTCGGGTCGCCGACCGCCGCGATGAAGCGCATGACCTCTGGATCGGCATTGAGCGCAGCGACGAAATCGAGATCGGCCTCGGTCCGCGGCTTCAGGTACAGGCGCTCGGTTTCCAGCACCGGCAGCATGGTCGTCGTCCTGTCGTCTTGCTCTAAGATTGCTCGCGCCTGCACTGGTGCGATCCGGCGCGCCATCCCATATCCTGCCCGCTGTCCCTCGGGAACGCTCTGGGAGATTTTGAATGAGCTTTCGTCGTTGTCTTCTTGCCGCCGCGTCGGTGCTTGCGCTTGCCGGCGTCGTCGCCCCGGCCACGGCACAGGAGGACCTGATCTTCAAGAAGTCGACGGTCTGGAAGATGCTGACCCCGGACGACAAGCTCGCCGTCTACGGCGTTGACGATCCCGTGGTCGAGGGCGTCGCCTGCCATTACACCGTGCCCGAGAAGGGCGGCGTGTCCGGCATGTTCGGCGTTGCCGAGGAGGTCTCTGACGTCTCGCTGGCCTGTCGGCAAATCGGGCCGATCCGCTTCAAGGAGAAGGCCTCTCAGGGCGACGTCGTCTTCCGCGAGCGCCGTTCGCTGATCTGGAAGAAGATGCAGATCGTGCGCGGCTGCGACGCCAAGCGCAATGTGCTGATCTACATGGTCTACACCGACAAGCTGATCGACGGCTCGCCGCAGAACTCGACCTCAAGCGTGCCGATCATGCCCTGGGGCAATAGCGGCGACGGGCCGAGATGCTCGGAATGGGTGAGGTGAGCGGCGGCTCGCTCAGCCGCCGCAGGTGATCGTCAGCGGTAGCTCGGTCTGCGCCATATTGGCCGGGCGCGGCGTCGAGCCGGTGACATCCTCGCGGGCAGCGACGCCATAGGCGGTCGCGGCACGGTGCCCTTGCGATTCGCACCAGGCATCGGCGACGATCTGGCCGCATTCCGATTTGCTGGAGATGCAGTCCGCCACGCCGTAGCCGTCGCCGGCCGGGATCAGATAGGTGCGCTCGGCCTTGGGGGCGGCGACGGTTCCGGTGGCGGGCAGCAGGGCCAGAGACATTCCGGCGCCGATGATTCCGACGAGCCCGACCAGAGCGACGGCGCGGCGCATGATGATGTCCCTGAGCTTCGACGGTTCTTGAACCTGCGACATCTCAAATTGGTTCCAATTGGTTAAGACCGCGTGAACCGCGGCAAGGAAGGTTGCGCGCAAACCGGCGGACGCTTGTGGCGGCATTGCGGCGCTGAGAGCGCAAATCGCGGGAGGGCAGGGCGATGGCGCGCAGCCGTTGCCAAGCTGCCACTTGACGTAAGCGCACATGACAGGCATCACGGCAGGATGACGCGAGCCCTCGCCATTACCTGCATTATTTGCCGCTAGCTTTCGCTGGCCGGCTGCTCACGTCCTCGTCCCAACGAAAAGACAGACAGCGCCCCGGCCAGCGGCCAGGATACGCCGTTTTTTATCGCTTTCTCGTCAGGACACCGCTTCGATGCAGCCGACAATCAGGCTCTACAACACGCTGACGCGGACGAAGGAGGTCTTCACCCCCGTCGATCCCCTGAACGTGCGCATGTATGTCTGCGGCCCGACGGTCTACGACTACGCCCATATCGGCAATGCCCGGCCGGTCATCGTCTTCGACGTGCTCTACCGGCTGCTGCGGCACGTCTATGGCGAGAGCCATGTCCGCTATGCCCGCAACCTCACCGACGTCGATGACAAGATCAACGCCCGTGCGGCGCGTGACTACCCCGATCTGCCGCTGAACGAGGCGATCGCGAAGGTCACGCAGATGACGACGGCGCAGTTCCACGCCGATGTCGATGCGCTCGGCAACCTGCGCCCCGACGACGAGCCGCGCGCCACCGGCCATATCGAGGAGATGAAGGCGATCATCGAGCGCCTGATCGCTCGCGGCATCGCCTATGTCGCCGAGGAGCATGTGCTCTTCCATGTGCCGGCCGTCGCCGGCCTGAAGGACGCGCCGAAATACGGCTCGCTCGCCCGGCGCTCGCTCGACGAGATGGTCGCCGGCGCCCGCGTCGATGTTGCGCCCTATAAGCGCGACCCGATGGATTTCGTGCTGTGGAAGCCGAGCCGCGATGGCATCGATCCGGGCTGGCCGTCGCCGGCCGGCATCGCCACGCCCGGCCGTCCCGGCTGGCATATCGAGTGCTCGGCCATGTCGATGGCCAAGCTGCTGACGCCCTTCGGCGGCGGCCTGCAATGCGACGATCCCGCCCGAAACGTCTTCGACATCCATGGCGGCGGCATCGACCTCGTCTTCCCGCACCATGAGAACGAACTCGCCCAGAGCTGCTGCGCCTTCGGTGCTGCGGGCGGTGCGCCGCGCATGGCGAACTACTGGATGCACAACGGCTTCCTGCAGGTCGAAGGCGAGAAGATGTCGAAGTCGCTCGGCAACTTCGTCACCATCAACGAGCTCTTGGCGACCGACACCTTCGGCGGGCGGACCTGGCCGGGCGAAGTGCTGCGCCTCGCCATGCTCAAGACCCATTACCGCCAGCCGATCGACTGGACGGTGAAGGCGCTGGAGGACGCGGAGAAGACGCTGGCCGATTGGGTTGCTGCCGCCGGAGAAGCGGAGGCGGGGCAGGTCCCTGCCGGCGTTATCGAAGCGCTGGCCGATGATCTCAACACCTCGCAGGTGCTCGCCGAGCTGCATGCCTTGCGCAAGGCCGGTGATCATGCCGGCCTGAAGGCGAGCCTTGCCTTGCTCGGCCTCACCCTCCCGCAGGTGGCCGCGGCCGAGATCGACGACGCCTTGCGCGCGAAGGTCGAGGCATCGATCGCCGCCCGCCTGGCCGCCCGCAAGGCGAAGAACTTCGCCGAATCCGATCGCCTCCGCGACGAGCTTGTCGCGATGGGCATCGTGCTCATGGATGGCAAGGACCCGGCCACCGGCGAGTTGATGACCAGCTGGGAGGTGAAGCGGTGAACCGCGACGCAACCCCCTCTCCCCTTGCGGGAGAGGGTTGGGGTGAGGGGTCTCGCGACGCTGCCGGCGTCGGGCCTTCTGAAGCTCAGGCTGGAAGCGGTAGTGCGACCCCTCATCCGGCCGCTGCGCGGCCACCTTCTCCCGCAAGGGGAGAAGGGGAGCCCGCGCCAACCCGTCGGGAAGTCCTGAAAGCGCGTGCCCGCACCATGCGGCGCGAGCCGACAGAGACCGAGCGCAAGCTTTGGTATCTGCTTCGCGATCGTCGCTTCAGCGGTTTCAAGTTCCGACGGCAGGTGCAGATCGGCCCTTACATTGTCGACTTCGTGTGCTCGGCAAAGCGATTGATCGTCGAAGCCGATGGTGGGCAGCATGCCGAGAACGGCTACGATGAGCGGCGGGATACTTGGCTGAAGGCGCAGGGTTTTCGCATTCGCCGCCTCTGGAACCACCAGATCATTCATCACCCGGACGAGGTCAGCGACACGCTTTGGAATGACCTCGACGGCGCGACCGTCCATGAAGTCAACGTATTGAAAGAACACCCACAACAATGACCACCGAAACCCCCAAGATCCGCAAGCGCGGTTCGCTCTCGATCGCGATGAAGCTCGTCATGCTCGCCATGGTGATGCCGAAGGTGTTGCGTTACCGGCTGCGGGTGAGGCGATGAGCGCCGAGGCACAAGCCCCACTGGCCGAGGCTGCGCCGCGCCAGGCCGGCGAGGCTGCGCTCGCGCGCATCCACCTCTTCGACACGACGCTGCGCGACGGCGCCCAGACCACGGGCGTCGACTTCTCGCTCGACGACAAGCGCGCGGTCGCCGGCCTGCTCGACAAGCTCGGCATCGACTATGTCGAGGGCGGCTATCCCGGCGCAAACCCGCTCGACACCGCCTTCTTCGCACAGAAGCCGACGCAGCGCGCGAAGTTCGCCGCCTTCGGCATGACCAAGCGGGCAGGGCGCTCGGCCTCGAACGACCCCGGTATCGCCGCGCTGCTCGATGCCAAGGCCGACGCCATCGTCTTCGTCGCCAAGAGCTGGGACTATCACGTCCATGTCGCGCTCGAGATTTCGCTGGAAAACAATCTCGATGGCATCCGCGACAGCGTCGCGACCGCCAAGGCTGCCGGCCGCGAGGTGATGCTCGATTGCGAGCACTTCTTCGACGGCTACAAGGCCAACCCCGACTACGCGCTCGCTTGCGCCCGCACTGCCTATGAGGCCGGCGCCCGCTGGGTCGTGCTCTGCGACACCAACGGCGGCACGCTGCCGGACGAGGTCGGTCGCATTGTTGCCGAGGTCGCCAAGGTCGTTCCGGGCGATCATCTCGGCATCCACGCCCATGACGATTGCGGCTGCGCCGTCGCCAATTCGCTCGCCGCGGTTGAGGCCGGCGTTCGCCAGATCCAGGGCACGCTGAACGGGCTCGGCGAGCGCTGCGGCAACGCCAATCTCGTCACGCTGATCGGCGCTCTGAAGCTGAAGGACCGCTACAACCGCCGCTTCAGCCTCGGCGTCGGCGAAGCCGAGCTCGGCGAGCTCACCCATGTCTCGCGCGCGCTCGACGAGATGCTGAACCGTGCGCCGAACCGCCACGCTCCCTTCGTCGGCGCCTCCGCCTTCGCCACCAAGGCCGGCATCCATGCCTCGGCCGTGCTGAAGGACCCGCGCACCTACGAGCATGTCGCGCCCGACGCCGTCGGCAATGTCCGCAAGGTGCTGGTTTCGGACCAGGGCGGCAAGTCGAACCTCGTCGCCGAGCTGGAGCGCATCGGCGTCACCATCGGCCGCGACGATCCGCGCCTGTCGCGCGTGCTGGAGGAGTTGAAGGAGAAGGAAGCGCAGGGCTATGCCTTCGAGGGCGCCGACGCTTCGTTCTATCTGCTCGCCAAGCGCATTCTGGGCGAGCTGCCGGCCTATTTCGAGATCGAGCGCTTCACCGCCAATGTCGAGCGCCGCTACAATGCGCTGGGCGAGCTCGTCACCTTCTCGGAGGCGATCGTCAAGGTGAAGGTCGGCGAGGAATCACTGATCTCGGTCGCCGAAAGCGCGCTCGGCCCGGTCAATGCGCTCGATCTCGCCTTGCGCAAGGATCTCGGCCGCTACCAGTCGTTGATCGGGGGCCTCAGGCTGGTCGACTACAAGGTGCGCGTCTTCCAGGGCGGCACCGACGCGGTCACCCGCGTCCTGATCGAGTCGGCGGACGAGACCGGCGAGCGCTGGACCACGGTCGGCGTCAGCGCCAACATCATCGACGCCTCGTTCCAGGCGCTGGTCGACTCGATCACCTACAAGCTGATGCGCGAAGGCGCGACGGCGTAGATAGCCTCCTTCTCCCCTCGGGGGAGAAGGTCCGGCAGGGGATGAGGGCGGTTCGACTGGGTGAGTCGGTTGTCGACCGGCCCTTTCCTTCCCTCATCCGTCAGCGCTTCGCGCTGCCACCTTCTCCCCCGAGGGGAGAAGGTGAAGGGTCACTCCGTCAGGCGCAGCGACTTCTCCTTGCAGAGGTCGATGCCGTCATTGTCGCTTTCGCTCTCGTCGCTGAACTTGCCGAGCAGGTAGTAGCTGCAGCCGGCCGGCTTGTTGAGCTTGATCATGATGCTCTTGCCCGGCGCCAGCGGCTTGGCGAGCTTGCCAACGAGCCGGGCCTGCTCGCCCGTCGTGGTGATCTCCAAAGACTCCAGCGGGACGGTGCGGGCATTGGTGATCTTGATCTGCGCCGGTGGGCGTGATTGCGCGAGAGCCGGCGCGACAGTTAGCAGCGCGAGCGCGCAAGCGGCGGGAAGAATGCGTCGAAGCGTCATGGGCGTCTTCTCCTAGCCTCAGCCTTTAAAGGCTTTAGACTAGTCTGACATCGCTCTTGCGACGAGAACAAGGCCCGATTGGTGCCGGTTCATGGCGAAAGCGTTCCGTTGCAGACGCCAAGAACGTCGCCGATCCTGCTGCGGGAAAATGGAGTTTCCGGGCCTTTGACCATGCAGACTTCCCAAGACATCGCCACCGGGATCATCGAGCACGCGCGTGACCAGCGCCGCATCGTCGTCGCGCTCGCCGGTGCTCCGGGAGCCGGCAAGTCGACGCTGAGCGAGCAGCTGCTCGCAGCGCTGCCGGTAGGCGAAGCGGGGCTGGTTCCGATGGACGGCTATCATTTCGACAATGCCGTGCTCGATGCGATGGGGCTACGCCATCGCAAGGGCGCTCCGCAGACCTTCGACTGCGCCGGCCTCGCGGCGACGCTGCGGCGTATCCGGTCGGGCGAGGGTGATGTCGCGGTGCCGCTCTTTGATCGGCAGGCCGATCTCGCCCGCGCCGCTGCGGCGATCATTCCGGCCGATGCCCGGTTCATCCTGGTCGAGGGCAACTACCTCCTGCTCGACCGGGCGCCCTGGTCGGACCTCGCGCCGCTCTTCGACCTCACCATCTTCATCGAGGTGCCGATGGCAGAGCTGGAGCGCCGGCTGCTGGCCCGCTGGACCGATCTCGGCCGCAGCGAAGAAGCCGCGCGCGCCTGGGTCGCAGGCAACGACCTGCCCAATGCGCGGCTGGTGATCGAAGGCAGCCGGCGGGCCGATATCGTTTGGGGGAACGGCGCCAGCGCACCCTGATCCCACAAAGCGCGAGTCGTCCCGGGCGACCGGAGGGAGACCCGGGACCCATGCTGAACCTTTTTCGGAAGGCGAGTATCGGCTTGAAGGTACCGACCTGTCCATGGACAGATGCCTCGCACTGACGCTGACGCCACCCCGCCAGCACACACTGCTTGTTAACCATTCACGGAATTGTCCGTCCAGGACGGACGATTAGGGCTGGATCCGGAGACCCGCCGGAGTCATGTATGTCCCATCGAAGCCGGAAACGGACGGGACATGGAACAGGACCTGACGCAGCACAAGGCCGAACGGGACGCCCGCGTCGACGGGCTGACGCGGTCGATCCTCACGGCGATCGAGCCGGTGATCGCGGCCCAGATCAGGCAGCAGATCGGCACGATCGTCGCGGAACTGATGCGTGACAAGCTCGCCGCCACGATGCAGTCGGTCATGGCGGACCTGCATGTCCAGACGCAGCCCGAGCAGCAGGCCCGGAGGGCGCAGACCGGCTTCACCGGAACCTCGACCGCCGGCGTGATCGAGTTCATGCGTCTCCACGCCGATCGCGGCGGCGTCCTGGGAGCGCAGATCCTTGACTATCTCCAGGCCGAGAAAGGCGTCGAGAACCGCGAGACCGCGCGCAAGGCGGTCACCAGAACGCGGGAGATGGGCTTCATCCGGAAGGACGCCCAGAACCGGTGGCACGCCACCGACAAGCTGAAGGAATTGCCATCCTAACGGGGCGGCTCAGAGATCGCGGTGTGGTGAAATGGTAGACACGCCCACTCGGGAAGTGGGTGAGCTCCGGCTTGTGGGGGTCCGAATCCCCCCACCGCGACCAAACGGAAACGCCCCGGCCGCAACCTCGAAGGTTCGCGCGACCGGGGCGTTTGCCCACTCGGGAAGAATCGAAACTATCGCTCGAAGCGCCGTGCTTGGCAATTAGAGCTCGATCGCATGGTTTACGCCTGCTTGCGCTCCGACGCCGGGCGGACGAGGACGTTGTCGTTCTGGGGGTGCTTGGCGAAGGTCGCCCCGACCGGGCGATGGTAGAACAGGCGCCTTGCCTCGCCGGACGCGACAGCCGTCGCGAAGCGCTCCCCGTCACTACGCTTCGAGGTGTTCCAACGGAATGTGAACTCGTCCAGGTAGCGCTGTGCATGCTGCGCCGAGATCGACTTGTAGGTGCCCCGGATCGCGTTCTTGATCAGCGAGAAGAACGACTCGTCGAGGTTCGTCGAGGCGATGCCATCGGTGAACTTGCTCGAATGGTCGACGGTCATGTGCAGGTAATCGCTCTTCTTGAGGAAGCCGTAGCTGCTCAGGGTGTCAGTGACGATCGTCGACTGCGGGTGCACGTGCTCGGAGATCGCGGCCTTAAGCTGAAGCTGGGAGATGCCCGGGACGATGACGGTGCGCGCCTGACGCGTCGTGCGATCGATCATCGCCAGGACGATCTTCTTGCCCTCGGCGCCACGTCCGCGCTTGAACTTGAAGCCGGCGCGCCCCCGCTTCTTGCCGCCCTGATAGGCCTCGTCGACCTCGACGATGTGCCCGGGACCGCCGATCTTGCCGTTGAACTGCCCGATCGCCGCCTCGCGGATGCGATGGAGCATGAACCAGGCAGCTTCGTAGGATAGACCGAGGTGGCGTTCGAGCTCCTTGGCCGAGATCGCGTTCTTGGCTCCCGCGAACATCCGCATCGCGAACAGCCACTTCCTCAGCGGGATGTGGCTTCGCTCCATCGGGGTCAGCGTGGTCACGGTGAAGCGCTTGGCACAGGAACCGCACTTCCATCGAAGCCGGTTCGCATTCGGGTCGGCGATCTCATAGCAGCGCAAGTGTCCGCAGCGCGGGCAGTGAACGCCGTTCGGCCAGCGGACATCCCGGACATAGGCATGCGCCTTCGCCTCGTCCGCGAAGCAGTCGAACAGCGCATCCAGGGAATGGACATCAGCCTGTGCCATGTCCCGGACATGGTGCGTCCTGCTGCGTGACGGAAGGGAATGGCTCCGGCCCATCGCGCGGCATGGTTAAAATGGCCGACACGCTAGCCAAGGCATTGATGCACTTATTGAACGGCGGTCCCTATGGACACCGTCCATGGACAGTCGGTACCTTCAAGCCGATACTCGCCTTTCGGAAAGGCTCAGGCATGGGTCCCGGATCTCCGCTTCGCTGCGTCCGGGACGACATTGTCGTCATCATCATCGTACAAGCGACTTCGGTAATTTCTCCTCCCGCCCCCTGCATTCCCCAGAGAATCCGCCTATATCGGCGGTTCCATTTGGAAGCATTTCAATGTCATCGCCTGCCACGCCGGTTCCGGCGCCCCTCGCGCGCCAAGCCGTGCTCCAGCCCGGCTCCGGCTTCATCGCCACCTTCCAGGCGCTTTGGCCCTATCTCTGGCCGCCGGAGCGGGCCGATCTGCGCCAACGCGTCGTCGCCGCCTTCGTGCTGCTGGTGATCGGCCGGCTCGTGTTGATGGGCGTGCCTTTCACCTTCAAATGGGCGACCGACGCACTCGCCAACAACCCGACCTCGCTGTCGAACTGGCTGCCCTTCCTGGTCGGCGCGCCGCTGGCACTGACGGTGATCTACGGTTTCGCCCGGGTCGGCTCGGCCGCCTTCGTGCAATTGCGCGACGCGATCTTCGCGCCGGTCTTCATGCATGCGGTCCGGACGCTGGCGCTGCAGACCTTCGGCCATCTCCACCATCTGTCGCTGCGCTTCCATCTCGAGCGCAAGACCGGTGGGCTGACGCGCGTGCTCGAGCGTGGCCGCAACGGCATCGAGGAGATGGTCCGCCTCGGTCTCAACCAGCTCGTGCCGGTGATCATCGAGGTCACCTTGATCATCACCGTGCTGCTCTGGCTGTTCGACTGGCGCTATGTCGTCGTGCTGGTGGCGATGGTGGTCGGCTACATGGCCTACACCATCAAGGCCACCGAATGGCGCATCGCCATCCGCGCCCAGATGAACGAGTCCGACACCGACGCCAACGCCAAGGCGATCGACTCGCTGCTCAACTACGAAACGGTGAAGTATTTCGGCGCCGAGGCGCGCGAGACCGCCCGCTACGACCTCTCCATGGCGCGCTATGAGCGCAACTCGATCAAGGCCTACACCTCGCTCGCCTGGCTGAACTTCGGCCAGGCCGCGATCTTCGCGATCGGCCTGACCATTTCGATGGTGATGTGCGTGCGCGGCTTCCAAGCCGGCACCAACACGGTCGGCGATTTCGTGCTGATCAACGCCATGCTGATCCAGCTCTATATACCCTTGAACTTCATGGGCACCGTCTACCGCGAGATCAAGCAGGCGACGCTCGACATCGAGCAGATGTTCTCGCTGATCGGCCGCGATCCGGAGATCCAGGACAAGCCGGGCGCCCCCCCGCTCGATGTCCGCGCCGGCACCGTGACCTTCGAGGATGTCCACTTCGCCTATGTGCCGGAGCGGCCGATCCTGCGCGGCATCTCCTTCGAGGTGCCGGCCGGCAAGACCATCGCGATCGTCGGCCCGTCCGGCGCCGGCAAGTCGACGATCTCGCGCCTGCTCTTCCGCTTCTACGAGCCGCAAGCCGGGCGCATCCTGATCGATGGCCAGGATATCGCCGCGGTGCAGCAGGTCAGCCTGCGCTCGGCGATCGGCATGGTCCCGCAGGACACGGTGCTGTTCAACGACACCATCGAGTACAATCTGCGCTATGGCCGCCCCGAGGCGACGCAAAGCGAGATCGAGGACGCAGCGCGCCTTGCCCAGATCGACCGCTTCATCAAGTCGCTGCCGGACGGCTACCAGACATCGGTCGGCGAGCGCGGCCTCAAGCTCTCCGGCGGCGAGAAGCAGCGCGTCGCCATCGCCCGCACCATCCTGAAGGGCCCGCCGGTGCTGGTGCTGGATGAAGCTACCTCGGCGCTCGACTCCTTCACCGAGAAGGAGATCCAGGACGCCCTCGACCGGGTCAGCGAGGGCCGCACCACGCTGGTGATCGCCCACCGCCTCTCGACCGTCGTCAATGCCGACGAGATCATCGTGCTCGACAAGGGCAGAATCGTCGAGCGCGGCCATCACCGTGAATTGCTGGCGGCCGACGGCGTCTACGCCGCGCTATGGAACCGCCAGCGCCAGGTCGACGAGGCCAAGGCGACGCTGCAGCGGGCGACGCAGGAAGAGGGCGAGAGCGTCAGGGTCAGCCTGACGCCGTGATCGCCCCGGCGCTCATGTGGCTTTGAGCTGCTCTGCCATCATCAGCATCGGACGGCGCGGCCTCAGCGTGATCTTGAGTGAGGGCTCGGGCGCGGCGTCGGATGTCGGCGAGAGCTTCAGCGCCGGCAGTAAAACGGCCAGGATCGCGACAGCTTCCATCGTGGCGAAGGCGCTGCCGATGCAGATGCGCGGCCCGGCGCCGAAGGGCAGATAGGCGTAGCGATGCCGCGTACGGGCGGCCTCGGGCAGGAAGCGGCGGGGATCGAACCGCTCCGGCTCATCCCACAGCCGTTGGTGCCGATGGACGGCCTGGATCGGGACATACAGAACCGTGCCTTCGCCAAGCGAGAGCCCGCCGAGACGGAAGGGCTTCACGACCTGCCGGGTGATCACCGGCGCCGGCGGATAGAGACGCATCGCTTCCTGGAAGACGGCTTTTGTGAAGCTGAACTGCGCGACATGCGAGGGCGCCAGCGGCCCGCCTTGCGTTACCGCCGCGATTTCGTCCCGCACCTGCTGCTCGATCTCGCGATGCGCGCTGAGCAGGTGCAGCGTCCAGGCGAGGCCGAGCGCCGTCGTCTCGTGGCCGGCGGTGATGAAGGTGAGCAGGTTGTCGACGATCTCGGAGTCCTGCATGGCGCGGCCGGTCTCGGGATCCCTCGCCTCGAGCAGCATGTCGAGAAGGTCGCCGTGGCGGGTGTCCGCTGCACGCCGTACGGCGACGAGCTCCCCGATGCTTTCGCGCAGATAGGCGATGGCGGCCCGAGCTCGGGCGCGGCCCGGATAGGGAACCCAGTTCGGCAGGCCGAAAACGCTGTAGGCGAAGACGAAACTTGTCGGCTCCAGATAGTCGGAGATGGCGCGCTCGACCTTGCCGACATCGAGGCCGGCATGCCCCGACAGCATCGTCTCGACGATGATCTCGAAGGTGGTCCGCATCATTTCATGGCCGATGTCGAGCGGCTTGCTCGTCATGCGCCAGCGTGCGCAGGTGGCTTCGGCTGCCTTGATCATCGCCGGCAGGAAGCCCAGAAGCTTTTCATGCTGGAAGCCGGTGGCGACCGACTGCCGCTGCCAGCGCCAATGCGTTCCTTCCGCCGTCAGCAGGCCGTCGCCGAGCGCCGGCCCCAGCACCTTGCGGGCAATCTCGCCCTTGTCGAGGCAGGCGGCGTTCTTGACGAGCGCCTCCTGGATCAGCGGCGGGTCGCAGACGTAGAGGCTCTGCCGGCCGGCAACGCTGGACAGTACGAGACGCTCCCGGAAGATCTCGGGCGGTAATGCCGTTAGCGGGTTGCGCAGAATCGCGGCGAACAGCCTCAAGGGCGATTGGCGCGTCTCGGCGAGGCCTTCGGTTGCGAGCTCGGCATGATCTAGGGCGATGTTCATGACGGTCCTTTGGCTGCGCGATGCCCCGTCTTCAGCTGGGTGCTGAATTGCGGCAAGAAAAGAGGGCGCGCGGTCGCTGTCCCAGCTGTCGGTTGTGGACGATCGATCAAGCGACCGGTTTGAGCGAATGATATGCACGGGGCTCTCGCGGGAGGAGCCGGAGCATGTCGCTTGCCGACAAGGCACTTTGGGTGATGGAGCGCAATTCCGGCCGGGAACTGACGCTGAGCTCGATCGCGGCGGCCTGCAACGTCTCGCGCTCGCATCTCGCCAATGCCTTCGGAACCGCGAGCGGCTGGCCGGTCATGGCCTATCTCAGGGCACGGCGGTTGAGCGAAGCTGCCAAGCGCCTTGCCGCAGGTGCTCCCGACATCCTCTCGGTCGCGCTCGAATTCGGCTACGGCTCGCACGAGGCCTTCACCCGCGCCTTCCGCGATCAGTTCGGCACCACGCCGGAGGAGGTCCGCAACAGCGGCAGCACCGATAGGCTCGGCCTCGTCGCGCCGCTGCGATTGACGAACGGACGCGCACGGTCGCCGGTCCCGACCGTGCGGGAGCTGCGCCGCCTGCGCCTCGTTGGCCTGTCCGCGCCTTGCTCCTACGAATCAGCGATCGGGATACCGGCGCAGTGGCAGGCCTTCATGTGCGACCACTATGCCGACATCGCCGACAAGGCGCCGGGCATACCGATCGGCGTCTGCCGCGCGCCCGATGAGGATGGCTGCTTCGAATATATGTGCGCCACCGAGGTGAGCTCAGCCGCTCCGCCGCGAAAGCCGCTGGCCTACCTGGAAACCGAATCGAGGACTTACGCGGTCTTCGATCATCGCGACCATATCTCGACGATTTTCGATACCTACACGGCGATCTGGAACGAGGCGCTGCCTGCCGCTGGCCTCAACGCGGCGAATGGCCCCGTGCTCGAATTCCACAACGATGCTTTCGATCCAGGCACCGGGCTTGGCGGTCTGCAGATCTGGATTCCGCTGGAGCACAACGGCAACGGGAGTGGGGCATGACTGCGTTGGACACGCCCGATCGGGATAGGGAGGCGGGCCGCTCGGCCTCCAACACCTCGACCCTCGCCGGTTATGAGGGCTGCGCCGACGACTACGCGGAAACGACGGCACCCAAGCCGGAGGCGGATGACCAGCCGGCACTGGTCGAACTGCTGAAGCTCGTGCCGCCGGGCAGCCGCCTGCTCGAAATCGGCTCCGGCCCAGGCTGGGATGCCGACTGGCTGGAGGAAAGGGGGCTCGTCGTCAGGCGCACCGACGGAGCTCAGTCCTTCGTGCAGTTCCAGGCCTCGCGCGGCCGCCAGGCCGAGCGCCTCGACGTGATCAGTGATGCGCTTGGCGGTCCCTATGATGGGATCGTGGCGCTGCATGTGCTCCAGCATGTCGAGCGCGAAGCCCTGCCTTCCGTCTTCGCCGGGATCGCGGCGGCGATCCGCGATGGCGGCGTCTTCCTGCTCGCGCTCCGCGAGGGGCAGGGCGAGACCGCCGAAATCGGCGCGAAGGGCGACGCGTACTACGTCGCCCTGTGGCCGCGCTCGGAGATCGTCGCGATTCTGGCCGGACACGGTCTCGACTTGCACTGGTCGCATTCGTTCGCGGGCCGCGATGGCCGCTGGCTGACCGCCCTGTTCCGGAAAGGCGCGCGGGCATGAGTCGGAAGGCCTGGCTGCTGTTCCTCGCCCTCGGCGTGATCTGGGGCGTGCCCTATCTGCTGATCCGGGTCGCCGTCGCCGACTATCATCCGGTCATTGTCGCCCTTGGCCGCGCGGCTATCGGTGCGCTGGTGCTGGCGCCTTTCGTCTTGCGAGGCAAGGGCCTCATGGCGGGCTTTCGCCGACCCGTCTGGCTCGTCCTCTACACGCTCGTCGAGATCAGCGGCCCCTGGTTCCTGATCGGCTTCGCCGAGACGCGCGTGACGAGCTCGCTCGCCGGCCTGATCATCGCGCTGACGCCGATCATCGCCGCGATCCTGGGCGTCGTGCTGTCGCAGGAGCGGCTCGGGACCGGGCGGCTCGTCGGGCTCGGCCTCGGCCTTGCCGGCGTCGTCGCGCTGCTCGGCTTCGATGAGCAGCCGGTCGAGTTCTGGCCTGCGCTGGCGTTGGGGCTGAGCGCGCTCGGCTATGCCGTCGGCCCGATCATCGTGGCGCGCAAGCTTGCCGACGCCGAGGCGAGCGCGGTGGTCGTCGCGTCGCTGATCGCCGCCGCCATACTCTACCTGCCTTTCGTCCCGGCGCATTGGCCTGCCCGGGTGACGCTCGATGCCAGCCTCGCGGTGATCGCCCTGGCCGTCTTCTGCACGGCGCTGGCCTTCCAGCTGCTGTTTGCGCTCATCGCCGAGGTCGGCGCGGCGCGAGCGACCGTGATCGCCTATCTCAATCCCGCGGTGGCGGTGCTGCTCGGAGTGCTTGTGCTCGGCGAGCCACTTTCCATCGCGCTATTGGTCGGGTTCCTGCTGATCCTCGCCGGCTCTTACTTCGCCACGGCCCGCCAGCAGCGCTCCAGTGCGCCTCCTGCGGCTGCGGAGCCATTCAGTTGAGAACTTTTCCGTAAGCCTCTCGCCAGCACGCCCCGCGATTGGCAGTATGGCTTGCAGAGCCCGGCTGTGGGCTCGCTGCGGTTGAAGCGGGGGGCTTTGCCATGTTCGTGCTCGATCCAACCACGCTGGTGGGCTTCCATACCTGGCTCTGCCTGATCGCGATCGTCGCCGGCTTTCCGATGACCGCCGCCTTGCTGAAAGGGCATCTCAGCCCGCGCTGGAACGGCGTCTATCTCTCGACCGCCTTCGCCGCCAGTGCCACCGGTTACGCCTTTCCCTTCGACAGGGTGCTGCCCTCGCATATCGTCGGCGCGGTCTCGCTGCTGCTGATCGTGCTGGCGGGGCTGGCCCTCTACGCCTTCGCCTTGCGCGATGTCTGGCGGCGGATCTACGCGATCACCGCGGTGCTCTCGTTCTATCTGCTGATCTTCGTGCTGATCGCCCAGCTCTTCCTCAAGGTAAACGTCCTGCACGATATGGCTCCGACTCAGAGCGAGCCGCCCTTCGCGATCGTCCAGACGCTGGTCCTGATCGTCTTCCTCATCCTGACCCTGCTCGCGGCGCGGCGTTTCGGCGCCGGCGTCACGATGGCGAGAACAGCATAAAAAAGGGCGGCCGAAGGCCGCCCAGTTCTCACCATGTTGCTGTTCCGGTTGCGCTTCAGTTGCGATCGACGTCGACGATCTCGCCGCGCCAGTTGATCTCGACACGCACCTCGTCGCCGCGCCTGTCGCTGCCGTCGATCACCCAGACATTCCCGCTCCAGCGCGCCTGGTCCACCTCGGCAACGCCGTTGCGGCGGGCGATCCTGATGGCCTCGCGCTGCGAGACGGCATCATAGCGCGCCCCGTCATAACCGCCGCGGTCATAGCCTCGGCGGTAGTCGTCCGGCTTGTAGGTGCCGCCGCGATAGGGCGCATTGTCGTTGCTGGTCGGCCCGCGCTCATATTTCGGAATGCTGTTCTCCGGTCGCAGGTCCACGCCTTGCGCCAGAGCCGCGACCGAAGACAGCGCGAGCGCACCGGCGACCAATCCAATCTTCAGTGGTTTCATCCTCATCCTCCAGGGGTTGATGATGCGTCCTGAGGATTCAACCGCTGCGGCGACGATGCGTTCCGAGGTCTTTCATGACCATTTTGCGGCAAATCTTTAATCTGCCCAATGAGCTAGCCGTGCCCGCCGATGATCGGCAGGATTTCGCCGGTGATGTAGCTGGAGCAGTGCGGCGAGGCTAGGAAGACATAGGCCGGGGCGATCTCCTCCGGCTGCGCCGGCCGCTTCATCGGCACTTGGGAGCCGAATTTCGCCACCGCCTCCGCCGGCCGGTCGGACGGATTGAGCGGTGTCCAGACCGGGCCCGGTGCGACGGCGTTGACCCTGATCCCGCGCGGCAGCAGATGCGCCGCCAGCGAGCGGGTGAAGGAGTGGATGCCGCCCTTGGTCGTGGCGTAGTCGATCAGCTCCTTGCTGCCCTCCAGCCCGACGACCGAGCCGGTATTGACGATGGCGCAGCCCGTGCCGAGATGCGGCAATGCCGCCTGCGTCAGGTGGAAATAGCCATGCAGATTGGTGCGGATCGTCGTGTCGAAATGCTCCTCGCTCAGATCCTCGAAGCGCGGCGAATGCACCTGGAAGGCGGCGTTATTGACGAGGATGTCGAGCCCGCCGAGCGCCTTCACCGTCTTCGCCACGGCGTTCCGGCAGAAGGTCGCGTCACGCACGTCGCCGGAGATGGCGATGCCTTTGCGCCCTTCCTTCTCGATCGCGGCCAGAGTGTCCTTCGCATCCACGTTCTCGCCGAGATGCAGGATCGCGACATCGGCGCCCTCGCGCGCGAACAGCACCGCGACGGCCCGCCCGATGCCGGAATCACCGCCACTGATCAGCGCGACCTTGCCCTCCAGCTTGCCTGAACCTTTGTAATAGGGCGCATCATACATCGGCGCCGGATCGAGCGCCGCTTCCGAGCCGGGTTTGGCCTGGTGCTGGGGCTTGAAGGGCGGCACGGGATAGAGCCTCGCGCCGGCCTGCACCGCGCCATCCTTCGGCTTCATAGGCCGGGCCTCGGCGCGGGCGACCTCCTTCTGGATCCGCCGCTGCTGCTTGGCTGCCGCCTTCACCGTTTTGGGCGCCTTTTCGTCCTTCCGCTTCACCGCAGCCTTGGCCATCGTCGCCTCCTTGCGCGCTTCCCTGCTGCTTCGCGCAACGTGTCGGTCCTGCCCCCGGTTCCGGATCGCGCCCTTGCGGTCCGGAGATTTCTCGGCAAGCTCAACCGCAACGGGAATCCGGCGGCCGGGAGGGTGTATGGCGCTCGATGCGGATGTGGTCGTCGTCGGAGCCGGCCTTGCCGGCCTCGTCGCGGCGGCCGAGCTGGCCGATGCCGGCCGCAAGGTGATCATCGTCGAACAGGAGCCGCGCGCTTCGCTCGGCGGCCAGGCGCATTGGTCTTTTGGCGGGCTCTTCCTGATCGATTCGCCCGAGCAGCGCCGGTTGCGCATCAGGGATTCGCTCGCTCTCGCCCGGCAGGACTGGTTCGGCTCGGCCGGCTTCGACCGGGATGAGGATCATTGGCCCAAGGCCTGGGCCGAGGCCTATCTCGATTTCGCCGCGGGCGAGAAGCGCAGCTGGCTGCACCAGCAGGGCATGCGCTGGTTCCCGGTCGTCGGCTGGGCCGAGCGCGGCGGCTATCTCGCCACCGGTCATGGCAATTCGGTGCCGCGCTTCCATGTCACCTGGGGCACGGGCCCCGGCGTGCTCGAACCCTTCCTGCGCCGCGTCGCCGAGGCGCAGAAGAAGGGGCTGGTCGAGCTGCGCTTCCGCCACCGCGTTACCTCCCTGACCCGCAGCGGCGGCGCCATCGACGGCATCGAGGGCGAGGTGCTGGACGAGAGTCCGGTCGAGCGCGGACAGGCGAGCTCGCGCACTGTGACGGGCAGTTTCGCGATCAAGGCCCAGGCCGTGATCGTCGCTTCCGGCGGCATCGGCGGCAATCACGAGCTCGTCCGCCGCAACTGGCCGCAGCGCCTCGGCGAGCCGCCCGGGCACATGCTCTGCGGCGTGCCGGCCCATGTCGACGGCGCCATGCTCGCCGTCGCCGAGGCGGCGGGGGGCCGGCTGATCAATGGCGACAGGATGTGGCACTATGTCGAGGGCATCGCCAACTGGGCGCCGATCTGGCCGGCCCATGCGATCCGCATCCTGCCCGGCCCGTCCTCGCTCTGGTTCGATGCGCGCGGCAATCGCCTGCCGGTGCCGCTCTTTCCCGGTTTCGACACGCTTGGCACGCTGGAGCATCTGCGCAAGACCGGCTTCGACCATTCCTGGTTCGTCACCAGCCGCAGCATCGTCGCCAAGGAGTTCGCGCTCTCCGGCTCCGAGCAGAATCCCGACCTCACCGGCAAGAGCTGGCGCCAGGTCATCCAGCGCGCCCGGGCCGGCATGCCGGCGCCGGTCCAGGCCTTCCTCGACAAGGGCGAGGATTTCATCGTCGAGACCGATTTTTCGCGCTTGGTCTCCAGGATGAACGAACTGGGCGGCGCCGGGCTGATCGACGAGGCGCATCTGCGCGCGCAGATCGAAGCGCGCGACCGCGATGCGCAGAACCCCTATGGCAAGGACTTGCAGGTCACCGCGCTGCGCGGCGCCCGTGCCTATCTCGGCGACCGCCTGATCCGCACGGCCAAACCGCATCGCATCCTCGATCCGGCCCATGGCCCGCTGGTCGCGGTCCGCCTCAACATCCTCACACGCAAATCGCTCGGCGGGCTGATGACCGATCTCTCGGCGCGCGTGCTGGGGCAGGATGGTGAGGCGGTGCCCGGACTCTATGCGGTCGGCGAAGCGGCCGGCTTCGGCGGCGGCGGCGTGCATGGCTATCGCGCGCTGGAGGGCACCTTCCTCGGCGGCTGCATCTTCTCGGGACGCGTGGCGGGGAGGGCGGCGGCGCAGGCGGTGGGCTAGGGATTGATTGTCGCGCCATCCTCGCGCCTCTTTCGCAAAAGCCCGCAAAAGCCTAAACAGCTACGCCGTCTTGCGGCCTCAACCCCGCCGCGAAGGCGCTGCCATATGCGCGCGCCGCGCCAACAAGAGCAACAGGACTTTACGCCCATGTCTCTCGTCGACTCCGTCCGCCGGACGATCGTGCCGATTCACAAGGAAGGCTATGTCTTCATCGCCATCGGCGTGGTCGCGACCCTCGTTCTCGGCCAGCTCTGGGGGCCCTTCGGCTGGATTGGGACGCTGATCACGCTGTGGATCTGCTATTTCTTCCGCGATCCCGTCCGCATCGTGCCGCAGCGCGAGGGGCTGGTGATCTCGCCGGCCGACGGCCGCATCAGCCAGATCGCCACCGCCGTGCCGCCGCCGGAGCTGGAGCTGCCGGCCGAACCGATGACGCGCATCTCGGTGTTCATGAACGTCTTCGACTGCCATGTGAACCGCAGCCCCGTCGCCGGCCGGCTCCTGAAGATGGCCTATACGCCGGGCCTCTTTCTCAATGCCGAGCTCGACAAGGCGAGCGAGGACAATGAGCGCAACGCGCTGGCGATCGAGACGCCGGCCGGCACGATCGCCGTCGTCCAGATCGCCGGGCTGATCGCGCGCCGTATCGTGCCCTTCGTCAAGGACGGGGAGCAGCTCGGCCAGGGCGAGCGCTTCGGCCTGATCCGCTTCGGCTCGCGCGTCGACGTCTACCTGCCGCAGGGCGTTGTCCCGCTGGTCGGCGAGGGCCAGACTGCGATCGCCGGCGAGACCGTGCTCGCGGACTTCTCGGGGAACGACACGGGCCGGGTGTTCCGGGGGATTTGAGCCAGGAACGTCATTCTCGGGTGGAGCGAAGCGCAGACCCGAGAATCTCGTGACGAGAAGGCGATGTCGCCCTCTGGTCCTGAGATGCTCGGGTCGAGCCCGAGCATGACGCCAAAGGTCGCTCCCACGCTAGCCTCTCGCCTGAAAACCGCGTATTCGGCTGATATGAGCGACCTCTTTCCGCCTTTCGAACCCGAGCGCGTCGAATCGAAGCGCACCCGCTTCAAGGCGATCCCGTTCCGGCTGATCGCCCCTAATGTCGTAACCCTGATCGCTCTTTGCCTCGGCCTGACCGCGATGCGGCTCGCGGTCGACGGCAAATTCGAATCGGCGACGATCTGCATCCTCGTCGCGGCCCTGCTCGACGGCATCGACGGGCGCCTCGCGCGCCTGCTCAAGGGCACCTCGCGCTTCGGTGCCGAGCTCGATTCGCTCTCGGATTTCGTCTGCTTCGGCGTCGCCACCGGGTTCGTGCTCTGGACCTTCGTCCTGCACGATCTGCGCTCCTTCGGCTGGATCATCGTGCTGACGCTGGCCTGCGCCATGGCGCTGAGGCTGGCGCGCTTCAACGTGATGATCGACGATCCGAACCGGCCGGAATGGCAGAAGAACTTCTTCGTCGGCATGCCTGCCCCGGCTGGCGCGATCACCGCGATGCTGCCGTTCTACCTGGAGTTCGTCGGCATGCCGGTGAGGGAGTATGGCGCGCCCTTCGTCGGGCTCTACATCCTGTTCATCGCCTTCCTGACGATCTCGCGCATCCCCTGCTATGCCGGCAAGACGCTCGGCACCCGCGTTCCGCGCGACCAGGTGCTGCCGATCTTTGTCGCGGTCGTCGTCATCGCCGGCCTGCTCTTCGCCTATCCGTTCGAGATGCTGGCGCTGGTCGTCGCGGCTTACCTCGCGCTGATCCCGGTCAGCGTGGCACGTTATCGCAAGCTGGAGCGCGAGTACGACGCCACGGCAGCGCTGCCGACGGTCGCCGAGCCGGTGCTCGAGACGGGCTCCGAGCCTAAGGCTTAACGTCGCTTCGCCAGCCGGCTGGCATTGGCGCGGGTGCGCCGCGAGAACGGCTCCAAGGAGCTGTGGACCGCCTTGGCCGTCGCTTCGCCGAGCCCGTTCGGTGTCAGCGGGTTGAACGCCATGCTCCACCAGAACAATGTCGCGGCATGGCCGAGGGCGAAACTGCTCTCCGCCATCGCGGCCGCCTTCTCGATCACGGCCTTGCTGGCCTCGCGCTGGCCCCTGGCGTCGCCGAGCGCGCCCTTGGCCAGGATCGGGAGGCGCATCGCGATGGTGAGACCGGCATCGACCTGCATCGCGACCATCTCCGCGAGGACGCTTTGCGCGTCCGCCGCCAGCGCGACGGTCGAGGCAGATCCAGTTCGTGACGCCATGGCGAAAGCTCTCCGGTGACGAGAAGGGGGCCGCTTGGGCCGAGCCTCGCGGGTCGCCGCCACGCCCGCCTGTCCGATGTGGCAAGCTAAACAGCTTAGTGCAATCCGGGACAATGCATGGCCGTGCCCAAATTCTGGGCCTTGCACAAGAGATGTGGGGAGCCACGCGCGACGGAACGGCTCGTATGTGACCACGCCGTGATCGCGAAAGTGGTTCCCAGTTCGGCGGAACATGCTCTAAAGCCTTGCAGGAAATCCGTCCTCGACGCGCAGCGAGCCGAAACGTCTTGAATCTCTTCAGCTCCCAGAAGCCGCCCGGCTGGCGGCCCAAGCTGGTCCTGGCCTCGGCCTCGCCGCGCCGCCTTGCCCTGCTCGAACAGGCCGGTCTCAAGCCCGATGCGCTGCTGCCGTCCGATCTCGACGAGAGCCCGCTCAAGAGCGAGCGCCCACGCGATCTCGCCCGCCGGCTTGCCCGCGCCAAGGCCGAGGCCGGGCTCGCGGGGCTCAAGGGGCGCCCGGACCTCGAAGGCGCCTATATCCTCGCTGCCGACACCGTGGTCGCGGTCGGCCGGCGCATCCTGCCCAAGGCTGAGATCGTCGACGAGGCCGCCGCCTGCCTGCGCCTGCTCTCCGGCCGGGCGCACCGGGTCTATACCGGCGTCGCGCTGGCGACGCCCTCGGGCGGCATCCGCGAACGGATCGTCGAGACGCGCCTGCGTTTCAAGCGGCTGTCGAGCGAGGATCTCGAAAACTACCTCGCCTCGGGCGAATGGCGCGGCAAGGCCGGTGCCTATGCCATTCAGGGCATTGCCGGCTCCTTCGTGGTCAAGCTCGTCGGCTCCTATACCGGCGTGGTCGGCTTGCCGCTCTACGAGACCGTCAACCTGCTCGGCGGCGAGGGTTTTCCTGTCCGCCTGGGCTGGCTGAACATTGGCTGAGCGGGCGAAGATCGCGCCGCGATCATGATCATGATCCTGATCTGGCTCTCGCCGCTGATCCTGTTCCTTGGGCTGATCCTGTCGGGACGCTCGGCGCTGACCGCCGGAACGCTCGGCACAATCTGCGCCGCGCTCGTCGCTTACCTCGCCGGCCCGGCGCATCCGGATGCGGCTGCGATCATCCGGCATTTCGCCGCCGGCGCCTGGATCGGCCTGCCGGCGACGCTGGTCATCGTCGCCGGGCTCGCCTTCTCGCTCAGCCTGGAAAAGCCCAGCAGCGAGGCTGACCCCGCCCGGCCCGAGCACGGCTCGCTCGCCGAGGCCTGCCTGCTGCGCGGGCCCTTCCTGGAAACTTCGACCGGCTTCGGTGTCGGCTATGTCGTCGCCGTCTCCGGCGCGCGCAGCCTCGGCGTCGACAGGGCGCCGGCGCTGGCGCTGGCCACCTTCAGCCAGATCCTGGTGCCCTGGGGCGCGCTCGGCATCGGCACCAGGATCAGCGCCGACATTGCCGGCGTCTCGCTGACGGCGCTGATCTGGCGGATCGCGATCGTGACGGCGCTGCTCGGCGCAGTGCTGCTGCCGCTGTTCTGGCGCTTGTCGCGGCAGGCGGGGCTGCCGCCCGCACTCGCCGATCGCATCGAATGGGCCGGCCTGATCGCGCTGCTGATGGCCCTGCTCGTCGCAGCAAATCTCACTCTGCCGCTGGAACTTGCCGCGATCGCGGCGCTGGCCCCGGTGATGCTGCTGCGCTTCCTGCGGGTGAAGGGCTTTGCCGGGCTCGACCGGGCGCTGCTGGCGCGCCTTGCGCCTTATATCGCCCTCGTCGTCGCGCTGGCGCTGATGCGGCTGGTGCCGGTGATCCATGACCGGCTGGAAATCCCGTCCTTCAAGCCCTTCGCCGAGACTTCAGCCTTCGCGCCGCTGCTCTCGCCGGCGCTGCCGCTCATCATCATCGCGCTCGTGGTCGCGATCCGCCGTGGCGGGGTAAAGCAGGCGACGGCCCTGATGACGCTGACGCTGCAGCGCGCTGGCCGCGCCGCGCTGCTGACCTTCCTGCTCGTCGGCATGGCCTGGATCATGGTCGGCTCCGGCCTTGCCGGCGGAATCGGCCTCGCGGTCAGCGGCGTGCTCGGCTCCTGGTCTGCCGGCATCGTCCCGGTCGCCGGCGCGCTCGGCGGCTATCTCACCGGCTCCAACACCGGCGCGGGCGCCGTCTCGATGCCGCTCGCCACCGCGCTGGTCCCGGCTGGCGAGGCGAGGCTTCTGGTGATCGCCGCCGCGGTCGTCGCCGGCAGCCTGCTCACCGCGGTGAGCCCGGTCCGTATCACGATGGGCCAGGTCCTGATCAAGGCGACCACGGCCGAGACCGGGCAGGCGCTGCGTGCGCTCTGGCCCTGGTTCGCGCTGGTCGTCGGCCTCACCACCGCGATTGCTCTCGCTGCCGCTCAGCTCGCCTGAGAAAGCCGGGCCCGGCCGCGCATGCCGGCTTGCATGCCATGCGCTTGCCCAAGGCACCGCGAGTGCCGATGCTGGCGCCATCACGAAGGCGCCGGCATCAGATGGCGCGCAGGGCAGGGAACATCGGAATGGCGGGACGTCTGGAAGGCAAGGTCGCGATCGTCGCGGGCGCGGGCTCGATCGGCCCGGGCTGGGGCAATGGCAAGGCGACCGCGACGGTGTTCGCCCGCGAAGGCGCCAAAGTCGTCTGCGCCGACCGCAATCTCGAGGCCGCGCAGGAGACCGCGAGCATCATCGCGGGCGAGGGCGGCGAGGCCTTCGCGATCCGCACCGACGTCACCAGCGAGGACGACCTGCGCGCGCTCGTCGAAGCGACACTAGGCCGCTATGGCCGCATCGACGTGCTCGACAACAATGTCGGCATCGCCGAGGTCGGCAGCGTCGTCGACCTGCCGCTCGAGACCTGGGAGCGCGTCTTCAGGGTCAACCTGACCGGCTGCTTCCTGGCGATGAAACACGTCATCCCGGTGATGCAGCGCCAGTTCGCGCAGAGCGGGCAGGGCGGCTCGATCATCAACATCTCCTCGATCGCCTCGATCCGTCACACCGGCGTGCCCTATGCAAGCTATGGCGCCAGCAAGGCGGCGATGAACCAGCTCACCCGCACCACGGCGGCGCAATACGCCCCGGAGAAGATCCGCGTGAACGCCGTGCTGCCCGGGCTGATGAAGACGCCGATGGTCGAGCATTCGGCCGGGCTCGCCCAGACCTATGGCAAGGGCGACGTCGCGGCGATGTGGGCCAAGCGCGACTCGCAGGTGCCGATGGGCCATATGGGCGAGGCTTGGGACGTCGCCTGGGCGGCGCTCTTCCTTGCGAGCGACGAGGCGCGCTATGTCACCGGCATCGAGCTTCCTGTCGATGGCGGAGTGACCTTGCAATATGGCGCCTGAGCAACCCGAGAATCCTGCCCCGCCTTCGCGGCCCTGTCCTATCTGCGGCAAGCCGGCCGTGCAGCGTTTCAAGCCGTTCTGCTCGTCCCGCTGCGCCGACATCGACCTCGGCCGCTGGCTCAAGGGCAGCTACGTGATTCCGGGCGAGCCGCTGGAGGAGACCGAGGAAGCGCCAATGCGGCGCGACGAAGGCAATTAATGGAAAGGCCCGGCGTTTCCCTCGCGGGAAAGACGCCGGGCCATTCGCTGGCCCTCGCATGCGAGCGGCCAGGACTACTCGGTGGGCGGCAACGCCCGAATTCCGCCTCCCGCACGATCGAACTGCCGGTACATCCGCGGTTTGCTCGAGATCGGCGGTAGGCACGGCGCCGCGACCAGCGCCGCCGCATCAACACGGCCGCGGCGCTTTGGTTCCAGGATTGTTTGACACCGGCGCTACGGGCTGCTCTCGCGGTCTGTGGGGCCGGTGCTGCGTTCACCGCAGCATGGCAAAGGGCCATGTCGGCCGCGCTTCTCGGGCCTTGGCTGGCCCGAACGAAATTTTCCCACCGGCAGGATCGTTTGTCGGCTGGACAGCCCGCGCCCGGCCCTCTATATCGCCTCGCACCAACCGAGGCGCAGCGCGCTTCGCGGGATGCCCAGGTAGCTCAGTTGGTAGAGCATGCGACTGAAAATCGCAGTGTCGCTGGTTCGATTCCAGCCCTGGGCACCATTCTTCCCTTCAGGCGCCTGCGAGGACTCCGCACTTGCTTGTCTGCGGCTGGTTGCGCGCTGTTCCGCTTCCATCCTCTTGATCGACGGCGGCCGACCGGCAAATGACGGCGGTGGTTTGCAGCCGGCACGCGCGGGTTTTTCCATTGTTCTCCGGGCGCGGAACCCACGGTCTCGCAGCTCGTTCATCCGACATCAGAACGAGGAGAGAGCCATGGATCACGCGAAGCACGCCCGTCTTGCCGAGACCGACCTTACCGCCGTCGCTCTTGACGGCGCCACCATCTACGGACCCGGGGACGACAAGATCGGCTCCGTCTCGCATGTTCATGGCAGCGGGCTGAGCGCTCAGGCGGTCATCGATGTCGGCGGCTTCCTCGGCATCGGCGCCAAGCCCGTGGCAGTGCCGCTGAGCGAACTCGAATTCATGCGGGACGAGGACGGCGACGTCCATGCGGTCACGAGCTGGACGAAGGATCAGCTCAAGGCGATGCCGGAGCACATCGATCCGTAACCACGCGACCGCTGCTTTTGGCGCAATCTCGCCCGGTCTCGCTTCGGCGGGGCCGGGCTTTTTGCGCTTCGGGGGGCTCAGGCAGCCTCGATATGGCGATGCCGTCGACGATCATGTTGGTGGCGCGGCCGGCGACGCCCGCCACGGTGGTCGGGACACCCGCGGTCGTCAGGGCGATGCCGAAAATCGTCTGGCCGAGGCCGGCGCCGGACACGCCGTCGAACTCGGCATCGGTCAGGGCGACGCGGGTGTCGCGGGCGGTGTCGAGGGCGTTGCTGTGGGTGTTGGTCATCATCGGTCTTCCTCTCGCTTTCGGTCGTTGCTGCTTCGTCCGGCCTGACGAGAGATCTTTGACCAGGCCGCGCTTACACGGGCCCTACAGTTGAAAGATATCTGCCGAAACGATTGGAACATGCTCGGGCGGGACACGTTGATGGCCCGGCTGGGATAAAAAGTTTGGAGAATTCATGATGCGCAAATTGATCGTCGCTCTTGCCGTTGCCACGTCGTTCGTTGGAGCGACCGCTCTGCACGCGCAGACCGCGACGACTGCCACGCGCGAAGTCTACGTCAAGGCGATGCCTACCGACGTTCTGAGCAGCAACCTCATCGGTCTCAACGTTCACAACAATGCGAAGGAGACCGTCGGCGAGATCAAGGACCTCGTCGTCTCGAACGGCAACCTGTCCGGCCTGATCCTCTCCGTCGGCGGTTTCCTCGGCATCGGCGAGCGCTATGTCGTCGTCACGCCTGCGGCCGTCAAAGTCGTCTACTCCGAGAACGACAAGAAGTGGTCGGCGACCATGGACACGACCAAGGACGCCCTGAAGGCTGCGCCGGAGTTCAAGTACGAAGGCCGCTGGAGCAAGTGATCAAGTGATCCGGTCCGGTTGCCGGACCTGAGCCAGACCGCTCGAGCCTGCGCTGTCCAGCCAAGGTTCGGGCGGAGGCCCGCTGCTCTCGACGGGCCGCGGGCCTTTTCATTTCCTGATGCGAGAGCGACCAGCGCGCCAAGGCGGAGATCAAGAATGACGAATCCGAGCGATCCCGACATTCGTGCCGCAAATGCGCGCGCGGAACACCAGAACGAGACGCCGGGCGGGGATGCCGTCACCCCCATGCATCCGGATCCTCACTCCAGTGCCGAGCCGGCTGTGGAAACGCCGGTAGAAGCGCGTCAGGGCTTTCTGGGCGTTCCGGTCTTGGCGGTGCTGATCGTCGGGCTGCTGCTGACCGGCATCGCGGGCTTCGCGGTCCACTTCGCCATGCGGTAATGCGGGAAGGCCTGCGCCCGCGGATCGGTTCGTCCGAGCGGAATGTCCCGTGTCCCGACCTGGGCGGCCATCAGCGCCCGAACCTGTCGAGCAGGCGGTTCCATCTCATGCCGAGGTCGAGCACGGCGCTGCGGGCGAAATGGAAGGGGAAGGGCTTGATCGGCGTGTTCGGCAGGCCGGTCGCCTCCGGCTGGCCGGCGAGCTTGCGGCCGAGCCAGGCGCCGCATCGGTTCGCCAGTGCGACGCCGCGGCCATTGTAGCCGACCATGACGTGCAGCTCGTCGTCGAGCGCGTGATAATGCGGCAGGTAGTCGAAGGTGATGCCGACCAGCCCGGTCCAGCGATAGGCGATCGGCACGCCGCGCAGCGCCGGGAAGATGCCGTGCAGCACCTCTTCCAGCACCGAGTAATCGGCGATGTCGCGCGCGGTCTCGCGCGACGATAGGAACGAGGCGCGCCCGCCCAGCATCAGCCGTCCGTCCGGGCTGCGGCGGAAATAGAGCACCAGCCGGCGGCTGTCATAGACCGTCTCGCCGCCGGGCAGGATGCCGGCATGCTCCGGGCCGAGCGGCGCGGTCGCGATCTGGAAGCTGTTCACCGGCAGGAGAGACCGGGCGAGGCCGGGCACCAGCGTGTCGCTATAGGCATTGGTCGCGACGAGGACCTTGCGCGCGAGCAGCGCGCCCTCGGGCGTAGCGATGCGCCAGCGGCCGGCCTCGCGTCGCAGCGACAGGGCCGGCGAGCTCGGAAACAGCTCCGCGCCGGCGCGACGGGCCACACGGGCCAGCTCCCGGGCCAGGTCCAGCGGCTGGACGCTGGCGCCGCGCGGATCATGGAGGCCGCCGAGATAGCGCGTCGTGCCGACGCTCCGTTCGACATCGGCCGCGTCGAGATCCAGGGCGGCGATTCCGGCCTTGCGCAGCCCGGCGGCGGCCTGCCTTACCGTGGCGAGGGCGGCCGGATGATGCGCCAGGCGAAGCAGCCCCGGCCGGGCGAAGCGGCAGGAGAGGCCCTGGCGCTCGACCAGCTCGGCGAGGAAATCGGGCGCCTCCTGCCCGAACCTGTAGAGCCCGCGCCCGGCGTCGCCAAAACGGGCCGTCAGCGCGGCTTCGTCGAGCTTGACGCCGGGATTGACCTGCCCGCCATTGCGGCCGCTCGCGCCATAGCCGATCGGGCCGGCCTCGAGCAGCGCCACGGAGGCGCCGATCTCGGCCGCATGCAGCGCCGCGGACAGGCCGGTGAAGCCGCCGCCGACGATCGCGATCTCGACGCTGCGTTCGCCGGCGAGCGGCGGGGCCTCGAAGGGCTCGGCCGAGGCGGTGGCCAGCCACAGGCTGTCGGGCTGGGCGAGCGTCGCGGCGGCGTCGGCCATGGTCAGCGCAGGCGCACGAAGAAGTGCTTGGCCATCGGCTCCAGCACTTCCCATGTCCCCTTGAAGCCGGGATTGATCACGAGCGTCGCGCCGGGCACGAGCTCGGTCCGGGAGCCGTCCTCGCCGCGTACCACGCCGCGGCCGGACAGGATCGTCATGAACTCCCATTTGTCATAGGCGATCGTCCAGCAGCCGGGGGTCGACTCCCAGCGCCCGCTCGTCATGCCGTTCTCCGAGAGATAGAGCCAGCTGCGCCAGCTCGGCTGGCCGTGCAGGATGCGCTCGGGCGCCGGCGCGCTGTCGCGCGGCTCGGCGCTCGCCTCGTTGAAGTCGATGATCGTCGGCATGGAGAGGGCTCGCTGTTGGATTTGGTCAGCGCGGTGGGAAGAGCAGGGCATCCCGCTCGTTCCAGCTGAGTCGGACGGTGTCGCCCGTCTTGAAGCGCGCGGCCTCGCTGACGCGTCCGTCACGGACGATCATCGGGCCGAGCTCGGTATCGATGGTCAGGCGCACGGTCGCGCCCATGAATTCGCGCAGGGCGACGCGGCCGGGAATGGCGTTGCAGGGCGGCGTATCCTGCAAGGCGGCGAGCCGCAGCACCTCGGGGCGGATCGCCATCACCGCCTGCGCCTGCGCGGGCGGCGCCCCGGGGGAGGTGGTCGCGGTGAACAGCGCGCCGGGGATGCCCGCCGGAGCGACGGTGGCGAGCGGGCCGTCCTGGCCGCGCATCGTCACGTCGATGAAGTTCGATTCGCCGACGAAGCCGGCGACGAAGGCCGAGGCCGGGTTCTCGTAGATCTCGTCGGGCGTCGCGAGCTGGCAGATCTTGCCTTCCGCCATCACGGCGATCCGGTCGGACAGCGCCAGTGCCTCCTCCTGATCATGCGTGACATAGAGCACCGTCACGCCGAGATCGCGCTGGATGCGCTTGATCTCGGTCTGGAGCTGGTCGCGCAGGCTCCGGTCGAGCGCGCCGAGCGGCTCGTCCATCAGCAGCACCGGCGGCTCGAAGACGAGGGCCCGGGCGAGCGCGACGCGCTGCTGCTGCCCGCCCGACAGCTCGGCGATCCGGCGCGTCGCGAGATGGCCGAGCGAGACGATCTCGAGCACCCGGCCGATCGCCTTCTCGATCGCCGGCCGCGCCCATTTGCGCATGCGCAGGGGGAAGGCGACGTTCTCGAAGACGTTGAGATGCGGGAACAGCGCATAGTTCTGGAAGACGACGCCGAGGTCGCGTTTTTCCGGCGGCAGATTTGCGATGTCGCGGCCGTCGATCGCGATGCGCCCGGCATCGAGCTCGACGAAGCCGGCGACCGCCATCAGCGTCGTCGTCTTGCCGGAGCCGCTGAGGCCGAGCAGGGTGACGAACTCGCCCGGCGCGACGTCGAGCGAGACATCGTCGACCGCGACGAAATCGCTGTAGCGCTTGCTGAGATGGCTGATCTGGACGGCGGCGCCGGTCATGCTCTTAGTCCTGCCGCTCACCAGAACCGCGTCGTCGCGTCGGTCAGGCGCTCATAGCCGTCCGGCGTGATCAGCACGGATTCCTCGTAGTCGCCGAGATAGCCGTCCTGCATGATCGTGCGCTCGACCGAGAGCACCATGTTGGGAACGATCGGCGTCGCCACGCCGCGCGCCAGCCAGGGATCGTCCCAGCCCAGTCCGATGCCGTGGCCCATCGCCGAGAACACGCCGTCGACGGCAAAACCCATGGATTTCTGCTTGTCGAGGCCGGCTGCGCCGAGATCGCCCGCGGTGGCGCCGGGGCGGATCGCGGCCAGCGTCGCCTCGATGCTGGCGATGGCCGATTCGAACAGCTCGACCTGTCGGTTGGTGACCGGGCCGACGGCCTTGGAGCGCGCGAGGTCGAAGACATAGCCGTCGACCGCCCCCGAGATGCCGAGCCGGATCCAGTCGCCGTCGGCGAGGCGCTTGTCGGAGCCCCAGGTCGGGAAGTTGCTTTTGGCAAAGCGCGAGGGATCGCCGCCCCGGCCCGAGGCCATGAAGGAGTTGTAGAGCATGCCGCCGGCGGGAACGAGATAGTTCAGGCCGGCCGCGACGACGTCGCCATGCGAGGCGCCGGTGACCGCGGCGTCCATCATCGCCTCGATCATGCGCGAGCCGATCGCGGAGGCACGGCGCAGCAGGGCGATCTCGGCCGGCGACTTGATCGAGCGCAGGTTCATCAGCAGGTCGTCGGCAGGCTCGATCACGAGTTCGGGCAGGGCAACCCGCAGCTTGTTCAGCATGGTGAAGGTCAGCACGTCTCCGCCGACGAGGCCGATGCGCGCGCTGCCGAGCCCGGCCGTCTTCAGCGCCTTGACGGCATCGTCCAGCACGAAATCGGAATAGGTCACGCGGCCGTCGGCGAGCCGGATGCGCCCGTCGTCGGGCACATCGATGACGAGCTCGGGGACCTCGTCCACCGGCAGGATCAGGAAGGTATGGGCGCGTGCCGACCAGTTCCCCTCGAAATCCGGGATGAAGGGGAAATGCGTGTAGAAATTCGTGAGGTAGAGCACGTCGGCATAGCGATCGAGCGTACCGCCGCCACGCGAGCAGACCAGCAGGCCGGCGAGCCCGCGCGCCCTGGCGGCCGCAGCCGCCCGCCGGCGGCGCTCGGCGAATTCCTCTGCCGGGACGGTCGGCTTTGCGACCGGTGCGGTTGCGTCTGCAGTCATCGGATCATTTCCGCTTGAGGAACCAGAACAAGGCGAGCAGCAGGCAGGAGACCAGCAGCAGCAGGCAGGAGGCGGCTGCGACGATCGGGCTGATCTCGAAACGGATGCCGCTCCACATCTGCACCGGCAGGGTGGTCGCGCCCGAGCCGCTGACGAAGAGGGCGACGACGACCTCGTCGAAGCTGGTCAGGAAGGCGAAGATGGCGCCAGCCGCGATGCCGGGGGCCAGCACCGGCAGCGTCACGCGCAGGAAGGCGACGAGCGGCGTGGCGCCGAGGCTGCGCGCGGCGTTGACCATGCGCCAGTCCATCGACTGCGCGACGGCCGAGACGTTGATGACGACGAAGGGCAGCGCCAGGATGGTGTGCGCCAGCACGAGGCCGGGCACCGTCGCGACCAGCCCGAGCTTGGCGAAGGGTGAATAGAGCGCGGCGGCGGTGATGATCGTCGGCACGATCATCGGCAGCAGGAAGAAGAAGCTGACGAGCCGGTTGGCCCGGCGCGACAGGCGCACCAGCCCGAGCGCGATCATGCTCCCCAGCAGGGTCGCGAGCACGGTCGTGGTGACGGCGACGATCGTGCTCGTGATCAGCGAGCCGTACCATTCCGGCCGCTCGAAGAAGGCCTCGTACCAGCGCCCCGAGAAGCCGCGCGGCGGAAAGGTGATGAAATCCGTCTGCGTGAACGAGATCGGCGTGACGATCAGCGTCGGCATGATCAGGAACAGGCAGAGCAGGCCCGCCGCGCCGGACAGGATGCCGTTGCCGAGACCCTTGGTCATCGCGCACCCCAGAGGCGGCCGAGGCCGAAGAAGCGGTCGCCGATCCAGTAGAGCGTGACCGTGGCGGCGAGCAGCACGGTCGAGAGCGCGGCGGCGAAAGGCCAGTTCAGCGTCTGGTTGACGTTGAACTCGATCAATTGCGCGAGCAGCAGGTCGCGCGGGCCGCCCAGGATCGCCGGCACCACGAAGAAGCCGAGGCTGAGCATGAAGACGAGCAGGAAGCCGCCGAGCACGCCGGGCAGCGTCAGCGGCACATAGACCTTGAGGAAGGCCTGGGTGGGCGAGGCGCCGAGCGAGCGCGCCGCCCGCACCACCGCCGGGTCGAGCCGGCTCATCACGGCGGCGAGCGGCAGGACCATGTAGGGCAGCATGATCTGCGTCATCCCGATCAAGACGCCGGTGGTGTTGTAGACCAGCGGCACCGCCCCCTCGATCAGGCCAAGTTGGCGCAGGAGCCCGTTGATGACGCCCTGGGGGTTGAGCAGGATGATCCAGCCATAGGTCCGCACCAAGAGATTGGTCCAGAACGGGATCAGGATGCAGACCAGGATCACCGCCTTGCCGATCCCTCCGGCGCGGTTGAGCTGATAGGCCAGCGGATAGCCCAGCAGCACGCACAGCATCGCCGTCTGCGCGCTCAGCAGCAGCGTCCGCCCGACGACGCGCAGATAGGTCGGTTCGGTGAAAATCTTCACATAATGCACGAGCGCGCCGGCGCGATCGCCGAAGCTGGTCGCGACCAGTTGCGCGACGGGCCAGACGAACAGGCCTGCGACGAGCAGGAAACCCGGCAGGATCAGGGCCGCCGGGACGGCGCTGCGCAATCTGGCGGGCATCGCCGCTCCCATCGCCCCGCTCCGCTCAGGACAGCTTCCAGGCGTTCACTTTTTCGGTCGCGGCGGCGAGATTGGCGCCCCACCATTTCTCGCCCATCACCACGGCGTCCTTCATCTGCGGGCCGCCGGAGAGGATGGCGGCGCGCTCGGCCGGGATCATTTCGAAGGCCTTGGGGACGACGGGGCCGTAGGTATAGGCCTTGGCGATCGCGGCCTGTGCGTCTGGCGTCAGCGCGAAGGCCAGGAACTGCATCGCCTGCTTGGCGCGCGGCGCGCCCTTCGGCACCACCATCGCCGACCAGGTCAGGAAGGCGAGGTTGTTGGCGATCTCGATCGGTGCGCCGTTCTTCTTGGCGCTCAGCGCCCGCCCGTCCGGGACGAGGCCGATCACGGCCTGGCCGTCCGTGATGAACTGCTCGGCCTGGGCATTGGTCTCGTAGAACAAGATATCGTCGCGGATCGTCGACAGCTTCTTCAGCGCGCGCTCGATGTCGAGCGGATAGAGCGCCGAGGGGGCGACGCCGTCGGCGAGCAGGGCGGCCTCCAGGAAGGCGCCGTTCGCCTTCGAATAGAAGGCACGCTTGCCGGGGAATTTCTTGGTGTCGAAGACATCCGCGAAGGTCGCCGGGCCGGGCGAGAACTTCTTATTGTAGGCGATCAGCCGCGAGAACAGCACCTGGGGCACCGAATAGGGCGTCACCAGATCGTTGCCGGTCATGATCGGCGTCTTGTCGACGACGCCGAAGTCGATCGGCTCCAGCAGCTTCTTCTCGGGGCCGATCCACTGGAAGTCCGGCAGCACCTCGACGATGTCCCACTCTGTCTTGCCGGCCTCGACCATCGCCTGGATGCGCCCATAAGCGTTGCCCGAGACGGTCCGGATGCCGATGCCGGTCTTCTGCGTGAACGGCTTGAACCAGGCCTCGCGCATCGCCGCCTCCCAGGAGCCGCCCCAGCTCGCGAAGACGAGCTCGCCGGACTGCGCCTTCAGGATCGACGGCGCTGCGACGGAGGCCAGAGCAGCCGTCGACAGCTTGAGGAGATCGCGGCGGCTGGCGCCGCGATGGGGCCGGGATGTCCAGTCGCGAGGGGACGTCATGGGGCACTCCTTCGGTCGCGCCTTGCAAGGTTTGCGTGTAAGGCGTATTGGTATGAACCAATCCATACCATATCAGGTTACGCAGGCGATCAAATGCTGTAAAGAAGAATTTATAGTCAGAAATTTCCGGCTTGCGGCGCCTAAATTGGTATGATTGGTATGGATACAGGAGGCGCGAGCATGACTGATGGAATCGGCAGGGATTGGCCAATCGGCGCCGCGTCCTCGCGCGACGACCTGCTGCAGCAATGCCTCGCGGCGCTCGAGCGTGGCCAGTTGCGGGCGGGCCAGCGCCTGCCGAACGAGCGCAGCCTGGCCGACATCACCGGGCTGTCGCGCTCGACCGTGCGGGTCGTCCTCGATACCTTGGAGCGCGACGGGCGGATCATCCGCCAGGTCGGGCGCGGCACCTATGTGGCCGACGGCGTCCGCGCCGAGGCGCCGGAGGCTCCGATGCTGCCGACGCCGGCCGAGCTCATGGAGTTCCGCCTCGCCATCGAGCCGTCGCTGGTCGAGCTGGTCGTGCTCGGCGCCACGGATGCGCGGCTGGAGGAGCTGAGCGCCATCGTCGCGCAGGGCGGCAAGGTCGAGCGCTGGCAGGAGGCGGAGGCGGCCGACAGGGCCTTTCACCAGGCGCTGTTCGATGCGACGGGCAACCGCCTCTTCGCCGAGCTCGGGCAGCGCCTCAGCGGCGCGCGCGAGAGCCGCAGCTGGCTACGCCTCAAGGAGGGCAGTTTCTCGCCGGAAAAATGGGCCGTCTATCATCGCGAGCACGAAGTCATCGTCGCCGCCTTGCTCGACCGCAATGCTGAGAACGCCAAGAATGCGCTGCGGCGCCATCTCGGCGGGGTGCGGGCGAATGCCCGCATGGCGGTCTGGGAGCTGTGAGCGAGCTGCCGCCCGTCAGAAGCGCCAGATCAGCGGCACGATGAAGACCGCGACGACGAAGAACCAGATCAGCAGCGGCAGGCCGAGCTTCCGGTCGTCGCTGAAAACATAGCCGCCCCGGGCTCATCACCATCCTGCTTCCGGCAGAGCTGGGAAGCCTTGAGCTACCCGGCCTTCGGCCCCGTGGATGTATTTGCTCGATACGCTTCGGCTGGTTCTGGATCTGGGCCAGCGCGCATTCTGGAGGCCGAATCCGACGAAGCCCGGCGGGCGGATCGCCATCAGCTGTTTCTACCTCCCGTCCGTGGTGGGTTGGGCGCTGAGCCCGCTCGCCGTTGCTGCCTTCTCCGGGCTGGTGACGTCGTCGTGAGGCGCAAGCTTGCCACGAAGGAGCGTCAAAGGGCCAGCCGCTCACGCCGCTGCGATCTCCGGCGTTATGCCGCCACCGTCATCTTGTCGATGCCGTAGACGCGGTCGACGATCAGCAGGGCGATTACCGCCATCAGCAGCTGCAGCGAGCTTAGTGCCGCGATCGTCGGGTCGAATTGGTTTTCCAGATAGCTCAGCATCACCACCGGCAGCGTCCCGGTGCTGGCGCTGGCGAAGAAATAGCTGATCGGCAGGTTGTCGAAGGAAGTCAGGAAGGAGAACAGCGCGCCCGCCATGATTCCCGGCCGGATCAGTGGCAGCGTGACGTGCCAGAAGACCCGGGCCGGATCGGCGCCGAGGATCGCCGCCGCTTCCTCATAGGCGGAGGGCAGGCCGGCATAGACGCCCGCGACGGTCCGGATGACATAGGGCAGGCAGACGACCGTATGGGTGATCAGCAGCGCGGTGAAGGAGATCCCGATCCCGAGCCAGGACAGGAAGAACAGCGAGGCGAAGCCGATGACGATCATCGGCATCGAGAGCGGCGAGAGCAGGAAGGTCATCACCGCGCTGGCCCAGGCTCTCCGCGAGCGGGCGAGATAAAGGCAGGCCGGCACGCCGATCAGGCAGGAGAGCAGCGTGGCGGCGATCGCGACGCCGATGCTGACCTTCAGCGCGCTGACGAAAGGCTGATAGGCGAAGATATTGGCGAACCACTTCAGCGACCAGCCGGGAATCGGGAAGGCGACATAGCCGGCCGAGGTGAAGGAGACGACGACGACCACGATGATCGGCGCCAGCATGAAGGTGAAGAACAGCACCGTGAAGGCGACGAGGCCGATATCGATCCAGTCCCGCTTGCGCGCGCGCATCCTTCAGGCTCCGCGACGGCGCACGAGGCGTAATTGCAGGAAGAGGCAGGACAGCGCCACCACGAGCAGAAGCGAGCTCATCGCGCTCGCCATGCCGAAATCGCGGGTGGTGTTGAACTGCTGGTAGATCAGGAGCGGCAGGGTCTGCAGGCCGCCGCCGAGCAGGACCAGCGTGACAAAGCTGCCATTGGCGATCATGAAGACCAGGATCGCGCCGGTGCCGATGCCCTCGACCGAGAGCGGCAGCGTGATCTCGCGAAAGGCGCGAAACCGTCCGGCACCGAGGATCTTGGCCGATTCCTCCAGCCGCCTGTCGACCGATTGCAGCACCGTCGCGATCGAGAGGACCATATAGGGCACGAGCACGTGCACGAGCGCCGCGATGGCGATGCCCGGCGAGTTGGTCAGGCGCAAGGGTGCCTCGATCAGCCCGAGCTGGTCGAGCAGCAGGTTGTTGACGAGGCCGCGGCGCGCGAACAGCACCTGCCAGCCGAAGGTGCGCATGATGATCGAGGTCAGCAGCGGCGCGATCAGTAGGAAGATGATCAGCCCCGCCCAGCGCCCGGACTTGCGCACCAGCACATAGGCGACGGGGTAGCCGATCACGATGCAGATCGCCGTGACGCCGGCCGAGAGCAGGATCGTCTCCGCCGTGACGCGCAGATAGAAACTATCGGTCAGCAATGCCGAATAGCGCGTCAGCGTCAGCTGGCCGTTGCCGCCGACCAGGCTGCGCATGCCGTTGTCGAGCAAGGGCAGCACGAAGAAGACGAAGAGGAAGAGCGCGGCCGGCAGCGCCAGCAGCCACGACATTCCTCGCGGCCTCTTCCGTTCCTCCAGTGCTGGCGCGGGAGCTTGCATCGTCACGACCTTCGTCCGGAAGAAGCTGCTGCCATCCGGATAGGCGGCAGCGGCCCGCCGTTCAGCGCCCGATCTCGCGGTTCCAGCGGTTGACCCAGTCGTTGCGCACCTTCGCGATCTCCTCATAGGGCGGGAACTGGGTCTGCTGCCAGGGCGTGATGCGCGGCTTGAGCTTGTCGCTGTAGACCACGTCGGTATTGGTCACGCCGTAGTTCATGATGTCGGCGAAGAGGGTCTGGTTCTTGGCGTCGAGCACCTCGTTGATGTAGTCCCAGGCCAGCGGATCGGCATTGACCGGCTTCTGCACGGCGACGCCGTTGAGCGAGCCGCCCTCCGACGGGTTGATGAAGTCGATCCAGGTCGCGCCGGAATCATAATGGTTCCAGGTCCGTCCGTCGAAATAGATGCCGAGCTCGGCCTCGCCCGACGAGAGGTGGTTGAAGAAGTCGTTCGGGCCGGCCCAGAAGACGAGGTTCTTCTTCATCTTCTCCATGGCCTTGAAGAACGGGTCGACGTTCTCGGTGCCGCCGCCGAAGGCCTTGGCCATGGCCCAGATCAGCATGATCGGCGTCACCGCATAGCTGATCGACGGGACCGAGGCGACGAACTCGCCCTTGGCGACGCGGTCGACGAATTCGGCGAAGGATTTCGGCGGATTCTTCACCCGGTTCTTGTTGAAGGTGATGCCGCCGACGCCGTAGTCGAACAGCGTGCCCTTGCCCATGACGGAGTCGGTCAGCTCCTTCGGGATCTTCGCCAGATTGGGCAGCTTCTCCACCGTGAAGTCGTCGACGAGGCCGGCCTTCGCTGCGGTCAGCGCGAGGTCGGGCGTCATGATCAGCACGTCGACCGGCGGCTTCTTCGGGCTGGCCTCGACCTGCGCGAGCCATTGCGGCGGCCCGCCGAGCGAGACATTGGCCTTCGCCTTGGTCTTGGCCTCGAACGGGGCGACAAAGCATTTGCGCACCGCCTCCTCCCAGACGCCGCCGAAGGCGGTGACCGTGATCGATTTGGCCTGCGCCCGCGCGAGGTGCGGCATCCCGCCAAGGCCGGCGGCGAGGGCGGTGGCGCCGCCGATAAATCTACGCCTGTCCAGCTTCGTCATCGCAGTGCTCCATGGTTCGAGGGCGTTTGCATCGGGCTGGTGTCAAAGCGCGGCGGCCGCGGCTGCGAGCCGGTCTCGCGCGCTGCGCAGGGCATCGTCGTCGGCCCCGCTGCGCGGGAAACCGTCCGGCAGGGCGCAGAGCGCCTGCGCGAGGATATCACGGCGGCGGCGCTGCCGCGCCGAGCCGGGCAGGGCGACGAGCCGCGCATTCAGCCGGTCCATCAGCTCGGGTGTGAAGACCGAATCCCAGCGCTCGCGCTCCGGCCCGTGGCCGCCGGCGGGCTGCATGGTGGCGCGGCGCAGCCTGGTCTCGGCTTCGTCGACTTCGCCGCCGTGGATCACCACGCCATAGTCGCGGGCGGCGGCCTCCGCAGTGACGAAGCCGTTGCGCACATCGTGCAGCACGGCGGCGGTGTCGCGCTCGGCCGGGTCGCCCCAACCGCCCGCGCCGGGCGTCAGGAAGGTGATGGTGTCGCCGGCATTGACGGTCAGGACGTCGATCTTGCCGAGCCGGCGTTCGTCGGGCCGGCCGCGATTGACGATCAGCTCGCCCGGAGCGCCCGGCCGCCCGCCATTCGAGCCCCAGGGCCTGAACAGCAGGCGCTCCATGCCGCGGCCGAGCACGTTGGTGTCGTCGGTGAGGGCACGGAAGGTGAGCTCCATGCCGCAGCCGCCGCGCCAGCGCCCGGCGCCGCCGGAATCGGGCCGCAGGGCATAGCTCATGATCTCGACGCCGAGCTCGGCCTCGACGGTCTCGACCGGATTGTTGGCGAGGTTCGAGATGCCGCTGTCGCGGCCGTCGACGCCGTCCCGTCCGGAGCGGGCGCCGGTGCCGCCGATCATCGGCTCGATCACCTGGACGCGGCGGCCGCCGCGGCCGTCGGGCTCGGCCATCACCACCGGGATCACGGTGCCGGAGGAGGCTGCCGGCATCGCCTGCGGCAGCGCTTGGCCGAAGGCGCCGTTGAGCACGTCGTTGACGCGGATTGCCGCCGCGTGACGCACGCCGGTCGCTGCCGGCTCCTGGGGATTGACGAGGCTGCCCTCGGGCGCGGTGATCCTGACAGGCTCGAGCAGGCCGGCATTGAGTGGCGTGGTCGGATCGAGCGTGTTGACCAGGGCCAGCACGCGCAAGGTCAGCCAGGCGTGAGGGCGGCCGCGCGAGGGGATGTTCATCGCGGTCGCGACCTGCGGGTCGGTGCCGGTGAAGTCGAGATGGACCGTCCCGTCGGCGAAGGTCGCGGCGAGCGCGATACGCACCGGCAGCAGCGTCGCGGCGTCGTCGTCGAGATAGTCGCTGAAGCGATAGGTGCCGTCGGGCACGCGCCTCAGTACGGCGCGCGCCTTCTGCGCGGCATAGCTCATCAGGTCTGTCGCCGCCGCCGAGACGGCGTCCGTCCCGTGCTGGGCGATGGTCTGCTCCAGGCGGCGCCGGCCGGCCGCGAGCGCAGCCAGCATGGCGCGGATGTCGCCCATGTTGGCGTCGGGCGTGCGGCTGTTGGCGTCGAGGAAGAGGCGGACCTCAGGCACCATCTCGCCGCGCCGCATCAGCTTGACCGGCGGGATGCGCAGACCTTCCTGGAAGATCTCCGTATTGACCGGCGAGATGCTCGACGGCACGCGCCCGCCGACATCCGAGCAGTGCACGAAGCACCAGCCATAGGCGACGATCCGGCCCTCGTGGAAATAGGGCTCGATCATGTGCAAATCGGGCAGATGGGTCGAGAGGCCTTCCGAGCGATAGGGATCGTTGGTGAGGATGACGTCGCCCGGCTCCAGCGGTCCCACAGCCGCGATCGTCGGCTGGCATTCGAGCCCGACGAAGCCGGAGACGCCGATCGAGCGCGGATAGGCGAAGAAGCGCCCGTCCAGGCCGGCGAGGGCGCAGGCGAAATCGGCGGTTTCCTTGACATAGAGCGTGCGGCCGGTGCGCTGCAGCGTCAGGCACATCTCCTCGCTGACCGCCGCGAGCTTGTTGCCGAGGATGGCGAGCGTGACCGAGTCGAGCTTCATGACGGCTGTCTTTCGAGATGCAGATTGCCGGCCTCGTCGGCCCGCGCGCTCCAGCCGGGCAGCAGGATCGTGGTGGTGTCCTCCTGCTCGATGATCGTCGGCCCGCTCACCTTGTCGCCGGCGCCGAAGGCGGCGCGGGTGTAGACCGCCGCGTCCAGCCAGGCCCCGCGACGGAACAAGGGCCGCCGGCCGCTGGACTGTGGCTGGCCGGTGCCCGCCGGAATCCGGGGCTGGGTCAGCTTGGCGGTCTCGCCGACCATGGCGAGCCGCGCCGTGCCGAGCTCGACCGGGCTGTCGCCGTCGCGGAAGCCGTAGATGCGCTCATGCTCGCGGTGGAAGGCCTCGGCGACGGCGTCCTGCGTGCGGCAATCCTCGTCGAGGCGCACACGCAATTCATAGGCCTGGCCGGCATAGCGCATGTCGACCCCGCGCTCGATCCGCCGGCCGGTCGCCTGCTCGCCCTCGCGGTCGAGCCAGGCGGCGCCTTCTGCTGAGAGCTCGGCGAAGACGGTTTGCAGCAGCGCGGCGCTCGCCGCGTCGAGCGGTCGGCGCAGGCTGCGCACGAAGTCGCGGCGCAGATCGGCCGCCACCGCGCCCAGCGCGCAGAAGGTCCCGGCGGCGGGCGGGATGACGACGCTGCCGATGCCGACTTCCTCGGCCAGGAGATTGGCATGGGTCGGCCCCGCCCCGCCGAAGGGCACGAGCGCGAAGCCAGCCGGATCGAGTCCGCGCGCCGCGAGGGTCTTGTAGAGCTCCGTCGCCATGCCGGCGGTGGTGACGGCGAGCGCTCCTTCCGCCGCACGCGCCGCACCGTCAGGCCCGGCGAGGCCGATGCGCTCGGCGACTGTCGCCAGCGCCTGTTCGGCCGCGCCCTTGTCCAGCCGCATGCGGCCGCCGAGAAAGCCGCCGGGGTCGATATAGCCGAGCGCCAGATAGCAGTCCGTGACGGCAGGCTCGCGGCCGCCGCGCCCATAGGACACCGGGCCGGGCATGGCGCCGGCGCTCCGCGGGCCGACTTTGAGGACGCCGTGGCCGTCGACCCAGACGATCGAGCCGCCGCCCGCGCCGATCGCTGAGACGTCGACGACCGGCAGGACGAGTGGTAGCCCGCCGATGTCGGTACGCGTCGCCAGTTCCGCCGAGCCGGCATGGGCGACGGCGATGTCCGAGGAGGTGCCGCCCATGTCGAAGGAGATGATCGAACTGACGCCGGCCGCGCTCGCCAGCCGGGCCGCCGCCATCACGCCCGAGGCGGGGCCGGACAGGATCGTCTCCACCGGCCGGTCGATGGCGGACGCGAGACTGAGCGAGCCGCCATTGGAGGCGGTCACCAGGATCGGCGCATCGACGCCGTCGCGCGCGAGCCCCTGCTTCAGCCCGGCGAAATAGCGCTGCATCAGCGGCTGGATATAGGCATTGAGGCAGGCGACCAGGGTTCGTTCGTATTCGCGGATCTCTGGCCAGATCGCCGCGGCCGAGGTGATGGCGAGGCCGCCGGCGCCGACCGAGAGCTTGTCGGCCAGCGCCATCTCGACCTCCGGCCGGGCATAACCGTTGATCAGCACCAGGGCGGCGGCGTCAGCACCCAAAGCCTTGAGTTCGGCGGCGACGCGCGCGATCTCCGCCTCGTCCGGAGCGCGCGTGACTTCGCCGGCTGCCGACAGGCGCGCATCGATCTCGATGACGGCGTAGCGCGGGACGAGCGGTTCCTCCTTGCTCGAGTGGAAATCGAAGGAGGAGGGCATGCGGCTGCGCGCGATCTCCAGGATGTCGCGGAAGCCCTTGCTGACCACGAGCGCGATGGTGGCGCCGCGCCGCTGGATGATCGCGTTGAGGCCGATCGTGGTGCCGTGCATCAGCAGCGAGACGTCGGCGGCGGTCAGGCCGGCCTTGCCGAGCAGCGACTTGAGACCCTCGATCAAAGCGCGGGACGGCTCGTCCGGCGTCGACGGCTCCTTGTAGTAGACCAGCCCGCCGCCCTGCGGATCGGCCAGCACGAAATCGGTGAAGGTGCCGCCGACATCGATGCCGATCCGCGCGCCCTGTCCCTGTGAACCCGTCATGCAACCTCACTCCGCATCGATCGGCACCGCATCCTGCGGCGCCCAGCCGAGCGTCAAACCATCGCCGAGCCTGAAGGAGACGGTGCCGAGCGGCCCGTCCGCCTGCCGGTAGACGATCAATTCGCGCCCGAGCTGCGCGGCCTCGACCTGATAGGCGGCGTAGTTGCCGCGAAACACGGCGCCGACGACCCTACCCGTAAAGTTGGCGCCGCCCCCGGGCGCCGCTGCGAGACGCATCCGCTCCGGCCTGACCGAGAGCGTCAGCGCGGCGCCCGGCGTCGCCGGCTCGGCCAGCGGCACCGGGACCTCGCCACCCGGCCCGGGCAGGAGCAGGTTGCGGCCATCGGGCGCGACCTTGCCTGCGAAGATGTTCGAGGCTCCCAGGAACTCGGCGACGAAGCGGCTACGCGGCCTGTCGTAGATGTCCGTCGGCGTGCCGATCTGGAGGATGCGCCCGCCCTGCATCACCGCAACCCTGTCCGACATCGACAGGGCCTCTTCCTGGTCGTGCGTGACCAGCAGCGTCGTGATGCCCAGGCGCTGCTGCATGGTCCGGATCTCGAACTGCATGCTCTCGCGCAGCGACTTGTCGAGCGCGCCCAGCGGCTCGTCGAGCAGCAGCACCTTCGGATTGACGACGAGCGAGCGGGCAAGCGCGACGCGCTGCTGCTGGCCGCCAGAAAGCTGCGACGGATACATCTCGGCGCGATCCGGCAACCGGATCAGGTCCAGCATCTCGGCCACGCGCCGGTCGCGCTCGGCCCGGCCGACATCGGCCATGCGCAGGCCGAAGCCGATGTTCTCGGCGACGGTGCGATGCGGGAACAGGCTGTAGTTCTGGAAAACCATTCCGAGCTTGCGGCGATGCGGCGGCAGGCGTGACACGTCCGCTCCGCCGATCAGGATGGCGCCGGAATCGGGATATTCGAAGCCGGCGACCATGCGCAGCGTCGTCGTCTTGCCGCAGCCGGAGGGGCCGAGCAGCGCGACGAGCTCGCCCGCCGCGACATTGAGATCGAGATCGCGGACCGCCAGGACGGCATCATAGGATTTGCGGACGCCGGCAAGCGTCAACGTCTCCGCCGAGCCCCGTCCGGCAGTGGTCATCGAAGCGCCCTGGCGCAGGGCGGTGTCGTCGCTGGTGACGGCATGGGAAACCCGTTCCCTTTTGATTTTGTAGCGCTACAATGGCAGAGCGATCAGGTGAGTCAAGCATCGTCCCATCCTCTTGCGAGGTATGGGGCGGCGGGCCGAAGCAGGTGCAAGCCTTGCCGGCGGGGAGGCGCGATGACGAAATGCGGGGAGGCGACTGGGCCGGTCACCATGCAGTCGGTCGCGAAAGCCGCCGGCGTCTCGCCGATGACGGTGTCGAACACGTTCAAATATCCTGAGCGGGTGCAGGAAGAGACGCGCCGGCGCGTTCGCGAAGTCGCCGCCGAGCTGGGCTATATTCCCAATCACGTCGCCGGAAACCTCGCTTCGGGCCAGAGCCGCGTCATCGGCGCGGTCATCCCCTCGATCAAGAACTCCAGCTTCTACAAATATGTCCGCGGCATGCAGGACGCCGCGGCTGAGACCGGCTACGAACTCGTCCTCAAGCTCGCCGATACGAAGCGGCAGGAGACGGCGGCGATCCGGACTTTCATCGGCCTGCGCGTCGCGGGCATGACGCTGGTCGGCAACGAGCATGAGGACCAGGCCGCCGACCTGCTGCGCAAGACCGGGGTTCCGGTGGTGGAGGCCTGGGTCCATCGCGATCCGCTCGACATGGCCGTCGGCTATTCCGCGGCAGCCGCGACGCGGGCCATGGTCGATCACCTCGCCGCCGCCGGCCGCCGCCGCATGGGCTTCATCGGATATGCCGGCGATGTCGCCAGTCGCTACACCGAGCGCCTGCCGGCCTTCGAGGAGCGCATGCGCCAGCACGGGCTCGACCCCGGCCTGTGCCATCTGGCCGACGAGGCCGACGGCTTCGGCGCCGGTCCCAAAGCGCTCGATGCCCTCCATCGCATGGACGGGTCGATCGACGCCCTGCTGTGCCCGACCGACATCGTCGCGGCCGGGGTCCTCTTCGAATGCGGGCGGCGCGGCTGGAGCGTGCCGGAACGCCTCGCCGTCGCCGGCTGGGGCGACTACGAGATCGCCTCCGAGATCTCGCCGCAGATCACGACGGTCCAGCCCAACGCCTATGAGATGGGCCGCACCGCGATCGACATGGTCGTCGCGCGCGCCGCCGGCCTGGAATCAGGGACGCGCCTGACGGATACGGGGTTCGAAATCATCGCGCGGGCCAGCACGGCTGCCGGAATGGAGTAGGCCGAGCCGCCCACGCTATCGCAGGCCGGGCGCGACAGCTTCTAACGACGCGCAACGGCATCGAGCCAGATCGACACCGCGACGGCGCCGCCATCCGGCGAGCCGAGGGCGCGCTCGCCGAGATAGCTCGCCCGCCCGAGCCGCGGCTTCATCATGGCGGTGGCTTCCGCGCCGGCCTTGGCGGCTTCCGCCGCCAGGCTCCAGGCCCGGGCCGGCGGCAGGCCGTATTGCGCCGCTTCGGCCAGGGCTCGTGCCGCGGGCAACAGAGCGTCGAGCATCGTCCGGTCGCCGGCCTGGGCGCCTCCCAGCTCGGAGACGGCGTCGGCGCCTGCTGCGAACGCATCGGCCCAGTCGGTGAGCCCGGTGCTCGGCCCTTCGGCTAGGCGCCGCGCCGCGCGCAGCAGGCCGACGGCGTAGAACGGTCCCGAGCTGCCGCCGATGGCGCGCCGCAATTGGCCGGCGAGCAAAGCAAGGACGGAGGCGGCGCTGTCTGACCTGTCCGCACTGCATGAGGCCCGGATGGCCTCCGCGGCACGGCTCATACTGATGCCGAGATCGCCGTCGCCGGCCTTGCTGTCGAGCTCGGTCAGACGGGGCTCTGCCGCTTCCAGGGCCGCCGCGCAGGCGAGGGCGGCGGTTCGCACCGCGGCGCCCAGCCTGTCGGCCGAGGTCATGGTTTCGTCGGCAGCTTCGGCCTCGCCTGCGGCGGCAAGGCTCGGCGCCCGCGGGATGATACCGGCGCCGGGCCAGGCCGGAGCGGCCGCAGCCCGGTCGAGGAGGGCGAGCCTGTCATCGTCGACTGCCATCAGCGACAGCGAGAAGCCCGGCATTTCGAGCGCGCTCAGCAAGGTGCCGGTCCAGGCACGCTCGACGATCAGGCCTTGCTCGCGCAGGCGGGCGAGAGCGCGCCGTGCGATCACCGCGAGCTCCATCGGCGTCGTCCCGCCGAGATTGTTGACGAGCAGTGCGACGCGGGCGCCGGCGTCATGGCCGCCTTCGCCGAGGATGATCTCCAGCATCCGGTCGGTGATCGCGTCGGCGGAGGCGATCTGCTGCCTGGAGACACCGGGCTCGCCATGGATGCCGAGGCCGAACTCGATCTCGTCCTCGCCGAGCGTGAAGCCGGGGACGCCCACCGCCGGGATGGTGCAGGCGCCCAGCGCCACCCCCATGGTTCCGGTCGCTGCCGCCGCCGCCCGTGCCGCCGCCGCGACCGTCGCCAGCGGCTGGCCTAGCTCCGCCAGCGCACCGGCGATCTTGTGGACCAGGACAGTGCCGGCGATGCCGCGCCGCCGCTCCTTCGGCACCGTGTCGCGCAGCGCGACATCGTCCGCGACGACGGCGATCTCGGTCGGGATGCCGCCGGCCCGCGCGATTTCTGCTGCCAAGCCGAAATTGAGCCGGTCGCCCGTATAGTTCTTGACGATGAGGAGTGCGCCCGCCGGCCCGGCGGCGGCGCGGATGGCAGCCAGTACCGCATCGACGGAGGGCGAGGTGAAGACGTCGCCCGAGACCGCGGCGTGCAGCATGCCGGCCCCGATATAGCCGGCATGGGCCGGCTCATGGCCGGCGCCGCCGCCGGAGATCACCGCGACCTGGCGGCTGGCGGGCGCGGGGAGGTCGCTGCGCAGCACGACGTCGTGCTTCGCCAGCAGGGTGAGCCCGGGATGCAGCGCGACGAGTCCTTCAAGCATCTCCCTGACGACCATTCGGGGGTCGTTGATCAGCTTCTTCACGATGTCCTCCCTGCGGCTTGTCCGGCTGCCGTCGCGGGCGCGATTCCGGATGTCATCGCGATCCTGCCGCGCCCGTCGCGCCGCGGGAAGCCGTCCCGTCGAGAACCTGTCGCATTGACCGGGCCTCTCGATCGGTTCGCCGCCGATGGTCGCGTAGCGGCCCGGAATTGCGAGTACGCGGCTGCGCCGCGGCGCCGTTTCCGCGAGGCGCAGATCCGCTACGGGTTGGAGAAGTTCGAGGCGTCGGTCGACAGGGACGAGCCTTTCAGCGTTCGCGCCATCTCGCGCGCCGCCCAGCTCCGGGCCGGCTCCTAGGATGTGGTGATGTCAGCTGGGTCACGGCGATCGTCTCGCCGGAGGTGATCGAGCGGGCCAAGGCGGAGCTGTCGAAGCGCCGGGGGGCTGCCTTGTTCATCACCCAGAATCGCATTTCTGCGGACGGGTCGCAACATGCGATCGCCTGATCAGCTCGGCCTCAGGAGAGGCGCCGGTCCTGCAGCTCGACGATCCGCTCGATCATCTCCCGGTGCTCGGCCAGCAGCTCCTGCAGCGGCCCGATCGGCCGGAAGGCGCGCTGGTCCTGCTCCTCCTCGCCTTGCTCGGTCCAGGCGGCGATCGCCTCGTCGGCGGCGGCGAGCTGATCGGCCGACAGGGAGGGCGGCGGCGGGGCGCCGGACTCCTCGACGAGGCGCCTTGCGATTTGATGGCGCAGCGCCTCGGCGCGTTCCAGCATCGGCTCGAGCGGGTCGGTATAGGGCATCTGGCGAACCTTGCTTCGATACGGCGATATGGCCGCATGAGCCATGCGCGGCAACACCGCGCTTCCTCGCGCGTTCACGTCCCACGGGCAATCGCAGCGGGAGAACGACGTGACATTCGACATCTGGGGCGAGGCCGACCTTTTGCTGCGCCTGCTGGCGGGGATGGCGGCCGGGATCGTCGTCGGCTGGGAGCGCACCGGCAGGCAGCGCGCTGCCGGCATTCGCACCTTCGGGCTCGTCGGCCTCGGCACGTCTGCCGCCGCGACTATCTTCAGCGAGCCGCACCAGATCGACGCCGCCAGCCGCGTCGTGCAGGGGCTGGTGACCGGCATCGGCTTCCTCGGCGCCGGCGTGATCGTGCTGCGCAAGGGCCATGCGACGCCCCAAGGCCTGACCACGGCGGCGGCGATCTGGGTCACCGCGGCGCTCGGCTGCGCTGCCGGGCTCGGCGACCATGCGATCGTGCTGTCGGCGACCGTGCTCGCCTTGGGTTTGCTGATCGTCGACCATTCGATCGAGCGCCGGGCAGGCAGGCCGGAGCAAAATCAGGATGGTCGCGACGAAGCTGCCTGACCCGCTGAAAATCATCGTGCGGTCAGTTGAATCTCTCTCTGAAAAGCGCTCGCTTTCTCAGGCGAAATCAGTGTATTGACGCAAAGTTCTCACCTGGCCCGCGATGACGCGAGCCGCTGATCCTGTTGAGGCGGCGCCTTCAGCCTTGTCTCGGCCCTCCGAATCTCCTGTCATTTCTCATCACAGAATTGCCGTCTTTCTTAAGCAAAGGCGCCCATCCTTCCGACTGCCGTACCCGCGCTCTCCTCCCAGCAAGGCGGACCATGACGATGTGGTTTCGACCATGACGACGCCTGCCTCCATTGCTCCATGGGCGCTCGGCGTCGCGCTGCTGGCCGGAACTCTGGCCGGCTCTGCCCAGGCCGAGCAACTCGCGGCGAGGACGCGCGGACCGGCATCGCCGCCGCCGGCATTCCTGGATTTCTGCACGAAGAACCCGGCGGAGTGCCGCCGCTCCGGCGCCATGACGCGCCAGGCCCTGCTGACGCCGGAACACCAGCGCGACCTGCAGGAGGTCAATGCGCGGGTGAACTCCACGATCGCGGAGATGTCCGACCGGGAGCATCATGGCCGCGAGGATGTCTGGAGCGTCCCGACCGACGGGAAGGGGGATTGCGAGGATTTCGCGCTGCTGAAGCGCAAGCAGCTGATCGAGCGCGGCTGGCCGTCCTCGGCCCTGTTGATCGCGGTCGTCGGCACGCCTGCGGGCGAGGGGCATGCGGTGCTGATGGCGACGACCTCCGAGGGGGATCTCGTCCTCGACAACAAGACCTCCCGCATCCTGCCCTGGACGCAAACCGGGTACCTGTTCTTCACCCGCATGTCGCAAGCCAATCCCCGCACTTGGGAAGCGATCGATGGCGGCAACATCGCTGTGACAGCCGCAACGCGACGCCCAAATCGGCCCTGAGCGAGCTGCTCGCCGAGAATGCCCCGTCCGCTAAGACGGGGCATGTCATGACGTATTCGCTCAGGTCTGCGCCCGCAGCCGGCCGGACGTGCACGCATTATCCACCTGGGAACACCCGCGATCCGGCCGGGCTGGCAGATCACCCGGCCGGATAAAGCTGCTGCCTCAGCGGCTGAGACCGCCACCGCCGCCACCGTGGCCACCGCCACCGCCGTGGCCGCCGCCACCATGGCCGCCACCGCCACCGCCTCCGAGACCGCCGCCGCCGTTACCGCCGCCACCGTGGCCGCCGCCGCCGCCGTGGCCGCCGCCGCCATGGCCGCCACCGCCACCGCCGCCGCCTCCGAGACCGCCGCCGCCGTTACCGCCGCCTCCGCCGTGGCCGCCACCGCCATGGCCACCGCCGCCACCATGACCGCCGCCGCCATGACCGCCGCCGCCATGACCACCGCCGCCGCCATGACCACCGCCGCCGCCGTGTCCGCCACCGCCATGGCCACCGCCACCGTTGCCGCCGCCACCCTGACCGCCGCCGCCATGACCACCGCCTCCGCCGTGACCGCCGCCTCCGCCGTGACCACCGCCGCCACCGTGACCGCCGCCTCCGCCGTGACCACCGCCGCCACCGTGACCGCCACCACCGCCGTGACCACCGCCACCGCCGTTGCCGCCGCTACCGCCGTTGCCGCCACCGCCGCCGCCACTGCCGCCGCCGCCGCCGCTGCCGCTGCCGCCACCGCCACTGCCGCCGCCGTTGCCGCCACCGCCACCGCCGTTGCCGCCACCGCCACTGCCGCCGCCACCGCCGCTGCCGCCACCACTGCTGCCGCCGCTGCCGCCGCCACCGCCGCTGCTACCGCCGCCGCCACCTTGGCCGCCGCCACCCTGGCCGCCGCCACCCTGACCGCCGCCACCTTGGCCGCCGCCACCCTGGCCGCCGCCACCCTGACCGCCGCCACCTTGGCCGCCGCCACCCTGGCCGCCGC